>ENA-ORRU01000047-ORRU01000047.1-human-gut-metagenome-genome-assembly--contig:-NODE-47-length-81749-cov-13.571327_pt1 | contig 81749 bp, 61 predicted proteins | sample MGYA00242184_ERZ509151 | MGnify/ENA primary metagenome ERZ509151 (study PRJEB26280, sample SAMEA2338667) | human gut metagenome | biome: human gut; feature: human-associated habitat; material: faeces... | reverse complement strand
TGGATTTGTAAGGGAGCATCAGCGACCCGAAAATCCAGTGAGTCAGTGACAGCAGTGGGTGAAGGAGCAAAGCGACGCGCAAAATGTAGTGAGTCGTTTCCCCTCTGGGGGCACAACCTTTCTACACAACCTGCGGCGCAGCCGCGCCCCTTCTGCCCCAGAGGGCATAAAATTCAAATCAGCCCCTTGGCTCCCGCAAGTCTTCTTTCTGTCTCGGAAACCAGTTCTTCCACAATTTCTTCCACCGGCTGGATTCTGGTGAGGTGGGTAAGGGACATGCCGGCCAGGACGTAGCCGTTTTCCGTATCTCCATCCACGGCTCCTTTTCTGGTGGTGCCGACGGCCAGGGAAATGAGCTCTTCCAGTGGAGCGCCGCTGTATTCTGCTTTCAGGTATTTTTCAGAGAAAGCATTTTTGAGTCCTCTTACGCTGTCACCGGTGGTGAATCCGGTGACTGTGGAGTCCGTGTCCTGGGCTTTGATAATCGCTTCTTTTGCCTTGGGATGCAGACGGCATTCTTCTGCCAGAAGGAAACGGGTGCCCATCTGTACGCCGGAGGCACCCATAACGAGAGCGGCGGCAATGCCTCTTCCGTCTACAATGCCGCCGGCAGCGATGACGGGAATTTCAATGTCTGGAAGTACGTTTTCCAGAAGGGCCATGAGGGTGAGCTTGCCGTCGTGACCGCCGGCTTCCATACCTTCTACCACCAGGGCGTCGGCACCGGCATCCTGTACTCTTTTGGCCAGTTTCACATTAGGCACTACAGGAATGCATTTCACACCGGCATGGTGAAGATCGTCAAACCAGGGCAGAGGGTTTCCGGCACCTAATGTGACGAAGGGTACCTTTTCGTCACAGACAATCTGGGCCACGTCGTCTTTATTGGGAGCCTGGAGCATAAGGTTAACGCCGAAGATTCCTCTGGGTCCCAGAATATCTTTAGCCCGGCGGATATTGTCCCGCACTTCGTCGGTGGAGAACCCGCCGGAACCGATGACTCCCGCGCAGCCTGCATGGGCCATGGCAGCAGCCAGGAGGCCATCGGAAATATAGGCCATGCCTCCCTGGATAATCGGATAATCAATGGATAAGAGTTTTGTCAGTTTTGTTTTCCACGGCATAATGATTCCTCCCTTACTTTGAAATAGTTATGGTTCTGCCCTTATTATATCCATTTTTTCTGTGGAGGGCATGGCTTTTATGAGAAAAAATTTTTATCTTTTTCGGGAAAAATTTATACTGAAAAGTTATTGAACTTAAGAATATTATGACTTCATGGTATGAATTTATGGAAAGAGTATTTTCCTGCTTTTTTCAGCCCGTAATTTAAGGAATTTTCATGGTTTCAGAAAAAAGCAAATTAGAAGGCAGCAAATTAATTGATACACTTTTGAAATGTAGAGTATACGTATTGCTATATTTTTACATAGATGTTGTAGTATTAATGACGGCGTGATATACTGTAAAAGGTAAGACTTGGCATGATTCCGCACTTTTTAATGGATGGAAGTGATATGGTTGAAAGAAGATTCTTTGATGATGCTCTTCCTGCCGGAAATGATGGCAGAGGCTCAGGAGCGGTATGAGATTCTTCGGCAGATTCACGACAACGGGCCGGTGGGAAGGCATCTTCTCGCCATGCAGACGAAGCTTTCTGAAAACACGGTCCGTAAGCACATTGAAAAAATGGAAGAGTCAGGTCTTCTTTTTTCTCGTCCTTCGGGCATGAGTCTCACCACCAAGGGAGAATCACTGATTGAGCCGCTGGCTCCCTATTTCCAGAAAAGTCCATCTCTTTCGGACATGGAAAATAAACTGCAGAAGATTCTTTCCATGGAGAAGGTGATTGTGGTGAGAGGGGATTTGGATGATACACCGGCTGTGAAAAATGAAATCAGCCAGGAAGCGGCCTTCGTACTGCTTCGTCTTCTCCGGGATAGTTTTGTTATTGCCGTAGGCGGAGGTCCGATTATGGCAGGTATGGCGGAAGCCCTGCCGTCCCTTCACATGAAGGTGGATGTGGTTCCTGCCCGCGGTGGTTTTGGCAACCGGGTGGAATATTTGCCCAATTTTGTGGCAGCCCGTATGGCGGAAAAACTGGGCGGTGAGTATCATATCATCCATATACCGGACGGGTTAAGTCCCGAGCTTTTCCTTCGGGTAAAGAAGGAACTGCCCCAGTTCAGAGAAATCGACAGGCTCCTTTCCAGAACGGATATCCTGGTGACAGGGGTGGATGAGCCGGAGGATCAGTCCAAGTGGCTGGAGATTCCGGAAGATGTAAGGCGTCGGCTGATCAAGGAAAAAGCAGTGGGCGAAGCTCTTGGCCTCTATGCGGATATTCACGGGAAGATTCTCTATCGGCTCTACAATGCCGGGATTTCCAGGGAAGATATTTCCTCTATTCCCCATGTCTTAGTTGCAGCCGGAGGCAGTCACAAGGGCCCCGCAATTCTTGCCATGGCCAGAGCCGGCATACGGGGAACCTTGATTACTGATGAAGGTGCAGGTAAAACAATCATACAAGGCAGCGCCGGCTTCTCTTCATAGAAACGGCGTTCCAAGTCAATCACAGGAGGGTACTAACATTATGACAAAGATTGGTATTAACGGATTTGGCAGAATCGGCAGACTGGTATTCCGCGGCATGCTGGACAGGGATGACCTGGACGTGGTGGCTATCAATAACCCCAGCGGTGTAGAAACTGCGGCTTATCTTCTGAAGTATGATTCCGTCCATGGACGCCTGGGCAAGAAGGTGGAAATTGATGGTGATGACCTGATCATTGAAGGAAAACGGGTTCATGTATTCCATGACAGAGATCCGGAACACCTGGACTGGAGCGCTTATGGCGTTGAAATCGTAGTTGAATCTACGGGCAAGCTGAAGGACAAGGTCAGCGCCGGCAAACATATCAGAGGAACAGTCAAGAAAGTTATCATTACGGCTCCCGGCAAAGATGACGATGCCACCATCGTCATGGGCGTCAATGAAAATACCTATGATCCGGAAAAAGACAATATCATTTCCAATGCATCCTGCACGACCAACTGCCTGGCACCGGTGGTGAAGGTGCTTCATGAAAAGTTCCATATCAAACGGGGACTTATGACTACTGTTCACTCCTACACCAATGACCAGGCTATTCTGGAAAAGGCCCATAAGAAGGATCCCAGAAGAGGCAGGGCGGCAGCAGAAAACATCATTCCTACCTCCACCGGCGCAGCCAAAGCCATCGGCATTGTTATTCCTGAACTGAAAGGCAAGCTGAACGGTCTGGCTATCCGCGTACCAACACCCGATGTATCCCTGGTGGACCTGGTGGTAGAACTTTCAAAGAATGTAACGAAAGAAGAAGTGAATGCAGCTTTGAAAGAAGCATCGGAAGGAGAACTGAAGGGCATTCTGGCCTACACTGATGAACCGCTGGTTTCCAGTGATTTCCTTACCACCGATGTCAGCTCCACCGTAGACAGCCTCCTCACCATGGTTATGGAAGGCAATCTGGTGAAAGTAATTGCCTGGTATGACAATGAATGGGGATACTCCATGAGAATCATTGACCTTGTTAAGTATGTAGCATCGAAAGGACTTTGATTATGAACAAGCAGACCGTATATGATTTGAAACCGGAAGGAAAAACAGTGTATGTCCGTGTGGACTATAATGTGCCCCATGATAAGGAAGGTCATATCCTTGATGACCGCCGGATACGGGCTACCATTCCTACCATCCGCTACCTCCTGGACCAGGGGGCTGCTGTGGTACTGGCAAGTCATATGGGGCGTCCCAAGGGAGCCGTGGTCAAAGAGCTGTCTCTTGCTCCCTGTGCCAAGCGGCTGTCCGAACTTCTTCACCAGGAAGTACTCTTTGCTGATGACTGCATAGGGGACAAGGCCTCTGCCATGAAGAAAAGCCTTAAACCGGGACAGGTGCTTCTTCTTGAAAATCTTCGTTTCCATAAGGAAGAAGAGAAGAATGATCCCGAATTTGCCAAAGCCCTTGCTGACGGCTGCAGCCTGGCAGTGAACGATGCTTTCGGCGTATCTCACCGTACCCATGCCTCTGTGGTAGGGGTGGGCAGGCTGATGCCCATGGTGTCCGGCCTTTTATTAAAGAAGGAAATTGATTTTCTCGATGGTGTCATCGAACATCCGGAAAGACCTTTTGCAGCCATTATCGGCGGGGCTAAAATCAGTGATAAAATCCAGGTTATTGCCAACCTCATGGAAAAGGCTGATGTCATCCTCATCGGCGGCGGCATGGCTAATACATTTGTGGCTGCCCAGGGATATGACATGGGCCAGTCCCTTCAGGACAGGGATCGTTTCGATTTGGCCAGAAACCTGATGAAAAAGGCTCATGAAATGGGTTCCGAAATCATGCTCCCCGTGGACTTTATGGCGGGGGATTCCTTCTCTGAAAAAGCGAAGACAAAAGTCCTTTCGGCATCGGAATTCAAGAGCCCCTGGATGGCACTGGATATCGGTCCTAAGACGATTGAACTTTATGTGGAAACACTGAAGAAAATGAAAACCGTGGTATGGAACGGGCCCATGGGCGTATTTGAAATGAAACCCTTTGCTAAAGGCACCTTTGCCATTGCAGAAGCTATGGCAGATCTTGATGCCACCACCGTTATCGGCGGAGGCGAGTCCGCATCCGTTGTGGACCAGCTGGGCATTGAAGACAAATTCTCCCATGTATCCACCGGCGGCGGTGCCTCCCTGGAAATGCTGGAAGGCATGGTCCTTCCCGGCGTGGCAGTACTGGCGGATAAGGAGTGATTCTGTTTGCGTAAAATCCTGATTGCAGGCAATTGGAAAATGAATCTCACGGTGACAGAAGCTGAGAAATTTTTCAAAGCCTTCAAAATACAGAAAAAGGAAGGGACCGAGCTTCTTTTCTGTCCTCCCTTTACTGATATTCCCATAGCCCGTTTCTTTTTGGACCGCTCCTCCATTCGTTGGGGGGCCCAGAATGTGTATCCTGAAGAAAAGGGAGCATTTACAGGAGAAATTTCGGCACCTATGCTGAAGGACCTGGGCTGCAGCTATGTCATCTGCGGCCATTCCGAACGGCGGCAGATTCTTGGTGAGAGTGATGAATTTGTGGCCCGTAAGGTGAAAGCGGTGCTGGAAAATGACATGATTCCTATCCTCTGCGTAGGGGAAACGGAAGAAGAAAGAAAGGAAGGCCAGACGGAAGAACGAATTGGAAGCGAAATCAGGACAGCTCTTTTTGCACTTTCCAAAGAGGAAACAGCTAAAATGGTCATTGCCTATGAACCTATCTGGGCCATCGGCTCCGGTCAGGCTGCTACTCCCAAAGATGCGGAAGAAATCGCATCCTTTATTCGTAAAACCGTGAAAGAGGCGGCAGGAAAGAAAGCAGCTGATGAGGTCCGTATCCTTTATGGCGGTTCTGTGAATGGAGATAATATTTCTTATTTCCTGAAGCAGAAAAATATTGACGGTGCCTTGATTGGCGGCGCCAGCCTGAAGCCGGACACAATGATTGATATTTATAATAAAGCCTGATTATTTATAATAAAGCCTGATAACCATACTGAAAAAATTACAGGAGGAATAAAGCATGGCAGCAATTACTGATTTGCACGCAAGAGAAATTTTGGATTCCAGGGGAAATCCCACAGTAGAAGTAGAAATGACATTGGAAGACGGCACCTTTGCCAGGGCCGCCGTTCCCTCCGGTGCATCTACCGGCATGTTTGAGGCTACTGAACTTAGAGATGGCGACAAAAGCCGGTACAACGGTAAAGGAGTCCTGAAGGCGGTAAACAATGTAAACAGCGAAATCGCTGATGCCGTGCTCGGCTGGGATGCCAGCGACCAGAGAGGCCTTGACCACATCCTCATCAATCTGGATGGTACGGAAAACAAGAGCCGCCTTGGTGCCAATGCCATTCTGGGTGTATCCCTGGCTGCTGCTCATGCAGCTGCTGCTTCTGCCGGTCTTCCTCTGTACCAGTATCTGGGCGGCGTGAATGCCCATAACCTGCCGGTACCTATGATGAATATCATGAACGGTGGTGCTCATGCAGACAATAATGTGGACATCCAGGAAAGCATGATTATGCCTGTCGGTGCTCCCAGCTTCCACGAAGGTCTGCGCATGTGCGCTGAAATCTATCATGCCCTGAAAGATGTACTGAAGAAAAAGGGACTGTCCACTGCCGTAGGTGACGAAGGCGGTTATGCACCAGACCTTCCCTCCAATGAAGCAGCCATGGAAGTGATCTGTGAAGCCATTGAAAAAGCAGGCTATACCGCAGGTAAAGATGTGGTTCTTGCTACTGATGTAGCAGCCTCTGAACTTCTTGGCGACGATGGCCTCTACCACCTGGCAGGAGACCATACCGCCAAAACGGCTGATGAAATGATTGCATTTTACGAAAAGCTCATTGATGAATATCCTATTATCTCCATTGAAGACGGCCTGGGAGAAGAGGACTGGGATGGCTGGAAGAAACTCACAGACGCCCTGGGTAAAAAAGTACAGCTGGTAGGCGATGACCTCTTTGTCACCAATACCAAACGCCTCTCCAAAGGCATTCATCTGGGTGTGGCTAACTCCATTCTCATCAAGCTGAACCAGATCGGCACCCTGACTGAAACCTTTGAAGCTGTGCAGATGGCTCAGCGCTGCGGATACACTGCGGTGATTTCCCATCGCTCCGGCGAAACTGCCGACACCACCATTGCTGATGTAGCCGTGGCTCTCAATGCCGGCCAGATTAAGACCGGTGCTCCCGGACGGACAGAAAGAGTGGCCAAGTATAACCAGCTTCTCCGTATTGAAGAAGACCTGGACGCCGATTCTTTCTACGGAAGCAGTGCTCTTTCTCATAGAATGAAACGGTTTGAATAAGCTGAAAATAAACGCAGAATCCCCGGCCTGGTGCCGGGGATTTCTGCGCTGCGTGAGTAAAAGAAGGCGTCTGCCGCCTATAGGACTTATTGCCTGAAAGCCGGTGGGAAGCTTTCAAACTTTTCTTCGCTGCATTTTCTGAACCTTCAACGCAGAGCTTACTTCGAACGGGAGAATCTTTGCCCCCTTTGTCTCTTCATGGTATAATGGGGAAAGTGATTATGAACCCATTCATCATTGGTTTAAAGGAGCGATAGAATGAGCAAAGTATATGTAACAGGACATAAATCCCCGGATACTGACAGCATTGCCGCTGCTATTTCCTATTCCTATCTGAAAAGACAGCTGGGAATGGATGCGGTAGCAGCCAGAGCAGGGGAACCGAATAAGGAAACGAAATTCGCCCTTGACTATTTCAAGGTAGAAGCACCGGTTCTTCTGACCAGCGTGGCAAGAAAGAGCGAATCCGACGAAAAGACAAAAATCATTCTGGTAGACCACAATGAATCCAAACAGTGCGTAGACGGCATTAAAGATGCAGATGTACTGGAACTCATCGATCATCACCGCCTGGGTGATTTTGAAACGGAGAGCCCTATCTTTATCCTTATTCGTCCGGTAGGCTGTGTGAATACTGTTATTTACGGACTCTATAAACAGAACGGCGTAAAACCGTCCAAAGAAGTGGCAGGTATGATGCTCTCTGCCATTATTTCTGATACGGTTCTCTTCCGTTCTCCTACCTGCACGGAAGAAGATAAGAAAGCAGTGAAGGAACTGGCTGAAATTGCCGGCGTAGACTATGAAAAGTACGGCATGGACATGCTGAAGGCCGGCGCTGATATTTCTGACTATCCGGCTGAAAAACTGGCTCACAACGATACCAAGGAGTTTGAAGCAGGCGGAAAGACCTTCTCCTGCGGACAGATTTCCGTTATGGATGTAGAACCGATTAACGCAAAGAAAGCAGATATTATGAAAGCCCTGGAAGATACCAGGGCAGAAAAGAAATACGAAGCTTCCTATCTTATGGTAACCAATATTCTGACAGAAGATACCTATCTCTGGTTCACAGAAGGTGCCAAAGATGCTGCTGAAAAGGCATTTGGCAAGAAGGCAGAAAATGGTATGATTTACCTGCCGAAAGTCATGTCCCGTAAAAAACAGGTGGCTCCGTTCCTCCTGAAGGTATATGGAGAATAATAAAATCCTGGAATCCCCGGTATGCTGCCGGTGATTTGCGGAGGAAGAACTCATACATGACTCTGTCATATATGAGTTTTTCTTTTTATCAGGGCTTTGCATAGGCCCGCCAGCCCACTAACCCACTGTTACTAACAAACAAAGGAGCAAGAATGACAGATTTTTTACATACATTAAATGACCGCCAGCTGGAAGCAGTTAAGCAGGTAGAGGGTCCGGTACTGATTATGGCCGGCGCCGGTTCCGGTAAAACGAAGGCTCTGACCTGCCGGATTGCATACATGCTTTCTCTGGGCATCCGCCCCAGTGAAATCCTGGCCATTACTTTTACCAATAAAGCAGCCAAGGAAATGCGGGATCGTGTTCACAGTCTGGTCGGGCCGGCAGCAGACAAAATCTGGATGTATACCTTCCATTCCTTCGGCGCCCGTTTCCTCCGCCGGGAAATCAACAATTATCCACCCTATACCGATAAATTCACCATTTACGATTCTGATGATTCCAAACAGCTGGTGAAGAATGTACTGAAAGAACTGAATCTGGATGACAAGCAGTTTCAGCCCCGGTCCATCCAGAGCAGTATTTCTACGGCTAAAAACCAGCTTCTCAGCCCCCAGGCTTTCCGCCGTCAGGCAGGAGGAAATTTCTATAACCAGAAGGCAGCGGATGTGTATGATCTCTATGACAAACATATGAAGCAGAACAATGCCCTTGATTTCGACGATCTTCTTTTCATTACCACTGCTCTTCTGGCCAATGAAACCATCCGCAGGCGCTGGCAGGATCGTTTCCATTATATCCTTATCGACGAATACCAGGATACGAACCACGCGCAGTACCTGATGGCGAAATACATTGCCGGAAACCTTCAGAATATCTGCGCTGTAGGCGATGCAGACCAGAGTATTTACTCCTGGCGCGGTGCGGATCTTCGAAATATTATGGATTTCAAATCGGACTATCCCAAGGCCAGGATTATTAAGCTGGAGCAGAACTATCGCTCCACGCAGACCATTCTTGATGCTGCTAATGCGGTGATTGAAAATAACCCGGACCGCCCTTCCAAGAAACTGTGGACCGAGCAGCGGGGCGGTGCTCACCTGCAGTGGTATACGGCCATGGATGAACACAATGAAGCGGAATTCATTGTGAACACTATGAAGAAAAAGCATGATGAGGACCATGTGCCTTATGGAAATATGGCAGTGCTCTACCGTATGAATGCTCAGTCCCGTGTATTGGAAGAGACCCTGGTGAAGCGGGGCATCGGCTATACCATGGTAGGGGGGACCAGATTCTATGACCGTGCGGAAATCAGGGATATTATGGCTTATCTCAAGGTCATTAATAATTTCAGGGATAACATCAGCCTTACCCGCATCATCAATGTGCCCAAACGGGGGATTGGAGCCACCACTGTGCAGAAGCTGACGGATTATGCCAATAGCGGGAACATGTCCATGTTTGAAGGCATTATGGCTCTGGAGGGTTCTCCCATTTCCGCTTCCGCCCAGCTGAAGCTGCAGAATTTCAGTGCTCTTATCTTTGATTTTCTGAATGCTTCCACAGAGATGAATATTTTTGACCTGATTCAGAAAATTCTGACTGATACAAAATATCTGGTACAACTGCAGGAAAGCGATGATCCCCAGGCCCAGAGCAGGGAAGAAAACCTGGGCGAACTTCTTTCTGTGGCCAAGGACTTCACCACCACCCATCCGGGAGAAGGATTGGCTGAATTTCTGGAACAGGTGGCTCTGGTAAACGATGTGGACGGCTATGAAGAAACAGATGACAAAGTCACCCTAATGACCATGCACAGCGCCAAGGGCCTGGAATTCCCTGTGGTATTTCTGCCTGGCATGGACGAAGGCATTTTCCCCGGCGTCCGCTCCCTTATGGAAGAATCCCGCCTGGAAGAAGAACGTCGTCTCTGTTACGTGGCCATTACCAGGGCAAAGAGGGAGCTTTACCTTTGCAATGCCCATATGCGCACCATGTATGGACAGATGAAACCCTATGCGGCCAGCCGTTTCCTGGAAGAAATCCCATCTGACCTTATCGACCATGTGGGCAGCGATAGAAAGCAGGAGACCATCAAAAGTGCCGGCCGCTGGCACAATGAAAGCAGGAGCCGCTATGCTCTTTCTGACTCCGCTGTGGTGAACAAACCCAAAAAAGCCGGCACAAAAGCTCGATATGACTGGAAAGTGGGAGATACCGCTGTTCATAACCTTTGGGGAAAGGGAAAAGTGGTGGCAGTTATGGGAAAAGACAAGAATATGATGATTAAAGTGGATTTTCAGGGTAAGGTGCGCCAGCTCATGGTGACCTTTGCCCCCATTAGGAAGGAAGAATAGAGGCATTTCTATGGCAACTGAAGAAATCAGGAAAAAGGTGCAGGAACTTCGGAAGGAAATCCGCCATCACAGCTACCTGTACTATGTGAAAGATGCTCCGGAAATTACGGATTATGAATTTGACCACCTCTATCGTCAGCTGGTGGATTTGGAAAAGGAATATCCGGAACTGGTGACCTCCGATTCTCCTACCCAGAGGGTAGGGGGCAAAGCATCCGACGATTTTGGAAAAGTCCGTTTCCGCAAGCCTATGCTGAGCCTGGCCAATGCTTTCAGTGCCGATGAACTTCGGGATTTTGACCGCAGGGTGAAGGAAGGTCTTGGTGTAAACTCCGTGGAATATATTACGGAACTTAAAATTGATGGCCTTTCCATGAATCTTATTTACGAAAATGGCAGCCTGGTTCAGGGACTTACCCGAGGCGACGGCAGAGTAGGGGAAGATGTGACGGCCAACGTCAAAACCATTCACACCATTCCTCTTTACATTGAAAATGCACCGCCCTACATGGAAGTGAGAGGTGAAGTGTATATGCCCAGAAAAAGCTTCATCGCCCTGAATGAGGAAAGGGATGAAGCAGGGCTCATGCCTTTTGCCAACTGCCGGAATGCAGCAGCCGGCTCGCTGCGCCAGCTGGATCCCCATGTCACCGCTTCCCGGAACCTGGCCTTCTTTGCTTATGCACTGGGGGATATACAGGGACTGGAAATTCATTCCCAGGAAGAACTGCTTAAGCAGCTGGAAGCGTTCCATTTTCAGGTGAATCCGAATTATCGGAAATGGGACTCCATCGAAGGCGTTATCAAAGGCGTCAATGAATGGGAAATCAAGCGTCACGACCTGGGCTATGACACCGATGGTATGGTCATCAAAGTGAACGATTTCGCCCAGCAGAATCAGCTGGGGGCTACGGTGAAAGATCCCAAGTGGGCGATGGCTTATAAGTACCCGCCGGAAGAAGTGGAAACCAAGGTAGAGCGTATCATTGTTACCATGGGTCGTACCGGCGTTCTCACTCCGTCGGCGGACCTTACCCCTGTGCATCTGGCAGGCACTACCGTGAAACGGGCTACCCTCCACAACATGGATTTTATCCATGAAAAAGACGTTCGGGTGGGAGATCATGTCATGATTTACAAGGCAGGGGAAATTATTCCTGAAATCTCCACAGTGCTCAAAGATAAGCGCACAGGAAAAGAAGAAATCTTTGAAATGCCAAAGACCTGTCCTATCTGCGGTGAGCCGGTGCACCGCATCGAAGGAGAAGCCGCTTATCGGTGTATAAATCCCAACTGCGGCGGCGTGGTACGGGAAAAGCTCATTCACTTTGCTTCCCGTGATGCCATGGACATCGAAGGGATGGGACCCTCGGTGGTGGACAGTCTCCTGGCTGCCCGTCTGGTCAATGACCCTGGTGACTTCTATCGGTTGAAACAGGAAGATATGGAACAGATGGAGCGTATGGGCGAAAAAAGTGCTGCCAACCTGGCTGCTGCTATTTCGGACAGCAAGGGAAGAGGCCTTGCCAAACTTCTCTTCGGTCTGGGAGTCCGCTTTCTGGGAGCGAAAGGAGCTGAACTCATTACTGCCCGTTTCCATACCATGGATGCCATCATTGCCGCTTCCATTGATGAAATTCAGGAAACTGAAGGTATAGGTAAAGTGATAGCCACAAGCCTTTATGATTATCTCCACGATGTGAAGAACCTGGCTGTTATTAATAAACTCAAAGATGCCGGTGTTCTTATGGAAGAAATCAAGGAAATCCCTGCAGGTCAGGCTTTTGCTGGAGAAATGGTGGTTCTTACCGGTAAACTCTCTATCATGGGAAGGAGAGAAGCCAGTGAGATCATCAAACAGCAGGGTGGAGATACCCAGTCTTCTATTACCGGAAAAACCACCCTGGTGGTGGCTGGTGCTGATGCAGGGAGCAAGCTGGAAAAAGCAAGGGCAAAGGATATCCCCGTCATGAATGAAGAAGAATTTCTGAGAAGAGCGGGGATTCAAGAGTAGATGATAGACATCAGACTTTGAGATTTCTCACCGGTGGCTTAGAATGACCATGTCAGGCGGGAAGGTGAACACCTAAAAGAGGCTGTGAAAAAATGTAAATCATTTCTTCACAGTCTCTTTTAGGGAAGCGCTGATTAAATCATTGTTTGCTTTTATTCTTGAATTTTTATGCAATGCGAGGAATGGGCTGACGCGAATAGCGAGCTATTTAAGGAAGCCCATGACGAAACAGTGCATAAAAATTCTTATAAAAGAAAACTCTATGAATTAATCAGTGCTTCCTTAGGTGGCACCCGCAGGATGCCACCTAAACTCGCAGACGCAAAGCGCTTGTCAATCCTGTGAACCTTATGAAAAGTGAGGGCTGCTTTGCGGCCCTTACTTTTCATTTCCACCCCTTGCATTTCATTTTGAATCCTGCTATGATATTTCATATCATATGTAAAAGCAGAGATGGGAAGAAGCTGCGGATGAATTTTTAGAGAGCTGCCGATGGTGGAAAGGCGGTAAGGATGAAGCAGCGGGTCACCCCGGAGCCGGCTTATGCCCGTGGCGCACGTTATACGCAAATGAGCGATCATGTATGATTATTTAGGTGGTACCGCGGAAGCACTCTTTCGTCCTATGGGATGGAGGAGATTTTTTATTTTTAGGAGTGAAAAATATGGCAGATTTTGAAGATCTTGGCAAATATGACCCCGCTGCGATTGAGCAGAAGTGGTATAAGTTCTGGGAGGATCATGATGTATTTCATGATGAACCGGATCCTTCCAAGGAACCATACAGCATTGTGCTGCCGCCGCCAAACGTAACAGGCCAGCTGCATATGGGTCATGCCCTGGATAATACACTGCAGGATATCCTTATTCGTTATAAAAGAATGCAGGGCTATAACGTACTCTGGCTGCCAGGCAAGGACCATGCAGGCATTGCTACCCAGGTGAAGGTGGAAAAGCAGATTGCCGAAGAAGGTCTCAATAAGTACGATCTGGGCCGTGAAAAGTTTTTGGAAAGAGTATGGCAGTGGAAGGAAAAATTCGGAAACCGCATTGGACTGCAGATTCGCCGTCTTGGCTCTTCCTGCGACTGGAAACGGGAACGGTTTACCATGGACGATGTATGCGCCCGGGCTGTCCGTGAAGTTTTTGTTTCTCTCTACGAAAAAGGTCTTATCTATCAGGGATTCCGCATCACCAACTGGTGCCCCCGCTGCCAGACGGCACTCTCTGATATTGAAGTAGAACATGAGGACGAAGTAGGGCATCTCTGGTATTTCAACTATCCTATCGTAGGAGAAGACGGATATATAGAAATTGCTACGACCCGTCCGGAAACGATTCCAGGCGATACGGCTGTAGCTGTGAATCCCGAAGATAAACGGTATGCTCATCTGGTAGGTAAGAAGGTAAAGCTTCCTACTACAGATCGCGAAATCCCCATTATTGCTGATGATTATGTAGATATGGACTATGGTACCGGCTGCGTGAAGATTACACCGGCCCATGATCCCAACGACTTTGAAGTAGGCCAGCGCCATGACCTGCCCACCATTGTCATCATGAACAAGGACGGCACAATGAATGAAAAGGCCGGCAGATACAGCGGCATGGACCGCTATGAAGCCAGAAAAGCCATTATTGAAGATTTCAAGAAGGCCGGTCTGCTGGTAAAAATTGAAGAAACGAAGCATGCTGTAGGTCACTGCTCCCGCTGCAAGACGGTGGTGGAACCAATGACTACGAAACAGTGGTTTGTAAAGATGAAACCTCTGGCCGGACCGGCCATGGAAGCAGTGACTTCCGGAAAGACGAAATTTGTTCCTGAACGTTTTTCCAAGACTTATATTCAGTGGCTGGAAAACATTCATGACTGGTGTATTTCCCGTCAGCTCTGGTGGGGCCACCGCATTCCAGTATGGTACTGCGATGACTGCGGCGCTGTCAGTGCATCCCGCACGGATCTGACCGAATGCCCGAAGTGCGGCAGCAAACATATCCATCAGGATCCGGACGTGCTGGATACCTGGTTCTCCTCTGCCCTGTGGCCATTCTCCACCATGGGCTGGCCTGACCAGACACCGGTTTTGAAACAGTGGTACCCCACATCCACCATGGTTACAGGCTACGATATCATTTTCTTCTGGGTAGCCCGCATGATGTTCATGTCCATGGAATTCATGCATGAAATTCCATTCAAGTATGTATTCATTCATGGCCTTGTCCGCGATTCCCAGGGCCGCAAGATGAGCAAGTCCCTTGGAAACGGCATTGATCCTCTGGAAGTCATCGACAAATACGGTGCCGATGCCCTCCGGTTCACCCTGGTTACCGGCAATACGCCCGGCAACGATATGCGTTTCTACTATGAAAAGGTAGAAGGAAATCGGAATTTCGCCAATAAGATCTGGAATGCTACCAAGTTTACCCTGATGAACCTGGACGATTATGATAAAGATTTCGTTCCGGACAAAACGCAGTTCACTCTGGCAGATAAATGGATTCTTGACCGTCTGGCAGCCACGGAAGATTATGTCAGTGCCAACCTGGACAAATACGAACTGGGTGAAGCAGCAGACTCTATTTATAACTTCGCATGGAACTATTTCTGCGACTGGTACATTGAAACAGCCAAGACCCGTCTCTATGGTGAACATAATACGGACCGCAAAGTCACCCAGTACGTGCTGGTGTATACCCTGACCCGCATGCTGGCCCTGCTTCATCCATTTATGCCGTTCATTACGGAACACCTCTGGCAGCATCTGCCCCATGAAGGCGAAATCCTGGCAAGGGCTCCCTGGCCGAAGGCTGATGAAAACCTCCGCTTCAAGGACGAAGCAGAACAGTTTGAAAGGATTATGGACTCCATCAAGGCTATCCGCAACATGCGCGCTGAAGCCAACGTAACACCCAATAAGATGTGCCACATCCAGATTGCTGTTCTCCGGGATGACCTGAAAGGCTGCATTGAGAACCATAAGGAATACTATGAAAAATTGGGCCATGTAGAAGACATCAAGCTGCTTTCCGCTGATGCACCGAAACCGGAAAACGCACTGACTTCCGTAGTTACCGGTCTGGAAGTTTATCTGGAACTGAAGGGCCTCATTGATACGGCTAAAGAAAAAGAAAAGATTGCAAAGAACAAGGCGGCCCTGGAGAAAGATATTGCCCGCACCAGCGGCAAACTGGCCAATAAAGGATTCCTGGCTAAAGCACCTGAAGCAGTGGTTGAGAAGGAAAAAGAAAAACTGGCCCAGTTCGAAGAAAAGATGAAATCTCTGGAAGAACGTCTGAAGTTCCTGGATCAGCTCTGATTGCAAAAGGTTCTTAAGCAGGGCGGGACTTTAGGGAAGCACTGATTAATTCATAGAGTCTGCTTTCATAAGAATTTTTATGCACTGCTTCGTCATGGGACTCCTTAAATAGCTCGCTATTCGCGTCGTCCCATTCCTTGCATTGCATAAAAATTCAAGAATAAAAGCAGACAACGATTTAATCAGCGCTTCCCTAGCGGGGAGGAAAGTTTACAGGCACCGCCGGCGGTGACGGAACGTCAGCTGGCACAGCCTGCGGCGAAGCCGCCATCCTCTTTCCTTCACAAAGGATTCATTAAGCCTTAGAATCTTATGCGCCTGAAGGGTGAAGAACCCACGGCTCAGCCGCAATCATCAAAACCAATCGAAGACTCCCTTTCATCAGGGAGTACTTCTTATGTAAAGGAGAAATTATGAATTACGAAGAATCAGTGGCCTATCTGGAACAGGCAGCGTCCTTTGGCATTAAGCCGGGACTGGAACGGATAGAAGCCATGCTGAAGAAACTGGGAAATCCGGAAACCGCTTACAAGGTGATTCATGTCACCGGCACCAACGGCAAAGGAAGCGTGGTGGCCATGATTACCAGCGTGCTGGAAAATGCCCAGCTCCGGGTGGGGCGTTACATTTCCCCTCATCTTTTGGACTACACCGAACGGATTTATATCTGCGGCCATGATATTTCCAGAGAAGACTTTGCCAAAGCAGCTACTGTGGTGCGTAAGGCGGCGGAAGAAATCATTGCAGACGGCGTAGAAGCACCGACGGAATTTGAACTGCTGACTGCCATGGCTTTCTGGTATTTCAAAGAACAGAAAGTGGATTACGCAGTTATGGAAGTGGGCATGGGCGGACTTTATGATTCGACCAATGTCATTCTTCCTGTGGTTTCTGTCATTACCAATGTGGCTATGGACCACATGAAGTACCTGGGCAATACCCTTCAGGAAATCGCTCACCAGAAGGCTGGCATCATCAAAGAAGGCATTCCGGTGGTTACTGCAGCCCAGCATGTGGCTTTGAAACAGCTGAAGAAGGAAGCCCATGAAAAAAAATCCCGCATCTATTTCTACGGCAGGGATTTTGAAATTGATTCCAGAAATCCCTGGAAACATGGACAGGTAGTTACGGTGAAACGGAAAGATATGCCTAAGGAACTGGAAAAGAGCCTTCTCTTTGTTCCTTTCGTAGGAGCTCATCAGGCTGTGAATGCAGCAGTAGCTACCATGGCCCTGTCTATCATCATGAAGCAGGATGACCGGGTGAATGAAAATGATCTTCGCGAAGGTCTGGCCCGGACCCGCTGGCAGGGACGCTTTGAAATCCACGATGTAAAAGGCGTTACCTATATCATGGATGGCGCTCATAATCCGGCAGGAGCCGAAGCCCTTATGGAAGCGCTGGAGGAACAGTATCCCGATAAACGCCGCCTCTTTGTATTCACATCTCTGGCTGACAAGGATACAGAAACGGTGATTCAGCTTCTTATCCGCAAGGGAGACAAGGTTTTCGCCTGCGAGGCACCTACACCCAGGACAAGGAAGCCTGAAGAAATCGGCGCCATGATCAAAGCCCAGAAGATTGATGCTGCCTTCATGGCAGAACCTTCTGTCAAGGCTGCTCTGGAAGATGCCACGAAAGAAGCAGGGGCAGGGGACATTGTCCTTATCTGCGGATCCCTTTATATTCTGGGAGATGCCATCCGTTTCATTGAAGAAAAAGAAATGGAAGCAGCCAAAGAAAAGAAATAATAGGCTTAAGAAAAACCCCGGGGGCGCCCCGGGGTTTTTTAAGGTGATGGGACCGGGATTGGGCAGGAAGCAGGGATTTGGATGGTATGGCTGAAGGTCGGGCAGATTCATAGACCCGGTACGCGGCGGGTATATCGTAGGGAGTCATTTCTACCTAAGCGGTCACAGACGCTGTTCAATGCAGGAATTCTATAAAAACCTTAAAGGATATAACTTATACATATGCTTCATAGTATAATGATTTTATGTTATAAAAATATTGAAGGATGTAAGAATGATATGTTATAATGGAATTGTCTTCAGATAGAAGTATTTATTTAAATAGAATTAAGTACTTCAAAGATTTGAATATATAATTTCATCTTTGTTCTTTTAAAAAGGAGTCCGGACTATGATTACTGAACATGAAATCTTCTTGACCGATCCCTCGGAAAAAGCAAAAGTAATAGAGTTTTTGAAGGGCTTTGACCTGACTTTTACAGGAAACATTGATTATACCATGGGTCTTTATGACGATGGACAGCTCATCGGCACCGGTTCCCTGGGGGGCCGTGTCATGCGGGATATTGCCATCAGCGAGAAATATCAGAAGAAGGGGCTGACCCGCCGTATTATCCGCAACCTGCAGGGTGAATCCTACCGCCGGGGTGTTACAGGAAACCAGATTTTCACAAAACCGAAGAATGTTCCTATTTTTGAGCATATGGGCTTCAAATGCGTGGCAGTAGCGGAGCCTTATGCGGCCCTTCTGGAAAAGGGCACGGATACCCTGGAAGATTATCTGGGCCGGGTTCGGGCTATTCTGGGGACCGGTGAAGGAAAGAACCGCGGTGCCATCGTAATGAACTGCAATCCCTTTACTCTTGGCCACAGGAGCCTGGTGGAATATGCCCACAACAACTGCGATGAAGTGATTATTTTTGCTGTGCAGGAAGACCGGTCCATATTCCCGTTCTCTGACCGTTTTTCCCTTATTAAACAGGGTGTTCGGGATATGAAAGGCGTAGAGGTAATCAGCGGCGGTGATTTCATTATTTCCAATGCCACTTTCCCCACCTATTTCATCAAGGGTACCGATGAACTCGCAGCGCAGACCAAACTGGACGCCACCGTTTTCGCTACCCGCATTGCACCGGCATTGAATATTACTGTGCGTTTTGTGGGAGAAGAACCGACGGATAAGACCACTCTGGCCTATAACAATGCCATGCGGGAAGTATTTGCCCAGAACGGCATTGAACTGAAAGAAATCCCCAGAGAACAGAAGGGCAACCAAATTGTATCGGCCTCCTCTGTCCGCAAAGCGCTGGCTGATGACGACTGGGAAACGGTGTATCGCATGGTCCCGAAAACGACTCTTATCTATTTGAAGAGCCCCGCTGGTCAGGAAGTGATTCGCAGAATCAAAATGACCGAAGCTTTCAAGAAGATGGAAGCCGAAGAAAAGGCAAAAGAAGAAGCTGCTGCAAAAGAGGCTAAAAAGGAATAAACGAATTTTATAGAAATAAATATGGAAATGAAAAGGAGCTGCGGAGAAATGTCAATCATTTCTTCGCAGCTCCTTTTTATTGTTTCTTTTGCAGGGCTCTGCTATTGGCGCAGGGCTTTCCACAGGCTGGTATTTATTGACGGTCTATCCATGCCTGTATTACCGGAATGATTTATTTTGCTCGAGCAGGAAAGAAGAAGGTGAAAAGCAGATGGCAGTTAGAAACAGAAGATCGGACAAATCTGGCATTTCACCATCCCCGGCTGGCACCGCCGCCTCCAGAGGAACCGCCACGGCCGCTTCCACCGAAGCCTCCACCGCCGCGGCCGCCTCCGCGGCCCGTGAAGAGGAGGAAAAGGATGAGGCGGGTGAGACGGCCGCCCAGGAAGATCCAGTCAATGACTAGAAGGATGAGGAGCGCCAGGGGCGTCAGAAAATCCTCCATAGTAAATCCGCTGTCTTCTTTGACAGCAGGACTTGAGAGTCCGTTCAGCGAGGCGAGACCATATTCTTTCATGACCTGCCGCACCATGTTGTCATAGGTATCCTGGACACCCCGGCTATAGTCGCCTTTCTTGAAAGCGGGAATGAGGAAGATATCCAGCAGGCGCCCTGCTTTGGCATCATTCATGGCGCCTTCCAGGCCGTAGCCCACCTCAATCCGGGCTTTTCTATCTTTCATGGAAACCAGAAGCAGGAGACCGTTGTTTTTCTCTTTATCACCAAGGCCCCGGCTTCGAAAAAGGCCGTTGGCATAGGATTCCAGATCACCATCGGGAACGGTGGCAACCATGACTACCACTACCTGGGCATGGGTCTTTTGATCCAGTGCATAGCCTATGGCATTGATATGTTTCTTTGTTTCTACGCTTAAGGTACCGGTGTAGTCTTCCGCGTAGAAAGAATCAGAAGGCGGCGGGGGATAGGTTTCTGCTGCCAGGACGGTATTTATGGAAAACCATGCAAAAACCAGGGTCAAAAGAGCGATTAACACTTTCCCTACGGATTTCATGGTATCTCTCCTTTCATCAGCAGCTCACTGTCTCACCGGCTGACCAATTGACTAAAACTGTACTTTAGGAGCTGCTTTGGCTCCTTCGTCTGCTTTGAAATAGGGAGCGTCGGTGAAACCGAAGACACCGGCGTAGAGGCTTACCGGAAAAGAATGAATTTTAGCATTGTATTTCTGCACCTGATTGTTATAGTCTCGACGGGCTACGGAAATCCGGTTTTCCGTTCCTGCCAGTTCGTCCTGAAGTGCCAGGAAATTCTGGCTGGCTTTCAAATCAGGATAATTTTCAGCTACCATCAGCAGACGGCCCAGGGCGTTGGACAATTCACCATTAGCGCTGATTTTATCGGTCGGCGTGGAAGCATTCAAGAGTTTAGAACGGGCATCGGCCACTGCCTTCACCGCTTCCTGTTCATGGGAAGCATAGCCTTTAACCGTGTTTACCAGATTGGGAATCAGGTCAGCCCGGCGCTGAAGCTGGGTATCTACCTGGGCCCAGGATGAATTCACCTGTTCATGCATGGAAACGAGGCCGTTGTAGGAGCTGACCAGGCCGCCGGCAATGACAAGGATTGCAGCAATGATAATAATCAGTTTCTTCATAGGAACCTCCTTAGAAATGGAGAACAAATCTATTATTTCAATCCCAGTTCTTCCTTATGGGCGGTCATGCCGTCAATGCAGGCCTGCATAACAGTACCGGCGTCAAGACCCAGCATGGCAAATCCCTTTTTGATGACGTCCCGATTGCAGCCTGCAGCGAACCGTTTATCCTTGAATTTCTTTTTCAATCCCTTCACTTCCATACCTGTAATGCCCTCGGGCCGCATAAGGGCATAGGCCATGACTACGCCGGTGAGTTCATCGACTGTGAAAAGGCTCTTCTCGATGTCCGTGGTGGGTTCCACATCGTTGTCGCAGATGCCCCAGCCATGGGAAATGATGGTATTGATATCTTCCTCATCTACGCCTTCCGGTTCCAGAAATTCCCGGACATGGTGACAGTGTTCATTGGGATATTTTTCATAATCCACATCATGAAGATAGCCGATAGCTTCCCAGTGGTCCTTATCGGCATGGAAATAATCCGCCATAGCGCCCATAGCTGCACTCACTGCCATGGCATGGGTGAAAAGATGGTCCTCGGTGGTATACTTCGGTAAAATTTCTTTGGCTTTCGCCAGTGTAAGCTGACTCATAATAAATTCCTCCTTCATAAATTCTACATCTAGCATAGGGGATAGCAGAAAGGTTGTCAATGAATGGTGAGGAGATCTTGAAGTTCTCCATTGACTTTATCTTCTATAAAAATGGTAAAATAAAAAAAACAGGCTTTTGCATTCCATCAGAAAGGAGACCATCATGACTGATTTGGAAAGACTGAGGGAAATGATTGAGAGTCATCATAAGATTGCTTTCTTTGGCGGCGCCGGCGTTTCTACAGAATCCCATATTCCCGATTTCCGCGGGGCCAATGGGATTTATCGGCAGAAGACAAATCTTCCCTGGACGCCGGAGGAAATGCTGTCTCATCATTTTTATGAGGAACATCCCGTGGAGTTTTTTACCAACTACAAGAGCTTCGCAGAAGCCATGGTGGCGGCTGAGCCGAACAGGGCTCATTATGCTCTGGCCAGGCTGGAGGAAGAAGGAAAACTCCATGGTATTGTTACCCAGAATATTGACGGCCTTCACCAGAAGGCAGGCAGTCAAAATGTGATGGAGCTTCATGGGTCTATTCTGAGAAATTACTGCACCCAGTGCGGCCGCTCCTACGATGTGGCCAGCTTCCTTTCCCTCTGCAGCCCGGTGCCTCACTGCCCTTACTGCGGGGGTATTGTGAAACCGGATGTGGTACTCTACGAGGAGCCTCTTGATATGGATACCATGGAAGATGCCATGGATGCCATACAGACGGCAGATATGCTCATCATTGGAGGCACCAGTCTGGTGGTCTATCCGGCCGCCGGCTTTATTGACTATTTTGCCGGCGATTCTCTTGTGATGATTAACCAGGATGAAACGGGAAGGGATAGTACCTGCGATCTGGTTTTCCATGACAGTGTGGGAAAGATACTGGGAGAAGTGGTGGGAGTATAGCACCGGCGGAGCGGCCGGAGCCGTGAAAGGCAAATAATGATACAAGTGAAAGAAGCCAGATTGTTTAGAGCCGTAAATCTCCCTTTCAGGTGATGGGAAGAACAGGCAGGCTCTCCTGGTGCAGAGAAGAGTGTTCCTTTCCGGCGGCTGGCGTCAGCACCTATTAAACATTTTGTCCCGCTCTGGACCCTAATGCCGGGCCTGCTCATGGGGTTGACTTTTACCGCAGGCATGTTAAAATAGCTTTATATATTGAGGCTATGATGAAGAAGGAGCCGGCAGGGATTCTACAAAGGGATCCGGTACTAGTGAGACACCGGAAAGGATCGGCTGGGCTTAGTTCGCTTCGGAGCTGCTGGCTGAACGGAGTAGGCTGGACGCAGGGCTGCGTTAAAGCTTTCGAGTACAAATCAGGGTGGTACCGCGGATAAAGACTTCGCCCCTTAGTGGGGCGAGGCTTTTTTTATTTCCCATCCTCTTTGCCGGTGGAAGACAGCCCGAATCAATTACAGGAGGTATATAGATGGATACTAAGTTAGATGAGCTGAAGGCAAAAGCAGAAGAAATGCTGAAGGCCTGCAGGGATGAAAACCGTAAACAGGAAACCTATGAAGCGGTGAAAGCAAAACTCACCGGTTTTCTGGGAGATATGAAGAAGCTGAATGACAGCGACAAAAATCTGTCGGAGCTGGCTGACCAGGTACGGGCCCAGATTGTTTCTTTTATGGAAAAAGATCTGGATTCCCTGAAAAAGGATGCTCAGGATAAAATCAGTGCTGCTGTAGATGAGAAGACACTGCAGGATACAAAGGTTTTCTTCCTTGGTAAAAAAGGTAAACTCACCGCCATTTTAAGAGGCATGAAAGATGTTTCCGCAGCCCAGCGTCCGGTCATCGGTGCTCTGGCCAATCAGGTCAGAAGCGATGTGGAAGCTGCCATTGCAGATAAAATGGAAGAACTGAAACAGAAGAGGCTGGAGGAAAAAATCCGGCATGAAACTGTGGATATTACCCTTCCGGCCCGCCATCATAAAATCGGTCATCTCCATCCGCTGGACAAGGCACTCCGTGAAATCATGAAGTCTTTTATCCGGATGGGCTATTCTGTAGAAGAAGGTCCGGAAATCGAACAGGACTACTATAATTTCGAATGCCTGAATCTCCCCAAGGATCATCCGGCCAGGGATATGCAGGATTCTTTCTACATTACACCGGAAATCCTTCTTCGCACCCATACCTCTCCGGTACAGGCCAGAACCCTCCGAAAACATACACCCAATTCACCTATCCGTATGATTGCTCCGGGAAAAGTGTTCCGTTGGGATAATGATGCTACCCATTCTCCTGTATTCCATCAGGTAGAGGGACTTGTGGTGGATAAGGATATCAGTTTTGCAGATTTGAAGGGTACCTTGGAAATCTTCTTGAAGGACCTCTTCGGTTCTGATACGAAGATTCGTTTCCGGGCCAGCTACTTCCCCTTCACCGAACCATCGGCAGAAGTAGATATTTCCTTTGCTGCCAGAACCGGTGAAGAAGACGGAGATCCGGACTGGCTGGAAATCCTGGGCTGCGGCATGGTTCATCCCATGGTACTGAAACTCAATGGCTATGATCCGGAAAAGGTGAGCGGCTTTGCATTCGGCATGGGCATCGAACGTATCGCCATGCTGCTTTACGGAATTGACGACCTCCGTAATTTCTATGAAAATGATGTCAGATTCCTGAAGCAGTTCTAATGGAAGGGAGATTATATAGATGAATGTTTCTTTAAAATGGCTGGGAACCTTAGTAGATATAAAAGGAATGAATCCTGATGATATGGCGGAAACACTGACAGTGGACGGCATCCCTGTAGAGCATGTCATCCGTCCTGGAGAAGGAATCAAAGGAGTAATCACAGGAAAAATCCTTTCTGTGGAAAAACATCCTGATGCGGATCACCTTCTTATCTGCCAGCTGGATGTGGGTGAGGAAGAACCGGTGCAGATTGTTACCAGTGCTTCCAATGTAAAGTCAGGACAGATTGTTCCCTGTGCTCTCTCCGGTGCCCATGTACCTGCTGCTCATGATAATAAAGCACCCGGTGGACTTCGCCACGGTGATATTAAAATCAAGGCGGGAAAACTTCGCGGTGTGAAATCCGCCGGCATGATGTGCTCCTTAGGTGAACTGGGCATGGATGCCAATCTTTTCCCGGCTCTCAACCATGAGGGTATCCTTATCCTTCCGGAAGATACACCGGTAGGCGTGGATATTCATAGCCTGTACGACCTGGACGATGTGGTGTATGAAATGGAACTCACCGCCAACAGAGCCGACTGCTTCAGCATGATCGGCATGGCTTTGGAAACAGGTGCCATTTTCAGGAAGAAAGTCACCCTGCCATCCATTTCCGTAAAAGAAGAAGGGGCGCCTATCGAAGGCCGTGCTTCCGTTCACATTTCCGAACCGGCTTACTGCAAACGCTTCTGCGGACGCCTTTTGGAAAACGTAAAAATCGGACGTTCTCCGGAATGGATAGAAGACAGACTTCGCAGCAATGGTATCCGCCCCATCAATAATGTGGTAGATGCTGCCAATTATGTGATGCTGGAAATCGGACAGCCCCTCCATACCTATGATTACGACAAGGTAGCCGGTCATTCCCTTACCTGCCGTCATGCTCATGAAGGAGAAAAAATCGTTACCCTGGACGGCCAGGAAAGACAGCTTAATCCTTCAGATCTGGTCATTGCCGACGGCGATGATAAGGCGGCCTGCGTTGCCGGCGTGATGGGTGGATTTGATTCCGAAGTCACCGCGGAAACAAAGAACGTCCTTCTGGAATCTGCGGTTTTTGATTCCGCATCCATCAGAAGAACCTCCCGCCGTTTGGGCCTTCGCTCCGAAGCGTCCGGCCGTTATGAAAAGGGGATTAATCCTGCCAGAAGTGAAATGGCTATCAATCGCATCTGCCAGCTTCTGGAAGAACAGGGAGCTGCCACTACAGCCAAAGGCATGCTGGACGAATATCCCGTAAAGGCTGAACCACAGATTATCAAAACCACGGTAAAGAGAATCAATGACTACATCGGCATCAACATGCCCAAGGAACAGATGATTGAAATCCTGGAAGCCCTCTATTTCAAAGTAGAAGAACAGGATGGCAACCTTACCGTCACGGTTCCCGAATTCCGTCTTGACCTTTCCGGCATGCCGGATCTGGCAGAAGAAGTGGCCCGGGTATACGGTTATAAGAACATCCCCATCACCACTCCCTGGAGCGCCATTGCCAAGGGAGCCATGTCCAAAGACCAGGACGTGATTTTCCGCATTACCGACAGTTTGGTGGCAGACGGCCTTTCCGAAGTCGTAAACTATAGCTTCATGGATAAGAAGGATCTGGAAAAACTGAATTTCCCCTGGGGTCATAAGGTATATAATGCCATTCCCATTATGAATCCGATTTCCGAAGAATATCCGGATATGAGGACCACCCTTCTCCCCGGCCTGATGCATACTCTGACCTATAACATTTCCCAGAAGAACGAAGAAGCAGCGATCTTCGAGTCCGGTCATGTGTACCAGCCGAAGGAACTGCCGCTGACGGAACTGCCTTATGAATACGAACTTTTCTCCGGACTCCTCTACGGAAGTCCCGACGAAGCAGGCTATCCGAATAATGGCAGGAAATACGATTTCTTTGACATCAAAGCCATTATGGAAAATGTGCTGAAAGCCCTGGGAATCAGAGACTATGAAATCAGACGTTCCACGTATCCCGTATTCCACCCCGGTATTTCTGCCGATTTTGTGAAAGACGGAAAGACCCTCATGTCCTTCGGCCAGCTTCATCCGGCGGTACTGGATAAATGGGGTATTAAGAAAGAAGTTTACGGCTTTGTCATCTTTGTTCCTCACCTCATGAACATGGTGGACGAGACCATCGACTACTCCAGGATTCCGAAATTCCCGGCTTCCCAGCGGGATCTCTCCCTCCTGGTGCCGGCACATTGCACCAATGATGAAGTGGAAGAAATTATCCGCAAAGCCGGCGGAAAGCATCTGGAAACCCTCCGCCTCTTCGATCTTTATCAGGGCGAGCAGGTCAAGGAAGGCTGTAAGAGCATGGCCTACAACCTGACCTTCCGCGCTGAAGATCGGACTCTGACCGATAAAGAAGTGGACCAGTGGATTGAAAAGATCGTAAAAGCACTGGAAAAAGCAGATATTACCCTGCGCGCATAGTCAACTGGGCATGATAAAGCCCCGGGAAATCCAAATGATTTTCCGGGGCTTTTCATGTGGTGTAAAAAACGCTGGTGAGGAATGGTGGGGACATGCCTTTTCTGAAATAAGGGGAGGAAACGCAGCAAGTCTGTCACATACCGTTTGCTGTCCCAGGGCTGCTGCGAATGAAGCCCTGCCTGCCATAAGGCCGGTTTAACATCTAAGCCCTCAGGCTGCCGGGCGTATGCATTCACTCGGGTCCCAGGGTATCTCTCTTTTCATTCTTGTGGCGCATATAGTTGGCCACTTTCTGGCCGGCAGTCTTCATCTGCTGCCCTGTGTTTTTGAACTTATGAAGGGTGGTGGACTTGGACTTGATATTGGGCTTCATGTCGGGGTTGATATTTCCCCGCTTTACCGAAGTAGCCCTGATTTTTTCCGGATGGAGGGCAGCCCGGAGTACTGCCATGGAGCGGGCGGGTTTCAGGTCTATGTTGAAGCTGTAAATATCCACTGCCGCATAGGCAAGATGAGGATACCAGTGAATACAGATGTGGGATTTGGGGCCGTAGGCAGCGGCGGTGATTTCATCTTCGCTTTCATGGAAAAAGGTGTCCTTGACTTCCATGCCGATTTTCCCGGCAGCATCACTCAGGGTCTGGAGAGTGGTTTTGGAATCTTCCAGGGTGTCGGGACTGCAGCTGTAGCAGTCAATAAGCAGGTGTTTTCCAATGTAATTATCCATATGTATATTCCTTCTTTTAAAAATATTTGCACATTTGATTCATTATAGCAGAATTTCTTTCACTATGCGATAAAATTAATGCAATTCATTCGCATTCATTTTATGACAGGCATGATTTCCATGACAGAGTGAATAACAGAGTGAATAAATAAACAAGGAAATGCAAAAAATGCCGTTAAAATCTATACAGAATTTATTTTTATGCAGAAAATATTTGACCTTGAGGCTAAAATGCTTTAAAATTGATAAAAATACAGGTATATTTATTTGAAGATACAGATGATACCAATCGGCAGGAAAAGATAAACTTTTCAGATAAGGAGAGCTTTTATGAAAAGATACAGAATCATGAAAATTAAAGAAATCATCCAGAATCAGGTCATTGAGACACAGGAAGAACTGGCGGAAGCTCTGAAAAAAGAGGGCATTGCTGTTACCCAGGCCACCGTGTCCAGAGACATTAAAGACCTTATGCTGATTAAGATCCCCTATAAAAACGGGCACTATCGCTATGCCCTTTCCAATGAGAAGCAGAGCGTCATGTCTAAGAGCCACACGGCCATTCTCTTTCAGGAAGCTGTAGTGAAAATTGATTCTGCCATGAACATGGTGGTGCTTCACACCATTCCCGGTTCTGCCTCTTCCGTAGCCTTTGCCATTGACCATTCCAAGAATGATGTTATCATTGGCACTCTGGCAGGGGATGACACGGTTCTCATCATCCTGAAAACACCGGAAGATGTGCCGGTACTTCTGTCCCATATCCAGGGCATGCTCAAGTCCTGAGGCGGTGAGCCGGTATGCTGCAGAGCCTTCATATTATCAATTTCGCTATTATTGAAGATACGGTCATTGATTTTGACCAGGGCGTCACTGTCTTTACGGGTGAAACAGGGGCGGGGAAATCTATTCTCATCGATGCTCTGGCCATGCTCACCGGCCGCCGGGCCAGCACGGACCTTATCCGTACCGGTGCTGATTTTTTCAAGGTAGAAGGTGTTTTCTACGCCGACAGCTCCATTATCGAAGAACTGAAAGAAGAGGGCATTGACTCCGATAACGGACAGATTATCATTTCCAGAAAACTGAATCGTTCCGGCCGGGGCATCTGTACCATTAACGGCAGTTTCTGCACTGTCAGGCAGCTGCAGAAACTGGGGAAGAAACTGGTGCGGCTCCATGAGCAGAATGATAACATGGAACTTCTGTCCATTCCCTTTTGTGAAAGAATGGTGGACTCCGGCACCCCGGCTGCTGCAGAAGCCTATCAGTCCTATCGCAGCTCTTACAAGGAATGGAAGAAGCTGAAGGACGCTCTGGATGATTACAGGGAAAGAAAGCAGGAAAGAGAAAGACGGCTGGATATTCTGGAGTGGGAACTGAAGCAGATTTCCTCTGCTGCCCTCCAGGATGGGGAAGACGAAGAAGTGGAAAAGAAACTCCAGGTTCTTCAGAACCATGAGCGCATTTTCCGATCTCTTCACAATGCCCTGGAAACTATCACCGCCGACGGAGGCCCTCAGGACTCCATTGCCGAAGCGGATAAGGAAATTTCCCAGGCTGCCCGGTATGACGAATCTCTGGGGTCCATTCTGGAATCCCTTCGGTCAGCTTCTTTCTCCCTGGAAGATGCCATCGGCACCATGGAAGATTACATCGCAAATTCCGACTTTTCGGAAGATGATCTGGAAACCCTGCAGGACCGGAATGAAGTGATTATGGAACTGAAGCGGAAATACGGTCCTGAACTGTCAGACGTCCTGGCCTATGAAAAGAAGGCCCGGGAAGAATATGATTCCCTGAAAGAAATCATCTATGATAATGCAGCCCTTCAGAAAAACTACGAAGACCTCACAGCACTGCTCATGAAAAAATCGGAAGTGCTGAACAGGGAACGGATGAAATCCTCAGAAATCATTCTGAAAAAAGTGGTTTCTTCCCTGAAAGACATGGGTATGGAAAATGCAAGAATGAAACTCCACCTCTTACCGGCCCAAACGCCTCTTCCCAACGGCGCGGAAGAAATGGAATTCTATTTCTCTGCCAATATGGGCGAACCTCTTCGAAGCATGAAAGACACTGCTTCCGGCGGTGAAATTTCCCGTATTGCTCTGGCCATCGAAATGGTTATCTCTCGCCTTCTCCAGCAGCAGACCTTGATTTTTGATGAAATCGACGTGGGCATTAGCGGCAGAGTAGGTCTTCAGGTGGCCAGAAAGATTGCCTTCCTCTCTCATGCCATTCAGGTCCTCTGTATTACTCATCTGCCTCAGACAGCCTGTGCCGCAGACCGTCATTATAAAATCGTAAAGACCGTCTCCCATGGCAGGACCGCCACCAGAGCTGTTTTGCTGAACGAAAAAGAACATTTGGCGGACATAGCTCTCATGATTTCCGGCAGCGATTCTTCTCAGAGCGCTTTGGAATCGGCAGAGGAAATGAAGAAAAAAGTAAAGGAATAAAAAACGAGTCTGTGAAAAAATGTAAATCATTTTGTCACAGACCCGTTTTTATTTGATACAGGAAGGGGGAAAGGAGCATCCCTTACAACCCTTTTGGGGTTAATTTATCATTTATTTATGACTATCGTAGAAATATCCCCATCCTTTTCTTCATCGGAAGAAGGAGCGGCAGGAGCAGGGGAGGGGGCCTCTGCCTTTGCTGCAGCCTTTGCTTTAGCCTCTGCTTCCGCTTTGGCTTTGGCTTCGGCAGCTGCCTTTTCTTCTGCTATGCGCTGCTGCTCTGCCCGAGTAAGGTATACCTTGTATCTGGGCTTGGAAGATACAAGAGCGTTGATTTCAAAAAGGCGGTTCCAGGGGAATTCTGCTGATACAGTGGCAGGGTTGAGGCCCATTTTCTTTTTTGCAAATTCCTGGATTTCTGCAATCATTTCTTCTTTAATGGCCGGCGTGGGAACCATGTTTTGGCTTTCCTGCTCTGTAAGGCGGGCGATATTTTTACGTACATTGGCCTGATAAGCCCAGTTGTCGATATACTGCTCGATGAGCATATCTTTGTGGTCCTCTGCGGACATATCCGGCGCCAGCACCGCCTGGGCGATGGCGTAGCCGATGGTATTGGACGCCGTGTTCCAGCCGTTGTAAGCAGCTACTTTATAGAGCAGGTCATCTTTTACCATGAGATTCATGAGGGTATTATCAGATCCATTGGCAAAGTATACGTCCACCATGGAAACAGGGATACCCCGGTTCACCACGTTTTTTACCTCATTCATGAAATCAGTGGTGCTCTGCTTCAGCATGCCGAAATTGCTGAACTGTCCCGATTCGCCGGTGGTGGCAATGGGGGTATTCACTGCCAGCACAATGTCGGGAATGTTTTTGCCTGCCATGGTGCCGCCTACCGCTTCGATGTGTTCGCTGATCGTTTTGCCGATAGGCTGATTTTCATAGCTGGGGATGGTATTTTCTGCCCGGCCCAGGGGGTAAATTACGGTGAAACTGGGTTTTAAGTGATTGCTGTCATTATGGTAGCGGGCAATCAGGAGAAGGGCCAGCTGGTCGGCGCCGGGAAAGGAGCCGTAACGGGTGGGCGGAAGGCTTTTCGCATCTACCGACAGATATCTGGCTTCCAGCGCAGATTGGGAATTCTTGCTGTTATCATCGTGGCCTTCGCAGAAATAGGTAAAAATACCGCTCTTCGTATCCTTTATCAGCATGCGGTTGATGGTATTATTCTTCGTGCGCCGTTTGAACCAGTCCTGCAGATATTCACTGGGAATGGAGAGCTTCAGTGAAAGCAGTTCTGCTGCTTCATCGGTAGAAAGTTTTCCTGCATCCATTTTGTCCTGCAGCCCGGACAGGCGGTACAGGTCATTGCCGTACTTGGTATAGTAATAGGGTTCCACCCCGCTGCCGGAAGCATAGGGCGTACGCATGATGGTACCGAAGGCGTAAATAGGAGTTTTCGGGTACGCAGAATGGAGGGACTTGATTTTATTCTCCCTGGCCATGAGGGTATTGAGAGACTCATTATGCTTTCTGGAGTCCACCAGACCGCCGTAAATCAGGGTATCCGTGGAAAGCACCGCCGCATCGGCCCGGCCTATATTCTGCTGCACCCAGCGCCATATCTGGTCAGGACTTCCGCGGAAATTTTTCCCCGACAGATAAGCTCTGGGTGGTGTCAGTATAGTATAGCCCGCCCTTTCGGCAGTGGAAACCGTATAATCAAGACTCACCGGCCGGTCATCCTGAGGCACCAGCAGAATGGTCTTTGCCTCAGCCGTACTGGCAAAGACAGAAAGACCGGCAGCCAGTACAAGAAGACAAATCTTTTTATGAAAAATCAATGGTGTTACCTCCCCTGTGAATTGAGAAATGAGTAATTTGTATTATTATATCATGTGAGAAAAATGACGGGGAAATGATTTTGAAAAGGGAAAATCAATACTTTGTAAATGATTTTCCATTGGCTGATGGATGAAATTCATATTTATGAAAAGGGCATCACGAAAACACGGATGTGAAAGGTCCGTGTGGATAGGGCAGAAGCCATGAATCGATGAATCGATGAAGACGCTCTGCCTGCCGCTGGGATTTGTGAGATCAGCTTTCGTGGTTTCTCTTTATGCGGTGACGCTCCTAACGTATCGTTGAAGCCATCTGCCTGTATGACGGAATAAAAATCCGCTTGAGAAATAAAAAAGCACCTCGCAAGGTGCTTTGCTTTTGGCGGAGCAGGTGGGATTCGAACCCACGGGCCCCGAAGGGCTAACGGATTTCGAGTCCGCCTCGTTATGACCACTTCGATACTGCTCCAGATAATATAGTTATGAGCGCCGACGGCGGAAGAATTCATCTACCAGCGCCTGACATTCTTTCTGCAGGATACCGGAGGTAACTTCCACGGTGTGATTTAAGGCGAAAGAAGAGGTGAGGTGAAATCTGGAGTCCACCGCTCCGTACTGCGGATTGGGGGATCCGTAAATCAGCCTTGTGACTCTTGCATTTAAAAGGGCGCCGGCACACATCGGACACGGTTCTATGGTAACATAAAGGGAAGCGCCCGTCAAACGCCATGTGCCCAGAAATCGGGCGGCTTTGCGAAGGGCTGTGATTTCTGCGTGGGCGGTGGGGTCATGGGTTCCTTCTTTTTCATTGTGGGCAGCGGCGATGATGAGGTCTCTGTATACCACCAGGGCGCCAATGGGGATTTCGCCTTCTGCCTCTGCTTTTCTGGCTTCTTCCAGAGCCAGCATCATGTATTCTGTATCGGTCATGGGATTTCCTTTACTGTGGTTTATGGATTTTATTTTTTTCTGAAATTATCATAATCAATGTGGAAATAAATGGCAAGGCAGGGTAGAATAAAGAAAGGTTAATTATATTTCTAACTGGAAGGTGAATTTGATGGCAGAAGAAAAAAGAGTGAATCTGAAAGCAAAGAAGTTTGAAGCGTATATTCAGAAGAATAATATGAATTTCTTCAATAAGAATGAGGTCCATGATGAAGCGGATACGGTGGTTTTCCAGTCCAATATCAAGGTGGAAGGGCAGACCATTCCCATGGGTATCATTACAGACAATACCATTTATACCATTATCCGTGTACAGGTAGGAAGCCAGCTGGTGAAGGATTCCAACAAGGCAAAGTTCCTGGAATATTTGAACACGCTGAACAGAAGCTACAAAGTTTTCAAGTATGTAGCTGCAGATGACGGCTCCATTTTCCTGGATTGCTGCCTGCCCAGCACCAATGACAGCTTTGATCCGGAAATTGTTCGGGTAGTGCTTGATGTGGTGGTGGATCACCTGAATTCTGAATATAAGAATATTATGAAGGAAGCCTGGGAATAAGGGTTTCTTCCCCGGAGCACGGCGCTCCGGGGATTTTTTATTGGATTTTATTGAGAATGATAATATGCGGTAGTCATTGAGAATAAAAGGTGATAAAATAACAGGGAAAATAAGAATGAGAATTGAGGATTTTTTATGAATAGAGACAAACAGAAGTATAAATGGCATATCAAAATCCATAGGGAAGGAGAGGAAATCCCTTCTTTTTTCGCCTCCCATGGCATTCCGGAGGAGCTGGCCCGGATCCTGATGCATCGGGGCATTGACAGCGAAGAGAAGCTGTCTCATTTCCTTTATGACAATCTGGATCATTTGTCAGATCCTTTCCTCATGAAGGGCATGGACAAAGCGGTGAGCCGCATTCTGCAGGCCATAGATCAGCATGAAAAAATCGTAGTGTATGGGGACTACGATGTCGATGGGATTACATCTACTTCCATCATGATGCGCTGCCTTTCTTCCCTTGGAGCGGATGTGGGATACTACATTCCCCAGAGAGAAAAGGAAGGGTATGGTCTGAACCGGGAGGCAGTGAACCATTTGGCAGAGGAAGGATATCATCTACTGATAACAGTAGACTGCGGCATCAGTTCTGCTGCTCTTATCAGCGAGGTGCCGAAGGGGCTTGATATCATTGTTACCGATCACCATACGCCGCCGGAGCTTTTGCCTTCCTGCGTAGCGGTTTTAAATCCTCACCAGAAGGACTGCCCCTACCCCTATAAGGAGCTGGCCGGCTGCGGCGTGGCCTACACGTTGTGCCGGGGACTTTATATGAAACGGCTGGGAAGAGATTATGACGGAACCGTGGAGCTGGCGGCTCTTGGTACCATTGCCGATGTGGTGTCTCTGACCGGAGAGAACCGTATTCTTGTAAAGGAGGGAATGAAGCGGTTTATTCATACTCCTATCAAGGGGCTGGCGGCGCTGCTTAAGGCTTCCGGCATTGTTCATGATGACACTACGGAAATCCGGCGGGCGGATCAGGTATCCTTCGGCCTGGCGCCCAGGCTGAATGCGGCGGGCCGCATTGCCCGGGCATCGGAAGGGGTTCGCCTCATGACTACAGAGTCCGCAGAGGAAGCGGAAAGACTGGCTCAAAAGCTTTGTGAAATCAATACCATGAGACAGCAGATCGAACGGGATATTTTTGAACAGGCCAAAAGCCGCATGGCAGAGCTTGGCATAGAAAATGACATGGCCGTTGTGGTGGACGGGAAGGACTGGCATCCCGGTGTCATCGGCATCGTGGCATCCCGTATTCTGGAATCGTGCCATCGTCCCGTTTTCGTAATTACGGTAAGGGATGGTATAGGGAAGGGGTCCTGCCGGAGTATTCCTGCTTTTAATATTTATAAAGCTCTTTCCGCCCAGTCGGACATTCTGCTCCAGTTTGGTGGTCACAAGATGGCAGCAGGCTTTTCCATTGCAGAGGAGAAGATACCGGAGCTGCGCCGGCGCATGAACAGGTATGCCGCATCGGTGCTGACAGAGGAAGACTGTATTCCGGTGCTGGATGTGGAGGAGGAACTGTCATTAAAGGATGTGAGTCTTGATTTCATCCATTCTTTAGACCTTTTAGAACCCTGCGGTGCCGATAATCCCAAACCTCTCTTTGCCATGAACCATGCCTTTGTGGAAACGGCCCGGCATATGGGGGCTGACGGACGGCACTTCAAGTGCCAGATTTCCGGAGACAGCGGTTTGGTGGACGCTATTTTCTGGGGCGTAGGGGAAGAGAGCCCCTGCCAGGCAGGAGACGTGGTGGATCTGGTCTTTGAGCCGGAGGTGCATGAATGGTATGGGGAACATGTGCAGCTCATCGGCAGGGATATAAGGCAGGAAGAGGCCTGCCTGCTGGATAGGGATTATCTGGTAGATGTGTACAGAAAGCTTTCTCTTATTCTTCGCACCATGGCTAAACCGGTGCGGGAGGTCCATTACCTCATGAGAAAGAAATACGGCTTTGAACCGGTGAAGCTGGGGATGGCCCTGGCGGTTTTCGAGGAATTGGAAATACTGTCAAGATTTTCCAGAAATGGGGAAGACTTCTACCAGAAACGGCTGGTGGCCCGTAAACTCGATCTTTTGACTTCTTCTATTTATAGAAAGCATAGAACCCAGGAGGGTGGGCATGATGAATGAAAATATGGATAAAAAAGAAAATGTAAAGGAAGAAGAAATGCCGGCTCTTCCAAAAACCACCAATCTGGCCGGTGTTTTTAACCAGAATCTGAATGAAGAAACCATTCATACCGATGCCTCTGCTTCCACGCTGGCTGAATTCCTAATTCACCAGGAAGAGTATGTGGAAAGGCAGAAACAGAAAAAGGACTGGGGCGGCGAAAAAGAAGAAGAATATAAGCGTCTCATGGATAAGGTGAAAACCTATATCAAGGATCCAAAGAGCCTGGAGGCCATAGAGGAGGCCTATGAGCTGGCCAGCAAGGCCCATGCAGCTCAGGTCCGCGCCACCGGAGAGCCTTATATCATCCATCCTCTGGCTGTAGCCTACATTCTGGCGGAGCTGGAAATGGATCCCCAGGGCATTATGGCGGCTCTTCTTCACGATGTAGTGGAGGATACGGAATATACGCTGGAAGATATCAAGATGATGTTTGGCGAGGAAGTAGCCTTTCTGGTAGACGGGGTGACCAAGCTTTCCCAGTTCCATTATAAGGATAAGGAAGACCAGCAGCTGGAAAATTTCCGCAAAATGTTCCTTGCCATGGCCAAGGATATTCGAGTGGTGGTCATCAAGCTGGCAGACCGACTGCATAATATGCGAACTCTGGGAGTGTTCCGCCGGGAGAAACAGCAGCGCATTGCCAAGGAAACCATCGAAATCTACGCGCCCCTGGCTCATCGACTCGGTATTTACAACATTAAGTGGGAACTGGAAGATCTTTGTTTCCATTACCTGCATCCGGAAGAATACTACGATCTGGTGCGGCAGATGAAGCAGAAGAGGAAGGCCCGGGAGGAAATCGTCAATGATACCATGAGGGTGCTTCATGACCATATCGAGGAAGCCGGCATTAAGGCTACCATTACCGGCAGACCCAAGCATTTCTACAGCATTTATAAGAAAATGAAAAGGGATAATAAGGATTTGTCCCAGATTTACGACCTCTATGCAGTGAGAGTCATTGTGGATACCATCCCCCAGTGCTATGCGGTGCTGGGTATTGCCCATTCCCTGTGGAAACCGCTGCCCAACCGATTCAAGGATTACATTGCGGTGCCGAAGCCCAACATGTACCAGTCCCTTCATACCACGGTTATCGGCACCAGGGGACAGCCTGTTGAAATACAGATCCGTACCTGGGAAATGCACCATATTTCCGAATATGGCGTGGCTGCCCACTGGCGGTATAAGGAAGGGAAACAGGCCGGTTCCAAAGACTTTGATGCTAAAATCAGCTGGCTCCGCCGTATTCTGGAATGGCAGGATACCAGCAATCCCAAGGAATTCATGAATGCTCTGAAGCTGGATGTATTCTCCGATGAAGTTTTCGTGTTTACTCCGAAAGGGGATGTCATTAACCTTCCAAAAGGGTCTATTCCTATCGATTTTGCCTATCGCATCCATACGGAAGTGGGAAACCGCTGCGTGGGAGCCAAGGTTAATAACAAAATCGTGCCTCTGGATACGAAGCTGAAGAACGGCGATATTGTTTCCATTATTACGTCCAAAACCGGGAAACCAAGCTACGACTGGATCAATATGGTAGGAGCGGCGGACTCCAAGGCGAAAATCAGGAGCTGGTTCAAGAAGGAAAACCGCAGTGAAAATATTTCCAGAGGTCAGGAAGCCCTTATCCAGGAAGCGGACCGGCTGGGGTATGAATGGAAGAAGCTGATTGCCAGGGACCGGCTTGCCCAGGTGGCCAGGACGTTTAACAATATGAACACCGAAGATATGCTGGCTTCCGTGGGATTTGGCGGTGTGGCAGTGAAGAGCGTCATACTGAAACTGACGGAACTTTACAAGCGGGAACTGAATGCCCAGAAACCTGCGGCCCAGAAGACGGCCAAAGCTCTGGAAAATCTGAAAATGCGGAGCGTGAAGACCCGTTCCAACAGCGGCGTTCTGGTGAAAGGAGAAGAAGGACTGGTGGTGCACCTGTCCAAGTGCTGCAACCCGGTGCCTGGTGATGATATCGTAGGGTTTGTTACCAGAGGCCGCGGCGTGTCGGTGCATAGGGCAGACTGTCCCAATGCCATCAATTTCCCCGATAAGGACCGCATGATCGATGTGTCCTGGGAAGAACAGACAAGCAGTATGTTCCTGGTAACCATCGAAGTCATCAGCTACGATCGAACCGGTTTGATGGCGGATATTCTGGCGGCATTGACGGAAATGAAACTTTCCGTTTCCAAAGCCAACGTGAAAGTGGAAAACAACGGCATGGCAGTCATGCATCTGGGCATCCAGATCAAGGACCTGCAGCAGCTGGATTATATTATGACAAAAATCAGAAGAATCAAGGGCGTCCATTCTGTAAGACGCATGCATTCGATGCAGGGAGAATGATTATGAGAGCAGTGGTACAGCGTTGTAACTGGTGCAGAGTAGATTCGGAGGGGAAAGAAGTGTCCTCCATCGGGAAGGGACTTTCCGTCCTTCTCGGCGTGAAAAAGGGAGATACGGTAAAGGATGCCGACTACATAGTTGACAAAATTCTCCACCTCCGTATTTTTGAAGATGAAGCAGGGAAACTAAACCTGTCCCTTATTGACATTAAAGGAGAGCTTTCCATCATCTCCCAGTTCACTCTCTATGGCGATGCCCGCCATGGAAGACGGCCCAGCTTTACGGAAGCCGAGGCGCCGGACCGGGCCGATGAACTTTACCGCCTGGTGGTAGAAAAATGTGAAAGAGAGGGCCTTACAGTGGGAACCGGCGTCTTCCGCACCTACATGAAAGTGGCCTTGGAAAATGATGGCCCTGTGACCATTCTTCTTGACAGTGAAAAAAATTTTTAAAACCGGAGCTATATGATGAAGATTATGTACATGGTCCTTGGACCTTTCATGACAAACACATATATTCTGTACAATGAGGAAACCATGGAAGGGCTGGTGGTGGACCCTTCCTTCTCGCCGGAGCATTATATAAAAGCCATCAGTGAAAAGAAAATCCATCTCAGGTCCATTTTCCTCACTCACGGCCATGTAGACCATATGGCCGGCATGAATGAGCTGCGAAAAGCGTTTCCGGCGGCCAAAATGTACATGGATAAAAGGGATCAGCCTTTTTTGCGGGATCCGGAGAAGAACCTGTCCTATATGTTTCCTGTGCCCACTTTAGTGGACGATGCAGATGTATGGGTGAAGAACGGCGATGAAATTGAAACCTGCGGCTATACATTTCAGGTCATCGACACGGCCGGCCATACGCCTGGCGGTATTTCCTTCTACATGAAGAGGGAAGGCCTTGTATTTACAGGAGACTCCCTTTTTCAGGGGTCCATCGGCCGTACCGATTTTCCCGGCGGAAGCCTTAAAGAGCTGACAGGCACCATTAAGAAGAACCTCTTTTCTCTGCCTGACAGTACGGTGGTTCTTTCCGGACACGGAGAGCAGACCACCATTGGACAGGAAAAGAAGACAAATCCTTTCCTTACCGGAGGCATTCTATGAAATGGGGTGTTGAATTCTGGCTGAGGGTGGCCATTGCTGCCGGCTTTGCAGCCATCATCATAGCAGCGCCATCGGTGCTCTTTCCCTTCGTAGTGTCTCTTATCATCACCACCCTTCTGAATCCTGTGGCCCATGCGGTATACGGGCAGACCCAGAAAATGGGATGGACACGATTTCCCTATGATTTTGCCATCCTCTTTTCCTTTGCTCTTTTCATTGCAGTGATTTACCTCATCGGCGTCCATATCTTCGTACCTTTTATTTCCGAATTCCAGGAGTTCATTAAAAGCGTACCAGGGATGCTGGCAGCGGTGCAGCAGGCTGTTCCGGAACTGGAAAAGCAGTACCAGCTTTCTCTGATGCCGCCGGAAGCTAAATCCCTGTTTGCCCGCATCCTCCAGGATATTGGTGAATATACGCTGAAAATTGCTTCCTTCAGCCTGTCTGCTATTTTTTCCTTTGCCAGTACAGTAGTGGAACTCATTGTGGTGCCCTTCATTACTTTCTATATGATGAAAAGAGGAGGGTACTTCGTCAATGCGTTCATCCACATTTTTCCAGATCGTTTCCATCATCATCTGGAAGAGCTTTTTAAGGAAATCCATTTTGTGCTGAATGCCTATATCCGTGGTCAGCTCCTTCTTTCCACCTTGATGGCAGTGGTGGTTTTTATAGGCATGTGGACCCTGAATATTCCCTATCCTCTGGTCATCGGCCTACTGGCGGGCATTGTGGAAATGGTTCCTCTCATCGGCCCTATCATCGGCGCCATTCCGCCGGTGCTTCTTGGTCTCCTCCAGGGAACCACTGTCATGCTTCAGGTCATCTTTTTCTATATTATCGTGCAGCAGGTGGATGGACATTTCGTTATGCCCAAACTTATGGGCAGCATTATTAACGTGCACCCGGTAGCCATTATCGCCGGTGTTCTTATCGGAGGCAAAATCTTCGGTGTCCTGGGCATGATGATTGCAGTTCCCCTGGTGGCGGTGCTGCAGATCCTTTTAAAACACATGTGGTTCTACGACAGATATAAAAAAGTAAGATAGCGGAGGGATTATGCGAAACATGAAAAAATCGACCATTATGAATACCCTGAAAAAGAAAATCAGGGAGCATAAGTATAAATTCACCACTCAGCGCCAGATCATTCTGCAGGCTTTCCTGGACAGCAAAGAAAACCATATGAGCGCTGAAGATGTATATGAAATGGTACGGGACGAAAATCCCGACATCGGTCTGGCCACTGTGTATCGTTCCTTGGAGCTCTTCACCCATCTGGAGCTTCTAAAAAAACTGGACTTCGGCGACGGCAGGAGCCGTTATGAATTAAATGACCATAACCTGTCCCACTCTCATCATCATCTCATCTGCCTTGGCTGCGGGAAGGTGACAGAATTCTCCTACGACTTCCTTAATGAGGTAAAGGAAAAAATCAAAAAGGAAAACGGCTTTGACATTGTAGATTACCAGCTGAAATTCTATGGCTACTGCAGGGACTGTGCTAAAAAGAACCAGAATCTGTGAGGAGCATGATCCGCAGGCCGGAGGCGTGTTAAAAGGGCAGCCTTCAGCGCTGACAGGCGTGGCTCAACCTGTGAACCCTTTGCCTGCAGGAGAAGCCAGTTTAAAATACTTCCCTGCAGTACCCTCATGCTGAAGACCTGTCCAATTTCAATTTGCCAATATACCCCGTAAGATGGTACAATTTAATTTGTTAATGTAAGCGGAAAGAGGAGATTTTCTTTCCGAAAGAATGCCTTTGCAGAAAAGTCTGTAAAAATAAAGAGGTGTCATTATGCAGGCATTAAAAGGAACCCATGATATTCTGCCTGAAGAAGTGTACAAGTGGGATTATATGGAGGGAGTCATCCGGGATGTATGTGCCCGGTATGGATACAAGGAAATCAGGACTCCTATTATTGAAGCTACCGAGCTTTTTCAGCGCGGTATCGGTGATACCACTGATGTGGTAACGAAGGAAATGTATACATTTACGGACAGAGGAAATCGTTCTGTAACCCTTCGTCCGGAAAATACGGCCTCCGCTGTTCGTGCCTATCTGGAGCACAAAATGTATGGTGACCAGCAGGTACATAAGATGTTCTATATTGGTTCCATGTTCCGGTATGACCGTCCCCAAGCCGGAAGGTACAGGGAATTCCATCAGTTTGGTCTGGAAGTGCTGGGCGCATCCTCTCCTTTGGCTGACGCAGAAGTCATTGCCATGGCCTGCGAAATTTTCCATAAGCTTGGACTGAAGGATCTGGATCTTCATCTGAATTCCATTGGTGATAAGAACTGCCGTCCCGCTTACCGGAAGAAACTTATTGAATTCTTCGAAGGAAAGAAGGACCAGCTCTGCGATGACTGCAGGGAAAGACTTTATAAGAATCCTCTGCGCATTCTGGACTGCAAGGAAGAAGGGTGCCGGAGAGCTTCTGTAGGTGCTCCGGAAATTACAGATTATCTCTGTGATGAATGCCACAGGAAATTTGAGGCAGTAAAGCACTACCTCGACAGCCTTGGTATTTCCTATACTGTAGATCCCAGATTGGTACGGGGCCTTGACTACTACACCAATACGGCCTTTGAAATTCAGTACCCGCCCCTTGGTGCCCAGAGCGCAGTCTGCGGTGGCGGTCGGTATGACGGACTGGTTGAAGAAATCGGCGGGCCTTCCACACCGGGCATTGGTTTTGCCATTGGTCTGGAAAGACTGCTTCTGGCTCTGGAAATGCAGAATCTCATTCCTGCCCCCAAAGCACAGAAGAGAGTTTATATTGCCGCTCTTGGTGAAGATGCCGTCGCAGAAGGATTTAAAATCCAGGAAGAGCTGCGGGGTCTTGGTGTTGTAACGGATATGGACCTGCAGGGAAGAAGTCTTAAGGGACAGATGAAACAGGCCGGTAAGCTGGCTTCCCAGTTTACAGTCATTATCGGAAGCAATGAACTGGAAAAAGGCGCTGCTGCCGTAAAGAATATGGATACGGGCACACAGCAGGACATTCCTTTTGCTGATATAGCCGGTTATATAGCTAAAGAAGAACATAACTCGTAAGGGTTGTCATTCTTTATATAAATTATTTTAAAGAGGTGCTCTAATATGGAAACAATGGCAGGGATGAGAAGATCCTGCGGATGCGGTAAGGTAACAGAAAACGACTGTGGTAAGGAACTGACACTGGCAGGGTGGGTGAATCCCCGCCGAGACCATGGTGGTTTGATTTTCATTGACCTTCGTGACAGAAGCGGTATCGTACAGCTGGTATTAAGTCCCCAGTACGGTGAAGAAGCTTTCCACAAGGCGGAAGGTGTAAGAAGCGAATACGTTCTGGCTGTGAAAGGCAAAGTTCGTGAAAGAAGCGCTGACACCGTGAACCCGAAAATGAAGACCGGCAAGGTGGAAGTAGTAGTTTCCGAACTCCGCGTCCTGAACAAGGCAAAGACTCCGCCATTCTATGTGGAAGACGGCATTGATGTGGATGAAAATGTTCGCCTGAAATATCGTTATATCGATCTGAGACGTCCGGAAATGCAGAATCATCTCATCATGAGACATAAGATTGTCCATGAAATGAGAACATTCCTGGATGAAAATGATTTTCTGGAAATCGAAACCCCGATGCTCACCAAGAGCACCCCGGAAGGCGCCAGAGACTACCTGGTACCAAGCCGTGTAAATCCGGGCAAATTCTATGCCCTTCCCCAGTCCCCGCAGCTTTTCAAACAGCTCCTTATGGTTTCCGGACTGGAAAGATACTTCCAGGTGGCCCGCTGCTTCCGTGATGAAGACCTGCGTGCCGACCGCCAGCCTGAATTTACCCAGCTGGATATGGAACTGTCCTTTGAAGACCAGGATTTCATCCTTGACCTCATGGAACACATGATGCAGAGAGTCTTTAAGAAGGTCCTGAACAGGGATATTGAAATCCCCTTCAAGAGAATTAAATGGGACGATGCCATGAATCTTTATGGCTCTGATAAACCGGATCTTCGCTTTGACATGCACTTCTATAACATTTCTGACCTGCTTCGGGATACCGGATTCAAAGTATTCCGCTCTGTCCTCGATAACGGCGGCGTGGTTAAAGCCATCAATGTAAAAGGCGACGCAGCCATTCCGCGTCGTGAATTGGACGGCCTGGTAGACTATGTAGGCCACTATGGCGCTAAAGGTCTGGCATGGATCGGCTTCAACGAAGATGGCAGCCTGAAATGCCAGATTACCAAATTCCTGGGCGAAGATAAAATCCGTGAAATCGGAAAAGCCTGCGAAGCAGAAAAAGGCGACCTGGTCCTCATCATTGCCGACAAGCCGAAAGTGGTGGCCCAGGCTCTGGGCGAATTGCGTCTTGAAATGGCCCGCCGTATGAACCTCATCGATCCCAACGAATTCTGCTTCCGCTGGGTAACCGATTTCCCCATGTTCGAATACAGCGAAGAAGAACACCGTTATGTGGCAGAACATCATCCTTTCACCGCACCGCGGGATGAAGATGTGCAGTACCTCCTCACCGATCCTTCCAAGGTTTATGCCAAGGCCTATGATATGGTACTGAATGGCGTAGAAGCCGGCGGCGGCTCTCTCCGTATTTATCAGGAAGACCTGCAGGAAAAGGTATTCAAAGCCATCGGCATTTCCCAGGAAGAAGCAGAGCAGAAGTTCGGATTCCTCCTGGATGCATTCAAGTACGGTGCTCCGCCTCATGCAGGCATTGCCCTGGGCCTCGACCGCCTCGTCATGCTTATGCTCCATCTGGATTCCATCCGCGATGTTATCGCCTTCCCGAAGACCCAGAGTGCCATTGATCCTCTGACCCAGGCTCCGTCTACGGTAGCAGACAAGCAGCTCAAGGAACTTCATATCAAAGTAGACATCAAGAAGGAAAAAGATCTCTTTGAAAAGGCATAATTTTCTGTCATAGTCTTGTAAAATGATAGGATTTTTGCTACACTATCTGTAAAGGAAACCCTGCTGTGCACGTCGTGCCTTCTTATTTTGAACCAACACCTTTATAACGGGAGTTCAGCGCTGATGAGGTGAGTCAATGCCCCGTACGGGGACTGTTCAAGAAACCTTGTCTCAAGAACACCCACCTGCAATTATGCAGACTCAAAATACGGCAATAAACGACATGGTGGGGCTAATAACAATGAAGCCGTCAAGATATTCTTGGCGGCTTTTTTGATGCAGAGGAATAGGCTCTTAGCGGCTTAGGGCTTCAAATTAGTCGGTCTGCATCCTGATAGAACAAAAATGACTGCCAGGCGTCGGGGTATTTCATCCTTTTATATGGAAAATCTGTTTGATTTTTCTTTCTATCCATGGGATAATAGAGGGGAAACATTTGTATTTGAGCGAGGCACCGATTATGGACTCTTTATTTGATTATGACAATGGAAAACCTGTTTCTTATGCGCCCCTGGCAGACCGCATGAGGCCGGAGCGGCTGGAGGACATTCTGGGCCAGGAAGGAGCAGTAGGAAAGAATTCTTTCCTTTACCGTATGATTGAGCGGGATACTATTCCGTCCATCCTTCTTTTTGGACCTCCCGGCTGCGGGAAGACCACCATTGCTTCAGTAATCGCGAAGATGACACACAGTCATTTCGTGAAACTCAATGCCACGGCCAGTGGTACGAAGGATATCCGGGACGTGGTGTCTCATGCGAAGGAGGAGCTTTCCTATTACCGGCGCCGGACCATTGTTTTTATTGATGAAATCCATCGCTTTAACAAGGGGCAGCAGGACCTTCTTCTTCCCTATGTGGAAGACGGCACCATTATCCTTATCGGCGCCACTACGGAAAATCCCTATTTTGAAATCAATCGTCCTCTTCTTTCCCGGGTGCGGCTCATCCGTCTTCACGCTCTTCCGGAAAGTGCGGAAATTGAAATCCTGCGCCGGGCGTTGACGGATAAGGTCAAGGGGCTTGGCAACTACGGCTATCAGGCATCGGATGATGTATTGAGAACCATTTCTTCCTATGCATCCGGTGATATCCGCATGGCCCTGAACCTCCTGGAACAGGCCTCTTCCCTTCTTCCCATGAAGGGGACTCTGACGGATAGAGAAATCAAAGAGGTTGCAGGAGACCATGCTTCCGTATATGATAAGAACAGTGATTATCATTATGACATTGTATCCGCTTTTATTAAGAGCATGCGGGGAAGCGACCCCGACGGGGCTCTTCATTATCTGGCACGCATGATTGATGGGGGAGAGAAGACCTCCTTTATTTCCCGGCGCATTATGATTTGTGCCGCCGAAGATGTGGGGCTGGCGGATCCCCGAGCCCTTCAGGTGGCGGTGGCAGCAGCGCAGGCATCGGAAATGGTGGGGCTCCCTGAAGCAAGGATTCCTCTGGCGGAGGCAGTGCTTTACATCTGTCTGGCGCCGAAGAGCAACAGCGCTGTTATGGGCATCGACAATGCCCTGGCTGAAGTGAAGACCCGGTCGGACTGGTCTATTCCCGACTATCTGAAGGATGCTCATTACAGCGGCGCCCATGAAATGGGGCATGGAAACGGTTATCTTTATCCCCATGATTTCGGCGGCTGGGTAGACCAGCAGTATATTCCCGATGAGCTTAAAGGCCATGTCTATTACAAGCCTGTGAGAAACGGGGAAGAGGCTTCCCTTTCCCGCCGGTGGGAAGAGCGGACAAATAAAAAACAGGAGTGAATGATTGACAGTATGAAGAAGAAGACCACTTCCGCCAGACGGCGGACCCATGATGGATCTAAGAATTATGAAATATCAGGCATCGTTATCTTCTGCTTTGGCATTTTTGCTTTCATCAGCCTTTTTGGTGGAGGCACCGGTATTATGGGAAAATGGGTGAACGACGGCATTCATTTTCTTTTCGGCCTGGCGGCACCGGCAGCGGCACTGTTTCTGGTTCTGTTCGGCGCCCGGTATGCCCTGGCATCCCGGGGAATCTCTATGAGCCGGAGAAATGTGCTTCTGGCTGTTCTGTGCGTTCTTTTCCTCTGTCTGGTACATCATTACTATGTGCCTAAAGGCAGGGAAATGGAAATTTCTGAAATTCTTTCCTATGGCGGCATTATCGGAGGGAGCCTTACCTCTTTCTTCCATCTGGCTCTGGGAGAAATCGGAACCACTATCCTCCTTCTTGGATTCATGGTGGTGGATGTTCTCCTCCTTACCCACTGGTCCCTGTCCAGGGGAGCGGAAAAGGTGGGCACCAAAGCCCAGAAAATCGGCGAGAAAACCGGGGAGAGACTGGGCGGCATGGCCCAGAAAATCCGGGATAAAAAGGCAGCTCTGGATGCCGCCCGTTCTGCTGCCCGGCTGGAGGAACTGAAGGATAAGCCGACGGAATTTATCTTCAAGAAGAAAAAGAAAGAGGAACCGGAAGTAGAAGAAGTGACGGAAGAAGCGCTGCCTCAGAATCCAACACTTTTGGAAGAAGCGGCTTCGGCAAAGCCTCAGGAAGAAGCCATAGAAGAAGGGGCGGCAAAGGAAATTCCTCCGAACACGACGGAAGAAGAGGAGAGGGAATCGGCAGATGAGGAAATGATGCCGCCTCCAGTGCCTCTTCCAGAAAGTGAAGAACCGGAAGAGGAGGAGATGGAAGAGGAACCCGAAATTCCAGGGGAGGAAACGCCTTCATCTCCAGCGGCAGAAGAGGGAATGCCTTCCCGCCCACCGGTGACAGGCATTGTGAAGAAGGAGTATAAATTTCCGCCCCTGTCCCTGCTGCACACGGACCATGCCAAAGGGGAGAGTCAGAGCGATGTGGCTAAAAATGCATCCATTATCGAATCTACTCTGAAGAGTTTCGGTGTCATGGCCCGGGTCATCCATGCCAGTGTAGGTCCCACGGTGACCAGGTTTGAACTTCGGCCGGAGGTGGGAGTCCGGGTAAGCAGGATTGAAGGCCTTTCCAATGAGCTGGCCATGGCCCTGGCAGCCACCCATATCCGCATTGAAGCGCCCATTCCCGGCAAGTCAGCGGTGGGTATTGAAATCCCGAATTCCAGGTCCGCTTCTGTTCCTTTAAGGGATGTACTTGACAGCAGCGAATTTAAAAATGGGAAAGGTCACATTCTGGTGGCCCTGGGTAAGGATATTACAGGAAAGCCGGTAGTCACAGACCTTTCTAAAATGCCTCATCTTCTCATAGCCGGATCTACGGGTTCCGGTAAATCGGTGTGCATTAATTCCATTATTACCAGTATTATTTACCACAGCCGGCCGGAAGATGTGAAACTTATGCTCATTGATCCGAAGGTGGTGGAGCTTTCCGTGTACAATGGCATTCCTCATCTGCGCACGGAGGTCATTACCAATATGAAGAAGGCTGAAGGCGCTCTGAACTGGGCCGTCCGGGAAATGGAAGCGCGCTACCAGCTCTTTGCCGGGGCCAGGGTCAGAAATATTGAGGGATATAACAAACAAAATCCGGATAAGAAAATGCCCTATATTCTTATCATTGTAGATGAATTTGCAGACCTTATGAACGTGGCGGCCAAGGAAGTGGAAGTGCTGATTCAGCGTCTCACCCAGAAGGCCCGGGCTGCCGGCATTCATCTTATCCTGGCTACCCAGCGTCCTTCGGCCGATGTGATTACAGGAGTTATCAAATCCAATATTCCCAGCCGTATTGCCTTCATGGTGGAATCAGCCCTGAACTCCCGCATCATCCTTGATGAAGGAGGTGCAGAAACCCTTCTTGGAAAGGGGGACATGCTCTTTAAACAGGCCGGGGCTCTGACCACAGTCCGTATTCAGGGTGCTTTCATTTCCGATGAAGAAGTGGAGGCAGTGGTGGATTATGTAAGAAAAGAATGTATGGAACAGGAAAAGGCGCCGGTCACATATGAACCGATTGACCTGTCAGTACCTGAAAAGAATGAAAATACGGGGGCTGAAGAGGAAGAAGAGCAGGACAGCCTTTTGGAAGAAGCGGCAGAATGGGTGCTTGATACGAAGAGGGCATCCGTATCCGCGTTGCAGCGCCGCTTCCGCATCGGCTATACCAGGGCAGGAAGGCTTATGGATTCCATGGAGCGCCTTGGTATCGTTGGACCTGCCGAAGGAGCCAAGCCCCGGGATATCCTCATGGATAAAGCAAAGGCCCAAGATCTCTTCGAACAGATGAAAAACGGCGGCCCCACAGAACCTCAAAAGGCAGAGACTGAAAAAGACGGGGTCCGGGCAGGCGGTGAAAGTGCCGGCTGAAGGACAATTTTTTCATCCCTGTAAAAGGGAATTCTGTGAATGAGCTGGTACTTCTATGATATAATTCTGCAAGAGGTGGTTCCATGAAACGACTGGCTTCTGTTTTTCTATTTTTACTGATGGCAGCCCTTGCGTTCTTCGGGATTCTCCGTTTTGCGCGGCAGCAGGCGGAAGTGAAGGCGGAAAAATTGCATCCCTCCGAGTATGTGACGGTATATACGGATATGCCAAAGGGCATGCTGGAATCTCTTGGCAATGATTTCTTCCAGGAAAGCGGGCTGAAGATGAATGTGGTGTATTTGTCCAAATCCCAGCTTCAGAGCAGGCAGGATGCCAGTGATACGCCGGCGGCGGATTTGTATATTACATCCCAGGATTCTCTCATGAAGATGAAAAAGGAAAATATGCTTGTTCCCTATGCTTCCGCCCAGACCGACACGGCGCTGAATCTTTTCAAAGATGAAGAATGCTACTGGACAGGCCTTTGGGTAGATCCCGTGGTGTTTGCGGTGAACGAGAACTATGTCAGGAAGCATCCGGCTTTTTCCTATAGCTGGAATGAGGTGCTTACCCGGAATTCTCTGCGCCTTTCCATGACCGATTTCATTGCCGCCGATATGGCGGAGGATCTCCTCATGTGTCTGGCTGAGCACTTCGGCATCGGGGAGACCTTTTCCCTTCTGGGTAAAGCCCAGAACCATATCGTTCAGTACGGAAAATACCTGTCTACACCCTCCCGCATGGCAGGCATGGGAAAGTGCGATATCGGTATTTCCGGTCTGAATGAGGCTGTCCGCAGCCGTCAGGAAAAACTTCCAGTGGTCATTATGTATCCGGAGGACGGATCCCCCTGGTACCTTTTCGGTGCCGGTATTTCTGCTGATGCTGCCTATCCGGGCAGAGCCCAGAAACTTTTGAACTGGCTTCTCACTTCTTCCGAATACAAGGCAAGAATGGAAGAAAACCAGTATTATTATGTATATGTCAATGATTTCAATATGGCACCGGACAGCGGCGGCCATTCCCTGGAATTCTGGAATCTGGAAAAAGTATATTTCGATGAAGGAAGAAAGGATCTCCTCACACAGTGGGGCGAGAAGATACGTTTTGGAGGTACGAACAGTTGAAAAAGAAACTTGGATTTGTAAGCCTGGGATGTTCCAAAAACCTGGTGGATACGGAAATGATGGTAGGCATTATGGAAAAGGCAGGCTATGAGCTCACTGAGGATTTATCCGAAGCACAGGTAATTATTATTAATACCTGTACCTTTATCGACCCCGCTAAAGAAGAATCGGTGGAGACCATTCTGAAGGCGGCGGAATACAAGAAAACAGGAAAATGTGAAAAGCTGGTGGCCGCCGGCTGTCTGACCCAGCAGTATAAAGAAGCGCTGGGAAAGGAAATCCCTGAAGTTGATGTATTTATTGGTACCGATTCCTGGCAGCACATTTTGGACGCGGTGAATGAATCCTATGAAAAGGATGAAAAGGTGTATAGCTTTGATACCAATCCCTGCGCCAATGAGGAACTCATTCCAAGGCAGACCCTGACACCAAAGTACTCCGCCTATGTGAAAATTGCAGAAGGCTGCAGCAATGGCTGCACATTTTGCTACATTCCCTATGTGAGAGGACCCATGCACAGTCGTTCCATTCCTTCCATTGTTCATGAGGTGAGAAGACTGGCTGCTGAGGGTACACGGGAATTCAACCTCATTGCACAGGACCTTTCCTGCTATGGCAGGGATTTGAAGAATGGAACAAACCTGGCCGCCCTTCTTCGGGAGCTGGTAAAGATTGAAAGGGTGAAATGGATCCGTCTGTTCTATCTGTATCCCACTTATTTTGACGATGAGCTGCTGGACGTGATTTTGAAGGAAGATAAAATCTGCAAGTACGTGGACATTCCTCTCCAGCATATCAGCGATTCCGTGCTGCAGCGCATGCACAGAAGGGATTCTTCTGCAAGCATCAGAACCCTGCTTCACAAGCTTCGGGCCGCTTCTCCCAGAATGACTATCCGAACCACCCTTATGGTGGGTTTCCCGGGAGAAACGGAGAAAGATTTCAAAGAACTCTGTGATTTCATCAGGGAAGTCCGCTTTGATGACATGGGGGCCTTCAAGTTCTCTCCCCAGGATGGCACACCGGCAGCCAGAATGACCGACCAGATTGAAGAAGATGTAAAGGAAAACCGGTACCATGAACTCATGGCCATTCAGGCGGGAATTTCTGAAGAAAACAACGAAGACCTCATCGGCGTGGAAACAGAAGCCCTGGTGGAAGAACTGGTGGACGATGGAGAAGGCCACACGCAGGCAAAAGGCCGCACCGCCTTCCAGGCGCCGGAAGTAGACGGCAGCGTGTATATTGACAATCCGGGAGATTTGAAACCCGGTGATTTTGTAAAGGTCAAAATCGTAGACGGCTACGCCTATGACCTCATTGCGGAAAGAATCTGACTTTCCAGGAAAATCTATGATTACTGAAATTATTACCACAGGGTCGGAGCTTCTTCTGGGAGAAATTGCTAATGAAAATGCCCAGTGGCTGGCTGCTTTCCTGAATGAGCATGGCTATACGGTGGCTTATATGACGGTGGTAGGGGATAATCCCCACCGCATGGAAGAAGCCTTCCGTCATGCCCTCACCAGGGCGGACCTTGTCATTACCTCCGGCGGTCTTGGCTCGACCCTGGGAGATATTACGAAAAAGGCAGGCGCCCGGGCGATGAATCTTCCCTTTGTTCGGATAGAAGAAGAATCGCGGCGGCTGAAACTATATTATGCGGAAAAGCACCGTTCCTATCTTCCATCACTGGACCGACAGGCCTGGTTTGCCAAAGGTGCTCGCCTGTTCTTTAATGAAGCGGGATCGGCCAGCGGCTGTGCCGTAGAAAAAGGCGGCAAAATCCTTATCCATCTTCCGGGACCACCCTTCGAAATGAAGACCATGATGAGGAACCATGTCATGCCCTGGCTCACCGAAAAACTGGGTTCCCAGGGCATCATCCGCTCCCTTGTCCTTTCCGCTGTTCATATGACAGAAGCGGAAATTGAAGAGAAAATAGGGGACCTTCTCCGCAGTCAGTCCAATCCCACCATTGCTCTTCTGGCAAGGCCCGGATATGTGGCCTTGCGGGTCACCGCCAAAGGAGCAGATGAGAAGGAAACCATGGACCTCATCGAAAAAATGGCGGTCGAAATCGAAAAAAGGATGCCCCTTTCAAGATATCATCTGGAAGGAGATGTGCTCAACGATTTGCATCATTTCCTTCTGGAGAACCACCTTTCCGTTAGTGCGGCAGAATCCTGCACCGGCGGCCTCATTGGAAAATTTCTGACTGACAATCCCGGAAGTTCTTCCTATTTCAAAGGAAGTGCCGTCACCTACTGGAACGAAGCAAAGGAAAAGGTTCTTTCTGTGAATAAAGATACCTTGCGTCAGCTCACGGCCGTGAGCGGCCCTGTGGCAGAAGAAATGGCGGAAGGCTCCCGTGCTCTTTATGGCAGCGATATAGCTGTTTCTACTACCGGCTATGCCGGCCCCGGCAAAGGGGAAAGAGGGGAGGATCCGGGTCTGGTGTATATCGGTGTTTCCGGTCCCCTGGGCACGGAGGTGCACAAAGAGCAGTTCTTCGGCTCTCGGAGAAGCGTGCGCTATGGCGCAGCGGAAAAGGCGCTGTACTATCTTCTGCAGTATGGGAAAAGGATGAAATCCTGATTTCCAGAAGCTTCCTGTATATAGTAAAATAAGAATAAAAGATACATAAGGAAAGTGAAAGATAGCTGCTTTCCCATTTCATAAGGAGGATTTCCATGGCAAATCAAACTGAATTAAGCCCGGAAAAGAAAAAGGCCCTTGAAAGCGCCATGCACCAGATTACAAAGGAGTTCGGTGCAGGCTCCATCATGCGTCTGGGGGATATGGGGGACAAGCTGGACATTGATGTCATTCCCACCGGCTCCCTGGCCCTTGATATCGCGGTTGGCGTAGGGGGATACCCCAGAGGCAGGGTCATTGAAATCTATGGCCCTGAATCATCCGGTAAAACGACCCTGGCTCTTCATGCCATTGCGGAAGCCCAGAAACTGGGTGGCGTGGCAGCCTTCATCGATGCGGAACACGCCCTGGACCCCATGTATGCTCATCATCTGGGCGTAGATACGAAGGACCTTTTGATTTCCCAGCCGGACAGCGGCGAGCAGGCCCTTTCCATCTGTGAATCCCTGGTACGGAGCGGCGCTGTGGATATCGTAGTCATCGACTCCGTGGCAGCTCTCGTTCCGAAGCAGGAAATCGAAGGGGACATCAGTGACCAGTCCGTAGGCCTTCAGGCTCGTCTCATGAGCAAGGCTCTTCGCAAACTGACTGGCATTATCAGCAAATCCAGAACCATCGTTATTTTCATCAATCAGATCCGCGAAAAGGTGGGAGTTATGTTCGGTAATCCGGAAACCACCACTGGCGGCAGGGCTCTGAAATTTTACGCTTCCATGCGTATTGAAATCAGAAGGGCTGAAGCCATCAAGAGCGGAACTGAAGTGATTGGCAACCGGACCCGGGCTAAAGTGGTGAAGAACAAGGTGGCGCCGCCTTTCAAAGTGGCTGAATTTGATATTATGTACGGTGAAGGGATTTCCAAGGAAGGCACCCTTTTGGATATTGCGGTGAATATGGATATTATCCAAAAGAGCGGCGCCTGGTATTCCTATAAAGGAAACCGCATCAGCCAGGGCAGGGAAGCGGCCAAGACTTATCTGAAGGAACATCCTGATGTGGCGCAGGAAATCGACAAGATTATCCGAGACACCCTGGTAGTAGAACCGGATCATTTCGAAGATGGCGTATTATCAGAACAGGACGAAGAAAACTGAGAGGAGCTGCTATGAAGCAGCCCTTCATCTCCTGAAATATCGGGGCCAGAGTGAAATGGAAATGCGCCGGAAACTGAAGGAACGGGGCTATGGGGAGAAAGATATCAAAGAGACCCTGGAAAAGCTTATGCATTACGGGTATGTGGATGATGAAAGTCTGGCGGAAGATGTGTTCCGGTCCTTCCGCAGCCGCCGCTGCTACGGCAATAACTACATCCTTCAGAAAATGAAGGCTCGGGGCCTTCCCTGTCCTTACCGCATTCCGGAAGAAGAGGAAAGGGACAACGCCTTTCGCGTCCTGGCCGGCAGGGCTAAAGTGATGCCTTCCATTTTGAAAAATTACAGAAAAGCGGCTGCCTTTCTGCTCAGAAGAGGATTTTCTTCATCGGTGATTCATTCCGCCCTGGCTGAAGCAGGAGTGGAGGATGAGTTTCCTAATTGGTAAAAGTCAAAAAGAAAAGTCAAAAATAAAAAATAAGAAGCCCTTTTTCTATCATAGGAAGAGGGCTTTTCTTATGCCTTAATAAGAATATGATTCTCAAATAATATAGATAAAACCGAAGAAAAATAATTCCAGACCGACAAAAAAAGAAAAGTAAAATTTTTTAATTTAACCTATTGACTATTTGACATTAAAGGAGTACAATAGATTCGAAAGTTGAGAGATGAAGGAAAGTGGTGAGTGCTAAATGAATAATACAATGTTATCAGACAGGATTGAAAAGTTTATCCTGGAAATGCTTGATAAAGAAACGAATGACCAGGTGCTCCTGAAGAGGAAAGATGTGGCAGATCTGTTAGAATGTGCCCCATCTCAGGTCACCTACGTCATCAATACCAGATTTTCTCCTGATGACCGGTTTGTTGTGGAGTCCAGAAGGGGAAGCGGGGGATACATCAAGATTTCACTGAAAAGTCAGAACCCGCCGCCACGGCGGGAAGCGCCTTCACCAAACCGCGTGGGAAAAAGCAGCCAAAAGAGCAGTCCTAAAGACAATCCCAACAGCATAGAAGCCATTGAGAACGGATTGGACGGCTATTACCGCATGCTTACTGATTATGACATTATTTCCAATCAGGAATACCGATTGATTTGTGCAATGACCCATACCATGCTGGAATATTGTCCTGAAAGCCACCGCAGGGAGGCAGCCAAGACTATGATTCACCGCGTCGAATGGGCTTTGAAAGGAGAATGAACTATGCTTTGTGATCGCTGTCATGGAAGAGAAGCAGTTGTCCATGTGACACAGATCGTCAATGGACATAGAACAGAAAGACACCTGTGCAGGGAATGCGCAGCCAGGGAAAACCTGGTGAATAACTCCATGGGTTTCTTTGGTCATGATTTATTCAGAAACAGTTTTGATACCTTTTTCAACGACGGTTTTATGGATTCCCTTTTCCGCCCTGCCAGAACGGCTATCGAAAACCTGTCCTGCCCGGAATGCGGAAAGACCTATCATGATTTCAAAAAAGACGGCCTGCTGGGCTGCCCGGGATGCTATGAAGCATTCCGCGAAAAACTCCGCCCCGCATTTCAGCATATGCAGGGAGCTCACCGCTACGAAGGCGATGAACCGAAGAAAGCGGAAGTGAAGGAAGAATCGCCGGAGCTCACAGACCTGAGAAACAAACTTTCCAAACTGGTGGCTGATGAGAATTATGAAGAGGCTGCCAAAGTGCGGGATGAAATCCATAAACTGGAAGAGGAAGGGAAAGGAGGTACATCCAAATGACCCTTCAGGAAATATTGGGAAATGAGCTTCCACGGTGGGCCCAGATTTCTAAGGATGATCCGGTCATCTTTACTAGGCTTGCCCTTTTCAGAAATATAAAGAGTACCCGTTTCCCCTCCATGCTTCAAGGCTCCGAAAAGGCAAAAGCGGCGGGAAAGCTGGATGAAGCGGTGAGATATATTAATGATCACGGCTTCGGGCCCTTTATCCCCTATAGCATGGAATCCCTAAATGAAGAGGAAAGGAATGTACTTTCAGAAAAAGGGTTCCTGCCGGAAGAGGGTAGGCTCCTGGATGGAAACAGCCGGCTCTATCTCAATGAAGACGGAAGTCTGGCCATCAGGACCAATGTCCATGACCACTTGGCCTTTCTGGGGTTTTCCGGAGGCAATACAGTGTTCAGTCTCTGGAAAAGGACGGCGCGCCTGGCCGACGAAGCATCGGATATTCTGGACTACGCCTTTGATAAGGAATTCGGATATCTCACTGCGTCGCCCCAGTTCACAGGCTCAGGGATGAAGATGGTCTCCCTTCTGTTCCTGCCGGGATTTGCCCTGCACGATAGAATCGGAAGCCTTTCCGAATTTCTGGAACTGCGTGGTTTCCACCTGTCACCGGCGGCGGGAAAAGCCGACGGGCGCCTGCCCTTCTACCTTCTGGAAAACACCAGGTCTCTGGGCATCCGGGAAGTGGACTACGTGTCGGAGCTGGATAAAATCCTTCAGGAAATTACGGAAGAAGAGAAAAAACTCTGGAAGGACACCTTCCAAAGCTCGGAGGAAGAACTTCGGGACCGCATCTGGCGAGCCCTGGGCACCCTGAAATATGCAAGACGCATGACTAGGGAAGAAGCCCTTTATCTCTCAGGTCTCATCCGCATGGGCATTAATGCGGACATGATTCCCGATGAAGACGGCCTCACATTTTACCGTCTATATTCCCTGATTCCCGACAGTCAGGTGGCGCTCATCAGCCACACCGCGCCGGATGACCGGACTGCTATGGAAAAGTGGAGATCCGCACTTCTGCGGGATGTGCTCAAAAACCTGTAAGAAAAAACCATTTGAAATGGTAAATACTCTGCTGTGAATCAGCTTTATCGTATATATTCATATATCAAATAGTAGTAAAAGTAGAAAACTCTGAAAAAAAGGAGGAGTTATTATGGAAGATAGATTTACTGACGGCGTGAAAAACGCCTGGAAATTTGCCGCTTCCGAAGCTGCCAAACTGGGCAGCGACTATATTGGCACGGAACATCTTCTTCTGGGCATTGCCCATGAAAAAGACAGTGCCGGTGGCAAGATTCTGAATTCCTTGGGCGTCACTGTGGATGCCGTGGAGCAGCTGCTCTCCCAGTACAGCCAGGGCCGGTCTCTTTTCAGCACCGGTGAAGTCTATGCAGCACCCCGCACCAAGAGAGTGCTGGAAATGGCAGTGGAAGAAGCCAACGAACTGGGAAATTCCTACGTAGGTACAGAACACCTGCTTCTGGCTATTCTTCATGAAGGCGGCGGCCTGGCTGTCCGCATTCTGGAAAGTTTCGGCGTTACCCAGGATAAACTGCAGAAAGCCTTTGAGAAAGTACTGTCTGAAGACAGCGGCAAATCTGATAAATCTGTGAATCTGGGCGATTTGGACGGCTTTGCAGTGGACCTCAACGAAAAAGCAAAACAGGGAAAAATTGATCCGGTCATCGGCAGAAACGATGAAATCAATCGGGTAATCCAGATTCTGTCCCGCCGTAACAAGAATAACCCTGTTCTCATCGGTGAACCGGGCGTTGGTAAAACGGCCATTGCTGAAGGTCTGGCTCAGCGCATTGTCAATAACGATGTACCGGAAATCCTTAAGAACTGTCATATCATTTCCCTTAACATGTCCTCCGTGGTGGCAGGTACCAAGTACAGAGGCGAATTTGAGGAAAGACTGAAAAAAGTCATTGATGAAGTGAAGAAACACAAAGACTGGATCCTCTTTGTAGATGAACTGCACACCCTGGTAGGTGCAGGTTCCAGCGAAGGCTCCATGGATGCTGCCAACATTATGAAACCGGCACTGGCAAGAGGCGAGCTGCGCTGCATCGGTGCCACCACTTTGAAAGAATACAAGAAATACATTGAAAAAGATGCCGCTTTGGAGCGTCGTTTCCAGCCGGTCAAAGTGGGCGAACCGACTCCGAAGGACACTCTGGAAATCCTGAAAGGCCTCCGCGACCGCTATGAAGCCTTCCATAAAGCCAAAATTACCGATGAAGCACTGAAAGCGGCAGTAGAACTTTCGGGCCGTTATATTACCGATCGTTTTCAGCCTGATAAAGCAATCGACGTTATCGATGAAGCCGCTGCCAAAGTCCGCATGGAAGCATCCTCTACGCCAGAAGGACTGAAAAAGAAAGAAGAAGCACTGGAATCGGTAAACAAAGAAAAGGAAGCTGCCGTTTCTGCCCAGGACTTTGAAAAAGCAGCCATTTACCGGGATCAGGCAAAGAAACTGCAGACTGAAATCGATACCCTGAAGAAAGACTGGAAAGGCGGAGACCACGATCATCTGACTGTCACGGAAGAAGATGTGGCAGAAGTGGTATCCAAATGGACCGGCGTTCCGGTGCAGAACCTGAAGAAGAGCGACTCCGAACGGCTGCTCCATCTGGAAGACGAACTCCATAAGAGAGTCATCGGCCAGGACGAAGCTGTCCATGCCGTAGCCACTGCCATTCGTCGGGCAAGGGCCGGCATGAAGGACCCGAAGCGTCCTATCGGCTCCTTCCTCTTCCTGGGCACCACTGGTGTAGGCAAGACTGAACTGGCACGGGCACTGGCAGAGTGTATGTTCGGCAGTGAAAAGAACATGATTCGCTTCGATATGTCTGAATACATGGAGAAACACGAAGTCTCCCGTCTTGTGGGTGCACCTCCAGGATATGTAGGCTATGAAGAAGGGGGTCAGCTCACTGATGCGGTACGCCGTAATCCTTACAGCGTCATCCTCTTCGATGAAGTTGAAAAAGCCCACATGGACTTCTTCAACATCCTCCTGCAGGTTCTTGACGATGGCCGTCTGACTGATGGTCAGGGCAGGACCGTGGATTTCACCAACTGTGTCATCATCATGACCAGTAACCTGGGGTCCAATTTCCTGAAAGGCCATATGGGCAAGAAACTGGGCTTCTCCTCCGGCGAAAAGGAAGAAAAAGAAGAATCCTTCGAAGATATCAGAAAGATGATTATGGACGAAGTGAAACGGACTTTCCGTCCGGAGTTCATTAACAGAATCGATGAAATCATCGTATTCCATCCGCTCACTCCGGAAAACCTCTCTGAAATCGTAGACCTCATGCTGAAGAAAGTAGCAGGCAAACTGGAACGCTTCCATGTATCCCTGGACGTTTCCGACGAAGCCAAGAAGGTCATCATTGCCGACGGTACCGATGTGGAATACGGTGCTCGTCCGCTGAAGAGAACCATCCAGAAAGAAATGGAAGATCCTATTTCCGAACTTATCCTGCAGGACGGACTGAAAGATAAGAAAGTCCTCCATGTAGGGAAAGATGAAAAAGGCAAACTCACCTTCAAAGCAGAATAATCCCATGAGGGGAATGTAGTATAATGGAGCTGTGCATCACGCACGGCTCCATTTTTTTTCTTTGTTTTTGAATAGGAGCCACAGAGATTGGGCGCCTCGCCAATATATGCTGATTTGGGCGGTTTCAAATGGCGCCTGGAAGGAAGTGTCGCACCTTTGAAGTCTTTTGAATCCTATGGGTTCTGAAGCCGGGGGCTGCGAGGGGTCCCGGGGGCCCACATTCCATGGAAGAATCTGTTTCTTCCCATCACGAAGGAGATCTTTATGAGCAGCAAGGTACATACGAAATACATATGCTCCAACTGCGGAGCGGAAACTTTGAAGTGGATGGGGCGCTGTCCCCAGTGCGGGGAGTGGAATACGCTGGAGGAGCGGGTAGAAACGATGGCGCCTAAGAGCTTGGGGCCTTCTCTTTCTGCCAATCTGCAGAGCAATGCCAAACCACAGAAGCTTTCAGCCATTCATTTCAACGGAGACAAACGCATTCTTCTACATATGAATGAAGTGGACCGTCCGCTGGGTGGCGGCATTGTGAAAGGATCCGTCATTCTTTGGGGCGGCGAGCCGGGCATCGGTAAATCCACCCTCATTCTCCAGATCTGCCATGCCATGGCTTCCCAGGGGGAGAGCGTGCTTTACTGCAGCGGCGAGGAGTCGGAAATCCAGGTGAAGCTTCGGGCGGAAAGGCTTCATGTGAATGACGAAAACTGCTATATCTATGCCGGCAGCAGCATTGACGGCATTTTGCAGGAAGCGGAGAACCTGAAGCCTTCCATGCTGGTTATCGATTCCATTCAGACCATGTATATTTCAGGTGTGGATTCCCCCATGGGAAGTCCTGCCCAGATTCGGGACTGCACCTCGGCGCTGGTCCGTTTTGCGAAAAGAACCAATATTTCCGTCATGATTGTGGGCCATGTGACGAAGGAAGGAAATCTGGCGGGCCCCCGCATTCTGGAGCACATGGTGGACGTGGTGTTTTATCTGGAAGGGGACAGGAGCTACCAGTTTCGAGTGCTCCGCACAGTGAAGAACCGATTCGGATCCACAGCGGAGTCAGGCCTCTTTGTGATGGAAGGAAACGGACTCAAAGGCATTGAGGACCCATCAAAATACATGCTTAGAAACCGCAGCGAATCAGCGCCGGGCTCCATGGTGGTGGCATGCATGGAAGGCCTTCGGCCGGTGCTGGTGGAAATGCAGGCGCTCACGGTGCACTCGGTGCTTGCCATTCCCAGAAGAATTGCTGCCGGATACGACTATAACCGCATGATCATTCTTCTGGCGGTACTGGAAAAAAGGGTCCGTATTCCCTTTTCCACCGATGACGTGTACCTTAACGTGGCAGGCGGCTTTCGGGTCAGGGAAACAGCGGCAGACCTGGGCATTGCCCTGGCCCTGGTATCGGTGAAAAAGGACATTCCCCTGCCGGGAGGACTCATGGCTTTGGGGGAAATCGGCCTGACCGGTGAAGTGATGCCGGTTTCTAAAATCGGTCCCCGTTTGAAGGAAGCGGTAAAAATGAAATTCGACCGGTTCCTCCTGCCAGAAGGAAACAGGGAGGAAGTGACAGATTTCTGCAAAAGTCATGGCCTCACCGGTATGCTGGACTCCATGGTCTTCATCAGGCATCTGTCGGAAGCGTTGGAGTATATACGGTGACACGCTTTTTGAGGGGATATGAAGTGTGCTCGGGTTCTGCCCGTCATGCCCCTTTCTGCCTACCCTCTTTCATTTCATAGAGGAAATCCCTTCCCGAATGTGATAAAATATAAAGGAAATTAGTATGCTGCATTGGACAGTTATGAAATCAGGAAGAAATTGACAGAAAAGAAGACCGGCGCTACCGGACTTCAAGGATTGAATTTGGTGGAAACGAGGGAAGTGCAGGCATGAAGAGAAGACTGTGCGTTCTGCTGTTGACAGGCGTGCTTGCTTTGGGGACAGCAGGAATTTCACATGCAGATTATATGATCGGCTCCCAGGGGCCGGAGGTACGGAACCTGCAGAAAAGGCTGAATGTGTATGGCTTTAAGGTCAAGGCTGATGGGAATTTCAATGTGGCTACCTGCAATGCAGTGAAGAAGTTCCAGCGGCGGAAGCATCTTTCCGCTGATGGCATTGTAGGTCCCGTGACTTATAAAGCACTCATGGGTAAGACCATGTACAGGGCAAAGGCGGAGAGGCCTTCCGGCAGGGGAAATGCGTCTATCCCTTATGTAGGCATCGACGATTCCCGGGTGGAATGGCATAAGGCAGGACCGGTGAGTGATACGGTCCGCGCCATCACTGATGAAGCACAGAAGTATGTGGGGGTACCTTACCAGTTTGGGGGAACCACGCCCCGCGGCTTTGACTGCTCCGGCTTTATCCAGTATGTATTCAACAGGAAGGGCATTATCCTTCCCCGAGGCGCTGACGAGCAGTACCTGTCGGGCAGAAAGATTTCAGTGAATGCACTGGAACCGGGGGATTTGGTTTTCTTCAATACCTACGAAGAAGGCGTTTCCCATTCGGGACTGTACCTTGGGGATGGCTATTTCATCAGTGCCACCAGCAGCCGGGGCGTGGCTGTAGCCACCATGAAGAACGGTTACTGGCATGACCGGTATGTGGGCGCCAACAGGGTGCTTTGATAGAAAAATGAAACCAATGAGGGCTGTAAAGAAATATGATTCATATTTCCTACAGCCCTTTGTACATACTGAGGTGATGGAATGAGAATTGCAATGCTGCAGATGGATGTGGCAGAGGGAGATAAGGAGAGAAATATCCGCCACGGCTTTGACCTTTTGGAGGAGGCGGCATCGTCAGCGGATGTACTGGTGATGCCGGAGCTCTGGACCATCGGGTACAATTTCCATGATTTTAAGAATCGGGTAACCAGGGTCAATGATGGTCTGCTGGACCGCCTTTCCTCTTTTGCCGCCTATCACCATGTGACGCTGGAAGCGGGCACCCTGCCTATCGAAAAAGAGGGGATTGTGAAAAATACGGGACTCCTTTTTGGCCCTGATGGAAGGATCCAGGCTCATTACAGCAAAAGGCATCTTTTTTATGGCTACCTGGAAGCCCAGCTCATGGCGCCGGGCACTCATCTGATGGATACGGCCATTGGCGGTGTCCGGACGGGCATGGCCGTATGTTATGAATTTTATTTTCCCAAAATGTGGAGAAAAATGGCCAAGGCCGGCACTACCCTGGTGCTGGCTCCCGCCTCCTGGCCCCGGGTCCATCTATCCCAGTGGGACGTGCTTACCAGGGCCAGGGCCATTGAGAACGGCATGTGCATCTGCGCCGTCAACATGGTAGGCACCTACCACGGCGTGCAGCTGGGCGGCCATTCCCGATTCATTGATCCTGTGGGAAACCTGGAAGTGGAAGGGGATCTGGAAGAGCATATTTATTATGCAAACTATGATGAGGTGAAATATAAAAACCTGGGAAAGCAGCTGGCTGTAATCCGGTTGGAAAAGGAAATCGGGCAGTGAGGGGACGGAGCGCCCCTGAACCTGAAAGGTCCAAAGGCTGCAGAAGGGCGCGTCAACCTTCGGAAATACCGATAAAAGCCTCACATAAATCTAAATCATAAACAAATATCTATTTGCATGGACTGTGCCAGTCATATATAATGAAGAACACAACTACATTAAGGGGGTTTATCATGAAGGGCAATGATATTCGTGAATCATATCTTTCATTTTTTGAAAATCAAAAAGGCCATCTGAGATTGAAGAGCTTCTCTCTGATCCCGAAAGATGACCCCAGTCTTCTTTTAATCGGTGCAGGCATGGCGCCGCTGAAGCCTTACTTTACAGGCAAGGTGGAACCGCCGCGTCATCGTGTCACCACCAGCCAGAAGTGCATCCGCACCGGCGATATTGAAAACGTAGGCCATACAGCCCGCCACCATACTTTCTTTGAAATGCTGGGGAACTTCTCCTTTGGCGACTATTTCAAGAAAGAAGCCATCAGCTGGGCCTGGGAATTCCTGACGGAAGTTTTGAAACTGGACCAGTCCCGCCTGTATGTCACCATTTATCCCGATGACCATGAGGCCCATGATTACTGGCACAAGATGATCGGCCTGCCGGAAAACCATATTTATCCGCTGTCCGATAACTTCTGGGAAATCGGGGAAGGTCCCTGCGGCCCGGACTCTGAAATTTTCTACGACCAGGGCGAAGAATTCGGCACGGACCCGGAAAACCAGATGGGCGGCGACGGCGATCGCTTCCTGGAAATCTGGAACCTGGTTTTCTCCCAGTATGACCGCCAGAAAGACGGCTCCTACCTGCCTCTGGCTAAGAAGAATATTGATACCGGCGCCGGCCTTGAACGTCTGGCTGCCGTGCTTCAGAAGAAAAAGAATAATTTTGAAACAGATCTTTTCTTCCCAATTATCGAAGAAGCCGCTGCTTTGTCCGGCGTGCCCTATGGCCAGAGCGCCCAGGGAGATGTGGCTCTGAAGGTAATTTCCGACCATGCCAGAGCCATTACCAATATGATTGCCGACGGCATCCTTCCTTCCAATGAAGGCAGGGGCTATGTGCTCCGCAGAATCCTGCGCCGGGCTGTCCGTTTCGGAAAGCTTCTGGGTATTCAGGACGCTTTCATCGGCCAGATGATCGACGTAGTCATCAACATGATGAAACCGGCGTATCCGGAACTGGTGGACAAGCAGGCCTTTATTAAGAAAGTGGCCGGCGTAGAGGAAGACCGTTTCCATTCCACCCTCAATGCAGGCACGGATCTCCTTTCCGAAATGCTGGAAGATACAAAGAAGAAACAGGGCACTGTCCTTTCCGGGGATAAGGTGTTCAAGCTGTATGATACCTATGGCTTCCCCTGGGAACTGACCGATGAAATTGCCAAGGAACAGGGCCTCACCATTGATAAGGAAGGCTTTGAAGCATCCATGGCAGAACAGAAGGAAAGGGCCAGAGCTGCCAGAGCCAAGGTTTCCGCCAAGGTGGCTACTCCGGATACCACCAAACTGGATGCAGCAAGCCTGACTACCGAAGACAGAGATGGAGAAACAAAACTTCTCCTTCTCGGCAAAGAAGGCAAAGAAATCAAAGAAGCTGCAGACGGCACCGAAGTGACTGTAATCCTTCAGAATAACCCCTTCCATGCAGAAGGCGGCGGCCAGGTCGGCGACACCGGCACCATTACCGGCGCTGAAGGCGTGATGGATGTAGAAGATACAAAGAAACTTCCTGACGGCATTGTGTACGTTATCGGCACTGTCCGTGAAGGCACCATTTCCGAGGGAGATACGGTGAAGGCTGTGGTGGATCGGGACAGAAGAGAAGATCTGGCCAGAAACCACACTGGCACCCATATGCTGCAGGCAGCGCTCCGTGAAGTACTGGGCGGACAGGTCAACCAGGCTGGATCCCTGGTGCTCCCTGACAGGCTCCGTTTCGATTTCACCTGGCCTGAACCTCTTTCTTCCAAACAGCTTTCTGCTGTAGAAGAAGCGGTAAACCGTGAAATCCTTCATGCCCTTCCGGTGAACATTACAGAAATGCCTCTGGAAGAAGCCAAGAAATCGGGAGCCATGGCACTGTTCGGTGAAAAATACGGCTCCATAGTCCGCGTTGTTTCCGTAGGAGATTTCAGTAAGGAACTCTGCGGCGGCAGCCATGTAGGAAATTCCGGCGAACTGGGTTCTTTCCGCATTATAAGCGAAGGCGGCATCGGTTCCGGCCTGCGCCGTATCGAAGCAGTCACAGGCAAAAAGGCCTATGAAATGATGAAGGCTGACCGGGCGCTTCTTGAAAACTCCGCAGCCCTCCTGAAGGGAAAGGTGGAAAACATTCCGGAAAAGATTGAAAAACTCCTTTCCGAAGTGAAGGACCTGGAGAAACAGCTGGAAGCCATGAAGAAGCAGCAGACAAAGGATGAACTTGGTTCCATCATGCAGAACATCCAGGAAAAGAAGGGGGTTCCCTTCTTCGGTGCTGTGGTGCATGCAGATAATATGGACGACCTCAGAAAAGCCGCAGATGTGGTAAAAGCCAAACTGGCCGGCGGCGCCTTCATTCTTGGCACCGTATCCGGCGACAAGGTGAATCTGGTGGGCATAGCTTCTCCGGAAGCGGTGAAAGCCGGCGTCCATATGGGTAAAGTAGTTTCCAAAGCAGCCAAAGTATGCGGCGGCGGCGGTGGCGGCAAACCGGCAGTAGCGCAGGCCGGCGGCCGTGATACATCGAAGCTGGAAGAGGCAGTCGGCGCAGGCGTTGCGGCTATTGCTGACATGCTTGGTTAAGGAGGGATATATATGTCAGTCTCTGATGAAACGATTTTATTTAATACCAATGCTGATGAAGGAGAAAATCGGCAGGCAGCCATGGTTCTGCAGGAAGTTTATGCGGCTTTGAAAGAAGCAGGGCATAATCCTACGGTACAGCTTGTAGGATATCTTGTTTCAGGGGAGCCGACATATATTACCAGCCGCCATGACGCCAGAAGGCTTATTTCCGGCATCGAAAGAGATGAACTGGTGGAAGAACTGGTCCGTTTCTACGTAAAGCACAAGGGCCTCTGATATGAGGATCATGAGTCTTGACGTAGGCTCCGTCACCATTGGCGTGGCAGTGAGTGACCTCTTCGGCTGGACAGCCCAGGGCCTGGAAACCATCCGCCATACCACCAGGGAAGCGGATTTCAAAAGGCTCCGGCAGCTTACTGACCAGTACCAGGTGGAAGAATTCGTCATCGGTCTGCCCCTGAATATGGATGGCACCCGGGGAATCCGGGTGGAAAGGACCGAAGCTTTCGCCGAAGAACTGGCTAAGGCCTTTCCGGATATTCCCTATCACTTCTGGGACGAAAGGCTTACCACCGTGATGGCCCAGAAACAGCTCATCGCTGCCGACGTGAGCCGGAAGAAACGAAAGAAAGTCATAGATAAAATGGCAGCTGTGGCCATCCTGGAAGGATATCTGCAGCATCTTTCATTGAAAAACAGAGGATAAACCTATGACCGACAAAAAAGAAGACCCCATCATTATTACCATCACCGGTCCCGACGGCGATGAAAGGGACTACGTGCAGGACACGGTGATTCCCTTTGCCGGGAAAGAATTCGCCGTGCTTGTGTCCATTCCTGAAAAGGAAGACTCCGAAGAAGAGCCGGACATCATCCTGGCCAGAATCGACAGGGACGAAAATGGCGAAGCGGTATACCTGCCGCCTACGGACGAGGAATATGATGCGGTGGCGGACATTTATGACGCCATGTAAGAGATCAGGCAAAGAGAACTGCGGCTTACCCTGCCGCAGTTCTTTTGTGCTTATATATGTGATAGAATAGGAAGAAAGTGCTCTTGATGACACGCCCTGTCAGGCGTGAAGGGTGGGCTGCTTCATTGCGGCGGTTGTCAGTATTTTCGCATGCGAAAGGGGGGCGCTTTGGGGCGCCCGGGTTCTATCGTTCCCGTGCTTGTTCCTGTGCTAATACTAGTAAGGGTGGGCAGAGCGGGCACAATATGAGCCTCAAGCCAAGCCTCACCATGAATTAATGCATGTGGCCGCCCCTTCCGTCTTGCTGCGTTTACCCCGAAAGGGGGCAGGCAAGACGGAGGAGAGGAGAGCGCCCCGATAAAACTGGCGGCGGAGCCGCCACCACCCTCTGAATCCTTTGAACTTTCGGGACCAAAGGGCCGGTCCATCTTAAGAACCATACCTTTTAAACTAGAGTCTGGAAACTCCAGAGACATATACAAGGAGGACTTATGGGTAAACATTTTTCTTTTATCCATTGTGCTGATCTTCATCTGGGAGAACCGTTCCGCGATATCCGCATGGGAAGCAGCGGTCCCTGGAATGAACAGATAGGAAAGGCTACGTTTAAAGCCTTTGAAAAAGTGGTGGATGCAGCGCTGGAGAACCGTGTGGACGCCATTCTCATATCCGGCGACGTGTACAACGGGGATCACCACAGCTTGTCCGCCCAGATGGCCTTTGCCCGGGAACTGTACCGGGCAGCCCAGGGAGGCATTGAAATTTTTATGGTCCACGGGAACCATGATCCCGGCGAAGCCTGGCGCGCGGACATTCCGCTGCCGGAAACAGTCCATATTTTTCCGGCTGATCAGGTGACTTCCATTCCCCTGATGAAGGATGGGGAGAAGGCAGCCACTATTTATGGGATTTCCTATAAAACCCGGCATGTGAAGGAAAATCTGGCCAAAGAGTTTCATCGGGAAAAGGATGACGGCTTTGCCATCGGCATGCTGCACACCGACATGGGCGGCGCTGATTCGCCCTATGCGCCCTGCACGGCGGATGACCTGAAGGCAGTAGGCATGGATTACTGGGCTCTGGGTCATGTGCATACAAGAAAGACCGTTTCCACTTCTCCCTACATTGTGTATCCCGGAAATACCCAGGGCCTGTCCCTTCGGGAAATCGGACCCAGGGGCTGCTATCTGGTGGATGTAGGGGCCTATGGTACGGTGACTTTGAAGTTTATTGAAACCGACACCATCCGCTGGATGGATATGACTATGGATATTTCCGCCTATTCCCAGACAGAAGAGCTGATTTCCGCGGTGACGAAAAGGCGGAGCGGTTTGAAGGAACTGACAGGAAGGCCTAATATCATCCGTCTGGTGTGCACCGGCAGCGGCCCTCTTCATGCCGTACTCTCCAGCGAGGACGGCAGGGATTTCATTCTTCAGTCTCTGAACGACAAGGAACAGTTCCGATATCTCTTCGCCTGGTTCGTGCGCCTGGAAGATCGGACCCGCACGTCTATCGATCTGAAGGAGCGAAGGGAACTGCCTGATGTGACCGGCAATTTTCTCAAAGCTTACGATGCTTTGAATGACCTTCCGGTGGATAAGAAAAAGGAAGAGCTCCGTACCATGGCGGAAAGCCAGCCGGAATTTGTGAAATATAAAAAACTGCTCCATTCCCTTCCCGACGAAAGTCTGCTCCGGTCCTTCCGGAAAGCAGAACTTTTGGGAGCGGAAATGCTGACGAAAGAGGAGGAAAAATGAAGATTACCGATCTCCAGCTCCAGCAGTACGGCATTTACCACGATGCCTCCTGGCAGCCTTCCCAAACTTCTCTTAACATTGTGATGGGGGAGAACGAAAGCGGTAAGACCACCATGCTCCGTTTCATCCGGGACATGCTCTTCGGCTATGGCCGGGGCAAATGGCAGGGACGGAAAGGAAATATGGGATTCATCCGCTCCGACGGCCAGACCTATCGGGTATACCGTAATGAAAAAGAGCAGTGGTTTGAAAACGCAAACCATGTGAAATTTACGGAAGACCTGCCTGCCGCCTGGTGGCATGGTCTCAACCGTTCCATTTATGAAAAAATTTTCGCCGTAGGCCTGGAAGACCTGCAGGGAGCCAATTTCCTGGCCAATGATCGTGTGAGAAGCCGTTTCTTTATGCTCCAGGGCGGCGACAAGCTGGCAGCGGCCAAGGCGGAACTGGAAGAAGAAAAGGCCAAGCTCTTTTCAGGAAGCCCCCAAGGAAAGCGGAAAATCAACCAGCTGGCCGCCGATTTGGAAGAAGCGGAAAAAGAACTGGACGGCCTGTCCAACCAGGAAAAGGAATTTTCCGACCTCCAGCGCAGGCAGGAGGAAATGAAAAAGCAGGCTTCTGCCCTCAAGCAGCAGCTGGACAGGGACAACGAAGAAAACGACCGCCTGGAAAAAAGGCTGGGCGCCTGGAAATACTACCAGCAGGCAGTAAGTGTGAAACACCAGCTGGACCTGTCTTCCCAGGTCACCATGTTCCCTTCCAACGGTAAGGAACAGTGGAACCAGCTCATGAACCGCATGAAGGTCATCCATGACCAGAAGGAATCGCTCCAGGAAAAACTGGATGCCTACAAGCCCGTAAAGAAAGAGGAAATCATCCCCTGGATGGGCGTGGAAAACGAACTGGAAAAGCTGTATGTGGACCTGGGCCAGTGGCGGCAGACCCTTTCAGATGCGGAAAACATGGAAAAGGAAAAAGCAGACTGGCGCATGGATTTCGTCAATCTGGGCTATTCCTTTCCCCTCTGGGACCGCCCTTTAAGTTTGGACAAACCCTGCGCCAGCGTGGACTGGGAAGAAGGACGCCGCCTTGCCGGCAGCCTGGGCGTCCGGAACAATGAACTCCATTTCTGGGAGCAGCGGGAACCGGAAGTGGAAAAACTCTCGGACGACCTGGTCCTTCCAAAACAGGAAGAATCGGAGTCGGACTGGCAGAAAATCGAATCCATGGCCGCTGAACTGGAACAGGTGCTCCACGAGGAAGCGGACATACAGTCCGAAATAGATGATATCAGCGCCAGAGAAGATAAGAAATATACGCCCTGGCTGTGGATGAGCCTTGTGCTCCTACTGGCGGCGGCCGCAGGCATTGCCGCCTTCTACACCGCCAGAGCCGGAGTGGCTGCTATGTACGGTTCCGCCGGTGCCGCCATCCTGGCCATCCTTTTCTACGTTCTCCACAGCCATGTGGTCCATAAAAAAGGAAATACCCTGGAAAAACTGGCTGCCCGGAAAGACGAACTGGAAGCATCCCGCCAAAAGATCAGCGAAAAATTCCCCGGCCAGGCGCCGAAAACAGTGGATGAACTCAAGGCCTTCCACAATCTCATGCAGGAAAAACGATCCGGCTTCTACAAGGATCAGGCCAAAAGACAGGCCATTTCCTGGAAAAAGGAAACCATTCGGAAACAGGAACAGCAGCATAAAAACTGGGAAGAAGAAGGCAGCATCCTTACAGAAAAAAGGGATAAGGCCGAAAAAGCCTGGAATAACTGGCTTTCTGAAAACAGCCTTCCCCGGACGGGAGCGGAAAACCTGTCTGCTCTCCAGGAACAGTGGCAGAAAATTTACTCTGCCGAAGGGAAAGGGAAAATCATGGACCTTCGGCTGGAACAGATCGATGCCAAACTGGACGCCTTTGCTGAAAGGGCCCAGTCCATCATCGCTGCCACGAAACTTCCCTATGCCGTCAATCCCGACAGCATAGCCGACATTTACGAAGAAAACCACCGCCGAAGCCTGGAGTGGGAAGCGCTGCAGGAAAAGAATAACCAGCACGCCGCCTACGAAAAGGAAATGGCCAAACTGGACGAAGGCTGGGCCTCCTGCCAGCGTGAAATGGATACACTGCTGAACCTGGTCCACGCCAGAAACGCGGAAGAATTTGCAGAAAAAGTGAACGCCCACGAACACCATGACCAGATTGCCAAGGAATGGGAAAGAGTGAAACAGGACCTCCGCATGTATGCTGGCGGGGAAGAAGAATTCGAAACCCTTTGGCACGCCCTGGAAACAGGCCAGTACGACCAGTGGATGGAAAAACATAATGAACTTTCCAGAAAAGTAGAAGAAGAAACAAAAGAACTGGGCGAACTCCAGAGAAGCCAGGGCGCCATTGACAACGAAATCTTCCGCCTGGCAGGAGACGATTCCATGACCGCAGCGCTGCAGAAAAAAGAAAAAATCGAAGCAGAACTGCAGTCGGCTCTGGAAGAATGGCTCACCCTCATGTACACCGAAGAACTTCTGACCCGGGCCCAGTCCATTTACGAATCGGGCCGGCAGCCGGAAATCATGAAAATGGCCAACGAATTCCTGAAAGACATGACCATGGGGAAATACGCCCTTCATATTTCCGACAACGGAAAGGACATTTACATCGAAGACAGCATGCACGGCGTAAAGACAGAAAAAATCTGGTCCTCCGGCACCGGAGACCAGGTTTATCTTGCCATCCGCCTGGCCATGGCTCTCTCCTTTGGAGAGCACATTGAACCGCTGCCCATCGTTCTGGACGATATCTTCGTCCGCTTCGATGAAAAACGGCAGCGTGAAACCCTCCGCTTCCTCATGGATCTGGGCAAAAAACAGCAGATCTTCCTCTTCACCTGCCATGAAAGAACCATGCACATTGCAGAAGAAGTAGGGTATGAAAAGGGAACAGGAGAGTTCATCCATTTGTCTGCCGGACAGATCGAGCAGGTAGGGCAGTAGAGGTATCAAACGTCAGAAGGTTGTATTCCCGGACCCAAGAGGGTGGGGTGCCTTCGGCACCACTGCCGGACATTAAGGCGCTCGCTTCATGTGCAGGCTATACTCGAAAAATAGCCTGATTCGACAATGCTGCAGGACTGTCGCATTCCAGGGGAAGGCGGCTTTGGCACTTCGTCATACATCACTGGCGGCACAAGGGTAAGCACGTAACGTCAGGCTCCTTCTTTGGGTGGCAATTCTGCGTAGAATTCCAAGTCGGGCAAAGTTGGCCCTCACAGAATGATTATGATACTCGATGTGGACGTGACCGCCGAAAGGCGGCATTATAAGGCGGCATTATAATACTCATCGCCCGCAAGGGCGATACCACAACCCTCGGCCCGAAGGGCCGTCAAACCTACGAACCCTCCGGCCCATAGGGCCGGTCCACCTTAAGAACCCTCCCTCATAACGCTGACTTCATACTCATCGCCCGAGAGGGCGATACCACCACCCTCTGAACCCTCTGAACCTTCTGAACCTTTTGAACCTTCTGAACCTTCACACCGAAGGTGTGTCCAAAGGCGAAGCCGCCACCGCAAACCTCGGTCCAAAGGGCCGCCAACTCTCTGAACCCCTGGGCCCCAAGGGCCTATCGATCCTAATAACCCTTATCACCCGCAAAGGCGATGCAGAAAGAAGGTATCCTATTGAACACAGAAAAAACAGTTTCTGCCGGCAGAAAGAAAAAGAAACTCCATATTGAATTTCTTCGAGCCCTCTGCATCTGGCTGGTTATGTTTACCCACACATCGACTGCCGGCTTTTCTTTATATATTGAGAGGCCCGCTTCATTTTTCTATCCTCTCTATCTGGCTGTGCCTTTCTGGGTGAAGACGGCGGTGCCCATTTTCTTTATGATTTCCGGCGCCCTTCTTCTGGGAAAAGAGGAGCCTATCTCTACCATCTGGAAGAAGAGGATATGGCGGTTCCTGCAGGTGATTTTTGTGTTTTCCCTGATTAACTATGTGTGGTTCTACCATAACCTGCCCCTGTCCATTCCCGGACACATAGCCAAGTTCTTTACCCTTCTCTACACGTCGGACCTGGCTACGGCCTACTATTTCCTATATATCTATATTTCTTTCCTCCTTATGCTTCCCATCTGGAGGAAGCTGGTGAAGGTGTTGGATGAGAAGCTTTATCTGTACCTCATCGGTTTGAACCTGTTCTTTGTGGGTGTGATGCCCATGGTGTCTTTCCTCATTTTCAAGGGGAGCGCAGAAATGAATTATTTCCTGAATCCTCTCCTGGCGGTGAGCGAGCCTACTTTTTACTTCCTCATGGGCTACTGGATTGAAAACGTGCTGCCCCAGAGCTGGCTGACGAAAAGGAATCTGGTGAAACTGGGAATCGCCGCCCTTCTCGGTACCGCAGCCGCCGGCGCCATGACCTGGTACCACGGCATCGCAGCGGGCGGAATGACCGAGGCCATTTCCGAACGGTTCTACGATTCCTTCCTCTTTTTGAATACCGCTTTTGTCTTCTGCACCTGCCGCTGGTGGTTCAGCACTCATCATGTGTCGGAAAAGGCGGGGAAGGCGCTGGTATTCTTTGGCAGCATGTCCTTCGGCGTCATGCTGTTTGAAGAAATTACAAGAAATCTGACCCACGTAATTTACACCCATATTCTTTTGAAATATATGTACCGTATTCCTTTCATTGATGCGGTCATCTGGATTTCCATGGCCTATGCTCTGGGCGTTGTGATTACCTGGGGACTGAAGAAGATACCTTACTTTGCCCGCCTTATATAGGGAGAACTCGTCCAAAGGGCGGTACCTCCAGATTCTCTCAATATACAAACATTGACAGACATCTCTGACCCGCCGAAAGGCGGGTTAAATTTTCCCCTTGCAAGTGTCCTTTCTTTTTGATAAAATAGAAAAGCTTGAGTACAAGTACACATGTCCGTGGATTTCGTATCTGTGCCCTCTGACAGGGTGGTTACGGGAGAAGAAGCGGGCAGAGGTTATTAACAGGAGGTTTTTATTATGTCAGTTGTATCCATGAAACAGTTGTTAGAAGCAGGCGTTCATTTTGGTCATCAGACCCGTCGCTGGAACCCGAAGATGGCTCGGTTCATTTTCACCGAACGCAACGGTATCTACATCATCGATCTGCAGAAGACCGTGAAGAAAGTAGAAGAAGCATATGCTTTCATCCGTGATGTAGCAGCTAAAGGCGAACCCATTCTCTTCGTAGGTACCAAGAAGCAGGCTCAGAATTCCGTGAAGGAAGAAGCTACCCGCTGCAATCAGTTCTATGTCAACGAACGCTGGCTCGGTGGCATGCTCACCAATTTCCGCACCATCCAGACCCGTATCAACCGTCTGAAAGAACTGGAAAAGATGTTTGAAGAAGGCACCACTGACCAGTATCCGAAGAAGGAAGTTATCCTTATGAAGAGAGAACTGGAAAAGCTGGAAAAGAACCTGGGCGGCATCAAAGACATGAAGAGACTGCCGGGAGCTATTTTCATCATCGATTCCAAGAAAGAAGAAATCGCTGTTTCCGAAGCTCACAAGCTCCACATCCCCGTTGTTGCTACCGTTGATACCAACTGCGATCCCGATGTCATTGATTATCCGATTCCTGCCAACGATGACGCTATCCGTGCTGTAAGACTGCTCACCAGCAAGATGGCTGACGCTGTTCTCGAAGGCCGTCAGGGCCAGCAGGAAGAAGCCGCTGCTGCTGAAGAAGCAGGTGAAGCTGCTGAAGCTCCGGCTGAAGATAAGGAATAATTTAACCTGTAAGGCAGGGGCTTCCTTAAAGCCCCGGGGCTTCGGCCCAAGAATCAGACAAACACCTTGAATTTTATGATGGAGGTCATAAGATGAAAATCACAGCTAGTATGGTAAAGGATCTGCGTACTAAAACCGGTGCAGGCATGATGGACTGCAAGAAAGCACTGGTTGAAGCTGATGGCGATGTAGAAAAGGCTGTAGACATTCTCCGTGAAAAGGGACTGTCCCAGGCTGCGAAGAAGGCAAGCCGCGTAGCTGCTGAAGGTGCTGTAGTTTCCGCTATCTCCGAAGATGGCAAAACCGGTACCATCGTTGAAGTCAACTGCGAAACCGATTTCGTAGGAAGCAATGATGATTTCAAGGCACTGGCTCACTCCATTGCACAGCAGATTATCGCCGTAAATCCGGCTGATGTGGATGCTCTCCTGGCATCCGACATGAACGGCAAGTCCGTGAAAGACACCGTAACGGAAGCGGTTGCCAAGATCGGCGAAAACATTTCCGTTCGCCGCTTCGTCCGCTATGAAAGCGCTGAAGGCAAAGTGTACAGCTATATCCATGGCGGCGGCAAGATCGGTGTCCTGGTAGAACTGAAAGGCGGAGACGACGAACTGGGCAAGGACATTGCCATGCAGGTTGCTGCTGCTAATCCTTCCTACCTGGACCGCAGCGAAGTTCCCCAGGCTGAAATCGAACACGAAAAAGAAGTTCTTGCTGTGGAAGCAAGAAACGAAGGAAAACCAGAAAAGATCATCGAAAAGATGGTTCTTGGCAGAATCAACAAGTACTACAAGGAAGTATGCCTCGTAGACCAGGAATTCATCAAAGACGGCGATCTGACCATTGCCAAACTTCTGAAATCCAAGAATGCGGAAGTTCTTCGTTTCGCCCGTTACCAGCTTGGTGAAGGCATCGAAAAGAAGCAGGACGACCTGGCAGCAGAAGTTGCAAAACAGCTGAATCAGTAATCCTAACAATTATAAGAGGACACTTTTTAGTGTTCTCTTATTTTGTAAATGGGAGAAAATTACTATATAATAAATAGAGAACTTTTATGTTATTTCTGGGGGTGTACCATGGAAGCTGAAACGAAACATTACAAAAGAGTTATGCTGAAATTGTCCGGTGAAGCGCTGGCTAACGACAAGGGATTCGGCATTGATCCGGAAGTGGTTTACAGGCTGGCCCGGGAAATCAAGGAAGCCTGCGAATCGGGCGTAGAAGTGGCTGTAGTCGTAGGCGGCGGCAACATCTGGAGAGGCCTGAAAGGCAGCCAGGGCGGCATGGACCGTGCATCCGCCGACTACATGGGCATGCTGGCTACAGTTATCAACTCCGTGGCTCTGCAGGATGCGCTGGAAAAACTGGGCGTATCCACCCGCGTGCAGACCGCCATTGAAATGCGGCAGATTGCGGAACCCTATATCCGCCGCCGCGCCATCCGCCATCTGGAAAAGGGAAGGGTCGTCATCTTCGGCGCCGGCACCGGCAATCCCTATTTCACCACCGATACCACCGCGGCTCTGCGCAGCGCCGAAATCGAAGCAGACGTTATGCTCATGGCCAAGAAACAGACCGACGGAGTATACGATGCAGATCCCAAGTACCATCCGGAAGCCAAAATGTTTACGCACCTTACCTACAACGATGTACTGCAGAAACAGCTGGCTGTCATGGATAACACGGCCATTACACTGTGCATGAATAATAATATCCCCATTGTTGTCTTTAATATCGACGTTCCCGGAAATATTGTCAAAGCGTGCAAAGGCGAAACCCTGGGCACCCTCATTGAAAGGAAATAATTATGTACGAAGACGAACTGAAAACCTTATCCGAAAAAATGGCCGGTGAGATCGAGACACTGAATCTGGAGACTGGCGATATTGCCGATTACCGTACCACGGCACAGGGCATAGAGCTGGAAGTCATGGATGCAGAGGAAAAGCGTCTGGCTATGCTGTATTTCCGCTGGGATGAGGTTGCGCCTTTGCTGCGCGGGATGTATGCCCGTCAGCAGGACGGTTTTGGACAGGAACAGCCCCAACCGGCTACCGAATCCCCGACCTTCCATTCCGAGACCATGGCCGTCTATCCGGGCGATAAGAACAATCTGCCTTATGATGTGGTGGTGGAACGACTGCATATCGAGGAGCCGGAGCCACCAGCGCCTGTGACAGAGCCGGAGAAAACCTTTGAGGAAGTGCTGGACGAACACCCGGTTTCCATTCAGGTCAATGGCCAGTGGCAGACCTTCCCCAATGCCAAAGCTGCCGAGGAAGCATCTTATGAGGAATACAAGGCTAACCTGCGCCGCAATGCAAAAAACTTCCGCATTACCGATGAGCATTTGGGCGAAGGCGGTCCGAAAGCCAAGTTCCAGGCAAATGTCAATGCGATTCGTTTGCTGAAAGAGCTGGAAGCTGCCGGACAGCAGGCAAGCCCCGAACAGCAGGAGGTTCTTTCTCGATATGTGGGCTGGGGCGGTCTCTCTGATGCGTTTGACCCGGAGAAACCGGTATGGGCTTTAGAGTATGCCCAGCTAAAAGAACTGCTGACCCCGGAGGAATATGCCGCCGCCAGAAGCTCTACCCTCAACGCCCATTACACCAGCCCTACGGTCATTCAGGCCATCTATGAAGCGGTGGACCGTATGGGATTTGAGACCGGAAATATTCTGGAGCCGTCTATGGGTGTGGGCAATTTCTTTGGTATGCTGCCGGAGAAAATGCGAAACAGCCGTCTGTACGGCGTGGAGCTGGACCCTGTTTCCGGGCGCATCGCAAAGCAGCTCTATCCCAAGGCGGACATCACAGTAGGCGGCTTTGAGACCACCGACAGGCGTGACTTCTTTGACCTTGCCATCGGCAATGTGCCTTTCGGCCAGTATCAGGTCAATGACAAAGCCTACAACAAGCTGAATTTCAACATTCATAATTACTTTTTCGCCAAAGCACTGGATCAGGTGCGTCCCGGCGGTGTGGTAGCTTTTGTGACCTCCCGTTATACCATGGACGCCAAGGATTCCACCGTGCGCCGCTATCTTGCCCAGCGTGCCGAGCTGCTGGGAGCTATCCGTCTGCCTAATGACGCGTTCAAAAAGAATGCCGGTGCCGAGGTGGTATCGGACATCATCTTCCTCCAAAAGCGGGACCGCCCGCTGGACATCGTGCCGGAATGGACTCAAACCGGACAGACGGAGGATGGGTTTGCCATCAACCGGTATTTTATCGACCACCCGGAAATGGTGCTGGGCAGACAGGAGCCGGTAAGCACTGCTCATGGTATGGACTACACCGTGAACCCTATCGAGGGACTGGAGCTTTCCGACCAGCTGCATGATGCTGTGAAGTACATTCATGGCACTTATCAGGAGGCAGAGCTGCCGGAGCTGGGCGAGGGCGAAGCCATTGACACCTCCATTCCTGCCGACCCCAATGTGAAGAACTATTCCTATGCCATTGTAGACGGGCAGGTGTACTACCGGGAAAACAGCCGTATGGTGCGCCCTGACCTCAACGCCACCGCCGAAGCCCGTGTAAAAGGTCTTGTGGGACTGCGTGATTGTGTGCAGGAACTGATCGACCTTCAGATGGATGCAGCGGTTCCGGACAGCACCATTCGGGAGAAGCAGGCGGAACTGAACAGCCTCTATGACAGCTTTTCTGCCAAATACGGTCTCATCAATGACCGTGCAAACCGTCTGGCCTATGCAGACGATTCTTCCTATTACCTGCTCTGTGCGCTGGAAGTCATCGACGAGGACGGAAAGCTGGAACGCAAGGCAGATATGTTCACCAAGCGGACCATCAAGCCCCATCAGGCGGTGGCTGTGGTGGATACGGCAAGTGAAGCACTGGCGGTGTCCATCTCGGAAAAAGCCTGCGTGGATATGGACTATATGAGCCAGCTTACCGGAAAAACAAAAGAAGAACTGGCCGGAGAGCTGCAAGGCGTAATCTTCCGTGTACCGGGACAGTTGGAGCAGGACAGAACGCCCCATTATGTGACTGCTGATGAATACCTCTCTGGCAATGTACGCCGAAAACTGCGTCAGGCGCAGCGGGCGGCACAGCAGGACCCGGTTTATGCAGTCAATGTGGAAGCTCTTACCGCCGCCCAGCCCAAAGACCTGGATGCGTCGGAGATCGAGGTGCGTCTGGGCGCTACCTGGATTGACAAGGAATATATCCAGCAGTTTATGTATGAGACCTTTAATACCCCGTTTTATCTCCAACGCAGTATCGAGGTCAACTATTCGTCCTTTACCGCTGAATGGCAGATCAAGGGGAAATCTTCTGTATCCTACAACGATGTGGCAGCTTATACCACCTATGGGACCAGTCGTGCCAATGCCTACAAGATTTTAGAGGACAGCCTGAACCTGCGGGATGTCCGCATCTATGACACCATAGAGGACGCAGACGGAAAAGAGCGCCGCGTGCTGAACGCCAAGGAGACCACCCTGGCGGCTCAAAAACAGCAGGCGATCCGGGAAGCCTTTAGGGACTGGATCTGGAGAGACCCGGAGCGCCGCCAGACTTTGGTGCGCCAGTACAACGAAGAAATGAACTCTACCCGTCCCCGCGAGTATGATGGCAGCCATATCACTTTTGGCGGCATGAACCCGGCCATTACCCTGCGGGAACACCAGAAAAGCGCCATCGCCCATGTGCTGTATGGCGGTAATACTCTGCTGGCACACGAAGTGGGCGCAGGCAAAACATTTGAGATGGTGGCTGCTTCGATGGAAGCCAAACGCCTGGGACTGTGTCAGAAATCTCTCTTTGTGGTTCCAAACCATCTGACCGAGCAGTGGGCGTCGGAGTTTCTGCGTCTCTATCCTTCCGCCAATATCTTAGTCACCACCAAAAAGGACTTTGAGACCCATAACCGAAAGAAGTTCTGCGCTCGTATTGCGACGGGTGATTATGATGCCATCATCATGGGACACAGCCAGTTTGAGCGTATCCCCATCAGCCGGGAGCGTCAGGAACGGCTTCTCTATGAGCAGATCGACGAGATCACCGAGGGCATCGCAGAGGTGCAGGCCAGCGGCGGCGAGCGTTTTACCGTCAAGCAGCTGGAGCGTACCAGAAAGTCTCTGGAAGCCAGACTGGAAAAGCTGCAAGCCGAGGGGCGAAAAGACGATGTGGTAACCTTCGAGCAGCTGGGTGTGGACCGTTTGTTTGTGGACGAGGCCCACAACTATAAAAACCTGTTTCTATACACAAAAATGCGGAATGTGGCTGGTCTTTCCACATCGGACGCGCAGAAATCCTCCGATATGTTTGCCAAGTGCCGCTATATGGATGAGATCACCGGAAACCGTGGCGTGATTTTTGCCACCGGCACACCGGTCAGCAACTCCATGACCGAGCTTTACACCATGCAGCGTTATCTTCAGTATGAACGCCTGCAAGAACTGAACATGACCCACTTCGACTGCTGGGCTTCCCGATTTGGAGAGACCGTCACAGCATTGGAGCTGGCACCGGAAGGCACCGGCTACCGGGCAAGAACGAGATTCAGCAAGTTCTTTAATCTGCCGGAGCTGATGAACCTGTTCAAAGAAGTGGCGGACATCAAGACCGCCGACCAACTGAACCTGCCCACCCCGGAGGTGGAATACCACAACATCGTGGCGCAGCCTACCGAACATCAGCAGGAAATGGTCAAGGCCCTTTCGGAGCGCGCATCGCTGGTACACAGCGGAACCGTTGACCCGTCCCAGGACAATATGCTCAAGATTACCTCGGATGGCCGTAAGCTGGGCCTGGACCAGAGAATCGTCAACCAGATGCTGCCGGATGAACCTGGCACAAAGGTCAATCAGTGCGTGGACAACATCATGCAGATCTGGCGGGATGGCAAAGCTGACAAGCTGACCCAGCTGGTGTTCTGCGACATTTCTACACCGCAGGCAAAAGCTCCTGCAAGCAAGGCGGCGAAAACGCTGGATAATCCACTGCTTCACGCACTGGAAGGCGCTGTGCCTCTGCCGGAGCAGGAACCGGTCTTTACGGTATATGACGATATTCGTCAGAAACTCATTGCTCAGGGAATGCCTGCCGACCAGATCGCTTTTATCCATGAAGCCAACACCGAAGTGCGGAAAAAGGAGTTGTTCTCTAAAGTCCGTACCGGTCAGGTGCGTGTCCTTTTGGGCAGCACCGCCAAGATGGGCGCAGGCACCAATGTGCAGGACCGTCTGGTGGCACTTCATGACCTGGACTGTCCGTGGAGACCGGGAGACCTTGCCCAGCGCAAGGGCCGTATCGAGCGCCAGGGCAACCAGAATCCTCTTGTCCATGTGTACCGCTATGTGACAGAAGGAACTTTTGACGCATACCTCTGGCAGACGGTGGAGAACAAGCAGAAATTTATCAGCCAGATCATGACCAGCAAATCACCGGTACGTGTCTGCGATGATGTGGATGAATCGGTTCTATCCTATGCCGAAATCAAGGCGCTTTGCGCGGGCGATGCAAGAATCCGTGAAAAGATGGATTTGGATGTCGAAGTTTCGCGGCTCAAACTGATGCAGGCGGACTATCAAAGCAAGAAGTATCGCCTTGAAGACCGGTTGCTTCGATATTTTCCGCAGGAGATTCAAAATAAAACAGAAAGAATCGAGGGTCATGTACAGGATATTGCGTGTTTACAGGCGCATGTCTTACCGGAAGATGGGTTCCAAATGGAAGTCGGCGGTAAGATGTATACGGAAAAGGAAGCGGCAGGTCAGGCACTGATAGAATGCTGCAAGAAATGGAAAGGTGACGTCATTCAGGATGCTGTGACATATCGCGGAATGAGTGCCAGTCTTGCTTTTGATGCGGGAAGCAGAACATACTGGCTGAATATGCACGGTAACATGACGTACAGCGTTGAGCTTGGCAACGATCCAAGAGGAAATATCACACGAATTGACAATCGTCTGGCGCGAGTACCAGACAATTTGGAAAAAGCAAGGATGGAACTCCAAGGTCTGAAACAGCAGGAGAAGGCGGCGAAGGAAGAACTGGAAAAACCGTTTGCACAGGAAGATGAGCTTGCAGAAAAACGGATGCGGCTTGCGCAGCTCAATTCAGAACTGAACATAGACGATAAGGCGCCGATTGAGGCAGCGATAGAGGATGCGCAGGATGTGCCATCCATTCGGGAGCAGCTTCGAGTGTCCAGCGAAAGAGAAATGGAAAAAAGGAACAGAAATCAAGAAAGGGAGGAACGATAAATGGACATGACGATTCGAGCAATGAAACCTGACGAGCGGAATTACAGCTACACACAGGAGAAAAGTGTGCAGAAAAATACAGGATGCATTGGGCATCTGCGTGGCGATATGGGCAGAAGCGGCGAGGAATTTTATACAAGCTGGGATGATCACGAGGCTTCGCTGAAAACGGAAACATTCAAAAGCGAATTCAACAGCATTGTGAATGCTCTGCGCAAGGATGAGCGTTACGGTCTCCTTTTGAGCAGCAGAAAAACACTGGCAGCGTGTTGCCATGCAATGCCGGACTGTGCGTTTGACGGAAGTTCTGCACAGGAGTACGGATTTCGTGCAGATACCAAGGCATACAGCTATATGATTCGCTGCAATCCGACACAGGGCAATTACAACTTTTATATTTATGCGTATGACCGAGCAAAGCTGGACAAGGTGCTTGAAATGCAGAAAGAACAAATACAAAAGTGTGAAGTGCCGGTGTATCTGTATCCGAGAACATATGCGCAAAAGCATGGTGAGATGGAAGAATATCGCGTGTCAAGACAAGCCAATATCGCCTGCCGCGACGCGATAGATCGGGCAATCCGCGAACATTATCATGACAATATTCTGAGCAGAAAGGCTGTGCAGAATGTGGTCGGACAATATGGATTTGACAGGACGCTGTATGTGCTGGCGGTCACAGTCATGGACAAGAATTGGGATGGACGTATTTCGCAGAACAACAAAAACTGGGCAAAAATGCAGCCGGTTTATGCCGACGTGGACGAACTTGGACAGGAGAAAAATCAGGCGTTTGTTGCAAGGTCACATCCGGGCTTGGTAGATCTGTTCCTGCGAGAAACCAGACGGGCAAAAGAGGCGAACCTCGAAAAAAATACTCCGGCATTGGCTAAATGCAAAAGGGAAAAGGAGAGATGAGCATGGCGGGAAGAGCACGAAATATACAGGTTATTTTCCGTGTTGATGAGCAGGAAAGAGGACTGATCCGTCAGAAGATGGAGCTGATGGGTGTACGGAACATGCAGGCATACCTGCGCAAGATGGCGATTGATGGGTATGCGGTCAAACTTGATCTGCCGGAACTGCGGGAAGCAGTGGCGATGCTGGGGCGGTATAACGGCAACATCAACCAGATTGCCAAACGCGCAAACGAAACAGGGCGCGTTTATGATACAGATATTCAGGAAATTCGAGCGTCGCAGAAGGAAATCTGGAAGAAAATAGACGAGCTGCTGACGCGGCTGGGTGCGCTGGGGCTTTGAGTCGTATCCTTGCATGAAATGAAAAAGTGCGCGACAATGGGGATGAGAAAAGGAAGATACAAGGGAGGGAAAAGAGAATGAAGATATGCAGAGTCGCGTTGACCGTAGTTTTGCTGCCGGTGCTGCTGGCAATGAAGGCGTTGATTTTCCTGTGCCTGTTTCTGACGGCGGTTTCAAGCGGGTTATTGTCGATTGTGTCCTCACTGCTGGGGATGACAGCACTGGTGAGCATATTCCTGATTCCGATAAAAAGTGCACTGATTCTGTTTGTGAGCGCATGGCTGATTAGTCCGGCAGGAATGCCGCTGGCTGCGCAAAAACTGCTTGAGGTGCTGTATGTGGGGTGCGAACGGATGCAGGATTGGATGATGGGATGAATATAAGAATGGCGCGGAGCTGGGTGGGCTTCGCGCTTATTTTTTTGAAAAAAGGGAGGTGAAGTCTACATGGCAACCACGCGTCTTATCCCTTTGCACACGGGCAA
>ENA-ORRU01000037-ORRU01000037.1-human-gut-metagenome-genome-assembly--contig:-NODE-37-length-86819-cov-137.282963_pt1 | contig 86819 bp, 68 predicted proteins | sample MGYA00242184_ERZ509151 | MGnify/ENA primary metagenome ERZ509151 (study PRJEB26280, sample SAMEA2338667) | human gut metagenome | biome: human gut; feature: human-associated habitat; material: faeces... | reverse complement strand
CTGTACGCCATAAGCCCATGTATCATTGAGACGCTGGTCGTCAGCATCATAAGTACGAATCCATTGTGGAATAGCATTAGAGCCATTATAGCCTGGTGCAGTTGAACCATAAGCCTCCATACCTGTCTGTGGGAAGCAATAGCTCTGCAAGCCAAACTGTGCTGTATGGGTACGGTCACCCGGGATAGCGAAGATTACCTCTGAGCAATCATTGATATTCTCCTTGAAATTATCCTTATAGTTGGCAGCCAAAGAATACTTACCGCTCTTGATAATATCCTCCACCTCTGCCAATGCAGCCTCATAGCCATCATTACCTGTAGTGCCAAGATATACGTTCTTGTTGAGATACAACTTAGCCAAAGCCATCTCTGCCGCATACTTGTTAGCCCATCCGAAGGTATTGGCATCACCAATATTTTCCTTGACATATTTAAACTCAGTTACGCAGAAGTCAAAGAGTTTCTCTACGCCAACCTGCTCTGGCAAATAGCCATCTGGCACATTTTGAGTGGTCTGCAAAGGAGCATCGCCAAACATATCGAGCAAATGGTAATAGAACATTGCTCTAAAGAAACGTGCCTGACACTGTGCCTCTACATCATCCTCCTTGGTATTGTCGAGTACCATGTTAGCATAAGCAATGCCACGGTAAGCAATATCCCAAGGATTTTGGAACTGGCCTACGTCTGTACCCCAGTTGTGCTTGTGAAGGTTCACATAGGCGTCACCCCAACCCACAGCAATACGTTTAGGCACTACATACTGATCGGTAGACTCCTCCAAGAGATGGAACATACCAAACCAATCCTCAACCAAATAACGGTACTGTGCAACAGAAGCACCCAAGATCAACGAGAGGTCGTTCTTATTGGTCAAATCAATATTTGAATTGTTCAATTTGTCGTAAAGCTTCTCATCCAAGTCGGTACATGAAGTAACCGAAGTCAAGGTTGTGCCAGCCAATGCGCCAATGAACATATATTTCATTATCTTTTTCATAAGACTATTCTTCTATAATTAAAAATTAAACGACAAACCTACTGTATAGCTACGAGTAGTAGGATACTTATCACGTCCATCCACACCTGGTGTCAAGAAGTAATTGTTTACCTCTGGATCGATGCCTGAATAGCTTGTGATACAGAACAGGTTAGTGGCAGAAGCAAATACACGTACATTGTTTACATAATTTGTAATGGCTCCCTTCAATGGCAAGGTATAGCCCAATGTTACGTTAGTTAACTTCAAGAAATCACCTTTCTCCAAATGATCACTCCAGAAGCCCTGTCCCATAGAGGCAGAAAGCTTAACCATCTTCTGCTTGCCAGTCTCCTCGTCAATAAATGGAGTACCATCGGTGTTGATAGCACCATAATACTTATCAGCAGACTTCAAACGGTTGTAGGCAATGGAATTGTTCTCATAGAACGCGCGCTGCAAGTTCAAAATCTTGAAGCCAAACTGGCCTGTGAACTGAGCGTTCAAGTCAAAGCCCTTATATCTAAATGTATGATTCCAACCGAAATACAACTTAGGCATACCATTGCCCAAACGCTGGCGATTGCTCTGTACATTCAACTTAGCATCAAATGGCTGAACGGTCCAGTTACCATTAGCATCCTTAGCCTCAACCAAGACAAAACCATCCTTGTCTACGCCAACTGACTTCAAGCCCCAGAACTGACCGAGTGATTCACCTACAATCAAAGCGTGGGTTGGAACAGAGATTGGATCGCCAGTTCCACCTTCCTCTATCAAGTTATCGGTCTGATACAAGTCATTAGAGAGACTTACCAACTTATTTTTGTTATGAGAGAGGGTTACGGTTGTTTCCCAATTAAAGTCCTTTGTCTTTACTGGCACACCAGTAATCATAAACTCGATACCCGTGTTGCGCATCTTACCTACATTGGCAAGTGTGTAGCCATACATATTAGGTGGCATTGGCACTGCATAGTCATAGAGCAAGTCTTTGGTGGTCTTGATATAGAAATCAATCGTACCATAAAGACGATCCTTCAAAATGCTATAGTCCAAACCGAAGTTCCACTCTGATGTTGTCTCCCACTTCAAGTCCTTGTTCAAGTTCTGCATTACCTCCAAGGTCTTGATCCAGTTGCCGTTCAAGTCCTTGATATCACCATAATCAGCAAACTTATACAAGTACTGAGACTTATAATTATCATTAGGAGTGATACCCGTAACACCATAACCGATACGGAGCTTTAAGTTATTCAACCAGCTCTTTGTACCTTCCATAAACTTCTCATTCGAGATAGTCCAACCTGCAGATACAGAAGGGAAAGTTGCCCACTTATGGTTTTCACCAAACTTGGTTGAACCCTCATGACGGATGCTGGCAAGAATATTATACTTATCAGCATATCCATAACTTACTCGACCAAAGAAACCAATCAGCTTGCTACCATTTTTTTCTGAACCAACAGAAGCATGACGGTCTTCCTCTGTCAAGAAAGAACCATTACCCAAGTTGTTCCACAAGAATGCTGTAGAAGAGAAGTTACCATTACCTGCACTAAAGTTATCATAATCATCCTGCAAGTAACTATAACCAGCCAAAGCATCAAAACGATGTACGCCGGCAAAGGTATTATGGTAACGGGTGGTCAACTCCAATTCTTTAGATTGCCAGTTTTCCTCTTTCTTACTAGCATAACCATTATAATTCTTCTCTTTAGCCAAAGAGTAAAGCTTTGGAGAACTGAATGTCTCGTGAGTAGCAGTTGTCTCATTCATCACGAGCTTCAAGTTGGTGTCCCAGTTTTTCAATGGGGTAACAGTTACATTACCAGTAAGTTGATAGAACTTAACACGGCTATCGCCAAAGTATTCATTTTGGATTTCTACTGGGTTATAATACTGCAACTTGTCAAAGTTCTCATTATAAGATCCATCCTCATTATAAATAGGTGAAGAAGGGTTACGAATCACTGCATTACGATAAGCCAAGTTGTTGTCATTGATAGAATACTTCTGGCGAGTAACCAAAGTATTGAAATTGAACTTCAACTTGTCTTTCCATGCAAACTGAGTATAATCCAACTGTGCCTTCAAGTTCTCATTATCACTCTTACGCATGATACCCTGCTCATTACTATAAGCTACATTGGCAGAATACATAGCGTTCTGAGAACCACCACGTACAGAGAAAGAATGATTGTGCTTGAAACCAGCCTTGCGAGAGACTGCCTTCAGCCAATCCGTATCATATCCCTCATAAGTATAGGCAGTCTTACCATAGATAACATCATGAGTATCCATGAAATCTGCCTTCTTAGTCCACTTGCTGAATGAGAAGTAATTTGAGTAAGAAATAACAGGCTTTGCATCACGACGACCTGAATAAGTGGTAATCAAGATGACACCATTAGCACCACGAGTACCATAGATGGCAGCTGCAGATGCATCCTTCAATACATCGATAGATGCAATATTCTCTGGAGCAACAGTATTCAAGTCACCCTCCACACCATCAACAAGGATCAATGGCTTAACATCACCGCTGATAGTAGTTGCACCACGAAGCATAATGGATGAGCCCTCTGTAGGATTACCAGAAGAGTTAGTTACAGAAAGACCTGCAACCTTACCTTTTATCAATTCACCGGCATCACCAATCTTACCTCCAGCAAAGTCTTCTGCCTTAACTGATGCTACAGAAGATGTAACATCACCCTTGCGCTGTGTACCATAACCGATGACTACCACCTCGTTCAAAGACTTGAGATCTTCTTCGAGAATAATACTACCGCCCTTGGTATCCTTGCTAACATATCCTATATAAGAGATTGTCAAGGTTGCGCCACGCTTTACCTTCAAGGTATAGTTACCATCAAGATCGGTAACAGTACCATTCTTGGCGTTTCCTTTTTCTATAACACTCGCACCAATGATTGGTTCACCATTGGCATCCTTCACTACACCCTTTACGGTAACTTCGCTCTGCTGAGCTTCCTCTACCTTAGGGGTTGATGAGGTCTCACTTGCTGCTAAAGTAGGTAATGTACCTCCGCAGGCAAGGACCAAACACGCGATGGCTTTTACATAAGCTTGGCTATGTACAAAGCCTGTAATTTTTTGTGTCTGTCTCATTTTCTATTTTTTCTAGGTTTATTATTGTTTAAATTTCGATTGCAAAGTAACACAAAATTATGCATTTCGTGCCACATTATCGTCTAAAAGTGTGAAAATATCGTCCAAACCTGGCGATTTAGACGATATTTTCGTCTTTTAGCCGATTTTGCTACTCTCAAATGTTGTTTATTCTAAATGATGTCTTTGTTGTCTTTAATGCTTATTTGTTTTGTTGTTTCAATGTCTTTATTGTTTCATCGCCTTCTTCAGTTTTCCCACAGCGGCATGAATCATGTCGTGGGTTCCACTTCCGTCGGTCACGTATTTCTGAACCATTCTGCCATAACTGATGGCTTCCTTGAGTTCCTCGCTGGTGTTGTCATCCGGCCAACCGGCACGGCGAAGCAGACCGGAGAGTTCCCGGAGGTCTTCCATCTCGGCAAGGTTGCCAGGGCGCATCGTGTTGATGGCACGGTTCAGGATGGCAGTTGTGCCTTCCAGTTCGTCCTGGGTTACCTTCTTCTTGCCCTTTGCCACCAGTTCCTGTGCCTGAGTCATCACCTTCTGCATGCGCTCATAGCCGAACGGTGCCCATGGAGCATACTCCGGAACCTTCTGCGAAAGGGCATTCCACTTCTCCTGGTCAGCCTTGCGCTCTGCGGCAAGATTCAGGAGAGAATTCAGTTCGGTAAAATCAATCTTCATCTTCTTGCTCTTCTTGCTCTTGGCATCGGTCAGGTTGATGCGGTAGTAGTGGGTGCTGTTGGCGTTGCGGTAATAGTCTGGCTGGAATTCCTTGCCATCTAGCTTCAGGGTAAGGAGATTGGCTCCTGCACCTGTAGTCACGCCGTTCGATTCACCCACGGTGATATTGCTCAATCGGGAGTCGATGTTCAGCGTAGCCTGGTTCCAGGTCTGTGCACCTGTACCCGCCATCACCAATGGTCCATACATCAGGGTTCCAACCCAGGATGTCTTCAGCGGAGTACCGTCCAAACTTGCCACATCGCTCGAAAGCTTGTCGGCACCATATTCGATATGCTTACTGAACGGCATGTCGATTTCTACGACATCTCCCACCTTCCAGTGCTTCTGCTCCAGTTCTACATAGGTGCTAGGCTGATAGCTCTTTGCCACTTCCTTGCCGTTCACCTTGATGGAGAAACCTTGCGTAGCCCAATATGGTACACGGAGTTTCAGAGTGAAATCGCCCTCGCCTTTCGTAATCTTGATGGCTGAATGCTGTGCCGGCCACAGGCAATCCTGTTTGATGGTCACGCCCTTCTCCTTCCAGTGGAGAGTGGTCGGCATATAGAGTCCCACCCAAAGGGTGTTGTCGTTGGCGAAATATGCCGACTGCTGGTACTTGGTATGGTTTTCAGAACCAGTACCACCGCAGCAGGTGCTCTGAGGAGTCTCGTTGCCGAATGGCTTAGTGGCATTCAGACCTACAGCATACTGATAGCAGGTTTGATACTGGTCCGGATTGAGCGAACCGATAATCTGATTGTACAGCGTGCGCTCGATATAATCGAGATACTGTGCATTATCAGGGTTATAACAGTTCAAATCCTTGCTCAACTTGACGAGGTTATACGCGCAGCAGGTTTCGTTGATATCCGGATAAGCCTGCGATTCACCTTCCTGCAGTCCGTTGGTTGCCATACTCAGAATCTGGGTATATGGCTGGCGGAACATTTCTCCGTTGCCGACACCACCCATCGCATACATGTATCTGCCCTGCACCAGACTCCAGAAGTTCTCAGCCAGATTGTAATAGTATGGCTTCTGATTGCTTTTGTAACTGCGCAGCGCTCCAATAATCATCGGAATATGCTGGTTGGCATGGCGGGTACGGATGTCATCGATGTTCTTGCTCAGCGGATCATAGAACTTAGGCGCATCGAAACAGTTGGCAGCCTCGAGGAGCTTTGCCTTTTCATCCGGATTGGAAACCATCTCAGAAAGACGGGAGAGCGATTCACTCATACCTCCCACCTCACCGGCGATGTACATGTCCCACATCTCGTAGCGGTTGCCCGGCTTGGCTCTGCGCTCATCCTGGGTGCCGTCCTGCTTCACGTAAGTGCGGTAGTGCATGCGGTTCCATACCCAGAGTCCCATATCCTTGGCGATGAGGAGAGCCTTGTCGCAGATTTCCTTATCATCAAAATAGGTAGCAATATCTATCAGACCGGCAAGCTGCTTGTGTACGCTGTAATAAGGTGCCCAAACCCAATCGGAGTTGTTGTAGGCACGATACATTTCTATCAGGGCGCAATGCTGAGCCGGAATAGCGTTGATGTAACCGTAACCATACAGTTCAGGGTGCTTCTTATACTCATCAAAAGCAGCCCAGGTGCCCTTCATCTCTCTGAGTTCTGCCTCAGGAGCGAAATCACGAGCCTCCCAGTTGCGCTTCAGATCCTTATTATATACGAAGGTCTTTTCCTGACACTGTCGCAACTCGTTCACCATTCGGGTGATGTTCTGGCGGAGGATGGCTTTCTGTTCTGGGTTAGTTGTCACGGCGTATGCCTGTGCGATAGCCGACATATAGTGGCCTGATCCATGCCCCTTGAGTTTGGTATCCGGCGAATCCCAGCCATCACTCTTGGTATAGCCCTCGGTACTGAGGCCGTAGGTATCGCGATAATTGTAGAGTTGCTGGGTAACATCCCAGGAACAGATCTCACGGATAGCCTCATCGCGGTTGTGAGTGAGTCGGTTGTCACCATCTATGCTCACATCAGCGAGCGAGAAGGTATGAGCCACTTCCTTTTCAGGAGTCTGATAGCCTCCTGCCACCACCTTGATCTGTGCCTTGACAGGATAACCATTGTCGGTACTCTCATCACCTATCACAAAACCACCTACCTCATATTGGCTTCCGGCAGGATGCTTCTGTGCATCAGCCTCAGCCTGCTCATCAGCAAGCGGAGAGTTAGCCCAGCGTACCTGGCGATACTCTGAATAACCATCAGAATAGGTTACCCACACGAGATTAGGAAGTCGGGGAGCTGTGCCCTCCGGACAATCCACTGCTACCGCAGTCACCTTGGAGATGGTGCGATAAACAGTGGCTGCCGTTGCCAAGGATGGCAAACTGGCTACACCTATCAATAATGTAAACTGCTTTAAATCCATATCTTCTAGGTTTATTTTTGTTTCGTTTAATTTTCTGGCTGCAAAATAACAGAAAAAAAACGTGCTGTCGTAAAAGTATCGTGCACAAAGATAACAAAATCGTCTAGTTGCACCCCTCTGATACGATTTTTGCAGTCTTTTGGACTTTATTTCCATTAAATACCCGATTCTCTTTGTAATTTTGCAGCAGAAACGAAAGAGATTCGCCGAAAAGGCAAAAACGTTTCTCTGAATAAGCAAATAACAAAAAAGACAAAACAAAATAAAATAAACCTAGAAAGTTATGGTAAAGAAACTCTTCTTCATCGCCACCTTATTATATATAGGGGCTACGGCATCAGCAGAAAACTATCAGGTGAAATCGCCTGACGGGCGGATTGTAGCTGAATTAAATACAGACAAAGCTCTCTCATTAAGTTTTAAATACAACGGCTCCAAGCTCTTGCAGGAGTCTTCAATAGGTGTAGTGCTGAGCGATGGAATGGACTTGGGCAAGAATCCGAAGGTTGCGAGTCGCAAAATCTCCAACCACAGGGAAACCATCCAGGCACCGTTCTATCGCCAGCCAAGCATCGAAACCAGCTATCAGGAGCTGAATCTGAAACTGAAGAATGGTTTCGGCATCATCCTGAGAGCTTACGATGAGGGAGTGGCTTACCGATTCTACACCCAGCGTAACGGCAAGACCATCATTCTGAATGAAACCGCCGCTTACCAGTTCGGTAAGGACAAGAAGGCATGGTTGCCATACACTACGACACCCGAAAAGCCTTTTGCCATGGCTTTCCAGAATATCTATCACGAGACTCGACTCGATACTGCCAAGCTGGATCTGGCCTTCCTGCCAGCAACCATAGATTGCGGCAAAGCAAAGGTCACCATCCTGGAGAGTGATCTGCAGAACTATCCGGGTATGTGGCTGAAGGCTAACAGCAGCAAACAGGATCAGGAGAAGGGTATCCTGAGAGCCGCCTTCGCTCCTTATCCAAAGGAGATGGCTTACTACCCTTGGCGACACATGAGCCATGTAAAGAGTGCCCACGACTACATCGCAGTAAGCTCCGGCAAGCGCAATTATCCTTGGCGCATCTTCGCCATCACCGAGCACGATACACAGATGCCGACCAACAATCTGGTGTATGCCCTGGCTGCTCCCAACAAGATTGGCGATACTTCCTGGATCAAACCCGGAAAGGTGGCTTGGGACTGGTGGAACGACTGGAATCTGAAAGGTGTGGATTTCAAGGCGGGCATCAACTTCGATACTTACAAATATTATATAGATTTTGCTCATCATCACGGTTTGGAATACATCGTCCTCGACGAAGGATGGTACAACTCGAAAGAGGGAAGCATTCTGAAACCAATAGACGATATCCAGTTGCCTAAGCTCATAGAATATGGTAAGAGCAAGGGCGTGGATATCGTACTTTGGGCGGTCTTCAACGTGATGGACGAGAACCTGGAAACCATCTGCAAGACCTATGCCGATATGGGCATCAAGGGATTCAAGGTGGATTTCATGGACCGCGACGACCAGACCGCCATAGAAATGGTAGAACGTCTGGCAGCCTGCACCGCCAAGCACCATCTCATCCTCGACCTGCACGGCATCTACAAGCCACACGGTCTGAACCGCACCTATCCTAACATCCTCAACTACGAGAGTGTTTTCGGTATGGAAGAATGCCGCTGGACGGAGGCTAAGAACGATATGCCGCTCTACGACGTCACCTTCCCATACATCCGAATGATGGCAGGACAAGTGGATTTCACACCGGGAGCGATGAGAAACGGAACCCGCGACAACTGGAAGGCTATCTATACCAAACCGATTTCGATGGGTACCCGCTGCCATCAGGCTGCCTGCTACATCGTACAGGACAGTCCTTTTACGATGCTCGCCGACACTCCTACCAACTATGAGGCGGATGAGCCATACACCCGATACATCGCTTCATTGCCAGTAGTCTTCGATAAGACCATCGTGCCACAAGGCGAAATCGGAAAGTATATCGTTACTGCCAGAAAGAAGGGCAACGACTGGTATGTAGGAGGTCAGAGCAACTGGGATGAGCGCACGCTCACCCTGAAGTTTGATTTCCTTGCAGATGGTGACTACGAGGCAATCGTATTGAAGGATGGCATCAATGCCAACCACGATGCCGAGGATTACAAGATAGAGAAATCCGACATCCATCAGAATTCTGAAATGAAGATCCATCTTGCTTCGGGCGGAGGATTCGTCATCAAGATTATCAAGAAATAAACATTTAAAAAAAGAAGTTGATATGGTTAATAAACATATAATTGTAACACTATTCGTAACAGCAGCTGCGGCAGTACCTCAGATGGGTGCTGCCCAAAAGGCTGCCTACAACACTCCGGGAGCAGGCAACCCTATCCTGCCTGGTTATTTTGCCGACCCAACCATCAAGAAGTTTGGCGACACCTATTATATATATGCTACCACCGATGGCAGCGGAGCCGGTTTCGGACCGGCACAGCTCTGGTGCAGTAAAGATTTCAAGAACTGGACTCTGATGCCGATGAACTGGCCGGACAGCCACTGGATATGGGCACCGGACGTCATGCAGAACGAAGCCGACGGCAAGTATTACTACCTCTACTGCCAGCCTTGCAAGCTCCATCTAGGTGTGGGCGATACACCTCGCGGTCCTTGGAAGAACGTGCTGGGCGAGAGCGAAGCCGTGCTCGTACCGGATAGATTCGTAAAGAATGCCATCACCCTGGACGGTCAGACCTTCCGAGATGATGATGGTTCGGTCTATATGTATTGGGGCACCTGGGGCATCTACAAAGGCTTCGGTTGCGGAGCAGGTAAGCTGAATCCTGACATGAAATCGTTCAGCGAAACCAAGCTCATCCCGAACACCGAGGTTACTCACTTCTTCGAGGCTCCTTTCGTCTTCAAGCGCAACGGCATCTACTACTTCCTCTACTCCTGCGAGCATTGTGAGGATGCCAGCTATCGTGTGGATTACGCAACAGCCAAGAGTCCGCTCGGTCCTTATACCTACCACGGCACGATATTGAAGACCAATGCCGACGGCACCGTTCACGGTCCGGGACACAACAGCGTGCTGCAGGAAGGCGACAACTACTACATCGTATATCATCGCCACGACAATCCGCATTCCAACCGTGGATTCCATCGTCAGGTGGCTATCGATAAACTCGAGTTCAATGCCGACGGTACTATCAAGGAGGTCGTTCCAACCCACGAAGGTCTCGATCTGAAACCAGAAATGAAGGTGGCAAAGAACCTCGCCTTCGGCGCCAAGGTTACAGCTTCTTCCTATTACGACAACGATTTCCGTCCGGAATATGCGGTTGATGACAACAACGGCACACTCTGGCGCCCTCGCACCACCGGACCAGCCTGGCTCCAGCTCGACCTGGGCAAGAAGCAGAGCATCAAGAGCATTTGGACTCAGTTTGAATACGGAACACAGTTCTATCAGTATCTCATCGAGACATCGAATGATGGCAAGCACTGGCAGACCTTCTCCGACAAGCGACAGAACCGTCTGGCTGGTTCGCCGATGGTAGATTTCGGAAATGCCAAGGCGCAGTACATCCGCCTCACCTATACTGGCGGACAGAAGAAAGGTTTCGGTGGCGCCATCTGGAACATCAAGGTTTACGGTTCCGTAGAAGATTCTGCCCCACAGCAGTGGCTCGGTCTGACAGCAGCCGATTTCGATGGTACAACCTGGCATAACAACGAGGGAATGCTCGCCGGCAAGTTCTCGCTCCTTCAGGGCACCGCCCTCAGAGAGCGCATGGCCGGCAAAGATGCCATCACCCTGCAACCGGGTGCCCAGCTGGTGATGACTCATCAGCAGCTCGGCAAAGCACGCAAGCATACCCTCACCGCCCAAACTTTCGACAACGGAAGCTGGCATCAGATAGATGAAAACGATCCTCGACTGAATCTTTCTGAAGGAAAACTGGAAATTCTTGCAGGCGAAAAACAATTTACCCTCACCAATCTCCGTTATTATAACTGGGAACAGGAGGCTGCAGAAAAGGCTTTCGATGCCCAGAGCAACATCGTGCGTGAGGCAGTAGCCGACAAGAACAGTCAGGGACTGGTGGTAGATATCAGCGCTGACTACTACAACGAGGACGACACCGTGCCTTATATCAAGAACGGCAGTCCGCTGGATGTTCATCTCAAGGGCGAATTCGAGACACAGCACGATACAGCAGCCATCATCAAGACCATAGAGGGCAAAAAGGCATTCGCCTTTACCGGCAAGGAGAGTTACAGAAGCAACTTCATGCTCCCAGCCACTATCCGCGACAACGCTCCATATACCATCGAGGCATGGATTCTGAATCCGGAGATTGCCGAGAATGAATGCGTAGCCGATTTCAGCTCATCTCACGATGAACTGGAGAAGCTGATGCTGGTAAACGGCACCGAACCACGCTGCGGTGTGATGAACCACTACGGATGGTACGAGGATGCCGGCTACAAGGAGATGAAGACCCTGGAAGGCAAGTGGCAGCACGTATATGTCTGCTTCGATGGCAGAATCGAGAGCATCTACATCAACGACAAGCTCATCAGCCAGAAGGATATCCAGCTCCTCGTCAAGCCATCGCAGTTTATGCTTCTGGGTAAGAATGCCGAAGAGGCTTGGCCTTTCTCTGGCTATCTGCACTCATTGAAACTCTGGGATGAATACATCCCTTACAAAAAATAAACAAAATAAACTAGCAATACATGAAGAAGATTTTAGTAACATCAGCCTTGGCAGCATTGGCATTGATGCCTGCCTCGGCACAAAAGGTAAACAAGAGTTCGGGTGGTTATCCTATCACACCGGTGCCTTTCACATCAGTTAAGGTTTGGAACAATACGTTCTGGGGACAGCGTATCGAAACCTCTCGCAAGGTGACTATACCTTTGGCTTTCAGCAAATGCGAGTCGGAGGGAAGATACAAGAACTTTGAACGCGCTGCTCATCCAAGCGACACCTATGATGTGGGCAAACTGATGCCCTACAGCTTCGACGACACCGACCCATACAAAACCATCGAGGGTGCCAGCTACGTGCTGCAAACTTATCCTGACAAGAAACTCAAGGCGTATATCGATAGTGTGCTCGATATCATCGCTCCGGCTCAGGAAGCTGACGGATATCTCTATACCGCCCGTACACAGAATCCGAAGCATCCTCATTTCTGGGCTGGCGACAAGCGCTGGAGCATGGAGGAGGATCTGAGCCACGAACTTTACAACCTTGGACACATGGTAGAAGGTGCCGTAGCTCACTGGCAGGCTACTGGCAGCCGCAAGTTCCTCGATATCGCCATCCGCTATGCCGACTGCGTGGTTCGCGAGGTAGGTCCTAATCCAGGACAGGCTTGCGTAGTACCGGGACATCAGATTGCCGAAATGGCACTCTGTAAGCTCTATCTCGCTACCGGCAACAAGAAATATCTCGACGAGGCTAAGTTCTTCCTCGACTATCGCGGTAAGACAAAAATTCAAACAGAATATTCACAGAGCCACAAACCTGTATTGGAGCAGGACGAGGCTGTAGGTCATGCCGTACGTGCCACCTATATGTATGCAGGTATGGCAGATGTAGCAGCCCTCACCGGCGATACTGCATATATCCACGCCATCGACCGCATCTGGGACAACATCGTAAGCAAGAAGCTCTACATCACCGGAGGAATCGGAGCCACCAACAATGGTGAGGCTTTCGGCAAGAACTACGAGCTGCCTAATATGAGTGCCTACTGCGAAACCTGCGCAGCTATCGGCAATGTTTATGTCAACTACCGTCTCTTCCTCCTCCATGGCGAGAGCAAATATTACGATGTTTTGGAGCGCACCCTCTACAATGGTCTCATCAGTGGTGTGAGCATGGACGGCGGCGGTTTCTTCTACCCTAACCCATTGGAGAGCATGGGTCAGCATCAGCGCCAGGCTTGGTTCGGCTGTGCCTGCTGCCCTAGCAACATCTGCCGCTTCCTGCCATCCCTCCCGGGCTATGTATATGCCGTAAAGGATAAGAATGTATATGTCAACCTCTTCCTCAGCAACTCTTCTTCTCTGAAAGTGGCCGGCAAGAAGGTGGCTTTGAGCCAGGAGACAAAATATCCTTGGAACGGCGACATCGCCATCAAGGTGGATGACAACAAGGCTGGTCAGTTCGGTATGAAGATCCGCATCCCTGGATGGCTGAAGGGACAGCCTGTTCCATCTGATCTCTACTACTACAGCGACGGCAAGCGACTGGGTTATACCATCACCGTAAACGGAAAGAAGGTAGAGGCTAAGGTGACAGAGGATGGCTATTATACCATCAACCGCAAGTGGAAGAAGGGTGATGTGGTTCGCGTTCACTTCGATATGGAAGCACGCACCGTACGTGCCAACAACAAGGTAGAGGCAGACCGTGGCTGCATCAGCATCGAGCGTGGTCCTATCGTATATTGCGCAGAGTGGCCAGACAACCAGGGCTTCGACATCATGAGCATCCTGGAGAACCGCGAGCCTCAGTTTGCTGAGGGCAAGCTCGCTTACGATGGTTTCATCGATCCTAAATATAAGAATGTACTGACACTCTACAAGGGTCAGAACATGGAGACCTTGACCGAAAACGTGCAGACCCTCGCCTACGACAAGAGCGGCAAGCTGAGCACCAAGGACCAGACTCTGACCCTCATCCCATACTTCGCCTGGGCCCATCGTGGCAACGGCAACATGAAGGTATGGTTGCCACAGGATGTCAAGGCTGCCAAGCCATCAGCTCCTGCAACTCTCGCCGCACAGGCTAAGGTAGAATTCTCTTCTCCTGTGCCAGCCAAGAGCAGCATTACCGACGGACTGGTTCCTGCCGATGAGAACGACCGTTCTATCCCATACATCCACTGGTGGCCTAAGAAGAACACTACAGAGTGGATTACCTACACCTTCCCTGAGAGCAAGGAGATCAAGACCAGCACCGTATATTGGTACGACGACCAGCCTTGGGGCGGTTGCAAGGTGCCAGACAGCTGGAAGCTCTACTATCAGGACGAGGCAGGCAACTGGAAGGAAGTTCCTGGAGCCGATGCTTATCCATGCAAGCGTGGTGTAGCCTGCATCGTGAATTTCGACCCAGTGAAGACCAAGGTTGTAAAGCTCGAGCTGAAGCAGCCAGAAACCCATTCCTGCGGTCTCTTCGAATGGAGCGTAAAGTAAAGAAGAAAGAAGTAAGCTTTCCTGCTCCCGCTCCAAGCGATTCCATCGCTTGGTCCCCCCTAGAGCAGGAAAGCTTCCCCAAAAACAATGCCGGGCCATCTTTTTCAAGATGCACCCGGCATTTTTTCTTTCATCCGATAGCGAATTCAAAAAAATATCCGTATCTTTGCAGCAGTTTTTAAATACAAAGAAAAATGAAAAAAGCAATATTCTCTTTGCTCCTCATGGCAGCATCTGTCATCGGAGCCAGCGCTCAGGGCAGCGCAACAACAGCCCAGAACCCACAGGATGTGGATGTACTCTATGCCAAGAATCTCCTGGCTGCAGGAACAGAGGCCCCAGCCTTCCCTGCTCTCAAGAAGGGAACATGGACAGTATTGGATTTCTGGGCTACCTGGTGTCCTGATTGCCGTAGAGAGATTCCTACCGTCAAGGAGATGTTCCAAAAGTACGGCACCCGTGCCAAGTTCATCGGTGTATCCATGGATACCGACAAGCAGAAACTCGACAACTACACCCAGGCAAACGGTGTGGAATGGGAGCAGTACAGCGAGTTCAAGAAGTGGAAGGAAACCCAGATTTCCAAGGATTACAAGATTTCCTGGCTTCCTACCATGTATCTCATCAACCCGGAGGGCAAGGTAGTATATACCACCGTACTCGCTGAGCGTATGGCAAAGAAACTGGCAGAAATCTTCCCAGAGAAGTAAGAAAGAAAAATGGCAACCGAATTATTTCCGGTTGCCATTTTTTTGAGATGACATAGCAAAACGCTATTTCTTCCTCAAACTTTCACGGTATTTCAATGGCGACATGTGGAGATGCTCTCTCACATACTTGCCAAAGAAAGATGTGTTGGAGAAACCAAGAATGCCCGAAATCTCCTTGATGGTCTTCGAGGTTGAACGGAGGAGATAAGTGATGTCGGCAAGCGTATATTCCGTAATCCACTCTATCGCCGTCTTGCCCGAATGGCGCTTGCAGATGATGGAGAGATACTTCGGAGTGATGCAGAGCTTGCGGGCGAAATTCTCCACCGGCTGATGCTTCACCTCCGCCTGCTGCAACAGCTCCAGGAACTGATCGAAAAGTTCGCTAGAACTGGAATTCAGCTCTTCCTTCGGCATATCCTCCAGCAGCATGTTGCTCACCGCCAGGAGCGCACTCTTCAAGAGCGTCTCCACAATCTCTCGGCGATAAGGCTTCCACGAAGTGCGCTCGCTGAACGATGGATCCAGGCACAGACGCACCAGATCGGTGAACTTGGCATAGAATACCATATCCAACTCGTTCATCTTCAGCACAGACACCTTGCTCACATACATCGCCCGATTCCATACCGAAATATGAGAACGAAGGATATTCAGCATGCCGTGATTGCTCACACACATCGCCGTGCACGCAAAATCGCCCGACACTTCCACGATGTCGAGTGTAGAGTTGGGAGGACAGATGAAGATATCGCCCTTCTCTACCAAGAGGATATTGCCATTATACTCTACTTTCAGACTGCCACGCAAGCAGGATGCAATCATGTTCATCTGCAATCTTACGGGGTCTGGATTCTGCAACACCTTGACATTGTCTATGATCAGGATGTCTTCGTCGAGATAACTGGCAGAAATCTCGGCGCTCTGTGCAAATTCGCCTTCCTCTACGCGCTGTTTAAAATCCTTCAGTTCCTGTTTTGCCATAATTCTTATTTTATATCCACTCCGGAAACCATGGTTTCTAGAATGCCTCACGATACTTATTCTCGTCCTTATCTTCGAGCATAGAGAGATAGCTCTGATAGCGGCTGGCAGCAATATAATGCTCCTCCACAGCCTTGATGACGGCACAGCCCGGTTCGTGGGTGTGGGTACAGTCGGAGAACTTGCAGTTCTGTGAAAACTTGAAAATTTCCTTGAAATAGCTGGTGAGTTCCTCCTTCTCGATATCAAAGGTACCGAAGCCCTTGATGCCCGGAGTATCAATGAGATAGCCCCCTTCCGGAAGTTCCAGCATCTCGCTGAAGGTGGTGGTATGCATACCGCTATTATGCGCCTCGCTGATTTCGGCGGTGCGCTGTCCGGCATCCGGAATGAGCTGGTTGATGAGGGTTGACTTGCCTACGCCACTGTTGCCGCTGAGCAGCGACTTCTTGTCTCGGATGAGCGGACGCAACTCATCTACGCCCTCACCGGTAGCAGCCGAAATCTCTACACACTGGTAACCAATGGTCTCATAGAGGGTGCGCATCATTTTCTCGTAGCGCAGCTCTTCTTCGGTTAGAAGGTCGCACTTGTTGAACACGATGATGACGGGCACTCTGTATGCCTCGGCTCCAGCCAGGAATCGGTCGATGAAGGTGGTGGAAGTCTCAGGGTAATTCACGGTAACCACAAGCAGCGCCTGATCGAGATTAGCCGCAAGGATGTGACTCTGCTTGCTGAGGTTGGGTGATTTACGGATGATATAGTTCTGGCGGTCTTCGATGGAAGAGATGAACGCCGTGCCCTCCTGGTTGGTGATGAGCTGCACATAGTCGCCCACAGCCACAGGATTGGTGCTGCGGATGCCCTTCAATCGGAAATTGCCCTTGATTTTGCTTTCAATCAGCTGGCCATCGTCTGTCTTGACGGTGTACCAGCTGCCTGTATTCTTAATAACGAGTCCTCTCATTATCACATATTAATAATGTAAGTCTGATAAACATGACGTCTTTCTAGACTGTCATGATTTCCTTTTCCTTCTCGTCCATCAAACCTTCGAGCTGCTTGATGTACTTGTCGTGAAGCTTCTGCAAATCATTCTCTGCATCCTTCTCCAAGTCCTCTGAAAGACCATCCTTGATAGCCTTCTTCAGCTTCTCCTTGATTTCCTGACGCACGTTGCGAACCTCAATCTTGGCACGCTCCGCAATCTTGTTGCACTGCTTAACCAGCTCCTTACGGCGCTCACCAGTAGGCTGAGGGATTCCGAGGCGTACGATTTCACCGTTGTTCTCTGGTGTAATACCCACGCCACTGTCCATGATAGCCTTCTCGATATCCTTGATAGCCTTCTTGTCCCAAGGGCGGATGGCGATGGTGCGGGCATCTGGAGTGGTTACGGTAGCCACCTGGTTCAATGGAACCATGCTGCCATAGCTGTTAACACGCACGCCGTCGAGGATAGCCACGTTGGCGCGACCAGCACGAATATGAGAGAGCTCTTCTGCGAGATACATTGCAGCCATCTCCATACGCTCTGCTGCAGAATTCAAAGTTTCTTTTACGTCGATCATAGTCTGTATATATTTTTTGTTTATTATTTTATTAATTCCAATCGTTTCAGTTCTTCGCCCACATAGTTGGTGAGTTCCACAAACTGCTGGATGCTGAGCTGCTCAGGGCGCTTGGTCATGATGTCGGTGGTGTAGAAATCCTCACGTGGGGTTACACCCGGGAACATCTGCTTGAGGCTTACTCGGAGCATCTTGCGGCGCTGGTTGAACACGGTCTTCACCAGTCGCTTGAAGAGTTTCTCATCACATCCCAGATCGGTCACCTCGTTACGGGTCATGCGGATGACGGCACTCTTCACCTTTGGCGGTGGATTGAACACGCCCTCATCTACGGTGAAGAGATACTCCACATCGTACCATGCCTGGATGAGTACGCTGAGGATACCATACGCCTTGTTGCCCGGCTCGGAAGCCATGCGCAAAGCCACCTCTCGCTGAATCATACCCGTGCAGCAAGGGATGAGATCCTTGTAATCGAGCATCTTGAAGAAGATCTGCGAAGAGATATCGTATGGATAGTTGCCCGTGAGCACGAACTGCTTTCCATCGAATATCTGGTTGAGATCCATCCTCAGGAAATCCTCTCCGATAATGTTATCCTTCAGTGTCGGGAAATTCTCGTGGAGATATGCTACCGACTCCGAATCGATTTCCACCGCCTTTACCGGGCGAGGCTTCTCTACGAGATATTGGGTAAGAACGCCCATACCCGGTCCGATTTCAAGAACAGGTATATCAGGGCAGGCATCCACCGTGTCGGCGATGCGCTTGGCTATGTTGAGGTCAGTAAGGAAGTGCTGACCTAGATTTTTCTTTGGCTTTACAGCTTTCATACGTTCTATACGATATTGATATATTTATTTTGCAAAAATACGATTATTTTTCGAGAAATCACCCCTTGAATGCTTTTTTTTTCATCTTTTATATAAAAAAGAGGAAATAAAAAGGAGTCTAACCGTTTATTTATGCTAAAAATATGCGAAAGTAGTGCCATATAAGCGATAAAAGTGTTACCTTTGCAGCTATGATGGAAAAGAAAAAGATAGCAAACAATATTTGGCAGGTGGCACTCTCCTTGTTTCTGGGCGGTGCCATCCTCTATTGGATGTATCGCGGATTCGATTTCAAGCAGGTGGAGGAGGTACTGCTCCACAAGATGAGCTGGACCTGGATGCTGCTGTCGTTCCCCTTCGGTATCTCGGCACAGCTCTTCAGAGGATGGAGATGGAAGCAGGCGCTGGAGCCCATCGGCGAAAAGTCGCGCAGCAGTGTAAGCATCAACTCCATATTCCTCTCGTATGCCCTGAGCCTCGTCATCCCCCGCTCGGGTGAATTTGCAAGATGTGCCGTACTGAAGAGATGGGACGGCGTTTCGTTTCCGAAAGCACTGGGTACCGTGGTGACCGAGAGAGCCATCGACTCGCTGCTCGTACTACTTATCACAGGACTGGTATTCCTGATGCAGATTCCCGTCTTCCTGAACTTCTTCGACAAGACGGGCACGAGCATGGACAGCATCCTGGGCAACTTCACAGCCACAGGATACCTGGTTACCGCCATCTGCGGCATCGCCATACTCTTCCTGGCTCACATGCTGCTCAAGAAGCTGGCTATATATAATAAGGTGAAAGCTACGCTGAACGGACTCTGGCAGGGAGTAATCTCGCTGAAGGGCGTGAGAAACGTACCGCTCTACATCGCCTTCACCCTGGGCATCTGGCTGAGCTACTTCCTGCACTATTATCTCACCTTCCAGTGCTTTGAATCTACGAGCCATCTCAATCTGATGTGCGGACTGGTGACCTTCATCGTGGGAAGCATAGCTGTAATCGTACCTACACCCAATGGAGCGGGTCCATGGCATTTCGCAGTAAAGACGATGCTTATCCTCTATGGCATCCAGCAGAACGACGCCCTCTACTTCGTGCTCATCGTTCACTCCGTACAGACCCTGCTCGTCATCCTGCTGGGCATCTACGGATGGATAGCACTGGCGTTTACGAAGAAGCTTCAAATTCAGAAATAAGCGATGTTTTCGAACACAGGAACAAGAAGCATAACATTCAAAAACAAATAGAACATTAACAATTTAAATAAAGATATTATGGCTGACATTAAGAATCTTAGTCCAGTGGAAATCTGGCGTAATTTCGACAAGTTGACACAAGTTCCACGTCCATCAGGACATTTGGAGAAAATTCAGGCTTATTTGCTCGACTGGGCAAAGGAAGCTGGCGTAGAGGCTTTCCAGGATGCTGCCGGAAACATCGTGATGCGCAAACCTGCTACTCCAGGCATGGAGAACAGAAAGGGTGTTATCATGCAGGCACACATGGACATGGTGCCTCAGAAGGCTCCTGAAAGCAACCACGACTTCGAGAACGACCCAATCGAGACCATCATCGACGGTGACTGGGTACGTGCCAATAAGACCACCCTGGGTAGCGACGACGGTCTGGGTGTAGCTACCATCATGGCTGTGATGGAGGCTAAGGACCTGCAGCACGGACCAGTAGAGGGTCTGATCACTGCTGATGAGGAGACAGGCATGTTTGGTGCCAACGGTCTTCCTGAGGGCGAGTTGAACGGTGACATCCTCCTGAACCTCGATACAGAGGTATGGGGCGAGTTCGTAATCGGCAGCGCCGGCGGTATCGACATTACAGCAACACTCGACTATAAGGAGGTTGAGACAGACAAGGAAGATGCAGCCGTGAAGGTTACCTTGAAGGGACTGAAGGGCGGTCACTCCGGCATCGAGATCAACGAAGGCAGAGCCAACGCCAACAAGTGCATGGTTCGCTTCGTACGCGAGGCCATCTCTGAGCTCGATGCACGTCTGGCTTCATGGCAGGGCGGCAACATGCGCAATGCCATCCCATTCCAGGCACAGGTAGTACTCACTTTGCCAAAGGAGAACGTAGAGGCACTGAACGACATGGTAGCCGACTGGAAGGACGAGATCTGCGATGAGTTCAACGGCATCGAAAACATCGAGAACATTGAATTCTTCACCGAGAACGTAGAGACTCCTGCTACAGAGGTTCCTGCAGAGATTCAGGACAACCTGGTAGATGCCATCTATGCCTGCCACGACGGCGTATTGCGTATGGCTCCATCTATGCCAGGCATCGTAGAGACATCTTCTAACCTCGCCATCATCGAGATTGGCGGCGGCAAGGCAGCCATCAAAATCCTGGCTCGTTCCAGCCACGAGTTCTACAAGATGTATCTCGCTACCATGATGGAGAGCTGCTTCAACATGGCTGGCATGAAGGTAGAGTTCAGCGGCGCTTACGGCGGCTGGAACCCTAACCCTAAGAGCGACATCCTGGAGCATGTACTGAAGGTTTACAAGGAGCAGAACGGCAAGGATGGCGTAGTACAGGCTGTTCACGCAGGTTTGGAGTGCTCTATCATCCTGGGCAAGTATCCTCACCTCGATGTAGTATCATTCGGTCCTACATTGCTCAGCCCTCACACAGCCAACGAGCGCTGCCAGATTAGCTGCGTAGCTCCTTTCTGGAACCTGATGAAGCAGCTCCTGGCTGAGATTCCTGCTAAATAAGAAATAAGAAATTACAAAATGATGAAAAAAGAAAGCCGAGAAAGAAAATTCTCGGCTTTTTTGTTTCTTTTCTCAATTAAAATCATTACCTTTGCAGGCGATTTGGCAAGAACTGTAAAACTGCGAAGAACAGAATACAGAAAAGCTTGCAGATGTTTCATTAAATAACAACCAAAATGGACGATTATCACGCGGAGAACAATAACGAATTGTAAGGCGTGGAGATTCAGCAACCGTAAGCCCACAAGAAGGGCGCAATCCTATGCTCATCTCCATACCCAAACCTTTTATTATTTGGAGATTAGCAAACAATGAAGACTTTCTGGAATATCGATAAGAATCTGACTGCACTCAATGAGTGGCAGCCAAACTGTTGGGTACAGGTAACATGTCCAACCGATGAAGACCAGCGACTGCTGGAAGAAGAATTCAAGATCCCTGATTATTTCCTTTCGGATATCAGCGATACCGATGAGCGTGCCCGCTACGAATACGACGACGGCTGGATGCTCATCATCCTTCGTATCCCTTACGTCAAGGAAATACGTAGCCGCACCCCATATACCACAGTGCCGCTAGGCATCATCCACAAGCGCGACGTAACCATTACCGTATGCTTCTACGAAACCAATATGATGATAGACTTCGTAAGCTATCAGCAGAAGCGCGGCGAAGGATTCACCGACTATGTGGATATGATCTTCCGACTCTTCCTCTCTTCAGCCGTATGGTATCTGAAACGACTCAAGCAGATCAATTCGCTCATCGAGAAGGCAAAGAGAAATCTTGACCACGGCGTGAACAACGAGAGCCTGATAGGCTTGAGCCGCCTGCAGGACTCCCTCACCTACTTCACCACTTCTATCCGAGGCAACGAAACCCTGCTCTCGAAACTGAAGTTCAAGCTGCAGGTGGATGAGCTGGATGCTGACCTGATCGAGGACGTAAACATCGAGATGACGCAGGCTAGGGAAACCACCAGTATCTACTCCGACATTCTGGAATCTACGATGGATACCTACTCGAGCATCATCAACAACAATATGAACACCACGATGCGTACCCTCACCAGTATCAGTATCGTCATGATGTTGCCAACGCTGATTTCATCCTTGTTCGGTATGAACCTGATCAACGGCATGGAAGAGAGTCCTTACGGATTCGCCTTCGCCCTGATACTCTCGTTCATCGTCTCAGGCTTAAGCTGGGGCTTCCTGAGATACAAGCGACTGTTATAAATATTGGAACAATTATAGCTGGAAAATGCAGCCCTAAGGGCTTCTATTGTTATAAAAGTATAAAAAATCGAATATCTTGACTAGATATTCGATTTTTTTGTTTAAGTTTGCAGAATTAATATAATAAATATTTTTGTGGGTCGAATCGTCTAAGACGACTACCGGCCAAAGAAACTCGAATCATAAACTAAACAAAGTGACATGATGGACTCTCAAGAAAACGCTCTGTTGCAGCAGAGCACCCTGGATCCTGCCAAGAAGGCATACGCCACCAAGCAGGAAGTACTCGAAAGAGTAAAAGAAATTGCTCATAGTGCAGAAGTTCCTAACAAAGAGGAGCTTGATATGCTGAAGACAATTTTCTACAAGATTCATCTCGCAGAAAGAGATGCGCAGACAAAAGAGTATCTCGCAGCAGGTGGTGATCCTGAAAAGTATGTTCTCTTACCAGATGACACAGAAGAAGCCTTCAAGGCCGAAATGCAGATTATCAAGGAAAAGAGAGCCAAGATCTTCCTTCAGCAGGAAGAGGAAAAGCAGGAAAACCTTGCGAAGAAACTTGAGATTATCGAAAAGATCAAAGCAATGACCACTTCGCCAGAAGAGGCCAACAAATCATATCAGGAATTCAAGACCCTGCAGCAGGAATGGAAGGAAATCAAGGCTATCCCTGCCGACAAGGCAAACGAGGTATGGAAGAACTACCAGCTCTACGTGGAGCAGTTCTACGACCTTCTGAAACTCAACAACGAGGCTCGCGAATACGACTTCAAGAAAAATCTTGAGGCAAAGACCAAGCTCTGTGAGGCTGCCGAGAAGCTCGCAGAAGAGCCAGATGTAATCTCAGCCTTCCACCAGTTGCAAGACCTGCACCAGGAATACCGCGAAATCGGTCCTGTAGCAAAAGAGCTGCGCGAGGAAATCTGGACCCGCTTCAAGAACGCAAGCACCGTAATCAACAAAAAGCACCAGCAGCACTTCGAGGATCTGCGTGCCAAGGAGGAGGAGAATCTTGCCAACAAGACTGCCCTCTGCGAAAAGATTGAGGCTATCAATCTGAAGGAGAAGAAGCAGGCTTCCGATTGGGAGGATGCTACCAAGGCTATCATCGAAATTCAGGGTGAATGGAAGAAGATAGGCTTTGCTCCTCAGAAGATGAACGTGAAGATCTTCGAGCGCTTCCGAATCGCCAACGACGAATTCTTCAGCAAGAAGGCTGAATTCTTCAAGAATATCAAGAGCCAGTATGCAGAGAATCTCGAGAAGAAACAGAAACTCGTGGAGAAGGCTAAGCAGTTGGCAGATAGCACTGAGTGGAAGAAGACCGGCGACAAGCTGATCCAGATGCAGAGAGAATGGAAAAACATCGGCTACGTGCCTCGCAAGCAGGGCGACCAGCTCTGGAAGGAATTCCTCGGCGCATGCAACAAGTTCTTCGATGCACGCAACAAGCTGAATGCCGGTGCACGCAGCGAGGAGCATGCCAACCTGGACAAGAAGCGTGAGATCATCGCCAAGCTCAACGAGCTGGTTGAGAACGCCGGCGAGCACTTGCAGAAGAATATGCAGGACCTCATCGCAGAGTACAACGCTGTAGGTCACGTACCATTCAAGGAGAAGGACAAGGTTTACCAGGAGTATCACGAAGTGATGGACAAGCTCTACAAAACCTTACGTTCCAACAATGCCAAGCGCCATATCCACAACTTCAAGAACAACCTCAAGAATGTTGCCGAGAAAGGTATCAACGCATTAGACAACGAACGTGGCAGACTGCTGCGCCGCTACGATCAGCTGCGCGCTGAGATTACAACCTACGAGAACAACCTCGGCTTCCTCAATGCTGCCAGCAAGAAGGGTAACAGCCTGGTAGAGGAAATGAACCGCAAGGTAGAAAAGCTCAAAGAAGACTTGAAGCTCGTAAAAGAGAAAATCAAGGCTATTGATGCAGAGAACAAATAAAAGATTTTATTGAAATCAAATAAAAGGGTGTGCCATAAATCCATGACACACCCTCTTTTCTTTTGAAGAACATAGTAGAATGCGAAGTTCTCCCTCAATCTCCAAAAGGTAAATATACGAAAAAAGCATCTTTCGAAATGAAAGATGCTCTCTAGTTGGGATACCCGGACTCGAACCAGGAATGACAGGACCAGAATCTGTAGTGTTACCATTACACCATATCCCAATTTTACTTTTAAGAAGAATGCCTGAATGATGAAGTTGGGATACCCGGACTCGAACCAGGAATGACAGGACCAGAATCTGTAGTGTTACCATTACACCATATCCCAATATCATTGCAATCTCAAGCATATTGTTTCTCAATTGCGGGTGCAAAGGTACAACATTTTTTTGAATCACCAAAATTTTTCAGCACTTTTTTCTAAAAAATCTCAATTTTTTCTGTTTTCTATGGCTTTTTCGGGTATTTAGCGTATCTTTGTACCATAATTACATATAATAAGGTAGTAAATAAAGAAAATAAAAAAATAAAGAAAGATTAAATGAACACAGTTAAACAACTCGTAGAGACTATTAAAGAAGGAATACAGGAGAAAAAAGGTCAAGACATCGTTATCGCCGACCTCAGTGAAATGGATGGCACCATCGCCAAATATTTCATCATCTGTCAGGGTGGATCACCTACACAGGTAGAAGCCATCGCAGAATCAGTGGGCGATATGTGCCGCAAGAACCTTGGCGAAAAGCCGGTGAATGTGGCAGGTCTGGGCAACGACCAGTGGGTGGCTATGGACTTTGTGGATGTTCTCGTTCACATCTTCCTGCCAGAAGTACGCGCCTATTACGACCTGGAGCATCTCTGGGCAGACGCCAAGCTTACCCATATTCCGAATCTCGACTAATTCCCAAGAATGCCGAACATGGCAGCAGACTCTACAGATGCTTCAAGAACGGCATTAAGAAAGATGATGCACTAAAACAGCGCATCAAGAGAGAAAAAAGAGCATACATAAAATAGAAATAAACAATAACAATGGAACAAAGCAACAACTTCAATAATCCTGGCGGAGGAAAAGGTCCGAAGATGCCTAGGTTTAACATGAATTGGCTCTACACCATTATCCTCATCGCCCTCATCGCTTTGTTTTTCAGTGGCGGTGGTGATGCCTTGGGCGGAAGCGCAGCCAAGGAAGCCACCTATACCGAATTCAAACAATATGTAGATAAGGGATACGTGCTGAGCGTAGTAGCCAACAAGACGGAAAGTACTCTCAAGATATATATCAATCCGAAATATACGAGAGATGTCTATAAAATGAGCGCCCAGAGCGTAGGACCGAATCCTTACGTCAAGGTACAGTTCGGATCGATCGACGAGGTAGATCGCTACGCCAACGAAATGGTGAAGGAGAAGAAAATCCGTTCCTTCAGTTACGATAACCAGAAGAGCAATGATTTCTGGAATCTCGTAATGAGCGTTGCCCCTCTCCTCCTCTTCTTCCTCTTCATCTACTGGATGTCAGGCAGAATGGGAAGCGGTATGAGCAACATGGGCGGCGGCATCTTCAATGTAGGTAAGAGCAAGGCAAAGATGTACGAGAAGGGAAATTCCCTGGGAATCACCTTCAAGGATGTTGCCGGACAGGAAGGTGCCAAGCAGGAAGTAGAGGAAATCGTGGAATTCCTTAAGAATCCGCAGAAATATACCGATCTGGGTGGTAAGATTCCTAAGGGCGCATTGCTCGTTGGTCCTCCAGGAACCGGTAAGACTCTCCTGGCAAAGGCTGTAGCTGGCGAAGCTGGCGTACCATTCTTCTCCATGAGCGGTTCTGACTTTGTTGAGATGTTCGTCGGCGTGGGTGCATCGCGCGTACGCGACCTCTTCCGCCAGGCAAAGGAAAAGGCTCCTTGCATCATCTTCATCGATGAAATCGATGCTGTGGGCCGTGCCCGCAGCAAGAACCCGGCAATGGGCGGAAACGACGAGCGAGAGAACACGCTCAACGCCCTGCTTACAGAGATGGACGGTTTCGGTACCAATAGTGGTGTCATCATTCTGGCAGCTACCAACCGTGTAGATATGCTCGACAGCGCCCTGCTCCGCGCAGGCCGTTTTGACAGAGAAATCCACGTAGATCTCCCAGGCTTGAACGAGCGTAAGGCAATCTTCCTGGTTCACCTCAAGCCTATCAAGATAGATGACACTGTGGACGTGGACCTCCTGGCTCGCCAGACCCCTGGCTTCTCGGGTGCTGATATTGCAAATGTATGTAACGAGGCTGCCCTCATTGCTGCCCGCCACGACAAGAAGGCGGTATGCAAGCAGGATTTCCTTGATGCCGTAGATAGAATCGTAGGCGGACTGGAGAAGAAGACCAAGGTGATGACTGCCGATGAGAAACGAAGCATCGCACTCCATGAGGCAGGCCATGCAACCATCTCCTGGTTCTGTCAGTATGCCAATCCACTCATCAAGGTTACGATCGTGCCTCGTGGTCAGGCACTCGGAGCAGCCTGGTATCTCCCTGAGGAGCGACAGATTACCACCAAGGAGCAGATGCTCGATGAAATGTGCTCGCTGATGGGTGGACGTGCAGCCGAGGAACTCTTCACCGGTCATATTTCTTCCGGTGCGATGAACGATCTGGAACGCGCGACCAAGAGTGCGTACGGAATGGTGGCTTATCTGGGTATGAGCAAGACTTTGCCAAATATCTGCTATTACAACCAGAACGAGTATTCATTCCAGCGTCCATACTCAGAGACTACAGCCCGCGAGATAGACAAGGAGGTTCTGCAGATGGTGAACGAGCAATACACCCGTGCCAAGAACATCCTGATGGAGCACAAGGAGGGTCACAACGCCCTTGCCGAGCTGCTGATTCAAAAAGAGGTGATTATGGCCGAAGACGTGGAGCACATCTTCGGCAAGCGTCCTTGGCTGAGCCGTTCTCAGGAAATCATGGAGGACGAACAGCCTAAGATTGATGATGCCGTAAAGGATATGCCTGAGGTTCAGGCAGCCATCAAGGAGCACGAAGAGGCAAAGAAAGCTTCGAAGGAGGAGGCTGAAGAGAATACTTCAGAGAAAGCTCCCGCAAAGGTTTCTGAGGATGCAGAAGAGAAGGGTTCCGAAAAGACTTCAGATGATGCTTCAGAGAAGGAGTACGAGAAAACTTCTGGAAACAAGAAAAATAACGAATAAAAAGCAAGATCATGACTGAGAAACAAAAAAATCTAGTAATTAGATCCATCACAGGCGTACTCTTCGTTGTGTGTATGGTATCTTGCTTCCTGAATCCTAGGGCGATGGTATTCCTGTTCGCCCTGATTACAGGCCTAAGCATCTGGGAGTACTGCGGACTGGTGAACCAAAAGGACGACGTAACCGTCAACCGATTCATCACCACCGTGGCAGGAGTATATTTCTTCCTTGCCGTAGCTGGATTCCGCACAGGTATCGTGGGCAACTTCGTGGTATTCGTACCATACTTGCTCACCATCATCTACCTCTTCATCGGAGGGCTCTATACAGCCAACAAGAACGCCATCAACGACTGGGCTTACACCATGCTTTCGCAAATGTACATTGCCCTTCCATTCTCGATGATCAACGTGTTGGCATTTGAGACTTCGGCATTCGATGGTCAGATTCATTACGACATGCTCTTGCCTCTGAGCGTATTCATCTTCCTCTGGACCAATGATACGGGTGCTTATTGCAGCGGTTCGCTTTTCGGCAAGCATAAGCTGTTTCCTCGCATCAGTCCGGCGAAGAGTTGGGAAGGTAGCATCGGTGGTGGTATCTTCGTAATTATCGCAGCCATCATCATCGGTTACATTGCCAACGATGGCGAGGCTCACCGCCTCAGCATTCTCGGATGGGTAGGTTTAGGAGTAGTTGTAGCGGTTTTCGGAACCTGGGGCGATCTGGTAGAAAGTCTCTTCAAGCGCACCCTAGGAGTAAAGGATAGTGGTAATATCCTGCCGGGCCATGGCGGAATGCTCGACCGCTTCGATTCATCACTCATGGCGATTCCAGCTGCCGTGATTTATCTCTACACCCTCCAGCTTTTCGGATAGACCTTCATTCAGAAAAAGTATAATAAGAAAAAAATCCAAGCCAGATTCATTCTAGCTTGGATTTTTTAATTTATAACGGAACCCATAGAGCAGCTATTTCAATTCCTCCTGCTGCGACTCATTAAGCTGTTCTTCTGCCCTTCTGGCTCTTTCGGCTTCTTCATCTGCCAGTCTTCTAGCCTCTTCCGCCTTCCTTCTTGCCTTTTCGGCTTCCTCTTCCGCTCTTCGTCTTGCAGCCTCAGCCTGTTGTTCTGCCTTCTTTTTAGCTGCTTCGGCTTCTGCTAGGGCTTTTAATCGGGCACGCTCGGCGGCTTCGGCAGCAGCCTTGGCTTCTGCTTCGGCTCTCTCCTTGGCAAGTCTAACCAGCATTTCACGACGCTTGACCAAGAGATCGAACATGATGGCAGCAGCCTCATCAGGAGCAACCTGGTTACCCAGACGCTCTCTCACCTCACGATATTCAGAAAGCATACGCTCCCTGCCCTCCCTGCCTGGCAAAATCCGATAAAGCTGGTCGGCGATGGCATCCACTTGAAAACGGTCAGCAAACATCTCCTGCACCACTTCCTTGTCGGCAATCAGATTCACCAGCGAAATATACTTGCACGACATCACATGCTTAAACGCAAGGCGAACCAGTTGCGGCAATGGAGTTTCATAGCAAACCACCTGCGGAACCTCGAACAGCGCCGTCTCCAAAGTAGCCGTACCACTCGTTACCAAAGCCGCCGTACTGTGACTCAGAAGCGGATAGGTCTTATTGCGCACCATCTTGACAGGCGTACCCTTCAGGAACTTCTCATAATAAGAATCCTCGATGGAAGGAGCTCCTGCAAGCACCATCTGGTAATCCTCAAACCGCTCTGCCACCTCAATCATGGCAGGCAGATTATCCTTAATCTCCTGCAAACGGCTTCCAGCAAGCAAAGCAATAATCGGGCGATGCCTGTCCAGATTATTCTCTTCACAAAACTCCACGAAATTCTGATGATATTCCAACCGAAACTCATTCACCTCTTCTGCCGTAGGATTACCTACATAATGGATAGGATAACGGTGCTTTTTCTCGAAGAAAGGCACCTCGAAAGGCAGGATGGAGAAAAGTTCGGCGATATCACGCTTGATACTGCGGATTCGCCATTCCTTCCACGCCCAGATTTTAGGAGAAATATAATAGTATGCCGGAATATTAGTCTTCTTTTTCAAGAACTTAGCGATATTCAGATTAAATCCAGGATAATCTACAAGGATTACCACATCCGGTTTCCATTTCACAATATCTTCCTTGCATCTTTTCATATTAGAAAAGATGGTACCCAGATGCATCAGCACAGGAACAAAGCCCATATAGGCAAGCTCCTTATAATGCTTGACACGAGTGCCACCTTCGGCAGCCATCAAGTCGCCACCGAAGAACCTAAATTCCGCAAACTCGTCAACATTTTTTAGCGAACGCATCAATCTGCTGGCATGCAGGTCGCCACTTGCCTCTCCTACAATCAAATAATACTTCATAATTCAAAGTTCTTGATCCAATCATAATCCGTGATATCAATCCTGGTCGGCGTGATGGCAATATAACCATGATTCACCGCCCACTGATCTGTATCCGCAGCATCCGGTTCGTCATTGCGATAATCGCCCACCATCCAATAGTATTCATACCCATGAGGGTGCGTACGATGTTCCACCTCGTTGATCCACGAGCCATGTGCCATTCTGCAAGCTTTGAAGCCCTTGAACGGAGGCTGTGCCGGGAAGTTGACATTCAGGCAGGTATATTTCGGCAAGCCCTTCTCCAGAACCATCTTCACCACCTGGGCTACACCGTCTCGCAAAGGCGAGAGATCGGCATTCTCATCATAGTTGCAACTGCTGAAGGCGATGCTAGGAATGTGCTGCATACATCCCTCCTTGGCTACGCCCATCGTACCTGAATAGTGATTGTTCACACTGGAATTATCACCATGGTTGATACCGCCGATTACGAGATCAGGGCGACGGTCCTTGTAAAACTGGTCGAGCGCCAGTTTGACACAATCCACCGGCGTACCGCTGCACGACCAAACCTCCACATCTTCGCCCATATTATGACGGCGCTTCAGTCGCAGCGGAGTGGTAGCCGAGAAGGCACAGGCGAATCCGGAGCGGGCACTTTCGGGAGCCACAACGAGTACGTCGCACCAATCTTTCAGAAAGCGCACGAGGGTCTTGATACCATTGGCATGATAGCCATCATCATTTGAAATTAACACTAAAGGTCTCTTATTTTCCATAAAAATATCTTTCTTTTTGGTGCAAAAGTACGAAAAAACCTTTAAAGAAACATATTTCTCGCATATTTTTTGTATCTTTGCCGAAAAATTCTGTGCGCAAAAGCCATTTTAGACTCGCAGGCGCACACTTCAGGTTATTATATAGACTTAAAAAATGGGAAAAATCATAGCATTAGCTAATCAGAAAGGTGGCGTCGGAAAGACAACAACCACCATCAACCTGGCTGCATCGCTTGCTACCCTGGAGAAAACGGTACTCGTCATCGATGCCGACCCTCAGGCAAACGCATCCAGCGGTCTGGGTGTGGACATCAGCGAGGTAGATTGTTCACTCTATGAGTGCATCATCAACCATGCAGATGTGCGTGATGCCATCTACACTACCGACATCGACGGACTCGACATCGTGCCGAGCCACATCGATCTTGTAGGAGCTGAGATAGAAATGCTCAACCTTAAAAATCGCGAGAAAGTAATCAAGAAACTACTCGACCCCATCCGCGAAGAATACGATTATATTCTCATCGACTGTTCCCCATCGCTGGGGTTGATAACAGTGAACTCGCTTACCGCCGCAGACAGCGTGATCATCCCAGTGCAGTGTGAATACTTTGCACTGGAAGGAATCAGCAAGCTGCTCAACACCATCAAGATCATCAAGAGCAAGCTGAATCCGAAGCTCGAAATAGAAGGTTTCCTGCTGACGATGTACGACAGCCGCCTCCGACTCGCCAACCAGATTTACGACGAGGTGAAGCGCCACTTCCAGGAATTGGTATTCAAGACTGTCATCCAGCGCAACGTGAAATTGAGCGAGAGTCCGAGCCACGGCCTCCCAGTCATTCTCTACGATGCAGAATCAAATGGTGCCAAGAACCACCTGGCACTGGCAAAGGAAATTATCAACAAGAATAGATAAGATTTGGAAATTGAACCCATCAGGAAAGTTCAATGTTCAAAATTCAAAGTTCAAAGCAAAAATGGCAGTACATAAGAAATTCAATAACGGCATAAGAAACAATGCCCTGGGCCGCGGACTCGACGCCCTCATCTCGACAGAGGGAGTACGTACTCAGGGCAGCAGCACCATCAACGAGATACCTCTCGATCAGATCGAGGCAAACCCAAACCAGCCACGACGGGAGTTTGACGAAGAGGCGCTGCGCGAACTCGCCGATAGCATCAGTGCCATCGGCATCATCCAGCCTATCACCCTGCGACAGATTTCGGAAAACCGATTCCAGATTATTGCGGGAGAAAGACGATGGAGAGCTTCACAACTAGCTGGACTCATGGCAATACCTGCCTACATCCGCACCATCAGCGATGAAAACGTGATGGAGATGGCGCTCGTGGAGAATATCCAGCGCCAGGACCTCAACGCCATAGAGATTGCACTCGCATACGAACATCTTCTGGAAAACGAGGGAATGACCCAGGAAAAAATTTCCGAACGTGTGGGCAAAAGCCGTGCTGCCATTGCCAACTATCTCCGACTCCTGAAGCTGCCGGCACAGGTGCAGATGGCGCTCCAGAAGAAAGAAATCGATATGGGACACTGCAGAGCGCTCCTAGCACTCGACAGTCCGTCGCTTCAGATCAAGCTCTTCAAGGAAATCCAGAAGAACGGTTACTCCGTGAGAAAGGTGGAAGAGATGGTACAGCGACTGAAAAGCGGTGAAGACGTGGAAAGCGGCAAGAAAACCATCACTGCCAAGACACAGATACCCGAGGAATTCACCATGCTTAGAGAAAAGCTCTCCAAATTCCTCAATACCAAGGTGCAATTCACCTGCTCTGCCAAGGGCAAGGGAAAAATCAGCATCCCATTCAGCAATGAAGAGGAACTGGAGCACATCATGAACGTTTTCGATAAACTGAAACAGGAATAAATCTTGTTTTATATAGAAAGAAATAGATTATTTCGATAAACAGGAACAGCTTCATCTGTTCCGAATAAGATATAGAAGAATAAAAAAGTGAATTTAAGATTATCACATATTTGCATTTCGGCTTTACTGCTGGCAACCTCGCTCCAAGTTTCGGCTCAGAAACAGAAGGCGAAGGCAGAAGTAGCCGTTCCTGACTTCGCTGCTGCCGACTCGGCAAGGATGGCGACAGAAGCGGCAAAGACTTCGGTAGATTCTGCCATCACAGCCAAGGACAGCATGAATCTGGCTAAACTCAACAGTTCGCTCAGGCCGATGCAGAAGAAGAAGCGCGATTGGGCTACCTGGCGACCAGATGCCAAGCGCGCCATGTGGCTTGCACTGGTTTTGCCCGGAGCAGGACAGATCTACAACCGCAAATACTGGAAACTACCTATTATATATGGTGGTTTCGTAGGCTGCGCCTACGCCATCACCTGGAACAACCAGATGTATCACGACTATTCGCAGGCCTACCTCGACATCATGGATGATGACCCGAACACGCAGAGCTACAACCAGTTTCTGCATTTGGGAGCCACAATCGATGCCTCTAACATAGAACGCTACAAGGAAATCTTCCGTAAGCGTAAAGACAAATTCCGCCGCTGGAGAGATATGGGAACCTTCGTGATGATTGGCATCTACGCCTTCTCCGTCATCGATGCGTATGTAGATGCATCGCTCTCAGAATTCGACATCTCCGACGACCTCAGCCTCAGAGTGGAGCCTGCCGTGCTCAATAACGGCAGATACAACAACCCGCTGCGTTCAGGCGCACTCGGACTGCAATGCTCACTCACATTCTAAAAGTAACCATCAGAAAACTAAACGAAAAAGAAGCATATAATTAAAATAGAAAACAATAGACATTAGATAATGAAGAAAATAATCATCATGGCAGCAGCGATGCTGTTTAGCTGGCAGGGCATTCAAGCCCAAAACGACAATGCAGAAGACAATGACGATGTGATTACCGTAACCGACAAGGACGGTAAGCAGGAGGAAATCGAAGTTCCTGAAGGTTTGGAAGACAACCTCGACAGCCTTCTTCGCCTCTACAATACACAGGCTTACATGATGGCCGACACCTCTTGCAAATACCGTGATGTGAATCCGGTTTTCGAAACACAGGTATATATCGACCGATTGAAGCGACTCCCTACACTTATTGAAATGCCATACAATGAGGTAGTACAGAAGTTCATCGACCGCTACAGCGGCAAACTTCGTCGCTCTGTAAGCTTCATGCTGGGTGCCAGCAACTTCTACATGCCTATCTTCGAAGAGGCATTGGAAGCATACAACCTGCCACTGGAGCTGAAATATCTGCCGGTTATCGAGTCGGCACTCAACCCCAAGGCTGTTTCCCGCGTAGGAGCCACAGGTCTCTGGCAGTTCATGCTGAGCACAGGCAAGCGCTACGGTCTGGAGGTGAATACCCTCTACGATGAGCGCCGCGACCCAGTGAAAGCATCTTATGCCGCAGCCCACTACCTGCGCGATCTCTACAAGATCTTCGACGACTGGAACCTCGTTATCGCAGCCTACAATTGCGGACCAGCCAAGGTAAACAAGGCAATCCATCGTGCCAAGGGCGAGACTGACTACTGGAAGATTTATCCATACCTGCCAAAGGAAACACGTGGATATGTACCAGCTTTCATCGCAGCCAACTATATTATGAACTATTACTGCGACCACAACATCTGTCCGATGGTAACTGAGTTGCCAACCAGGACAGACACCGTGGAAGTGAATCAGGATGTTCATATCGAGCAGATTGCCAAGGTTCTCAACATCGATGCCGAGCATCTTCGCAACCTGAACCCACAATATCGCCGCGACATCATCAACGGCAGTCACAGGCCAATGCCAGTACGTCTGCCGGAATCACTCATCGGAGCCTTCATCGACAACAAGGATTCCATCTTCAGTTACCGTGCTGATGAGCTTCTGCAGAAGCGTGATGTGGTAGAAGTCAACGACGATGAACCAAACTACAGCCGCTCCCGCAGCAGCCGTTCACGCAGCAGCGTATCATCTTCACGTAGCAGCCGAAGCAAGTCTTCACGCAACAGCCGCGGCAAGAAGGGCAAGAGCAAGAACGCAAGAAGCAAGAGCGTAACCATCAAGAGCGGAGATACACTCTCGGAGATTGCTGCTCGCAACGGAACAACCGTGAAGAAGCTCAAGAAGCTGAACAAGATTTCGGGCAACAGTATTCGTGCCGGAAAGAAGATCAAAGTGAAATAAAAAAAAATAAAATCTATATACTGAAGCCCACGCCCAGGATCGTGGGCTTCAGTAATGCATCATTAATCATTTTATAAATAGGAGGGTACAGCTATGGATGACCAGAACTTGAAAGACCTAGAAAGAGAGCAGGCCGACAACAAACTGATCGGTGATGCCTTTCAGCATTTACTCGACACCTACCTCAGCTCGCGACACCGCAAGAAGGTAGATATCGTGACAAAAGCCTTCAACTTCGCCCGTCAGGCGCACAAGGGCGTGCGCCGATTGTCTGGCGAACCGTATATCATGCACCCTATCGCCGTGGCACAGATTGCCTGTGAGGAAATGGGATTGGGTTCTACCAGCATCTGCGCAGCACTGCTCCATGATGTGGTAGAAGATACAGACTATACGGTAGAAGACATCTCCAACATCTTCGGTGCCAAGGTGGCACAGATTGTGGATGGACTCACAAAAATCAGTGGTGGCATCTTTGGAGACCAGGCTTCTGCACAGGCAGAAAACTTCAAGAAGTTGTTGCTCACCATGAGCGATGACATCCGAGTGATTCTCATCAAAATCTGCGACCGACTGCACAACATGCGCACCCTGGAATCGCAGCCAGCCAACAAACAATACAAGATTGCAGGCGAGACCTTATATATATATGCGCCACTCGCCAACCGTCTCGGACTTAACAAAATCAAGACCGAACTGGAAAACCTCAGCTTCCGCTACGACCATCCACAGGAGTATGCCAACATTGAGCATAAGCTTGCAGATACCGAATCGCAACGCGACACCCTCTTTGCACAATTCACCGCTCCTATCCGTGAAGAACTGGATAAGCTGGGTGTGGATTACAAGATCAAGGCACGTGTCAAGAGCCCTTATTCCATCTGGAACAAGATGCAGAACAAGCACGTTTCCTTTGATGAAATCTACGATATTCTTGCAGTTCGCATCATCGTGACTCCAAAGAGCAGAGCCAACGAGGTGAACGAATGCTTCAATGTCTATGTTGCCATCAGCAAGATATACAAGAGCCATCCCGACCGTCTGCGCGACTGGCTGAACCATCCGAAAGCTAACGGATACCAGGCTCTCCACGTTACCCTGATGAGTAAGCAGGGACGCTGGATAGAGGTACAGATTCGCTCCGACCGCATGGACGAGGTGGCAGAAAAGGGATTTGCAGCCCACTGGAAATACAAGGAGGGTGGCGAATATACTGAGGATGAAAACGAGTTGAACGACTGGCTGAGCACCATCAAGGAGATCCTGGACGATCCGCAGCCTGATGCGATGGACTTCCTCGACGCTATCAAGCTCAACCTCTATGCATCTGAAATCTTCGTCTTCACCCCGAAGGGAGAAATCATCACGATGCCAGCCGGATGTACTGCACTCGACTTCGCCTTCCAGATACATACCTTCCTGGGCAGCCACTGCATCGGAGCCAAGGTAAACCATAAGCTGGTACCTCTGAGCCACAAGCTGAACAGCGGCGACCAGGTAGAGATCCTTACCTCCAAGAGTCAGCACGTACAGCCTGCATGGGTGAACTTCGTAAGCACAGCCAAGGCTAAGAGCAAGATCATGGCGATATTGCGACGTGACTCCCGCGAAGTACAGAAAAAGGGTGAGAGCATCCTCACCGAATGGCTGCAGAAGAACAATATGGAGATGACCAACTCGGTAGTGGACAGGCTCTGCGAACTCCACAATATCCAGAAGCGCGACAACTTCTTCCAGTCACTGGGCGAACACTGTATCCTGCTCGGAGAGAAAGACCTCGATGAGCTGCAGGGCAAGCCCAAGAAGCAGAAGCAATCATCGAGCTGGCGCGACTACATTCCATTCCTGGGCAAGAACAAGCAGAAGGAGGAAACGGGCGGCATCGTAAAGCCACAGGAACTCTTTGTGGTGGGCAAGGACTTCAATAAGAAGAAGCCGCTCATCCTGACCGAAGAAAACATCAATCAGTTTATCTTCCCTTCCTGCTGCCACGCCATTCCGGGCGACGACGTGATGGGATTCATCGATAACAAGAACCGCATCGAGATTCACAAGCGTTCGTGCAATGTAGCTGCCAAGCTGAAATCAAGCTATGGCAACCGCATCGTGGATGCCAAGTGGGATATGCACAAGCAGTTGCTCTTCGATGCAACTATCGAAATCAAGGGTATCGACCGCAAGGGCATGCTCCTCGATGTGAGCAAGATTATCAGCGACCAGCTGGGCATCAACATCCACAAGCTTACCATCAGCAGCGACAATGGTATCTTCGACGGAACCATCGAACTTCGTATTCATGACCGTGATGAAGTGAAAATCATCATGGATAAGCTCAAGACGATTGAGGATCTGCAGGAAGTGCAGAGAATCTTATAATTTGAAAAGAACAGAGATGGTATCATCATCAAAAAAGAACAAAGATGATATCATTTGAAATCTGGAGCTGGAAGCCTACTGCTTCCGGCTCCAGAATTTCATCAAGCCAAATAAACTACAATCATTAAAACAAAAACAAACAAAACAATGAGTTGATAAGGTATATTTGGGTCGTCCTTGGCGCCCATACGCCAAGACCCTCTTCATGGAATGCTGGTAATCCCCTACTCTTTACTAATCATAAAGTTCAAAGTTCAATGTTCCAAGTTCAAAGTATTAAACCAGTCCGTCGAGCTGTTTCTTGAGTTCCTTGAGCTGATCTCTTACAGAAATGAGGGTGTCGAGAACGTCAGACGATTTCTCGGCACCCGTTCTGTTTTGACTCAGATACTTACGTGCCGCAGCAATCTTGAATCCCTTCACCTTGATCAGGTTATAGATGAGTTTCACCTGCTCAATATCCTTGTCAGAATATTGACGCACCTTGTTCACGCCCACCTTAGGCCTGAGGAACGGAAACTCCTTTTCCCAATAACGGAGAGTTGACTCCGTTACACCCACTTCCTCAGCCACTTCCTTGATGGAATAGTACAATTTTACGTTTTTATCTGTATTTAAAGCCATTTTTCCAAACTTTAATTTCAAAAATAATTAATTTTGTTGCAAAATTAAGCAATTCTTCTTATCTTTGCAAAGTTTTTCGGAAGAAAATGCCCTTAAGGGCAAAAAATAATCAAAACAGAGGAGAAATACAGCCTCTGAAACAACATTTGAGAATTAAAAAAGATTAATATAAAAGATAATATGATGACAGCTAATGAAGTGCGCGAATCCTTCAAGAAATTCTTCGAAGGTAAGGGCCACAAGATTGTTCCATCAGCACCTATGGTTATCAAGGATGACCCAACGCTGATGTTTACAAACGCTGGTATGAACCAGTGGAAAGACATCATCCTCGGCACAAAGGACCCAGGCAAGGATGTTCGTCGTGTTGATACTCAGAAATGTCTCCGTGTAAGCGGTAAGCACAACGACCTCGAAGAGGTAGGTCACGATACTTACCACCACACCATGTTCGAGATGCTCGGTAACTGGAGCTTTGGCGACTACTTCAAGGAAGGCGCCATCGATCTGGCTTGGGAATACCTGACCGGAGTATTGAAACTCAACCCTGCCGATCTCTATGTTACCGTATTCGAGGGTAGCAAGGAGGAAGGTCTGGAACGCGACAACGAGGCAGCAGGTTACTGGGCTAAGCACGTGCCAGCCGACCACATCATCAATGGTAACAAGCACGACAACTTCTGGGAGATGGGCGATACAGGTCCTTGCGGTCCTTGCTCTGAGATTCACGTGGATTCACGTACTCCAGAGGAGAAGGCTCAGGTGCCAGGCCGCGAATTGGTAAACAAGGATAATCCACAGGTCATCGAAATCTGGAACATCGTGTTCATGCAGTACAACCGCAAGGCTGATGGTTCTCTCGAACCACTCCCAATGCACGTTATCGATACAGGTATGGGCTTCGAGCGCTTGGTTCGCATGTTGCAGGACAAGCACTCTAACTATGATACAGATATCTTCCAGCCAATCATCAAGGAAATCGAGGCTATCTCTGGCAAGAAGTATGGCTTCACTACTCCTACAGGTGAGAATGGTGAGGGTAAGGATGAGCAGGAGAAGATCGACATCGCTATGCGTGTTTGCGCTGACCACCTCCGTGCCGTAGCCTTCTCTATCGCCGACGGTCAGCTGCCAAGCAATGCCAAGGCTGGTTACGTAATCCGCCGTATCTTGCGCCGTGCCGTACGTTACGCTTACACATTCCTCGGCCAGAAGCAGGCATTCATGTACAAGCTCGTCAATGTATTGGTAGAGCAGATGGGTGCAGCCTTCCCAGAGTTGCCAGCTCAGCAGGAGCTCATCACCCGCGTGATGAAAGAGGAAGAGGATTCATTCCTCCGCACCTTGGAGAAGGGTATCAACCTCCTCAATGGCGATATGGACGAGCTCAAGGCTCATGGCGAGACTCAGCTTGATGGCGTAAGCGCATTCCGCCTCTTCGATACATACGGTTTCCCTCTCGACCTGACAGAGCTTATCTGCCGTGAGAATGGTTACACCGTTGATGCAGCCGGCTTCGATGAGGAGATGAAGAAGCAGAAGGAACGTGCCCGCAATGCTGCTGCCGTAGAGAACGGCGACTGGGAGGTTTTGAAGGAAGGCGACCAGAACTTCGTAGGTTACGACTATACAGAATATGAGTGCCACATCCTGCGCTACCGCAAGGTGACTCAGAAGAAGAACACCTTCTATGAGTTGGTACTCGACAACACTCCATTCTATGGTGAGATGGGTGGACAGGTTGGCGACAAGGGTGTACTCGTTAGCGAGGATGAGACTATCCAGGTTATCGACACCAAGCGCGAGAACAACCAGAGCATCCACATCGTAAAGGAGTTGCCAAAGGATGTAAACGCTGACTTCATGGCTTGCGTAGATATCGAGAGCCGCGAGGGAAGCGCTGCCAACCATACAGCTACCCACTTGCTCGACTACTGTCTGAAGCAGGTTTTGGGCGAGCACGTAGAGCAGAAGGGTTCTTATGTAGATAAGGACACCTTGCGTTTCGACTTCTCTCACTTCCAGAAGGTAACTGATGAGGAGCTCCGCAAGGTAGAGCACATGGTAAACGAAATGATCCGTGCCGACTATCCATTGGATGAGCACCGCGATACTCCTATTGAGGAGGCTAAGGAACTTGGCGCTATCGCCCTCTTCGGCGAGAAGTATGGCGACAAGGTTCGTGTGGTTCGCTTCGGTCCATCTGCTGAGTTCTGTGGTGGTATTCACGCCAAGAGCACCGGTAAGATAGGTTTCTTCAAGATTATCTCTGAGAGCAGCGTAGCAGCCGGCATCCGCCGTATCGAGGCTTTGACAGGCAAGGCTTGCGAGGAGGCAATCTACGGTTTGCAGGATACCATCGTAGCCTTGAAGGGCTTGTTCAATAACGCCAAGGATCTCGAGGGTGTCATCAGAAAGTACATCGACGAGCACGATGCCTTGAAGAAGGATGTTGAGAAGTTCCAGGCTCAGGCTGTGGAGCGTGCCAAGGATAAGCTTGTAGAGAATGCAAGAGAAATCAACGGCGTGAAGGTTGTTACAGCCGTATTGCCAATGGAGCCAGCAGCTGCCAAGGATTTGGTATTCAAGGTTCGCGAGGCATTGCCTGAGAACATGATCTGCGTAGTAGGTTCTGTTTATAACGACAAGCCAATGCTCAGCGTGATGTTCAGCGATGATATGGTTAAGGATCACGGTTTGAACGCTGGTAAGATGATTCGCGAAGCTGCCAAGTTGATTCAGGGTGGCGGTGGCGGTCAGCCTCACTATGCTCAGGCTGGCGGTAAGAACAAGGACGGCTTGAGCGCTGCAGTAGATAAGGTTGTAGAGTTGGCTCAGCTGTAATAAGCTTCCACATTTGAATATATGATAGAGTTATCTTAACTCTTATATATAATTAAGGTATAAAGGGTTGCAATCCATCTTTTCGAGGATTGCAACCCTTTTTCTGTAAAATGCTGCGTATGATTTCAATATTTTTGTTACCTTTGCACCCGAATTGTAAAACATATACATATTTAATATGGCTATTATAAAGACTGTAGAAGGAAAGACTCCCCGATGGGGAAAGAATTGTTTTATCGCTGAGAACGCAGTGCTGACCGGCGACTGCATTCTTGGTGATGACTGCAGCATCTGGTATAGTGCGGTATTGCGCTCTGACGTGGATGCCATCAGATGTGGAAACAGAGTGAATGTGCAGGATTGCGCCTGCATCCATCAAACCGGTACGATGCCTTGCATCCTGGAGGATGATGTATCTGTGGGACATGGTGCCATCGTTCATGGAGCTACCGTTAGAAAAGGTGCTCTCATCGGAATGAATGCCACTGTGCTTGACAAGGCTGACATTGGCGAAGGCGCCATCATTGCTGCAGGTGCTGTAGTTACCCATGGCACCAAGGTTCCTGCACATGAGATTTGGGCAGGTATTCCAGCCAGGAAAGTAAAGGTCTGCGCTCCTGGACAAGCCGAGGAGTTTGCCAAACATTATTCCGGATATATCAAAGACTGGTATCTGAAGGAAGACAGATAGTTATCACGAGCATTTTCATATAGGAAAGCAGTTTATTGCTATTAGGAACATACATAGACAGAAATACGCCCGCACAATACGGACGCATTTCTGTTTTTATAAAATTACCATACAACAGCTGATATGCGATTTACGATAGAATGTTCCTAGAACCTGAATCCAAAGAACATTCTTACTCTCCATTTGTTTCTCTTCACCTGGAGGTGATCCTCATCACCTGCTACAGAGAAATTATAAACCGCAGTGGCGCCGGCAAACTTGTTGCGCCAGGAATAGACAGCTGCACCTCGACCCGTAATGATTGCAGACGGGAAATGATATTTCATGCTGTTACGAACAGTTGGAACCTCAGTATCACTACTCCCCTCCTCTACTTCTGCCCTCATCTTGGTATAGTCATGCGAATACACCGTAATGGTTGGCAAGGCTGACAGATGGAACAGCAGATGAGAGGATGGAACGAGATTATATCCATAGCCTGCACCGAGTGCCAACTCGTTAAGACGGATGGTCATTCCCTTCACCTTCGTCTTGGAACCGTCAAAACTGGCGCCAATCATCCAACTTCCGGCGCTTCGTTTCTGTATGTAGCTCTGGCTGAAGGCTGCCGGAAAGGAGAACTTGCGATAATTGAAGGCATAATAGAAATTGAGATTCAGAGCCTTCTGCGAGATATCACCCTTATGCACATCAATCTCGCTGTAACCCACTTCCTGGTGACCATGGAATGTCTTGGACGAGAGATAGACCACATCAAAGCCATAGCGGTTGCTATAGGAGTTGAGATTGAACTCGTAGTCCTGGTTCTTGCCAGCCAGCTTGGCTGGATTTACAGCCAATCCAAGTCCCAATCCACGATAAGCCACGGCCATGGAGAGAGTTCCACGGCAGTCTGCCATCACTTTGGTATGCGTTTTCATTCCATCCGTCTTCGCCGTAGTTTCCAAATCTGCTCCCGAAAGATTACCTCTCAGTTTGATGGTCCATCGGGCATGAGGACGGGAGATGTAGGTGGTATCATACTTTATCTTGTAATAATTGGCAGCTAGCAGGGAATCTCCTCTGAACAATTGGCGGTCATAGAGGCTCAATCGTCTTTGAATCTTGGCATAATGCTTCATGAACCTTTGCTTTTTCTTCTCACTCATCTTGCTTTTACCCAATTCTGCCATGAGAAGAGAGTCGCCCCATTGGAGCATACGTCCCTTATCGGCAGATTGCCGCAACTGGAGTCGCAAACTATCTGCCATCATCAGCAGTTCCTTCAGCTTCTTTCGAGGCTTCCTGTTCTGTTTGTTTTGGGCGATGGCAGGAGCAATCACTCCCATAGAAAATACCATCACAAGAAGTGATGCTTTCAACATCATCAGTGAACCAATTTTCATTTTTCGTCTATTCATCTTACTTATCTTTTTTCCTACTCCGGTACAAAAGTACTGTAAAACTCCGAAATAGGAAAGAGAAAAGCAACAAAAATAAGAATTGAAGGCTTTTTTAATAGATATCGCTTGAAAAAAAAGTAAGAGAAGGAACGTTTTCTCATTCAGATAAACGTTCCTTCTCATAAACTATCTTTCCACCTTGAATATGGCGGCACTTATGCCTGAAGCTTTAATCACATCAGTCTTTTTTCCTGATTTATACACAACCTTTCCTGTGGAAAGAACAGAAACAGACTTACCACCTACGGAGCTGATATTGAGAGAGGCTGCCTTGGCACCAGGATTCACGACAACAACATACTTCTCATCACCCAAAGTGCGCTCATATACCATCGGATATTCCTGACCCTTCTGGTTCAGGAGCTTCCAATCACCCTCATTGTCAAGAGCCTTTGCAGAATGACGCAAAGCGGTCAGCTTACGGGTATATGACAACAGAGATTTCTGATCACCCTGCTGAGCCTCAACGGTCAACTTTCCGTTTTCCGTATCTACAGGGAAGTAGAGCTTATCAGGTGCACTCGTAGAGAAGCCGGCATTCTTGCCCTTGGTCCACTGCATCGGAGTACGGGTACCAGAGCGCTCATTGCTACCCTCCTTGTTAGGGAGATTCATCTGAAACTTCATACCAATCTCATCACCATAATAGATAAACGGAATACCTGGCATGGTGAGGAAGAAGGTCATCGCCACCTTCAACTGGTCAGGCGTGTTGCGGGTACCGATGTTAGGACGCTGGTAATCGTGGTTGGCAGATGGAACAGCGATGTAGCCGAGATTCTTGGTGGCATTGAAAGCCTTGGTATAGTTCTCGCTAAATTCCTTAAGCGAACCCTTGCCCTGCTTGTCGAAATAGCAGTTCTTATAGCTCTGCTCCCACTTGCCCCATGGAGTCTTGCGGTCGAAGAACAGAGAGGCATATCCCTTGAGACCGAAATGGATGTAGAAATCGATGTTGAAGCCGGCAGGAATGGCTTGCTGCGGATTAGCCCACTCAGAAATCAAGACGGTCTCAGGATAGTACTTGTCCTTCCAGGCACGCATCTCATTCCAGAGTTTGGAAACCTCCTTCTTGTCGGGGTCGTTCTTGATAAGCGATGATGCCATATCTACACGGAAGCCATCCACACCCTTATCAAACCAGAAAGCCATAATGTTACGTATTTCCCTGCGGACAGCCTGTGGTCCTGGAGCATCTACGCCCTGCTCCCAAGGATGATTTGGATCTGGATGAGCAAAACCATAGTTCAAGGCAGGCTGGCACTCGAAGAAATTCTTCTCATAATACTTGGCACGAGGAGCATTAGCCTCCACATATCTGCCTCGGGTACTAGACTCCGGACTTGCCTCCTGATGACGAGCTTCTATTTCTTTCTTCTCACTCTCAGGGATATCATTCATCCAGATATAATAGTCGCTGTAACGCTGGTTAGGATCTTTCTCGGAAGACTCCTTAAACCAGGAACACTTGGTGCTGGAATGTCCTGCCACCAGGTCGAGACAAACCTTGATGCCACGTTTATGGGCCTCATTGACCAAAGTAACCAAATCGGTATTGGTACCGAATCGAGGATCCACCTTGTAGAAATCGATGACATCATAGCCACCATCAAACCATCCCGACTCAAAGATTGGATTGAGCCAGAGGGCGTTCACCCCCAGAGACTTGATGTAATCCAACTTGGAAGTGATACCCGGCAGATCGCCAATACCGTTGCCATCAGTATCCATATAGGAAGATGGATAAATCTGATAGAAAAGTGCATCACTCAACCAAGCCGGTCCCTTCTTCTGTTCTGCCTGAGCAGAAAGTGTGGTTGCCGCCAAAGCAGCAACCAACAGCATTTTATTCATTCTTTTCATGAGCATAATTATTAATTCAAGAAAACTTTCTTTCATAATAACTCAAAATCCTGCATTTTATTGTGCAAGAATGCTAATTGCAAATCCGCCACCTGCAACAGAGTTCAACTTCAAGACAGACTTGCTGGTCACAGTCTTCTTGGTGATGACATAAGCCTGAGGATTAGTCTTGTAATTGGCATTCTTTGCATCCTGATAGATGGTAGCCACATACTTCTTTCCCTTGTCGAGGAAATCGAGCTTTACGGTAGATTGATGAGCCTTCATGCCCGTAACACCACCGACAAACCAGTTATCAGAACCCTTTGCCTTGCGGGCAGCGGTGATATACTCCATTGGTTCAGCCTCCAGATAGATAGACTTGTCCCAATCTACGGCCACATCCTTGATAAACTGGAAGGCATCCATGTGCTTCTCGTAATTCTCAGGGAAATCAGCAGCCATCTGCAATGGACTATACATGGTAACATAAAGTGCCAACTGACCGCAGATGGTAGAGTTGCAATGTGAACCATTGGCACAATCCATCTCAAAGATACCAGGGGTATAATCCATCGGACCACCCTGCAGACGGGTGAAAGGCAAGATGGCGGTATGTCCCGGTTTGGTTCCTCCGAAAGCCTGATATTCTGTACCGCGAGCACTCTCGTTGCCAATCAGGTTAGGATAAGTGCGGCAGAGACCGGTAGGACGCACAGCCTCATGGGCATTTACCATGATGTGATAATCGGCAGCACGGGTTACGGCATGCAGATAGTGATTGATTTCCAACTGACTGTAGTGATGCTCGCCACGAGGAATGATGTTGCCCACATAACCGCTCTTCACAGCATCGTAGCCATAATCCTTCATCAACTGGTAAGCTCTGTCCATATACTTCTCATAGTTCATCACAGAAGAAGAGGTCTCATGATGCATGATGAGCTTCACTCCCTTAGAATGTGCATACTCATTGAGTGCCTTGATGTCGAAATCAGGATATGGAGTCAGGAAATCGAATACTTTTTCCTTCATATAGCCACTCCAGTCTTCCCAACCGATGTTCCATCCTTCTACAAGGACAGCATCGAAACCATGGGCTGCAGCAAAGTCAATGTAACGGCGCACATTGGCATTGTTGGCAGAATGCTTGCCAGATGGCTTGGCATGTACATAGTCGGTTCCATCCAACTTCACGGTAGGATAATCATGGGTATAAGCCCACTCTCCCTTACCGGAAATCATCTCCCACCATACACCCACGTACTTCACTGGGTGAATCCAGGAGGTATCCTTGATCTTGCAAGGCTCATTGAGGTTGAGAATCAAGTTGGAAGACAGAACCTTGCGGGCATCATCTGTAATGACCATGGTACGCCAAGGGCTCTTGAACGGAGTCTGCATGTATCCCTTCATTCCCTGGGCATCAGGGGTAAGCCAAGAGGTAAAGGTCATGGTCTTGTCATCCAGATTCAGGTGCATGGCTGGATAATCCACCAGAGCAGCCTCATGCAGATTGATGTAGATACCATCATCTGTCTTCAACTGGAGTGAGGTCTGTACACCGGTATCTGAAAAGACAGTCTGTGAGAGATTGCTGCTGACAGCAGCATGCAAGGCTGGACGGATGCCCGACAGGCGGGTCTTGGTGTATTCATATTCCTGGGTATCGTAATCACCAGGAATCCACCAGGCGGTATGATCGCCCGTCATGGCAAATTCAGTACGTTCTTCCTTGATGGTAAAGTAGTTGAGACTGCCTTTCTGAGGAAACTCATAGCGCAATCCTACTCCATCGTCATAGACACGGAAACGAACGTTCATATAACTGTCGGTGGAATTCTGCTTCAACTCTACCAGCATATCATTATAATGATTGCGGATAGACTTGTTCTCTCCCCAAACAGGAGTCCAAGTCTCATCGAAAGTGGAAGTTTTCTCATCGATGACGCTAAAATCGGCAAGCAGGTCCTTGCCATCCTTACCGCCCTTAGCGAGCTGATAACCCAGACGGCTAGGCTTGATGATGGTCTTGCCCCGATAGGTCACACTATAGGTAGGCACAGTGCCATCCAAGGTGAAGTTCACCTTGATTTGTCCGTTAGGAGAAGTGATGTCTCCAGCATCTGCAGAGATGCCAAAAGCCAACAGAAGGCTTGCGAGCAAAAATAGTTTTTTCATGTTTTTTTGTTTAAAATTGTTTGTTGCCACAAAAGTACGGCAAAAATCAATAAGTTGGTGCGAATAGTAGGCTTTTGGTAGATTGTCGGTATCTAGAACCAATCTCACAGCTCTGAATATCAAGATTTTGCGAATTCTCAAAAAAAGCGGCTAGTAGATGCGAGATTCTCAATGTTTTTTATTATTTTTGCAGCGGAATCTAAAAACATAGGAAATATGAGACATCTTATCATTATAATCATCACCCTGATGATACAGCCGATATACGTAAAAGGAGACAACAACCAGCTATACAAGCAACTGGATGCTGCCCTGGCACAACGTGCCCATTATGTAGAGTTAAAAGAGAAAAGCTTAAACGAAATCAAGCAAGGAGCCAAGTATGTTACCAGCAACGAAGACAAATTAAAACTATACGAACAACTCGCCAACGAATACAAAGCCTACGAATACGACTCGGCGATGACCTACGTAAACAAAGGCCTCATCCTTGCCCAAAAGAATAACAATATCTTATTTAACAAAAGATTCCAGCTTAGCCAAACCAGGCTATTGATCACACGTGGATTCTATGCAGAAGCAAAGGAAATTCTTCAGAAGATAGAACCTCAAGAAGATTCGCATGACTACCAGTTCCTATATTATTATACTCTTTACGAACTATACAACAACTGGTCAACCTACTGTGAAAACAATGAATTCAGCAAGAATTACAACCAGCTAAAAGTGAATTACCTGAAGAAAGCAATAGAACTATCTCCAAAGAAAGATGCATTCTATTACTATCTGTTGGGAGAATTATACTATTACAGCAATCATCCCAACAATAACAGGACCATACAATACTACAAAAAAGCACTGAGTATGGAAAAGGCCAATAGCCGTCTGCATGCCATGACCGCCTTTGCGCTTTCTGAGATCTATAAGAAAGCCAACAACCTAGAGCTAATGGAGCATTACCTCCTGGTTGCAGCCATCTCAGACGTCACTTCTGCAACAAAAGAAAACGTAGCCCTACAGGACATCGCACTCTTCATCTACAAACATAAGACAAGAAGTCTGAAAAAAGCCCTGGAATACATCAATCTATCCCTGGAAGATACTTATGCATACAACAACCGGTTGCGCCGCATTGAGATTTCATCCAAATTACAATTGATTACCAATGCCTATACAGATGACATCAAAACAACCAACAGATTGCTCAACATCGCCCTATTGGTCATTATCCTGCTCCTACTTGGAGTAGGTATTAGCAGCCTGTTCATCCGCAAGAAGAACAGGCTGCTGAAACAAAAGAAAGATGAAATCTCGGCAACGTCTGACAAAATGGAAAAGCTCAACGGTCAACTACATCTCATCAACGACGAACTGAAGGATACCAACCAGAAGCGCGAAAGACTGGTAAAGGTGTATATTGACCTGTGTTATAAGAATATAGAGAGAAACAGCAAACTGCGCACCTTGGTAGTAAGAAAGATAAAAGCCAACCAAAGCAAGGAACTTCTGAGCCTCCTTTCTTCCTCAACCAATACAGAGAAAGAGAACAAGGAGTTTCTGACGGAATTCGACAAAGCTTTCCTATCTCTATACCCAACTTTTGTAACCGAGCTGAACAAGCAACTCACCGAATCGGCACACATCCAGCTGAAAGAGAACGGAGAAATGCCCCCTATCCTACGTGTGTGCGCCCTGTTAAGACTAGGCATCACCGAAAGTTCCAAGATAGCCGGCATCCTGTCTTATTCGCCACAAACTGTATATAACTACCGTTCCATACTCAAGAACAATGCCATAGACAAGGAGCACTTCGAGGAGAACGTACTCAAGCTCTGTATGATAATCGCATAAGATCCACTCAAGAATATCAAATCTAGAAAGGGGCTTATTACAGAACATTGAGAATGCCAAGTTTCAGAATTCGTGCCTCAAGCTGGATATATCAAGTCTATGGGACTGAAAGCAGAGTAATATATGAATGCAGAGTAATGACATAAAAAAAAGAGTGTGAGTCTTCTATCCGAGAAAACTCACACTCTTTTTTATATTATCCCTTATTCCTAGGAATAAAAGTTTTTAAACTACGAAGAAATCTATGTTCAGCAGTGTTGAACATAAGTTCAGCAGTGTTGAACATAAGTTCAGCAGTGTTGAACATAGGTTCAGCAGTGTTGAACATAAGTTCAGCAGTGTTAAACATAAGTTCAGCAGTGTTGAACATAGGTTCAGCAGTGCCGAACATAACTTATTACTAGGAGAACAGACTATTAATATTCATTCTGCTTTAAAGTACCCTTAGCAGCCTCTATTTCATCCTGAGGGATTGGCAAGTATTTCTTGCTTTCCGTCCACTGGATACGCTCAGGTACACCAAGCACATCGTATGCAGTCTTTGATTACCACCAGGGCGGCCCAAATACTTCAAGAGGAAGATACGGCTCAGGAGAGATTGTCCGTGGATAGAATTTCACTCATGGCATTGCTCTTAACTATGTTTTTGGGCATGCACGCACAGACAGGCATGCGGATGCTTATTACTTATTTCTCATGGAGCGGCAGTACGAAAAATCTCGCTGAGAAAATTCAAAGACAACCCGATGCAGATATCTATCGTATTGAGCCGCTTGTCCCCTACACGGATGATTATCAGGAGTTGGCTTACCAAATCTATAATAAAGAAAAAATGGCTAACAATTAACAAATGATAGATATTCACGTTGCATAAACAACTCGTTCACCAACAGGTTGCCTGAGTTAGTTAACGCCGAGGATTGCATAAAGGCTTTCCAAGGCATATCATTTCCGGAACAATAAGGAAGAATCGGTAAAAAGTGCAATTTTTACCGATTTTTTTATATCGTCGCTTTTCTGCAAAACCGTTACCTTTGCAGTAGTAATAATTATAAATCAAAGCGATATGAAATCAGTAGTCATTATGGCGTTTATGTTCCTGACTTTGGCGGTCGGAGCAAATGCGCAGGAGAATCAGAGAGTGTTTACTGCCGAAGAACAGGCGATAGTCGATTTGTCTAACAGCAAATGGGACTGGATGTCTGAGAAGAACGTGGAGAAGTTGGCGGAACTGTTCCATGAGAACTCGCAATTCGTCCACATGGGCGGCTATTGGGGCAAGCAGCAGGAGTTGGAAACCATCCGTACAGGAGGCATCTGGTACAAGAAAGCAGAAATACACGACGTACAGGTAAAATTTGCCGCAGGTACGGCAACGGTGTACAGCCGGATTCATCTGAACTCGGTAGTCGGTGGCAATGCAGTGCGTTTCCCCTTTATTGTGACGGAAGTATATGTGATGGAAAACGGCAAATGGCAACTCTCCACGCTTGCCTTTACAAGAACATTAGGAGAATAATCAAATAGAAACAGATATGAAAATCAAGAGCTTATTTATTACGACTATGTTGGCAATATCATCCGTTGCAGTATGTGCATAGAGTGCAGAAACTTTTGGTGCTACAAAGTTACATATTACATAAAAGTAATGAAACGTAATGCATACGGATTCAGGGATGACCGGTATTTCACTCTCAGGCTTTATGCCCTACATGACTGTCGCATCACTCGAAATGTCGGATGAATCTGAATTTTGTGCAATACAACCCGAATTTATCGTAAAGCCTCTATTCTTGATTCTTCGTAACTTTGCAGCGGAATTTTAAAGCAAGAATATGACAATGAAGAAAATTTCACTCATGGCATTGTAATACAGAACGGAAAGAAATATATCAACTCAAAAAAATAAAAGTTTATGAAAAAAGTTTCCAGCATCATTATTTCTATACTCGCTGTGTTTGCTATTGGCTTCACAGCTTGTTCCAGCGACGACAACAACAACGATACACCCAATGGAACGGAGGAGGTTGTACCAGGCAATAACCACAAGGTGCTCATCGCCTACTTCTCTGAACCACTGCCCGATGGTGTTGACGCCAGTACTTCGGCAAGTTCGGCTGATAATGTGAAGGCATGGCTGCAACAGATAAATATGATTTCCAAGTAATAGCAATATATGAGCATGATTAACAAAATTCTGACAACAATATTTTGCCTCTCATCACTTGTATGCGGTACTGCGGAGGCAAAGAAAAAGGTGGAACAGGCTAAAGACGGACCTTTTACGGAAATAAACTTTAGCACAATAAAAAGTCCGAACCAAAATCCCTTCGGATTGGTTTATAAAGGTGCGCTTACGGCGAATGAGCCAGGCAAGGTAAACATTCACCGTATCAGCTACAGCCTGAACGGTCTGAAGATTGTGGCAAACGTGTATACACCAGCCAATTATGACAAGAGCAAATGTTATCCGGCTCTCGTTGTGGCTCATCCCAACGGAGGAGTGAAGGAGCAGGTGGCAGGACTTTACAGCCAGCGTATGGCAGAAAACGGCTATATCTGTCTGGCGTTTGATGCAAGCGAGAGCATGTATCTTATCAACCAGCCTTTGCTGATGATGGCTGGCAGCATTGCCGACACGTTCTATATGACGGAGCAATGCTACGCCAAGGCTACTGGAACACAAGACAAGTAACTGTTTCTTATCCAAGGTGCCACGCACATCAAGACATATTATGTTCCGGAGTATGTGGAACAAGTCGTAAAGAAGTTGACAGCGTTCTTTGGAGACAAACTGAAATAATAAATTGAAAAGCTATATGAGAAAAATAATTTCAATGATAACAATTCTTGCCAACTGTGCTCTGAATGTAATCGCACAAAATCTAGTTATTGAGCGACAAGGTCATTTCTCGGTAGGCGGTTCTGTCATTCAGCATGAAGGCGTTTACGACAACAGTAAGTTTGTCGGATGGGCGACACAGGTAGAAAAAGGACAAAAAGCTAGCGTAAACCACGCTTTCGTAGATTATCAAATTCCAGTCAATCCTCATCGTACACCTCTTGTATATGTGCATGGGTATGGAGGTTCTGGCGTATGTTGGGAGATGACTCCCGATGGTAGGGATGGGTTCTCAACTTTGATGCTACGTCATAGATGGAGCAGTTATGTGATGGACTTGCCTGGCAGAGGCAGGGCTGGTCGCACATCTGCAACATCTGCAGTCAAACCATTGGCTGATGAGATGTTCTGGTTCGACATTTGGCGTATGGGTATTTATCCAAAGTGGAACAAGGGTGTACAGTTTCCGAAAGACTCTGCGAGTGTGTCGCAGTTTTTCCGTGAGATGACTCCCGACCTCAGCGATCACCGTCAGGATGTACCTGCCATCAAAGCTCTTGCCGACAAAGTTGGCAGGTGTGTACTCGTCACTCACTCGGCAGGAGGCTTTCCTGGTTGGATGGCGGCTATACAAAATAAGAATGTGAAAGCCGTGGCAGCATACGAACCTGGAGGATTTGTTTTCCCCGAAGGCGAGGTTCCACCGAAAATAGACGGCTTGACAGGCGGGTGTGCAGGCATACCTGTATCAACGAGTGATTTCAGCAGGTTGACACAAATTCCTGTCGTTCTCTATTTTGGTGATTACATTCCGGAAAAGCCTAGCAAGAACCTTGGCGACGAGAACTGGCGTGTGCGTCTTCAGATGGCTCGCAAGTTTGTGGAAACCATTAATAGGCACGGAGGAAATGCCACCCTAGTAGAGTTGCCCAAAATGGGCATCTACGGCAACACTCATTTCTTAATGCAGGATTTGAATAACAAGCGGCTCGCAGAACTTTTAAACGATTGGCTTGTTGAAAACAATTTATAGTTTCAGATTACTCTAAAGAAAGTTTTTAAAAATGTGTATAAAAGATAAAATTTTAACAGCAGTTGTTGCCGTTACGTTTTCCGCATTTGCAACGGCACAGACTGCCGAATCATTCAAGCAACCATATCCGTTAGGCTCAAAACTCTCGCCCAATCCAAACTTCACGGGCGACGTATGGTTGTCGGCTGTAACCAAGGAAAAAGAGCTCAATGTACCGATGGCAAACGTAACCTTTGCCCCAGGTTGCCGCAACAGCTGGCACTCACATACGGGAGGACAAATTTTAATAGCCACAGCTGGCATCGGTTATTATCAGGAACGTGGCAAGGCTGCACGTCGCCTTTTCCCAGGCGACATAGTGGAGATTGCGCCTGGAGTGGAACATTGGCATGGTGCTGCGCCAGACAGTTGGTTTGCGCACATTGCCATCTCCTGCAACCCAAACATCAACAAGCCTATATGGTTGCAGCCCGTAACCGATGAGGAATATACATCAGCCGTCTATGCCACGAGATCAGGTTATGATAACCATGCGTTGAGCGCACGCGAGCAAGCTATTGTAGCCATCGCTACCTATACGGGCAAAGGTGATTTGGAGCATCTGCGAACAGCTCTTGCGGAAGGATTGGAAACAGGCTTGACTGTGAATGAGATGAAGGAAATTCTCATACAGGCTTATGCCTATTGTGGTTTTCCGCGCAGCCTGCGTGCCATACAGACTTTTATGAAAGTGCTTGATGACCGTAAGGCGCGAGGCATCAACGATACAATGGGCAAGGAAGCAACATCTGCAAAGCAAGAGGACAACAAGTACAACCGTAGTGCTGCCATTCTTCAGACGCTCTCAGGAATCAATTCGGCACACCCCAAGAGCGGTTATGGAGCATTTGTTCCTGCCATCGACCAGTTCCTGAAAGAGCATCTCTTTGCCGACATCTTCGAGCGTGGCTTGCTATCATACCGTGAACGTGAGTTGGCAACGGTTTCATTTCTTGCTGGTGTTGGAGGTGTGGAGCCGATGGCGGCAGGACACATCGGCATCTGTTTGCATCTTGGCATCACCAAGGAGCAACTCACGGCGTTACTCAATATTGTGGAAATAAATTTGGGTAAGATGTCTTCAGAACCTTTGAGAAAGGTGTTGGAAGAAGTAACAAAATAACAAGAAGAAAGGATATAAAAACAACGAGACAATGAAACGAATATTGACCCTTTGCGCTATGCTGCTCATGCTTGTGGCTGGCGCATCATGCAAGACAAACAATAAGAGTATGAATAATCAGACAGATAAACAAGAGAAGATTCTCTTCATCAACGGAAGTCCCAACCGCGAAGGCAACACAGCTGCCCTCGCCAAGGTACTGCTTGAAGGCAAGGAGTATGAGACGCTTAACCTCACCGACTACCGCATCAACGTATATGGTCAGACCCTGGACGGTGACCAGTTTGACGAGGTGTACAAGAAAATGAAGGATGCTGACATTGTGGTGATGGGTTCGCCAGTGTATTGGCACAACATCTGCGCATCGGTGCGCGTGCTGCTCGAACGCTTCTACGGACCAATAGAGCCAGGCTCGTTCAAGGGCAAGAAACTCTTCTTCCTCTATCAAGGTGCCGCACCTACAAAGATGATGATTGACGACGGCGAGTACACCATGAGCCGCTTTGCCGGAATGTACGGCTTCACCTATGAGGGTATGGCGAACGGCAAAAGTCAGGCAAGGAAACTGAAAGAGAAACTATAATTTTTTCATAATCATTTCATAAATATACATAAGTACAGGTTGTGTTTGGAGTCAATGACTCCGATAATGCAATCTGTGCTTATCTAAAAAAACAAAGCATATGAATATTTCAAGAATTTTATCCATCATCATGGTCTTTTTAATGGGTACGACAACAATTAATGCAACAGAGAAAGAAGTGAACGGACAACCTTATGTACAATTGAACAACGGACAGTGGATGCCGCGCTTTGGCATCGGCACATACAACGTGCCGGGCGACAGTGTGGCTGAGGATGCCGTGGCTTATGCCCTAAAATGCGGTTACCGCCACATAGACACCGCCCACGCCTACCGTGTGGAGCGCGGAGTGGGCAAGGCTGTAAAGGAAAGTGGCATTCCACGCAGCGAAATCTGGATTACGAGCAAACTATGGCCTTCCGAATATGGCGAGGGCAAGACGATGGAAGCTATCGACAAGATGCTCGAACGCTTGCAGACCGACTATATAGACCTTCTTTATGTGCATCAGCCTATGGGTGACTATCGCGGAGCGTGGCGCGATATGGAGAAGGCGGTCAAGCAGGGCAAGGTGCGCTCGCTCGGCATCAGCAATTTTGATGCTTCCGATTCGCTTTTCAACGACATCATGGAGTTTGCCGAGATTAAGCCTGCCGTGATGCAGATAGAGTGCCATCCGTATGCACAGCGCAAGGAGTGGCAACAGAAGACCCGGCAGCACAACATACAGCTCGAGTGCTGGTTCCCATTGGGTGGCGAGATGTCGAATGGTGCGTTGTTCAAAGATCCTACCATTCAGAAGATAGCCAAGGTTCACGGTAAGTCTCCGGCGCAGATAATAATCCGCTGGCACATACAGGAAGGATTTTCTGTAATTCCAGGTGCCACACGTCACGACTACATAAAGGAGAACATCAGCGTGTTCGACTTCTATCTGACCGATGAGGAAATGGCACAGATGCGCAGTCTTAACAAAGAGAAGCGTTTCATCAACATGGACTACAAACAGGCTGAGAAGTTTGTGCTCAACTGGAAACTGGACGACTGATGTGTGACGACAAAATGAAATTCAGAACATTAGGTATGAGCGGACTTCGTGTGTCTGCCGTAGGATTGGGATGTATGGGGCTGAGTCATGCCTATGGCACTCCCGTCAATAAAAATGAGTTTATGTCGCTGCTGGCGGATGCCGTGGACATGGGGTATACCTTCTTCGACACGGCCGAGGTATATGGTACGCCTGATAATCCACACCTCAACGAGGAGATGTTGGGTGAGGCCCTAAAGGCCTATCGCGACAGAGTGGTGATAGCTACCAAGTTTGGCATACGTTTCGACCATCCCGAACTGCCTGGCAACCATCCGCTCATCACCGACTCTTGCCCTGAGACGATAAGGGAATCGGTGGAAAGTTCCCTGAGGCGGCTGCGTACCGACCACATTGACCTCTACTATCAGCACCGCATTGACAAGAATATTGAACCCGAAGTAGTGGCAGATACCATGAGTGAGCTTATCAAAGAGGGCAAGATTCTACATTGGGGTATATCAGAAGCAACAGCGGAATACCTGCTACGTGCCCACAGGGTATGCCCTGTGGCAGCCGTGCAGAATCGCTATTCAATGATGGCACGCTGGCATGAGAGCCTTTTCCCCGTGTGCGAGAAACTTGGTGTGGGGTTTGTGGCTTTCTCGCCACTTGCCAACGGCTTGCTCTCGAAGTGTTACAACACCGAGTCGATTTTTGACACGCAGACTGACTATCGTGCAGTAATGCCTCAGTATCAAAAGAACAGTTTCGAGAAGAACAAATGTCTTTTTGAAATGATAGAACAACTTGCCATAGAGAAGCATGCCACTCCTGCGCAAATATCGTTGGCATGGATGATGAGCAAGAAACCTTGGATTGTGCCAATACCAGGCACACGCTGCCTGTGCCGACTGAAGGAGAATATCGGAGCTGCCGACATCAGTTTCTCGCAAGAGGAGGTGGCGGCTATCGACAAGCTCCTCTCTACCATGGAGATGAGCGAGGTGTTTGGCGGTTCGAGAATTGTCGACAAAGCACAATAAATACGCGTGTTTATCGTTATATCTAGTAGGAACAATCATCTGAATGTGTTATGGAACAGAAAAAGAACATTATCATTACCGATACGTTGTCGGGAATAGGAACAGAAGCCTATAAAGGTTATCTGGGACATGCGCTATGTCTTGAAGGCAGGTGTCATATTATGTTCAACGGCAAGGGGCTTGAGATGAAACGTGGCGACCTGTTGATTGTGCGTCAAGGCAGACTGGTTCAGTCGGTCAAGGCAGACAGTAGCTTCCGTGTGATAATGATTTATATTGCTGCACCATTCATAGAAGTATGCACACCGCAATGCAACTATGGCATGAAAGGACAGTTGGCCTTGTTCCTAAATCCCATCATGCACCTTACTGAGGAGCAGTTTGAGCAATGTCGCCGCAATTTTGACAACTTGCAGATACGCATTGCTCAGACTGCCCACCATTTCTATCATGATATGTTGATAAATATAGTGCAGTCGCTCATCATCGACTTTTTTGATTTCCATGCCTCTCTCTATCAGGAGCAGGACGTTTCCACACAATATGCCACACTCATGAGCCGTTTTCTTTCCTTGCTAGAAAACGGCGAATATCGCACTCACCGGGAAGTGACTTGGTATGCAGATAAGTTGTGTGTAACATCAAAGTATCTGTCAGAAGTGTCGAAGTCTGTCAGTGGCTATGCCGCTAACTTTTGGATCAACCGCTACACGGTACTTGACATCTCTCGTCTGTTGCGCGACAAGTCACTCACCTTTGTGCAAATCTCCGACATGTTCGGATTCTCATCACCAGCCTATTTTAGCCGTTACGTTTCGCATAACCTTGGCGTGCGGCCTACGGACTATCGAGGTTGAACCATTGCCGTTGTCATCCTTGCCACCAAGCTCTATTAATTAGAGTACTATTTTTGATATTAGTATCATATTTTGCACCCTTCTTATCCATCAATTATTTCTACAACTCTTTCTTCATTTTCATTTATTTCCACTTTTAGCCACATTTCTATTTTTCATACCTCACTTTTTATCAAGCACTTATAAAAATCACCAATGATATTTTTCCACTTTTTCTTTGCAAACACTAGGTTTATATCTTATTTTTTTATAACTTTGCATCCGAAAATGACAGATACGCATTTTCATAACTAACAATTTAATATTCATAAGAAATAATATTCACAAGAAACATGAAACACTTCATTCTATCCTGCGCACTGTCGATGGCGGCTATAGCCACCTCCAGCGCACAACAAACTGGTCAGTTGCCCGTCTATCTCGACAACACCAAACCTGTAGAACAACGCATCGACGATGCCATTGCCCGAATGACACTTCAAGAGAAGATTCGCATCATTCATGCACAGAGTAAGTTTTCCTCTGCAGGAGTTCCCCGTTTGGGATTTCCAGACTTCTGGACAGATGATGGCCCTCACGGTGTTCGCCCTGATGTATTGTGGGACGAATGGGAGCAGGCTGGTCAGACCAATGACTCCTGCGTTGCCTTCCCAACCCTCACCTGCCTGGCAGCATCCTGGAACCCACAGATGAGCAGAATCTATGGAGAAGCATTAGGCGAAGAGGCACTGTATCGGGGAAAAGACATGATTCTAGGTCCTGGCGTGAACATCTATCGCACCCCATTGAACGGACGCAACTTCGAATATATGGGTGAAGATCCTTACCTGGCAAGCATTATGGTTGTACCTTATATCCAAGGATTACAATCTAAAGGAGTATCAGCCTGCGTGAAACATTACTGCCTCAATAACGACGAGGAATACCGTCATCAGGTAAACGTCATCGTGAGCGACCGTGCTCTCCACGAAATCTATCTCCCTGCCTTCAAGGCTGCTGTAGAGAAAGGTAAGACTTGGGGAATCATGGGTGCATACAATCTCTACAAGAACGAACACAACTGCCATAACCAGTGGACTCTGAACAAGATTCTGAAGGGCGACTGGAAATATGATGGCGTAGTGGTAAGCGACTGGGGAGGCGCACACGATACCGACCAAGCCGTGAAGAACGGACTCGACATAGAGTTCGGCACATGGACGAACGGATTGACCATGGGCGCCAGCAATGCCTACGATAATTACTACCTTGCCGTACCATATATAAAAGGTATCCAGGAAGGTAAATACACCACCAAGGAATTGGATGAAAAGGTGCGCCGCGTATTGCGCCTCTTCTATCGTACCACCATGAATCCGAACCGTCCTCATGGTTTCCTCTGTTCTGACAGCCACTATGCAGCAGCCAGACAGATTGCCGAAGAAGGCATCGTACTACTCCAGAACAAGAACCATGTGCTTCCTATCAATACCCAGAAAGCACAACGTGTTTTGGTAGTAGGAGAAAATGCCGTGAAGATGATGACCGTGGGTGGAGGCAGCTCTTCTCTCAAGGTACAGCGGGAGATTTCGCCACTCGACGGATTAAAATCTCGACTGGAAAAAGATAATGTGGAAGTGGAGTTTGCCCGAGGTTATGTAGGCGATGTAAGCGGAAATTACAATGGCGTAACTACCGGACAGAATCTGGATGACAAACGCAGCGAGGCTGAGCTGATAGCCGAAGCCGTAGAAAAAGCCAAGCATGCTGATTACGTGGTGATGTTTGGCGGCTTGAACAAGAGTGATTATCAGGATTGCGAAGGTCACGACCGCAAACAGCTTGAATTGCCATACGCTCAAGACAAGCTCATCGAGGCTTTGGCTAAAGCCAACAAGAACTTCATCTATGTGAATATCTCGGGTAATGCTGTGGCTATGCCTTGGAAAGAAAAAGTAGCAGGCATCATACAGGGATGGTATATCGGTAGCGAAAGCGGTGAAGCTCTGGCTTCTATCCTCACCGGCGACAAGAATCCTAGCGGCAAATTACCATTCACATGGGTAAACTCATTGCAGGAAGTGGGTGCCCACGCATTAAACACCTATCCGGGCACCTGGCGCAAGGAAGGTGGAGCCAAGACTGAGGGCAACATCATTGATGAGGAGTATAAGGAAGGCATCTACGTAGGTTACCGTTGGACTGATAAGAAAAACATCAAGCCAGCATTCGCCTTTGGACATGGATTGAGCTACACTCAGTTTGCCATCTCTAATCTTCGCAGTGATAAGAATTTGATGAATCTGAATGACTCTATCACCTTTACCGTGAATGTAAAGAACACTGGCAAACGTGCCGGTGCAGAAACCATCCAGCTCTATATCCATGATGTAAAGGCTTCTGTTGATCGCCCTTACAAGGAGCTGAAGGGATTCCAGAAGGTTTACCTGCAGCCGGGAGAGAGCAAGGATGTAAACATCACCATCAATAAGCAGGCACTCAGCTTCTATGATGAAACAGCTGCATCCTGGAAGGCAGAAGCAGGCAAGTTTGAGGCACTCGTCGGAAATGCTTCCGATCAGCTGAAACTCAAAAAGGCGTTTGAACTGAAATAAAATGAGTGGAGTTTATACATAACAAAAACATCGTAAACATGAGAACAGCATTCATATCACTATCATTTCTGCTGGCTGGCTCGCTGATGGTTCCTGCCATCGCCCATACACCCGCCAGCAAGAAGAAAGTTGCTACAACAACTCAAAAAGGTAAAATCCTGCCGATGAAGGAGTATATCGACCAGCTGATGGCAAAGATGACTCTGCAGGAGAAAATCGGTCAGCTCAACCTGATGGTGGCTGGCGAGATCACTACCGGTGGAGCCCTGGACACCCAGGTGGGTGGCGACATTGCAAAAGGCAACATGGGCGGCGTATTCAACATCAAGGGACTCGACAAAATCAAGGCTCTCCAGGACATCGCCATCAAGAACAGCCGTCTGGGCATTCCGCTGCTGGTGGGCATGGACGTAATCCACGGCTACGAGACCATGTTCCCTATCCCCCTCGCCCTTTCCTGCTCCTGGGATACAGAAGCGATGAAGAAGGTAGGCGAAGTATCGGCTAAGGAAGCCAGTGCTGCAGGAATCAACTGGACTTACTCGCCCATGGTAGATATTGCACTCGATGCCCGATGGGGACGAATCAGCGAGGGTAACGGAGAGGATCCTTACCTGAGCGGCGTGATGGGTGCCGCACTCACACAGGGTTACCAGGGCGCCGACATGCGCACAGAGGAGATATTGAGAGCCGATAGAATCATGGCGTGCCTCAAGCACTTTGCCCTCTACGGAGCCGTGGAGAGCGGAAAGGAATACAACACCGTGGATATGAGTCGCATACGCATGATGAACCAATACCTGCCTCCTTACGAAGCCGTGGTAAAGGCTGGCGTAGGCAGCGTAATGTCTTCGTTCAACCTGATAGATTATACCCCTGCCACCGCCAACCACTGGATGATGACCGATGTCTTGAGAAAACAATGGGGATTCAAGGGATTCGTGGTAACCGATTATGCATCTATCGCCGAGATTCTGAACCACGGCACTGCCAAGGATCTGAAAGAAGCATCAGAACAGGCACTCCTGGCTGGTACGGATATGGATATGTGCTCCAATGCCTTCGTCAAGCATCTGGCACAAAGCGTGGCAGAGGGCAAGGTGACGGAGGAAGACATCAACACTGCCTGCCGCCGCATCCTCGAGGCAAAATACAAACTGGGATTGTTCAGCAATCCTTACCGTTATTGCAACGCCAAGCGAAACAAGACCGACATCTACTCTGCCGAAAACCGACAGATAGCTCGCGACGTAGCAGCCGAGACCTTCGTGCTTCTGAAAAATGAAGGAAATCTTCTTCCTCTGAAGAAACAGGGAAAGATAGCGCTGATTGGTCCTCTTGCAGATACCCGCAACAATATTGCCGGCACATGGAGTGTAGCTCAGGCTCCAGAGAAATATACTACTATCAAGGAAGCCATGGAGAAAGCGCTCGATGGCAAAGCCACCTTATTATACGCACAGGGCAGCAATATCTGGCGCGATAGGGAACTTCAGAAGAACGGCGAACAGGGCAAGTCTATCGCCTGGGGAGATGAGGTAAAGATGAAGAACGAGGCACTGCAGATAGCAAAGGAAGCAGATGTGATAGTATGCGCCATGGGCGAAACTGCTGACATGAGCGGTGAATGCGCAAGCCGCACCAACCTGGAAATGCCGGATGTGCAGCAGGAACTTCTGGCAGAACTCGCAAAGACGGGAAAACCTATCGTATTGCTCAACTTTGCCGGTCGCCCTACGGTTTTGTCATGGGAGAAAGAACACATTCCTGCCATCATGAACGTATGGTTTGGTGGTTCTGAAGTGGGAGATGCACTTTGCGATGTCATCTTCGGCGACAAGGTTCCATCAGGTAAGCTCACCACTTCCATGCCAAAGACAACCGGACAGGAGCCTCTCTACTACAATCATCAGAATACGGGAAGACCAGTACCTAATGACAATCAGAAATTTGCCAAGTTTGCCAGCAATTGTCTGGATGTAAGCAATGGTCCTCTCTATCCATTCGGCTATGGATTGAGCTACACCACTTTCGAGTATGGCGATTTGAAGCTGAGCAGCCATGAAGTCAATATGGATGACTGGAAGATTACCGCCACCATCAACGTAAAGAATACGGGCAGCCGTGATGCCGACGAGATAGTTCAGCTCTATATCCGTGATATGGTAGCCAGCATTTCTCGCCCTGTCAAGGAACTGAAAGGTTTCCAGCGCATCCATCTGGCTGCAGGAGAAAGCAGGGAAATCAGCTTCGACATCACTCCTGAAATGCTCAAATTCTATAATGCTGAATTAAAGCATGTGATTGAACCTGGCGACTTCCAGATTATGGTGGGAGGAAACAGTAAAGAGGTAAAGACCCAGAATCTTACTGTTAAGAACTAGTGCCAAAAGCAAATGAACATACAATGATAGATACAAGACTGTAAGTTTTCAGGAAATCCCGGCAGGAGATGGCATACAGCTATTCTCTTGCCGGGATAATTAATAAGGTAAACTTGTTAAATACCGTTAATACAATAAACCATCTCGAATTTTAGAAGTCCAAATGATGGTTTTGGTAGAAACCATGACTCTCTTCGTGTCGAATTAACTCCATTTTAGTGTCATACTTGTTGGGTATATAAATTAATAATAAGAATAACAGAAGATAATCCGATGAAAAAAATGATGGGTAATTATTCAGGAAAGCTACAACAACTGCTTTGTTTGCTGATATGTGTGCTGATGGTAGTGGTCGTCAGTATCCGTAGAGATGGTAAGGTGGCTGGACGCTATGTGAATCAGCAACAGACAGTAGCGCCAAAGACAGAGCCAATGGCTGTGCTTGAAGATGGTTCTGTACGATTGAATACTACAGAACTTGGAAAAGACATTGTAGGCTACGGAGGCATCGTGCCATTGGAGATTACCTTGCAGGATGGCAGGGTAAAGAGTATCAGAGCACTTGCCAACTCAGAGTCTCCCGATTTCTTTACTGAGGCTTCTGCCCTTCTTACTAAATGGAATGGCAAGACGATAGAAGACGCTCAGAAGATGAAGGTGGACGCCGTGTCTGGTGCAACGTTCTCATCAAAGGCTATCATCGGAAACGTGCAGCGAGGACTCCAATATGCAGCCAAGAATCCTGTAAAGACTTCAGTATGGTCAGAGTTTGATTTCTCTGCCAAGGCTATAGCCGGACTGATTGTTGTGCTCATGGCAGCCATCGTACCGCTTTTCATTAAGAACAGACGATATAGGATAGGTCAGCAAATCCTGAATGTGATAGTGCTTGGATTCTGGTGCGGTTCTTTTCTGAACTATACATCAATCATCAGCTATATGTCAAATGGCATGAACATAGTGGCATTGATAGTGCCGGTAATCATGCTAATCACGGCATTCGTATATCCTCTCTTCGGCAAGAAATCATACTATTGTACGCATGTGTGTCCCTTCGGTTCTTTGCAGGAACTTGCAGGGAAATGCGTAGGATATAAAGTCAGAATGAAACCAACGACAGCCAGACGACTGGATATGTTCCGCCAGATTCTCTGGACCATACTCATGCTGTGTTTGTGGACGGGTATATGGTTCGACTGGATTGATTATGAACCCTTCTCTGCCTTTGTATTCCAATCAGCATCATGGATTGTCATTGCCATCGCCATAACCTTCGTAGCACTCTCTACGGTAATCATGCGACCATACTGTCGCTTTGTCTGTCCTACGGGATCACTCATTAAATACAGCCAAATCTCTATTTTAAAGAAAAAGAAATAGAAATAAACCGGTCATTAGAACGCATGATAAACGATGCATTCTGACGGCCGGTTTTTATTTGGTATAAACATGGGAAAGTCAAAATCATTATTTCTAGGTATTGCATATTTCCAGAAAAGTCAGTACCTTTGCACCCGCAGACAAGACCGAGGCAGGAATGGCATATATTCCATCCTCAGCCGGAAAGCATGGAATAAAAGCAACGGATAAGCGAGAAACAGTCATTGCCCATATCATTCCTTACATATTATATAATAAGGTGAAAATACCTTCTTATATTTATATCCCTGAAGAATGTGCTAGGCCCGACGTATAATTACTCCTTATGGTACCACAAATTATTTTCCAGCAAAACGGAAATAACTTTTGATATGATAAGAAGCAACTATATACGTAGGGGCGTATTGGCTCTATGCATGCTCATCATGACGATGGCAGCATGGGCACAGCACGATTCAGACTCCCTCAAAAATGATTTCAGTAAGCATCATCAGCAGGATAACTATAGAAAGAATCTGCATGGTGACAAGTTTAAACAAACCCAGCATCTGGGCGAAGTAGTGGTTCGTGGCAACCAGGTAAAGCGTGTCAACTCGTCGGCATTCAATGTCATGGCGGTAGATACACGTCGCCTGCGCAACACCAACCTCGACCTGGCGCATGTTCTCGACCGCGTATCGGGCGTGAAAGTGCGTGAGGACGGAGGTCTTGGCTCTGGCGCAAGCATCAACCTGAATGGCTTTACGGGCAAGCACGTGAAACTCTTTATCGATGGTGTGCCGATGGATGGTGCATCATCCAGTTTCAGCATCAACAATATACCTGCGAGCTTTGCCAACCGCATCGAAGTATATAAGGGTGTCGTACCCGTAGATTTCGGTGGAGATGCCCTGGGAGGTGCCATCAATATCGTGACCGACCACTCTCCGCATACATACGTTGATGCCAGCTATAGCTATGGCTCTTTCAATACCCATCGCAGTAATCTCTCTCTAGGATGGACGGGCAGATCGGGACTTATGCTCCGCTTGAACGCCTATCAGAACTATTCAGACAACGATTATAAGGTAAAGACGCAATGGACTAATCTTGAGACCAATGCGGTGAGCAACGAAGAGGCGTGGTTCCGTCGGTTTCACGACAGATACCACAACGAGGCTGTCATCTTCCAGCTGGGTGTGGTAGATAAGACATGGGCCGACAAGCTCGTCTTCGGCTTGAACTATAGCCATGAATATGCACAGATACAGAACGCCAATCTGATGAAAATCGTGTTTGGCGGCAAATATCGCACAGCGCAAGGATGGACTCCCTCTATGCTCTACGAGAAGCGAAATCTTGTTATCCCAGGTTTGAACTTCCGATTGTCGGCACGCTACGACATGGTGAAGACCAATAATGTGGATACGCTCAGCCGCACCTATAGCTGGACGGGTGAGTATAAGGTAAATGCCTATCAGGGCGAGGGAGTTCCAACGCTTGCCGAATTCAAGGGTTACACCCTGGCTACTGTTGCCAACCTGACCTATCATCTTGGCGACCAGCATTTCTTTACGCTCAACGATACTTATACCCATTATCGCCGCCGCACCACCAATGCGGCATCCAATAGCGTTCAGAGTTCAGCAGCCACCTTCATGCGCCGCATCAATGCCAAAAACACCTTGGGACTGTCGTACAAGTTTATCCCCAACCAGCATTGGAACATGGTGGCCTTCCTGAAGTACTACGACTCACATGTTAGAGGACCTGTGAACATCGCTTCATCCGGGCGTGCCGACTATCAGGAGCAGGAACGTTCTACCGATGCCTTGGGATATGGTGCAGCTGGAACTTACTTTCTGCATAACAAAGACTTACAGATAAAGCTGTCGTATGAGCGAACCTATCGTCTGCCTACCGACCGTGAGCTCTTTGGTGATGGCGATTATGAGGATGGCAATGCCACCCTTCGCCCAGAAAAGAGCGACAACGTGAATCTGAATCTGGGCTATCAGCATACTTTCAATGATGCGCATACCCTGAGTGCAGATGCAGGCTTCAACTATCGTCACGTAGCGGATTACATCATCCGAACCATCGGACAGAAGGGAGTAGCCGTGAGCACCAACCACGGCAAGGTGCTGGGAATGGGAATGGACCTGGGCTTGCATTACTATTACAAGGATGTGGCAAGTATCGGTGGAAACTTCTCCATGCAGAACACCCGCGACAGAGAGCGACTCAACAGTATCGGGGCAGAATCGGTAACCTATGGCGACCGTGTGCCTAACTTGCCTTATACCTTTGGCGGTGCTGATGCAAGCTATACTTTCAAACATGTGTTGGACAAGGCAAACCGACTTACCATAGGTTGGAACATGAGATACGTACACCGGTTTTTCCGCTCATGGGCAAGCGAGGGTGCTAAACTCTATGTGCCAGAGCAATGGAGCCATGATGCCAACCTGGTGTATGCGATACAAGGCGGCAGATACAACGTATCGATAGAGGCGAACAACTTCACCAATGCCCTACTCTACGACAACTATAGCTTGCAAAAGCCGGGGCGCAGTTTCAGCATCAAGTTCCGCTATGTGTTTTACAAGCAATAGCAAGGGTATTATCTTAGGAAAATATTGATTCAGAATACATTATAATTAATCAGTAACATACGTTTAAAAGAATGAAAAAGACTTATTTATCACTGTCAAGAATGGCAGTGACAGGGCTATTCTTGTGCCTTTTCGGAATCACACCCGGGCTTACAAGCTGTAGCAGCAGCGATGATATTTCGGGTGCAGACAGTGGCTCGGAAAATGAAAACGGAGACGGTTCCTCTTCGAGTTCTGATGAAACAGTAAAGAACGGGAAGGGTTCTTACTTCATTGCCGTAAAGACCGACAATGGTACAGAATACATCATGCAGACCAATAGTCTGACGGCAGGCAATCTTGACATCAGAAACAACATCATGGAATTGCCGCAGACGGAATATACCTGGGTGTTCAACAATCACGATGCCATCGGCATGGTTTATCAGCAGCAGTTTGCCGGACTGGGATATGGACTGCGCTGGACATCGGATGATTCACAGTTTTCCAAGCTGGGTGAGTTCCGCATCGATACCCGCTTCTCCAACTATGGCTTCTTCAATGGTCAGTTGCTGACCAGTGTTGGAGGTCAGGTTTCTGCCGACGGCAAGCGAAACGACGGAGCCACCTTCGCCTTCTGGAACATCACGAATGATGGGGTGAAACTCGATCATACCAAGACCATCTGGACGGAAGACATCACAGGCAATGGTCAGCAGGTCACCTTCTCCAGCATCATCGACAATGGCGACGGAACTTTCCTTACAGCGATGGTTCAGTCTGCATTCCACCAGACGGGAACCGGTGATGGCTCCAGCATTGGCGATGTGAAATTCCCCGATAGTGTATGGGTGGCAAAGATGGATAAGGAACTGAACGTACTGAAGGTTTATCATGACGACCGTATCAGCTATGCTGCCGGCCAGTATCGCTCTCAGGTTCTCCACGAAGTATTCAAGACCAACGACGGTACGGTGTATGTCTTCTCCAACGCATTCAATACCGCAACCACCCGCAAGGCTGGTGCTCTGCGCATCAACAAGGGAGCAGAGGAATTTGATAAAGATTACTATTTCGACATTCAGACTCCTGCCGATGGCTACAAGTTCCGACGTGTATGGTACATAACAGACAGTAAGTTCCTGCTCGAAATCTACAACGAGAAGAATATCAACACCATGACAGTTGGCCATCAGTTTGCCATCGTAGATATGGCGAGCAAGAAGTTTACCTGGCTCAGCGGCATCCCTACGAAGAATCTCATCACATCGGGTACGGAAACTGGAGGCGTTCCGATGTATGCTGACGGAATTCTCTATCTCCCTATCACCCAGTTTGGTCAGGATGCAGCCATCTATCAGGTAAATCCTGAAACGGGTGTAGCAACCAAGGGCATCAGTATCAAGGGCGTAACGGAAATCAGAACACTCGGAAAATTAAACAGATAAATTCATATCATTCATACATAAATAGAAATTAAAAAACATGAAAAAATTATTCTTTTCAGCAGCGCTCATGGCGCTTGCATCCTGCATGACATTCACATCATGCTCAGAAGATGACAACAACGAAAATGGTGGCGGTGCATCCGTCATCGATCCTAAAGAGGTTAGCTTTATAGTAACTTCCGGCGATCCTACTACCGACCTTACCGGTGGTGTCTATATGAAGATTTACAATGACCTTTCAACAGCCAAGAATGGTGAGAATGTATATGGCACAGCAAATGCTGTGAAGTGTTACGACAGCTTCACACAGGTAACTTACAATAAGACCAGCGGCATTTTTACTGGCTATATCTATGCCCGCGGTGCTTCTGCTGAAGGTATCGGCAGTCTGAAGGCTGGTCTCCGCAGCTATCAGGTAGAGAATGGCAAGATGACAGAAGTGGGGTCACCAGTCCTGGTTTCCGCTTTCGGTAACACAGGTACATTTGGCACTTATTCCTACGCCGCACAGATCAGTCAGCCATACGCCATGGTAGTGGATAAGACTGGTGCAGGCAACAACATTGCGCTAGGTCTTACCCAGTATGCCATCGATGAGGTAAACCCTAACATCTCTAATATCGTTGATATGGGCGACAACCAGGTGGCAATGGTTGTGAATTACAGCAACCGTGATTCAGCCGCTGTTGCCATCTGCGATTATAGTCTGAATATCAAGAAGATGATTTACGACGATCGCATCGGCACATCAGTGGGAGCCATGCGTTCTGTGCGTTACACCCAGAGCGGTGCCGATGATAATGGCAACATCTATGTATTCTCAGGTTCCAGCGCTACAGACAGCAAGGTGGGTGCCCTGCGTATCAAGAAGGGTGAGACAGAGTTTGACAAGAACTATCAGTTCAATATCTTTGCCGCATCAGATGGTTACCGTTTCCGCAAGGCATTCCACATCAGTGGCAGCAAGTTCCTGCTGGAATTCTATCTCGACAAGAACAAGTATGGCAACATGGATGCCTCTGGCAAGATGGCTGTAGTGGATATGGATGCCAAGACCCTGACATGGGTAACCGGACTGCCTGATGCCTCTACCGTATCATTTGGCTGGGGCGACGGTTATGCTGATGCCTACTATTTGCCAGTGGCTGCTCCAACAAGCATGAGTGGTGGTTCAGGAAGCGGTTCTGGCGGTAGCTGGAATCATGGCGCCAAGAGTGTAACTCGTGCAGAGAGCACCTCTTCCGTGACCCCAACCATCTACAAGATAGATGCAACTACAGGTGTGGCAAGTCCATTCATGACCTTCGGAAATGGCGACTTGCTCAAGGCTATCACAATTCTCAAATAATGAATTATAACGAATTTTTCAAATCTTATATATCGTATGTATAAACTCAACAAAATGCTCATAGTCGCCTTGGCGGCTATGGGCTTTGCTTCGGCAAAAGCACAGACTACTCTTCCAGGAAGCATCCAGGAAGCAGTGAAGGAAAATGTAAGCGCAAAGGCTGTGATGGAGAACATCATGACCCGTACAAGCGTAAGAAAGTTCAAGCAGCAGCCAGTGGAGGATGTCAAGATAGAAGCCTTGCTCCGTGCCGGTATGGCTGCACCTACTGCGAACGATATGCAACCATGGCATTTCGTGGTTCTGAAGGACAAGCAGGATATCGAGAAATATGCCGAATCCAATAAGTATCATGCAGAGGATATCAAGAAGACACCTCTCTTCATCTTTGTCTGCGCTGATACCACCCGTATGGCAGAGGGACAGGGCAAGGAACTCTGGGTACAGGATTTGTCGGCCGTTTCCGAGAATATTCTCCTGGCAGCTCATGCCATGGGATTGGGAGCCTGCTGGACTACCATCTATCCTATCCAAAAGAAAGTGAATGGCATTTCCAGAACATTGAATTTGCCAGGCAATCTGATTCCACTAAATGGTATCATCATCGGTTATCCTGACGAGCCGGAGCAGCCAAAAGATAAGTGGGATACCAAGAAGATTACCTACGGAATACCGAACTAGGGAATACCTAAAAATGATGATTTTTGAAAGCGGCTTTGTCTGTTACTGAATTATTTTGTAATTTTGCACAATATTATCAAGGATATAAAAATACAATTATGAAGAAAAGAACATTGATTTTAGCAGCAATATTAAGTTTAGGAATGGTTAGCAGCATGATTGCAACAACCAAAAGCTCACATTCTGAGGTAATGACCAAGGAAGCTGATGGTACTTACATCATCAATACCACCACTTTGGGCAAAGACGTTAAGGGATTTCGTGGCAACACACCTCTTTCCATCTATATCAAGGGAGGAAAGATTGTTGAGATCAAACCGCTTGCCAACAAAGAGACTCCCAACTTCTTCAATAAGGTAAAACAGGGTTTGCTCAACAAATGGAATGGCATGAAAGCCAGCAAGGCTGCTACAGTCCAAGTAGATGGCGTTACGGGTGCCACCTTCTCCAGCAAAGCCGTGAAGGAAAATGTAAAGCGTGGCATTGCTTATTACCAGAAGCATAAATAAGGGAAGGATGGATTTATCATCATCAAGATGAGAATTAGCAAATCTCCATATTTTTATTTTCTTGGTGATAATATCATTGAAATGATACCATCTATAAGTTATAAAAACTAAAAATAGACAAAATTTATCACTTATAAATGAAACTTTTCGTATATTTGCAAAAAGTTTCATTTATAAGTGATAAAATATGGCAACTATTATTCGTCAATCATATATCGACAAGATAGAAAAGTATCTTGGTAAGGAGACTATCATCGTATTAGTAGGTCAACGTCGTGTAGGTAAAAGCTGTATGATGAAGATGATTCGTGACCGAAAAACGGCAGATGACGGAAACAATATTATCTATATAGACAAAGAGAAAAGAGAGTTTGACAACATTCAGACCTATCAGAATCTCAACGACTATATCGGACAGCACTTTTTATCCGATAAACATAATTATATCCTTATCGATGAGATACAAGACATCAAGGAATTTGAACGATCCATCCGAAGTTATCGCACAGAACCCAACACCGACATCATTATAACTGGTAGCAATGCCCGTATGCTGAGCAATGATCTGAGCACACTCATCGGTGGCAGATATAAGGAAATCTATATCCAATCGCTGAGCTATAACGAGTTTTTGGAATTTCATCAACTATCAGATAATGACGAAGCACTTGCTCTGTACATTCAGTATGGCGGTTTGCCTGGTCTGGCAAAGATAGGGCTGGAAGAGGATGATGCACGTGAATACCAGATGGATATTTACCATACCGTTTTGCTTAAGGATGTCATCATGCGCAACCAGATAAGAAACGTGCCATTCTTAGAGAACCTGGTGCGTTTCCTTGCTGATAATACAGGTAAACTCATCTCAGCCAACAGCATCTCCAAATATATGAAATCTCAAGGAGAATCCATCGCTTCGGCAGCTATCACCAATTACATATCCTTCCTTTGTGAAGCCTATATCCTACACAAGGTGAACCGCTATGACATCCACGGCAAACGTATCTTTGAAACCAACGATAAGTTTTATTTTGAAGACAACGGCATCAGAAATGCCATTGCCGGAGGTACACGTGAAGGAGACATTGAGAAAGCGATAGAGAATATCATCTATCAGCACCTCATACGATTGGGCTATCAGGTATATGTAGGACAACTGCAAGCTGGAGAAATCGACTTTGTATGTACCAAACCAGGAGGCGAACGCATCTACGTGCAAGCTTCCTACATCATAGCCGACAATGCAACCAGAGAGCGGGAGTTTGGCAATCTCCGTGCCATCAAGGACAACTATCCGAAATACGTTATCTCCATGACTCCTCTGCTCACCAAGAATGATGATGACGGCATCACGCACCTGCATCTTCGCAAGTTCTTGACTGAAGGAATATAAATGAGCCTATGTGGTTTATGATAAATCGTGCAAAAACAAAGGAACATACAATGATTGATACAAGACTGAAAGTTTTCAGGAGCGTGGCTACACTCCTGAGTTTCACCAAATAACCCAAGGTTATAACACATAGTTATTCTGTATATACAACATCTCATGATTTTTCGTACCTTTGCACCCGCTTTACAAAAAAAAGCATTTAACCGACAAAAAAGAAAATTATGAGATTATCAGAACAAAGGAGCAGTATGCTGCATGGTGTACTACTCATCACGCTCTTCGCCTGCGCCGCCTTCTACATCGGCAACATGGATTGGGTGAAGGTACTTTCGTTTAGCCCGATGGTAGTGGGCATCATCATTGGTATGATTTATGCCAACAGTCTGCGTAACAACCTGCCCGACACCTGGGTACCTGGCATCAAGTTCTGCAGCAAGCGAATCCTCCGCACAGGTATCATCCTTTATGGCTTCAAGCTCACCTTCCAGGATGTGATGGCCGTGGGAATCTCTGCCATCGTGATGGATGCCATCATCGTATGCGGCACCATCGGCTTGGGAATCCTGATGGGAAGACTCCTGAAGATAGACCGCAGCATCGCACTGCTCACCGCTTGCGGAAGTGCCATATGTGGAGCTGCAGCAGTATTGGGCGTAGATGGAGCTATCCGTCCGAAACCTTACAAGACAGCAGTAGCCGTAGCTACCGTAGTTATCTTTGGCACATTATCCATGTTCCTCTATCCTATTCTCTACAGAGCAGGCATCTTTGACCTGTCGCCAGAGATGATGGGACTCTTCACGGGTTCCACCGTCCATGAAGTAGCCCATGTGGTGGGTGCAGCCAATGCCATGGGAGCCGAGGTGAGCAACAATGCCATCATCGTGAAGATGATAAGAGTGATGATGCTGGTACCGGTTCTGCTGGTGATAGCATGGACTGTGGCAAGAGACGTTGCCAAAAGAGATAGCTTGGAAAACTCTGATGCCAACAAGCCTAAGATCAGCATTCCATGGTTTGCCATTCTCTTCCTGGTGGTTATCGGATTCAATTCCCTCGGATTGCTTTCAGAAAGTGTAGTGGCATGGATCAATCAACTGGACACCTTCCTTCTGACTATGGCAATGGCAGCACTGGGAGCCGAGACTAGCTTCGACAAGTTCAAGAAAGCAGGCTTCAAGCCATTCCTTCTGGCAGCCATTCTTTATTGCTGGCTCATCGGAGGTGGATATTGTCTGGTAAAGTTTGCTATTCCTTATTTATAAGATGGCAATCTGCCAAGAAACTATGTAAATATTATTCCAAACAAGTAAAATACTTCTCAAACACCCGTAAAATGGGGTAAGAAGAGATTCTATATTTTCCCTTAAGGTTTTTTGTATTTTCCCTTAAGGAAAAAAATATTTTTCCTTAAGGGTTTGAAAATATCTCCTTAAGGGATTTTTACGAAGCTTTTAACTTGTAAAGATAAGTACAATATGGCTCATTCCATACACTTCATTGAAACCATCAGTTTATCACCTTATCGGATACCTTACAACAGCTGGATTACGAGTGCACAACACCTGATGTGCGTCCGCACAACAGCTGATATGCAAGCGCACAACAGCTGTTGTGCGGTTTACAACTGCATCGTTTCCAAGAACAGACATTATATCTTCCAACAACTTCCATTATATACTTCGACAACTTCTCATATTGTTTTCAATCGCTTATCCTATTACTTACGACCGCTTATCCTATTACTTACGATTACTTATCCTATTACTTACGAGCGCTTATCCTATTACATATAATAACCGACGATACTTGCTGGCAGCAGTTATCCTATTTGCCTTTGTGTGGCATCAGGTGACATTAAGTGGCAATGCACCAATAAATAAAAAAGCTTAAATCAAGCTGCAAACAATCTGATATCCAATTATTCTTAGTACCTTTGCATTCGAAACCAACGTTTCAGAAACAGCAGTTTCGAAAACACCAGTTTCAAAAAACAATAGGAAATCAATACTAAAAATAACAAATAATGAATTTCAACAAGACATTTCTTACCCTCGGTTTGGCTGCAACACTCTTGCAGATGCCAACCTCATCGTTTGCCCAGAATGCAGGCGGCAAGCGTCAGAACCCTCTCCTGGTAAAGAGCAGTCTTCCTTTCGGCGCTCCAGATTTCAGCAAAATTCAGGAGAGCGACTACCTCCCAGCCTTCGAAGCTGGCATCAAGGAACAGCGTGCCAATATCCAGAAGATTATCAGCAACAAGAAGAAACCAACCTTCCAGAACACCATCCTCGCTTACGAGAACAGCGGTATGTTGCTGGATCGTGTTTCCAATGTGTTCTTCGGTCTTACCAGCGCACACAAGACTCCTGGAATCGCAGAGGCTCAGAAGAAGGTGATGCCTTTGCTCACCGACCTCGACAACGAGATTTCATTCAATCAGAAACTCTTCGAACGTATCAAATACGTTTACGACCATGAGTACAGCAAGCTCAAGGGCGAGGACAAGCGACTCACCGAAGTCATCTACAAAGGCTTCGTCCGCTCAGGTGCCCTGCTCTCTCCAGAGAAAATGGAGCGCATGAAGCAGATTAACACCCGCATCTCAGACCTCCAGGAGCAGTTTGGCAATCTTCTTCCTGCTGCTACCAACAACGCCGTGGTTTGGGTGAACAGCAAGGAAGAACTTGCCGGACTCAGCGACGCCGACATCGCACAGTGCAAGAAAGATGCAGAAAGCCTGGGCAACAAGGCTCCATACTGCATTGTCATCGTGAACACCACCCAGCAGGCTATCCTCACCAATCTCCAGAACCGTGAGCTCCGCCGCAAGGTTTACATGGCAAGCATCCACCGTGCCGACGGTACCGACCCTAAGTTCAACACCTTCCCTATCGTAACCGAGATAGCCAAGCTCCGTGCCGAGAAGGGACAGTTGATGGGCTACAGCACCTATGCTGACTATTCACTGGAGAAGACGATGGCAAAGACTGCCAAGAACGTAAACAACTTCCTGCAGAGCCTCATCAAGGAATACGCTCCTAAGGCAGATGCCGAGACCCGCGAAATCGAAGCTTACGCACAGAAGAGCGAGGGCAAGGACTTCAAGCTCCAGCCATACGACCGCTTCTACTATTCTGCCAAGATGAAGAAGGAGATGCTCAATATCTCTGACGATGAAATCAAGCCTTACTTCAATGTGGATAGCGTTCAGATCAATGGTGTATTCTATGCTGCTCATCGTGTATATGGTCTGAACTTCAAGCAGCGCAAGGATATTCCTACCTATCACCCGGATATGAAGGTATTCGAGGTAAGCGACAAGAGCGGCAAGCCTATCGCCCTCTTCTATAGCGACTACTTCCGTCGCCCAACCAAGCGTGGCGGTGCCTGGATGAGTGCCTTCGCCAAACAGAGCGACAAGTGGGGACAGTTGCCTATTATCTATAATGTATGCAACAATGCCAAGGCTCCTGAGGGTCAGCCTACCCTGATTACATGGGATGAGGTTTGCACCATGTTCCATGAGTTCGGTCACGCTCTCCACGGCATGTTGTCAAAGTGCGGTTACAATACCCTTTCAGGTACAGCAGTGGCTCGCGACTTCGTGGAAATGCCATCACAGTTTAACGAGTCATTTGCCAGCATCCCAGAAATCTTCGATCACTACGCCCGTCACACTGAGACCGGTGCAGCGATGCCAGCAGACTTGAAGGAGCGCATGCTGAAGAGCATCAGCTTCCAGCCAGCCTATGCTTTGGGCGAGAACCTGGCAGCTACCTGCCTTGATCTGGCTTGGCACGAGTTGACGCCAGACGAGATTCCATCTCCATATATGGCAGGTGCCTTCGAGAAGGAAGCCCTCAATAATGTGGGCCTGCTCAATTCCCAGATTCCTCCTCGTTACTCTACCACCTATTTCAATCACGTATGGGGTGGCGGTTATGCTGCCGGTTACTACAGCTATCTCTGGACAGAGGTGCTCGCCGTAAATGTAGCCGATTACTTTGCCAAGCATGGTGCCTTGGATCCAGCCATCGGTCAGGCTTTCCGTGACAAGGTCCTGAGCCGTGGTAACACCAAGGATCAGATGGAAATGTTCACCGATTTCACAGGTATGAAAGAGCCAGATGCCTCTGGTTTCCTGAAGGCAAGAGGATTGTAAGAAAGAAAATCATATAAGAAAAAAGCGTCCCCCCAAAAAATCAGGAGGACGCTTTTTTCTTTTATAAAGCTTTTACCCTTACAGGGCGACAGGCTTGCATCTACAAAAACCCAGGGTGTTACCCTGGGCTAGGAGCTTCTGCCCTTTCAGGACGTTTTGCAGCAAACAGGGCGTATAAAAGTTACATGCAAACCTTACTGCTTCACCGCTTTAGGAGTCCAGTTCTTCAGAAATCGGAGTGTCTTCTGCTCATCGTAGCCCTTGCCCTGCTCCAGGAAGCTGGAATCCTGGATATGGAGTACATTTCCATTCTCGTCCAGAACTACGAAGACAGGGAAACCGAAACGCTGAGGATGATTCAATCGCTTCATCAGCTGCGCAGCCTTCTCAACAGAAGCATCGCCTTCCTTCTTGCGAGGATTGTAATTCACGTGAAGATACACGAAGTTATCGTTCACCGCCTTGTTCACCGCCGTATCCTTCTCTACGAAATCGGCAAAGCGCAGGCACCATGGGCACCAGTTGCCACCCACCTGACAAATCACGAACTTGCCCTCAGCCTTCGCCTTCTGCAATCCCTCGTCTATCTGAGTCATCGGGTCGATAGTCTCATTATACACTCTCTTCAATGCTCCCTGAGCATGCGCCATCATCACGACAACCGTCATCATGAAGGCAATGGTAATCATTCTTTTCATACGATATCTCTATTTTTTCTAATTCATTATATACAATACATTTTATCAATCATACATCGCAGGACTTACATTTCGAATGGAGTCAACACATTCCGAAGCTTTTCGAAATCGGATTTCGAGATTCGTCTGCCCCGAAGACTTCTCACCTGCGGATAATCCTCAAAATAAGACTCCTGGGTGGTGTACCAGCGATGAGAACGGAGCTCGCGAACCAGAGCCAGTTTCGATTCGATGCGGCGGGCAAAGCTGGGATTCACACGCGAAAGATAATGCTTGCCATCCTGCATTTCGATGGCAAGCATCAGATAGGTTTGCGGTCCCTTCGCCTTCTGCCTCTCCTCAACCCGCTCACTCACCTTCCAGCCCTTGGTAGAAGTCATCACCCGGATATCCCAACCATATTTCCTGTTCAGATTATCCATCATCCCCCTGAACACGATGCCGTGAGGAGCCGTATCCTTCAAACCGGTAAAGCCGATGATGTAGTGAATCATCTCGTGGAGCAGGACGCTCTTTGCCTGCCGGTCGGTCATATCGTAATACGTACTCATGGAAAGCTTGAAATCATAGAGTTTGGTGCGCCCCCATCGGGTGGCACGCTTGTAGGCAAGCTGTCCCAAACGGGTCTTGGCACGGGTCAGCCCCAACTCCGGAACGGGCAGTTTGCCGCCGAAGTAGTCGTGGTCGAAACGCCGAAACCACTCTTCCATCCATTCTACTGTTACAATCATGGCGGCAAAGGTACAGCATTTTGCTCATAAAACAAAAACAAATCACGAAAAACTGGTTCAATTTGGTTCATTTTGTTTCACTGCCAGCATATTAACACAAATACAGACTCTGTACTCTTCTGGAAGAGCGCTGAAAGCTATCTGGCCATTCCAAAGAGTTTCTTCTTCAAGGCAAGATGGAAGAACTATGACTTCGACAGAAGCATAGAACAGCTTACCATGCTCCTCAACAAGATGGGCGAGACACATTCCCTGCATAACAACGCAGCCCATCTTGCATATATTACGAATAAATATGCAGAAGTTTAGACTTCTGTATCTCCATATCAAACTTTTTTAGCCTCTGCAATGCGATTGTAACTTGCAGAGACTATTTTTTTTGTATTTTTATAGCATTTTCTTGTCGAAATTGAGTAACTTTGCAGCCAAATTTAAACGATAAAATGAACAAGACTGCACAGCACATCATTGACATACAAAATGTGTCGAAAAGATTCGGCGAGAAAACAGCCCTCAACAACATTAATCTCTTTGTGAGAAAGGGTGAATTCATGACCATTCTCGGTCCCTCGGGATGCGGAAAAACTACTCTTCTGAGACTCTTGGCAGGATTCGAAACAGCCACAGAAGGCGTGATTACCATCAGCGGCAACGACATTACCAACCTGCCACCCTACAAACGAAACGTGAACACTGTGTTCCAGAAATACGCCCTGTTCCCTCACCTCAATGTATTTGACAACATCGCTTTCGGCTTGAAACTCAAGAACACGCCGAAGGACCAGATCATGCCTAAGGTGAAGCGTGCCCTGAAGATGGTGAACATGAGCGATTACGAATACCGCGATGTAAACTCGCTTTCGGGTGGACAGCAGCAGCGCATCGCCATCGCCCGTGCCATCGTCAACGAGCCGGAAGTGCTCCTGCTCGATGAACCGCTGGCTGCACTCGACCTCAAGATGAGAAAAGACATGCAGCTGGAGTTGAAGGAGATGCACGACCGTCTGGGAATCACCTTCGTATATGTTACCCACGACCAGGAAGAAGCATTGACCCTGAGCGACACCATCGTGGTGATGAGCGAGGGAGAAATCCAGCAGATTGGAACACCTACCGATATCTACAACGAACCAGCCAATTCGTTTGTGGCTAATTTCATCGGCGAGAGCAACATCCTCTGCGGAACGATGATCCACGACTGTCTGGTAAAGGTTGCCGGATCGGAGATTCCTTGTGTGGATAAGGGATTCGGATGCAACCAGGAGGTAGATGTAGTGATCAGACCGGAAGACATCGAGGTGAGCACCGACACAGAGCACGCCCAGTTTGTCGGCAAGATTACATCATCCATCTTCAAGGGCGTACACTACGAGATGCTTGCCGAAAGCGACAAGGGTTGCGAATTCCTGATTCAGAACTACAAGCATTTTGAGGTGGGACAGACCATCGGCATGAGCGTGATTCCCGACAACATCCACATTATGAAGAAGGAGCGTACCACCAACACCTTCGAAGCAAAGGTGAATGGCGACGGCACCATCGAGTTCCTGGGCTGCGAATACCAGATAGAAATTCCGGAGGATAAGAAGAATCTGATTCATACCGATGAAGACGGCAAGGAAGTGATCAATGTCAACGTGGATTTCGGAAAGATCGAACTCTTCGACAACGAGAGCGAAGGAACCTTCACGGGCGACATCAGCTTCATCCTTTACAAGGGCGACCACTATCACCTGACCATCGACACCGACTGGGGCGAGAAGCTCTATGTGGATACACAGGATGTATGGGATCTGGGCGACCACGTAGCAATCACCATTCCTCGAGAGAATATTACTTTTTAAATTAAAAAATTGCAGATCAGAAATTGAAACTCATTAAGTTTATCTCTTCGCGACAGAGTTGGTCGATTCCATACGCCATCTTCGCGGCAATTTTCGTGGTGCTCCCCTTGCTGCTCATCGTGTTCTTCGCATTCACCGATGAGTATGGTCACATCACACTCTATAATTTCCAGAAATTTCTGGCGCATCCCGAAGCCATCAATACCTTTGTGTATTCCATCGGAATCGCCTTTCTCAACACCCTGCTCTGTATCCTGCTGGGCTATCCGGCAGCGTATATCCTCACGCAGACCAAGATGAAGTATGCCAATACCATCGTGATGCTCTTCATCCTGCCCATGTGGGTGAACATCCTGGTGAGAACACTCGCCACCGTGGCACTCTTCGATTTCGCCGACCTGCCACTGGGCGAGGGAGCACTGCTGTTCGGTATGGTATATAACTTCATCCCCTTCATGATTTATCCTATCTACAACACCCTCCAGAAGATGGACCGCAGTTATATCGAGGCAGCTGAAGACCTGGGCGCATCGCCTTGGCAACAGTTCTACAAGGTGATATTGCCCCTGTCGATGCCGGGCGTGGCAAGCGGAATTCTGATGGTGTTCATGCCAACCATCTCAACCTTCGCCATCTCAGAGCTGCTCACGATGAACAACATCAAGCTCTTCGGTACCACCATCCAGGAGAACATCAACAATTCGATGTGGAACTATGGTGCAGCCCTCTCGCTCATCATGCTCTTCCTCATCGGTGCCTCTACCCTCATCGCAGGCGACGGCAGTAAACAGGAAGGAGGTATCAGATGATGAAATCACTATTTACCAGGGATATGATGAAGAAGATATTCTGTCAGGGTTATCTGTGGCTGCTCCTGCTGCTGCTCTACTCCCCTATCCTCATCATCGTGATCTTCTCGTTTACCGAGGCCAGGGTCATGGGCAACTGGACGGGCTTCTCGCTGCAGCTCTACAAGAATCTCTTCGTAGAAGGCACCCACCACTCGCTCACGGCGGCACTCATCAATACGATTACCATCGCACTAATCACCGCCACCGTATCTACGATTTTCGGAACCCTCACCGCCATCGGAATCTACAATCTGAGAAACCGGTATGCGAGAAACGCCATCCAGTTCGTCAACAATATCCCGATTCTGAACGGCGACATCATCATCGGTATTTCGCTCTTCCTGCTCTTCATCACGCTGGGCATTCCGCAGGGCTACACCACGGTGGTTCTCTCTCACATCACCTTCTGTCTGCCCTACGTCATCCTGAGTGTGATGCCTAGACTGAAGCAGATGAACCCGAACCTCTATGAGGCGGCACTCGACCTGGGTGCTTCTCCGATGCAGGCATTGCGCAAGGTGATTATTCCGGAGATTCTTCCCGGTATGATTTCGGGTTTCATGCTCGCCATCACGATGAGTATCGACGATTTCGCCGTCACCATCTTCACCATCGGAAACGAGGGATTGGAGACACTCTCCACCTTCATCTATGCCGATGCCAGAAAGGGAGGCCTGACGCCGGAACTTCGTCCGCTGAGTACGATCATCTTCGTATTGGTGCTCGTGATGCTGATTATCATCAATCGTCGTTCGGATAAAAACAAGAAGAAATAAGAATGAAGAACAAGATATTTTTAGGAGTAAAAGGAGTTAAGACAATTGCTTTTCTCTTCCTGAGCCTGATGATGATTCTGCCGCTCTCATCCTGTTACAACAAGGAGAACAGAGAGGAGATTCTGAAGGTTTACAACTGGGGAGATTACATCGATGAGGATATTCTTGCTGAATTTCCGAAATGGTATGAGGAGCAGACGGGCAAGAAGATCCGCGTCATCTACCAGACCTTCGACATCAATGAAGTGATGCTCACCAAGATTGAGCGTGGTCACGAAGATTATGATGTGGTGTGCCCATCAGAATACATCATTGAGCGAATGCTTCGCAAAGACCTTCTGCTGCCTATCGACACCGCTTTCGGCAAGACGCCGAATTATCTCAAGAACGTGTCGCCATACATCGTGAAGCAGATTGACGCCACCTCGAATCATGGCAGAATTGCCCACAATTATGCCGTGCCATACATGTGGGGAACCTGCGGTATCCTATATAATAAGGTACACGTACCTATAAAAGATGCGCAGACCTGGGGCACGCTGTGGAGTCCCAGATACCGTAGCAAGCTTCTGATGAAGGATTCCTACCGCGATTCTTACGGCACCGCCCTGATCTGGGAGCACCGCAAGGAACTGGCTGCCGGCAAGGTGACCGTTCCGGAACTGATGAACGATTATTCGCCAAAAGCAGTTGCCATCGTAGAGAAACAGCTGAAAGCACTGAAACCGAACATCGAGGGATGGGAGGCTGATTTCGGCAAGGAGACGATGACCAAAGGCAAGGCTTATCTGAACATGACCTGGAGCGGTGATGCGGTCTGGGCGATAGAAGAAGCCGGGAAAGTGGGCGTAGATCTGGGATACGAAGTTCCTAAGGAGGGAAGCAATGTATGGTTCGACGGATGGGTGATTCCGAAGTATTCCCGCAATCAGAAGGCTGCTTCCTACTTCATCAACTATCTCTGCCGAGAGGATGTGGCTCTCGCCAATATGGAAACCACGGGATATGTGAGCAGTATAGCGGGCAAGAAGGTCTTCGAAGCAATGAGCGACAAGGAGGCTTATCCTGAGACGGTGAATCTGGCTTATTTCTTCGGAGAGGAAGGCAGAAAGGCGCATCTCAACCCGATTATGTATCCTGACAGCACGGTAGTGGCAAGATGTGCGATGATTCATGATGCCGGTGATCATACTCCGGAAGTTCTGGATATGTGGTCGAAAGTAAAGGGTGACAACCTGGGTGGCGGCATCGTGATTTTCCTTCTTGCAGTGGTCTTGGGCTTAACCGTCTTCGTTTCTATCAAGAAAATCGAGCACTACAAGCACAGAAGATTGTCGAGAAAGCATCGCAGACACCACATTATAAAAGTTAAAGGGTAAAAAAGTAAAAGGATAAAAGCTCATACCCCTCACGCCCTGCACCAACGGTCACCGGCCGAAGGTAAAGGGCAGAAGCATGCTTTACTCCTCACGCCCTGAAAGGGCAGAAGCTCCTAGCCCAGGGCAACACCCTGGGTATAATGTCAGTCAACAAGACGCCCTGAAAGGGCAAAAGCCTTCTTTTTAGGGGGAAAATGAAGTTTTTTGAGAAAAAAGTGAAAAAAGATGCAGAAAAATTTGGTGGAATGAAAAAAAAGCACTACCTTTGCACTCGCTTTTAAGAACAAAGCTTTTATCAAATAAAGAAAGTTCGCAAATCAAAAGCTTTTGGGTAGTTACCAGAGTGGCCAAATGGGGCAGACTGTAAATCTGCTGGCTATGCCTTCGGTGGTTCGAATCCATCACTACCCACTTTTCCCAAAAATAACTCAAAGATATAAAGATCCGGTTTTCATTATGAGAATCGGATTTTTTGTTTTTATATTATCCACAGATAATACAAAACGAAAAAGCGATGGATTTCTGCAATCCATCGCTTTTCATATTTCTCTACCAAAAGATTAGTCTTTCAAACTCTCCTGATACCAGTCGAAGAGCTTCTGTACACCATCCTCGATTTCGACCTTGTGAGTCCATCCAAGGCTGTGGAGCTTATCTACTGAGATGAGCTTTCTTGGGGTTCCATCTGGTTTGCTGGCATCAAACTCAACCTCACCCTCGAAACCTACAGCCTTTACTACAAGCTCAGAAAGCTCACGGATAGTGAGTTCCTTACCGGTTCCCACATTGATATGGCAGTTGCGAATCTCACCGAGAGATGGAATGGCTCCGCCACGACCCTCTGAATTGTTTCTATCCACAGCACCATCTACCTTGGCACCATAGAATACAGAACTGTACTTCTCGATACCGATGATGTCCTTGAAATCCACATTCAGGAGCACATGTACGCTGGCATCTGCCATATCCTCGCTCCAAAGGAACTCACGGAGCGGTGTTCCGGTTCCCCAGAGCACTACCTTATTATCATAGATACCATAGAACTCCAATGCTTTCAGGATGCGCTCATGAGAGTTGCTTCCATCCACATTGCCCTCGCCGATGATGGCACGGAGTTTGTCTGTAGGATTGATAGGACGCTTGTTCATATCCACCTCGATGCTGTGCCAGTCGCCATCGTGGATGAGCTTGGCAAGATAGATCTTGCGCATCATCGCAGGCATCACGTGACTATTCTCCAAGTGGAAGTTATCGTTCGGACCATAGAGGTTGGTTGGCATCACAGCGATATAGTTGGTACCATACTGAAGATTGTAGCTCTCGCACATCTTCAGTCCGGCAATCTTGGCGATGGCATATTCCTCGTTGGTATATTCCAAAGGAGAAGTAAGGAGCACATCCTCCTTCATTGGCTGCGGAGCATCCTTCGGATAGATGCAAGTAGAGCCCAGGAAGAGGAGCTTCTTCACACCATGAGAATAAGCGTTACTGATTACGTTGCACTGCATCTTCATGTTCTGCATGATGAAGTCGGCACGATAGAGCGAATTCGCCATGATACCGCCCACGAAGGCTGCAGCCAAGACCACAGCATCCGGCTTCTCCTCATCAAAGAACTTCTCAACTGCATACTGGTCGGTCAAGTCGAGTTCTTTGTGAGAACGACCCACCAGATTGTGATAGCCTCTCTTCTCGAGGTTATTCCAGATAGCAGAACCCACGAGTCCATGGTGTCCTGCTATATAAATCTTAGAATCTTTTGATAACATTGATTATTATTGTAAACTATCAACCGTTAACTATCAACTGTTAACTATTACTTAACAATACCCTTCTCCAAGTATTCCACGAGGTTGCAGCGAACCTTCTCACCGGCAGCCTCGGCAGCCACCTTGGCCATATCGCTCTCTACCATGATCTTGACGAGATCTTCGAAAGAGGTGGTGTTTGGATTCCAGCCGAGCTTAGCCTTTGCCTTTGTTGGGTCACCCCAGAGGTTAACCACGTCGGTAGGACGATAGAAATCAGGAGAAACCTCAACGAGAGTTTTGCCGATAAGCTCCTCAGGACCCTCAACGCAGATACCCTTCTCGTTCTCATTCTTGCCTTCCCACTTCAGTTCGATGCCTACGTGGTGGAAAGCCAACTGGGCGAACTCACGAACTGAGTGCTGCTTACCTGTTGCAATCACGAAATCCTCTGGCTTCTCAGCCTGGAGAATCAACCACATACACTCTACGTAATCCTTGGCATAACCCCAGTCACGGAGAGAATCCAGGTTACCGAGATAGAGCTTGCTCTGCTTGCCCTGCTTGATACGAGCTGCAGCCAATGTAATCTTGCGGGTTACGAAAGTCTCACCACGGCGCTCACTCTCGTGATTGAAGAGAATACCCGAGCAGCAGAACATATTATATGCCTCACGATACTCCTTGACAATCCAGAAGCCATACTGCTTGGCAACTGCGTATGGAGAATAAGGATGAAATGGAGTATTCTCGTTCTGAGGAACCTCCTCTACCTTACCATAAAGCTCAGATGTGGAAGCTTGATACATACGGCAGGTCTCGGTCAAACCGCACTGGCGGATAGCCTCCAGGATACGGAGCACACCTGTTGCATCTACGTCGGCAGTAAACTCAGGAGAGTCGAAGCTCACCTGTACGTGGCTCTGAGCTGCGAGGTTATAAACTTCGGTTGGTTTCACCTTGTTCATTACCTGGATGATGCTCATAGAGTCACCAAGGTCGGCATAATGAAGGTGAAAGTTTGGGGTACCCTCCAAATGTGCGATGCGCTCGCGATAATCGGTAGATGAGCGACGGATTGTTCCGTGAACATCATACCCCTTACTCAACAACAATTCGGCTAAGTAAGAGCCATCCTGACCTGTGATACCTGTAATTAAAGCTACTTTTCTATTTTCCATTTACTTCTTTATATATGATAAATTAATAAATTCGTTGCAAAAGTACGACTTTTTTCTCAGACTATCAAACTTTCTGCTATTTATTTGCCTTTTTCTCTAACATTGAACCGTCTGTGTCTCCGGCCAGTTCACCAGATACAGCATTTCCGTAGCTCGCGTAAAGGCGGTATAGAGCCAGTGGATATAATCGGGATTGAGCATATCATCCGTCATATAACCCTGATCCACATACACATGTGCCCACTGTCCGCCCTGCGCCTTGTGGCAGGTTACGGCGTATGCGAATTTCACCTGCAGAGCATTGAAGAACTGATCCTGTCGGATTGCCTTCATCCTATCTGCCTTGAGCGGAATATCCTGATAATCCTCTTCTATCTGATGGAAGAGCTGCTCCTGCTGTTCATGGGTCAGGGCAGGTGCCTCGCTCGTCAATGTATCCAGCAGCACCGTAGCTTCCAGCTCATAGTTGCCGTAATCGGGAAACTGGAGCAGCAGCGTGGCAAAGCGGAAGCCATAGAGGTCAATGCGGCGGCGCACCTTCAGCACTTTCGCCCGATCGCCATTCGCCAGAAAAGCAGGAATCTCGTTGCTTTGAAGTTTATTATTACTCTTCCTCTCTTCTTCCATCCAGTAATAATTGTTCTTCACAATCATGAGGATGTCGCCCTGCGAAAGTTCCTCTTCCCTATCCAGCACCATATTGCGGATGCCCTGATTGAAGATGTTTGCACGCTTGTTGCTGCGGGTCACCACGATGGTATCGTCCAGCCCCACATGGTGATAGCTGTCGGCTAGAGACTCTATCAGTTCGGCTCCAGGCATCTGCTTGATATCCGAATAGCCAGCGAAATGAATCTTCGGAAGTTGGGTAATGTCATCATGCGTAATCATCTGTCTGATCATCGTGGCATTATAGAGAATACCCGATTCCTCGCTCTGTCGGAGCACCTCGTTCAGATCACATTCATACACCTTCAGTCCATATCCCTCCAGCATCGCTGCATGCAGGGCTGGCGATTCCTCCTCGCCTACAGGAGGCAACTGCGCCTTGTCACCTATCAGCAGCAAGCGGTCGTTCCGTCCCTGATACACGAAATGCACCAGGTCATCCAACAGGCATCCGCTTCCGAAGCTCATCCCCCCCAATCCCATATTGGCAATCATCGACGCCTCATCTACCATGAAAAGCGTATCGGTATAGAGATTATCATTCAGATTAAACAGTCCCTCTACCCCCGAAAACGATTTTTCACGATAGATACGGCGATGGATGGTATAGGCAGGCGAACCGCTGTTCAGCGAGAACACCTTCGCAGCCCTACCCGTAGGTGCCAGGAGCATCACCTTCTGACGAATCTCCTTCAGGGTCCTGACGATGGCACCCGAGAGCGTCGTCTTACCCGTACCCGCACTACCTCGCAGAATCATCACGGCATGCGGATCTCTATCGGTAAGAAACTCAGCAAACACCTCCAGGGCATGTGCCTGTTCCTGGGTTGGCGGAAAGCCAAATTGCTGCAATATCTTATATTTTAGCTCGTCTATTATCATCAATTTGTTATTTATCCTTTAATAATTAATAATTTCAACACCAAATATTTTGCGTTGTCTCCGTTTTGCATTATCTTTGCAGAAGATAAGCTGCACTCGGCAATGTGAAAGCAAGCTTTCATTGCG
>ENA-ORRU01000029-ORRU01000029.1-human-gut-metagenome-genome-assembly--contig:-NODE-29-length-99846-cov-8.260314_pt1 | contig 99846 bp, 95 predicted proteins | sample MGYA00242184_ERZ509151 | MGnify/ENA primary metagenome ERZ509151 (study PRJEB26280, sample SAMEA2338667) | human gut metagenome | biome: human gut; feature: human-associated habitat; material: faeces... | reverse complement strand
CCAACACTTACACTAACTGAGGTAGTCGTCGTAGACATAGAAATATCTGGAATGCTTGAAACATTGTTTCTCCATAAATTGAAATTCATTTCATATCCCCCAACCCCTGACATTCCCTTCCAAGAGAAGTTTTTCAACTGTATATCGTGTCCGTTACCCGTTTTATCAACCCATACAGGATTGGCAGCCATCTGCTCATTAGTAAGACCTAATGCTGAATACCTTGCAATCATGCCAGGAATAGATGGGAAATCATCATCATCGCCTTCTGAAGTAGGGGTATAAAGACCATATTTACGTTGAGCTTGTTCTTCCATTAATTTCCTGTATTGCTCATACCAAGACTTATAATCTAATACAGGACCTGCTACACTTATAAGCTTATCTGTATCTTCTACATGTGTTTCATAATGTTTCTTCATACTTATAAGTTATTTATTGTTATTGTTATTTGTTCTTTATTATCCATCGCCTTCTGAAGTAGGGGTATAAGCTTGTTATAAGCTACAGTAGAATTAGATATCCAATCTTCTTTCATACCATCCCAAGTACCTACCAGTATACATCCTTCAGTATCGGCTGTTTTATTGCCTTTGTGGATACGTATACCTAAGAAGTGAGGTACATTAAGTATCTCAGGCATAATACGCTTAAAACGGCTAGAATAGCTTAATTTCACCTCATACGTACCAGCAGGTACAGCAGTATCCCCATACACCTTTTCCTTGCATTTACATGCAATTCCTTTAGGCGTATTAGGACATACTTCAGGTAATGGTCTTACTGGATCTTCAAGTGTATCCGATATATACGCACCATCTACATATAACTCCCCAATAGTATATTCATTAGTGCGAAATATTCTATCTAATCTGAGTTCCATTATGCAGCAGGTGTTTCTAATGCAGATACTCTTTCTTTCAAGGCGTTAACTTCCAGAGTAAGAGAAGAGATTAAACTTCTAACATCAGCATCATCATAGTTACTTAGACCAGCTAATTTCTCTTTCTCTGCAGTAGTGTAGTCATTAGTAGATAATTCTTTACCTATTACTTTATCTACCTTACCTTCAATAATTTCTGCATGATTGTTAATAACATCTATTAACTCAGGTAAGCTATCCATAATCTCAGGAGCATCACCGATTAAAGCATCAACCTTAGCTTCTATTTCATTCTCACGGCTAGTAGCTCTGTTTACTTCAGAAGTAAGATCACTTCTTAGATCTTTAATATCTGATGTAGCCTGATTATTAACATATTTCCATTCCTTACCATCAAAGTACTTTAAGTCACCGCCATTGGGATTAGATGCTAAATCAGCCCAATATTTAACTGATGCTGGATTTGGAGCAATTGTACTTGCTAATATATCGTATTTATTATTGTATGTACTCATATAATATTAAAATAAAAAAGGTTGACTAAATAGCCAACCTTTGTGTTTTAGATTTCAATTTGTTTCTCCTCAGATGAGGGGGTTTCTATTTTAACCTCTGGACGAACAGTAGTTACATTTTGTAAAAGTTGCTTAAGCTCTTTCACTTCAGCTTTTAATTCATCAAGTTCTTTGAAATCTTTTGTCACATTGGTTGTTATGTCCGGAGTTGTATTAAGTAATTTTAAGATGTCTTCACATCTCCTCATCTCTTCATCGTATTTTAATACGCTTTCCTTTTTAACTTTACAGTCATTATAGGATTGCTTAACCATATCTACAATTTGTGTTTTATCTGTGGCTATAGTAAGTCCGATGGTAGAATCGGTCATTATTGTTTTATCTTCAGATACTGACAGTTTCTTCTGCTCACCGTCACAAGAGATAACTAAATCTACAAGCTTACGCCTATTCTGCATAGGCATTGGGAATTGACCTGGTGGCAATGGTTCATCGTAGGGTTTTGATACACTTACTACTTTACCTAAACTGTATGTAGTACTCTTTTTAAAAGTACCTGTAATCTCGAGTACGTGTATATTTGTACCCGACGTTAACTGTGAGAATGTCATATCTTTAAGTTTTAAAAAGATATGGGCAGGTATTACTCGCTGCCCATATATTTAAGTTAATATATTAGGCAGCAGGGGTAGGAATTGTTTGATAATTAGAAATATCTAATAGATGTGTTTCTAGCATCTCTACTCTGGGTTTTACTATGCATATCCTTTTCACGTGCTTCACGATCCATTTTCATGCGTCGCATTTCCATATCAGAGTAATCATCATATTCATATCCACGAGAACGTAGTTCATAAGGACGATCATGTTTATGATAATATTTATCATAGTCCAAATATTCTGGTTCTCTATAACGATTCAAAGAATAATTACCTTTATGATATTCGTGTTCATAAGCTTTATAATCATTCTCTTCATCATCACACATGATATAAACGTAATAATGCCACATCTTACCTTCTGAAATGTCTTTGTCACAAATCCAAGCTTTGGTAAGTTCTGCAAAATGTTTTGTGTTATTGCTGCCAGTCATTGCTACAACAGCTTTATAAAAATCTGAATAGATCATATTCATAGCAACATACCAATCCCATTTGTTATGTTTCTCTGATCTTAAGTTTATGCCCATTTGATTGGCAACGGACGTTGTCTCTTCAACTGTCCAATGAGGGCCTTTAGTGCCATCCTCATTTTCCATGCCTTCTACTGCGTATCTGGCATGTTCCTCATCAAAGTGAGGACCATTTATAGCTTCATATACATTAGCACAGAGTTCTGATTTAAGTATCTGGAAGCCCTTCTCTAACAAACTACCTTCATGCTTTTCTAAAGCTTTACCAAGCTTATCAATAGCCTCAGTAGGAGAAGGATGGTGTTTGATTTGATCTAGAATTTTATTTAAATGCATAGTTTCAATTTGTTTATTGATTAATACTAAATTGAAATATTTTGCAATTATTTTGAAATAGTTATAACCCTTGTTTCAATTGTTTTAATTAAAGGGTTTGTATTAATTATCTGATAATCTCTTATTAAATCTTTCTTAAAATTTAGTGTGAACAAACGTCTGAAAAAGCCTTTCTTACGCCATACTTTACGTTCACTTATATATAAATCTTGACGATTCTTAATGTCTAGTATATGTGTTAATATACTATCCTTTCTCTCTATTTTGATTGTAGTCAATTGATTTGGTTTTAATTCTACTAAAAAGTCAGGATTAGGATCCTTTATTTTATGTAGTATGGTATCTTTAATTACTATTTCAGTAGAAGATACTGTATTTAGCTCTTTATCTTTTAATTTAAGCTCTTTAGCTTGTTTCCTTATTACTTTCACCAGACTGTCATTAGATTCTTTAAAATCGTCTATAGTAAGCATTAAGACTTTATTATTATCCTCAGCATCATTAAGTTTACCTTCGTAATAATGTAAAGCATGTTTAGTTTCTGCTAATCTATTATCTAAGTAATCTACTTTATTACTAAGTCTATAATTATTTAAGCCTAAGAAGACAGTAAGTGCAACAAAACCTATTTTAATATATCTCAACACATTCACTATTTTATCTTTTTAACCAGTTGCTTAACTTTTGGCAAGTCTTTCTTATCTATGGTTATATCAAGATACTTTTCACCTTTACTCTTTATTACTTTACTTAGGATTCTCCAAGGACCATCTGGGTATAATGTATTTAAGTTTTCAACTATAGACCATAACTCAACTCCAGCAATAAGCCCTGCAAAAAGCTCTGATAGGTGAGCATTAAATGATATTAATATATCAGCATCAATTCGTGATGCAAACCATACAATAGCACAAGACCAACCAAACTTACGTAATGTTTTCCAAAAACGTCTAGATTCACATTTTCTATTCTTTTTGATTGATACTTTACAACCAAGTATAGCATCAGTAATGATAAGTAATCCTAGTAATAGTAATACAAAAATGATAGGTGTAAAAGTGCCCATCAACCAATTTAGTAGGCTGACACCAACACAAGCAATAAACTTTGTTATACCTTCACCGGTTAAATCTTTAAAATAGTTCATTGTAGAAACACCTTGGCTTACTAAAAAATAATTATGTAATTTATCTAACATGATGTAAGATTTGAGATATATTGAAATAGAAAACGCTAACTAAATTATGAAAATCTAGCTAGCGTTGTGTTATCTTTTGATAGTACGTTTAAAACGTTAAATAACTATAAAAGTTGCTTAGAGTAATAATCACTATTACATACCTAATAGCGGTTATTGAACCACTGTTACTTGAGATAAATCAATAGGATAAAAACTTCTTATTGCTAAAGCATCCTCTACATAAGCTATCCTCCCTCCAAACAAATGTGGAGAATCTATATTTCCCACAAAACCCCAAACGCGTTCTGTATCCACAAGAGTAGAGGTCCAATAAACGTTGTCAATTTTATTCCCTTCAAGCAAAGTTAAGCATTCATTAACCTCAGTTATATATTGATATAATTCTGACCATTCTCCTAAAGCTCCTACATAACCTTCAGTTACTCCATTTGGCCATTCAATAAATGCTTCAAGCATAGCGTCATATTTTCTATCAGTATCCCAATCTGTCATTGTTCTAGTATTAGTATTACCGTTAAAATCTTTTAAAGCAGTTTGCTCATCTTGTGTAGTAACTATATTTGGGTATTCGTCAATTGTGTATCCAGGTTTTGTAAAAAGGTAATCTGACGACGCCCCAAAAATATCAATGCAAAAAGCACAATTATCAGTTATTACAGCTACACCCATTGCTTTAGAATTATTTTCAATATCCCATTTATCCTTTTTAAAGAGTTTGTTATCTATATCAAGGATATATACTCCTTTCGGTCCTGTTGGATACACTTTAGTACTACCCAAATACATAGCTTTTACCGGGGTAGTACCAACATATGCATTTTTAATATCTTTATTAGTCATAGTTAACCTGTTATTATATAAAGTGTATTAGAATCTTTAACAGTAAGTTTATCATATGCAGCTTGATTCAATTTTATTATATTAGTTACAGTGTTACTAGTTACAGGTATACCTACGGAATTTATGTATGAAAGCTCATAACCTTTTGAAGAATCCTTTATAATGAGAGCAACTTGACCAACCTTTTTTGAACTCATTGTAGAGTAATAATAGTCATAAAAAGTAATATTAGATACTATATTTATATTATTGCTTGTATCATAATTTAAAAACGCTCCGAAAATAGGCTCATTTGTACCAGATGATCCAAATTTACCTGGTTCTGCTTTATCATAATTTATAAAATACATGTAATCATTACTTGGAGTTATCTTACCATCAAAAGCAGATACAATAGCATTATACTCTTGTGCTGTAACTGTAGTTTTGCTCTTATCCTCAAACTTAATAGCATTAATGGCATCAAGAATATTATTCTGAGTTTCTTGTGGTAATACTCCGCTACTGGTTGTTATTGCTTTGTATTGACCGTTGTCGGAGAGGTATTTTGTACCGGAGCCAGTATTTTGTAAACTTTGTCGATTAGATACCGAAGTATAGGTCTTGTTACTCTTATTAATAATTACGGTTGTTACCATTAATCCTATAGAGTGATCACCGGAGTCTACTGTTAAAAAATTTGTTATAATACTATATGTTTCAGTAGAATTACTAATTGTTATCGGGCTAAATCCATCAGGATCCGTTTCAATTCTTGCTGTTGTTATTCCTTTATTTACTGCATCAACTATCTTTTGATAGTTTTCATCTGATAATGTACCACTTTCACTTGGAAATAAAGTTGTCAAGTCAAGATACTGATTGCTAGCTATAATCTCTGACCATTGTTTATTTTTCCTACCATATGTTTTACCATCTGAAGGCGCATCAGGAAATTCTTCTACACCGTAATTGGGTAGTTTTACCCACTCTCCATCTTTCTTTACTTTTATTGCACCCATATTATTCTATAAATATTTGTTTACCAAATGCTTTAGCTTCTTTTCTCACTTGTTCAAATGCTTCCCATTCCATTAATCTTTCTTGAGATTTAGGATCATCAGGATTAACTGAAGCAGTAATCATATTAGATTTTAATGCATCTTCTTCATCTTTAGAATACACTTCTCTAATTCTATTAGTTACAAATAAACCATAATTAGGTTTTTCATAATACACTTCTTCATTGTATACATAATGAACTGTATCATCATCTGTCATACCGTCTTCTCTTTGTTTAGTATCATCTATTTGAACATCCCATCTTACTGCCCATTCATTTAAACCTAAGTATTCAACAGAAATAGGGATGCTATTACTATGTGCAATTCTTGTCATAACCTAATAATAAAATTTTAAGTTCTTTTATACTATTTGTTCCTGTAAATCTCTTCCATAAATTAAAACAGTTACCATATTTACACCATCCCCAGTAAGAAGCTAAGGATCTAAATTTCTTATTAAGATTAACATATCTGGTTTTCCTATAGAACTTTTTTTTCATATCTTTTCTTAATTTCATATGACTATGTTTAAAAACATAGCCTAAGAAATCAACTCCTCTATCATCTACCGGATATATCTGCCAATCATGTTTTACTTCTAATTCAAGATATGAAGTCATATACTCCTTTATCTTTTGCAATGCCTGATGTAACTCTTTCTTATTAGAAGAAAATAGAACTATATCATCACAATATCTGAAATAATGTTTAATTTTTAATTTCTGCTTTACCCATCTATCAAACCATGTTAAATAAAGATTAGCAGCAAACTGTGATATATAATTACCAATAGGTAATCCTTTATCTGTAGAATAAATTATCTCAGATATTAAATTCAGAAACCTCTTATCTTTGAATACTCTACTAAATAGATCCATCATAATCTTTTGATTCACAGAAGGAAAGAATTTCTTTACATCCAGTTTCAAACAATATTTAGTATTCTTTGGATCTGTTTTTAATGCGTGTTTCAATCTTTTTACTGCTAAGTGAATACCTCTGCCTTTAATACAACTGTAAGTATCTGAAGTAAACCGCTTAACTAAATAAGGTTCTATAACATTCATTGTAGCGTGATGAGCTATACGGTCTGGAAAATAAGGTAACCTATATATTTCTCTTTCTTTATGACCTCTATCAGCAATAATAGTATAGATATCATATTCAGAAGTTTTATACGTACCTTCGATAAACATTCTTTGTAATTTTAATAAATTCTCATGTGAATGTTTATCAAATTTAGCAATACCATAACGTTTAGATTTGTTAAGTCTTGCTTTCTTATCTGCTAGAACAAGATTGTTAAAATCGATAATTCTATTGAAAATATTACCAATGCGTTTCATTGCTATTTTGGTGTTAGGACCCGTTCGTCCAATACTACTAGGGTCCCTTCAAAGCACCTGTTATTTTTCACCAAGGGGTGAGGCTGATCTAATTTATACAATAAAAACTTCCAAAATTTCACTGTGAACTGATATTCGAATTCGAATTCGATGAATCATTATTAGCATTCGAATAGAAGACTCTGCAATTAGACTCATTGTCTGAATTACCTGACTTACTTTTTAATACATCTTCATCTAATCAAACCATTCTTTTAGATCCCGCCTTTGTTAATACTCTAGTTTTATAGGTTTATCCATTAAACCCAGGCTCTAACGCCAAAAATTCTTCTTTTGTTTTAACTACTATATTTCCATAAAAGCCCAACCGCGAACCGAAAGACGAATGCGAAGCCGACGAATCATGAGAAGCATACGAATAGAAGACCCCGCAATAGGACCCACCGCCCGAATAACCCGACCGCAGCAGAATCCTACTACCCGTATTTTGATAGTAATAGTCTGCATAATATGTAGTGTCTGATCCACCGCTAACGTAAGTAGGCATAATATCCGCGTATTCTCCGTGAGCAATACCAGTAATCCAACCACTAGAAGAGGCAGCAGCATTGCTGCCAGAAGAGGCAACAATTTGTCTTACATTTGTATATCCTGCAGATGTTAAACCGGAAAGGTCAGTATTTACCTTAAGACCTCCATCGTACACTATCCATTGTCTATTAATAATATTAATACCTTGTACGAATTCGTATTTACCATAATAACAATCTTCAAGACCTAAGAAATTACTACTTTTACTAGACTTTCCATCCCTGTTACCTAATGACACTGTGGCACCTATCGAACTATCCCAAGAACGTGTACCACCGGAACAAGGTATGCTACTATTATCTGTACTTATATTCGTATTACCATATTTAGCACAGAATAAATTAGCAATAGTTTTATGGGCTCTATAATCAATCAATCCCCAATTTGAACCATTGGTTTGTGCTTGATTGAAAAAGGTTTCTATAGTTTGATTTCCAGTACTAGTCGTATTGGGTCTGCTGGTTAATTTACCGTCAGTATTATATGCTTCAAATACACCAATCAAACATTCTCTTTCTTCTTTATAAGAATCGGTAAGCTTTCTATCAGATATATACAATTTGAATTTACCCATACTCACTAGTTCTGTACGATAATAATATTTAGGGAAATGAACCATGTAATATACATAATGATAAGCACCAGTACGGTTAACAGTAGAACCATCTTCCCATTTATTACTATCCGTAGAATTTAAATAGGCAATAGCAGCAGAACCATCATCCTGAGGTAACGCTAAACATCTTTTAAATTTACTAGTAAGGTTAGTAATGATATCTAAATTACCACCTCTTTCTAGTGTAGTGGTACTTGTGGTTTCGTCAAATTGGACCCACATAGCGTGTGTTTCTTCATTGATCTGTTCCCAATCAAGAGTGACCTCTTTCACATCATCCAAACTACTTATTTGAATAGTTTGAATCTCTGGAGTGATATATCCTGCTACGGATTTAGGTTCAATAGTCCAAGTTTCAGTAGTTGGTAATACAAATGTATTTTCATCAGTATCTCTTGTAACCAAAGTGTAGGAACTTTCCTTTGGTACAGTATTAGAATACACATATACGTCTGCTAAACCGCTAATATCTGTTGCTAATTTTATTTTCAATTTAGCTCCTCGATACATTAATGTTTTTTCTTCAGCTACTCCATTTGCTGTAGAAGTTATAGAATCTGGTGTGACCCATTTCCTAAAATTAGGAGAACTAAAAACAGATACTTCAGTACCCTCAATAGTATATTGAGCACCAGTTGGAATTTTTACAGTATAGGTACGATTACCAGAAAGTGTTTTAGTTACATAACCTGATAACTTTACATCAACCTTATTAGAAAGTAATTCAGGATGATTGCTAGTAACATTAATTGTTACAATTGTGGTATTATAAGTTAATGTTATAATCCTAATATTACCTGCTTCTGCAATAAATGTTTGAGATTGTGGTTTAGCATAATCAGTTACATCACTACAAGTAATAGTATATGTAGTATTTACTGGAATTGTGGCAGTAAGTTCAGTTCCTTCCCATGTAAGTACTTTAGAAGTTTCACCATAAGCTATAGTAATAGTAACACCATTAATGTTAGAATCTGATAACTGATTACTTGCAACAGTTATTTTAACAGTTTCATCTTTAGGTGCTGCTTCTACTTCTACCCATGTTCCATTCTGTCTAGCATACTGTTTACCATCTTTAGGTGCTTCTGTAACTACTAATTCATCAAAAGTATTGTCTGATAAGTCAACCCATATTTCTTGTTCGCCATCAGGTTGTGTACCTTCGCTTATATATACTTCATCAGATATATCTGTTTTTAAAGCATACTCATTGCCTTGTTTACCATCAAGTAAATCAGCATCTAAACCACTACCAACCCCATCTACTGTCTTTACTTTAGATAACACATCTGTAGCAGTATATGCAGAGGAATCTAATTTTGTATTAACCTGAGTAGTAGTAGCATAACCTTTTGCAGTTAATTCAGTTTCAGTTACATATTCTTCAGGTACTGAAGTAAGATAATTGCCTTTTGGTTGATAAGTACTAGCTGCATCAGTCTTAGTTAAATACCCACTAAGATCTACTGTTTCGCTTAACTTATCCCAATCTGGAGTAGATGAAGTAGCTACATAATTAGCTCCTGTATCCTCAAGATTATATACATCACCTATTGTTACATTGTCTTTAGGTAAGGCTTCATAATTAGCTACAGAACCTTTTACCCTATATACTGAACCTATAGCAGTATTAATCTTCTGATCTACTTGTTCCTCAGTAATAATAGTAGGTTTATTAAGTATCTGTGCATCTCCAGATTCAGCATTCCAGTCAGCATTAACATTTACTTCAGCTCCTGCAGCAATACCAGCTAATTTAGTTTTATCTTCATTAGTGTAATCATTTGTACTTAACTGTTTACCAGATACTTTGTCTACTTTGGTATCTAACTTACTGTCTACATAAGTTTTATCAGCTTTACCAGAGATTTGTTCAGTAACATCTACTGCTGCCACAGTATCATCTACATACTTCTTAGTGGCAGGATGATAATCTGCAGTAGGTGTATATGTACTAGTATTACTTTTAGATATATATCTACTGTCGTGATTGTGACTAGTAATATCCCCAGTAAGTACAGCTTCTACATTCTGTTTAGTTACAGAAGCATCACTACCCGGGTCTCCTTTCTCTCCTTTTTCACCAGGATCACCTTTTGGACCTTGTATTCCAGGTGCTCCATCGGCTCCCGGTTCACCTTTAGGACCAGGTTCTCCCTGTTCCCCCTTAGGTCCTACAGGCCCCTGTGGTCCTGCTGGTCCTTGAATACTACCTACGTTACTCCATTTAGGATTAGATTCAACGTTACCATTTTCACCTACATATACATATAGATTACCAGCAATTAACCAAGCATCACCAGATACACCTTCTTGTGGTAATTCTGATTCAGAATCTAATTCTCCTTTAATATTTAATCCTGAACCAGTATCCCCCTTAGGTCCTTGTGGACCAGGTTCTCCTTGTGGCCCTTGAATTCCCTGTATACCTTGCTCTCCTTGCTCACCTTTAGGTCCAACAGGCCCTTGTATACCTTGTTCACCTTTTTCACCTCTGTCACCTTGTAAACCTCTTTCTCCCTGTAAACCCTGAGGTCCTCTTTCACCAGTAGCCCCTTTATCTCCTTTAGGTCCAGTTTCACCTTTCTCACCTTTTAAAGAGATTAACCATTCGTCTTCTGTACCTTCAAAGCCATGTTGTACTGCTACTTGATATGCTGATAAACCTTGAATACCTTGTGCACCAGATAAGTCTGATATAAATTTCCATTCAGTGTCACCCTTTAAATACAATCTAGAATCCTCTTCATTTTCAACATTACCTGTATCAATCATTACAAATTGTCCTATAGTTACTTCAGGATTATTATAATCATCTTGCATAGCTTGAATCGAAGGATAGGTCTTTACAATAACAAATGCATCACCAACGGCATTAATACCACTATCTTGATAAGTATCTTTTGCATAGTCATAGATATACCAATTACCATCTACAATCTTTGGTGGATTCTGAAGTACTTCTTTTGAGTCTTTTACGGCTTGTTTGGCATCTTTAACCGCATTAGGTACTTCATTAAGCATTTTGCCAAAGTCTTCTTCAGTACCTGTATATCCATAATCTACTGCATATTCATATGCAGTCTTACCATATGCGGTAGCACCAGTGTCAGCATATTCGTTTAATGCAGAATCAAATACCCACCAATTACCATTTTCTCCAATAATTGGACTTTTACCAGAAGCAGAGATACCTGTATCACGATTATCTATCCACCAGTTACCATTAGAACCAATGAAAGGAGCAACAGCATCTTCACTAGTAGCATCTGTCAGTTTAACCCAAGACTTAATATCAGGATTATATACTTTAATTACTTTTCCTTTTGAATTTGCTCCCAAGTCTATCCAGTACCCAACTTCATTAGAATTGGGTACCATATAGCTTGCAAAGAATTCATAATATACATTATTCTTTATCATTACTGTATTGTTTATAGATTAAAGGTTCAGTTAGATACATGCTGGTGAAAGGATAATCTTCTTTTTTTTGTCTAAGATCATTAATAAGATCTCTAAGAACTTGTCTTCTTTCTGCAACTTCTGTATAATTGTATTGTGAAGAAGGTTCTTGTCCTAGTACCATTGCTTCTGCAGCCTTAGTCATTATATAATCGGTAGAAGCTAATTCTTCTTCTGCTTCTTTTAATGCTCCTTCTAGTTCTGCAGTAATGTAATATGTGCACAGTAATTCACCATTTTTATAAAAATATCTTTTCATTAGATATTTTATAGTTTCATCGTGTGGATCTTCGATATCTACTATATCATAATAATTAAGATCTAGATTTTTTATTAAAACATCTATTTGATCAGTCATGTCTAAACCATTAAATTCATCACTATTTAGTACATAACCATCACTCTTTCTTACTATTATCGTCATAACTTAAATATTAAATTGTTCTTGCATAATAAGTATCTGAAGCTGTAATTAAAAATCTTCTTGCCATAGCTTTGTCTAATTTATAACTACTTATATTTCTACCAGATTCATCGAACAGCGCCATACCAGAACTAGGAAAAATATTATATGAAATGCCCCAGTTAGAAGCATAAAGTAGCACTTCTATATTAAAATAATCGTTACTTTTTAAGCCTAAATGTTCAGCTAGTAATGATCTATCCGGTAAATATACCGTACTATAACTAGTACTATATATTTCAAATCTCCAACCATAACCACTACCATTTTTACCGCTGGGCCAAACTAGTTGAATACTATTTCCCTCGGCATTAGGATTTAATTGTGCTTTACATGTATCATATACTCCTTGTCTACACCAAAGAAAACCACTAGTAACAGCTAAACCAACAGCCCAACCCTGTGAGTTAGTAGCACTAATAGTAGATCCTAAAATATAATCACCATAAATATTACTAGTATAACTTATAGACATTGGAAGGTTTTTACCATAGGTTGCTGGAGCAGAATTGATACCAAAACCGGCGTTAACTCCATCCCCCCTACAATAATATCCGGAGTTACTTAATGACCATCCACTTCCTCTTAAACCATTACTAATTTGAACTCCACCAATATCACCACTACTTGCTGATATTGTACCAGTAATATTAGCTTTAGTGGAAACCATACTTCCATCTTTTTTTATCCTAAAAGGTGCACTACCAGGACTAGATGCTGCATTACTACCAGCTGCTAAATGCACATCGCTTAATGGTGAAGTTCTACCATCTAGACGCATAGTATTAGATTGAGCATAAATATACTCATCTGCAAATTCCCAACCTGCAATAGTTGCTGTTTCTGCTAATAGTAGACCAGTAGCTATTGATTCGAAAGATGCTCCAAATCTTGTCCAATACCTACCAGAAGTACCATCCACTGTAGTGTAACTATTTGATGGCTTATTACTGTTAGTAGCTACTGGTGCACTACCTCTATAATACTTATTCCACATGTAGTAATAGCTACCATCTTTAACAACATCTCTAACATTACCTGCATTGCCATCAGTCCATCCATAGGTTTTTCCAGATGCCCATTCACCTCTGTAATTTAATCCTGGTCCATCCAAACCATCAGAACCCGGAGATCCAGGAGATCCTGGGGAACCAGCAGGCCCTCTATCTCCTTGTGCACCATCTTTACCACTTATCTTTACTGGGGCTGTCCATCTATATCCAGTAGTTTGGTCTACTACAACTACACCATTGTTATTAGGGTCTATATTACCATGACTTTCCCATGTAGCATAACTAGTAGAGTAAGTAGGATCAAGGTACCAAGTATAACCACCACTGGATGTACCAGAGGAAGAAGGTCTAGTAGTTAACGTAGGTCTGCTAGGTGTGTTATTGGTCATACAGTATATCGATATTGGTTGATAACCAGCTGCACCGCCTTTAGCCTTAGTAACGGTAAAATCACAAACATCTACTTCTTTAGCATCAACTAAGAAATGGATTCTCCATACAGCAGTATCTGAAGTAAGAGATGTTACTGTTACTTTCTTACTAGTATTGTCTACGTTTACTGAACCATTACCACTTATTAGTGTACCTGTAATAGAATAATTATTATTTTCAATTTGATCTATACCAAACCACAATCTAGTTTCAGTTACAGCCCTAGATAATTCTGTAGGATCTACTTCTCCATTAAAATTGGCAGACACAGTATGAGCTTCATTTGTTAAAGTACCTCTGTAACCACCTTCACCATCTTTACCGTCATACAGTTTATTGATGGTCATCATATCCATATATGTAGCACCTCCATTAGTAGATGTAACTTCACACTTAAAGGTTACTTCATTATTACCTGAGAAATAATTACCAGTAGGACTTACTAATAGATTATTACCCGTTTCATTTACTAGTTCTTGCCAATCATTTGTACCGGGTAGAGCCCAGTACCAGTAAAACATAGGTGATTCTATATTAAATGCAGTAGCTAACAAATTAATTGTAGCTGGAATAGGAGTGTTAGCATTAGAAGCATATTTAAATACTTGTTCTCCCGTAACCATTACATATGCTGCATCTACACCATCAAATCCAGATTCTCCATCATGAGTTTTATTTATATACCAATCCTTAGTAAGGATAGTAGCATCTGTAACTTTTATAGTTAATCTTATAGTAGCACTTACTGTAGTAATTGTGCTTAATGTAATACGGTTGTTTTGTATTTCAACTGTAGCACTTCCATTAATCGTAGAAGCTTCTATAGATACAATTTCTATAGGATCTATGCCATGATATGCATACACTTCTGTATAAATAGTATTTAAATTTACTAATGGAGTATTGCCAGATGAATCATAAGGTATATTTACAGTACTATTTGTTAAATCTACATAATATGCATCTAATCCTTCAGCACCATTTGCTAATTTAGCAATTTGTATGTCATCATAATATTGACTGCCATCTGAATCAGTAACTACACAACGTACATTAGCTGTCCTTGTAGTAAATATTGTATGTGGTATTTCAGTACTTACATTATTGCCAATTATTTCTATCGGCTCGGTTAACAATCTCCATTCATATGTAGGATTAGTCATACCATAAGTATTACAATACAATACTACAGATGATGGTGTAGGTGTACCAGAGTAATCAGGAGTATCGTATAAAAACAACCTTGTACCAGTGATTTCTACCCATTTAGCTACATCATCACCAGGTTTACCTGAATCACCTTTTGATACTTGTAATTGCCACTCATCATTATCAGGACCTGGTACACTAGTAACTCCATCTTTCATGGCAATCCACAAACTACCTTGATATGTAACTTGATCGTAATAATTATAAGTAGTATCTGGATTCCATTCTCCACGATAAATAGGAACTCTAACTACGTCACCTGTCTCTGTGGTTTGCATTAAAGTACCAACAAATTTACTTTCTTTTCCAATTACTGTACGGTCTTTACCAGCCAAAGTAAAGTCATCAATGTTATCATAGAAAGTAATTCTAGGAGCCCCTTCTCCTTTGGCAGAAATGAATATAGCATTACGTCTATCATTCATAGATGAATTCAATTCAGAATCTGCTTCTACCCTATGACCTAATAATAAGACTTTATCTCCTACTTCAGGATTAGCGCTACCGGGTTCGCACACACTTTTAGAAAGAACAATGTAGTTATTACCTACTTCAGATACCATTCTCCAGTATCTTTTTACATTCTTTCCATCAAATTTCTGACATATAGCCTGGTCTCTTACCCTAAATTGATTGTATTTAGTACCATCTTCATCATCAAAATAGCAAGTCCAACCGTCACTGCCGTCTACTACTTCAACGATTTCCATATCAGCCATCGTAACTAATATATCTCCGCCAACAGCTTTTATTTCATTTACAATTAGTTCATTTACTGTTAGATTACCACGAACAAATAAATCATCTACTTCTAAATGCCATTTGGTATTTACGGGCCACAAACTAGCTCCTTCACCATCCCAACCAGATCTAAAGGTTTTGCCACCTTGTATACCTGCCAAAAATGTAGTATAACCTGTTGCCGTATCACCGTCTTTGCGTAGATAATCTTCTTTTACTTTACCTGAAGTATATATTGTGCCATCGCTAGGTGCAGTAGTTTGTCCAGTCTTAATTAAAGGAAGAGACCCAGAACTGCTTGAAGTAATATTATCTATCTGACATTCCAATTTACCTAAGGCTTGATTTAAAGTATCAGTAGTAGTTAAAGGATCAGCGTTTTCTCCTTTGTAATACCCGGATAATGGAAATATAGTACTAGTAGGTTGTGTATGAAAACCAGGTGCTTCACCACTACCACCACCATTTGCAATTAAATCTGCCAATGCTGTAATAATGTTTTCATCTTCAATCAACCTATTTAATAGGTTTTGTAATTGTTCTTTAGTAGACTTATCATCAATAGTATCTATCCAACCCTGTACTGTATCATTAACTTCAGTTAAATCCTTATCATGTTTATCTTCAAGAGTAATGATCTTATTGTTTAGTACATCATAGTAACTATTAATATTACTACTTAGATTATTAGTAACATTAGTATCTCCTTCTACTATCTTGTTGGATAGATCTACATAATTATTATCTACTTTAGTATCAAGATTAGCTACATCTTCTTCAATACCATCTACTCTTTCATTAGTTACAAATGTACCAGATAAACTAGTTTCAAAATCATCTTTATGAATTATCTTATTAGTTTTATCTTGTACAAGAGTTAGAATATCATTATCTTCAAAAGATGTGGTAACCTCAAATTGTGATATCTTTTTATTCATATTACTCTTGAATTATATGTTCTTCTACTTCTGTTAATATACAATCATCGTCGATATCTTTTTCTGGATAGAAATTAATTTGTTTTTTTAAACAATGCATACATTCTATAATTTTATCTACATCTTCCTGAGTAATGGGAAAATCTTCATCATCTACTTTAGTACTAGCCCAACTAGATAATTTGCCTAAATGCAATAATAATACTAAATTGGTAATAGAAACTTTATCTAATTCTACATTGCACTTAGTAGACTGATTAACTAATTCCCCAACTTTATTTACATATTGTGCAAGTTCCATTACCACATTTATTACAACTGTTACACATTATATTACAATCACACTTTCTAAGATTTAACATATTCAGCATTTCTTTGTAATACAAATCAGCATCTTCTGTTAAACCCAATGCTGTAGCGTTATCATAAAGAGTTTTCTTAAATAAGAACATCATAATTAACTCTTTCATTTTGTTATCTAAGCAATTGCTACAGTAATTTCTTAATAGTTTAACTTCTGCATAATACAGAGATTCATTAATTTCATTCATATCAATCGTATAAATAAAAAAGGGACTGGGGATAACTTCCCCAATCCCCTTTTGTGGTTAAATTTATTTTCTAATTAAGCAGTTACATCTGTACCAGCAATGAATGATTTAATCATATTAACAAACAGAGCATTTGTAGAGATCTGTCCTTTGTTAACATATATTTCAGCAGATAACGGAGTAGTCTTAATGTACTGATTGTCATTAGACAGATACTTGTTATCCCATTCAATTGTAATAGTATCATATTCTACATCCAATTCAGATCTGAATTCCGGAGCGATATACGGATAGATAGCATTAGCACGGTACTGAATGCCTTCATATCCTAAGTTCCAATTTTCACGATCACGAACAATGTAAGCATTACCACGACCCGGAGTACCCTGAGTCTTAGCAATTGTCAGATTAGAAATCGGATACATTACATTGCTCAGCAAACCAGAAGGAATTGTTGTCCACATGAAAGCTTCTACAGATACCTGGCAATAGCCTGCGTCTGTCGTAATACCCTGATTGTAAGGAATTTCCTTAGCATTCAAAGTAAGAACAGCAGCGCTAGAAGTAGCTACTACACGAGCACCTTTGTGATTGTTAATCTTCTTTACAAAAGCGTCAATCAAATCTTTCGGAGCAGTAGTCTTAGCGATTACTTCATAAGTATGAGTAAACTGACCCGGAGCTTCGTGAATGTCATTATAAACAAGACGCAAAACATAACGGTGACCAATTTCCGGAGTAACATTAGTAGCTGTGATAACAATCTTATCTTCAGCTTTAGCTACGAACGGAGTGATAACCATAGAAGGGCAAGAACCTTTCTGAATAGGCATAGAATACTTAATCACAGCCTTAGTGGTCTTCGTACCTTCTTCGTTATATACGTCTTCTGTACCCTGGCAAACACCAACATAAATAGCATTAGCAGCAGCAGCATTAGCAGCTGTTGTCAACAGTTTTTTGTTTTCATCAAACAAAGCGATAGCACCATCAGCTAAAGAATCTACATTAGAGAACGAAGCCGGAGCTGTCTTAGCAATGAGTACTGTATTTACCTTTTGTAGCATAATTTATTTAATTTTATTTAGTTAAACAAAAGCGCTTAGTTTAACTGGTTTAGTCTTCTACTTTCACTTGTTTCCACAAGTATTATATAACTTCCATATGCAATTATTAAATTCTATTTGGGGTAAATTATTCTTACATAGGGCTTCCCATAATTTGTTTGTCTTTTTTCCAAATATATATCTTTCTGCTTCATTAATAGAAGAGAATATTTTAATGACATTTAGATTAAAATCTAACTGTATTACTTTTTTATACTCTTTTCTAGAATTTTTATATCTATTTCGATATTCTTCAGATTTCCATTTATTTTTAGCAGATTGAGATCTTTTTATTCTGGTTGCTTCTTGTTCTTCATATGAATATCCAGGTCTAACAGATCTTGTACCACTTCCACCTATAGTTCTATTATATCCTTTATCTCGATTAGTAGAATCATAGTAGCTTATCCAATAAACTTCTAAACCATCTAATAAGTTACTATCTTCAGGTTCTTCTAATATTGTAATATCAAAATTAGCAATTCCGTATTTATTTAAAGCCTTATGAAAATAATTTGGTTTATTTTTAGATTGCCAAATATGTTGTGCGAGTCTTTCCCTAAGTTTTTTCTTTGTTTGTCCTATATAAATTTTTCCATTTGTTAAATTTTCAAACTTATAAATTACATTTTGCTTTTTACCATTATTAGAATTTAATATTTCACTGTAAGTCATATAACTTTGTAGCTAGTAATTTCCGCGTAAACTAAACTTTATTCCATCGTATTTGTCTCATTAATATACGATTGATATCTTGGATTAGCCTGGTTTTCCAAGTATAACTCCGCTGCTAGCTTTACAATTTCTGAATGAGTTGATACTGGCATATCTGTATACTCATCAAAAGGAGCATCAGTCAGGCTAATCTTTTTAGGAGTCCTCAAGTATGTGAGGATATAATTCTTTATATTGTAATTACCATCAGTATATAAATGGATTTCATTACCTTGATATAATCTCAAAGGTCTTGCTGAAGTACCATGTAATCTATACTCTGATAATGTATTTTGTCTTTGTCTATCAAAATTCTCAATAGTAGCTTCTAACACATCTGTGTGTTTAGTCCTAGGTTGACCATTTGGACCTTTAGGCCAACAGTTGTTATTACTATAGATTACTGCTGTTTCACCTAAAGTAAACATATAATCTGTTGGTAATGTAACTACTTGTTCTTCTGGGAATGTTGTAAACTGATATGTCTTATTGGTTACAAGTGTACGAAGATCATCAATTCTTTTCTGATCCTGTTCAAATGCTGTACGCTTGTAATTAATACCTGAGTATCTAGTTTTAATAAACTTATCTAAACCAGCCATTAACCAATATTCAATATCTGCTGTAACTGGCTTCTCAATATTATTATCAAGTAAACCTATTTCGGTTTCAAATGCAGTTTGTAATTCAATGAACTTCATAATTATTCTCTATTACTTTGGTTAGATGGTTTAGTTTGTAATCTGTATTTACCTTCTGTGATAAACATATTAACAGCAAGGTCAACTATTTCACTATGAACAGATTCAGGTAATTCACATTTTGAAGCACCAGTTGTAGTATTAAATCTTAATGGTTTTCTATAGTAAGTAAGAATAACACCACTTAAGGTAGTGTAAGCATCTACTACTACTTCCATGTACATATATTTAGTAGTTGGATCAGATATTAAAGCTACTGCTGGTTGTCTTACAATTGGTGTATTATAAGCAGTCTTCATAAACTTTGGTAGATCTCTATATTTTACTAATTGATTATCTACTTTAGTTTCAGTAGTATACTGTTTATAAGTACCTTTTACTTTACTTACGGAGTGTACGTATAAGAAATACTCATCAGTAGTGGAGTAAGGTAACCTATACCTTGCAATACCATTGGATGTCGAACCACTTTGAGTAAGTTCTTTTTCAACCAACAGACTTTTGATAGAATCGGTATTTCTTGTTTGAGTATTAGTCTCAACTTCCATTTGATCATCGCCCACATAGTTCATCATTACATAGCGATCTTGGGCCTCATTTAACAATGAGAAAATAAGATCTGAATTAGGTTTTTGTTCTATAGTAAGAGTAGGATCTATTAATTGTAACCTACGCTCAAATTCCATTTGACATTCCTTGCTACTCATATTATTCTGCTAATTGTGCCACATATTGTGGGTGTGATTGAACTCTTGGTGATTCAACATTTTCTAACGCCATATCAGCAGCTAACTTAACTACTTCATATTGCATATACTCTGGTATTTCATCTAATGTAGACGTAATATCTTGATTATTAATCTTACGAGGATATGCTAAGTAAGTTAAGTCGATAGTATAGGGACCTGTCATAAGATCCCTATCCACGAATACTATCAACTTGTTATCCTCTAATATAGCAACAGGCTCTTCTATCCAAGGTTTATTATTATAAGTTTCTAAGAATCTTAAAGCGTTCTCATGACTTATTAATTTAACATTAGCTAGTTTACTACCAAAATGTAGAGTACCTTGTATGAAGTACATACGCTTATCTTGTGTATCACTACCGTACTTAATACTTGATTTAAAATCATTAAGCGTTAATCTGTTATTAGTAGTTTCACTAAGCAAAGTTAACCCTTTGTCTGTTCTTACTAGACCTTCTAAATCTGCTACACGTTTAGTATTACCTTCAAAAGAAGTTTGTATAGTGTTATTACCAGTAAACTTAGTAGCTATCTTACTTAGATAAGCAGTATATAACCAATAATCTATTTCTTCTGGTAAGAAAGAAGGACATCCAGACATGCCTATATTAACAGCATTCTTGTCAGCTTCTACTTTAAATGCAATATGTGCTTCTGCTATTGTCATATTTACTTGGATTCTATTTCTTGCATGATAGCTAATCTAATATCCTGATTTTTCTTATCATCAAGCATTAGTACAGCTTCATCCATACTACGTCCAATTACATCAGTGCCATAGTAATATAAGTTCTTATTCTTACGAATAATATTCTTGCTAATAGCTGCTTCAATCAAGTATTGAGTTTCTTTATTCTGGTTGTTGACCCAAAGTAAGAGATACTTCTGAGGATCTGCTTCAATTAACTCATTAAGCTTACTTTCTACTAATTCACTAGAAATAGAATCAGATTTAATACCATAAAGTCTAAGACATTTACGCATTTCTTCAAGTGACATCTTAGTAAAGTTAGCGTAAGCTTCACGTTTAACTTTAAATTTCTTATTATTTTCTTCAGCTTCCGCTTCAGAATTAATCAATACAAAATCATTACTTGGTTTGATATTAGCTGTTCCACAAGCTACTCTCTTGTGATTCTTGAGAAACAAATATGCAAGTTCGTCTTCAGGTCTTTCTGTATGTAAGTAATAATCTTTATTACCAACTTTGATAGCATAAGTAGTCCAGAAAGAACTATAAGGAGCTAAATGACCTTCAGGATAACCGATAGCTTTCTCTAATCTACGAGCATCTTCTTCTGTTAAACCTGTATACTTGTTACCTGATCTTGTCCAATATGACGCGATGTATTCAGAACAATTTTTAAACTTTGCAATCCCAGACCAGGGATTAATTCTAATAAATCTTAACGTTGCTTCCATATATTTATATAAATATAGATTTTAAACCTGTTAATAAAAATATAGGGGCTGTTACGCCCCTATAAATCTTTATCATATTTTATCGGCGTATTTGTGTATACACTGAATTATGCTTCAGCATCCATAATAAGTTCACCACAACCACGCGGATCTCTTACCATAATACCCATTTCACCTAAGAAGTGAACTGTGTAACCATCCTTTGCATTAGAACGCAAAGTGTTGATAGATTTAGCAGGACCTGCAGGAGAGATAGAACCACCAGTATACCACTGCATGAATTCACGACCTTTACGTACTACCTTAACAATGTTTGCTTCACCATCACGACGGCTAACATCCAAGAAAGTAAAACGATAAGATTCCAGCGGCTTACCAGAAATTGGGTGCAACAGACGGTTGTCTGTAGTATTATCATACAGCGGGAAGTGTTTCAGTGTCAATTCAATACCGTTAGTCATCTTGTAAGTTACAAACTGACCACCAAGTGTCAATTCCTGACCACTACCACTTACGAACTTAGTATCGATCAAGTTCATTGTAGCTGCTTTCTGTTTCAATACACGGTCAAATTCACGAATACCCATTTCACCAGTAAGTGCAACGAATTTACGTTCATTAGTACCAAGTACATTATAAGACAGATCAAATAAGAAGTCTTCCAGCAATTCAGCTGTCAACTCAGTATAATAACGTCTGTTAGACGGAGCGATCTGTTCCAAAAGACCAGCAGGCAAATAAACCGGACGACCGTTAGTACCTTTCAGAGAGAAAGTACCATCCTGGTTACGATTAGACTTAGAGTAAACCATCATCTTTTCGCAACGTTTACGCCATTCACGCAATGCTGTCCATTCCTGATAATCAGACCACAAATAAGATTTCTTACCTGTTTTAGGATCCTTCAATGCAATCCACAGAACAGTTGCATAAGCTGTACCAGTAATATCATAGCTCAAACGAGTTGTGAACAGGTAGTTACGCATCTTGAACTGAGTATTGTAGTTCAGGATATCTGCTTCTTCACTATATTCTTCGTAAGCAGAACCCAGACGTGACAGTTCACGACCAGCCAACAGATACTTACCAGGAATATAAGAATTAGACTGACCATCTGCAATAAACATAGTATAGCACCACAGGTTACCGTCCTGGATAGGAGCACCAGAAATACGTAACTGATATTCCTTGTCATCAAGTACTACAATAGCACCCGGACCAAACCATTTGTCTTCTACCCAAATCTGGATAGGTGTGTTACCAATACCTGCCATAATAGTGTCAGCATTAGCGGCAGTAATTTCTGTACCCTGCCATTTAGCAGAGCGAATTGTTACAGCTCTATCGGTATCGATTTCTACGTACCATTCATACGTACTCTGGTCAATGGTCATTACATTACCAAGACCACCCGTAATAGCATCAATAGATGTGCCATAAGCACCATCTTTAGCAGCAAAAACGTAAGATACGATACGTTCTACTTCATAAGGTCTTGATAACATTGCTTCTGAAATCTTATTTTCGTCAATAAGATCTGAAAACCATCTACTTTTACCGATTTGCAAATTATTCAGAATTCCGTTATCCATAAATTAATTTATATTTTTATATATTATTTAAACTACGTGCTGCGATACTCCAGATAGAGTTTGGTGAACTAGTGTGAACTTTCTTTGAGTTTTTTGAACTACCCGTGTTTTTTAAGCTTTGTTTAAGTGTTTTTATAGCAGAGCTAGTTCCAATTTTTTTAGCAGTATCTAGCAAAGTGTCACCCTTCATAGTAAAATAGGCTGACTCAATTAAATTTTTGACGCTCTTAGAATAGTCCTTTTGATATTGAGTAAGACCATCAGCGTCAGCTTTAAAGATGTAATTTAGTAAAGCTTTCTTATCTTTTTCAGGAATAGCTATACCGCGTATATCTTTTAAAGATTTAATGTTGGTGACAACGTCATCTACAAATCTTTGTTGGCGCTCTACTCTCTGTTCATTTTCCTTTTTTTGTTGCGCTAATAGCTGTTCCTTTCTCTCTTCAGCTATATCCTTCATAGCTTCCAATGCATCTTCAGCTTCATCTTCAAGGATACCAGCATCTTCATACTTTTCAATTTTACGAGCAATTTGCTTCTCATTAAATCCTTTAGCAGCAAGCAATTCTCTTACAATTCTCTTTTGATTTTCTTCAATAGTAGTATCAAAAGTCTCATAATCAATTGCAGGAGCAGCTTTGAAATAATCTTCAAGTTTACCACCATTACGTACAAATTCATCCAACTGAGCAACTTCTTCACTAGCATACTCTGGTGTAGAATTCTCCTCAATCATCTCTCTAAAATATTCACAGAGCTCTTCTACTGTAGAAGGTTTATCTTCTCCTTCTTCTACTTCAAGACCCATTTCTTCTGCTACAGCATCAAAGAATGCAGTTACTTGAATACCTTCGTTATCCAATTCTTCTCCTTCAGTAGGAGTATCTACTATACTATCTTCTTTCTCTTTAGTATCTACTACTTTATCATCTTTAGCAGGTTCCTCAGTAGGATCTTCTACTACTGGTTCTTCTATTTCTTTTTCTTCCTTTTCTGAAGTCTTAACAGCATCATCTCCAAATACGTCTTTTACAGAAGGAGCTTTGTGCTGTCTCTGTAAACGTGCAATCTCTTCATCACTAATCTCTCCCTGTTCTTCACGTAGATTTCCTGTTACTAAAGGATTATTATCTATAGTATTAGATGAAAATACATCTGCTACTGCTTCCCAACCTAATAGTTGATTACTATTGTTATCCATAATTATTATTAATTAGATTTATTATTTTGTTTTTCTCTTAAAAATTCTGCTCCACCTAGACCTATTGTAGGAAGTAACCATTCCATTGGTACTAATCTATTAAGTCTATCTATATATCTCTGTTTGTCAATATACAAATCGTATTGATTTCTAACAGCACCGTTAGCTCTACCACTTCTAAAGTAATCTAGAATCATATTCTCATCTACAGGGTCACTCCATTTACTAATTTTATTAGAATCTTTCAAAGCTCTCTTGAGAGTCAACATATGACTTTTAGATTCTGTAGGATTAAGCAAATATCTCTTATTCCTGGCTGCTGAATGAAATCCAGCATCCCTTAGTTCTTTAGTAGTATAAGTGTTATCTGGATCTGCTAAATACCTAAGATAAGGGTTTGTAATATAATCTACACCAGGTTCTGCTTCATACTTTATTGAACCAGCTATACCATCTGCTATATGTCCTAATTCATGATTTGCAGTACCGGGCATATAAGTAGATGGGTCAAGTACTATACTATAATCATCAACATTACTAGATGTAAATCCATCTTGAATGTTTTTCATGTTAGCCTTGTCATATATATTATCACCCATCGAGCCATAAGATACATAATCTTTCCTACCAGTTATTTCTTTATAAGCAATATCGGAATAAGCCTTTTCGTAATTAGTATTATAAGCCTTATCAATCTCTCGTACTAACTTACGAGTATCCTCATCAGGGTATAGTGCTTGATCAACACTTCTTAATATCTCATTACTATACTGATTTTTATTAACTGCTTCACGATACCAAGTATCCTGCAACATGGCTGCTTGTGCTTCTATATCTTTTGGAGGTTTAGCTGGATTGTAGTTTCTCTCTCCAGAAGGAGTACGTTTAGCTTTAATAGGTTTAGTAATAGTGGGTGTGAATGGTTCTGCATATGAAGAAGTAGCATATTCATCAGTACCCTCAATTAATCTTCCTACTTTGGATTTAAACTTTTTTAATGTTTTACCAACACCCCAAGGAATGATATTAAGAGCAGCATCCACAGCAGCACCTGTATAGTCTCCATTACTTAGGTCTTCAACAAAGTTAATTGCGTCCTTTACATAACCCGCAGGAGTTATATAAGCTTCAGGTTGAACCGTAGAAGCTTTACCTGATATCTGTTGTTGCCTCTTATAATACTCTGGAGTACCTGGAGTAAGACCTAACTCTCTTGGTGGTACTATCTTCTTACCACCATCTTCATATGCAGGAATAGAATCAAATTGATGTTTAATATCAAAATAAGTAGTGTCAGGATTCTGAGCTTTAATGCTATCGTATATTTGTTTCCTTTCTTTAAAGGATAAATCTGACCATTTCATAATTATTTATTTTCTTCAGGAAATAATAAATGTTCAGTATAGAAGTGATAATAGTTTTTATCCTTACACACTTTAGCATGTAATCCTGCATGTATTAAACTAGGTAAACCTATTACTAATAAATACAAGGGACCTAAGATTTTCGATTGTCTAGTGTGTCCCAATTCATGATGCAAATGCTTAGGATTATTAACGATAATATACTTACCAAGGGTAATACCACCAGCCATTTGAGGACTGAGCTTACACTTAATACCATCCCCACAAATTTCTTTAGTACATATTTCATGACCTTTATATATTTTATATAAGGCTAGCCCCAGTAGATTCTGGGGCAATTGCCAAATATATAGTAAAACTTCTTTCATATTACTTACCTGTTTTACCAGTTTTACCACCTTTCTTGCTTCCGCCTTTTTTACTTCCACATGCCATAATTAATTCCTCCTATTTTTTAGTTTTAGATTTTGCTGCTTCTGCGTTTGTCTTATTTCTAAGGGCTGTTTTAGCTTTAAGTTTTTCTCTCTCCATTGCAGCCTTATCTTTAAGGATCTGTAACTTCTTAGCTTCTTCAAGTTTCTGTCTTTCTAATGCTATCTTTTCTCTTTCAATAGTAGCTTTAAGCTTTTCAGCTTTATCAGATTGTTCAATTTTCTTAGCTTCTATCTGTTTCTTATTCTCAGCTTCACGAGCCTTATTAGCTTGTTCAATCTGTTTAGACATAATATCAGAGTAAAGACGTTGTTGTTCAATTGCTTGATTACCAATCTCAATAGGATCTGGTATATTATTACCATCTTGATCCATACTCTCAGAACCACGATAAGCATTTAATTGAGCAACAGTAATCTTAGTAGCATTATCCTGATCAATCTTGTATTTCTCAAGATCAAGCTCAGCTTCTTTAAGCATAAGTTCTTGTTCCTTAACTTGATTCTGCATCTGTACAAGTTGCTGCTGTTGCATTGCTTCTTGTTCCTGCATAGCTTGCTGCTGAGAGATTCTTTGATTTTCAAGTTCCTGTAACTTATTCTTTAACATAGATAGATTATCCATCATATACATTTCAGCAGCATCTACAAGGCTTGCACCATTCTGCATAGCTGGTTGTATTAATGCTCTTAACTGCTCAATTGCTTGAGCTTCTTTAGTAGAATCCGTTACAAAGATATCAAAGTCTTCATATGGGAAATTATCTGATACTGAGACAAATGCTCTAGTAGTGTCATCAAATATATAATTGAGATACTGTTTATCACTATCTTTCCATGCAGCCTTTGCAGCATTTAATAACATTAATAAAGCTTGTTTCTTTACTTGGTTATGCATCCAGAATAAAGGTTCAGTAATATGAGCAGATTGCATTACAGATCTTTCTACATTACCTACTAATTCTGTACTAGAGATCGCACCCTGTCTTTGAGGAGTTACACCAGATAATTCTGAAGCCATAGCTTCAATCTTATCAAGTAACTGTATATACTGAGCTATGACATTACCCATAGTAAGATCCCAAGTAGAAAATCCATTCCAACTTGAAGGTCTACCACCTTCCCTACCAGGTATATCCCAACCTTCATCATATGGGTTAATAAATGCAACACCTAATGCACTTAAATAATGTAACCATTTTGAAGTATCAATACCTAACCCTTTAGGTATCTGTGTAACATCTACTACAGGTACTTTACCTTTATCTCTAGCCATAGCTAGTTCTAATCGATAGAATGTAGTAATATATAAATACTGTAATGGTTTCATTATACTAACTAATGATTTTGGTACACTGTTAGTATTACTATAGACTACCCCAGTATATGGTAATCTCTGCGAATTAAGATTGTTACTAGTAATATACTGATATTCTATAGGTTGAATACCAAAGTAAATGTCATCATCTGCTCTATATCCTTCCCATACTTCTACAATCCAATCCCATTCTACTGTTTCGGTTTCGAGTGGTTTATAATATTCGTCTACTACAATTTCTTCAGGTAAACCTGTTTCAGGGTTGATAGTTGTTAAGAAACCTATTTTCTTAAAAGATTTCCAACATACATGATAAACTACCACATCTTCAGCATCACCATAAGGATTATGATCAGGTAACTTACTATAAATCTTAGTATCTATATGGTTCCAATCGTCAACCATATTCTTATCACCTAACCAATTCTTACCACTCTTACCATACTGATCGAATTTCTCTAGTAACTTATTGAGTTGTTTTTCATCCATTTTATCATAAAACTCATCATATACCTGAGTATATGACATAATCATTTTATTACAACACATAGGTGCTTCATGAATGAATTCTATACCATCACAATCATCATACCAGAAACCTTTTGGGTTAACTCTATTTAAACAAGGTTCTCCATTCCTAATGCCTACATAAAGAACTTCTTCCCCAGCAATAAGTGCATCTTTCCATGTCTTTACAAACTCATGGTCTATATTCAAAGAGTTCTTCAAGTAGTTTAAACTGTGATAAGCAGTTAATTCAGCAACATCCTTATAATCCTTAGTAAGGTATTCTTGTATTTGTTCTGGAGTCTGTATTTCCCCAGATTGTAAGGCTTCTTCATATCTTGCTTGTCCTTCAGGGCTCATCTTAGCCATGATTGCTGCTTGTACATAATCTAAAAGCATTTGCTTAGCTTTTTCTTGCATTTCACTTGCAGCAGCATCGCTAGTACGGCATACCTTAAAATTGAAAGGTCGTTTAGTTTCTTCACCAATAAGTAAATCAATCTTAGGTCTGATAATGTTATAATCCTGTGCCATTGCTGGGAAACCATCATCTTGGTTAAAAGGGTTAGTAACATACTTCAAATCCTTTTCACTATAGACACTATTATATAGATCATAATAAGTCTGCATTTCTTCTTCTGAAGGTACTGTATCAGAATTAGTTATTTGTGATTGACCTATAATGTAATCCACACAACATTCCCGCCATTCGTCAGTCTTCTTGTTATAAGGTATTTTCTGTATAGGAAAGCTATTTACTGTGCGTTCCATATTTAAAATGAAAATGTTAATATATTTGAATCAAATAATTTATTTGTAGAATCAGAAGTGTCTTGTTCAAACCATTTATCTGTAAATATAGGTAAATCAAACAATCTTTGGTTCCTCTCTACTTCTTGTTTTTGCTTTACTTGAGATGTATACAATTGTTCCCTGTATATCATTAATTGAATCATTGCCATTACTCTATCGAAATTACCTTTATCATTATACATTATCAATTCCTGTAGTAACGGCTCGGATAGTATAGACTCAAGTCTCATATGACCAGGTTCTGTTTCTTCCTCTAGCCATTCCTTAATCTTACCCTCACCCCAAAGTTTTATCTCTTTATTCATATGACAACCTTTACGTCTATTTACTTTGGAGTCTCTTACGATATCTTTGATAATATCTGGTTGATCAGCTAATAAGTAATCACAGTGCTTATTATTAAAGTAAGCGAATATACCAGTGTTTTGGTTTTCTACCATAGCCCTAGCATTATAATACATTAATAGTTTACGTACATTATCATAGAATTCTTCTGCTGTTTTTGGTCTACCAGTATATTCTGCTACCAATATGTCACTATAAGATTCAAAGTTCTGTATACGCTTGTATATAAATATAGAACCTAATGAGTTAGTACCTGATTGGTCTTGATCATACGGGTCTAAACCTGCTATATATAAGCCTATGGGAGGATCGGGACAAGGGTGTTCCCATATTACTATAGAACCTGTAGGATCAGCCATCTTTGGTAGAGGATACTCTGTAATATCACCTGTCTTTTTAATTACCCATTTAGGTACACCTTGTTCCCATACTAAATCACCAACTTGCTTGTGATTTTGTAATTTACGATTAGTTCTTATCCTAGCTAATTGCTTTTGTAATTCTCGTTTAGGGAATATATTACCAGATAGTTCAGTAAAGGCTTCAGCGGGTGTTTCTGCATGTTCTGCAGTATACCTGTCTACTTGTTGAGAGTCTTTAGCACTCTTTAATTCTTTAGCTCTTAGGTTAAGTATATATGCCTTAGCTTTATCGTGAAGAGTATTACCATCCTTATCCATGTATAAGCGATTACCATTTGAATCACGTATATCTAGGTTAGTATGTTGAGGTACAAAGAAACCACATTTCTTACCACCAACTGCACCTTCATCCCATATATTATCAAAACCAATACAGTTAAATGCTTCAGGGTCATAAAAGGCTTCCCTTAAACCTGCTACGTTATCACCTTCATCACCACCTGTACCAAACAAAAGCATTAGACCAAAGGCAACACCATCTTGTTCTACTGATGGTCTAGCAATTTCCCATGCAGCTTTTAATTCTTTGAATGAACCACCTTCTTCCCACACAATTAATTTAGCAGCTTTACCACGAACAGCATTAGGATTATCTTTAACAGATACACCCATTATTTCAGATTTGTAACCCATTTCTACTTTGTTACCAAATTCATCAGTAACAAGCATAGATGCTCTTTTACGCATGGCTGTATTAGCTACTTGCCTTTTCTTACCCCATGCGGTATTAGCATCAATAAAATCCATATAATCCCAAGCTTTGGTTAAGTTACCATCTTCAGTAAGATATTGCTTGTTTGATGCATATACATAAGACTTTGAATTAGGGATAAGAAAGAAGTTACGGCACAACATAGAAGCAGTTTTATACGAATAACCCTTACGTCTTGCTTTTGTAAGTACCATATGTTTACCTTGGTTCTCTGCTTCCTCTACAGCTTGAAAGAAGTAATAGTCATAATCATAGAAATCAGGGAATGCAGCTTGTCTAATCTTCTTAGTTTCACCATTAACCGTAGTATAAACAAGTCTTTGAATAGGACAATAGTTTAAATAGAAATAGTTATACCCAGTAATGTAATCACCATCCTCTGCAGTATAACCATTAACACATCTATCTACTTCTTGATCCCAGAAATTGTAATATTCAGTAGTAGCTTTCGGGTAAGCACAATAAGACCCCGACGCTAAATAAGTCAACGCCGGGGTTCTAAACTTGTCACTATTCTTGATTTTCTTACTGAAATCAATCATATTATTAATGATTAAACAATTTCTTTATACTTCTCCAAACTCTCTTATAGAGAGGCATTGTAGTTTGTTTCAATTTTTCTACTGCTGCCTTCTCTGCAGCTTCCTGCTCCATTAGAGCAACTTCTATATCTTTAAGGACTTCATAGTCATATGCAGGTCCCATATTAACAATCGTATCATACTGATTGTATTTAACTTTAACTGATTTTGCCTTACTAGTAGTCTTAGTAGCTTTCTTTTCCTTAGTCATAGTTATTATATTTTGTGCGTTTAACGCGTAGTTAGTTTATTTTGTTTCAAAATGTATTACTTACCGTACAGCTTGTCTATTTGATAGTTCGTATGGGTTAACTTCTGCACCACCACGAATCCTATTATTAGCTAATTCTTCTGATCTTACTGCGGATTCTAATGCATCTAAAGATTTAATAGTATTACCAAGTTTTTCCATACCTGCTAGGATTAATTGAACTTTCTTATCATCTAGCTCATCTTGTAGTGACTCTGCATAATATCTAGATACACTATCTAATTTCAACCTAGCATTCTTAAGTAAGCCTAAAATAAGAGTTTCGTTGAAGTTAATATAAGCTTGTTCTGCTTCTATTACCTCTACTGGTAATTTATAATTAGCATCATCAAAAAGCTCTTTCTTAAGTCTTGGTTCTATATCTTCAGGAGACATACTTTTTACATAAGGACTATCATACTTATTCTTTAGTACAATGTAAGTAATGTATTTAGTAGCCATTTCTTTATCTGCCTTATCGGCATCCCACACCTTTTTAAAGGCTGGGATACCAAGGGCATCATTGTGTATAACTACTTTTCCTGCCAGAATATCAAATAGTTTCATTATTAATCAAATTTTATATACCTTAATTTATAGTGTCTATTTAAAGCATCAACAGCTTCTTGCTTAGTATAAAACATATTTACATACTCTGGATTACGATCATAATTATTTATTATCTCCTTCAGCTGCTCCGCTATCTCGTCCTGATTCCTGCGTCTCATTATTAGTGTTATTATCTGATGAACCAAATCCTTTTTCACCTCTATCACTCTCAGTTAACTCTTCAGCAAGTGTTACTTCAATAGTAGGATAAGGCATTATAATCATCTGAGCAATCTTTTCACCAGGCTGATAAATAGTAGGCAATGCATCTGTAGTAAGTTTAAACTTGCACATGATTTCACCTCTATAACCAGCATCTACTACGCCTACACAATTACACAATGATAAGGATCTCTGAGATACAGATGATCTCATAAAGATGAGACCTACATATCCTTCAGGAATCTCTACTGCTAAATCAGTATGGTATACTAGTACCATTTTACCACTCTTATCAAATTCCTGAGTAAACCTAGTAGCGGTTAGATCTAATCCTGCATCATTCGGGTTAGCATAAGTAGGTAATACGGCATCTTGTGTTAATTTCTTAAACTTTACTTCCATGTTATTTTCTTACTATATTATTTCCTAATATTATTTCAGTCATCTGCGCTGCTAGATTTGCAGCATAATCTTCAGCAAATTGACTACGATTCGTATCCTGTAGTATCTGTTTCAGATACAGTAGAATCACTTGTTGATTCATTAGTATCTGGTCTAGTTTTTCTTCCATGCTTTGCATAATATAAAAGAGCTAACGCATTCCAAGCAATCGCCGCTTCATGTCTTACTTTTGTTTCCGGATCAAACTCTTCTAGAGTAGAAGCGTATAAGTGTCTAAGTAATGCACCTTTATATCTTTCATAACCATTATCAAGATTCTGCCAGTTATTATCACCATACTTCTTAGCACCTTCTGTATATACTCTAGCAATATCTTCAAGACAGTCCAATGGCATTAATTCCCATCTTGTTTTATCGTCTTTACGATCGTTCTTCATATCCATCTGGTTTAGGCATTTTTTGTATTCGTATTGCATCTATTTCAGTCTTATTCTCTAGTATAGCTTTACATATCCTGTGATAACCATCACATATTCTACCATAACTATCTAATATAATTGGATATTTTGTATCTGCTTTTTGTATTCGTAAAGAATGAAATATAAAATCATCTAAACATTCAATATCCCAAGGTAAGTGTGATAGATCTATGCCAACTAGAGGTAATTTAAATACAGGATATTTCTGTTCTTTACAGTAAGTAATAAGTGTTGACGCATTCCATATTTTACCCTCACATATATATCTATTCTCTGTGATTCCAGAGTTTTCAAATATTACTCTTGGGTTCTTGTCTTTCTTTGCTAGCATATTTCTTTTTTAGTTTTATTTTAAAAAGATAACCAAACATAATAGACTTTGTATCATCATTACTTGCTATTACGTTAGAAGCAAACTTGAAAGGATGATTACATATTACTTCTATTACTTGATATGGTATGTTATATTTATTAGCTAATTGAGTATATATGCTAGTTCTTTTTTGAGAAGTCATATACTACTTTGTATTCTTTATTCTGGAGTAAATCATCAAAGGTTGATGATGTATCAATAGAACCTGGTCTAATAGTATTAACAATTATCTTTAAAGTATCAAGTGCTGTGTTATCAGCATATACTTTAATGCTTTGTAACTTCTTTGCTTCTTGTTTAGTGTAGTCCACTATAGGTTCTAATGCTAATGTATTCTCCTCACTTAAAGGGTTAGCCAGAGTAATAGGATAATATAAAATTGTTTCTGTCTTTATTATTATTCCTCTATTGTAGTCTAGTTTCTTACCAAGAAGTTTATTAAACCACATTTTAATCTTAGAATAATCTTGCCACAGGATTATAGTACCTGGCTTAAATGTTATTATTTCCATGTATTCTAATTATGATGGTTACTTGAACTCTGTCTCCGATGATCTCTGGTATTAGAGCTTTATTAACACTTAATTCATCTTCGGCAGGACCTGCAATTAGAATTCCTTTTTCTTTGAAAGCTTTAATGTACCGACTTAGATTATCCTTAGTAATACCTAATGTTTGAATTATATGCTTTCTATTCTGTCTATTAGCTATATTCTTGTGTTCATTAGGTAGTTTATTATAATTAATGTCTAATCTAATTAACTCAGCCATTAATTCTAGTTCCCTGTCCGTAAGCCGAAGTATGCCATTAAGTGATGTTAAGAACTCTGTAATAAGATCATCCTTATTTACAGTCTTAACTAATTTATTCATTGTCTTCCTTATCTACATCTAAAATCTGCTGAATAGCATTAATAAGTTTCAACAGATTTTGGTTTACTGTTTCAGATTCTAATTTCAAACAAGGTTGAATCTTACCTTCTTCAAAATCCTTTCTTACTTTATCCAAATTGCTTTCATATTTGGTTTTGCAATCGTTGATAAAAGCTTCCAATGCAATTAATTTCAGTTCAGCAATAGTAGGTAACGTTTCCTCTTCTTGTTCAGTAACTTCTGAACCATACGGTTCCAAATTGCCACCTTTTACTAATGCATCAACATACTCTTCGTTAATAGACATAAAACGAGAATTAGTACCTTTCTTTGTCGTTTTAGTATCTTCCATTACAAATTCTCTATCATCAGAATCGAAATTAAAGATATCACCAATCTTTGCACAACCAAAAGGTTTAATTACTTTATATTCTGTTCTCATATTCCTTATTATTTTTTAATAGTTCCTAACGCTAGTTTAATCCATTTATTTGCATCAAAATCAGGATCTTTTTCTGATATAATTCTACAATTATTTGGAGAATCACATACTTCGTATTGTTTGGGTTGGGTTACTAAACCCATGAGACTAATTGCTTCATTCTTAGATAATGTTAACTCTGTAGCATTTTCCAAAGAAGGATTTTTAATGTCTTCTGGAACAAATACTTTAATCGTACCATCATCTTGTATTCGAATAAATTTTGAGTACTCACCCAACATATTATTTATCATTTGTTGAATCATGACTATATAACGGTCCTTATTTAATTTTGTTGTATATTTTATGCAATAAAAAAGCCCCTAATTGCTTAGGAGCTAATTTATGAAAATGAAAAAAGCCTATTTGTTTTTACTAATGAAAGCTACCACATTGTATGGGTTTACTAATTGACTGTCTTTGAAGAGATCAAAATGTGCAGCAGCTTTAGAAGGATATACTACAATATCACCTACTTCAGGATGATTCTCTTTATCTTGCCATTCATAATTTGAAGGGATTGCTAATACTATACCTTTTCTAAAGGTAGTAGGTACTTTCTTTACTTCTGTTTTAGTATCATACTTGTCAATACCATCTACATCTTTCTTACCAGTTGGTACTGGTTCTGAGATCTCTTTCTCAATATATTCTTCAGGTAATGGTTTAACTAAAATATCCCGAGTAAACGAATACTCTACTTTTTCTAGTACCTGATCTAGTAATATATTATCTTTATTCTCTGCCATAATCCTTATTTTTGCTGTTAAAACGCGTTATAATGCAAATTGTTCCTTTTAAAAGTTACTATATTTTAGTATATTTCCTCCAGTACAACAGATATTTAGTGCTAACTGTGGACAGTGTTCCCTATCTTCAAATGCACAATTATCGCAACTACCACTATTTTGTGGGTGTATTATATATTCTATACCGTCAATAGTAACAAAACCTTTTAAGATAGCCTCTTTAGCTTCTGGTTCTCCCATATTAGTCATAATATTCAAATTCATCATCTGAGTATAAGTCCTCAAACTCATCATAAAAATAGAAATCTTCCATATACTATTACTTTAGATATTAGTAGTATAATCCAGAGTAAGGAGTAATGGTTGATATTACTTACTATCTCTATATATACTCTCCTATCTCTCTACTCTAGACATAGAGAGTAACGAAATATATATTAATTTTGTTCTATTTCTATTAAATATTTGTGCAAGATTTCACCTCTATTATCTCCCTTATTAGCATATTTTACTACTTTATACTTAGCATTTCTACCAATAACAGGCCAATATTCTGTTGTATAATACTCTTCTATTACTTCTTTTTCTCTATTTGATTTACAATTTTTTAACATCTTTTAACTATATTTAACTATTATACAAAACTCATACTATCATGAGTACCATTTGTGTTCTTACAAAAGAGTTCACAGCCTGTCATATATTCTGATATAAGCTCCCCTGGTGTATCTGTTTCTTCTATATAAATCTCTAAGATATCACCATTTTCATATACTTTTTGATATGTTTTATAGCTCCAATCTCCTACTTTATTATCTTTTACTTTGGTAAAACCATGCTGTTCTAACCACTCTGAGCGTGTCATTTTAACATTATTTAATTATTTTTAACATATAGCTTCTAACGTACATATAAAATTTTTGTTAAAAATATGTAAAAAATATAAAAATTGAGAAGAAATTTGAGCGTAAGAACTAGTATATAATTGCCCTCCCCATATCATAAGTGAAAGGAAAGTCCCCCGGGGGTTCTCAATGCATCAAGCTGTGTTTTGGGCTTGTTATTTGCTTTAATAATGCATCAAATTGATTAACTTATTCATTTATTGTGATTATTAACGTTTCAGCCACAGCGGAAGGCGGTTGTGGTGTAGTACTACTACTGAAGGGTAGATAGCCGAGAAGAAAGATGAAGTGCGCAATTATGGAGTTGGAAGCAAAACAAGCAAGTAATGGTAACTGGTATGTGAACATCACAGCACAGCCAGAGAACGATCCGTTTGCTGAAGAGTTACACTACCGTATGTGGTGTAGTGAAGCGTTAGCTGAGAAGCTAACAGCTAAGAAACCAGCGTCTATCGAACTAAGACGTGTTAGTGTTAAGGTTGAGCAGTTCCAACGGGTTGATGATGACGGTACAATCAAGCCACAAGTGTTCAACACCTTGTCTGTGGTGGTACGTCAGTTCCAGAATGCAGATGTAGATGACCCAACAGTCATGGCTGAGAAGCTGCGTTCATCTCTGTTGAAGGACGGTAAGATCTGTGACGTTCAGACAGATGACTTTGACGGTACTACTGGTGACATTCCTGAGTGAGAGTAAGGGCTTCGGCCCTTCTCTTCATTCTTTTGTTTTCTACGACATGCATCAAGTCTTTTTCCCTCTTAGCAGATTGTGAGGAGTATAGTACATATTTCTCATAGTATGTTTAACTTAATAGTTGTAAGCGTATATACTTTAAACTTACGACATTATGGTATTTAGAACATATTCCGTAATTAAGGCAGGTGCAGGGTATGCTACATTATAGTAGTACTGCACCTTTACACTAAGGTGATATTAGCCAGTATCATCGCTTTAAGTAAGAGTGTAGGCTAGTAGAGAACGGCATCTCTACGAAATCAGTAGCTATTGGTTAAACCTCTTTAGAAAAGGACTACTGAGCTATTATCCTTTGATAGCAAGCTTGATACCGAGTGACTCTCGGTTGCATGTCGTAAAGACCAGGTAGGTGGTATAGTCAACTGCATCTAGACTACCTGGTTTACTTTTGATTATTAATCAATAAAATTATATATTATGATAGCAGTGGTAAGATGCTATAAGCACATAACTCCGGTAATTGTTACAGTATTTGAAAAAAATGATGAACAAACTCAGAAAGATGCTCTAGAAATGGCTACTATCTTAAGTAGAAGAGACAATTGTGAGTATAGAGTAATGGTAGAGTATTGGGTTGCGTTTGGTACTTCAGGAAAGTAAGCTATGAGAGCATTAATAATAGCTGCAATCCCTATTGTCTTTGCGATATTGTGCTATATACTGTGTGTATTATCACAGTATATAGACTATCGTAAGAGACGATTACATGGTGAGAGATACAAAGAGTTTTGTAAACGTGTGTATACACGCTATTTATAAGGTGTTGGTTTTGCCTTCACCTTATTTACTTTCTTATAATGCACCAAGTTAATTACCCTTTTAGCATATTGTGCGAGATATAGTATACTTATAGGCGTATGAGAGTATGAGAGTATGAGAATATTAGAGTTGAATAATTCTCTTACTCTTTACGCCTATATATAATATATAGCGTATCATAAACAATTAAACAATTAAACAACTAAATTATCAAAATTATGAAGTGTGACATTTTAGCTCATGAATTTAACACAGCTGAGAACGGTAATAGATACTGTAAGCTGGAAGTACGTCAATCTGGTGACGAATTCGGTAAAACATTCAATTATGTAATGTTTGTTACTGAAGCAATGGAAGAAGCTTTAGAGGCTAAATTCCCGAAGTTCATATACCTACAAGAGGTACGTGTAAAAATGCCTAAACCCTTTTATAGGGTATGGGAAACTGATGGACCTGGTCATTCTCAAGGTGAGTTTGTTACTCGACCTAACAGAGAAGATCCTGATAATCCTATCATGATTGTATTTGAGGATATCAAAGTTATTATCAGAACTATGCCTGATGGTACGCCTGCAAGAGGTGAGGATGCGCAGAAATTAGCTGAATCAAGCTATTATAGAGGTATTAGTATGAATACTATTGTACCTATTGATGCGTATGATGATGGCGATACTGATAACAATATTGGTGCTACGAATACAGGAGCTGATCCATTTGCTGGGGCATCTACAGTTGGTGATGGTGATTTACCCGAAACAGCTACAGATCCAGCAGAACAACCTACGCAACAACCCGCTGGTAGACCGACTGGTAGACCTGGCGTAACAATTAGACGTTAATAATCATGAGAATAGCTGGTCTTAGTGATCAGCTGTTCTTTTTTTCAATTTACAAACGATAATCTGTATATTGTAATATGAGACAGTTAAATTCATTAGAAGAAAATGCTTTGAAGATTTCAAAATACTCTACAATAGCATTTGTTATATTCTTCTTTTTCTTTATAGGCTTTGTTGCAGAGTCTGTACGCCCTTTATACATATTAGGCGGACTAATACTTATAGTGTGGAAATACATAGCATATGTTGCTATAAAAGATCTATTACATATTAATTAGTCATGAGTAAGAAGAAATATCATAAGCAAAATTGCAATAGTGCTGTACGTGCTGTTGTACATTTAGGTAATGAAATAATTTCATTAATAGGGACACATGCCTTTGAATGGTCTATTGTAAAACAGACTAAGAATAAGGTAAACATTCTCACATTCTCTAATAGAGAAATGGCTGTTAAGGATTTTGAAAAATACAAGAACTTAGAGCATGAAAGCGGAAAGAGGTAGTTTAATTCAGCAATTAATAGGTAGAAAAATAACTATTATAAGCTGTAATTTAGTCGGTACAGTTATATATGCAGAGATTGCTAAACAGAGTAGATCTGTAAATATACTATTAAGGGTTAAAAGACTTGATAAATTGTCCTATAAGAACATTACAGAAGATAAAGAGATATCTCTTAGTCTTACAGGCTTATTAAAAGATGTCAGGTTACACGCCTTAATATAACTTTTATTGAACTAATTATTCATTAAAAGACATAGTCTTATAGAAAGACAATATCCGAATTAACTTGTTGAATATGTAAATTATAGACTCTATCTCGGATGACATGTGAATGGACTAGAGATTAACTTAACCAGAGTAAGATTTGCTTGACGGCATTATATCATTACTCTGGTTATTTTAAACTAATCAACATGAAAAAGTATCACAGACTACGATTACTCAGTAATCTCATTGAGATAATTGAAATGATATTGTTCATACTATGGGGATTATCAATATTATTTATTGAATCATTCATAGGTCTTCTCATCTATTATATGGTAGGCATCATACCTATCTTATTTATTTGGCGAAAACATATAGTTAAAAAGCATTTAAAAAAGAAAATATATGCTACTATTTGTATTTTTAACAGGTTGCTTATTGATAGCATATCTGTACTACGTGCTCACAATAAGAGCAAAAAAGAGGAAAAAGCTTTTAAATAGGGTTCATAGAGTATTAAATATGCTATATGCTTCTAAAAACTCTATTGAAAACACGGAAGATCTTTCCGATATACGATTCTATGTTAATAGATTAGGATCTTATATTAATCTAATTGAAGCTGATATATTCGATTCAGAAAGACTTGCAAATTACTATCAAGAGTATATAGAAGCTCTAAAAGAATATGAAAGTATTTCTGCAGTAAAGAGAATAGCATTAGCTCATACTCGATACTGTATTAGTAAATTAGAAGAATACGAGAGAACTCTTAATTGATATAATATGGAAAGGAATAAGAACTTCGCGCATTTTCTGCAACAGATGGGATATATTCCATATGAATTAGATATGAAAGTTCAGAAATTCTTTAATGTAAAGGATCCTGATTTTATTAGTTCATATGGTCCTATAAATATAGAGTTTTTTCCATCTTGGTTAGGGCCAGAGATACCGCTAAATGCGGTAGTAAACAGGAGTGAAAACTTCTGTTACGGATTGCATGAACATGGACACGGTCCTTGTTTAATCTATCCACGACCATATGTACTATGGACAAATGATCTAAATGAACTAAGAGCTACTAAAATATACCCAGATATAATTATGGATCGTATAATCTCTAAATACACGTGTGAAGAGATATACCGTGCCATAACGCAAAATAATATGCTTATTCTCTAATATCCCGGTAATTAGAAGTAAATGTAGTTTAAACACTATTATAGTGTAAGGAGAAAACAAGTAAATTTCGTAGATATTATTACTTATAAGAGTTCGAATCTCTTCATTTACTTTTTTAGATCATTTTAAATAATACAATATGATAAGATTAACAACTATTCAGAAGTTACCGTGGACGAAACTATTCTCGGTAGCAAATTTGTTCATACGCTACTTGGGTCTTACTAAGTATGACGCATTTCGGTTAGCGTATAGTTGTGTGTGTGGTCATAATATCCTTATTCAGGGACCACAAAGAACCAATTTCTATTTATTGCATAATAAACTATCTAACATCAATTTTCGAGTATATCTTGAACAGGTTGATGGTTTATCTATGCAAATAGATAGAAAATACTACGAACCTGTGAGAATGGGTTTAGAGAGAAAAGGTAAACCAAATCTTTGGGAAAGCAAACTCAAAGAAGTACTGATTTTTAAAACTATTTAGTTATAAACAAGAGCAGAATATGAAAATAAAACTCTTATTTCCTCCGGAAGATAAAATCGATCGAAAACTTTACCGAGTAAAATTTATAAAAGATTTGTTTGGTTTAGGTTTAAAGGAGGCTAAAGATGCTGTAGATTCTGGAGAATTTATTCCACAATGCGAATGTGATGAAAATGTAATCGAAACGATTCGAAGTAGTAATGCTAATATTGAAGTAATACCACTTCCTTCTCCTATAGAAGCAGAAAAAGCATTTCAGCTAATAGTCTATTCACATTTACAAAATCTATTTCCTCAAGAGTGTATTCTCCTTAATAAAGAAGAATATGAAAAAGAGCGTAAAGAATTAATGAAATATAAATCTTTATACTTAGATCTTGTAAGAAGTATACATAGCATTATAGCTCCATTTCCAAAAAAATAATTGATTTATATCAGTTATATAGTTCAATTTTTATAATTAATAATTTATCAAAAATGGAAAATCAAAGTTCTGGAGCCTTTAAAGGCTTTGTCGCAGTAATTTTATTGCTGCTTGGAGTATGTGCCGGCATTTGCACATACAAGTACGTAAAGGGAGAAATCCCAAGCATTACACAATCCACTACGGAAGAGTTTATTGAATCCGAGATGGAAGCAGTGCCTACAGTAGAAGAAGCTATGCAAGAATGGAACGATCTCAAAGAGTCGTCTCGATGTTATGAGGTCTATAGCAACTTTCCACCTGAAATAATGCAGGCATTGTTCGAGAAATTAGGAACGCAAGAGCCTATAAAGAGGTATGTTCAAGAGTATGAACGTAATAGGGAATACTACATATCTCTGCAAATTGCGGAACAATTAAAGCATCAAGGACTTAATAATCCTGGAGTAGATGGAAAAAGGATCGAAGGAGTAGAAATAACCACAAAATTAAAGAAAGAAAAGGAACCTGAGAAGGTACCAATTCCAGCAAAAGCTGCCAAAGATACAATAGTGTATCAATAACAGTTTGCAACTTCATTATTTCTTCAGTGGCTGTACTCGCATGTGAATGTAGGTGCAGTCGTCCTCAGAAAATGACAAACCTGTGGGGCGTAAGTAGCTAAGCAATAGTAGAATAATATCAGTAATGTCTATTATGCCGAAACTGATTGCTATAATCGTGCGGACGTAAAAATCAGGTAGATGATAAGAATTGTACTGACAATACAATTCTGCTGTATCTTAAAACAAGTTTTGATAGTCAAATTTTCCTAAACCAATCCTCGTTATTAGGTAAAATTTCTTTTTGTTTATGTATTGCTACAACAATACGTATCTGTTATGTATTTATTTTGCATTGTAGTTGTAGATACAATGCCGTCATCAACAATTTTAATAAAATCAAAAATGAAAACAACAGTAAACGGGTTAGCAATGATAATATTGCCTCCCAACATTTCTGTAGGAGAAGCAGAGATTTTATTCTCTGAAGTACTTAAGAAATTGCGTTTAGAATCTACTAAGATTTCTGCTATTAACGCTAACAATGAAGCGTTTGCAAGTATTTTTAATGCTAATGACTTATTCAAGCCAAGTGAAGCTCGAGTACTACTTGCAGATAACTTGTTAGTAAAGTTTGCGCAATTTGTTAACGATCCTATCTCTTTTGCAACGGCGTTTGTCAGTGAGTACTATGGCCTTCGTGATGAAATCAATCATGCTGTAGTAACAGATATTGCCAGTATTGAAGAAGGCTCTGCTGATTGGGCTTTATTCGAGAGAAAGAGATTAACATTTCTTATCTATCAATGTCGTAACATTCTCAATAATCAACGATAATGGGAAAAACGAAGAAAGATAGTAGAGAACAAAAGGCTATGCATAGAAAAGATTCTATGCATAAGCCTAAAATGACTCCTTACAAAAGAGAGTCAAAAAGTAAAAGAATATACGAGAAGTAACTCGCCAGTTATAACTCTATTTTATAACTCTAAAGTTAACGCTTATGAGTACGGTGGTTATCCCCAAGCATGTTAAACCTAACGCCCTAAACTCACTAAAATGTATATGAAGATGTATACTACGAGTTGTGTATTTATATACAAATGACATAGTAAAAGTTCTATGTTAATTATAAGAAGGAAAGGAGGTAAGATAGGAATAAGGAATAAGAATACTATCTCATGCTTTTTACTTTAGAAATTTATTATTTTATGTTAGAAAGAATAGAAATTAAAAAACTTGTAAAACAAGCTGTTTCAAGAGATCCACCATTAAACTGGTATCTCTATCATATGTGCATATATGGTCGTTTTATATCAAAATTAACTGATTATGTTAGCAGTTTTTGTCTTCGTACAGCGAGAAGTTATGAAACATTAATTAATAATATAATTAGTAGTTATGATCCAGTTAATTTTGTATTAGATGATCATAAATATGAACGTAGATCAGTATTTGAAGGTATTTATTATTACTAATTATTAACATTTAAAACATTATCAAAATGGAAGAAAAAGACATCATTTCGCAGATCAAAGAAGGTAGAACAGTGAGCAAGTCTATGGTTGAAGAAGTAAACAAGGATATCCTCAAAAACAAAGAGGATGCTTTGAAAAGAGAACTTGCAACAGCGCTGGTCGACAGCGAGTATAATGTTTCATACAGCAAACTGAAGCTGAAACGTGCTCGTGCATTTGAGGAAGTAGAACGCACTCACATTCAGGAAACCGGTGCAAATCGGGAATCTCTCATGGCAGGTGGTCTAACTCCGGAAGAGTATAACAAAAAACAGAAGGAAGTTGACAAGAAGCGCGAAGAAGAACTCCTCAAGGTAAAACAGGAGTATAACGTTTATCTTCGTCAGTTGAATGATCAGAATCCGGACATTTCTTGGGATACTCGGAAGAATAGTTTTAATAACTAATCTACAATCCAGTACTAAAGTGTCTATGTACTAATAGTATGTGTAATGTGAATCTTGAGTAGCATTACAGAGAGGAATAAACCTCTCTACTCAAATCCCTTGTGGTAGTAGTAGGATCTATGAGCGTATCAAAGACGGCAAGTATGTGTGCCTTAGTGCCGGCTTTTTGCTACATACTTTCTATCAAAGATTTCAAATTGAAAACAGTATATGCTTTATGCTAGATTCTATGAGTATGTCTTGTATTTTGTTTAGCATTCAATAAGTCCCAGGCATGGGCAAGGAATCAATAACACTATTACAAATATACTCTTTATAGAATCAATACTATTAGTAAATTCTTAGAGAGTAAGGAGAGTGATCTCCTTACTTTCACTATATTCACGGTATAAGAACTGTATTGTGTCTTATTAGGCTTATTTATCTTCAAGGAGACGAGCCTTCGCCGGCTCCAGGTCCACTAATTCGTTTGAATTATAAAAGTGTCTTAAAACGCTTTAAAATAGCCTTAAATGGCAAATTATGGGCCTGTGTATGTATTGATCCGGGAGCTCTAAATAAGATAGGTTCATTGTGTGTTTAAATGGCAACACTATGTTTGTCACAGACTATACTGGCTTAGTAGCTGCGTAAAGTCTGCGTGCTAACTACGAAAGTGAGGGAGGTAATATAGTTCAATGGTAGAATGATGCTTATGCATAGATCTGGGTTCAAATCCCAGTATTATCACATTAAAGTTCTATTAATATGAATAAGGAAGGTATAACGTACAGTAGTTATCTACAATATGTAGAAGAGAATTTACCGTTATCTTGGCGGAAAGTGTCTCAGAAACACAGTGTAGAAAAACAATTGATTGAAGCAATCGCAAAGTATTGCTATGAACACCTCTTAAAAGGTTGTGAACTATATTATCATCTTCATGAAAATGAGTTGATATGTAGTGCTGACTTTAGTAGAGAATCTCAAGGAATAGATTGGTGGATGGATTTAAGCTCAGAAGCCAGTATGTTAGAAAACAATGGTTGTATAGAAACATTCTGTGACAATGACAAAGAGTGAAAGCAAGTTTTATAATTACAATTTCAGTTATTTTGATACAGATCAAGGATTTGTATGTGCTGGAATAAGAGACAATATTGTCGGTATGTATAACTTACTCATCTCAAAAGGTGCTAATGCAGTCAATAAAGATGTAGATTTGGTCAGAATTAGCAGTAGAAAGCCTATTGTTTTGTTCTGTTTCAACAGCAATACAAGCATTGGCAGTAAACTTGGTAGTGTACAGATAATGTCTCACCATTGGTGGAACTATTATCACAACAAAGCACACAGGCATTTGAGTAAAACAAAAATCCATACATATAACTTACCTTCGCAATGGAATAAAGTACTGATGGAAGGCTGCGTATGGAAGGAAGTAGAAGTATTAATACCAGAGTAATATGAAAGTAGGTAAAAGAATTTATTTCGAGAATCAAAATGAGAGAAAAGAGTTCATTGCATTACTAAAGGATGCTAAGGACTCTATAGAAGCTGCCAGAATTATAAGTAAAACTTATAACAAGGATATAACAGCTGCTATGGAAATCGCTGAAGTTTATTTTAATTATATCAGAAAGGACGGTAAAGATGAATGAATTGAAAGAAAGTGGAAGCTACTTAGTAGTCGTAGAAGGATGCGAAGTCATTGTAGTAATAGAAGGATGCGCACCTATGTTACGGATAACTCGCGCGTTTAACCTATCTAAGTTCATAGAAGATGGAACAATGATCGACAGTAAAGAAGCCGTAGAGGCTATAAGTCAGAATCCTTCTAATTTCAATTTTAAACCATTAAATTTAACTGTTGAGCGATTCTCGTTGCAAGAGATTAAACAAGACAAATCATTAGCTTACACTAATAAAGAATACCAAAGATGGTTATCTATCTGTGGTAGTATCGACGATAGTGTTCTAATCAGCAATATTATGCTCGAAAAAGGGTTTAGTCATGCACAAGCAAACTTAATAGTTGAACAGTTATGGAAGGACAAAAGAAACTCATTACAGCGGTAGATGAGCAAGACTTAAACAAATATTTGAGGAGTCGATTAGTAGAACCATATCTTCCAAAAGATTTAGTAGAAGATTGGTCTATATTTGGGTCTGTAGTATCAAATATATATGGACCAAACGGTATATTGCCGCCTGAATACAAAGACGACGATTTGAAGTTGTGGCTATCACATAAGTTACAAGTAAAAGCGTTGTTAAAGTATGCTCAGTGGAAGATTTTCAGTAATATAGCTATGCTAAATAACAGAAGATCCACTGATAATGTATTAACAAGGATATTTGTATCTAAGTTAAACAATTTGGAACTGCCTAAAGTTTATGCAGATGAAATATTTGATAATTTTCATCTACAATATGTGGTACGCAAACCTGTTTTTGAAGACTATTTTGTTATCAAAGTATTAGGTTTACCATTTGGATATGAACGACAGGAGTGTCCATTTTAGATAAGTAGGGGTTCGACTCCCCTACTTATCACCACCATTTAGTTTATTAGCCTATGAAGAGAGAAGATGAAGACAATCTAATTAGGCAGGCTAAACTTGGCGATCAGAAAGCTTTTAGTACGCTCTATGACCGTCACAAGCCATTAATTCGATACATTATCTTTGATATTGTAAAGAATGATGATGTAGCAGATGATCTTTTATCCGTTACATTTACTAAGGCTTTCAGTCGTATAGACTCATATGTTAACCCTATTTCATTTGAGTTATGGTTGAAGAGTATTGCGGTCAATACCTCAATTGATTACATACGACACACTAAGAATGAGAAGCAGAATCATTATATTGATTCTGAGGATAATTACATTCAATTGCAAGATAGTGAATTGTCTGCAGAAGATATTATATCTAAGCGAGAATCTATTGATCAATTGAAAGTAGCTCTGAGTAGATTGAGGTTTAAGTACCGTAATATATTAGAATTACGGTACTTTAAAGGCCTCAGCTATGAACAACTCGCAAATGAATTAGCCGTGCCTATAGGAACTATAAAAAGTGACTTAAACAAGGCTAAAAGGAAATTACGAGAATTCTATAACAAACTTAATAACTAATATTTACAAACAATGGCAGAAGTAGCAATTATCGCAATTGTAGTCATCTTATTAGCCATCATTATCGGTAAGGCCAACCATAGTGATGCATTAATTTGGAGATTACTATTCGTCTTTAGCCTTACTGTTTGCGTATCTGTTGGTCTTCTCTATATTCTGAATGAAAAGCCAAAGCTTTCAGCTCAGACTATTGAGAAAGATAGTAAGATGATTATAGATGCAGACACGTCCCACACAGTAAACTTCAACCAGATTACAATGGAAGAAGCGTCTTGTGACACTGTGGGTCAGGACACTACATCTTATGATCATCTTACTCGGATACAGTGCATAAACATGATGCCAGCAATTGCAAAAGCAATAGCTGAGCACGCTATCTTTGATTCTTCATAGATGGTGAGATCTAAAGACATTACCGAGAATAAGAATTAGCTTAAAAGCGTAGTATTAACAATTTAAAAAGTATCAAACTTAAAATGGGAAAGAATAAAACAGCAGCAAAGAAAGCTGCACAGGAAAAAGCAGTAGAGACTAAGAAAGGCGAAACTAAAGCCAAAGTAGAAACAAAAGCAACAGAAGTAAAGGAAAAACCTACGATTAAAGTTGATCCGAAACCTGCTCCTACACCGGCACCAGCACCTAAAGCTGAAGAAAAACCCGCTGAAGAAGGTGGTGTACAGGTTGTTTCTCCTGTTGAACAGTCCTCTGCTCAGCTATCCGCAGAAGTATTCCAGAATGAGGATTTGCGGACGCTTTTGATGAAGGATGTGCTTACTCCAGAAACTACTATTGATGCAAATCATATGGTAGAACTGGCAAAAGTTGCAACCGAACGATTCAAAACGAAGGATCAGAAAGATCCGCGCGTGATCGCGACTAACGAAATGATTGACGATGTAACTGCGTATTGTCTTGCTCTTGCAGGCATTAACATGCAGATTCATGGTAAAAAGCTTGGTTTATCTGTACCAGTTGAAGCTACCGCAAGTTTTGTGCGGACTATGGGCTTCTTCGGTGTAGCTTTGCCTGAAGGTAAAGCGATTGAAGATCCTAAAAATCCTGGTCAGATGATCTTGCCCTTTGAAGCTTCCGAAGAAGCAGTGAAAACTGTGAAGGAAGAGATCAAGATTCAGAAGAGTAAACCTACAATGGACCCGTCATTGTGGAAGAGTGATGACGATGCTAAGAAAGCCGTTCGTTATATCATGTCTGACACCTTGACTAAGGATAATCGGTTCTTAGTTTCTATTTCAAAGGTAAGAATGTACAAGATGCTTACTTCGGCTAATGAAGACGAAAAGAAGATGTGGGAAAGCTCCAGTAACGCTGCTATCCTTGAAGTTATCTTCAACATCCTCGGTGATAGCAAGTCAACGTTGATGAACGCTATCGGTGGTCAGATTTATTCCGCAGCAGCAACTCGGAAGAATCCAGTCTTAAGCCATCTTGTAGCTAAGCGTAATTTCTCGCAGTTTAGTGACGAAGATATTCGTGATATCACGAAAGTATTCGTTAAATTTAAAGCTGCGGATACTTCTAAAGACCCTCTTGAAAATAACATTGCCTGGGTAGGCTTAACTCAAGGTAAGAAAGAGGATGCTTTACTTTATCCGAAACGTCTCAGTGACTTCGATAAGAATGTGATGAACCGTATTGACAACTTATATCCGGACAAAGTTGGCGTACCGTCTGATCCTGATTATCGTAGAAAAGCTTCAAACTTGATGATAACGATTATGAACCTATACAAGGAGAATGATCTGCTTCCTCAGGTATCTGAAACTGATTACAAACAGGCTGTAGAAGATGCTATTAAAGCAACTTCCGGTGAAACTGCTCCAAAAGAAGAGCCTAAGCCAGCTGAAGACAAAAAGGATAAAGGAGAAAAGAAATAACTCCTAAATCAAAAGGATGAGCCGTTTAACAGATTTTCTTTGGTGCGTATTGTTCGCTTTTGCAGCGGTTATTATTAGCATCAAATTGAGCCCACAAAGGGTAGAAGCTGTTGAGGTTAAACCTCATTACGAGCTTACAATTCCTAAGGCCGAGCCTAAGTCCTTTAACTTAGAGCTTGACCTCTCTAAGGGAACAGCGAGAGTAGAAAGTGATGCAGAGATTAGTAACGCTAATGTTACAGTAAATCATCCTGCACCACAAGTGATTAACAAACCTGCAAAGGTTAAAATTAAGAAAGTGTATGAAACAAAAACTGAGGTGTTGTCGAAGGTCGTGATGTTTAAAATACCTACCCCACGATTAATTCACACAACAACACCTGAGTATCCAACAAGGGTAGTGAAGTAATTAACATTGTGCTTACTGTAGAATGGCACCAGGGAAAACGAGTCTACCCCTGTAGTAAGAAGATAGATAGTGGTATTGTAGCTGGTACACTTAAAAAGCAATAAAATCAGCGTATACAAATTACGATAAATCTGATCAATTTATGGTTTGTATAGACAAGTAATACAGAATACGAGGATATGATAACAGCTAACACTGTGATTCAAAAGGTAGTATAATAACTTGCTGTGGATTTATTACTTTATCCATGAAGAATCAGCAAGAAAATGGGTAACGGGTATAACCCATAAAGCTCGAGAACCGTCTGGTGGAGCGATTACAACACGGCACGTAGGTCAGCAGACACGAAGGCAAAGTATACAAATGGGGTATAAATCCTTAAGTAAGTAGAAATGGCAATTCTACTGAATCCCCAATAAAGTCTGTAGGTACTATCAAGTACGGCATCACAGAAGGACGAAAAGGGTTAATTACTATTAGAATTCCAAACTAATAGTAGCCGTTTAGACTGACTAACGTCTTCGATGGGTCCAAACTATCGTTAAAAATAGCTACTTCTAGTGTTCTACTCTACTGTTATTACTGCTTTGTATTACAGTAATAAAGATCTTGACAACATAACATGTGGTATAGTTATGGATGAGTATGTGAAAGGAAGGATTCAAACCAAGAAAATTAATAATCGAAACTAAAAGCTGAGTGGCTATGATCCATACAAAGTTAAAGAGGTAACGGACTTTAATAGCGTATGACAGATTATCCGGAGCAGGTGCCAAACCTGTGCTTGAGAAAGCTTATTAGAATGTTCACTTAGCCTTGCAAACTAAGTTAAATAGTTCTTTTAAGGGGGTATTCCAGGTGCTAGGTCTAGATTATGTGGGAGAGATTACCACGTCTTTGCGAAATCAAGGATTAAGAAAGGTATAAGGTTTGAAGAACAGTGACCGAGTTTTGTGCTTACATTATTTAATGAGAGTTATGTCACTATAAGTCATGGAAACTAAGCACACAGTGGTAAAAGTACTGAGAACTACTACCAAACAACAGAGGTGCAGTAGCGATGCACGTTGTACGCAATAAAAAAGGAATCCTACCGCCTGCGGTGTTTTAAAGGTGTAGGTAAGTTTAGTTAAAGCTTTCTTTAATAGATATAACGAAAGTGGGGCTAATGTATAGTCAATGGGCTAAATTCAAGTCTGTTAATCCAGAGAAATGTAAATGTTACGATGTTTACCTGAATCCAACGATTCATCACTGGCTCGAGAGTTAACGAGACTCTTAAATAAAAGCGTGGATAACATGTCTAACTAACGTAGGTCCAAAAACTGAATAATAAATCTGTGGAAGTCCTCGCTAAGGAAACTGACTGCGACCACAGCTTGGCGAATGCGATTGCTTAGTAGTATCAGGGTATAATGCGCAACATTATATGTCCGAGAGAAAGCGTCTCATTGAAGCTTATAGACCTTTAAGAGTGAACCTAATAGGGAAACTATTACTTATAGACCTGTCATAAGCGAGAGTAAGTGAGAAGAGGTGAAAGTCCTCAATCTTCAACCAAGTAAAATAAACAAAATCCTAATCATGGTTACGTTGGCATCCCTATACTTAGTAATAAGTATTATATGGCGTAAGAAGTAGGTGTTAGTGAATAACTATATGAATCCTATAAGTTATTACAAATAACAAAGAATGACGAAACTTTACTTCATTCACTTCGCAGTTTTAGTAACGTTCTGAAAAACGACCGGACATAACTACTTGCCCGATAGAGAGTTTTATTTTGTTGCCACATAAAATAATTATTAGAGGTCAATCTCTGGATAATCTAAAAGTTAGGCAGTTGTACGCTGTTTTATGTGAGTGCAGTTGGTCCTGAGACACCAGGAGAACCTTGGCAAAATATTACGGATCCTCTATGATAACGATTGTAGAGTATTTCACACATATTGACTGAACTAAGAGAATCCTTCGAAGAGTCTCATTAGCTCTGGTCATAAAGCGATTTGATGGTTCCAAAGTAAGATAAATAAGTAATTTTGTAGTATCTGTCTCATAATACAAAAGGATATAGCAATAGCATAATATCAAGAAAATTTATCTCGCTTCTAAAACAAATTAAAGTAAAAACAGTTTCTTTTCGTATTTCTATCTCAGTATCTCTTGAATGAGACACGACCGTGGTTTTAACCTATCTGATATAAGATGATGATAAGTCGTGCATAAAAACAAAGAGAAGAATACGGAGCACCAATTAAAATTATTATTAACAAACTTATCAAAAGGAGAAAATAAAATGGCAAATATCAATTATAGTTTAGTAGTTGCATCTCAGTTAGGTGCGCTTTTAGGAATGAATCTCATTCACATTCGTCGCAAAAATGTAGATCCCGACTATTCTAACAAAGAACGGGAAGGTAAACAACGTCTGGCAATTCCAGTATATATCTATGGTATTGACCGTATTAAGATTAAGAAAGCTGAACTTGTAGACCTCGGTGAGGGTCAGCGGATTGTTCAGTTTAATGATGATCCAAAGTTGCAGTTATCTCTGGCAAATGCAAAAGATATCACAGATGTTATTAAGAAACCAACTGTTCAGGAGGTTGCGAATGCTGTAATGGCTGAAGAAGCCAGTGCGCAACAGACGTTCTTTGTAGACGACAAAACTGCAACAGAACTTGCGGTTTCCTTTAACAATAGATCGTATAAGGAACTTTCCTCCATGATGGAGGTGCTCTCACGTCAGGCAGCCTGTTTAACGGATGCTAATGATGCTATGATGAATGCTTGTAAGTTAGAAATGGCACAGGTAGGTAAAAGTGTCGATTTCGTTCCCATTAACGTTAATGAAACAAAATAATGACAGAACTAAGCAAGACTTCGAAGTTAAATCTCGAACGTATTCTTGCAGATGAAGATATTCGTAGCTCTTTGCTTTATAATGGCAAAAAGCCAGGTATCTTTAAATTAAATGCAGATGGATCGCTTACACTTGGTGAAACTACATTTGGATGGTGGAATAGTTTTATTGGGTGTCAGCAGCACTTAAGCTTTTCAGATCTGACTGTACATTTGATTAATTTCATGGCTGGTGTTGGTAAAAATCAAAATGATTTTGCTCTGAATGGATTATTCCAAGATTTCGTTAACTTTGCACTTAAGCAGAAAGACAAGAATAGGATGGTAGATATCTTGTTAACTGCATATTTGTATGGTTATAAAGAAATACAGAAGGATGGAAGGAAACCTTCTGTGGATACAGTAATTAATTCAGTTATCAGACAACAAGATGTTCGTGATTTAGATGGTGTCGCTGTTTTAACCAGCGATGGTCCTGTATTGCTAAGAAATAACTTAGTATTCCAAAGACTTAAATAGGATATATCAATATGTTTTTGAATTAGGAAGGTATAATAAACATTAGTATATATGTTATTTTCGTAAAAAATATAGTAAAAGGATTAGGAAGGTTATCCTTTTATATTGCTGTGATATGGTACTTATAAAAGAGTGCTAAGTGAAGGAAAGCCCCGAGAATAAGAAGGGGATGCTTCATCGAGGAAGACACAGCATCGATACATGTGAGCGTATTATCAAAATATTTACTCATATAAAATTATTAATTTAAAATATTTTTATATGGTTAAAACGTACAATAACATTGCAGAATATGCCAAAAAGTTACTAATTGAAGCAAATCCGTATATTGATGAAAAAGATATTTATATCACAGCTAATACAGATATAGCTAGTACTTTTCGAATATTAAAAGAAAAAGACTTAGCCTGTATTGACACAAGTGGTACTGAAGAAATACCATTAATACACTATACTATTTATAGTGAATCTTTAAAAGAGAAAGAAAAAGCATTTAGTAAAGAACGAGCATGTGAGCGTATTTTACAAGGCGTAGTTTCATATTCTTGTGAAGGATTTACTATAATTTCAGTTAGAGTAATTAATAAAGAAGAATCACCAAGTAAAGAAGATTTTATACTATATGCTTTTACTGAAGCTATGTATAATCGAGCATTTGAACTAGCCTATAAAGAAGGAGAGATCAAATACACTATCGTACCAGATAACGGGATACATCGCGCAATCGTACGTGATTCTATGATGGGAAAATATCTTGAATATATTAAAGTAGAAGATATACCATCTAATAGTGCTATTCATCAATGTAAAGAAGATATTCTTAAAAGTGCAGAGTTTTTCTTTAAGAATATTCCATTATTCTCACGATTTGGACAAAAACCGTTACGTAAGTTCTTATTGTGTGGAGAACCTGGAACAGGTAAAACTTCTATTTGTTATGATATTGCTAAGGAATATCAGAAAGATATACCTATAGTATTTGTAACAGATTTTGATTCTTTAGCAAAACACATTTCAGAATGTGCAAAGGTTAATAAACGAACCATTGTAGTATTTGAAGATTGTGAAGTTGGCTTCCGTAATTCTGCAATTGACTCTTCAATTCTTAACTTCCTTGATGGTATTGACCGACCGAATATTCAGGATGGTGCTATAGTTATTATGACTACTAATCATCCGGAACGTATTGAGGCTCGTATTACTAAACGTCCAGGTCGTATCGATAAGTTATTCTTTATAAACGCCTTAGAAGGACAATCAGCGATTGATGTCTTTAACCTTTACTTTGGTGAATTTATGAAGGAAAACAATTTTGACGCTACTACTCAAACAGCAAAAGAAGCTATTGAAATTATTGCTTCTGGTATGACTGGTGCTCAGATTAAGGAATTATTTAATAGTTATGTTTGTTACATGGTATCAGAAGCAAAAGATTTTAACCTCAATGACGTATTTAATACGAAAGTTGAATTGTTTAAATCTTTTGATGACATGGACAAGAACTATAACTCTATAGAAGCTAATAAAGAGTTTGATAAAGCTCGAGGTAAAATTCTATCTGTTTTGAACAGATAAGCATAGAGTAGGAGAAATTAAGTTTTCTCCTACTTACACTGGTAATTGATGCAAAATCGATAGTATTAATTTTAAAATCAAATCGATATGTTGACATCAAAAGATATTATTACAAAACGTGACAATTTGTCTGAAACTATCACTCGTAATTGGGACATTATTAAGAGTGAAAACGTAGTTTTTCGTGGTTATAAACGTAACTATGATATGAAGTTAGTTCTTGATAACATTTTAACTCTGTGTAAGGAAAGAATTGAAGTAAAACTTCAGTCTTTAGCATTAAACCTTGGATTCGAAGATATTGACGATCTTCCTGAGGATAATAATTATGCTACAATCTATGCTATAAGTGAATTGAAAGAGATTCACAAGCAGTTAGGCATTGTTCCTACAATCGACCCAGAGATTATTAAAAAATATGGTAAGAAGAAAATGCGTAAAACGCAGATTTTGAGTCGAGCATATATTACGACCCTACGGAATACTATTCAGATTCAAATCAATACTCTTACTGTAGAACTTGAAAACTTCAATAGCAGTCATTCATTGAAAAATGGTGATCGTAAGAAAGGAAAGTCTATTACAATGGACTTCTCTAAACAGAAAGCTGCTGCATAATCGTCTCTGAAAGTTTCTGAAAATTTTACGGCAATTTGCTTGCCTTGTGTATAGTTTAATGGTAGAATATCTCGAAAGAGAAGATATGAGTTCGAGTCTCATTACACAACTCCGTTACAAATTAACATTTTACATTAACATCAAATTAATTAAGTAAGATATGGAAACAATTCATTTATACAAAACAAAGAAAGAACTGATTGAAGAAAGTTCAAAACGTAGTATTACAGTAAAACAACTTATCGCTGAAATTAAGGCAACAGCAAAGGCTGAACGGCGAAAGAAAGTATTATCTCATCAACAGAAGTTGAACTATTGGAAAGTACATCGCTTTGATGCTGATGTACAACTTGTCAAGAAACATACTTCAGCTCAAGCTCGTTTTGAGAAGGTAATTCAAGACAAGATTAAAGGTCTTCATCAGTTCAAGAAACAGACAAATATGTCTGATGAAGCTTTTGAAGCGGCAAAAGAACGTATTGAAAAGCACTCACAGAGAGAAAAAGCTCTCGAAGAGAGACGAGCTGATCGTAGAGCTCGAATCGAGAAAGAAGCTCTCAGAGTCACAAAAAAGATGAAAAGTGACTTAGAAAGATTTATCCAGGCTGAACAATTACGAAAGACTCGAAAAGAGGAGAAACGGTCCAAATATGCCGGCAAAAAAGTGAAGGTCGCTCCTCGACCCATTGCAGATAACCCTCTTGTTAAGCTAAAGAAAGGAGAAGCTATCTATAGTATCGAAATTCGTTATCTTAACAGTAAGAGTGTTCTTCCTCCAACGTCTCCCTATACTCTTGACAAGTTAGAGAAACGTATGTCTGATATTCATGCTTATCAGATAGGTAAGAAGAATAATGGTTATATAGGTGTATACGCCTACAATACTGCTAATCCTTCTGTTTGTGTGAAGGAAATGGTTAAGCAAGAAGAATCAAAGCTTGATTCTGCTGCTTAATAAGCACAGGGGCGCGTCTGTAACGCGCAATAAGGTAGGATAATAGTGTGATAAGCTATAAAAGGCACTATACAGTTTTGTGGGAACGAAACTAGACGCATGTATAGGGCAGTTCGATACTGCATCCTACCACTAAATAACCACACTATGAAAATTAGAAACAAACCAGTATTAGTATATGATATTGAAGTATTTCAAAATATCTTTCATTGTACTGTAAAAAATACTGAAACTAATGAACTATTTCTATTTGAAATATCTGAACGTAAGAATCAGTTAAGTGAATTAGTTAAGTTTTTTAAGCATTTTGATAATCAAGTTGGTTCATGGAACCAATCATATACTACAGATTATCAATTTGATACAGATATAATATTCGCAGGATACAATAATATTCATTATGATAATCCTATTATAAATTATATAATAGATTATTATGATCGCATGATAGAGAAACCTTATTGGGAAATTTGTCAGTCTGTTTTTAACCTAAGTAAAGTAATACTGTCAAGTAAAGATGGTGATGAAGATGCTTGGAAAAAATGGAAATATCAACAATGGTTTGAATCATTTGATATTCTTACTATGCTATATTCAACTCAACTACGTGTTGGTTTGAAAGAAATGCAAGTAACAATGCAATATCCCAATGTTCAAGAGTTTGTATATGATTGGAGTAGTCCTTTAAAAAAGGAATTATTTGATGAAATGATTCAATATAATATAAATGATGTTGAATCTACTTCAGAACTACTACAAAGATGCAAGAAAGATATTGATCTACGAATTGCAATTGAAGATGAATATGGTGTAAGAGTCTTAAGTAAAGACGGAGTAAATATTGGTATGAAGATTATTACTCAAAAATATCTTGAAAAGACTGGATTAACATGGAAACAGATTAAAGATCTTCGTTCTCCTATGAACCTAATTCCATTGAAAGATGTTATACTTCCTTTTGTTAAATATGAATCTCCTATTCTTAAAAATATGCTTGAAGAAATGAAGAAACAAATAGTTCCTCCAGGTAGAAAAGGATATGAGTATAAATTTATATTTGATAATCTACGTTATTCTGTAGGAGTAGGTGGTATTCATTCAGTAAATAATCCTGAGATTATTATACCAAAAGAAGATGAAATGCTGATAGATATAGACGTTGCTTCTCTATATCCAAGTATGCTAATACAATACAAGTTTTATCCTAAACATTTAGGACCCGAATTTCTTGAAGTTTATTCTCAAATTAGAGAAGAACGATTAGAAGCAAAAAGAAATGGAAACAAAGTAAAAAATGAAACTTTGAAACTTGCGTTAAATGGTTTAAGTGGTAATTTACAAAACGAACATAATTTTTGTTACAGTCCATTTGCAGTAATGCAAATACGTATTAATGGACAATTGTTATTACTTATGTTAGCTGAATCATTAGTTAATTTAGGTTGTAGAATAGTACAGGCTAACACTGATGGTTTATTTATCTTACTTAAGAAAGATAAATATGAACAAGTTAAACAAGCTTGTAAAGCTTGGGAACAGTTAACAAAGCTTGAACTTGAAGAAGATCGTTTTGAAGCTATGTATCAATTTGCAATTAATGATTATATTGCAATTAAAGAAGGATATAAAGCTAATAAAGATGATAAACTTATTAAAAAGAAAGGTATGTTTATTACAGATGTCTTACTTGGTAAAGGTCTTAATCCTAAGATAATACCTGAAGCAGTTATTAGGTATTTTGCAGACGGAATACCTGTGGAAGATACTATAATGAACTGTAAAGACATTCGTAAATTCTTACAAGCTGAAAAAACAGGTAAACAATGGACAGTAGAATACAACAATGAAGTACAACAGCGAATTAATCGTTTTTATGTTAGTACAAATGGTTTATATCTATGGAAATGGAAAGATAATAAAGGTATAAAAGAGTATCAAAATATGCTTAAAGGGTATGGTGTTACTATACTTAATACACTTCCAGAAGATAAACCTATTGACCAGTATAATATTAATTATGCTTATTACATTCTACAAGCAACAAAGATTATTAACGCATTAAAGCCACAACAGCTAAGTCTATGGGGCTTTTCATAACTTAACAAAGACTATCCAATCTATAACATAGACTTCTTTTAACGAAAGGAGAAGAATATGGTATTAGAACTAGATATAAGCTTGATTGATATGATCAAGCCATTAACTATAAATCAGTTAGTGTTCTTAAATCTTGTATTAGACGTTAATCAAAAAAGCATCAAGCACGTCTCGCAACTCGTCAGTCTGGTGAGCGAGGCAGAAATACAAGATTTAATCAATCGAGGCTACATAGTAAAAGAGATATCAAACGAAGCAATCACTTATTTGCCTACTGATAATCTTATAAAAATCGTCGAAAGAAAAATTACAATGTTTGACGAATTCTATGCAGCTTATCCACAAGTTGTCATTCGACCAGATGGTACAAAGAGTTTTCTTCGAGCAAATGTAAATAATTGCCGTAAAAAGTATAACTCCATAGTAGGAAAAAGCAAAGCAACTCACCAACATTTAATGGAATGTTTAAAATTTCAATTAAATGATCTTACTATGACAGGTCGTATGGGTTATATGAAAACTATGTGGAAATGGTTAACCCAGTGTGAGTGGGAATCACTCGATGAGCAAATGAAGTCTAATGAAATAACAGAAGCAAATACATATGGAACAACCCTTATATAATGCTCCTTTATCATTTAGACATATTTCAGAAGTAGCTAAAGAAACTCTGGAATATATAGATTTACGTAGGAAACACGAAATTGAACCTCTAATTACAAGATGGAGAAAATTCAATAGAGTTTGTAGTATAGAACCTGGTACTATTTACACTATAGTAGGAGCATCAGGATCTGGTAAATCAGCATTTGCGAGCATGTTAGAAAATGATTTTTGTAGTTTAAATCCTAATAAAGATATTATTATCTTGTCTTTTTCATTTGAAATGCTTTCAAGCCGACAAGTAGGTAGAAAGATAAGCGGTAAATTAGGTGTTACTACTAATACCTTATATAGCGGTGAAGGAGATATTTCAGATACTGAATTTAAGACCATAGAAGCGGTTGCAAATGACTTATCTAAATATCCTATCTACTATGTAGATACAGCTGCAAATGTAGCTCAAATAGCTGCTACAATAGCTAAATTTCAAGAGGAAATGGCAAAAGATAAATGGTTAGTAATAGTACTTGACCACACTCTCTTAGTACGCGGAAAAAGCGAAGAGAATGCTTTATCTATTATTAGAGATTTACAGAACTGTTTTATTAATGCAAAGAAGGTAGGTTGCACTACAATAATTCAGCTCTCTCAAATGAATAGGAACATTGAGTCTCCTGATCGAATTAATAACCCATCCTGTCACTATCCTATGAGAAGTGACATTTCATCTGCTGATGCTATTTTTCAAGGTAGTGATGTTGTGTTAGTAATAGCCCGTCCAGAAACTTTAGGCTTTACTATATATGGTCCTCATCGATTACCAGTACAAAATAAGATCTATATTCACATTTTAAAGAATCGTGAAGGTCAATTAGCAATTTTAGATTTTGAAAACGACTTAGCACACAATAACATTATTGAAATAGATAGACAAGCAGAAGCTAATCCTACCGATTAGTTAAATTTAAAAAATAGACTGACATGAAAGATTTTATTATCTCTTTGAATAATTCTAATAAGAATTCTAATTATAGTGCTTATACGCAGAATCTTTTTGACAAAGCTACAAGTTTTGTACCGTATTTTAAAAGTTCCTTTCTGGATCGGCGAACGAGTAATACGGAAGATTTTGTTTATACTCTTCCTTTTAGTTTGAAAACAAACAAGAGTTCTTTGTATGACGCAGCTTATCGCTTTAAGAAAATTCAGCGTGATCTTGACGCATTCGAAGCATGGCAGCGTGCAATTAACGCAATGAAAGCATATCGGAATTATCGTGGAGAAGAAAGCTATGATGCTCTTGTTAACGGCATCCCGGCTAACTTTTTTGGTGATTTTGTACAGATCGGAGATGTTGTAATTCCGACCTATGCAAATCGCGACTATTTTCGCTCGTTATCACGAGAAACTCGTACAACAATTATTAATGTTTCAATTACTATTGTTAACGTTTTTGCAATATAATATTAACAAACTTACTATCTCAGAACTTTTCAAAACTTGACAAACATTATCATACTATGTAAGTAATAAAATCATAATTTATGATAGTATTACCTACTGAAAAAGTAAAAGCTAAGGTATCTAATCCAAGATTCCTTATCATTTTTGGCAAACCTAAGTCAGGCAAGACTACTATAGTAAGTGAACTAGAGAATAACTTAATCATTGATCTTGAAGGTGGTTCTCAGTTCTTAGATGCACTTAGTGTTCAAGCTCGTAATGTAGCAGATTTAGGCGAAATTGCAGCTGCAATTCGTCAAAAGAACAAAGAGTGTAATGGCTTCTTTTATAAACATATTACTATCGATAATGCAACACGCTTAGAAGAGATGACGTTAAGCTATGCTCTTACTTTGTATAATCAGACTCCAATGGGTAAATCCTATAGAGGTGATGTTCGTATGTTGCCTAATGGCGCTGGCTGGTTTTATATCAGACAAGCTGTAAGAAAAGTTATCGATATGTTTCGCGAATTATGCGAAGAATTTATCTTAGTAGGTCATACTAAAGATAAATTAGTCAATAAAGAAGGTGAAGAACTTTCTGAAATGCAGTTAGATTTAGCTGGTAGACTAAGTGATATCATCTGTGGTGAAGCAGATGCTATTGGATATGTTTATAGAAAGAAAAACCAAACTCTCATATCTTTTCAAGGTGGAGAGAATAATATAGTAGAAGCGAGAGCACCTCATCTTAGAGGTAAAACAGTTGTTATTGCAGAAAGTGACGAATCTGGCAAAATAACTACTGATTGGAATAAAATATATTTGCCTAACTAAAAATTAAGAATAGTATGTATAGTTCAAGTAGAGCAAAACAAATTGAAAAGAAGGATGTAGCATTTTTGTCTGCTGGTATTCATGATGATGTATTTCTTACAGGAGTACGATATGGTACATCAGTACAAGGTAGAAATTTCATTGAGTTTAAGTTTGTTAAAGATAACAGAACTATGACTCATACAGAATGGGAACCTCGTCGTACAACAAGTACAGGAGAAACTCTTCCTGATGATGTATTCTATAATAAAGTAGATAATCAGTGGGAAAGAATTAAAGAAATTCTTATTTGTTATTACAAAGAAGAAGACCTTCAGTACGAAGAAGAAGGCGGATTTAAAGAATACGCACAGTGGGTAATTGATAAGTTATCTACTGAAAAAGTTAAGACGACTCCTGTTCGTATTAAAGCTGTATATAGTAAAACTGGCTATATTTCTTTACCACAGTATGCAAAGTATACATTTATCGAACCGATGTCTACAGTAAATGAAGGCAAATCTGTTATCGTTAAATTAGGTATTGACTTATTTGAAAAACCAGTAGTAGCTGATACAGAATCTTCTACAGCTAATCCTTTTCAGGTAGTAAATGGAACATTAGATAATACATCACAACAGAATAATGTTGATGATTTGCCGTTTTAGGCATACCAATATAGAAATTGGGGGGAGGTAACAAAAGTTATCCTCCCTTTTTATTAACTTTAAAACGAATCAATATGTTAGATTATCAAACTATAGACGAAACAATCAAAGCAACACTTGTAGATAAGAAAGATTCAGGTGCAACTCCTAAGGTAAAAACAGGTGGTTATGATGTATCTAGTAGTTTTCTTACTGTGTTACAGAAAGCATTAGAAAGTCAAGTAAAAAAAACAAGTAAAAAAGCAAGTGAAGCATTACAAGAACCATCAAGTGATTTTTTAACTTCTAAGACAAAGCCAAAAGAACTTGAAGTTGGAGACCAGTTCTTTGGTAGTATTACTACTACTAAAAAGGATGAAGCTGGTAAAAAGTCCAGATATAAACCTATTGATTATTGGAAAGTAATCAAAAAGGAAAAAAATGAAGCTACCGGAAATACTAGTTTTATTGTAGAAAATCCTCAAGGAGAAAAATATAAAACTTCTCTTGGTGGCATAAATATGCAGAATCCTGGTGAACATCAGGAAAAACTACGAAAACTTGCTGAAAAGCTTAAAGCTGAAGAAGAGGAAAAGAAGCGTAAAGCTGAAGAAGAAGCAAAGATGATAGATATGTCTAAACTTCAGCCTCACGAACAGCTTAAAAGGCTTATTGAAGCAGGTATGCGTAATATCTGGATGGTAGGTCCTGCAGGCTGTGGTAAATCTACTATGGCTCGTATGACTGCAAAAGAACTGAATTTACCTTACTTGTGTATATCTTGTAGTATTGGAACATCTGCTACAGAGTTCCTTGGATATAAATATCCTACTCGAGAAAGCACAAAGTTTGCTGAATATTATGCAAAGCCATCTATTATCTTGATTGATGAGATGACAGCATTAGACCCTGCGGTAGGTCAAGTCCTAAATGCCGCTCTTGCTAACGATGAGATAGAGACTACTACTGGTTTAGTTAGTCGTAACCCCGAGTGTATCATCATTGCTACTTCTAATACATTTGGCAGTGGTGCGAGTCGACAGTATGTGGCTAACAATCAATTAGACGCATCTACTATTGACCGATTCATCGGAGGCATTATAGAAGTTGACTATTCTGTAGATTACGAAAGTCAATATGATGTTGATGTAGTAAACTACGTTTGGAAACTTCGTGAGTGTATCAAAGCTTGTAACATACGTCGTATTGCGTCTACGCGTATGATTCAATCTGGTACCCGTATGAAGAAGGCTTATTTCAAAAATTGGAAGGACATGCTAATCTGTAACTGGACTGATACCGAAAGGGAAATGGTCAAGAAGTTCTTTACTCCAGAGAATAAAGAACGAATTACAGAGAGTAAAGAATTAGATTCTTCTGGAAGAACTAAAGTATTTTTTGGATAAATTATGTGAAGTATGGGTAAAAAATTGATTGTACATTTTGATTCTCTCGAAAAGTTTTACACGGAGTGTGAAATTGTCGAAGACACTGGGACTAAACAACATTATGATATAATTTGTAATGAAGATGACCCAGGTTGGAAAGGTTTATCTCTTGAGGAAATACAAAAAGCAAAATATTTCTATAATAAAGGCTTAGACAAGCTTGAGTCTTTAACTCAAGAGATGCAATTAGGTGGCTCTGGAAAATCCTATAAATGGGATGAAAACGATGGTGATGAGCTTAATTATGATCGTTTTCTCGAAGGGCTACCTTGCCTTAAAAAGCGAGTAAAAAAATTAGGTAATAAAAATGGTAAATTTATACGATTACATATTGGGATAGGTGAAAACTGGATGGTAACAGCAGAAGATATGCTTTACAAGTCCTATACAGCTATTAAATTAGCAGATTACCTTGAACAACAAGGGTATCGTGTAGAAATTTCTGCGTTTGCTGAGGTTGCAGATTTAGGTCGATTCAAAGGTGAACAATTAGAGTATCTTATTACTGAGGTAATCATTAAAAAAGCAGAAGATTCATTAATATTACCTCAAATTCTTACTTGTATCTCTCCTTGGATGTTTAGATATCATATATTTAAGTTTTGGACAGCAAAATTTCAATGTAGGAGTGGTTTAGGCCATTCTATAGCTGCTAAACATAAGGAGACTAAAGAAGATATTTGGATTACATCAGGACAATGTCTTGATGAAAATTCAGCCAATCAAAAGATTGAGCAAATTACAAAACTCTTCGACAAAGAGCATGGGGACGAAGATTAACGATTGCTCAGTAATGAGCGGACACCACTGGCATGGAGAAGGCAAACTTGAAAAGAGTGTGGAATCGTTAAATTGGCGATAAGGAAACTTATCTGGGGGTTCGAATCCCCCCTCGTTACAATTGTTTTTAAAAACAAAGGGAGTAAACACAATCTATTAATAATGAATAGATACGAAGATGTGTGAATGGACCAGGTTTATACCTATGGAGCGGTTCGAGTCCGCTACTCCCACTATTAAAACTGTAGCATATGTATGATTCAAGAAGAGCAAATAAGGCAAAAGCAATAACACTTGATTATATTTTATCAAGAGTATCAGAATATGATATATATGCTCGTTATTTAGGACAATTTAAAATAGGTTATATTTACAATAGTCCTTTTAGAGAGGATAAGAATCCCTCATTTGGTATATTCCAAAGTAAAAAGACAGGTAAATTGTTGTTTAAAGATCATGGCAATGGTTTATGTGGTGATGTTATTAAATTTGTACAAGAATTTACTGGCATTACTAACTATAATGAGTTATTAAACCAGATAGTCAAAGACCTTAATATAAAAAACGATACTGTTTTAAAGAGTACTAAAGAACAAAAACCTACTGAGGAAACTGTAATAGGTGTAGTAAGACAAGATTTTACAGAAACTGACAAAAATTACTGGTCACAGTTTCATATATCTATAAATACTTTAAAGCTATACAATGTAAATAGTATTAAATATTATTTATGTAATGGTATAGTAAAAGGTATATATAAGGATGAAAATCCTATGTATGCCTATAAAGTATATGATCATTTCAAAATTTATAGACCTTTAGCAGATAAATACACTAAATGGCGTAATAATTTAACAGAGTATGATATACAAGGTTATGCTCAATTACCTGAAAAAGGTAATCTATTGATTATTACTAAGTCTATGAAAGATGTAATGTGTCTTAAAGAATTAGGATATAATGCAATATCTCCCTCTTCTGAATCTACATTTATACCAGATAATGCCTTAGAGGTGTTAAAGAAGCGTTTTAAGCATATTTTAATATGCTTTGATAGAGATGCTCCTGGTGTTAAAAATATGCGCAAAATAAGCCTTAAAACAGGCTTAAATTGCTTTCTAGTGCATAAAAAGTTTAAAAGTAAAGATATTAGCGACGCTATAAAGAATAATAGCTTTGAAGCGGTCAGCGAATGGTTAAACCAAACATTAAAAAAATATGAAGAATTTTCTAATTAAAGCTAAAAACGGTATTTGTACAGCAATTTCTTGGTTATTTGCAATTCCGTCAGTTCTTTTTCTATTAATCTCAGTATTCTTTGGTATTATTATGCATTTCTTTGATAAAGAGACGAATATTAAAATCAATCGTTTCTTTAATTATCAAGCAGATTCAAGTGAAAAACGCTTAGATGATAAGATTAAAGAACTTAAAGAATTGAAAATAGAACTATCTGAAATGGCAGATAAGCTTGAAAAAGAACAATCATGAGTTTAGATATACTTAATACTACGTTAACCTGTAGTATTTTTGAATTAATATGTTTCTGCTTCTTATGCTGTACTATCAGCAACATAGTAAATCTTACTACGTTCATGTTTATATTTAAATCATATATACATGATAAAGAAGAAGAAAAACTCAGTAAACAAGAAAGTCAAGAATGCAACTCCAATTCAGATAGACGGAATATCATTCAAGAGTAAATTAGAAGGTTATGTTTACTCTAGACTTAAAGAAGAGAAGTTAAAAGCTGAATATGAACCTATCAAGTTTGAACTTGTACCTTCATTTCAGTTTCAAGATAAAAAAATTCGGCCTATGACTTATACTCCAGATTTTGTTGGTAACAACTTTATAATCGAAGCAAAAGGTAGGCCGAATGATGTGTTTCCTTATAAATGGAAGCTATTTATGTATTATCTGAAATTAAATAATTTAGATAAGAAATATATGCTTTTCATAGTACACAATCATAAGGAGACAGAAGAATGTATAAAGAAGATAAAAGCCTATGAAAACTAACACTTTGAATTTTGATCTCATTATTGATTTTGGTCCGAAAAGAGAATTTACCTTTATAGGATTAGAAGAAGAAAACAATGATGACGATGAAGACGGTTGATTATGGATTTAAGTATACCTTATTATGAAGATATGACACGTATCTCTAATAGTAACTTAGGAGTCTTTATAAAGAAAGGTCCAAAATACTTGAAAGATACGTTAGACGGAACCGCTGAAAGTCTTAAAGCTAGTTATTTAGATAAAGGAACTATGATACATATGTACATACTCCAACCAGACGAATTCTGGGCTCATTATCGAATACTAGACTTTGATACTCCAAATAGTAAACAGCAACAATTATTTGCTGAGAATCTAGTTGGTACTGTAGAAATAGATCCTGATTTAGCCCTTATAAAGGCTTATTCAGCTGCTTATAGTACAAAAGGTAAGAGCAACGATAAAGTACTCTTAGAAGCCAAAGAAATGGCTAAAAAGCTAGAAAACTATATTGAATATCTTAAGACTGAGAGGCAAACTGAGATGAAAGTAATATCGTTTGCCGATCTTCATATGCTAAAAACAATCAAGAGTAATCTTGAGAAGCATAAGAAGGCAAACGAATTACTATATAACTTACCAAGTACGTGTGAACAAAACAATGAGTTTCACATAAATTGGGAATTTCCAAAAACTTTCCAAAACTATCAGCTATCATGTAAGTCTTTGTTAGATAGATTAATAATCGATCATACAGAAAAAAAGATTATCTTAGTAGACTTAAAAACTACTGCTGATGTAAACAATTTTAAGCACTCTATAGAAGAGTATGACTATCGTAGGCAATTAGCCTACTATTGGTTAGCTATTCACTGGTACTTTAAGTACGAATTAGAGAAAGATATTGCTGAATATACTTATGAAACATATATTATTGCTATTCAAAGTAATAATGGTTATGAAGTAAAAGTATTTAAGTTTACACCAGAATCTATTGAAGCAAAACTTACATTAATATCAGATACTATCGAACAAATCTGTTGGCATAAACAGAACAATTTATGGGATTACTCTCGTAATTACTATGAGGGAGATGGATCAGAGATATACAATGAATGCTGTGATAGCTCTATTCTTTAATGCTTCATATGTAAATCTTGTATTATATAAGTATACAAAATATTGGATAAAAGATGACAATATCTATATAGACTACAAAGGCCTATCATACTTAGAGTATACAAATATGGTACAAAAAGTTGGTAATCACAAACTATTTATAGGTAAGTATCGTTATAAAGGAGAAATAGATTACCATACAGTATTTATTCTCCGAATAAACCCAACACAGAGAAGATTGATATCACTGGTAGAGAATAAGTATTATCACTTACTATCAGATGAAGTAAAGAAACAAATCTTTATCTTTACTTCGGTATATTCAATTGACTCTAATAAAACCGATAGAACCATGATAGTATTTGAAGATGTAAACTTAGAAAGTAAGAATGAAGTATTTACACTCAATCACATTGAGGAACAAGATATAAATATTCAGATTAGCCCGTGTTTAGAAGACATGAGTTACTTTGAATAATCGCTGTAATTTAGTTGTTTTAATATTAATTGTAAAAAGAAAGGGGACCGTTGTGAAACGCTCCCCTTTTTGTTTATCCACCAATACGATTCTGTAAGTCTCGTAATTTTTCTCCTGGATTCTTCATATTATAATAAGCATTAAGCCAAGGAATAACTTTAATAAAGTCTCTTTGCCAACCATATAGACCTTTAAAAGCTCCTTTCTTGATCTTCTTATATTTCCTTTCTTTGAAGTAAGACCAAGGACCAAAAGCAGTACCTATATCCTCTAAAGTTTGTAGTAATGGAGATACTGAGTTAAATATATCAGCAATATCTATAACATTATATCTTGAACCAGATTCAAGTGAAATCTTCTTTAATTCAAGCATAAGGACATTTTGATACCAATAATCATCATCAGGTCCTGTACTACCTATCATGCCTAAAGCATTAAATAAAGTAAGCCAGAATATATAAGTAAATACTTGAGCATTAAACCTTTTAGCATAAGTTTCAATTTGTTTCCTTGTATAACTTTCACTAACATTAAATTTATCAGATAACTCAGATATATCTCTTTCCTTATTTCTAAATGTAAGAGCTCTTATTGCTTTTATACCCCAGTTATTAGCTCCGTAAAGCCATCCATACCAATAAGCCATTGCTGTACCTATAGCAAGTTCTTTTGTTTGGTAATTCCAATATGCTGGATTCCATGTGTTTTCTATATTTTTCGGTAGAAAAGCACGGAACATCAGTATAGTAGAAAGTGCAGTATGTAAATGTACACCGGATTTATCAGCATTTTCAACCATACCTTCTGCATGACTTGATATATTACCTAATTTATCACTTATCTCATTCTCTAACTCTTTAGTCACATACTTCTTATACTCTGGTTTTATCTTAACTCCACCTTTCTTATCATATGCTGACCATAAGGTAGTTTTAGTAGAATTATAGATAGCTCTTTTTTCTTCTATAGACTGTTCAGGAAAATGGTTATAAAGAAAATCATTCTCAGAAATAAAATGCTTACTACCATCTTCTAATTCGAGTAATCTATAATTGTTATAGATACCTCTCATAAATATAGAGTTAGGTAAGAAAGACATCATTTTAAATGCAGAATATGGTTCTACAATTCTTGTTACCATTCTACCAACTCTCCACCTATTAGTGTTAGACATATCTTCTTCTTGATTAAACGTTAGCCCATTATATTCAAGCATAGATATTAAATCACTATCTCCCATATTCTTACCAAGCTGTCTTAAAGTCTTAAGTGTGAGCAATTCTTTAGCTAATTCCGCATTACCCAGAGTAAAATCACGGACATTCATATGCCTATTAATATAGGCATCAGCAGCATAAAAAGACCATGCAGAAACACCACCAGATATAGCTGAACGTAAATTCCAAGATAGACCTATATCTCTACCCCATGTAGCAAAATGTCTAAAAATCTTATCTAATGAAATACGATGATTACCTATAGTAATCTCAGGCAATGTAGTACGTCTACCATATAAATGATAAGAAATATACTTATGTATTACATAACTAAGATTAGAATTTGCTGCAGATACAGTATTCTGACTCTTTACTACTTTACCTTCTTTCTTAATAGTTTCATCTAACAGATTCAATTGTGGAGCTACTTTCTTTTTAGCTTCATAGTTACACCCCATTCTATAATAACGCATTACTGCTCCAACTAAGTCATTAGTACCTACAGAAGGATCTGCTAACATAGTAGTATACTGAGTAGGCATAATATTAATTTCAGTACCATTAGGTCTTACTTTATTCTTTACACCATGTAATTCATCATCTGGAGTAATAGCAAAAGCATCTAACATATAATCTCTAACTCCAGTAACTAAACCTTTACCACTTATATAGTTCCATATAGTACCAGGTATCTGTGGTAACTTGTAATCATTACGATAATTGGTATGAGTTAATTTAGCATTAGTTTCTCCTATGGTATCTATTAAAGCCTGTCTAAGCTTAGATAAATTAGTGTTTCTCATAACAGCATTATAATCTTTTCTGTTATCATATAACTCTAATTTAGGCTGTTCAGCTTCAGGTATAGTAGGATCATAATTAGGATTATAGAAAGCAGATTCTTCAGATGTCTCAGCCCAATTATTATTAGGTACTCTATGCATGTACTTATCATTTATTGGTTTTACTGTGGTCATATAAGAGAAGTAATGCTTGACACCTTTATCATCTACCCATATATCATCAGGAGATACTGCATCTTTACCACCATTATCTTTAGCTATATCACTAAGTTCAGACTTAAACAGTCTTCTACCACCACCTAACTTACCTGATTTACGACGTATCCTATACATAGCTATATCAAGTTCTCTAATCTTCTCTTTTACTTCTTGTGGCATACGAACATAATCTACTTCGTATCTATCGGTTCTGTAAAGTTTTAAGAGATTAGTTCTTGCTTGATATAGTCTGTCATATATCTCTCCGTAATCTTTCTTATTCTGTTTAGATACAAGAGCTTCAAATTCTGGAGTATATTCCCATCTCGTATTTCTTTCTAACCAAGCCTCATAGATAGTGTATCTACCATCAGGAGTATATCCTTCTATTTCCCTCATTTTCTCCATCTCAGCCATGAAAGCAGCCATATTAGCCTTTGATTTAAGCCCTTTACGGAGCTTTTCATAAGCTTCTGTAAGTTCCATAGCTATCTTATACTCTACGCTATCTTCTGGCTTTATTTCGCCTGTAAGAGCATCATATGGGTTAGCTAAATTCCTTTTCTTCTCAAGTAGTCTTTGATACTTATCGTAATCATCTTGAGACATGTTTTCAAATCTAGGTTTCTTAGTAACATTATCTAAATAAGGCTTAAGCAAATTATCAATATCTATATTTACTTCAGATAATGCTTGATTAGCTTCTATACTAAGATTTGCAAATATATTATAGAACTCAGGAGTATATTTTCTTTCAGCATGTTTAGATTTCCAGTCATTATAGGCTCTCTGATATTCTAACCATAAATTTTGATCAAGTTTCAACTCATCTACACTAGCTAATTTATGGTCTTTTAACCATTTCTTACGCCAATTATACTTATCATTTTGATATTCACCATACTTTCTATCTCTAATGATATAACCTGTTTTTTTACCTTTAGAGTTTCTTTCAAATAGTAATAAATGATCTCTTGTAGCAGCAGCTAAACCCATAAGCTCAGCATACTTGTGATATACTTTCTTATGAACTTCATTGTTTACATCACCTATAACCTTTCTAACAGAAGAAATAACAACATTATTTGTACTATTTGGTAAACCTGCATACTTATGATAAGCCGAGATATCAGAATCAAAACTTAACCAGTTCATTAGTGCACTTTCTATACGAGGATCGTTCGCTTCTTCCATTTCACCTTTTAAGAAGTTAGTAAGAGTTCTAATAACTGTGTTTTTATACTTCCAACCAATATTATCTCTACTATCCATCTTAATTGAACTGAACTCAGCTCTTAACGCATTTAAAGTCTGTCTAATATCATTAAATACATTTGTCCCAAGTAGTGATTCATATATAGCATCATTAAACTCTTGTGAGAATACTGTCTCATACAAGTTATTCAAGTTAGCTTCATGAGGATATAAATATTCAGCACCAAAGTTATCTAGTGCTACTCTATACTTATTAGTAGTTGCTTCATCACCCATCGTCTTAGCATTCTCAATCTTCTCATTAATGTTATCAAGAACTTTCTCTGCTTCAGCTAATGAGTCTATTACACTGTTCATGTATTCAATACTACCATTAAGCACATCAAGCATACTATTAGGATCTGTAATATTCTTTACAGTATTAGAAAGATTATATAATCTATTAAAAACACTTGTATTTCTAACAGTTTCTCTTCTATCAAATGAATCATCAATAGGGTTATACTGCATAGATTGAGTACGTATTTCTAATGTCTTTACTATGGAATCAAAAGTAGACATCAACTTAGTAGCAGCAATCTCTTCACGTTTACTTGCAGCAGGTAGCGCTAAAGGTATATAATCATCAGTATTTTCATTATGCTCTAATGTTTGATAAGCATTGTATTCAATTACATTTTCTACTATTTTGTTTATAAGATTCTCATGAGTAGTATTCTTACCAAACAATCTCTTAAACCAATCCATTAACTTTTGTAGTATAGTCTTTTTACCAGTAGGTGCAGGGAAGTCCTGCATATTGTGGATTACTTCAGGATTAGAGAACAACTCAGCTGCGAACTCATATACATTCTTACTAGCATGGTCTTCATGAGTAGCAGCATATTCTTTCTGTATAGCTCTAAGTTCATTAGCTGCTTCTGTATCTGCTGCCAAAGAGTCTAGAGTAATAGCATGTGCTATTTCATGTAACAATACATTCTCTAATGAACCATATCTACTAAAATCACCAGTAGTATTTACTACAATCTTATTTGTCGCTCTATCATATATAGCAGGTGTCCAATAAGTAGCTTCAGGATATATCTCATTTAATGGTCTATCTGTATATTCAATAGATACTGGCTGCATATTTATTTTATTAGTAACATCCCTAAGTACAGTAGCCATTTTAGATCTAGAGTTATCTAATAAATCCTTACTATTAGAAATAACTTTTGTTATTACTTGATTATTTGTATAGTTGTCACTATTGTATTCCCTATTAGGATTGTATTTAATCGTATTATTCTTATGTAAGTCAGATTGAAAGTCTATAATCTTATACATTAATGGTTCAATCTGATTATATAGATTCTTCTCTTTATTAAAGAATGAAGTAAAGAACTTAGTTATAGCCTCTACTACAGATTTAAAGATATTCTTTTCTTTTATTTCTGTCTCTCCGATTGCTGGTATCTCTTTTAATAACATCTGAAAAGCAGGATTACTAAAAAATTCAGCAATAAATTCTTGAGGATTAGTAAAACCATAATTTAACGAATCTTGCATTAATGTTCCAAATATTTTTGGAAGCTCAAAATACTTATTACAATGGTCTATAATAGCAATTATATCAGATACAAATTCATTATTACCGTGTTCATCTCTTCCGGCTAATGCTATAGAACTAAAAGCATGTACAATTTCATGTAGCAAAGTTCTATAACCAAAAGATTTTTCATTTATAGTTATCTTAGCAGTGTATTCGTTTGTTTCTGGATCAATTTTAAAGGAAGTATTACCAACTGCTTTAGTTAAAGCAAAAGAATCTTCTGAGTTATAATCAATCTCTATTAATATATCTTCATAATAAGGTATTTCCTGCAAATGTCTTATAAAAGGAGCGTATTCAGGCAACTCTTTAGATAATAGTTCTAATGCTTGTTTGATGTTAGTAACATTAGATATTTTTTGCATTTGTTCATTAGCATTTCTAGTATCCAACTCAGATTGTCCTTTTGCTAAATCCTCTAACAAATTATACGTACCTTGTAGTTTTGGAGCTTTCTTAGACAAAAGTGATGTTCTATATAAGTATTCATCTAATACTTTTAGTTTCATGTCTTCAAAACCACGGTCATACTCTTCAACAAACATCTTGATTGTATCTAAATGATACTTTCTTGCAGCTAATTTTAATTGAGTTAATTTTAAATTAGAAATAAATGTATTTAATTCTTTATTATATTTTATCTTTTGATAAGCATTGTATTGTTTTAAGCTCTTTGCTCGTGTTATTACAGGTAATTCTGTTGCTTCTCTATATACAGGCATATTAAACAGACGATCCTGTACTTCTTTAGAATAGTCTGAAAGTTTATTGTATCCTTTATTAATGTTATTAACTGCTGCTATTAAAGAGTCAACAGGTATCAATAATCTATCTAATTTATCTATTTCATCATTTAATATAGTTAAATAGCGACTTTCAGAAAGATTATTTAATTCTCTTAATGTACTATCTACTGTAGAGTAATCCGCATCATATATGTATATACCTAGAATTTCTTGCATTATAGCATCTAGGTTAGTTTCATGTAACTTTGAATTACTCGATAGTTTACTACGTCTTTTACGTAATTCAGTTTCATTCTCAGCTTTCTCTACAGTTTTAGTTCTTAGCTTAACATAGGAATTATAGAAGTTTTCTAATCTAGTTTCTTTACTTACTACTTTCTGATTATATATATTATTATCCTGAGTAGAAAATGTACCTTGATTATCTATTGATTTAACTTGGTTTGGATTAAAAGTAACAATTTCTAATATTTCTTTAGGATTAGAAAAAGTCTTTACATCTTCTGGCAGCAAATTGTTTAATCCTATCATACCATCGTATAATGAGTCTACATGCTTATTTGCTATATAATCAGTTAATTCTTTGGTTTTACCAAACTCCATTGTTTCTTCTACGTCAGTAACATATGGATTTTTTATAGACAAAAAATTAACAGTTTGATTTACGCCATATTCTTTGTAAGGAATTAAAGAAAAATAACTACCATAGTACCTTTTTGATGGGTAAACACTAAAATCAGTAATATTATCACTACTATGATGGTATACTACTAAAGGTTCACCATTCTCGTCTACTACTTTGGATTCTCCAAACCAATTTCTAAAACTTTCAGAGTAAGTTCTAGCCTTAGCTTGAATAGCAGCTACTCTATCACCATTATAATGCTCTAAAAGGTCTGAAAATAGCTTAGATGGCTCCCCATTGGGAGCCTTATCTATGCCATTACCATTGTTAAGCGACCATATATGATAAGCCGCTGCTTCACTAGTTGCATTTTTTAATTCTTCAAATTCTCTTGCAACTTCTTCGTTTTTTAAATTAGGACAAATTATACTCATATATGATTAACTTTTAATACAATGATTCATTTCATCAGTAGGAAATTCATTTTTATCATTAAAATCATCAGTGGTTTCTGTAGATTGTATCTCTGTAGTAGGTCTAACTTCAGATGCTTGTTCTACTTCACCATCTTCACTCATTTCCTCATTCAATTGATATCTAATATCATTGTTATTACCATCGAGACCAAACATATAATCTATACTACTTGCTGGATGGAATACACCATCTAACCCAGCTTTAGTAACATCATTGGTTTGAGAATTAAGTTTAGGTATAACATTGTTATTAATCAGTTCTGGTATATCTTCTAAGAAGTTACCACCATAATTTGAATAACTAGGGGCAACATTATTACCAGGTATTATAGAGTATCTTGATGCTGTTTCACCAACTACCCATTTACTCAAATACTCTGTTACTACACCTTTACCACCTTCTCTATAACCTTTCTTATTAACAAGTATATATACAGGTTTTTCAACAACTTGCTTACCATCATCCTTTACAAAAGTACCAATATACTTATATAAATCAAAGTTACCAGTAGATCTATTATTCCTTACTTTAACATAAGGATGATAGATAGATATACCTTCTAAGTTCTTACATAAAGCTCGTTTATCAGAACCTTTAAAGGCAACATTGGTTAACTTGCCTCTAACAACAGCAGTAAGTTTATATATACCTTTCCTTGTTAAATTTACAGTAGGTACTAATGTATCATTCTGCCAGTTATTACGATAGATTTCATCTATATCTTCCTTAGTAAATAAGAGATCAAAATCTACAGTATCATCTTCTATATTGCGTACTGCATCAAAGTAACCTATTTCTTCTAAAGCTCTTTGCGGAATAAAGTCAAATAGTGAATTAAGATGTTTGATACCTGTACCGCTAAACACTGCATAGCGAATTAAATCATATGCAAAATCATGTAATTCTGGTACATTACTATCTAATAACTCTTGCCAGTATTCACGTATTTGTCTACTCGCATTAGAATTAATATCATCAGAATAGTCAAGACGAATATAGTCTATACCTTTATTAGTAGTATCTGTAACACCTGTTATACTGTTAAGGAATAGGTTACTAATTCTACCATTAGTAACAGATATCATAGGATACTTATTACCATTATTAGCTTTATCAGCAAGTATATCCTTTTTCAGTCTATTTAATCTCTTAGCTATACTATCGGTACCAATAAACAGTCTATTAAGCTCTCTCATACTATTAATAAGTGGACTCGAAGAGTCAGCATATAAAGCCGTTGATCTCCAGAAAGAGTCTATAGCATTGGTAATAGCAGTAATAGCTTGTTTATTAGATATAGTTGCTAACCCACTTGCATTAACAAAAGATTTAAACTTATTATAATATTTATCTTTACTCTGGATATTTATATTACCTAATAGATTTAAAGTAAATATAATACTATTGTCAATTTTCTTTTGTAAGAATGTATCTTTATAGAACTTATCTATCATTTCTGGAGTAAAGTAAGGAGATGACTGTACATCAGCTATTTTATCTAAGAATTGACGCATTTCTATAGCATTTTTACCAAACTTCTTAGTATCAACCTGTGATGCTTTAACGAGATCTGATAAGGCTCTAGCCATAGGATCTATCTGTTTATACATCTTATATACAAGAAGTTGTCCATAGTAATAGTCAAAATCTTTTTCTTTCTCATTGGCTTTACGCAATAGATTCTCAAGATAACCTAACTTACCAGCTTCAGGTATTTCAAATAATTCATCACAACTAAGTTTATCATTATTTAAAAGATTTGTTATAGCATCTCTCTGAATTTTATTAGTGGCAGCTTGATTAGCTTTCTTAGTAAACTCTTCAAGAATAGCTTTCTCTTTCTCATTATACCTACTCTGGAATGATTTAGTAGAATCAATAGCATAAGTACCTTTACTCTGAATGTAATCTTGTGCCATTCGTTTCATTATCTCTTGAGATACAAAATACATAGTGTTCTTACCAGCACCGCTTCTTAGCAATAAATTAGTAACATTATAAGTAAATGTATTTACATTCAGTTTAATAATGTAGTTATCTTTAGCAACGTCTACGTGAGCACTAATCAATGCAGACAACCAGTCAAGAATATGAATATCGTCTACACCAGACACTCTATGCAAATTACCAAATTTAGGCATATACTCTGGTGCTTGCATTACTAACTCTACTAATTGACCTAATACATGATGAGGGTTATTCAAAGCAAAAGGACCAATACCTGATTTACTATCAGCAAAGTCTTGTTTTAAATTATCCTGATATGCTTCTGTGTATTCAAATAGAGCTTGATTATTCTTAACATCTGGGAAATATACTTCTACAATACCTTTCTTCATGATATTTACAGGTACGTCAAGAGGTCTAGTAGTATCGTGTACATTCTTAGGATCGAGTAATGAAGCCATAAATGTATCAATAAGTAGATTTTCTATTGCTCCTTGACTATTCTCTGACATAGGTTTATCAAAGTTATATTCAGTTTTAGCAGTTACATACTCATATACTTTATAGCTACCGTCTACAATATCATAACGTATATTAGAATTCTTACTTTCTAGGTATTCGTTTATAGCTTCAGAAGCCTTCATTGAGTTTCTCCTTGTAACAGGTTCTCCATTACGAATAGCTAATACTTCATCTGCCCAAGCATCATACCCTTTTAAAGCATTTTCTTTTTCAACATTAGTAGCATTTCTACCAAGTTTATTAGAACGTTTTGTAGTATAGTTATAACGGGTTAAGAACAGTTTATCAATATCGAAGTCAGAACCAGTTCTTGCAGTAAATTCATCAGGTAGTATTATAATATCTCCTGCTTGAGACATTACTACATCCCTAATAGTAAGAGCAGCAATAGAAGACATACCCTGTGTTGGTACACGATAAGCCATACTTGAAGGTGAAGCATTATCACCGATAATGTGGTTATCAATTAACCACTGTCTAGCTTCTAAGAATGACATATTGTCATAACCAGGTATAATGTGCTTAAGTAAATTAATACTAATTACACAGTCCATAGAATTATTTTCATTCTTAAGCATTAGCTTACGACCTTCATTTACCATGTACTTACTATAGTCTTGTTTAGCTTCTGCTTGACTAAGCTTGTCTATAGATTTCATACCAAATGAAGACATCTGTACAAATGTACCACCAGGTAAATTAATATCTACAGTCTCTTTATTTACTTTGGATATTAACTTAGTTACAAGTTGTTTTGATAATGGTGATGCTGAAATAGGTACATTAAATTCACCATTCTCATTCAATGCAACTTGATTTACTATATCAGAATCAGTATTACTTGCAATTAAGTCTCTTACAAGCGAATCTGAGATACCTTGTAAGTCTTTGAAGGTAAATGTACCATCTTCATTTTTAACTGCGTGTAAATCCTTTAAAAGCCTATTTAAACCTCTATCTGACAAGTTATCAATAGCCCTCATAGCATAATCACGTAATTCACGACCAGATAGCTTCTTACCATTTGGTAAATAATAATCACCATCAAGCCTGATGTTAGAATATACAGTTTTCATAGCCTGTGTTACTAACATACGCTTTTCTGCTTCGTGAGCTTCAATAGGCATCTGATTTAATAAGTTACCAAAGCTCTGTTGTCTAAATGTAATGGGTTTGTTATAAGAACCATTTTCATCCTTAGTAAATTCCTCGGATATTTGAGACTGAGAAGTATCTGTATAGAAATCATATTCAACGATATTACCTACTTTTACTGCTGATTTAGTAGTAAACATATCAATAGGATTGGTAGTATCATTCATTCTATCATACAGTGCTTTTAAGTCTCCAGTTGCTAATACTTTAAACAGAGGGAAGATAGCCATCTTATTAAAGATAGGCATATTTATGAATTCACCTTGTAATGGTTCAAGTATTTCATTACCAAAGTAAACCATCTTCTTTGGTGACATTACTGCTGCTAGGGTATTTACATATTTACGTACATCACCAAGATCATCAGCATGTTCTTCTACGTAATCAATAGCAGCTTCAGTCTCAGCATCTAATAAGCCTTGTGTAGCAAGAATAGCTTTATACATAGTAGGAGAACAATATACAGAAGCATCTGCTTGGTTAATAGGATTATCTTCTGTATTTATAGTAATATTACCATCTTTATCCATAGTAATATCACCATATAGTTTTAAATCTCGCTCTGTACTAGTTTTAGCTTTATCTTTAATAGCCTGAGGTATATCTTCATGACTAAATAAATCATCAGATTCAAATACATTGTCTATGAATTCTTTAGTGTAATTACCATCATTCTCCATAAGTTCTCTTACATAAGCTCTGTAAATAGCTTTGTAAAGTTCTTTAGGTTGATTGGTATGTGTTTCGATATCTTTCAGACCAGCCACATTGTATCTGCCATTCCTATACCTAGGTATTTTATTCATAATGTGATTTGGATCTGTAAAGTCCAATCTAGGTCTATCACCAGTTGATAGCGTACCAGCAAGACGTTTAGATACATCTGGATAATTCTTAAAGAATGCTACATCTTTGTATATTACCTTTTCTGTTTCAAACATTGAAACAAAATGATTAACAGTAAATGTCCAAATAGCATCCATAATAGCAAGGTTCTCTCTTAGCATTTTATTCTGAGAACCTGATAATTGAGCATAAGTATTAGCATAGTTATTACTTCTTTCATTTATAGATGAAACAGGTAAGAACTTATTAGACCATAAACCTGATTTCTTTTGTTCAATCAAACCTAATTTCTGTACGTACATTAACTGTTCATGAGCTCTGTGAATTAGTGTAGTATTAATGTCTTCTTTCAATTGAGCAACATTATTGAAAGTATCCATTAATTCTTGATCACTTAAGCTATTAAAGTCTATATAGTTAGTATTACCGTTTTCATCAGTATGCCATACTCCACGAGCAATACGAAACTTACCACCTTTACCAGTATCCTTTCCTTTCTTACCAAAGTACATAGTAGGTCTATTAGCATCGTCTATTTGGTCTTCTGCTAATTTCATTCTACGATACTGAAGTATAGCATCATATTCACTCTTATAATACTTATAGAACTGCTCTATTACATCTTTAGACATCCTAATACTGAGTTCACCATCCAAAGGTACAATCTCCATTGTACGGTCTTTAAATAGTCTAAGACCCTGTATAGGCATATATGTCTTTTTATCAGACATAGTAGGGAGTACTAATATATCGTTCTCAGACAATGTGAATTTAGAAATGAATGTTTCTACTTTAGGAGCAGATTGATAATCCGTACCTGTATTACCAGAGTTATACTCAGTAATGTTAAGTAATGTACCTACAGTAAGACGAGTATTAGGATTACTCTTTAACTGATTATAAACTATAGAAGAACTATTGATAGGACACTTTAACAGTTTATTAACATAAGATCTATCGTTATTCAATTTCTTTATTTCTAGAGTAATATAGTTATGTTTAGATAAAGGATAAACTGTAGTGTTTTTTGGACCTAATACCTTTTCTTCAAGGTTATTATTATTCAATTGATAATGTACAATAGCTAAGTTAAGTATGCTATTTTCCCCAGTAAATATAGCATCAGCAGTACGTTTAATACGGTCAGATGGTTTATCTTTTACTGGTCTACGTAATATTTCAGGTATAGCTTTAGCTAAACTACCATCTCTATTACTTGTTAATAAGTCTTTAGCTGCTTGTAATATAGTAGGTTTATTAACAGAATTGATAGCTGATACTTTATCTACAATTGCTTGGAACAAAGTATCATAAGTAATAGATATACCTATTTTATTATAAATATCTAGTAATTTATATAATGCCTGACTAAGATCTTCATTAGTAGATGAATCTGTCAACTTAGCTAATTCATTTGTAGCTTTAGTGAGTTCATCTCTTAATTCTTTAAGTTTAGCCATATCAGGTTTTCTATTACCCTGCTCATCAGTTATCATAAATTCACTGTTATAGAAATTTCTATTCCAGTCACTTACAATACGCTTACCATTACGTACATTTACACTACCACCTAAGTTAGATATGTACATTACCTCATTAGTACCCACATCTTGATATCCTACAGTAAGGAAATTATGTCTAAATCCAGTAATAGTTTGGAATATCTGTGTCTGTAAGTTAGAGTCTTTTATCTTAGATAATCTATTATATACAGAAGCAAAGAAAGGATCTGTTTTAGATAATTGAGCAGCTTTACGTATTAAGCCACCATAACTATCTTCATCAAATAGCTTATCTACAATTCTACGCCAAGCTGCCATAAATGGAGTTACACGTGGAATACCTGTTTCAGGATTAATATCCCTAGTATAGGTTTTAGTAGCGGTGTTATATACACGATCTTCTATTGAAGATAGAAACAGTTTAACAGCTGGTCTAATATTGTGTAGAATGGATACTTCATAAGATGCTTTATCATATTTGTCAAAATTATCCTTTTCTATTTCACCACCATCACGTTCCTCTGTTTCTTCATACTCTTGCTCTTCCTTAATTTGCTTTAAACTTAGCTCTGCTAGTTTTGCTTGCACATCCTGTTTAAATATATTAAAATTATCAAACAGTTCTTTAGCAGCAGCTCTCTGTTCAGGTGTAGCAGCTTCATCATATGAAAGATCTTCTAAGAATTCTCTCATATCGTTATAGTCTATGTTAATTCTAGATAAGTCGTCTACTATATCTTCAGTAGTCATAGACTGACTAATATAAGATGTAGTAAAGTAATCTACAGCTTGGAAATAACTATCAAGAGATTTAATATTCTGAAATTCATGACCATGCTGTGTGAAATTAACTCTATAACCATAAGCTGCTATAAATCTATCCTTAGCTTCTTGTGTTACAGGTACATTAGCATATTTACCTTCATATATACCCCTAAATATACTTGTAGGTCTTATTCTACCTACTAAAGAATATACAAAGTCTATGAGCTTATTAAACCATTTAGTAATTCTATAAGCCTTAGAAGGTACAGTTTCAAGCATATACTTTCTAAAGTCTTCAGCCAATGCTTCTTCAACCTGTTTGTTAGAAGCATTTTTCATATTCTCATGTGAAGATCTATAAGCATCATATACTTTATTACGTTGCTGTTCAGACATTAATAACAGAGATACCCTATGATATGCTTCATGATATTCAACACCAGCTGGGTCACTAGAGTAAAGATGAATAGCATCCTGTGTCATATGAGATAATGCTGTAGCTGGCATATCAGAAGATACTGCTACATCAATTATATCAATTTCAGCATCAGACATACCTAATTTCTCTTTTAAGAAATTACGTGCCTGAACCTTATTCATCTTCTCTTTAGAAGTATATGTCTTATTGGGAGTAAAGTTTACTCTTACTTCAGTTTCGCTACCACCAAATGTATTGAGATCACGGAAAGTACGACGTTTACGAGTAGGAGCTGGTTTTTCTTCTACTGTAGGTTGTTCAACTTGAGGTTCACTTACTGTTGGAACAGCTGTAGAATTAGGAATATTAGTTGGAGCATCCTGAGTAATACCATCAGCGATAACAAAAGGTCTTTCGTATCTCTCTGTATTAAGATTGGATTTCAACATACCATTCTTAATCATCCATGCCAATAAAGAATGATCTAAGTCGTCTTTAGTAAATACTACACCAGGCACTAATTCTAACCTACCATTAGCTTTTTCTACACTACTTGCTAATCTACCTTGAAATAGATCTCTAAGCTTCATGTCTACTGATACAACATCATTGTTTTTTGAAGGTACTTTAAAAGGCATAGATCCTTCCTTCATAAGCCAATCTACAAAAGCTTTTCTTTCTCTATCTCTCTGGTCTGATGTTAAACCCGCAATTGACGTACTATTGTTACCATATACTAATTTACCTACTACACCGGTGTTATCTACATATAACTGTTTATTACGCAGGTTCTTAGCAGCAGCATCACTAATATCACTATTATCTTTTACTTGGGTAGCTTCTCCATAATTCAAAAATAACTTTATTAAGTCAGAACCAATAAGATCTGTATTACCTATCTTATCATAGCTTGAGAACCCAGACTTAAACACAATAGTAGATAATAGATTAGCTAGTTCTTCTAAGTTGTTATAGCTTACTGTGCTAATCTTTAATGGTAATGGTCTACCTGATAGACGTTTGTTGCCAGCTATAATATAATACACACCACCTGAGGTAGTACCGGTAAAACCAGTATTATCACCGTGTATAGTATATATAGTTTCAGCAGATCTTACACCAGTACTGTAACCAAAGTTATCAAGTTCTTCATCTAAGTTAGTACTTAACTGTAAGATATTATTGAACTTAGCATCATTAATAGGAGCATATTTACTAATACCTTCTACTGCATTATGTATTAATGTACGTGTAGGAGTTACTTTAATATTATAATCTATTGCATTAGTAAGATTGCCATTAGAATCTTTCACAACAAATCTAGATATAATATCAGCACGTGCAGCCCTAAGATCATTTATTAAAGTATTATACTCTTCACTAGTATCTCCTACTCTAAGGTTATTAGGACTACGCATAGCTAACCAGTATTTCTTACCAGTTTTGCTATCTGTGATTATCATACCTACCCTAGCCCAATCATATGTAGCTGGATTATTCCATTTTACTTTAGTACTGTTAGTCTTATAGTGTATAAACGGCGCTACAGAATATTCAAATGACAAATCACTTAACCTAGTACGGAATAACTCTGGTAATTCTGTATTAAGTGAGAATGTTACTCTATTACCATTTGCAAAAGTTATTGTTTCGCTTAATTGAGCGTCATGTTTATAATGGAAGGTATTGAGGATACCTAATCTGCTATCTTCTGAAAAGTCCTTTAACTCATTATCAGTAATAGCATCTGCTGGAATAGTTGCAGGAGCTTGTGGAGTTGGTAATACACCAGCTTTAGCTGCTTCTTCTACTTGACTTTCTGTAAGATCACTTACAGGTATATCAAATAAATCATCCACAGTAATAGCAGCAACTTCTTGAGGAGAACTCATTCTAGCTCTATCTTCCTCTGGCATCTGATAATAGGCAGTAGTATAAGCACCTTTAATGGAATCGAAATGAGTAGTTAATTTTTCCCTATTATTACCAATAGCCTCATACATATTCAGGGCTACTTCTTTAAACTTGTATGCGCCTAAATTAAATGCATTACCTAATAATTTTAAGAAAGCAACAAATATCTTTGCTTGTTTCTCAGCATTTGCAGCTGGGTCAAAGGCAAAACCTACACTATTGTCATCAAGTAAATCAAAGAAATCTTGAACAGACTTATTGAATTTAGCTTTAGCATCTTGAGTATCTTGTTTAGCTTTAGCTGCTTTACTGGGTTTAGATGGTTCTACTGCTTCACCACCTCTTTCGTCAAATACACCTTCTCCTGTAGGATCACCAAAACCACCTGCAAAAGGATCTTCATCAGAACTTAATATGTCGTTATTCACTATAGGTTTTTCCTTTTCTGTATCTGTTGTATCTACAGAAGAAGGAGCAGCAGTAGCAGTAGGTTGAATAGCAGGTGTACCTAAACCTATATCTTGACCTTCTGCAGCAGCTATTAAAGCTGCATCTGCTTCATCCAGCTCATTAGCACTTATAGTTCTTCTAGGTTTACTTGGTTTAACAGGTTTGATAGGTTTAGTAGGAGTAGCAGGTTTAACCTGTTCTACAGTAGGAGCAGGTTGTTCTGTAACTGTACCAGTGGGTACTGTAACAGGTTTAGATGGTACTACAGGTTTGTTAACAGTTTGTTGTTCAGTAACGCCAGTAGTCCCTTCCATCATTTCTTTACTTTGCTCTTTTTTAGTTTGATAAAGCTCAAGCATTTCATCAATAAGCTTTTCACCTTGAGCATTATGAATATTGCGTAAAGCTTTTAATTTAAGGTTTCTACGCTTTTTAGGCGTTTTCTTTTCCTTAGCCTCAGTAATGATATCAGCACGTTGAGAAGCTTCTGTAGGGGTTATTTTAGCACCATTTTCAATACCATTAAAGGCATTGTAGATTTCTTGATTCCTTTCAGCATTAATCTCTGAAAATAATCTATCTTCTATAGCATTCTCATATTCAGTAACTTCATTAAAAGCGCCAACAGATGCTACTTGATTGTTTAATAATGTCTTATCACCAGTATAGTTCTTATACCAGGATGGCATTGCTTTATCTATAGACTTCTTTCTTGCTTGAAGTCTATAACGCATATCCTCTAGTTTAGCTAGAGTATATTCATTACCTCTCAATTCCGCAGGATTAGATGTTGATTTAACTATTTCTGTAGCATTGTTAACTTCCTTGAGCATATTATCTAATACTCTCTGTTGTTCTTGCAACTTAAACAGTTCTCTAATCTCATCTTTAGATACTATTTGATCTGTAGTTTGAGCATTATTATTAATTGCATTAAATGCATTATCTACAGCTTTCTCCATCTGAGTAGCTAATGCTGCATTTGAATTAAGTGCTTGTGCTTTACTGTTGAGTTGCTGATTCTTATCTGTAAGATCTTCTAATGAAGCCTTAAAGTCTTTCTCAGCTTGCATATATAAGCCTACTAAATTACCGAACTCTTCAGTATTCTGTTCTATGCCTAAGTCTTCAGCTAAGTCTTTCATTCTATCAGATTTAGCCACAGTAAATACACGAGATGCAAACTGTGCTTCTTCTAAAGCATCATCACTTGTAAAACCTTCTGGTAGATTCTCTGTAGGTCCTTCAGCCAGATTAGCCCATGCATTAACTACTTCGGATTCAACACCTTTAAACTTACCACTAGCGTAAGTAACTGCTTTAGACATATCTTCCTTAGTATTAATCTCACCTACAGCAAGCTCATTTACTTTATCCATCCCTTTAGTTTCCTTATATAAGGAATACGCTCCTCTAGCATTTACACCTACTTGCATAGGTGATAAAAGACTAGCAGCTGCACCAAGCTTTACATTATTCCAGTATTCACTGTCATTTTCATATAAAGCGTCTTGATAGCCAAAAGGACTACCGAGTATATTTACAAGAGTTCTACCTTTTTCTTTATAAGCGCCAAATAGAGATGAAGCTAAACCTTCTAAGTTCAAATCACTATCATCAAAATCCCCTCTTTTGTAAGCTGCACCAGTATTATATTGTGCACCTTCTTCTAATGCTTCATTAAAAGAAGTAGCAAGATTACGCACTGCTAAATCACCACCTATATAAGCAGCTTTAGCAGCTCTACTAGCCCAACTTCTAGTTGCTTTATCTATAGCATTTCTACCTAATACATACTTAGATAAAGTCTTTTTAGCAGCATCAGCAGCTTTATCACCTATTGCTTCAATAGGGTCTGATAATAAAGCACCTTTCTTTATAGTCTTACCTAGCCAACCATCAGCAATTTTACCAAAGTACGGTAACATGATGACGTCACTAGCTAAGTTAGATGCATAAGTAATAGACATATTCTGAGCAAAGTCTCTATCCAAACCTTGTCTTGCTTGTATCTGAGCTTCTGCTAGAATGGGATTGGTAGATTCAATTTGACCATCTAATATCTTTTCAAATATCTTATCGTCAGATAACCTTGCATATTTTTCATCTAAACCATTTGCACGGGCTTCATCTGCAATATTAGAAATAGTTAAACCTGTACTGGTAATTAACTGAGTCACTCTATCTCTATAATCATCTGCAACATTAGCATTGGCTTCATTTTCAGCTTGTTTATAGTTAGAATAAAGTAACATACCAGCATTAGCTACATCTAAAGCAGCAGATATAGCACCTACTGTACCAGCAGCTACACCACCAACGGTACCACCAGCAGCAGTACCAGCACCAGGTACAACACTACCTGCTATAGCACCTGAAGCTGCACCTATAGCTGCTTTAGAGATTGCCTTTTTGAAGACAGATCTAAGAGCGGTAGAAGCATATGGAGCTACTTGCCATAACCATGCAGATGAAGAAGAACCTACAGCTTGTGGTACATTATATATCCATTTACTTGGCTCTGTCCACTTAAACTCTTGATTCTCACTCATAGCTTGTTCAAATCTAGAATCTACTTTATATCTTTCAATATCAGCTTCATCTGTTTCAATATCTGCATAGAGTTCATTAGCTTTATTCTGATAGGACTTTAAGTCTGCTTCTTGCTTTTCTCTGATATCAGAAATATTGCTCATATCAGGAGATACACCTAGAGACATTAATGCTTCTCTAGTGTTATACAAGTTACTATCTATATTGCTCAATTCATTCTGAATCTGTGATATCTCAGCGTCATCTTGTGAAACTGCTAAATGGTTTAGCAAGTTATTTCTTTGACTCACTAAACCATTATAAGTTTCAAACAAATTAATGTTCGATTTAATTCTATCCATCTGTGGTAATACTTCACGTCTAAGTATACCCTGAGTATTAGCCAATTGTGCTTCGTTCATAGCACGTAAAGAAGCTGCCACAGAGTTAGTTATTAAATCATATGTACTAAGATTATTACGAGATTCGTCTAATGTGTCATCAGTATCTAGAGCTGGCTTATAAGAATCTTTCTGATAACTAGCAAGATCTCTAAGTATTTCATGAGGACTAATAGTACTACCTACTTCAGGGTTTACAGTACCGTTAGAAGCACCTAAATAATCTTCATAATTCTTCTTGCGAAGCTCTATTGCCAATGGAACACCACTGTTGTTTCTAGTTTTCTCCATAGATCAAATCTTCATTACTTTGTCTATAATTTATATTACCTTTAGAACCTAATTTGCTATATTGGAACTCTTCAAGATTTGCTCTTTCTCTTGTTTGTTCATTATTGAGTACTCCTTTCATAACAGGTATTTCAATGTATACTCCATTATATTGAGTCTCATGACCAGGTGCAAATGTACCATCATCTGCAATTCTCACACTCTTAATATCAGCAATTCTACCATTGTAATTAGGTATCTTACCATTTAGACTGTTTACAAACTTTTGGAAGTCTTCATTCTTTATAATATCTTCAGATGTATCGTCCCCAAAGAAACCAGTATCAAAGTAGTCTTTATAGATGTCTTTATTGTTTAAGAAATAATCTACTGGTATATATGCTTTATATTCCTGAGTATATGATTCCTTACCGGGAAGACCGTTCTCAAGTAATACTTTACTGGTAGGAGTAATACCAATATTAGGTATATTATTATTAATGAGATCCTGTTCAAACTTAGTTCTAGCTGAACTCCAATTAGCATTGTTAACAGGTACGCCCATCTTAGCATTAATATATTGTTCTTGTGTCATCATACCAAATATATTATTACCAGAGTAAATAGGACTACCATTAATACCTTTTACTATTGAATTCTTATCAAGCTCAGCATCGTTGATAAAGTTAACTTGAGAACCTATATCTGTTGATAATTCTTCCCATACTGTTTTAGCAGTTTTATTACGGTTTAATGGTAACTGTTTACCACTTTCAGTTACTCTTTTGACTGTACCTGGTTTGCTTAACAAGGTAGAAGCAAGTTTAGTAGAGAATTGAACTGGCATAGTCTCTTCTCCAAATGCTTTCTTTGTAGCAGCAGCTCTAGCTGTAATTAAAGAGAAAGGATTAACCTCTCTAGTAGGTCTAATAGTTCTATCAATATTAGATTCTACAATAGAATTTCTTAGCCATTGAATTGCTTCAGCATCACTTGCTCCAGTATTCCTTTTATAAACTTCCATATGCTTTTGAGCCTCTGGAGTGTTTACTATATCGTTCAAGTGAGCATCTGCTACATTCTCGAGATCGCTAAGTGTGTTGCCAAAATAGTCATAACTACCTTTAGTATATAAATAACCCTTCTGTAATTTAGCATAATAAGGATCTGCTAATTCTCTAATATCTTTATATGCTAAAGGAGCAATATCGTTGAAAATACCTGATTTTGTACTATCATAGTTTGCAAAGTCTACATTATGCCACATCTCATTAAATTTACCAGCAGCAGCTAACAGTTGATTAAACTTTATTCTCTGCTCCATTCCTTCTTTACTCTGGAGTAATGTAGATAATTTAAGTCTATCTACATTATTGATAATAGAATTAATCTGAGCTCTACCTTCTGGAGTCTTAAGTAAATCAATATTCTGAGACAATTTATCGATAATTGGTTTAGCTTTACCAAGAGTTTCATCATACCAAGTTTGCATATCCTTTAAAGAAGGAGATCTGAAATCAGACCATTTATCTAATGCTCCAGATAAGTCTGAAATAGCTTTATCTACTCTAGCATTTGCATCTTTACCAAGTGTATACAGTTGTTGGAAAGGTAGTGGAGCATAGGTATCTATAAATTGAGCTTGTGCTGGATTATCATATCTATTAACCATTCTTTTTACCCTTTCTATTATTGTAATACATATTATCCATATCTGCTATCAGTTCACCAGGATTACCGTATGCTAAGAAATTTCTCAAATAAGGGTATATCATAGCATCTCTAGCAGCTTCATTACGCATCTTTTCTTTAGTCTGAGACCATTGACCTAACTGACCAGCAGCAGTAGCACCAAAGTTTCTTGCAGCAGCTCTATTACGGGTATTTAATTCATTAGTAAGTACAGTGTTCTGTACATATTGCTGACCTAAATTGTTCATCATATTTGCGTATTCACCTAAGTATTGATTATTAGCATTATCTCTATTGGCATATACTGAAGTATTCTGAGCATATTCCCCAGTAGCTAATTGATTACCGTATGCTAAGTTCATACCAGTATTAGGGTTAAGTCTAGCCATGCTGTTACGAGCAATTGCTCTAGATCTTCTGTTAGCTGCAAGAGTGGGTTCTATATTAAGTTTACGACTAGCCATTGCTCTATTAATAGCCCCAGTATAAGGATTAATAACCTGATTTTCTACTTCAGGTCTACGTCTACTCTGAATCCACTTATATAATATAGGGAATAAACCAGACAGACTGCCAAAGTTAGATGAAGGCTTACTAGGTGTTTTAATCTCATCTGGTGTTAATGTGGGATTGAAATCTTCAATATTTAGCAACGGAGCGTAAATAGGATCAGGTGTTAATGTGGGATTGAAATCTTCAATATCCAGTAAAGGAGCTTGATTAAGAGAGTTAGTGGCTTTAGCAGACTTACTTGCTGGGGTATGTTTCCTAACAGATTTAACTTTTGTTACAGGAATTGTTTCACCAGTAATAGCATCAACACTATTATCTACTGGATCATTATTATATACATAAGTTCTACCAGGTGCTGGACCAGATTTAGGTACAAGGTTTTCTGTCCAATTAATCCCATTCAAGTAATTCATTACTGGAGCATCCCAATTAGAGTTCTTAGTTGCGCCTAAACCAGCTTTATTACCTGTGTTATTAAAAGCATTTGTAAGAGCACTATTAACTGCTGTACCTTGTATTGGAGAAGTTAAGAAATTAGCAATAGATTTGCCTAATCGTCTAGTCCAATCACCTTTACCATCTGCATATGCTGGTATTCCTTTTACTTTAGGCTTAATACCTTTCTTAGCTTTAACTGCTTCTTGCTCTGTAAGTAATTGTTCATACATTGCATTTGCATTTCTTTTATTTAACATATTTGTGTTCTTAGCAAATATGTCATTACCTTTACTTTTTTTCGTCATTTTAGTAAGTTTTTCACCTTCTTGTGCAAATGTTCTATTTGTACCAGGTCTTTTGATCTTATCAGATAAGACAGATTCAAGATTAGAAGCATCTATTAAATGATTATCTGTACCTGGTTTACTATTAGGTACTTGTGCAATATTACCAAAGTCATCTCTTATTACTTCATTATTATCCACATAAGCTAAATCTGGTAATATACCACCATTTTCAAAAGTGTAAGCTAAAGAGTTATCATTCCAATATTCTTGTTCAAGTGTGGCTGCATTACCTTTCCCCATTGCTACTTCTTTAGCATTTGCTTTAATACGTTTTTGCTTATTAATTGCATTCTTTCTAAAGATACTTGATACAAGGTTTCCAACACCACCTACAGCTCCACCTATAGCTGTACCAATACCAGGAAGGATAGCAGAGCCTACAGAAGCACCTTTGGCAGCACCCCCTAGAGTACTGCCAACAATATCTGCACCAGATCCTTCTTCTGTAAAGCCTTGTAAACCAGCTCCCAATATAGAAGCAATTTCTAAACCTTGATCTATACCAAAAGCGTAAGCTGGAACTTTCTTTTTATTTATTTTCTTTTTCATATTATATCAATGAATATCTGTATGCTGTACTAATATAAGGAACTTTAAATGTATTACCACCATTGCAATCATATTTGTAATGACAGATTAAATATTTCCCTTTCATTCTATCTCTATAAGATTTGTTTACTAACTCTTCAGCCTCATTTAATTCTCTACTACTACGAGGAATACAGAATTTATAAGTATCCTCTCTATAATCTATATCATCCTGAGTAAGAGTAAAACTAGTTTGTCTTTTAGTTTCAAAGTAGATGTTATCAAAGTTAGTATCGTAAGTAAAGTCACCGCCATATTCAACATTATCAAATGTTTTAGTTTGAGGGTACTTATCATTTACTATAAATCTAACATAAGATATTTTATCTTTGCCAGTAAACATATCTAATTCGTTACCTGAATTATACTTATATACAGCTAAATTCTTATATATCATTAATTTATCTGTAAATTCAGCATACCAATCAGGTCTATAAGTATAGAATGAAGTAAAAGCTCCAACTTGTTCATTAAATACTAAAGTCTTATCTTCTAGAGTAAGAAGAACTTCATTATATTTTTTATCATATACAGATATAGGATCATTTGTAATTATATCCTTATTATCGTGTAAATAAGATTGTACACCTTTTAATTTAGATACAGTACGTAATTGATTATCAAAACCACATATTTCATTTCTATCAGCATCATACCAATATACTGTACTATCTGATTGTGTTGCAGTTCTTAATTGATTCTCTTTAGAACCATTCTTAGTAGTAAAGTAATCAAACCTAGTTAATACACCCCCTGTACCTAACGTAAGTGCACCTGCATTATTATCTTGGATAAGAGAACGTTCATTTACGGCAAGTGTGCCAAAAGCGTCAGTTTGCCAGAACAACAAGTTATTCTTAAATAACTTTAAATTGTTTATAGAACCAAATCTGGTATCAATATCTAAGTAATTAGCAACTCTAAATTTAGTCCATGAATCAGTTACTTCCAAGTTAGTTTTAGGTTCTGAGTTCATTACCCTAGTATCTGTATGTAAATTATCTATACTATAGATTGATTTACTAACATAGTTTTTAGCTCTAGGTTGAGCAGAATAAGCATCATTATAAGCATATAATGGCGTATTCTGAACATATATAGAACCTACTTGTACAATATCATTCTCTACAAAATGGTTTGCATAGCCTGTACCAGATTCATAAGTTTTAGCTGTACCTACAGTATCAGTTCTCAATGAAAGATTAATAGAAGACTCTAATGGTATATAAGCACCATTATATGCTCTAATTCTTTCATTATCCGGTTGTTCATAGTTATCACTAGCGTTATGATATGCAAACATACAGTTAGCATAATCTAATACCCCAACGTACGTATCACCACCGAATACATTTACTTTAGTATTACTATTGTCTTTTGCATTGACATAAGACCCAGTACTTATATATACAGAGTTCTGTCTTGTAGCATAACTATTGCCACCATAAGGTGTTACAGATTGTCTTAAATTAGCAATGAGGATTGTATTAGCACTTTCAGGTCCAGCAGCTAATTCTGGTACTTCACCAACCATAGTATTACGAGAAGTCATATCTGTACTCTGGAATATTGCACATACCCCATGAGGTCCAACCTTCCTAACATTATTATCATCATAATCACTAGCCTTAGATGTATCTCCGTATACCCAGTTATAGTATACCATACTACCTACATTGGTAGCTTTAGTTCTCCATGCATCGTCATCTAAGTCAAAGGGATCTGTATTAGTAGCAATTGTAATGTCTTGAATTGATGCTGAATTATATCCCCCTGTAGTAACTTTATTGTAATACTTAGCTAAAGTGGCATCATACCATGATTCTGCACCCATATAAATTGCATTATTTGCAGTAGATTGTTTTATAGAATCACCTATAGCTGTAACTGAAGTATAAGCCCAACCACTATTCTTAGCCCAACTAGTACCAGTATTCGAGGTTATATTCTTTAAATCATGTTTTGAAGCTTTTGCTCCAACTAATACTTTAACTTTGTTACCATTAGGTATAACCTTATCGTTTGCAGGAGTACCATTACCCATAGATTCATCAGGAGATATTGAAGATTTTAGTCTGTATATACCTTTAATCTCTGTAGCTCTTCCTGTTACTTCAGATGCATTTGTCCTATTAACACATATTTCTGGTGATATGAATAAGAAATATTCATTAGCATTCTGACTACTAAAGTCAAAAGCATGTGCATATTTATTATTTTGTGACACCATACCATGAGAAGTAGAATAAGTAAGATATGGAAAAGCAGTTAATTGATTTGTATTATCATAATTACAAACACAACTAACAGCTCCTTGCATCAATATTGTTCTATCTGAAATAGTTCTTTCACATCTTACAATCTCATAACCAGTAATCTTCTTACTTTGGATTAAATCACTTGGTATATTAATTGTGAATTGTACACCTAATGGATGTGTAACTACTTCTAGACTATTAGTAGTACTACCACCAATATCTACTCGCATACCTGAAGTAAAGATATTATAACCAGGTGCACTAGCTTTAGGCATTCTTATATCTGCAATCCAGTGTGCAGAGGATGCTACATTTTCTTCATTGTAGAATACAATAGCAAAACGATATATTTCATCTCTCATATAACCCCTTGCCATTGATTCTACTTCACTATTACTATAGTTTAATACCTTAGCAGTAGCATCAGCAAAAGATAAAGACCCTGCATCTGACCAGGAACCATCTTCCTCAATGTTATATAAATCTAGAGTAGATGTAGAGCGTGCTTTAGAGTTTAATGAGAAAGAATCTTCAGCATAACCTGTCCTAGATGTAGGGGCATCACTTTCAATTAGATTTGTTTTTATAAACCTATATGAAATATTTTTACCTATACCGCCATATACATACTTACCTGTAGCATCTGGAGCATATAAATACTGACTATTATCATCATAGTTTGCAGGACAAATACAGTCGTGATTAGTTGGTATATCTTTAGTACTTATTTCTGAAGTAGAAAATGTTATAGAATCCTGTCCAGATGTAGAAGTTAATAATATTTGACCATTCTTATTGCATCTATATGCTCTAGCATCAAATTCATCATCACTAATATCCCAAGTCTGTTCAGTGATATTAGCAGCAAATAACATGTTATCTTTAGATTCTATTACTTTGGGAGTAAATATATAAGTACTTAAACCATTGAATTCTTCCAGAGTAAGTTCATCAATAACTGAACCACCTTTATCTTCATAAACTAGAGTGTTATTCGAAATACTTATTTCATCTATCACTGTGATAACAGGTTCTGCAGTATTACTAGAGTAATATACAGAAATTATTCTAGCTCTACTAAAAGAGTTAGTATCAACAGTAGTCTGTAGTTTAATGGACCTATTAGTAGTTTCTTCTTTAGAACTACCATATATATCTTGGCTGTTAGTATTTTCTAAACTCCTAGATACCGTAATAATTGGAGATAAAACAGATATAGACGTTTCAGATGTTCTGGGATTAAATAGTTGATAGCAATATTGATACTTACCAGCTTTCAATCCACCTGTACCTAAACCTTTAAAGAATAAAGGTGGTAATTGACTCTTTGGTGATATATTTAAAGAGTCTACATTAAGATTAGGATGAGTTGTGGCTACATTTAATACTCTAATCTGATGTACCCCATCACACCAGTATATCTTAACTAGATCATCAGATTCCCATTTACAAACACTACTAACAGCATAATGACCATCTATAATAGGAATATCCAATGCTACATTGGATGCTACTGTAGTCACTATAGGTTCAGTTTCAGATGCACCAAAATCGTATCTATATATATTGAAGTTACTACCTTTCTTAGTAAACACAATTGCCCAATCCCTAATTGTATTTGTATGGACTATTGTTTCACCATTCAATGTCAATGTAGGATTGAGCTTACGAACGCCTTCAATATTCTGCATTACTCCAGTAGAACTATTATCATTGGCAATAATACGTATATTTTCTGCCCACTGATATTGTCCTGAATCTATAACTGAATAGTCTAGATCACAGTTCATTCCTTTCTGGAAAGTATTTGTTTGTCTTTGTGCATTCATTATCTATTAGCATTATAAATGTGTTGTATTGAACCAGTATGACTATAGAAAGAGCTGTGATCATTATACTCTGGATAGATCTTATTCCATGTATGTTTGATAGACTCCATCTCATCTTCATTGGGAAGCATTGCTTCAGCATATGCCTGTTTACAGTAGTAATTCCAAGAATTTCTCATATTCGCATACATACGTTCGTTCCACTCACCTCTTATATACTTCTGAAAAGCAATCTTCTGAGTAATATACCAATATATTGCTTCCAAGTAAGAAATATTATCTGGTACCATAGGATAGCCATCTTCATCAGTAATAATAGCACTGTAAGATAGTTTTAGGTAACCACAAGGAACATTTGTCATAATGTAACCAGGTTTAATACTATATTGTAAATCCCAGTTAGGATTAACACTAGTATTACCTCTAATATAGTCAAGGTTAACAGTATGTGTATTTATAAGATTACGTAGTATGGTCTTCATATTCTCATTGGTATTTAGCATTTCTAATGCTTCTGTTTTATCTATATTACCATATAAGTCTACTACTAAATTTACTAATACTTCATCTTTAACCAGCATTTCAGGTTTATCACAGCATTTCTTGCAGTCTTCACAACCCCAAGCAGCAAATGAACCTGTGGCTTTCCTCATAGGAAACCAAGGTCCATCACAATTAAAAGAGTATGCTACTTGATGTAATTTATGAAGATTACAAGGTAATTGAGCTTGGTGACAATTAATCTTTATAATTGGTGCACCATTCACACCAGATACAACTCGCTCAAATTGCTGTACTGCACCAATTTTTTCCATAGCTTCTCCTACCCACTCTCGCATATCTGATATTAAAATATCATCTTCTTGCAATCCTAGGTCTGCTATTACTTTAGCTATTGCAGTTTTAACTGATGTTAATTTTGTTATCATAATCTTAATTTTTATATTTCCATTTAAAACCAAACGCGGTTTTATATTTACCATTGCAACACAAACTAATAGAAGAATAAGTAGATTTGCTAAACTGTATTGCTGCTTCTTTTGTTGAAGCGTATTCTGCAATTATTTCTTCTGTAACAGGGTCTATTTGATAAACTGCTTTTTTATTATTCTTATAACGATCTGCCAAACAGGACTTTATCTTATTTGGATAATTGTCTGTTTTGTATCTCCATATATATCCTTTTGCCTCTTTTCTATTTCCCCTGCAACATCCACTTATACTTTTATGATAACGCTCATTCCCAAATACTAATAACGCAGCTTCTTTTTGAGAACTATACTCTGCAATAAAATTGCCATCTTTAGTGTACTGTAGTACGGGTTTCTTTTTTACTTCCGTAGCTTTATGTATCCCTAATTTAACAATTTCTTTAGGTATATTCATTTTGCCTTTCATACGTTCTCTACACCTTGCTCTAAACTCTTCGTTGGGTTTCCAACCCAAGTTGCTTCCAGCAGTTGGGGAATTATTATATTCCGGTTTTAAATCCAAATATTTTTGTTCTAAAAACAATATTGTGTCTTTTATAGGTTCACAAGTTTCAAGAATTTTAAATACAAAATGTTTTTCACCATATTTATTCCAAGCAGCTTGCAAGTGTTTGTTTGGATGAACACTTAAATTTAGCATTCGCTTATGATCTCGCCATCGTCTGTATATATTTATAGAACTACCAATATATCTTTTGTTGTTTAGTGTATTTCTAATCTCATATACTCCAGATAATTTATGTGTGTTTTTATTAATTCCCTTCAACATAATCCCTTACACGATTTTTCAATATTTGAGCCAAATGTCTCTTGTTATCTCTTGTCATTATCAATTGATACATTGTCTTATTCTTCGTAAGCATATTATGTTTGTTCCAATAAAAACGATATTTATATCCCCCAGTATGGTCGTTAAGATGATAAATTACTTTATTGTATTTTTTGCTTTCTGCATAATCTATCCTGAGACTCCTACCACTATATTCTTTTGGTTTATGTTTTACTATACTTAAGGTACCTAACCTACATGGTAATTTTATCTCTTTACCATTCTCTATTAATTCATCTCTTAAGTATTTAAAATAGTCATTTATTATATCTCTAAACACTCTATATTCTACTTGATATAATGGGTTATCACCAACATAATCAATATAAGATTTGTAGAAGTCTTTGCCAGTATAAGATTTAGTTTCTTGCATTTAGTTCATTATTAACGTCGTTAGTACTATTATTCGTGGTGTCAGTAGGTACTGATAACATAAAATTTAACTCTTTGCTAAAGATTAAATTCTTTAATGTAGGTATTTTGTCAGCAGGCATTGGATAAGCTGAATCGTAATCATAACAGTCTCCAGCTTTTGTAGGATCTTCTAATATACCATCTATTTCTACATATTCTAAAAAACCAGGACCACTTAGGTATAAGTGATTATTCTTTAAGTAAGCAATATAATCATTACATGTATATTTTCTACTAGTCTGATATTTAGCTTTCGTTTCTGTCCCAACCTGTATTAAGTTACCATGCATATCTTTCACAGCAACTAAACCAGAACCAAAGTGTAAATCTATAAACTTAGGTAGTTCATCATCAGAAATATAATTAAAACCATTGGGTACTCCACATCTACTTACTTTAGATATGTGCAAAGGTCCAATAGTTTGTATATACTCTGGATTTATATCTCTACCCTTATCTAGATCCTGTTTAATTAAATATGCTCTATATTGATGTATCCACTGCTCTATTTGTATGCGGGATAGTTTTTCACTTTCGCTAACATCGTTATCCCTCACAGTAAGTATGATATCATCAATTATTGTATTTAACGAATTAAATGTCATAATTAATTATTTTAAATAGTTTCTACATATAATCCAACAAGAGCTGACAAATCATGTGTAAGAGGTTGTTCACTATTTCTTGTACATTTATATTTTATACCATTTTGGATATAGTATTTATCTTTAAATATTTCCATAGGTGGAATATAGATGATAGGATCTTCAATAGTACCTGCATGTTCTTCATCTACTACTTTCCACAAACTTGCAGTAGCCATAGAAGGTTTCCAATTGTCTTGAGTAGTATGTTCTTTTATACATTCCCAAAGAACATCATCAGATAAGTATCTTTCTCCTGATTTAACTGCAATACCTGCTGTCCATTCAGGATAATGATCTTTAACCTGTAATGCTTTACCTGGAGTAAGATCATATGTATTGATTTCTTTAGTAATCTCTTCATCAAGAATATTCAAAGCTAAGATACGACTAAAGTCTCTATTAATTACAGGTTCTTCTTCTGTACTAGTCCATTCTTCACTATTTAACAATTCAATAAAAGTTGAATCACTAAACGAATATCTTGGAAATGATTCATCTTCAAAAGGTACTAACATTTCTTCATGTAAAATAACTTTACTCTGATCTATACTTGTTCTCATTTCGGGTAAAATCTCTATTCCATGAGATTTAGCCCATAACAAATCTACTATTGCGTATTTCATATTATTTTGCTTTTAATGTTTGTAAATAGTTATATGCTTTGATACAGTCCTCTTTGGAGAGGAGCTGGTTTTTGTAGATGCCCAAGTTTTTAAAAGCCATTTTGGTAAATATATTTCCACTATTCGCTATTAGAAAAGAATCATTAATATCAACCATATTATCATACTTGACCGATATTTCATTCCAATTACAATCATATACCCTACCATCAGAACATACCGCATTAAGGCCTTTAATTCCGCTTAAAATGTTTTTTATTGAATTAGAATTAATATAAATATCAAGTCCGGTTTTTGAGTTATAAATAAATAATTTAGGTACTTTTACCAAACCACAACCTTTATTTTCATCAATTATAAACTTCCAATCCCCAACAATCGTAAAATCCTTACCCATTCCAAAAGATGACGAAACCATCTTATCATCCACCCCATCAGTAACCAGATAGCCTTCGTATTCGGGGATTTGCTCGATAATTATATTTTGTGCTTCAAATGCTTTGTTTGTAAAAAAGCCTATACTCGTATTAACAGGGTTAATTTTTACAATATTAATTCCCTCATTTAATATTACTTTGCCTAAAGCAGTAGAACCAAAAGATAATTCAATGTCACTTGGCTTATTTGAAACGCTTATCTTTAATTCTCCAGAATAAGAGACATTTTTACCAAGAAAAAATGCACCCACGGCTTCTTGAGATTGTTCTAACACAATCTTATGGGGATTAACGACATTAACTATATTAACATTACCGCTACCACTATTAGCAAACCAATTGTTAAAATTAAGTTTATACAACCCATACCCACTCCCTTCTGCAAACCCAAAATTAGACAGTACAAGATCATTACCATTGCCCGTAATGTTGGCAATAGTAGCACGATCTTCGTCCTCGTTGGTTTTGCCTACCACTGTCCATGCCTGGTCGGGAAAGAGCCAGGGATATTGCTTCTTATACCAATTAAGAACCTTTTCATCGTCTTCATCCGTAGAGTAGTATCCGTTACAGATTGTTTGACCGGCAATAGCGGCTCTAGCAAAAGATGCATAAGTTGCATTCTTCCATAAATAATATAGCCCAGCGTTTTCCACCCAGTCCCCACACGTACCTGTTACAACTTTATTAGTTAATAAGTTCTTAATATATATATTATTACCATTTCGTTTACAAGCAAACAAATTAAGCCCATTAACAAAATTAGCATTTATATAATAGTTATTACCCGCTATAAAAGATACATAAACCAAAGACGAATATTGCATGGAAAAAGTTTTTTTGCTATCAGCTCCACACAAAATCATATTTCTTGTCGGATTATTCTGAAACGGAATAAACGCCGTGTACACCGTATAGGTATCCTCGAAGTTAAGTTCCTTCTCTGTAACTGCAAAGTCGTCTACTCCGTCACCGAGGATAAAGCCTGGGTAGAGGGGAAGTTGTTCGATGGTAAATGAACCTTGCTTATTAGATGTAGTTG
>ENA-ORRU01000009-ORRU01000009.1-human-gut-metagenome-genome-assembly--contig:-NODE-9-length-130153-cov-8.046004_pt1 | contig 130153 bp, 110 predicted proteins | sample MGYA00242184_ERZ509151 | MGnify/ENA primary metagenome ERZ509151 (study PRJEB26280, sample SAMEA2338667) | human gut metagenome | biome: human gut; feature: human-associated habitat; material: faeces... | reverse complement strand
CGTCCAATAAGAACGGCTGGAAATAGAAAAGGAACGTCATTTTAGGCGTTCCATAGTCTATAAGTTATTCAATTTTTTCTTGTTTCAATACTGATGTGCTGTACCATATCTTTGCATATCTAGGAAAACTTGCGTATCAAGGCTCATTCGTTAGTAGTAAATAAGTAGTAAATTGATGTGTTTGTTTCCTTGAAAATGCTGATAGATACTGTGTTTTAGCGGATAATCAGATTTTTATTGTGTTTTTATTATAAAAATCGAAATCAACTATATTGATATCAGGATGATTGTTTATGATATCATCTCTGAGTTCATCTACATAATGACTCCATTCACGGTGCATGAGCATCAGATTCTCTCCAGCCAGATCATCAAATGTTATCTTTTTCCTTTTTGCAAGTCTGTGATGAATCGACACTGCCACGCAGAATGGTTCTTTTGATATCTCGGCACCATTGCAGTCTCTGAGCTTCAACAGCGTGTCATCATATATGCCACTTACAACATCTATGTTCTGTCCCAGATTTCCCAGTATCTCCCTGGCATTTTCCGGAGTATTCTCAAATGTCACAAGCTGCAGTTTCATATCTGGATAAATCTTCTGGATCTCCGGCCATAGATCCACAAATACCTGCGGTGGCGTGATCGGTGATATACCTACACGTATAACCTCATCTGATATGTTCATGGCATCCTTTGCTCTTTTCACGGAATCCTTACAATAGCCTATGAGATATTTTGCATCGTTGTATATCGACTTGCCTGCCTCCGTAACCACCAGTCCTCTGTGAGTTCTCGCAAATAACTGCAGTCCCAGACTTGACTCAAGGGAATTTATCTGTTTTATGACAGCCGGAGGTGATATATATAACTTCTCCGCCGCCTTGCTAAAGCTGCCCGCATCGACAACACATATAAATGTCTCAAGCTGTGGGTTGTACATCATCCTGAAATCATCTCCTTATATCTAACTAAAATAACTGTTACGCCTTCTCTTGTTTCATATTATTTTCATCTGACTATCTCTATTAAACACTCACTGCTACTTATGATATCCTCTCTTCAGTATTTAAAATATTGACTCTTTATTTTATCAGAATCCGCGTAAAAAAGCATATTTTTCTCTCGGCTATCAACTCTTCATTTTGGCTGCCTGCCTCATACGGCAACTGCTGACAAACAGTCTCTTCTAACTATTTCATGATTTCCTGCCACTATACGGGTTCTGACTTCCCTCGCCCTGCTTATAGTCCATATCCTCATATCCATGTCTCGGTGAATTGTACTCTACTTCTTCCTTTTGTTCATCTTCCGTCAAAAGATATTTCGGTATATTGTACTCTTCTCCCTCAGATTCATCATCCAATATCAGGGAGGCCGCGTCTAACCCTAAATGCGAGAGTATAGATTTAGATGGGTTCCTGCCCATCTTCACATCTATGTAATACTTCACACTTGAGATAATTACGATAATTCCCACAATTCCACATACGATTATGCTTATTTCGGATAAGCCTATGCCTTCCCCGCTGTCATGTATCAATATAATAGAACCTATGCAGACTACAAGCATTATGATCCCCGTCAGCAATTCGATCACAAGTTTTCTCTCACCAGACATTTGACCCTTACGCATTTTCACAAAGGCAAGTATTGATAACATGATCATGATAATTCCTATGCTCATCAATATGCTGCCCGGCAATGGCTTTCCGCCCACATATGCATCAGCTGGCTCCTCTGGATCATATCTGATCTCCACCTTTTTTCCAATTTGCGGTGGAACCTTTGATGCATCATCATCCTCTAATTCATATTCCGTATCGCCCACAAAATACGCATAAATAGCCGAGTACATCCTCTCGTCATCGCTGTTTTCATAATATGACGATTCCACTACCTTTCCTGTTGCTAAACCATAGTAATAATCCTTATGTATTCTGGCTGCTGCCATCCATATTCCAACTATCATTATGCCAATACCAATGGTCATAATGATTATAGCCGAAACCTTACTGCTTATATTTCCACGATTGTTTCTTCGAAACATACTATACCCTTTTCCTCATGTGGGGACGTTCCTTCTCAATAGAATTCCAGCCTGTGCTCCACCAGCTCACTTCCCTCATATACGAGCTTGAGTGAGAAAAATCTCTTCTCCCCTTCAAGTAGCAATTTCAGAAATATCGCATCCCCGCTCCACGTCGGAAGTGTTGGCACGATCTCTTTATCTATCCATTGAAGATCACCCTCATCGCATATCTGGACATCCCCCTCAAATCCATCTGCGGTGAACAGGCACATAAGCTCATTCTCGCACTCATTGCTTATAAATGTCACCAGACCTCTGAATCGATATGATGTAAGCGTAAGTCCCGTCTCCTCCTTTATCTCCCTGAGAAGGCAGTCTTCAGGACTCTCACCCTCCTCGGCATGTCCACCTACACCGATCCATTTGCCTTTATTAATGTCCTTCTCCTTCTTTGTCCTGTGGAGCATCAGGTATCTTCCATCTTTCTCTATGTAACAAAGTGTTGTCATCTTCATAATTACTACTGTCTCCTTACCCTCTTTTGCACGTTTCATGTCGCAAATACAATTAATCTTTCTCGCTCCGTTCTCTGCTGTTCACTATGTATATTCCTGTGCACACCAGCACCAGCGACACCAGACTTATCGAACCAAGCGCCTGCGCGCCCTCGCGGAGCAGCCATGCCGACAGTATCACGCCGAATACCGGATTCATAAATCCAAATACTGCAACCCTTGATATAGGATTATACTTGAGCAGCATTCCCCACAGAGAATATGCCACCGCCGATACAAGAGCCAGATATATGAGCATCAAAACTCCACCTGTGGATACGGTGCTGAGTCTGCCTCCCATGGCAAAACCGGCAGCCGACAGAATAATTCCGCCAACTATAAACTGGTAGCCACTGAGCATGACCGGATTGTGTTTTGCCGAATATCGCTTCAGGAACACAGATGAAAATGCATAAGCCACTGTCGAAAGGAATATCGCACCCTCACCTGACAAACTCATATGGAAATTCATTCCATTCATGTTTATAAGTACAACTCCCGCAAATCCAACCAGACAGCCAAGCATCTTCTTCGCAGTGACATTTTCCTGATGGAATATGAATCCTGACACTATGATGGCAACGAATACATTTACTGCCTCTATGATGGACGCCTTGACTCCGCTTGTATGTGCGAGTCCTATATAAAAGAACAGGTATTGCATGACTGTCTGCAGCATCGCAAGCCACGCTATCTTGCCGGCGCAGCCCTTCTCCGGTCTGATGAATCTTCCTTCCAGCAGACTTCCAAATATCACGGCAAGAATTCCCGCCAGCACGAATCGCATACCTGCGAACAGTATCTGTGCCGACGTATCCGCACTCTCTATATTCCACAGTCCATAACCTATCTTTATACAAGGAAACGCACTTCCCCACAACAGGCAGCACAGCATGGCACCGAACCACACAACACTGGTCTTCTGCATCCATTTGTCGTTTATCTCTATCTTTTTCATATTTACTTCTCTCTCGTGTCTTTTATATCATAGACTAACAACATTATATACGATTATAACTGCCAGTCTATATTCTTTGCATTCTCAGCAAGCAGCAACCTGGTCGCAAGCTCTTCATCATCCAGTTCTACATAGTCACCATTTGCATAATATCTCCACTCGGCTGTCATCTTTTTCCCTGTAAAGTTCGTCTCCCTTATGACCCAGAACTGTTTTGGAGACAATCTCTCCTGATTATTTTTCATCAACGTATAGCACTCTGTGTACTTGCAATTCTTTACTAGTTCCTTGACATCCATAAATGTCTCACGATTCTGAACCTGACATATAAGCAGACTGCAATTCTTCTTTGGTTTTCTCTGTACCCTCTCAATGGATATATCAAACCATGAACACAGTATCATATATATCAATATGTATACAAACAAATATGCTATGGAAAATACGACATCACCTTTATCGCCAATAATCTTGTATAGGAACCATTTATTAAAATAGAACAGGATCACGCCAGTCAGAAATGAACATAAGATCAGATCTGTGAACCACTGGCCGGCTATGATCAACCCATGTGTGTTACGTGAATCTGATAAAAAGCGCAGTATCCATAGAATCAACAGTGTGCCAACCGCCAACACAAGAGCCGCTATGCCAAGATGCACACCTGAGTCAAATATCCAATGCCAGTTAAGCGGCAATTTTATATGTTTTATATCTTGCAAGAGGTACTGCACATCAGGATTCCACACCGTATTGCCCCAATATATGAATCCCCATACTGCACCTATCACAAATAACAAAATCTCCTTTTTCCATCTTCCCCTCATAATGTACCTCCATTCTTAAGCATCTTTTATTGTATATATATGGAAAGTATATTTTTATACACGAAAAAAGTCAATTTTCTTTCCCCATTGGCGCGACTTGTTTTTGGCAAATATTTCTTCAATTATCTCCTCGTATATGATATATTCTAGTTAGTTTATGCTAACCATATAGATTATTTACAAGGGGGATTACATGGAACAGAAAGGAAAAATTAAATACCAAAGGAACTGCCTGCTGGGCGCGCTCGGCGCAGCGCTCCTGATCGTGGGGGATCTGTGTATCAGCATAGTACCCGCATCACCCGCGGACAAAGGACTTTATGTGAGGGGGGCATATCTGAACGGGGATTTCCAGCTGTGGAGAGTGGCTCTGCTGCTTGTGACAGGTCTTGTCGGTATGTTCTTCTATGCATTTGGCATAGACGCCATATCGGAGCAGATACTTCCCAAGTACCGCAAGACGAGGGCACTCGTCAAATACGCAGGGCTCATGTATGTCGCGTCCGCCGCGACACTGCATTTTCTCGTGGGAACACTCGCTTACTGGGTAACCTATCTGTCTGAACACATTGGAAGAGAACAGGCCATCGCATATGTTGACGACTACTACAATCTGCTCTTTCCAGCCGTCAGCATAGTGTACATACCTACGGCACTGCTCATGCTCACAAGTCTTATATCGCTGCTGGCAGGCAGAACTGTCATGAAGAGGAGCATGATCGTATTTCACATCATCACATGGCAGCTTATATTTGTGCTCATTCCTGACATCAGACAGGCCATGGGCGCCGACATATCCACACTGGATTATGTATTCAGTCAGGCATCAGGAAACACCGCCTGCCTCATCTGGCTAGTTGCCAGCTTTGTATATTCTAAAAGAAACAGCAATTAACAACCGTCTCCAAACTAATTCAAACATATAAAAAGTTCCATGCATCTGCACCGTGCAGACACATGGAACTTTCTTATTACTCTATATTAACTTCAACCTACAGCATCCCCTCTTTGATGATGTCGTGGTCTCTCAGTACCTTTTCGATCACCGTGCCCTGAATCTTCCTAAGTATAGGTCTCTTGAGCTTGTTCAGTGGTCCGAGATTTATCTCAAGCGGAGATTTGCCATCCATGAGCTTCACGCTGCTGTCCAGCAGTTCACGGATATCGTACACACTTCCCCACACCTCTGGAACACCTCTGTCCACACCGAGGAGTCCATACACAGCCTCCATGGCAGTTCTCACTGAATACTCTGTGGTGAACACTGTGTCGCGAGGAGTGTCGGCGAACTGTCCGAGGAATGCAAAGTTGGTGCATCCGTCCGGAATTACGTCTGGTCTGTCGCCCTTTGCCCTTGGCATGAAGAATGCGGTGATATATGGCATCATAGTTGGCACACAGACTGCGCTGTTTGTGGCCAGTTCCTCGATCTCATCCTCAGGCACTCCCAGATGATAGAGCCACTCCTCCGTGATCTCCTTACCGGTACAATCCTTCATAGGCTTCTTGATATAATCGCCCGGAACATCTGTGAACAGGCCATATACCCATACACACACCTTATCCTTGTCCTGGGTCTTGAACTGTCCCTGTCTGTTGATGGTCCAACTCATCAGCCAGCTTGAATCCTGACAGCTCACGATACCACCCGTGACAACCTTTCCTGTTCTCGGATCACGCTTGCAGATATCCACGATGTATGGGATGATCTTGTCGTCAAGCGTTGTTACTGTGGCCGACTCCCAGTTTGTCTTAGATATATCAGAACAGAACTTCTCAGGATGGCCAAATGAAGGATCCTGTGCAGCTATGTTCTTCCACAGGCTCCAGCAGCCGCTTGTTCTCACCTCTGCGTCACCATTTGGCGCATGATTCTGATCACCGTAGATAGTTCCCTCCGTGCAGCTTCCATTTGTGACAAATACAAGATCGTTCTCAGTGAGCGGGATCCCCTTCTCAGTTCCGTTTACCCTGCACTCGATGGTCTTTGCTATCTTCTTGCCGTCTCTCATGTCAAATATGACATTTGTGACCTCCGTGTTGTACTGAAATGTCACGCCCGCCGCCTCAAGATACTTCACCATCGGAAGGATCAGCGACTCATACTGGTTGTACTTCGTGAACTTGAGGGCCGAGAAATCCGGAAGTCCTGAGATGTGATGTATGAATCTCTGGAAGTAAAGTTTCATCTCCAGCGCACTGTGCCAGTTCTCAAATGCGAACATCGTCCTCCAGTACAGCCAGAATGTTGAATCAAATACCTCATCGTCAAATACATCCTCTATCGTCTTGTCATACAGATCCTCATCCTTTGTCATGAAGAGCTTCATGATCTCCATACAGCCCTTCTGGCTCAGATTGAATTTGCCATCTGTGTGGGCATCCTTGCCTCTGTTCACTGTTGCTCTGCACAGTGAGTAATTTGGATCCTCCTTGTTCAGCCAGTAATACTCGTCAAGAACCGATACCCCCGGTGTCTCTATGGAAGGTATACTTCTGAACAGATCCCACAGGCACTCGAAATGGTTCTCCATCTCACGTCCACCTCTCATGACGTAGCCTCTGGCAGGATCAAATATTCCATCGCACGCACCGCCCGCTATATCCATGGCCTCAAGAATATGGATATGTGAGCCCGGCATCTGTCCGTCACGTACAAGGAAGCAAGCTGCTGCCAGTGATGCAAGACCACTTCCCACTATATATGCGTTCTTGTCATCCACACCCTCCGGCTTTCTCGGTCTGGCAAATGCCTCGTAGTTACCATTTGTATAATAGATTCCCTTGCTGTTTTTCTCATGCTTTCCGCGCTCCGTATTGCGGTACTCTGCATGTTCAGCCGTAGCCTTCGCCTTCTGAACTTTTGCCTTATTATGATTTTTAACTGTGAGAGCTGCTGCTCCTGCGCCGGCTGCTGCCACCGCTGCTATTCCGATTCCCAATTTCTTCTTTGACATAAGCAATTCTCCTTTCAGTCTGCCGTCTATCTTTATCTCATGTCCCTATAATAGCTTGCCCAATTTTTATTTCATATTTACAAAAAAAGTGGAATGATAAAATTTTTATCATTCCACCCGTTTTGTATAACTCTATATTGCATATGTACTCTAGCGATACCTTCTATCGCCGCCCTTCTGCCTGTAATATGCCGCCTTGTTCTCGTACATTCTCTCATCTGCAGCCTTTACTATCTCGTCAAATGACTCCCAGTCCTTCTCATCACTTGACACATAGCCACATGATATCGATACGGATTTCACCAGCTGTCCAGACCATCCACGCACAACGTCATCAAACTCCTGCTGCACTCTCTTCAGCCTTCTGGTATTTACAAAGATGATGGCTGCAAATTCATCACCGCCCATCCTGTACACCTTACCATAGTTTCCAAAACACTGCTCCATACACTCGGCAGCACCCTGAAGCAGTTCATCTCCAGCCGCATGTCCCAGGGTATCATTCACTGGCTTAAGCCCATTTACATCCATGGACACATACACATATACAGAATCTCCCGGCAGCTCCCTGATATCATCTATATATGCACTCCTGTTATAACATTTTGTGAGCTCATCTGTATAAGACCTTCTTATCAGCTTCTGCTCCCGTTTCTTATCTTCATCTATGTTTCTGGTGGTAAATATGACTTTTAAAGGACGTCCGTCCTCGTCAACATCTATCGATATAAATGACAGTCTGAACCATCCAAGATCCTTCACCCTGAACTCACCTGATACAATCTTTTTCTTGATCAGCCTGTCCCCCAGACTATCAAGATCCATGAATTTCTGGGCACTTGCCTGATGTTCATCCACAACCACCTTATGAACGATCTTCCTCATAAGTTCCTTCGCCCCTGCTGCCCGCTCACCAACCCTCAATATCAGGTCTCCTGCGGTATAGAGGGCAAATGTATCATGTTGAAGATCAAGCATATGCATGCTGTAATACATCCCCGACATGGATGTCAATATTGACAGCTGTTCATTTCTCTCCCGGTTCGCATGTATCACCTTCATCACCATGCTTACCACCAGGCCGGCGGCAAAACACAGATACAGTGCCATGATAACCATGATTGCCATATTACTCCGGCTATTCACATCCATTCTATATATGACCCCGATCACATACTCTCCGGATCTTCGGAATACACATCTGTTTCTAAATCCATTAATCCTTCTTATGCCTGTAAAACTGTCTTCATCGTCCGGCAACATATCATCAGTCACCGAAATGCCGATCTCATCAAGAGTAAGCCCTACTACCGGTTCATATGAACATCCATATATTTCTCCCGATTCGCCATCTGCCACTACAACACTCAGACCATCATACATAGGCATATTGGCAACCACCGTGGATATCTCATTCTGTTTTACTTCATTCAGAAGTCTCCTCGGCTCGATTCCAACCTGTATCATCTTGGTTCCATCATCGTTCCATGTTATTGCATACATCATCTTCTTACCATTTGATGTGTTCGGAGTGACATCCTGACACATGGTGAGATTCTTGTCATCAAGCATCGGCTTGAAATACGCCATCTGCTCCCCGGAATCAAAGCTATATCCAAAATATTCGGGATTGGTACCAGCATATATCACGCCATCCGTATTAAACAAATGCACCTCATCAACAGATATAAGTGCAGCAATCTTGCGGAGCTCATCCACATCATTTGCCACCTCAGGCTTTGCATCAACTATATACGCCACAGCCTTAGCCCTGACCATATAATCTTCCTTGAGGGAGTCTATCAAATCTTCCTCACTTGCCTTATTCTTCTCAATTACATTGCTGACCTGATCCAGCAGCACCTGCGAGGTCCTGTCAAAACTCCTGTTATTGATAAAGCTCAGTATGACCGCCTGGATGACCATAGCAACCAGCACAATTCCCCCTGTTATCAGTATTATCCCCGGCAATCTCTTTTTCATATCTGATGTTCGATTCATAAGCGCTCTCCCCGCGTATCCCGCAGTACTAGATTTCTTTATCCTGATCCGTCCTCTGCTTTTACATCTCGCTTTCAAAGTTATGAATGGAATTTGCTATATTTCCACGAAGCGTAATGCTAAGCTGCTCCACTATTTTATGATAATCGTCTTTCATCCCCTCGTCTACCCAGTCAAGCATAATTCCAACAAATCCATACTTGTAAAAGTCTGCTATGAACTGCTTATCATTCTCAGAAAGATTATCCCCTGCGCATTTCTCATCCACTACATCCGCTATGAGCTGGTACGACAGCTTATATAGATAGTTTTCTATCTTTGCCTTATCCACCGACCTATATATATTTACGATAAAGGGCTTGTTCTCAAGCACAGCCTCAAACACCTGTATCATGCCCTCCTGCCAGGTATCGTAGGTCTTCTTATCCTTCAGTGCCTGCTTCCCATCCTCTATACACACCCACTCGGCAAGCTCATATATGTCCTGAAAATGATAATAGAATGTCATTCTACTTATCCCGCAGTCTCCAGTGAGATCCGCTATCGTTATCTTGTCAAATGGCTTCTCCTTGAGAAGCTTTTTCAGAGATGCCTCAAGTGCTTTTTTAGTTGAATTTGCCATGCATACCTCCTGTTATCTAAGCTGTTCATATCATCCTTATAAACAAACATACTCATAAAAAACAATGTTGCTTCTTATGAGTATATCTTTATGTTTATTATATTCTTTTTTCGACAATTCTCTACTTAAAAATGTTATATTTCCTTATCTTTCTTCTGATCTTACGTCTGTTCTTCTCGTCTCCAAAGAAGCTGCTGAGCTTTTCAACAAACAGTGTCAAATATCTGAACATAGATTCCGCAGCAAATGCAAATACAACCATGAGCAGGAAACATATGTTGGATATCGACTCTATGGCAAACAGCCTGCCGAGGAAAAGGCCACAGAACAGCAGTCCGATTATGTTGATAAGAAGTACACCATACTTCATCTTGTTGAACGGATGGCTGATCTTGATTATTATCATGAATCCGACAACCGCAAGAAGCATTGTGCCGGCTGTGGCTATGTCCTCACTCGGGAGATTGAAGACCTGTCCGCAGATTACAAGTGCTCCGACCGACAACACATCCGTGAGTCCTGCAGGCAATGCTTTTAACATGACATTTACCATAAAGTTTCCCTCTATACGATCCCTGTTCGGCTCAAGTGCCAGCAGGAATCCCGGCAATCCTATGGTGAACATGCTTATGAGCGATATCTGTGAAGGCTCCAGCGGATATGTGATCGCAAATATCGCTGAGAATATGGCCATCAGCAGTGAGAATATATTCTTAACAAGGAAGAGGCTTGCTGATCTCTGTATATTGTTGACCACCTGTCTTCCCTCAAACACCACATATGGCATACGTCCGAAATCCGAATCCAGAAGCACCGTCTGTGCCGCCTGCGCAGCCGCTTCACTTCCGGATGCCATTGCAATACTGCAATCGGCATCCTTCATTGCGAGTATATCATTTACACCATCACCAGTCATGGCAACCGTGTGTTTCTGTTTCTGGAGCGCCCTGACTATGAGCTGCTTCTGTTTAGGCGTAACTCTTCCAAATACTGTATATTTATCCACAGCCTCAGTTATATCCTTCTCAGACGCCAAAGTGGACGCATCCACATAGTTCTCCGCTCCATCTATGCCTGCCCGCTTTGCCACCTCTGATACTGTGGCAGGGTTATCTCCGGATATGACTTTTATGGCAACGCCCTGCTCTTTGAAATATGTAAATGTGCTCTCCGCATTTTCCCTTATTGGATTTGAAAGCACTATATAACCAATAGGAGATATGCCTCCTAATGGTCTTACCGAACCAATAGAATCCTCTCCTGACTCCGCCATAAGAAGGACTCTGTATCCCTTGCTCTGGTACTCCTCTATCTCTTCGGATATATCCTCATACCTATCCTTCATTATAAACTCCGGAGCACCAAGCATATAGTCTCCCTCGACAAATGACACCTTGCTGTATTTGTTCGCTGATGTGAAAGGCTGTGTCTTGAGCAGTGTCCTGCTGCCCTTCTCTATCTCATTCTTAGCCACATAGGCTCTGATCGCCTCCATTGTGGCATTGTTGTCCTCAATGACCGCCGAGTAATCCGCCAGCAGATGTGCAAATGCTCTCTTGTCCATCTCGGCATCGCCGCATCTGCCGCTTATCACCAGCTCTGTAACCTGCATACCCGGCTCAGTGATGGTTCCGGTCTTATCAACACAGAGTACATCGACTCTCGCGAGTGTCTCTATACTCTTCATGTCATGCAGTAACACTTGTTTCTTCGCAAGTCTTATTGTGCTGAGCGCAAGCGCAACAGTTGTGAGCAGATAAAGTCCTTCAGGGATCATTCCGAGAACCGCCGCAACCATCGATACAACACTCTTCTTGAATGTCTCTCCATTCATGATATACGCCTGGCAGAACAATATGATTCCCACTGGTATGATGATGATTCCAACCCATTTTACAAGCTTGTTGATGTACCTGATCATCTCTGACTGTTCGCCATCACCCATGGCCTTCGCCTGGGCTGTGAGCTGTGATATGTATGACTCATTGCCCACCTTGTCAAGCTTGGCATAGCACTGCCCGGACACCACAAAGCTTCCGGACATGAGTCGATCACCTGATTTCTTCTTGATCTCATCCGACTCACCGGTGAGCAGGGCTTCATTTACCGATATACTGCCGCTGAGCACCGTAGCGTCAGCACATATCTGATTGCCTGCCGACAGAATGATGATATCGTCCTTAACCAGTTCCTCTGATTGTATCTGCTGTTGTTCTCCGTCTCTCACAACTATCGAATGTGGCGCATTTAACATGCTCATCTTGTCAAGAGTCTTTTTTGCACGCAACTCCTGAAATATTCCTATAACCGTATTGCCTATGATGACCGGCAGGAAAGTCAGATTCCTAAACGAACCAACGATACATAGCAGCACCGTAAGTATGAGGAATATAAGATTGAAGTACGTAAGCAGGTTGGACTTGACGATCTGCCCCACAGTCTTCTGCGTACTTATATCCGTGTGATTGGTCTGTCCATTGTCGATCCTTTTCCTTACTTCCTCCGAGGTAAGACCCATGATCGGGACTCCTCGTGTATCCAAATTGCTTTCTGAGTTTGTATCCAAATAAAACACCTCTTCCTGTGTATATGGTCGGCAAATGTTATGCATCGAGCAGCATTTTGCATCGACTGCCCATGACATCTCATTATTTCTTTAACAAAGTTCTATTATAAGTACTCCAAGTAAGGTTATTCAAGGATGATGGCAGATATTTCATATTTTTTTAAGAAACCTTGTGTCTTATTAACGACAAGCGGACAACCATCTGGTTTGAGATATAGTTGATGACTGAGTCGGCTAAACAAAATGAGCATAACACATTTCCCATCTGGGTATTATTGTGTTACGCTCATTTTTTATGCAAGCCGCGAACCAGGATCCGCATCTACATCATATTCTATTATCATAGCATAAGCCATATTTGATATATTGACTGCACTATGGTCTCTGTCCCATTGCGCCCTCAAGTGTGATCGTCTCACCACTCATGTACTTGAAATCCGGTGATGCGAGTGCCACGCACGCACGTCCAATCTCCTTCTCTACGTCTCCGAAGTGTCCCATTGGTGGCATCTTAACATTTGCCTTGAACGCATCCGGATATGCCTTCTCAAAGTTCTCAAGCTGTGATGTCCATGCGAGAGGACATACTATATTGACATTTATTCCGTCAGCTGCCCACTCTGTAGCTGCAACTCTTGTAAGGCCCCTGATGCCTTCCTTTGCTGCCGCATATGCGCACTGTCCGTAATTTCCAAATAGGCCTGCACCTGATGCAAAGTTGATGACTGAACCCTTTGTCTCCTTCAGATATGGATAGCATGCCTGCATATAGTAAAATGCAGCGTAAAGACCTGAATATATGGCAAGGTCAAACTGTGCTGTTGTGTGATCTGCGATGGTAACGCCTGATGCAGATGCCTGCGCATTGTTGATGAGCACATCTATTCTTCCAAATTCCTTAACCGCCTGCTCCACAACATTCTTGACAACGCTCTCATTGTCCGCACCTGCGTTTACATCAGCCTGGACTGCAAGAACCTTGATTCCATATTTGCTCTCAAGCTCTGCCTTTGCATCCTCAAGTTTCTTGACATTACGTCCTGTAAGCACCAGATTGGCACCTTCCTTGGCATATGCTGTCGCTATTCCGTATCCGATGGATCCACAGCTTCCATCGCTGAGAACTGCACGTCCGCCTCCTGTTATTATCGCTGTCTTACCTGTTAAAAAACCCATATGTGTACACTCCTTCCCTAGCCATGACTACTTTCTTCACACCGCATAGATTTCTGTCAACCATAACATATATCTATAATTTCATAGCCCATGTCTATTATTATAGCCACACTACCTACCCAAAACAACACCTTCACATACCTTTAAATGAAAATATTTATGCATATCGTTCCTCAGAACACTGGTGATACAGCTTGCAGCAGTTTTATTGCTTCCTATGGTGTTTGGCATCAATGGAATCTGGTGTGCAGCTATCGCACTGCTCTCTATATCGCCCTATTCACTATGTTCTTAAGTTCCGGATAGCTGGACACAGCCAGTACATCCTCGTCCGTCTTGTTCTGCAGCGACAAATACCACACCGGTGTCATTCCAGCATTTTTCGCTCCCATGACATCCTTCTTGTAGCTATCGCCCACATAGATGACCTCATCGTTCTTTACGCCCAGCTTTGTAGCTATCATATCGAACATCCTGCGGTTCGGCTTTTCTATACCAGCCTCCTCGCTTGTTATCATTGCGTCAAGCCTGCCCGTAAGTCCAAGTCTGTCTATCTTCCTAAACTGGATATGCGCAGTCATATCTGTACAGATACCAATCTTTATTCCTCTGGCTTTCATATCATCTATAAACTCCAATGCCCCGGGGAATATGGATATCTTGTTCAGGAAATTGTTCCAGAAATAGTTGTACACCTGCAGGTCATACTTAAATGGTGATACCCCCAGAATCTCCAGCATCTTCTGGAAATACAAGACCCTGTTGTGCTGCGCCGCCATATCCCAGGCAGAGAGCTGATCCTTTACCATGTCTCTGCCTTCTTCAAAGGCTTTCATCACTGTCACTTCATCTATATGAAGAAGTTCATTTGCCACGTATCTCACAGTGTCATCCACTGCCTTATCATTCTCGTGAAGGCAGTCGTATAATGTATCATCTAAATCAAATACTATTGCTCTTATCATATCTACCGGCACTCCCTTCGAACTTCATCGGTGATCGTTGTTCCACCGGACTTATACCAGTTGTCCACAAAACTGTCAAATTCATCCAGATCTGCTTCACCTGTAACTATCTTCAGGTAAGTATTGCTCTCCAGATTCTCAAGGTGCCACCAGTCTGACACCATGGTCTCAGTCTCACCGAAGTACAGAGATTCGACTTTATTTGTACGCGCATCATTGAGGATCTTGCATGCAGTTATACGGGATGTATATGCCGCCCAGTCCTCCGATGACGCATTATCTTCATTCTTGAGATATGACTCACACGCCTCATAATAAGATTGTTCCAGCAGATTCAGATCATCCGGCTGCCTTATGCCAGAGAACACGTGGTTCAGCTCGCCATAGCATATCTGAAGTGCATTGTTGTAGTCCACGTTCATTGCAAGTGGTCTTGCGGTAGGATCCACATTGAGTTTGTAGTAATCCTTTATAGCCTGATTGTCTTTGTCCTCATATCTTACATAGTCGAACAGCACACTTATTATCTTGCACACTATCTCCGGGTGCTCATATCCCTTTCTGACTACCACGAAGTTGCCATATGGAACCTGAGTGTGATAACTCGTTGAGCCGTTTTCCTCTGTGGCAAGCAGATATGGTTCCCACTTTGCTGTTGGATCGGCCGCTACAGCGTCCATAAGAGGATTATTTGGCGCCCACCATGGTCCAAAGAATGAACCACACTGTCCATTCACTATGAGTTCTATTATGTTGCTGCTTGTCCGCATGAGGAAATTCCGATCCAGAATCCCTTCCTCGTACATCTCATGTATATGCTCCAGAGCCTTCTTTGCCTCCGGCTGTACAGAACCATACACAACATTTCCGTCCTCATCCTTTATCCACTGTTTCGGAAATGCCCCATATGCGGCAAATACAATGTCGAGCGTGTACTCGCTGCTATAACCACAACCGCCGCAGAGACTTGTGTCTGCCACCAGCCCTACGGTACTTCCTACACCATTATTTCCCGGATCTTTCTCAATAAACTGCCTGATGATCTCCTCCGCATCCGAAAGTGTTCTCGGAGCCTCAAGTCCCAGCTTATCCATCCAGTCTTTTCTAAGCCATATCAGATTTGGTCCATCTGATATATTTGTCTCAGGTATGGCCATGATACGGTCATCAAATGTGACCACATCCATAATACTGCTGCCATAACTCTTATATATGTTCTTTATCGTTTCACTCATACAGTTGTTATAACTGTCTGTGAGATCCTCGATCATGTCATTTTCCACCAGATACTGCAGCTCATCCATGTCCTGGACGATCATCACATCCGGAAGATCCTTCTGTGCTATCACCATGGATACATTATCATCATACTGATTATCAGCAGCCTCAAATATATCCTGGTTCTGCACATTTAAGATTTCATTTAATATCTGTGTGTATGCGTTATTTTCATACGTTTCTCCCTGTGGGAGATTTGAATTATTTGCACCGGACAGCTTTCCCAGGGTATAGGTGAGCTGTTCCGGATACCTTCCAAGCGGCGTTGTCTCCGCAATATGCATGGCAGACTCATATTCTGCATCTGTGGTCGCCTTAGACGGGTTGGAGGGGGTGTTATTGTCCTGGCAGCCACATATTATTATAAGGGTAATTGTTAGCACACATGTTATTATTTTTTTCAGATACTTCATTGCTGGCATATGCTTTCCTCATTCCACTTAGGTTTTGCAAATAATTTCATATATTATCCTTAACCCTTTACGCCTCCAGACATGCTATCCTTGTAGCACTTCTGCATTATCATAAAGAGAATGATAATCGGTACGGATATCAGCACTGCGCCAGCCGCAAATGAGTTGAACCAGTTGTACACATACTCTTTCTCGAGCATGTTCCAAAGTCCGATGGATACTGTGTAATAGTCCTTGTTGGCTCTGCATATAACCTTGGCAAACACGAAATCAATCCATGGTGCAAGGAACGAATTCAGAACCGTATAAACTATGATCGGACGGCTGAGTGGTATGATGATCCTTGTAAATGACTGCCATCTTGTAGCACCATCAAGGTATGCTGCTTCTTCCAGCGACTTTGGTATAGTATCAAAGAATCCTTTGGCGATATAGAATCCAAGTCCTGAACCGCCTGAATATACGAGTACCAGAGCAACCCTGATAAGTGAGCCTTCTGAAAGTCCCAGAACCTTAAGGATGTAATACACAGCTATCATAGCCATGAATCCCGGGAACATTCCAAGGATAAGTGCCACATTCATAAATGGCTTTCTCAGTCTGAAACGCATTCTTGACATACAGTATGAAACTGCAAGCACGAACGCTGTTGATATTATACACGAGAAAATTGCTATTATCAAAGTATTCTTGAACATCTGCATGAAGTTCAGAATACCTGTGTCTGTAAAAAGCTTTGTATAGTTCGCCAGAGTCAGAGACTTTGGCAGCAGAGTTGAAACATACTGTCCTTTCTCTCCTCTGAAGCTTATCATGATTATCCATGCGATCGGCAGTACCCAGATAACCGAAAGGATTACCAGTATGATATGAACCACGATGTCTCCCAGTGTCCATTTGCTTCTTGCTTTAATCTCATTATTATTTGATTTAGCCATTACTGAAATCCCTCCTCATCTTTATATGATGCGGTGTTGTGGTAAGTTACCAGTGACACAACAGCGAGAACTATGAATGTCATGATACCTATAACAGCACCTAAGTTGTAGTACTGATTATCAACCGTCAGCTTATAGAGCCATGTGACAAGAAGATCTGTCTTTCCGGCAGTCTTTCCAACCGGAGTAGGCGCTCCATTTGACAGAAGGTAGATAACGTTGAAGTTGTTGATATTTCCCGCAAATGTTGTTATCAGATATGGTGCTGTGACAAACAACATATATGGAAGAGTGATCTTGAAGAAGATCTTTACCGGGCCTGCGCCGTCAACTCTCGCAGCCTCGTATATCTCCTCCGGTATGCTCTGGAGGATTCCTGTGACCTGCATGACGGTGAATGGAATTCCTATCCAAATATTGATGACAATTACCATGACTCTGGCAAGTGTTGCATTGCTCCAGAATGGAATAGCATTGTCGATTATTCCGTTATTTATAAGTAATGTATTGACGATACCATTCTGACTGAAGATCGTTCTCATCAGAAGAAGTGATACGAACTGCGGAACCGCTGCTGAGAGCATGAAGATCGCTCTCCACATACCTTTTGCCCTGGTTCCCTTTCTGTTGATCACCATTGCGAGTATCATTCCAAGGAAGTAGTTACTGAATGTGGCTGCCACAGCCCAAACAAGCGTCCAGCCAAGCACTGACCAGAATGTACTTCCTATTGCATCACTAAAGTTCAATATCTTTGCAAAATTCTTCAGTCCAACCCAGTTGAATATAACTGTATGTGAACCAAGCTTGCTGTAATTTGTAAATGCCATAAATATCATGAAAACCAATGGCAATATCGTAAATACAACGACTCCAAGTACAGGAAGTGGAAGAAGAAATGCATGAAGATTGCTGTCAAACAGACTCTTCACATCGTCCTTAAACTTTGGAACCTTTTTGCCTTTATCCCACAGGCAATACGCTTTGTATGCGCTCTCTATACTTACTACCCAAAGGCAGATGAATGCGAAAATTATAAACAGTGTTGCCACACCGTACAGGAGCATGAGCAGAGAGTTGTCACCCTGGGTATATTCAAATACACCCTTTGCATCATTCCAGACCTTCTGCTGTTCCTGACCACCCAGATGGAAGATATCCACCAGTAGTGATGCTCCATGCTTTATCATAAACCATATAAACAGTACCTCAAGTACCAGGTACGAAAATCCCTTTACAAACTGTTTTCTGACTATGCTTCCAAACCCCAAGATCAGAAATGAAATTCTGGTAGCTATGTCTCCATTTGCCGCTGCCTGTGCAACGGTATATGGGTAATCAGATCTTCGTATTTTCTTTATTTTGCTTTTTTTATTTGTTATAGCCTGAGCCATCCTAACACCTCCGTCTCAAAGTAAATCATTATCTCTTCTTATTACAAGTGCCCCATCACCTGTAGATGAATGGAGCACCTGTTTTTGAAATATATAACTAGTATTTTTACTGTGCTACATCAGTGTTAAGTGATGTGTTGAATGACTCTGTCATATCTGCTGCGTTGTCATGTGTAACCTCACCATTTACGAGAGACTTACCAAAGTTTTCTGCTGGTGTCCAGTAGTTGCTCATCTTAGGAACAAATGGCTGGATGAATGCTGTTGTATCGAATGTTGCATTCTGAGCTGTTACAAGTGCATCGCCCTTAACTGCATCGCTCTCAAGAAGGCTTGTGTTACATGGAACGATGTTTCTTGCTGTGTAGTGTGACTCCTGTGATGCCTCATTTCCAAGGTAGAGTGCAAGTGCAACTGCAACCTGTGGATACTCACAGTTAGGATTTACAGCGATTGCCTTTGATCCTGCAAATGAGAGGAGCTGCTTGTCCGCACCGCCGATCTTGGCTGTTGGCATAACTGCGATTCCGAGATCATCTCCAAGTGCATCGTGTAATGCTGCGTAGTCCCATGAGCCTGAGAACATTGCTGATATTGAACCATCTGTCATACCTGAGATACCAACACCTGACTCATCGTTTACAAAGTTCTTGTTGTTTACAAGATCTACCAGGTAGTCTGTAACAGCCTTGCCGTTGTCACCACCGAAGTTGATTCCTGCATCATTGTCTGTACCATCACCGAATAATGTTCCGCCATTTGCAAGGTAGAATGCTGCGATGTACCATGAGTTTGAGAGTGGGAATGAAACCTTACCCTTCTCAAGCATTGTGTCAAGGCTCTTTACATCATCCTCTGTAAATGTCTTCTTGTTGTAGTACATAAACCATGTATTTGTTGTAAATGGCACACCATAGATACCTCCATCAACTGTGATAGAATCTACGATCGCCTGTGAATTTGTTGACTTAACATAATCTGCTGTGCTTCCGCCGAGCTCTGAGATAGCACCTGCATCGATCAGAGTCTGTAACTGGTCATTTGCGAACATGTATACATCTGCTGACGCTGAAACATCCTGTGTTACAGTCTTTCCAGCATCACCCTCACTACATGTACCATACTCAAATGTGATATCCCAGTTTGGATGCTCTTTCTTGAATGCCTCACATGTTGTCTGTAACCACTCGCCGTAATCAGGTGACTGATCCTCAGCTGGTCCCCAAACTGTAAGTGTTGTCTTGATCGCCTCTTCCTCTGAAGCTGCCTCTGTTGCATCTGTAGCCTCTGATGCATCACTCTTTGCTGCTGCTGTTGTTGACTCGTCCTTTCCTGAATCTCCACATCCTGCCAGCATTGACATTCCCATTACACCCGCAAGTGCAACTGCTGCAAATCTCTTAACTCTCATAACCGTTCCTCCTTAAAAATATAGTTTTGATTGAATGTTTTTAACACCTTTGCAGTACCTTTACCTTATGTCATCATTATAAGAAAACGTTTCCAATCCGTATATATCAATGATTTTAGAAACATGTTGGATTTTTTAGATATGTTGAATTTTTTTGATGGGCGGGCGCCGCTCCGGAGTGTGCCGCGGAGATCCGCCGTTATGCATTGTTATTATGTCCACAAAAGTATAAAAAAATGTACCTCTTGAGCTTTAATAAGCTTCAAAAGGTACATCCACTCTTCGTATTTTTTATAATTTTTCTAGTTTTCTACTCTCTTTGGGAAGTGGAGCATTACTTTCGTGCCGGCTCCCGGGGTGCTTTCGATCTTCACCGCGTACTTCTCTCCATAATATAGCTTGATCCTCTCGTTTACATTTGACACACCGTAGCCATTGGACGACTTGGACAGGATCAGGGCGGCCTGGGTCTTTGTCATACCGACACCGTTGTCAGATACGGTAAAGTCAATGAAATCTCCATTCTCCTTTCCCTCTATGCGTATCTCTCCTCTGCCATCAGTCTTGACGTCAATTCCATGCCCTATCGCGTTTTCAAGCAGCGGCTGGAGTATCAGATTCAATGTTTCGTATTTTAAGATACTGTCATCTATGTCGTACACCACATCAAAGCTGTTGTCATGCATGGCAAGCTGGATATCAAGATACGACTTGATATTTGCTATCTCATCTTTGACAAGCAGGATGTTTTTTCCTTTGTTCAGGGCTGTCCTGTAGAATGTGGACAGAGACAAGGTGATCCGGCTTATGTCTTCCTGCTCCGCCTCAAGGGCTTTCCAATTGATCATAGACAGAGAATTGTACAGGAAATGCGGGTTGATCTGGGCCTGAAGTGCCCTCATCTCGTATTCTTTTTCCTTGATCTTGCTCTGATATACCTCATTGACAGTCTCATCAAGGCGCTTACTCATGCTGTTGTAGCCATTTATAAGATCACCAATCTCATCTGTACTGTCATTTTCTATAACCATGCCCAGATTTCCTGTCTCGGTGGCCTTCATAGTCTTCTGAAGATTTTTGATTCGCTTCGTTATAAATTCTGATACCATATTTATACATAATATACCTGCGAGCATACTTACCAGAAGTGCCGCCACCGCTATTATAAGTATCGGACGAACCGATGAGATTATAAGTCTGTTCGGTTTGTATACACATATGTTCCAGCCGGTCGCCTTGGACGTCTTATCTATGAACTGATACCCTGAATTTTCCATCTCTCTCAGAACATCGAATTTATCCACATCCAATTCATATGCTGACTGCTCATCGGCAAATGTATTCTTGTTGAATATCATATGTCCATACTCATCCTCTATGATAAGCCCATAATTATCAAACATTGTCTCTGTATAAAACGGTTGAAATACACTGTCATAATCCACGCCTACATACAAAACGCCCTTGGCACCTTTCTGCTCCAGCATAGCCATCCGGCTGACTGAAAATGCAGTTCGGCTTTCCAGATCAATATGCCAGTGTATATTGTTATCCAGATCATCATATGCATGCGTTCCATCCGCCAGATCTTTTAACGGTGCAACTGTTGACCCATGTTTCACATCGCTGGCATCAGTATATATCGTGACCTGATTTACATCCTCATGGAAATACATGATCGATGCCAGCAGAGGATCGATCACCGTACTGAACTGCTCATAATTCTGGTATGCCGACTGGTCCGCACTCAGTATCTTTGCAATCGACTGGTTATACGATATATATTTAGAGAGATTGTTATATATCTCCAGTTCATTGTCCATGGAATCCGTGGTCTGGCTGACATAAGATTTCAGTATCGTTGTCTCCCGGTCCCACAGAATCTTTTTCATCTCCATGTATGTTATACCCAGTATTATCATAACAGGCACAAGTCCGGCAAGCAGATAAATAACAACCATTTTGCCGGTCAGCCTCATATCACGAAATCTCTTCTTGAGTCCACCTTTGTTCATCTACGATCCCCCTGCTTAACGAGTTCTGCACTCGCCATTTGCCAAGTCTGCTGTATGTCTACTCTTCTCCTGTAACACCGCTCTCCCTGAATTTCTGAGGGCTCACTCCATAAAACTCCCTGAAACTCGAACAAAAGTAGGATACATTCTGATAACCACACATCGCACCTATATCTACAATCTTTGCCATACTATTCTCAAGCATATCCCTTGCCCGCTCCATTCTATATGACTTGATAAATTTGCTCAGATTCTGTCCCGTCTCTTTCTTGAACACTGTGCTGAGATAACTTGGGGCAAGATATACCATATCCGCAAGCATATCTATGCCAAGCTCGCTCCCGTAATTCCTGTAAATATACTGCTTTACCATCTCCACTTCCTTATGTCCGGTCTGACTCTTGTCCTCAAAGCAGGCCGCCAGTCTGTCTATCGCAACCTCGACGAGACCTGTAAGGCTCTGAAAATCCGTCGTCATATACATCTTTTCAACATCCTTGTTAAGATCCGCCTCACCTGTTCCATCTATACTGCCATATATGTCCTTTAAAAGATTTGAGTAGAGAAACTTTATATATATCTGTGAACACTCATTCTTGTGCCTGTACTTTTCACAGAATTTGTCAAAATGCTCTCTGAGTGCATCCACATCCTTCATCTTGATGTCTTGTTTCATCTGTTTCATAAGAGTGTCATCATCAAACTGAATCATTCCTGACGAATCGCTCTCCATATTCGGGTAGAACACCTTTATCTCCGGATGATAAAACTTATTGTCCATGAGCTCATCAAGCTCATCGACCTTCTGTTTCATGTCCTCAGGTTTCTCTATATCCGATGAAACTGCTATAAAGCATTCCTCATCGTAATCACTTTTAATTATCCTGGCTAGCTCCTGGGCCGTGGAAACCGCATCTGTTTCATCGCCCAGGAAAATAAGTTCCTGCTGTTGGTTCAGATTTAGGTATCTCTGTATTCCAAGTGACATTATCTTCTCATTTTTCTTGAAATCCACATCTCGTCTTCCAAAGAAATCGTGATTAAATTCTACCAGCAGAATTCTCTTAAATCTGGCAAAATCGAGGTTCAGACCGTTGTACTCTCTGCGTATGCTCTCTATATCTTCGCCATTTACAAGCATATATAGTGCATGCTCATATAGGAATTCCATGCTCTTATTCTTGAGTTCATCCGAGGCTTTAGCCGCCTCAAGCTCATCCACAACCTTCTCCAGCGTCTCCTTAAACTCCTTCGGATCGACCGGTTTCAGTATATAATCCACAACCCCCAGCCTTATCGCTCTCTTTGCATAGTCAAATTCATTGCAGCCACTGAATATCACGCATCTCATTTTCTTCTTCTCATTTACCACATTGTCAATGAGTTCTATACCGTCCATGAATGGCATCTTCACATCGGTTAGAAGGATATCATAATCCTCCTGACGTATCTTCTCCAATGCATCAAGACCGTTTACTGCCTCGTCGATATCAAATTCCATATTCAGCTTTTTCAGAAGGAATCTTATCCCATTTCTCTCTATTCTCTCGTCATCAACGATCAGTATTCTATACATCTCTCCACTGCCTTTCTTTTTCTTGATGTGAACTGATTTCGTATCACATTCCAACTTTCGTTATTCAATTATAACCGACTTACTTCTCATATGCCACCTAAAACCATCACAAGAATTCTTTATTTAAATCAAATAGGGCACCAAAAGGGGACGGAGGTGCCTGACCCCTCCGTCCCCTGCTGTGAAATAAACTAAGTTTTATATTATAATCTCCAAATGTCCTTGTTGTACTCAGCGATGGTTCTGTCTGATGAGAAGAATCCAGCCTTGCTGATGTTGACAAGTGCCTTCTTTGCCCAATTCTTACGGTCCTCGTAGTCTACAAGTACGCCTTCCTTGGTCTTGATATAATCCTCAACATCAAGGAGTGTCATGAACCAATCCTTTACGATAAGTTCGTTGTGAAGTCTCTCAAGGCTTTCCTTCTGTCCGATCTCAAGGAGTTCATCGCTCACGATAAAATCAACAAGCTTCTTGATCTCAGGCTGCTCGTAGTAATCCTTTGACACATAATCAGCCTTTGCATAGTGGTCGATGACTGCCTCGCTTGACTCGCCGAAGAAATAAATGTTATCCTCGCCGACAAGCTCACCAATCTCAACATTTGCACCATCTCTTGTTCCGAGTGTAAGCGCGCCGTTCAGCATGAACTTCATGTTTCCGGTACCTGATGCCTCCTTTGATGCAAGTGAGATCTGCTCTGAAATGTCACATGCAGGTATGATTTTTGCTGCCTTTGACACATTGTAGTTCTCGATCATGACAACCTTGAGGTATGGGCTCACCTCTGGGTCATTATCGATGAGCTGCTGCAGGCAGAGGATAAGATGGATGATATCCTTTGCGATGGTGTATGCAGGAGCTGCCTTTGCGCCAAATATTACAGTCACAGGAGTCTTTGGAAGATTTCCTGCCTTGATATCGAAGTACTTGTGGATAACCCAGAGTGCGTTCATCTGCTGACGCTTGTACTCATGAAGTCTCTTAACCTGTATATCAAAGATAGAATTCTCATCTATGTCAATGTTCTGTGTCTCCTTAAGGTAATCCTTGAGAACGACCTTGTTCTGCTTCTTGATATCCATGATCCTGCCAAGGACTGCATCATCATCATAGAACTTAGTGAGGTCACTCAGTTTCTCTGCATCCTTCTTGTAGCCGTCACCGATAAGCTCTGTGATATATGCTGCAAGCTGCTCGTTGCAGTGGAGAAGCCATCTTCTGAATGTGATACCATTTGTCTTATTGTTGAACTTCTCAGGATAGATCTTGTAGAAGTTGTTCAGCTCAGAATCCTTGAGGATCTCTGTGTGAAGGTATGCAACACCGTTTACGCTGTGGCTATAGTGTATATCAATGTGTGCCATGTGCACTCTCTGATCCTTGTCGATGATATATACGCTCTCATCCTTATATCTGTTACGAACCTTCTCATCCAGTTTCTTGATGATAGGAACAAGCTGTGGAACAACCTTCTCAAGGTAAGCAAGCGGCCACTTCTCAAGAGCCTCTGCAAGGATAGTGTGGTTGGTGTATGCGCACACCTCTGTCACGATCTCTGTAGCCTCGTCAAATGATATTCCCTCAGCGGTAAGAAGTCTGATGAACTCAGGGATCACCATTGAAGGATGTGTATCATTGATCTGAACTGCTGCATAATCAGCCAGATCGTGAAGATTTGAACCCTTTGCCTTAGCCTCATCAAGAATGAGCTTTGCACCATTTGCCACCATGAAATACTGCTGGTAGATACGGAGAAGATTTCCAGCCTCATCGCTGTCGTCCGGGTACAGGCAGAGTGTCAGGTTCTTTGCAATGTCTGTCTTGTCGAAGTTAATTCCGCCCGGCTCCATGATGGACTCGTCAACGCTCTCGATATCGAAGAGGTGGAGCTTATTTGTTCTGTTCTCGTATCCGGTTACATCTATATCGTACATTCTTGACTGGACTTTCAGGTTGCCAAATGTGATCGTGTTGGTAACGTCTGTCTTCTCGAGCCAGCTGTCTGCCTCAATCCAAGGATTTGCAGTCTCCTTCTGGTAGTTGTTCTCAAATACCTGCTTGAACAGACCCATGTGGTAGTTAAGTCCAATTCCATCTCCGTGAAGTCCGAGGGTTGCCATGGAATCAAGGAAGCATGCTGCAAGTCTTCCAAGTCCGCCATTTCCAAGTGATGGCTCTGGCTCAACCTCCTCTATGTCATAGATGCTCTTGCCATTCTCAGCAAGCACCTGTTTAACCTCGTCAAATACACCAAGGTTGATGAGATTGTTCGAGAGAAGCTTTCCTATGAGGAACTCTGCTGAGATGTAATAAACCTTCTTCTGTCCCTCCTCTGAAACCTTTCCGTCTGCGAGCTTCTTTGTCATATCAAGGAGTGCGAAGTAGATCTCCTCGTTTGTGCAGTCCTTGATCTCCTTGTTGTATTTCTTCATGCAAATGTCCTTTAACATAATATCCTCCTTACAAATATACGTCTTCACCCTGTTTCTTCCATACAGTCTGGTGAGATCCCTTAATTTATCTATATGTTCCTGTGTAAATTCCCATGTTGCGCCCTTGGTAAGCCTCCACTTCCAGTTGCCGCCAAGCGTTGATGGATAGTTCATTCTGGCACTGTTGTCCTTGCCCAGAATATCCTGCATCTGAAGTATGACCGTGTCCGCTGAGCTCATGTAAAGTGCATGTATCATCTTCTCTGCCACATCATCCAGGCTGTTCGCCATGAGGTACTTCATCATATATTCCTGAAGCTCCTCACTCTGTCCGCTGATATAACTTTTCAGCATATCATTGTCGTGGGTTCCGATATACGCTACGTGGTTCTTTGCGTGATTGTGCGGCAGATATTCATTTGCCGTATTGCCGTCAAATGCAAATTCCAACACCTTCATGCCCGGATAACCGGATTCCTTTACAAGTTTCTGAACCTCTGGCACGACCACGCCGAGGTCCTCTGCTATAACCTTGGATGAACCTATGGCACTGTCTATAGCATCGATGAGTTTCTTTCCCGGTCCCTGTCTGTAGTAGCCATCCTTCGGCTCGCCATTTGCCGGGATGCTGTAGTATCTGACTATCCCGATAAAATGATCTATACGGATCACGTCGTAGAGCTTTGCAGATGCAGCAATTCTCTTCTTCCACCACGCGAAATCATCCTTCTCCATGACATCCCAGTCATAAATCGGGTTACCCCACTTCTGTCCGTAGCTTGAGAACATGTCTGGTGGGCATCCTGCCACAACCGCCGGTGCAAGGCTTCCGGACAGCTGAAACTGGTCTGTGTTAGCCCACACATCAGCACTGTCCAGTGCCACATAGATTGGAATATCTCCAATGATGCTTATGCCGTTTCTGTTGGCGTACTCTTTTAATGGCATCCACTGCTCGTAGAACTTGAACTGAAGGAATTTGTAGAATTCCACGTCTTCACCAAGCTTTTCTCTGTAAGCTGCCATAGCCTCCGGCTTTCTCTTCTTGATCGCCGGTTCCCACGCAAGCCATTCTCGATTGTTATGATCAGCCTTGATCGCCATATACAGCGCATAGTCATCTATCCACTGTTCATTTTCCTCTATGAAATCTACGTAATCCCTGCTGTCTTTGTGCTCTGATCTGCCAAATGCTTTTCTGAGAACTTCAAATCTCTGTCTGTATATTCTGGCGTAGTCGATCTCGTCATCACTGTCAGCCCATTTGTAGGATTCTACCTCCTCTTTCTTGAGAAGCCCTTCAGCTATCAATGTATCCAGATCGATAAAATACGGATTGCCCGCAAATGCTGAAAACGACTGATAAGGACTGTCACCGAAGCTTGTTGGTCCTATCGGAAGCACCTGCCAGTACTTCTGCCCTGCTCTTTTCAACATATCAACAAAATCATAAGCATCTCTTCCCATGGTTCCAATTCCATATGGTGATGGGAGGCTGCTTATCGGCAGGAGTATTCCTGCGCCACGCTCCAACGCTTTACTCATATATGATACCTCCTGAACAGTTCCTGTTATGGCTTGTATTTTATTAGCATTTCCCCTTTTATGCTTGCATTATATAAGCAATTTATTGTACAATTCTATCATCTTGATGATGTACAATATGTAAAAGCTGTAAAAAATCGTCGAATTAACAAAAAGGAGGCACATGGTTATATGAACAGTCTTGAATACGAAAATCTTCTGGAGAATAAGACCCATGCGGACCCGATGTTTCCGTACAATACTTACCTGTGCTCCATACCACTTGACTTCAATTCTGTGTCTCTGCACTGGCATGAATTTATGGAGATTATCTATATCAAAAAAGGCAAGGGAAATGTGACTGTGGACTTCACAACTCACTATGTTGAGGAGGGTGACATAGTCATTATCCTGCCAGGACACATTCACGGAATCTCCCAGCACGAAAGCTATTCAATGGAATATGAGAATATTCTTTTCTCCGTCGACATGTTCAGATCCAGAAATCACGACTCACTGGACAGCGAGTTTTTCCTGCCTCTGCTGGCGGGCGACGTGGATATCAAGAGTATTTATGACAGGGACGATCCATTATATCCGTCTCTTTCCGCGTGTCTTAACAGGGTAGACAAGCTCTGCTCAGAGACGCCAAAGGGATACCACCTTGCACTTAAGGGATGCTATTTTGAATTCTTCTACATTCTCTATGCCAACTCCACCGCAAGGGATGAGGCAGACAGGAAGAACCGAGCCAGGGATCTGGAGAGAACAAAACTCATCCTCTCCTACATAGACGAAAATTACAAAGAGGCCATATCCATAACGGATATAGCCTCCTACTGTGGATTCTCTGAATCCCATTTTATGCGATTTTTCAAGAACACCATGGGGGTGTCATTTGTATCATATCTGAACGACTTCAGGCTGAATGTTGCCGCAAGACTTCTCTCCTCCAATGACGAGAGCATACTCTCCGTCGCGGAGAACTGCGGCTTCTTCAACCTGTCCTACTTCAACAGGATGTTTAAGAAGAAATACGGCGTGACTCCGGGTAAATACAGGGATAATCATAACCTGTAAGCGGCCACTCATTGCCTACTACGCATCAGATCTTGAATACGAGTTCTTCATCTGATTGCTGAGTTCGTACAGGACTCTGCCAAGGGTGGCATTTGCCTCATGTCTCACCATGTCTGCGGTCTCCTGGTTTGCCTGCTGTCGGAGTTTCTCGCCCAATGGCTGTTCATTCATAATATCATCATATCTGTATATTATCTCATGTGCCTTGGACATGACTTTCTCCTCGTACCTCTCGATATGGAACACCGACTTTGCATAAGATGCGTCCGCCATCGCCGCTATCATACGGCTGGTCCAGTAGAAGTTGTCCGTGGAAGCATCCGCCCCTGTATTTGCCAGATACTCAGGAGTCGTGTCTACATTTGCATAGAACGGAACCATGACGTTGAAGGCATTTGATGCAAATGCTATCCACTGTACAGCGCAGATAGCCTCTCCAACATATGGTCTCATCTGGATCGCCGACATGAAATCCGTCCTGTTCACACCTATCGATCTATATGCACCGCGCATCTTCTTGTCACCGTAATTGCCGTACGGATCATACGGAGTTCCCTGATAATGCGAAGAAAGCACATACTTCACATCCTCCATGGTTATCTTCTTCTCTGGTATCATGCACCATGGAATGTCATCCGAAACCGGCGTAAAGTCCGCATCCGGGCCATCCCAGACAGCAGAATTCGGATTAAGTGTCCTCTCCATGAACCACGCCCTCGGAGTGTTGTATACATGATCCGCATCGTCGTGGCTGCCGAATATATCCCGTGGACAGATCGTGTCCTCCATATTCTCCACGTTCAGATGATACTTCTCTATAAATGCTGGAAGATCTGCCGAGCACATGAACTCGCTCTGCGCTCCCATTGCGTCTGCCATATCAAATTCGTCCATACCAAACTGGTTTGGCATGACAACATACACATCATCAGGAACTTTTCTCGCGATCCAATGATGTCCTCCGATGGTCTCAAGCCACCAGATCTCGTCTACATCCTGAAATGCAATTCCGTTCATCTCATAGGTTCCATATCGTTCAAGCAGGCTGCCAAGTCTCTTCACGCCCTCTCTTGCGCTCTTTATATATGGAAGTGTAATGCTGACTATATCCTCCTCGCCGATACCTCCAGTCTTCTCAGGCTTATCTCCCTCCGCAGGCTCATAGCACACCAGTGGATCCGCGCCGAGCACTCTTGGATTTGAGGTTATGGTCTCCGTCGCCGTCATAGCCACATTTGCAGAATTCACTCCGCTTGCCGCCCAGATTCCTTCGCCCGCCAGCGCATTTGGAACACAGGTGTAACGCATCGGATCATCCGGAAGTTCAATCTCCACATGGGATATCTCCGACTTGTATATTCTTGGCTGCTCCTCCGGCTTCACAACCACATATTTCTTCGGCGTGTACGAACCGGCACCCGAATCGTCATTTCTCGCTATTATTGTTGAACCGTCATAAGACGCATTTTTTCCTACCAATATTGTTGTACATGGCATTATCTATTCCTCCATTTTTTTAATATTTTTCATCTTTTTTATAATTAAAAATATAATATATCCCGCAAGGCTTCCGAGGGTATTCATAACTACATCATCGAGCTGGCAGTAACCGCGCTCCGTTATAAGCTGAACCGTCTCTATGCAGACACTGCACAGAAATCCAAACAGTACAGTGCATTTGGACAACCTGTCTACCGCCCTGCCATCGCCATTCTTACTTCCAGCCACCGCCAGCGGGAAAAGCACGCCGAACGGCACAAAGAGCAATATATTTTCTATGACAAATGCGTGCTCCTGGGGCATCACTCCCCACGTCTGAAACAGCGTAATGTCAATGCCTTGCCTTGAGCCCGGCTCTCTGGACAGTAACACAGTAACTGCCATCACCGCCAAATACACCACCAGCAGGAACCACACTATTAACTTCTTCACACGTCCGCCGGCACTGACCTTTTTTCCTGCAGGACTCACTGTATACACGAGATAAACCACGACTGCTATGCATCCGCATAGAATCCCTATCGGAAGGTAGCCCGCGACCTCCATTATATCTTTTATAATAAGTTCAAACATACATTCCCCTCAGTAATTTCTACTATACTATGTCTTGCTGCTCATTATATCATATATCATCGTGCGCAAGCGCGATGACCTGCGCACGCATCAGCGTGCTACATTATACCACGATTCCCAACATGTGTCATTTTACACATTGTTTACATACACCGCGTCTGATATACTTTACATGTCAGTCCAACTAACCATTTGGACGGGCTGAACAAATATAGAACAGGAAATATCCAACATGATAATAGCAAAAAAAATTCTAAAAATAACATGTATCGTCCTCGGCGTGATCCTTGCGGCCGCCATAATATTTGTGGGAGTTCTCACTATAACAGAATACAAGCCAGACGATTCCGAATCCCTTGAGGTCACATCCGGAAGCACATTTGGCAAAAATGCAACCGGTTCAGCCAAGCTTTCACCATCTGTCGGCGACTCCATATCCATCGTGACATGGAATCTCGGCTACGGATCCCTCGGTGCAAATGCTGACTTTTTCATGGATGGAGGAGACAGTGTGTACACTTCCACAGCCAAGCAGGTAAACGACAATATGGAGGCCATCACATCAGAGCTGAATTCACTTGCCGCTGACATCTTTCTTCTCCAGGAGGTTGATGAACGATCATCCAGAAGCCACAAGATAAACGAAGCCGATATTTTGAGGGAAAAGCTGCCGTCATACACAAGCTCATACGCCTACAACTACAAAACACTCATGGTTCCATATCCACTTCCACCGATCGGCAGAGTGACATCAGGAATAATGACTCTCAGCTCATTTGAAGTATCGGATGCAGAAAGAATACAGCTTCCATGTCCATTTTCCTACCCGATCAGACTGTGCAACCTGAAAAGATGCCTGATCGTGTCCAGAATACCGATTGCCGGAAGTGAACACGAACTCGTCATAGTAAATCTCCACCTGGAGGCTTATGACTCAGGCGAGGGCAAAGCCGCCCAGACCAGGATGCTGGCCGACATTCTCCAAAATGAGGCTGCAGCAGGAAACTACGTTATCGCAGGAGGCGACTTCAACCAGACTTTTTCAAATGTGGATCTGTCCGCATACCCTCAGCAGTCCGCTGACCTGTGGGCACCAGGAAGCATAGATGTATCTGAATTTGGAGATTCCTTCACCTGCACCACCGATTCCTCAGCTCCGACATGCCGATCCCTGGACAAACCATACGAAGGACATGACCACGAGAGTTTCCAATATTATGTCATCGACGGATTCATAGTATCGAGCAATTTGCAGATCAACTCCACAGAGACCATAGATCTGGATTTTAAAAACAGCGATCACAATCCGATAAGACTCGATGTTGCGTTGAAATAAACTATATTTTCAGTTATTTTATGCATGTTATTTTAATTAACATTAATTATGTATAATTTTATGTTTAAAATACATTTTTCTCTTGATTTATGCCGTTTTTACATGTATTATGGCATTGTAAATGTTATAAATATTAACATTTATTGCTAGTTTTGAATAATACTTCTAAGAATAATAGAGAATACTCATCAGAGAAAGGAATTTTGATCATGAAGAAATTATCACAGTCACGTCTCGCCGACACTGTCATGAACGGAAGAAAAGAAAAAGGTATGACCCAGGCTCAGCTCGCCGATGCAACCGGTATCAACAGAGCACTCATTTCCAGAATAGAGCAGAAGGATTTTGTTCCTTCTATAGAGCAGCTCGAAAGTTTGTCAGAGGTTTTGAACTTCGACCTCACAGAAATGTTCATCAATGCTGGCGCACACAAGCTCGAGTCTCCATCCCCACTGAACATTGCAGTGGCAGGAACCGGTTACGTTGGTCTGTCCATTGCGACCCTGCTGGCACAGCACAACCATGTAACGGCAGTTGACATCATCCCTGAAAAGGTTGATCTCATCAACAACAAGAAATCCCCTATACAGGACGACTATATTGAGAAATATCTCGCCGAGAAGGAGCTTGATCTCACAGCAACTCTCGATGGCAAATCAGCATACAAGGATGCAGATTTCGTAATCATAGCTGCTCCGACAAACTACGACAGCAACAAGAACTATTTCGACACATCAGCCGTTGAGGCCGTTATCGAGCTCGTCCTCAAGGTCAACCCGGATGCCATCATGGTCATCAAATCAACTATACCAGTTGGATATACCGAGTCCGTAAGGAAGAAATACAACACGTCAAATATCATTTTCAGCCCAGAGTTTCTTCGTGAATCAAAGGCACTGTACGACAACCTCTATCCATCAAGGATAATTGTCAGCACAGACAAGAATGACGAGAAGATAGTTAAGGCATCCCATACATTTGCCGCACTGCTTCAGGAGGGTGCCCTCAAGGAAGATATAGACACTCTGTTCATGGGCTTCACCGAAGCTGAGGCTGTAAAGTTATTTGCAAATACCTATCTCGCACTCCGCGTGTCCTACTTCAACGAGCTTGACACATACGCAGAGATGAAGGGACTTAACACACAGGACATCATAAACGGCGTATGTCTCGACCCAAGAATCGGAACACACTACAACAACCCATCATTTGGATACGGCGGATACTGTCTGCCAAAGGATACAAAGCAGCTCCTTGCCAACTACAACGACGTGCCTCAGAATATGATGAGCGCCATCGTTGAGAGCAACAGAACGAGAAAGGACTTCATCGCAGACCGCGTTCTCTCCATCGCAGGCTACTACGACTACAACAATAACGGTGATTACTCAGCAGCCCAGGAGAAGGAATGTGTCATAGGTGTATACAGACTGACGATGAAGAGCAACTCCGACAACTTCCGCCAGAGCAGTATACAGGGTGTCATGAAGCGTATCAAAGCCAAGGGCGCAACCGTCGTTGTATACGAGCCAACCCTTGAAGACGGAACCACATTCTTCGGAAGCAAAGTTGTAAATGACCTAGACAAATTCAAATCCATGTCCGACGCTGTCATCGCCAACAGGTACAATTCATGCCTCGACGACATCAAAGACAAGGTATACACAAGAGATCTGTTCCAGAGAGACTAATCTTCAAGAAGACCTTTAAGAACATTTTTATAACATAAAAAATAACCGAATGATACGAATTAAAACTTGTATCATTCGGTTATTTTTTGTCAATATTTCTTATGAATTAGCCTGAGCCTTGAGCTCCTCAAGCATCTGAGGAAGTCTTGTATCCATCTCGTCATCCTTGAACTGACATGTACCAACCTTCCTGTGTCCACCGCCACCATACTTGAGCATAAGGCTTCCAACATCCATGGTCGCTGTGCGGTTCAGGATACTGTATCCAACTGCTGCCGAACATCCCTGTCCACCACGTCCGCTTACTATCCACGCTGACACATTCTGTTCAGGATACATACTGTATATCATGAAACGATTGCCGGTGTATATCGGATCCACTCCGCGAAGATCGCTTATGATAAGATTACCGTCCACTATGGTATGTGCCTTGACCATCTCCTTGAACTTCTCTGTCTGCTCATTATACAGAACTATTCTCTCCTGTATGTCCGGCAGGGCAAGTATCTCATCAGTGGTCATGGTACGACATGCATCTATAAGCTTCTCCATGAGCTGATAGTTTGATATGGTGAAATTTCTGAATCTTCCAAGTCCGGTTCTAGGATCCATCAGGAATCCAATAAGTATCCATCCCTTTGGATTCTGTACCTCATCGATGGTAAGATTACCTGAATCAACCTTATCAACAGCCTCCATCATATCGTCAAACTGCGGGAATCTCTCTCTGCCTCCATAATACTCATAGATTATTCTAGCGCACGATGGAGTTATACGACTCTCCCCCTTGTATTTACCCTCAAGCGCCAATCTCTCATGCTCACTTGAATGATGATCGAACCATAGTCCGCAGCCCTCAACAAATGGCACATTTGCAAGGCAGTCATCCTCCGTAACCTCAATCAATCCGTCCTGAAGATCCTTCGGATGCGCAAACTTCCAATGATCAATAATTCCCGCTTCCTTCAGCAGAGCGCCACACGCAAGTCCATCAAAATCCGATCTTGTAACCAACCTCATAGTAAATCCTCCCTGGTATTGAACTTCAGCCCTGTAAAACCGGGCTAAATCGTCCATTTTCCGTAACAAATATATCTTAATTATATAGAAGCGGGTGGGGGATTTCAAGGAGGGAATTTATCAGATTTAACAAGGGGCGTTTATACCCTATAATAACTCCTCAACTAAATTGTGCACAGCCGCTTTTGTAATATCCTACATTTTTTAGTTTGTTGTAATAGACTTAAAAATCATTCAAGAACTCAAAAAAAGAACTCAAAATTCGAGTTCCTTTTTTACTTTCTTATTTAATATTTAATTTTTATTTTTTCAGCATCATTACCAAATTGTCGAAACGAGTTTTCCGGTATCTGTACCCACATTTTAGAAATATCAAAATTACACTTCTCTAATCTTGCCCCCAGATTTGTACATGCTATTAAAGCTTTTTTATATTCAGAAGTTGTCTTACTATTTGTCAATTCACCTACACATTTTATACCACATGATTTTTTCAACTCATCTTCTAAATTTTTCACCTGTGGGATGCACACAACTTCTTTTATTCCAGGCTTTTTTTTGAGAAATTCAATATTATATTTTAATATATCGACATTTGTTTCAACATCCGTATCATACACAAAAACGACAATTACACCATATTTTAATGGTCTGATTCGAGCTTCGGAAATCCTATTCTGTATAACATTAAATTTCTCAACCTTCCCACTTTCTATACATTTCATATCACTTTTTAGTACATCCAGCAAACTTTTTTCATCTTCACCTTCAACATAATAATGGTAATTTGCATTTTTCTTCATATGTATCTCCAATTAATAGTCTAGTATCTCATATAGTCTATGTAAATCTGGTACTGTACAGAACAAATCGTTTTCCACTGCACTCTTTAGTGAATCTGTATTCCTTTTCAAGTAATGTGACGCATTTATACATTTAATTGGATTATCCAAATCATTAACATCCTTTTTTAAGAAAATAAATGTATGTTTTGGTAATTGCATGTCTAAAATATCGGTATTGTGAGTTGTGAAGAACAGCTGCTGCCGTCCAGACAACTTTTCAATCATAATAGACAAACAGGTCTTTTCTACATCACTATTAATATACGAAAAACGCTCATCACAATAATAAAAGTCATGTAAACCACATACCAATGCCGTCAATATATAAGCAATATCTATACCTGCTTTTGTTCCACTTGAAAGGCGAGCTGGATTTAAAATTACGCCATCTTTTATCAGTACAGACTCTCCATCATATTTAATTGCACATGTATTTTCGAGCTCTTTTACCTCAATTACTTCTTTTATAGAAGGATCTAATGTTTTCAAAACCTGCTCTAAAATGAGTAAATATTTTTCATTGCCAATAAGATCTATCTTCGTTTTATCTGTCCAGACATCTTTAGGATATGAAAACGTCCATCCCTGCGTATCAATCCTGTCATACGTTGTTTCGGAATACTCGCCCTCATCAATACGTTTTGCACACATTTCATAATTATCTTTTATTCCAATCGGAGTATAATAGAAATGAATATCTACATTTTCCTCTGTGTTATCTTCTCCACTTACCGGATCAATCTTCATTTCAAATCTATAAAGAACATTTTCCTCTGTAACAAAATCAATTACCAACTGAGCCGTCTTGCTTTTATCATCTACTATTTTTGTAAATAATTTGTACATTCCGTCAGTAAAATAATTTAGAAAAAGCATCAAAACCTTTCCCAAGGAAGTTTTTCCTGTGGCATTACCTCCCATTATAATATTTACCTTTCGATAACGGAAATTAGGGCGATCCTCTAAATACTCCTGATTGATCGTAGAGTCTACGATTTTCTTTGGATATGACATATTAAGATGAAAATTTCTAAAAGAATACAAATTGTCAATCTTTATATCCATAATAATCATAGTTTGTCCTCCATTTCTCTTCGTCATTTGTTCGTTGTTTCCGAAGTAATATCCATACATTTATTATACCTCTACACTCAAAAATTTCAAGTTACAATAAATATATTCGATAATCTGCTACAACAGAACTTCATACCCAAACAACTCTGTTACATATACTGATCACTCCGCAAATATAAAATCCAACTCATCCATCCCATCCAAATGCCCCGAATAAGAACTATCACCATCATAAATGTCACTATAATCTCTGTCACCAGGATCAGCAAGCACATCGCACACATAACTCTCGATCTCACCAGTATCTGCCCAGATATCATATCTGGATAAATCAATGTCACTATCACTAAAATAAAAATGATCATCAGGATTATTACTACTTTCTGACATTTTGTTTAATTGAATTTTTTAATATTGTGTATCCACAGCAAGAACATCCATCTTTCTCATAAAAATTTTATATGCCAAACCATCCTCGGAATCTACTTCATTGTTTTGAATTAACTCACTGTGAATAAAATAAACAAGTTGCTCATTTCCACATGAAAAAGCCTGAAGTAATTTATAATCTTCAGGCTTAACCTGATCAATATCATATTCTATTTATTGTCCATATAGATATTCTGATCTCACTTATTACCTTTTGGTGCTACTTTGTCAATCTTACTCTTACCTGTTGTCATCATCTCAAATCTTGTAATTACATCAGTACTAGAATTAGCTTTTTTGTGATTTCTGTTGACTACTAGATATTTTATCTCTTTATTTCTGTCGTTCAAACTCAACTGTATACATATTAACAATGTCATCTTTTCTAAGTCTATGCACAAGCAGCAATTCATTTATTTTACCCACATCATGAATATTTCCATTTTGGCAAATCGCACTATAGAAATCACGAGTGTTTTTTCTAAAACAAGCTAATTCTTTCTCCGTCATCACTCTCATTTTTTCAACTGGAGACGCAACTCTATCAATAAATTTAGATTGATGTACTATTATTGGCATGCACTTATTTGGATATCTATAATTCTCTTTAAACCAATTTACCGATCCTGATAATTGGTTACAGTAATCCTTCTTTATAAAATTAGTAACAGCTTCTGTTTTACATTCAATAACCAAATATTCACTTGAGCCAATAGCCCACAAATTATCAGGTCCGTACCCGCCTGTTTCCTTGTCTGGTCTTGAGCATACAAATCCCAGCATTATTCCTACCTGATTTAATGCCTCCTCAAATTTTTCATAGCTGCTTCCAATATATAAATTTGATAGTACTCCATCTATATGTACCAATAGTTCATTCAACCCAAGATTTTCATCTTTTATATTTGTAATGATAGCTTGCGCCTGGGGGATTGTATTAATTTTTCTCTCATACTGTATTCCCGCAAGAGGTGATAAAATAGCTGCGTTTAAATTTTTACCCGCTTTTAGTACTTTTTGAGAACTAACCGGGTCTATAACATTCATATATTCAGCCTGAATTTGGCACAAATATCCCTTAGTCTTATCATCAATTTCTGCATCCTTAACATTCCTAATTATATTTGCAGCGTCAGTCCATTGCATATTCACCGATTTTTCAAATGCCTTTCTCTGAGCAACTACCTTTTTATCCACCTTTGCTTCATTTGAATACTTGACTGCTGCTAAATTCTCCTTGCAAGTTGTGACCCAATCTGCTTCTTTTTCCAATGAATAATTTGCAAGTTCAAATATCTGATCAATCGTAGGATTTGACCCTGTTTCCCCAACTAATAAATCCCATAATTTCTTTGATAGATCATATTGGCACCTCGTGGCTGCGCTAAAATAATCTATTCCCTTATTTCTTGTCAATACATCTGCAAGTTCATCACCCATAAGAACAATACAGCATTCATCGTCATTAGAACGTACTCCACGTCCCATACCTTGTTCAATTCTTTGAACCTGCTCCCTCAGTAAGATAGTGCTCTTAGGAGCCACGCTTTGAATATACCTATCTTTAATACTATTTAAAGGTGGAAGTCCATCAATAACCAACATTCTACATGCATCCCCTGGCAAATCAATTCCATCATATCTATTTACAAAAATTACTATTCCTATATGTTCACCACTTTTCAATTTTTCAACTATTATGTCTATATTATCTTTTGTCGCTGTTCTGTTTCCTATTTCATCCCAAAATTCCGCTCTAGAAAAAGACGGAACAAGCACCACTACATTATACCTTTCGGCTATTTTCTCAACATTTTCCTTTATTTCAATTTCCGATATATTGCAATTTACATATTTGGGAAAAATAACCAATCTATCCCCTATATCATTCGCGTTTTCTGGAGTAATGATATTCTTCATATCATCTGTATTTAATCCTAACGCAGAAACAAACACACTGTCATCAGCCAATGTTGCACTCATATATATACGTCGACTTGCTTCCCCAAGACTAGATATCTTATCCAAGTCAATTCCCTTTGGCGATATTTCTATTTCAGAAGCTGTAATTATACAATCACATGTTTTCAAACATCTCTCTATCAATGGCAGTGCAAAGTGTATTGAATTATTATCGCTATTATATTGCTTTAATATTCTGTAAATATTGTCCTGCTGCCGTTGCCATTCCCAATAAGGTACAAGCATACTTTTTCTACAATCTTTCAACTCTACAATATCAATATAATTCTTTGGATTATAATCTTTTAATGAAGGACTAAATACAGCAATTACTTCTTCATAGGCATCCGTTCCAGCTTCAATTTTTATCATAAATTGACCAATAATTTTGTCCATACATGCATGTACATCGTCAATAATAATGCTTCCTATCGGGTAATTTCCGTTTTCTCTCATTCCGAAATAACTATAACCATTCACAATTGTTTGAATAGAAGTCACGAGAATTGCTTTAGAATTTGAATAATTATAATCATTTTTATCTTCCGTCACGGATAATCCCAATCTATTAGCTTCATCAACGACTTGCTTAACCAAGTAATTATCAGGAACTACATATATAGCCGGTCCCTTTTCCTCATTCAAACAACTCTGAAGCATAATCAACCCAACTACAGTTTTTCCGCTACCTGTATTCATTTTTAAAATAACATTCTTCTCATTTCTTATATCAAACCACTTTTTCCACACCTCGCTTTGAACATCTCTGGGATATCCATACCCTGACGCTTTTGAAGGTAATGTCATAAAAATTTCTCTAGGCTCTACTGCTTTTGTCTTTGTACTGAAATTTAGTTTCGATAAAAGATTCATTATTTCTCTCTCCTAATTCTTTTTATACTACATCTACTCTTGTTACTAAGGATTCTTTATAACTTTCACTTTGTCAAACTCAAAAACTCCATTTATTTGTTTCCTCTTTATGGCTTAAACTAATAATCCAATTATACTTCTCACTCTTAAAGCGATCTATAAGTTTGATCCTGTCTTCATTTTCTTGCTAAATTTTTTTTTAAATCAATACCCTTTAGTTTTTCTTTTATGAACTTTGATATTACCTCTATAAACGGTTTTCCTATTTCTTATAATTCATTATTCACGCTCTGCTTTAGAGTATCTTCCACATCATCGCCAAGCTTCATAGTATTCTTAGCTATATCTACCTCCGCAAACATAAATATATAGTTTTACATCTTAGTTCACATATAGAATTATACATTATATTTATATTTTTTCAATATGTTTTAGTTTTGCTATGCACTATGCAACATCTAAATAACCACCAAGTATTTTGTATAGCACCGACATAGCCCTCTCTGTATATGTTATACAAAAATGGTAACACTAAAAATAAATTTGAAAATATATTAGTTGAAAATATGAAAAAGGAAATAAAATACTTCACAAAATGGCTTTTGATTGAATATAATAACGCAGCTATAAGAAAAAAAAGAAACAAAGCTATAAAAGAAGATTTTCTAAACGACTTAAATGATGAATATATTTTTCCGATAATATTCCTTTTTTATCATTCAAAAAACGAAATAAGAGTTACAATTTCCTTTTTTGAACTAGGGTTATCTTCTTTTTGTAGGGATTGTTCCTGATAATAATAACTGCTTTTTGATAATTGTAATTTTTGTAATAATAATGGCAGTGAGTATCTATTTTTCAAGACATCGATTATCACCGCCTTCTCTCTGTTGCTGAGAGCACTCTGATCGATGTCTGGGTCTTTTTTTAATACATTTATCGTTTCTTTAAGAATGTCTATTTCTAATTGCATATCTTGTATTTGAGCCTTCAACTGATTTATTTCATCAGAAGAAATATCTGTACTTGAAACAGAACCTTCTACTAATGTTCCCGGAGTAATGTTTTTGTGATTCATAAGACCTAATGTACCTTCTTTTAAATAACGTTTTTATTCATTATATTTCTGTATCATAATCTATGATTTTTATATCCGTTTCCATGCAACAAACTAGTCTCTGAGTATACCTCATTGTTTTGAATTAACTCATTATGAATAAAGTTATCAAGTTGCTCATTCCACAAGAAAAAGCCTGAAGTTATTTATAATCTTCAGGCTTAACCAAATCAATATCATATCGCTCACCATATTGATATTCTGATCTCATTTATTATCTTTTGACTCTACTTTGTCAATCTCACCATAACTTCTTATATTCTTGCTATTCGCCACCGTCTTTTTCACAGCGTCGGCCTGTGTGTATTGTAGCATTGCTCTCATTCCTTCATCAACGCCACCACCACCAGTTGCTTTTGAACCACCACCTATATTGGACATTTGAGCCATTTTTTTCGCCCCACCGTGCAAATTTTCCATTGGAGTTCCTGTACTAGCTGTGGTTTTACTTAGTCCATCTTCTATTTGCTTTCCTCTTTTGCTAAGGATGTTATCTGCTTCTATTTCCAGAGAAGTCTCACTTCTTGACATTACTTGTGTATTTTTATTTTTTCCTTTAAACAATGATAAAAATTTCATAGTTCCCCTATATGTCCACTTAGTTCTCCATCATAAAAACAATTCTCAACAGGATTTATCAAATCACATATACAACACTATTCAAAAACATCTTTCAAACTCAAATCTTAATTATTATGTTTTACAGCATAACACTTTAACATTGTTTTAGCAATCCTATTGCATTATTCTTTTTTTCCTATAAACGCTAATATACATACTATTACAAATTTCAAAACATCAACTGCATAATTCAGCATCGACAAAGGCCTTCATAATAGAACAGATTACAGTGGGAACAGTACTGCTAGTAATCTCTATATGTATGCTGTTACGATCTAATCTTATCTTTGAATAGTTTCATTCCAGATTGCAAATTACTTTTCCCGAACTACTAGTCATGTTTTCATAATCTTCTTTCCAAATATTTGGATTTTCTTCTCCTATTTTCCAACTATTCGGAGTAAATATATCGAAATATGATAAAATAGGTAGATACTGGCTATGGGTTGTTTACTATTTGTTATCTAGATGATCATTCTTACTAAAAAAAATCGTTCTGAACATATCTAACTCTTGCCCAACTACCTTTCTGAAATATATCTCATAATCATCTACTTCAAGCTCTTTATGATTCGCAAGTAAATCATCAACCCACTCCGTTATTATCCTACTTGATGTTTTAATATTTTTCTCAAATTCCCTAATTGGTTGTGTATTAAAGCATCCATTAACAAATATATCCCCTAGCATTTGATCATCTGTTATAAGTATAGGTTCGTATTGCTCAATTGGCCAACGATCTATTGAAAGCTGTGTAAGATACGATAAATCTCTAGCTTGATTTTGACATCCCTTAATTGCTTTAACTATATCTTTTCCATGTATCTTTTTGGGTTCCTTGTAATCATTATTGCCTAACAACAATCGACAAACATATACTACTGTATATCTTGAAACTTTTAAATTGCTATAAAACCATTCAAAAAAACTTTTAAATTTAGCAATTTGTTCCTTCTCAGAAAGTAATACTGAAGATAAATGCAGTATTGCAGCATAATTACTTAAATAATCTATTGAAGTATTATAAAATCGTGTTTCTATTTGTTCTATATTTTCCTCTTCGCTCACCAGTGTTCTGTTTTTTTCTTCTAGTCCTGAAGCCAACGTCAACCATTCTAACAATGTAATATCTGTAAATATCTTTTTAAAAATACTATATTCACGCTGAGCTGCCATTTCACTATTTTTTCCTTCAGCAACCTCATTTAAAGCATAATATGGCAGTATTTTTACATCGTTCAAAACAGACCAAACAATTAAAAATGCAATATCTTTGGTACTTCCCTCATCAGTTTTCCCTTTGGACACTACATTAATCAGTCTAGAAAAAATATTTCTATCTAGCACCAATACTGGTTCTCTACCGATACTTCTCATTTTACATATTTTCTGAGAATCGACCTTCGAATCCATAAAATAAAACGGACTGTAAAACCAGTGCAATTCTGTTAACCTATTATCCAAAATATTATTTTCATCACATTGCATTTCACGTGTCACCTTCTAATTCTTTACATTTTTCTTGCGAAGTTCTGCATAACATTATCATCACCTACTTGTTTAGTCTCTCACTTCCGCAATAATATTATAACACACTATCTTTTCAATCTATATTATATAACAAATCATAATACTTTGTCCCCCTTAGAAAATTCCCATACTACATATAACACATTACAATTCCGCCCTGGCTCTTCTCCGCTTCAAGCGCCAACACCTCTCCAGCTCCAACGCCCCCAGCGTAAATCCATCATCTATCCTCTTCTTACTAACCCATATCTCCATCTGTTTCCTTGTTAACTCAATGGTAGATATAATCCCTTCATGGCCGCAACGTTGTTTGTAGGCGCCTATATTGGTCAAAAATACATGGACACATCCCCCCGTGAGGCCACTGTCGGCGGCTATACGGCCGAGTTCAATCGGCTTTCCTATGATATCAGCGCCCAGTTCCTCTCTAATCTCACGGCGTACATCTTCAATCGGTGTACAATTTGGATCAGAAAAACCACGAGGGCATGCATACTGTCTTCTTCTGATTGCATGTCTGAACTGTTCCAGCAAAACATATTTTCCTTTGTGCTTCGCCAGAATAACCACACCATCGTTTCCATTTGGCAGGACTCTCTCATAAGCCATAAGTTCATTATCATCCTTGCGTATCGGGTCTACCACCATCATGTTATATGCGCTGCTGTAAACAACTCCATATTTACGGCTATGTAGCTCCTCGTCACGGAGGATCTGTTTTCTGGCCTCTAAAGTATCCAGGGACGCTATCGGATACGATTTATATTTCGAATCCTCTTTTGTTATATTCCTATCTTCACAAAGCTTTAAATATCTCTTCAGTTCTTTTGTCAATGTGTATCTTATTTTTTCGCCTTCACAAAAATGTTCAGAGTTATCTAATCCTTTCATGACCGAATTCACATATGCCTTACTTTTTCTAAAGGTAATCCGAACCATATCCCTAAGCAGTTGCCAGATTTCCGCTAAGGATTCTGATAATGACAAAGCATCAAGTCCAGGAATCTTAGCTATGAGCGAAGTCACGATCTCTGTAATTATCAGCATAACCATTGTCTGAATACCCGAAGGAACCGAATTCCAAAATGCTACAGCAGGTTTTATCCAACTATTTTGCATAGCTTTTGCGGTCCAATAATCACCTGTCAGTTCGGGACTTATCACTATTAGAAAACACAAAATAGCAAATACTATTTTCTTCAATATTCCACATAAAAGTTTCAGTTTTCTTCTATACTTGTCCTTCTTAGCGTTATTCTCATAATAGAATACATAATTCCTATCTATTTCTGGTTTATCCTTGACATAACCTACAATTCTTGCAGCATTAACGATCTTTGGGGGGCTATATTTTCCCAGTTTGAATGTCTTAAAATCATTTTTCTCATCAACAAGATATCTTTCATCACGTTTCCTTCCACCATCCCACGTGCGCTTCAATCGCTTAGAAAAGTCACATTCAAATGTATTCTCACCATGGCAGGCACTACCCCAATCTTCTAAATCCCTCACATCATAATGCCTTGACACGTTTGATATACTGCTCTCGCAAGCATAGTTATAACACAAATCAACAATTGCCTGTGCATATTGACACCCCTTGACATTTGTGCCTGTTTCTACCAATTTTTTAAGCTTTCTGATATACACTGAACGATTATTTTCATTCTTATTTTGCTTATATATGTTATCAAGTATCGTTTGAGCACTTCCCCACAGCTCCACATTATCTTTCGGAACATATAAACGTATAACCTTATCCAATATCGAACTGAATTTCCAACAGCCCAACTCACCATCAGCCCTTGGACTTATGTATATATCATGCATCATGCTCAATTTGATCACGGTTTCCATAAAGCTATACAAGTTCTCCAATATCTCAGCCATAGCATCCCAGGATAGATTAGTCTGGTGCTCACCATTCTTGTCCACTTCAACAAATATATCTATGAGCTCATCTCGCCTGTTCTTATAATCATCATTATACTGCTCACCATTCTCATTCTTCTTTAGTGCCAAAGCCATCTGACCGTACTCATATATTTCAGACAAATCAGAATACAGAAGGCACCTCTTCATAATTGCGGTAAGTCGTTTCTGGCTATATTTCAATGGAAGTGCGGAATATATAAATTGCTTGTCATCCTCTATCGAATCCATCAAATACTGGGACACAGTACGTATATCGCCATACTGGGATATCTTGATAACCCCACTATCAAACAATTTCAGCAAAGCCTCTTTGTATTCTCCGTTTTTTAGCAGGCTGAAAAAGCCCCTCGAATCCACCATCTGATTATAAGTCAAGACAACTATATTACCATTTGTCACAATCTCATCGTACAAGGCAGCCTGTCCCGCAATTATCTCCTCATCTGTTTTGCGCACAGAATCCAATTCAAACAAATATACATATTTACTCATTCCTTCACACTCCCGTATCCTACATTCCCCTCAACCTATCTGCGTACCACCTGATAGTTCTCCGTATTCCATCATCAAAATTCACTTCCGGCCGCCAGCCAAGAGTCTGTTCAATCTTAGTTGAATCGATAGCATACCGCAGATCATGGCCTTTCCTATCGGTGACAAACGTTATTAGTGACTCGGGCTTACACAATTCCCTGCAAATCATCCTGACAATATCAATATTTGTCCGTTCACAATGACCACCCACATTGTATATCTCACCAACTTTTCCTTGAGTCAATATCGCATCTATGGCACGGCAATGGTCATCCACATGTATCCAATCCCTGACATTTATCCCCTGTCCATAAACAGGCAGCGGTCTGTCTGACAATGCATTTGTCACCATCAAAGGGATAAGTTTCTCAGGGTACTGGTATGGTCCATAATTATTTGAACACCGGCTGATGGTAACCGGTAAGCCATACGTTCTATGATAAGCCATAACCAAAAGATCTGCAGCCGCTTTCGAGCTGCTGTACGGCGAGCTCGGACAAATAGGCGATTCTTCAGTGAATAACAAATCCGACCTGTCAAGAGGCAGATCTCCATACACCTCATCCGTACTGATCTGATGAAATCTGCCGACATCATATCGCATACATGCATCCATCAACACGGACACCCCCTTGATATTAGAATCAAGGAACACCTCCGGGTTATCTATAGATCTGTCTACATGCGACTCTGCCGCAAAATTCACGACCACATCCGGCCTCTCCGCCTCAAATATACGATACATCTCACCTCTATCGCATATATCCGCCTTATAAAAAACAAAATTAGACCTGTCCAAGACAGGTCTAATCGTATCCAGACTTCCCGCATATGTGAGTTTGTCCACGCACACAAACTCATACTCAGGATATTTGTCCATCATATAAAAAATAAAATTACTGCCAATAAACCCAGCTCCGCCGGTGATAAGAATCTTCATATGTTATACCTCTTTGTGCAAAACAAGTTGTGTTTGGTATAAGTATAACATAAAGATTGATAAGGATGGACTTTTTTAAAGCTTAATAAAAAACAACATTTCTTGCTACTCTTTTGACTGAGAAAAACTTTTTATATCCTCACACCACTGCTGAATATTTGTTTCAACATTTCTTTTTCCGTCCAAATGTGCCAATACATGCCGTTTATTTAACAAATAAATAAAACAAATTACTTCACGTGCCGTTCTCTTTCTTGCCTCATCACTCAAGAATTCTAAATAACTGATATCTTCTAAACTACTAACCCTTTCTTGCATATGACTATCCCCATTGAGCACAAGTCTATACATTAGACATTTAAAATAATCAACGAGATCCTTATCTTTTATTTGTTGCAAAATTGTATCGTCACATGACACTTCTGATATTCCCTTTTTATAAACAAAGGTTGAAAATGCCTCCAATACTCGTCGCATAGAATTCCCAACTATCAAATTATCATTTGTATCCTCGCCACATGCATATTCATAGACAATCTTTAATAGCTCTGAGTATTCATTTCTTCTTTTTAGATTAAATGGAATAATCTCTTTATTTCTCAGTTCCATACAGGAATATGAAGTTTTCCTCTTCCCAGTATTTTCTCTCTTATATTCACCAATTACTTCCTCTGCAATTTTTTCTAAATCATATACACACTGAATATCATGTGTCATTAACATAACCTGGCTTTCAGGATTTGTTCTAATTATGTCTGATATCTTAGCCTTTAACAATGACATAATTCCAACCTTATTCTCAAAGTCAAAGCTTGATACAGGATCATCAATTACAAGAATTAATTTCTTTGAATAACCTTCTCTTGCTTCCTGATTCATAATTAACTCTGTAAAGAAATAACAAAGCGCAATAATATTTCGCTCCCCCACTGATACATTATTGGGTTTCACCGATTTTCCATTAGAATATAAAATATATTTGTCGCCCTCAACTTTAATTTCTAGTCTATCTTTAGAAAAAAATACATATCTAAGGCTCTTATTAATTAAATCAACCGCTATTTTTATATTTTTCTTTCTGGAATTCAAAATACTCAATTCAGCTTTCAAATCTACGATTTTATCATTCGACTTTTTTAATGCTTCATCAGCTTTCTTTTGGTCTACTACTGCTTGTTTCAAGAGTTCTATTTCTCTGGAAATCTCATAATGTGCGATAGCCGCATTGTCATTTGATAGACTTCTTTTTAACATCCCTATTCGTTTAACTGCATCATTATAATCATCGATTTCTTTTTGAAGTTCTACTCTTACAATCTCATATTCCCCCATTTTATCGATCAGTTCACTTTCAAAATCTACAATCGGAGTATACGGATGGTTAATTTTCTTTAAAATTATTTCTTTAACCTTAAATATTTCCTTGTTTATTTCTTCCACTAAATTCTTGCATTTTGTATAATTCTTAGAATTCAAAACATCCATGCCTGAAAAGTCAACATCAACATCCTGTACAATACAAGCTTTTAAGTTTTCTTCATGAATATCAACTTCTTTTGATAACACCTTCTCTATACTATCAACTAAATATTTTTTCTCCTTATTGGAAACTTCTTGTAAGCAAAAAGGACATCTTTTTGTTTTTTCTTTAGAAAAAACACTTTTCATTTTATTTATTTGATTCAGTTCTCCTTCATCAATAAGCTGTAACAGGTACTGTTCACGCTCTGATAAAATTGGTTTTTCAACTTTCTGCGCAAGGAGCTTCTGTAATTCTTTTTCATCATATGAAATATTTAATTTAACTGTATTTCTAATCTGAACCGCTTCATTTTCCCTTACTTGTCTTAACAAACGATCTGATTCTTCATATCGTTTTTTCAATACCGATAATGAATCGGAAGGATGCAATGCCATAATAGACTCTATAACTCTTTCCGTTACTCCTGCATTGCGCTTACCACCATTAATTATTTTTTCTCGTTCAGCCCAGTGCCCTTCCCCAGATAGACCAAGGTTAATCTGTAATTTACAATTACTTGGTGATTTCTTATTATTAATATCTCTATATTCATCAGAACATGCTTTTAACTCTGTGTTTATTGTCGACTCAGCTTCAATTTTGAGTCTAATATCCAATATCTTATCTTCAAGATTACCTAATTCTCCTAAAAGAACAATTGCGTCTAACCCATCCTGACGAATTTTTACGCACGTATTTATATAATCCTCATTAAACACATGTATACATTGTGTATCTAAAAATTTAGCTTCTTCCTGATCATATACTTCAACCTGTTTTATATCATCGACAGGATCGCCCTTTGCTTTACAAAAAGCTTTCGAAATCGTACTTTTCCCCGAACCATTTTTTCCATAAAGAATGGCTATCCTATCGTTATCCTTAAATAAATCTAACCCTGTTTCTTCAGTGAAAAAAGCCCCTTTTAACTTCACCCCTTTTAACATGTTATATATGCGTGACAATTACCGTAGTAATAACCACATCCCCCTTTCTTTAAATACTATATCAATAGTTCATCCACCGGTTTGTATATATTCTAGTTTACGTGAATATATCGATATCATCTTATATTTGTTACTATATCACAGCATCATTATAGGTTCAATATATTTTAGTAAATCATAACATGTGAAGTATATTCAAGTTTAAGGTTTTTTACACTTTTCAATCCATCAATTATTGCATTTTAACTTTCTTTAAAAGCCACCATGAGTAAGTACCTCTATACTAAAAGCACATTTTAGATTTAGAAGTTTTAGTAACTATCTATTTAAGTTATATGATTTAACTTAAACTAATGTTTATGACGAGTTGCCGCAGAAACTTTATGTCCACCTATGGAACCAACTACAATTCGATCTCCAATTTCTTCATCATGTTCATATGAAAAATACAGCCTTATAAATTTAGGATTACTCTCTTTGTTTCCTTTAACAATATGAGACTCTGTTTTTATTGTTTTTCCTCTGTAAACATCTTCATAATCCTTCATCAATTTTTTATCTAACTTAGTTGTCGCTGAATTTCCTGGCGAACATGTATATGCAACTTTTTCTTCAAATTTATTACATGCATCTGCAAATGGATAATCCTGTAGCAGTCCATAGAATATATTAACCATAGAAAACAATACTTCCCACACAACACCAGCCTCAGTTCTACATGAAGCGAGGGACTTGTAGCATTTCTCTGTAAAAAATATCTTATCTGAATACACATTAGCAAAAAAGTCCACTACGCTACTCACCGAAGATGGATGACTATCAACACTTCTTATATATTCAAAAATCTTTTCATGATTCTGTGAGGGTGCTGCAGCAACTTTCAATTGATCTATTCTGCTTTTCATATTAAATATTTGCTGATTTAGAGTGAATATCTTCTGATTCAGATCATTTATCTCTTCGCCATGAATAAATTGAACAACTTCCATTTCACGATCTGCATCATTTTTCACGTTCTCCAATTGTTTGCGTAAATCTTCAATCGAATCAGTGTGTTCAGCACTCTGACGAGCATGTTCTTGCTTAATTATACTGATTTTTTTGTTGTACTTGTCCTTCTGAATTAACGCCTGACAATCAGATACTCTAAACAAGTCATCATAATCATTTATATCCTGGGCAAGTACTCTTCTGAATATCTTCAACACAATATCCTTACCAAGTTCTTGGACCTCATGAAAATGTATAAATCTGTGTCTTATGTAATCATAACTATTTGAAGTATCAATATGCGGTAAATACAGGCGAACTGTTCCTTCCTCACATCTATAATCAGTATCTAATAGATATCCCATTTCCTCTACAAATGACATATCTTCCGAATAATACACAGTCGCATTACCTGCGACACTTGCTGCCATTAATTCTGGATCTATCGAAAGTTCAATACATTCACCAGACTTTTGGCGTCTTGGCATAATTAGTATTATTGGCGACACCCGTTCTGGTGAAAGCAGCATTTCTTTAAACCATACACCCTTACCTACTTCTAGCTTCTGTGGCTTAAGTCGTATTGGCTCTTTCCCCAATATACTACAAAACAGTTTATTATCTGCCTGTATATTCTTAACTATATTCGGTACTGATATCTCTGGTTCATCTAATGTCTGTCCTATAAATCCCATCTCATTAGAATACGATACAACAAATGTAAGCCTCGCTCCACCATTTTCTTTACTTTTAAAACCAATCTCAGTAGTCCACCATCTTGGTGCGTATCTTAACTCTTTTTGTCTTTCATTTATGCTACAAGCCCAGGATATATCGTCTAAATTCTCTGGATTTTGCCTGTGATATGATTCTGCATAAAAGTCGTCATTATTTTTCTCCTCTATTCTTCCACCTGTTTTAAACTTTGACCATGCCCTGGTGCCTATTTCCGATGACACATCACCTTTTCTCTCTAACCATCTTCTAACATGACACACTATATCCCACAACAAATCCCTATCTTTGTCCGATTCCTTCTCTTCAACATCAAACTGTACCTTATAAAATACTTTGACATTTTGGTTGCCCATAGTCTTTATCCTCCGTATCTTCTACATTCTCACAAAAAAATTCTCAGTGTCCAATGGATGATCCTTCCATTCATATATACCGCTATTTTCCTTTAACTGTTGATTACTTATGTAATTTCCAAGATTATCAACCGATATATTCATCATACACATAATATCCTGTAGTCTATAATTATTTTCCAGCAAAAAAGAAAATAACCATCTTCTTATTGCTGCCGGCGTAATCATATTTATTCCCATCTCATTTTTTATTTCATTTGCTATAGCATCAAGCATTCCATTGATACTGCCTTCTTTGACCGGAACCTGATATTCTGTGGTCCAATTTCCAAATACATATATAGCAGATTCTGGCTCTGACATCCGTAACTGCTTTAAATAAAAACACAGAATTCTTGGCATTATAACCTTTTCGTTATTCTTATCAGTTCCCCTTATCCTTATAGCTGTCATGTCAGGACTTATATCCTTATTCCATTTCAGATCACAGATCCGTCTGCGCTCAATTCCCATCCCAACCAGCATTAGCAGCAGTGTTATGTTCCTAAGTCCATTCCTCGTATTTGCCAACTCATCTACTAATTCCTTAATCTGATTTGCCTGTATATCCACAAATTCTTCATTCTCTCCCCTAAGTATATTTTGACAATAGAAAAGTATATCAGCACTGCTTCTGTTAAAGTCTCCATTGCGCCCTGTCTTATCAACCATAAAGTCTTTGATATAAAAAAATTGAGCCTTAGCCGTATTTTCTGTCTTTATTTTCGAACTTGTTTTCACATAATGCTCAAAATTCTGAAAAGAAATGCTCGAATATTTGGAGTTTGAATAGTGAATTCCCTTATTGGCGCAGTAGTTAAGAAATCTTTTCAAGGCTCCGACATATGCTACCCAACTTTTTTCATTATGCTTGAAGTAATTCTTATTTTTATATTCTGTTATATCTGCAAAATACTTTGCATCCTGATTGCTTCCAACCAAGTTGTCATATGACATATAATCTAAATATGCTCTGTCCATACTGTTTTTAAACAATACCGACAAAACCACTCTGTCCTTTTCCGTGGATTCACTTCCACATACAATATCTCTGTTAAATAGCCAAATTCCTTCTTTGTGGAATAATATTCCCCACTCGTAGCTTCTCCCAAATTCCAATTCTTTTGACAAATCCATTAAGGCCTGATCTATTGAAAGAACTGAATAATATCTGAACAAAATTATATCGTCATATATATAATCATATACGTTGTCTTTCTCTATTTTCCATTCCACATGATTTCCCGTATATCCCATTTCTTCTAGAAATGGAATAAGTATTTTATCCTCATACATACATTTATCTATATATTCCTTTGATTGTAAAACTTTTCTTATTTCATTAAACACTATAATATCCATATTGCTACCTTTCGTCTTTTATTTTGCCTTTGAAATTTTAATTTCATTAGGATAAATACATTTAAATAATACTGCACGTTTTATCGTGCAGTATTATTCCCACATTATATTTGCCTGTACTGCTATATCACTGTTTCTTCGTAAAATTCATAAAAGGAATATTATATGCACCATACTCAGATGCAGCAGTCGTCTGTGCAACAACAGGTCTTATATACGACAATAACAATGACGGAGCATTCTGATTAAGAAGTAAATCTCTCTGCTTCTCTGTCAATCCATCAGGCCACTTAAATCCTGCCTGCTCCGTTATATTTATGAAATATGGACACTTATCGCTCCTATCTCCGATTTCAACTTTTAAAGCTACCGTTGCCTCGTTTGACGTATCATCTGTCCTATCAATATTTACAAACATGCTAACCGGTATTTTTACACTATCCTTACCTTCACTATTAAACTTATCGTTCACAGCAAACTCCAGATTGGTCAACACTGGGGTCTTAAACTGAAATGCACTCTCCATAATCTCTCCTAAGCCGCTAATGATAAATATGTATTATCATATGAGTCACCAAACGCGCAGTCATATGAGTTATCTTCTGAAATATCTACAGTCACCTCAGATATTTCTGTTGCATTGCTGAAATAACTCTCGCAAAAACAATTCTTAGCAACAATATTGACATTGAATAATTCATCAAAAATCTTCGTGTCTGATATATCATCAAGAAAAGACAAATCTAAATTTGCCACTTGCGCAACAAAGCCATTCTCAGCATCTCGAATTTCAATATTATTTACAATTCCACTTAACACTTCCCTAAAGTGTTGCATCTCTTCCTGAGTGGGTCTAATCAAAGAATTCACAAAATCAATTGACTCCTGGCCTTGCAACACCAGAGTACCTACACACTGACTTGTCATACTTCATTCCCCCTTACTATTTATTATATTCCATATATAAAAAAATAATCAAGCAATCTTAAAAGCTTCTTCTATTACATACACATATTCTACATACACATATTCTCGATATAGTCAGAAAACTCTTCTCCATAGCGAATACAATCCAAATACATAGCTATTGTAACACCATTTTGACCTTCCTTGTTATGAATCATCGGTTTAAATCCACATTTTGTATACCAATCAACAAGGTCACACCTTGCATCTATTGTAATTATACGTATCGGCCACTTTTCAGACAACTCATTAACACGCATAATGATTGTTTCGAGAACACTCTGTCCTATACCTTTATGCTGATAATCCTTATCTACTGCTATAAATCTGATATGAACCGCTGATATTGTTCTATCTTTAACTTCCGGCTCATATTCTGAAATATCTTCTGGAAAATCTTTTATCTCAACATCCCTAAACATAATCTGAAAGTATCCAAGAGTTTTACCTCTACCAACTATACTATATGCATATGCATGCTGTAATATATGTGAATAGTATGAATGTTCCACATCTTCATTTATTGATGGAACACCACAATCAAACTTACCATATTCAACATCTTTTGTCACACGCTTGAATTGTAATTCTTCCATCAGCAATCCATCCCTTATCTACACGTGTTCTAACAAATTCTATGATATCATACTTGTACAAGAAGCATAACACCACAACCACTACATTTCAAGGAAAAAGTAAACATCCACTATTTCCCCTTCACATCTCCACATTCAAGTGCCATATTCTATTACCAACTATAGCTATAGTATATCCTTCAGCGTTAATACATGCCTTATGAGCGTATGAATCAATTCCCTTCGCCATGCATCCTATGGATCAAACAGAATAGGCATTTTTATTTGCGCTTGTTTCTCTTATGTATATATCTCGTCCAACATATTTTTGTGACAGTCTAATAAATCATCCACAGTATTTATTTGCGAATAGTACTCAGTGAAAATGGAATCTTTATCTAATGGTGTTATACTTGCAGTCTGTGGGAATCCACTTACTATTTTATCATGAATAGCCTTCAGATATTTGTTCATGATTTCTTTTGTCATGATATACTGAATATTCCTATTTGATATTACTGCTAACACATCACGGAATTGCAAATTTCTATAAGTTCTTCCAGATCTGTTTTTTATCTGTCGATTAAAATGATTTTCTAATTCACTATACAATTCAACATCAGTAACATCTCTCACTCTTTGTGCAAATTCGCTACTAATTTCACTTATATATGCTTCAATAGTTACACATGCAGAATCGTTCAATGCATAATATCGACCTAAAAGTTTAGCTAATTTTCTCGGTTCCGCTGCAAATGTAGATTCAATACCATACCCATCTTGAAATAGCACCTTAACCTCTGCAGAGGTATCCATATACTTTTTATCATCATTACCAGCGGATATCTTCTTATTACACGGAACGCAATCAGTATCTCGAATAATAAGCCATTTACAAGAATCAGGAATTACACCTTTTAGAGCCCTTGAATATGCAACCAGTTTTCCATTAAGGGTATCAATTCCGCTCATCGGAATATACACATTAGAAACTGGTTCACATTTTCCAGTAACAGCCTCATACTTCGGTTTAATATTATCAAAGAAATCTATATCTGTTTGCCCCTCCACCATAATCAATTTGGTTGCGAATCTCAATCTGTCAAGTTGGTTGAGACAGCCTTTTAAATCCTCAAGGGCCACCCTCTTTGCCCCTGTTTGTAAACAGCTCAAAGTCCCCATGTTTTTAGAAGTTTCATCCAAAAACAAGATCTCATCTTCATCGACTTGCTCCATAAATCGCTCGTTATGTGTAATAATAAACATTTGCGCATTCGGAATATTCCTAAACTCCTCTATCAACTTTTTCTGCAACTTTAAATGGAGATGGGCATCCGGCTCATCAATTAATAAAATATATATTTCCGGATCAAGATACTCCATAGAAGAGAAAATTTCCGTCAGTTGCAAGAATCCACTTCCATATGAAAAAATATCCTTTCCATTAACTTTTATGGATATATATGTCTTGTCATCTTTATCTGATTCAGAAAACACAAACTCCTCACCCGTAACATTCTTAATATGTGTTTCCACTTCACTAATATGACTTATAACTTTATTCCGTAATACTTCATAACCTTTTCCTTTTGCTATCTTATCTAGCACCTGCGCCTTATACATATATGGCTCTTTGGCCACAATATTTGGAATAGGTCTTGATTCATTTATACCAAAAAAATACGCGAGATTCTTTCCTTGAATTTCGGCAACCATTGTCGCAAAGGATTTAAATGCGTCTCCATCGATGTAATCCACCTGCAAGTAGGCATCATCTATATTGCTAACCTTACTTATGGTAAAACCCAAATCATAACTCTGTCCATTATATTCTATCACCAATGTCACAGAACATTTCGCATCTTTTCCACTGCATCCTATTGGAAACAAATCCTCGTCATGATAAGCACGGATGAATTCCATGCTTTCAAACTTCTAATGATGTGCAGTAGAATAGAAACCTGATTTGTCTTTCTTTAAGTTATTGTCATAACACATTTTCCACAAATGAATTGCTTCAAAAATGGTAGTTTTCCCAATATTATTTTCTCCGATAAGAACATTAAAGTTTCCTATCGGTGTAATTTCAAGATAATTAATACTCTTAAACTTATCAATTACTATTTTCTTAATCATGCCTTTTCCTCTTTAGGTTCTTATGTATAAAGTTCTACGTATCTCAGCCGCTTATACTCTCAAGTATAAGCGTTGTCTGCTGCTCATCACGAAGAGGTATGCTAAGTTTCGAGCAGCGTGGGAAGCTGTCGCTCCCACAACTTATATGATTTTTTCTACGCTATTCCAACACATCATTTTCCTTCGTCATAAAATAGTCATCTTTCCACAGGACAACGCAATTGTATCCTCTTCCTTTATATTTTATACCATCTATTTTATACTCCCTACAACATGAAGCAACAAAGTTTGGTAACAAGTAATTTTTTTCGACTTTTCCCCCATCATTTTTTGCCTCAAGTCTAATATGCTCAATAAACTTATTTGTACCTTTTATTTCCTGTGAAAGATCAATAATTCTAGCTTTCTTTATCGGTCTTAATCCAATAACTTGAATTCTAGCATTTTTATCATCACAGTGCTTAAGGACCTCATTTATTGCTCCATCTTTCGTTTCACAAATATAATAGCAACTCTTACCAACGTGATTATAACGTCCCTGAGATGTTACATTATTAGGCGCCTTCATCATATCTTGTTCTAAAAAACACTCTTGTCCCTTATCTATTTTTCTAGCATGATAATATGTAATATCGTCCAAATCTATAAAATTATCCCACTTTTCTATAATTTGAATTATCTTTTCTCCAACAGGATGTTTATATGCAAACGCTTCTCCATCAAACAGCTTACTTTCAAACGAAATTAAATCATCTAGTGAAATATCTGAAAAGATATCTTGAGAACTTTCAAGTACCGTTATCTGATCTGCGGATATCTTTTGTTCAGGATTTTCTTTATGATAAAACTCCCTATATTTAGGATCAAATAAAATATCTTCTGTATGAATAAGCTTTTCAGCGGCATCTTTACTAAGCGACTTTAATACCTTTTTACTTCCATATGGCAACTTAAACTTTGTATATTCTGGAAGAGTTCTTATAACAGCCAAATTGAATGCAGGAATACTTCTCTGTGAAACCTCTTTATTTGATAATAATACGCTCCACTGCGACACAAAATTATTAATATATGTTGCTACTAATTCTATTTGTTTCGAATTTCTATTTTGTTGCTCCTGTAACTTTAAAAATCCCTGTGATCTATATAATTCTAAAAAACGGCTACATGTATCCACCTTTGTCATGTCAAATTTGAAGCACGATAAAATAGCGCTTTCTCTTTGCAAAGTATTAATTAAATTTTGATTAATATTATCCTTTTTCAAATAAGTCAAGTTTTGTGCCAGCATTGAAACCATAGTTTCAGCGCCAGAATATTTTTCATTTATTACTGATGTGGAACATATTTCTTCGTTCATTGATTTGTCATCACATATATTTTTGTTTTTACTATTATCTTTTTTGTCCACATATACCTCCGTTCTTACCTCATATCATCAACATCTATACTTTTTATAATTTTATTTTCAGCAGTTATGTAAATTATTCATATTTATGTATGTCGCACTATAGTTTCAATGTATATTACATTTAATATTATACCATTTGTTTGTGTTAACGTAAACTCACAAAAATGAATATATCTCCCATAACCACCAATTGCCAGCCCACCCGGGCTGGCAATCACATCACATCCATATAAACATCCTATCTACAAATCCCCCAATAACTCCCTATCATATACACCGTCCTCAATCATTCCCTTAAAGCTCTCCTTAACAGCCTCAACACCCTCCTTATACGTCATACCATACCAGGTATCATTCGTCCGGAGAACCTTAACCATCATCTTCTTCTCATCCAGAAGCTCTCCTATAAATGTAGGAATAAGGAACTCTGCCTTAAGTGGATTAGTTGGAACTTCCGTCTCAAAGGACTCCGCAAATCCTGCCTCCAACATATCCAGGAATTCCGGTGTCAATCCCCACATGTTCACGGGCACCAGAGACTCCGTATCAATTACTGTGCCGTCCACCTCTGCCCCATCCGCAGTCTTGACGATATTCTTGGTCTCCACCACCTCTGTCAGATTATTCTAATCGTCCATCTTGCAAATGCCGCTAGTCACACCACCATTATCAGACAATGTATTCTTAAGCACGAATCCAGCCATACATGACTGTCCTCCGTTCACAAAATACTCATAAACCAATTTGAAGCCTGCCTTGCCATAATAATGTGCTGCCCATCATCTACAGGTTCCAGCTATTTAATTCCGTTTTCAAACATTGAACTAATTCCTATGGCCATAATAAGTAAAGGTGTTTTTACAAATCTATATATTTCACCTTAGCAAATTTTTCTACAAATGTATATCCTATTCATATACATGGTATCTGAACAGGATTATCATCTTCTGGAACCGGCATACCACCATTCTGAGCCTCCGAATTTGTACTATCTATATCTGAATCAGATGTACCAGCAACACCAACATTTTTCTCTTCCTTTGTCGAATCAATCGTCAGCCCCTTTGTCATTCCTGTCAATTCTTTTTGATAGCTCTGATTAAGTGCAACTTTATCAAGTTCATTAATTTCAGTAATAAGCCTAATCCTGTACTTTTCTTCTTGTGGATCAAATAGGTACTTAGCTATAATTTCTGGCAATTTTATAAAAGCAACTAATACGGAACACAATGACGCAACAATTGAGGAAATAGCAACAGATATTGCTTTTACCTTTATATTAGGATTATTTATTAAAGCATACGCTTTGTATACAGCAAATATAAACAATACGCTAACAGCAATTAAAATAATACTAATTAAAATAAAAAAAATAATTTTTAAATAATTTCTTATAGAACCACTTTTTTTAAAATCGGAGCAGAAACTCTCAATCATACTAGAATATATTCGAGATCTATGATTAGTTTCTGAATAAATATCTCCCGAGTTTTCATTACTTTCTGAAACTTCACTTTTTATTTTTTTTGTTTTTAAACAGTTTAAAAGCGAAAAAAAACAATCTCTCAATTTTTTTAGACAACTCTTTTTGTTTTGTTCCTTAAAATTACTATTCAAATTAAATTCAAGTGTAAAATTTTCATTATCATTTACTTTTTTCTTTCTCTCCTCATTCACTTAAAATCCCCCATCTTCTAGTAGTTCATGTATTCTCCGTTCAACAGATGTATTTTTGACTTGAAAAAATTTTGCTAGTTGATCTATAACATACTCTCTTCCTAGCAATTTACCCAACTCACTTTGTGCTTCTTTAACATACTGTATTCTAAATAAATTCTTTGGCATCAATAATTGTGCCGCAAATCGATCAGCTCTTTTTTCTTCTAGAGTAGTATGCTGACTCGAAGGGTGTTGATACGAACGATCAAACAATAAATTCCTAGAATCATATTTAGTATTTCCGCAACAATCAAACAAAAAATGACCGAGTTCATGTGCCGTTACAAACCTTCTATGTTCAAAACTCTCATTCCCATTATTTATTATAACGACTTGTTTCGAATACAATTTCTCGGTAGTACCATAAGCAAAGATCCTTCCTGATACATTATCTGGTAATGTCTTATTTTTATAAACTTCAATATCAAATTTTCTACATAAAGCTGCAATATCAATGCAACGAGTCTGATTTAAATCAGGATCAGAACTAACTATTTGCAACAGGCGATCCGCCTCTTTTGCTGCCATTCTTGATGAAAAGTACCATAATGTACTTTGTATGTTTTTAGTATCTTCTTTTCTAATTTCAGGGCGTCTCTTATCTTGTAATTGTTTTAAAAAACTAATGTATTTAGATGCATAATTTATAGCCTCTTCCTGCACTCCTATGCCACTAATGTTAGAACTATCTTTTTCCCAATTAGTGTTTGTATCTACATATAAATCCGGCATTATTTTCCTCCAATTTTACCAATTTTTATATTAACCTAAGTTTAGCACAAGATATCTACTATTTGTCACAATATTTTAATGGGCAAATCATACTACCATCCTATTGCTCTTACCACGCACTTTTATACTCTGATAGAAACAATGTATCTATTGATTTTATCTTATATAACATCTATTGATAAACTTATGTATTTTATTGAATTCGTAACTGTTTGTTATCATTATTAAAAAATTATCCAAATTCCAAGAATTGTTCTCCATATCATCTTATTACTTTTAAATTATTAAACGATACTAAATCAGTTCTTATAAATGAATTCCCCATCCAATTTTGTTCTGTCCCAATCAGAAATGCCAGTCACTTAAATACAAATATTACTACTACTTTCCTCGCAATACTATTTAATTAGGATGATATTTTATGTAATATGATTCATACCCAATAACAATATTTAACATTAACTAATAGTATGTACACGTTCTTAATATCCCATAGATTTCTAATAATGTACACACAACCACATTTTTGATAATTTTATCACAAACATCAAACTCAATCAATGATACAACACCTATTATCCCTATACTAAACTCACAACTACATTCCCAATATTCTCATTATCTATTACCATACATTTTCTCATAATAGTTCTGGTACTCGCCACTGATAATAGTCTCCCACCATTCACGATTATCAAGATACCATTGAATAGTCTTCTTAATTCCGTCCTCAAACTTTGTCTCTGGCAACCAACCTAATTCGTTATGAATCTTAGTCGGATCAATGGCGTAACGCATATCATGCCCCTTACGGTCACCAACATGAGTGATCAAGCTCTCTGGCTTACCCAGTTCCTTGCAAATAATCTTCACAATGTCAATATTCTTCTTCTCGTTATGTCCACCGACATTATATACTTCTCCAACACGGCCATTGTGAATAATCAAGTCAATAGCCTTACAATGATCTTCAACATACAACCAATCACGGACATTAAGGCCCTCACCATAAACAGGCAACGGTTTATCAGCTAGTGCGTTAGCAATCATCAGCGGAATCAACTTTTCCGGGAAATGATATGGGCCATAATTGTTAGAACAACGGGAGATCGTCACTGGCAACCCATAAGTACGATGATAAGCCAAAACCAATAAGTCAGCAGCAGCCTTGGAACTGCTATATGGAGAGCTGGTGTGTATTGGAGTCTCCTCGGTGAAAAACAAATCAGGCCGATTCAGTGGCAGATCACCATAAACCTCATCTGTAGATACCTGATGATAACGCTGTATACCATATTTACGACAAGCATCCATCAGTACACTAGTACCGATAATATTGGTCTGAAGAAAGATGCCTGGATCTTCAATAGATCGGTCAACATGAGATTCTGCCGCAAAGTTAACCACAATATCCGGTTTTTCCTCTTCAAACAACCTGTCCACAGCCTCTCGGTCACAAATATCCGCTTTCACAAAGCGAAAATTAGGGTTATCCATAACAGGTGCCAATGTGGACAGGTTGCCCGCATATGTCAACTTATCCAAACAGATGATCCGGTAATCCTGATACTTATTCAGCATGTGAAATACAAAGTTGCTACCAATAAATCCGGCACCGCCGGTAACAATAATATTCATTTATCCTTTTCCTTTCAAAAAATTATTCTATCTTCTGCCACTCGCCTTAAGTGTTCTCCATAAGGAGACTTTCCATAAGCGTCTGCGGACTCCAGCAGTTTTTCTTTATTGATCCACTTCTCATGATAAGCAATTTCTTCCGGTGCTGATATTACTACATCCTGTCGATTCTGCACTGTCTGAACAAAGATTGAAGCTTCCATTAAGCTGTCCATAGTGCCAGTATCCAACCAAGCAAAACCACGACCTAAAATCTGTGCTTTCAGCTTTTCATGCTGAAGATACATTTCATTCAATGTTGTTATTTCTAGCTCTCCACGAGCAGAAGGCACAACCTGCTCAGCCATTTCAGGCACACCTGCAGGATAGAAATATAAACCTGTAATGCAATAGTTTGACTTCGGATGCATCGGCTTTTCCTCAACGGAGATCACGTTTTTATTTTTATCAACCTCCATGATGCCGAATCGCTCAGGGTCTTTGACATAATAGCCAAAAATAGTTGCATATCCGTTTTCTGCATTATATACTGCATCGGACAAGTTTTTTCTAAACCACCCACCATAGAAAATATTGTCGCCAAGCACCATTGCACAAGCATCATTTCCAATAAACTCTTTTCCGATGATGAAAGCCTGTGCTAACCCATCAGGACTAGGTTGTACAGCATACGATAAGTTAATTCCAAAATGCTTTCCATCTCCCAACAGTTCCTGAAATCTCGGCGTATCTTGTGGCGTAGAAATAATCAAGATATCTCGGATTCCAGCAAGCATTAACGTTGACAGCGGATAGTAAATCATCGGTTTATCGTACACCGGCAATAACTGCTTACTTGTCACCCTAGTCAATGGATAAAGACGTGTACCAGAACCTCCCGCTAAAATAATTCCCTTCATTAGTTTTCCTACTTTCTATAATAATCACCAATTTATAATCATTAATTCATTTCCACCGTAATAGCCATTACATTACCTTCTGCTCACCACGAAGAGATATGCAATTTTTGAGCAACACCCCTTGCATTTAAACACATGCAGACCTTATTATCTATCTATTTTGTTTAATTATCACATATTCTCTTAACCAAGAATAATATCGCAAATTCGATCAACATCTTCCAGTGCAAGGTCTGCATACAACGGCAAAGTCAACACGCGCAGTGCCAAGTGCTGTGCAACAGGGGTTTTCTCCGTTCCAGCAGTCGGATAGTTACGATAGCACTCAAAACTATTTGTCAGCGGATAGAAATATTTTCTAGCCGTGATCCCCTGTTCTTCCAGCATTGCAAAAATCTCATTACGAGTATACTTGTAACCATCGAAAACAACTGGGAAGTACGCATAGTTGCTGTCCACATTCTCCTGTACAGCACTAAGCTGAATTCCCTCTACATCAGACAGGTGCTCGCGATAACGCTCTACAACTTTCTTTCTCTTTGTGATTTCCTCATTCAAGTGTCGTAGATTGCAAATTCCCATAGCCGCCTGGAATTCATTCATCTTGGCGTTGCCGCCAACAAAACATACCGATTCTGGGCCATGAATACCAAAGTTCTTCTGATCATTCAGCAACTGAACCCAATCATCATTTTTAAAGCAGACCGCACCACCCTCTATCGTATTGAACACTTTTGTAGCATGGAAGCTGAACATTGATGCATCACCGAAGCAAGCAGAGGACACACCTTTATACTTTACAGCAAAAGCATGTGCGGCATCATAAATCACTTTCAGGGCATACTTCTTTGCAATCCTGTCAATTTCCTCTACATCACAAAGATTTCCATAAACATGTACAGGCACGATAGCAACAGTACGATCTGTGATAAGACTCTCAATCTTTGTGACATCAATGGTATAGTCTTTCTCATTGACATCACAGAACACTGGAACTAATCCATTGCGCACAATTGCATGTGTAGTAGATGCAAAAGTAAACGGCGTGGTAATCACTTCGCCACCTTCCGGCAAATTCAAAGCAGCAATAGCATTCTCCAATGCCAAGTGACCATTGGTATAGAGTGCAACATGAGAAACTCCTAGATATTCCTCCAACTCTTTCTGTAGCTGTTTATGCTTCACTCCCATATTTGTCAACCAATGACTATCCCAAATCGTCTGGATTTCTTCAACATATTCATCTAAACTTGGCATAGACGAACGCGTTACCAAGATTTTATTACCCATATCATCACACTTCCTTACTCAATTTGTTGAAAATTGTCGCTTATAAATCCTGCAGAGAAATTCTTTTCATAAATTCAATTGTCTCGTCATTTATATCTCTGGCAATCAGTTCAGGCATTGCCTGATTTAAAATTTCTTTAGGCCAATCCCACCACTTAATTTTTTCTAATTCGATAATTTGCTCCGCAGAACATCTATAACCTATAATCTTTGCAGGAACACCAACAACAATTGCATATGGCGGAACGTCTTTTGTTACTACTGCACCACCACCAACTACTGCGCCATCACCAATCGTAACTTTATGTAAAACCTGTGCACCTGCTGCAATCCAAACATCATTTCCAATTTTACAAAAATCCTTATGTTCTGTTCTACTTTCGAGTTTTCCTCCTCCATTTTTTGTCTGAGCATATCGAAATGCAGGCATTGTTGTTACTTTATGATAATCATGGTCGAATCCACCCACATCAACATTACGAGCCAATGAACAAAATTTTCCAATTTTTGTAAAGTTCATTGTAGTATTAATTCCCATATAGGTATACGCTCCAATGTCACTGTCATTAATATATGAACGCCTATTAATAACAACATTATTGCCAATAACGCAACGTTCTACATTTGTATCATCTCCAATAGAACAACCACTATCTATTTTTGAATCCACAATGGTTGCATTTCTAAAAACTTTAATATCGCCAATTTGTGATGAAACCACCCTTGCCGATTCATGAATAAACTTTCCCATAAATTACTTCTCCCAATAATGATTGTTTGCTATAAGTTCCTCATAATCTGTCTTTAAGCACCCCATCAAAATTAGGTCAATATATTTTCCATTTTTATAAACTGCTTGCCGTTGAGTGCCCTCAACCTTAAATCCCACCTTTTCACAGACTCGGAGAGAGGCCTTATTATATGACAATGCGCTACCATTAATTCTATTCAACCTCAGTTCATTAAAAGCATACCGCATTAATGTCATCCACGCATCTGTGGCCAATCCTCTTGTTCGAATTTCCTTCTTTGCAATTCGCATTCCCAATCCAGAAGCAACTCCATTCTTCCAATCAATATTCCGAAGGCCAATCATACCCACTGCCCCGTCTTCTTCTGTTTCAATTGTATAACGAATTACAGAAAGACTATTCTTGCAATTTGCAAACCATTCAAGTTGGTCTTTCTTTGAAATCGGAAATGACCATCCGACAATCATCTTTTCAAAATCAGGACTGTTACTCAATTCTCGTAACATCTCTAAATCTTCTTCTTCAACAGCCCTAAGGATTACCTTTTTTCCATACAATTCCATGTTAATTCCCCCATTTTTCTTTGATAATTTTTTTCATATGTGCAATATGCATTTTTTCATATGCTTTGCCATCTATCATTAAAACTGCCTTCTGTTCTTTTTCATACAGATCTATAATTTCTTGCATAGCTGCTAAATCTCCACCAGAGAAAGCCTTTTTAATATATGCCAATTGTCGAGGATTGATTGCCAGCTTTCCATCAAATCCCAAATCAAATGCATTATCTACTTCTGCTCTAAATAACTCATGGTTATTTAGCTGGAAACTTGGAGTATCATATACTAATTTTCCATAAGCCCTTGCATAGCTCACCAACCGACTCTTTTGATATTGCAAATTTGCAATGGTATTGCTCATTCCCACTGAAGCCGTATAATCTTCGGCGCCAAAAGCAACTGCGTATATTTCTTTATTTTCTAGTATATGCCCGATGTTAATTAAACCTTTTGCAGTTTCAATCAAAACATAAATTTTATGATTATCCCAAGACGTGTCATTCAATGAATACTCATCACTATCTTCATATTTGGGAAGCATAAAATCCACGTTGAATTCTTTGAGTTTCTCCAATTCTCTCTTATATGTCGTTTTATTTAAGCGAACAATAATTTTATGCTTTTCTGCATTACCCCTTAGCCAATTAACCAGTCTTTCTAATGCCTCTTCTTTATCATAATCTTCTATCGAATCTTCCAAGTCAATAATATACGCATCGGCATCAAATGACTCAATTTTGGCAAGCATCCTATCTTTCGCTGGTACAAAAAGTAAACTGTGATTCACTATTTTCCTCCTAACCTTTTAAAAATAACTATTTTTCGTAGTTTCTATTATCCAAATCACAATATTATGACCGTGAGAAGAACTATCTGTAAATCTTTTCGTTCAAGTTCTCTCAGATGAAACACGTTTTATCACCCCCACCAAATATTTCATGTCCTCTATTCCATATCTTTGATCTACTGGAATCGGCAAAATATCTTCCGCATAATAGTATTCCATACTATCCTTCGGACATTCTTCCAGCACATTCGGCCACAATGTTGGGATATAGATTTTATTCTTTTGCAATTTTTTTCGTACTGCGGCACCATTTGGGAGCAGAAGCGGATACATAAATGCTCCATAGACACTCTTTAGCTTCAGTTCATTTATGCTCCTGAATTCAGTATCCAAGCACTCAAAGTTTTCCTGTCGTTTTTTTGCTACGCTCGCATAATCAATCCCCCGCAAAAGGTTTTCCGTCATACGGGACATTCGCTTTATCGGCTCTGTGGAAAACAGCTTATTGTTCGCCACATATTCGCTGTAAAACTCATTTGCACAACGTTCAAAGCGTCCAATAAGAAAATGCATCCTCTCAAAGGATTCATCTTGCAGAAGTTCACGTTCCAGTCTCTTATCGGTATACAAAAACGCTCCATCTGCAACACCGAAATATTTTCTGCACGTATAAAGTGTATCTACTCCTTCTGCAGGCATCTGGAAATAACTCTGTGCGTTGTCAACAATGATCCGATCATATTTACGTTTCAATGCAATCAAATAATCATTATTAAGCTGACCGTAAAAATTGACAATATAAATCCATTCATCTTCACCAAGTGTCAAATTGAAAACTGGTTCAAACCTTTCATTGATGGAATAGTAACTATACCCAACTCCGATTTTATTGCATAGGTTCGGGACTGAGGAACAAAGAAAATGCGGTAGATATAGTTTTCTGATTTTCTTTGCTTCGCAAATGTATTCCAATGCCCCTCTGCCACAGTTTAAGGCGACTGCATTGTCGTGGAGCATCTTTCCGTGAAATGTTTCAAATTCTATGTATCCTCCATATTCTTTCATAGTTCCTTGTCCTTCTATCTTTTTACTGAAGTTCAACTGTAATTAGCTCATTAATATGTTCAAGTACACTCTTCATTGTAGTTTCATCAGGAAATCTAAAAAATATAATGCCCAAGCACTTTGATGCATTGTCAAAATATTCCACCCTATCACCACTCTTTTTATACAAACATTTGCGATAGATATAGGGTTCTATTTCTGGGGAAAAATCGATTTCTTTGTATGTTCCATTTTTGTTGCTATGTAAATTGTGCGTAGCATAGAAACCATTTGGCTCATGGATATTACCTTTAATTGTTGTTCCCATTGCCGATTCTACAGACATTTCTGCAATATTCACGCCAAACATATCTCCCAATATGTCTGGAATCATGTTTCCTCCGCTGCGAGGTCCCACATCAATAGGCCAAACCCGATTACTTTTATCCACCACAAGTTCAACATTCATAGAACCATTACGAATTCCAAGTTTTTCTATCATAGAAGATAATGTATACTTGACATGTTTAACATCTTCATTATCCAACTGCAGAGGATAACTCTTACCAATAGGCACCAGTGGATTAACGTGACTATCTCTATGACAATTCATCAATCCCCAAAGAACAACTTTTCCATCTTCAATAAAAATGTCTCCTCCTATCAAATAAGGATGTTTCTTTTCGATAAAACGCTCAACAATGATCCGATGGCATCTCGAAAACGAAAAGGCAAATTCCAATGCATCCACCAAACCATTTTCTGAGTACAACACCGTTGCACCTTTGCTTCCAGAAGAATCTACTGGCTTAATAATAATCGGATACTCATAGCTTGTTTTGTCTTTTAAGGCATCTTCTGCAAAAGAATATCCAGTAGCTTTTGGTGCAGAAAAGCCATTTTCTAATAAAAATTTACGGAACTGATCCTTATTGCATAAGATCTCAACGGACCGATAAGGATTTCCCGGCAAACCGAGTTTTTCTGCAATATAGGCTGCGGTAGGTGCAGCAGGGTCAGACGCATAAGCCAAAACACCATCAATCTGCTCCTTTTGAGCAACTTCCAAAACGGCATTTTTATCCGTAGTGCTAACAAGATAAAACTTATCAGCCACATACTGACCTGGATTATCAGGGAGGAAATCGCATAGAATCGTGTAATAACCAAGATTCCGAGCAGCTTTTATAGCTACAACCTGTTGTGCAGAACCACCTAATAGGAGTATTTTTTTCATTTTACAGCCTCCTTACTTTCTAATAATTTTTCTTATCATTGGTCGAATTAAATCCATCATGTATTCGAATGATTCCAAATGCAATAATTCTGAAGCAACAATATAAATCAATGCCCCCAATGGAATCTGGATCGACAGCGTAACAATATTCGATAAATTAAACAGCCCCACCATGTTCACACAAAATCCCATAAATGCTGCTAATGCAATACTCGGTAAAACATCCTTCAACTGCTCCAAATAATCATAATTCAGCAGTTTTCTGTTTGGCCAAGAGTTAATGATCTGGCTTAAAACACTGCTAATCAATAGACTATAGGCCATAGCCATAACCCCAAACCACATCGTAGACAACAACAATACCATTCCAACAATTTTCTTGGCGATTTCCAGCTTTAAAAACAAATCGCTTCGCCCCATTGCCTTAATTGCATTCAGGTTTGCTGTATGGATAGGGTAAAACATATATGTAATACAGAATATCCGTAAAAAAGGAACACATGGCAGCCACTTATCCGTCAACACCAGTTGTACGATTGGTTCTGCACAGAATGCCAACCCCATCATCAAAGGTGCCATGATATAGGTACTTGTTTTGATTGCGCGACGTGTCATTGATTTAACACGCCTAGCATCGTCCTGTGCACTAGCCATTGTTGGCAAAAGCACACTATCGATAGATGTATTGATATTGGTTACAATGACATTAGGGAACTTTTTGCCTTGATCGAAGTATGCCAAGTCTGAGGACGAATACATCTTTCCAATAATCAAACTTCGAATATTATTGTAAACTGTGTCCAACAGGGAAGACGCCAGCATCTTCCATCCAAAAGAAAATAATCCCCTTAACCTTTCCCACGAAAACATTTTCTTTGGGCGCCATTTAACCGTCAGCCAAAGAATTAAAGTATCGATAGTAGTATTAGATAACTGTTGTGCCACAATTGCCCAAACACCGAAACCAGCATATGCTAAAGCAATTCCAAAAAAAGCCGAGAAAATTGTTCCTCCCAGCGTCGAGTAGAAGAACCTCTTAAACAGCATATTTCGAGACACATAAGATTGCTGAATTCCCTTAACACCTGAAATTACAATGGTTAAACTAATAACTCTAATAATCTGCGTAAGAGAACCATCATTATAGAATTCTGCTATAAATGGTGCCGCCACGAACATCGCTGCATAAAGGATAAAACAAACTGCAAAATTAAAATAAAATACAGACGAAAAATCCAAATCATCCGCATTCTTTTTTTGAATCAATGCTGTGCCTAAGCCACTATCCACAAACACTTGCATAATTGTCGTAAAAACAGTGATAAGGGCAACCTGACCGTAAGCCTCTGGTGCAAGAATACGTGCCAAAACAACAGAAACAATAAACGTAACCAACTGAGCACCACAGCGTTCAGCAAAACGCCATATAAAATTTTTAAATGTAGAATTTTTATCAATTGTACTCAATTATTTTTCTCCTCATATATTCATGTGCTTTTTATTAAAAATTTAAGATTATTCAACCTTTTTTATCCTTATATCCGGTAAATACACAGATGCCATAAGCATTCGATATATCAGGTAGTGAAATGATATGTGAAATCTATCTGCTTTTGTAATACTTTTTCAGAAATTTATTATCTTATTTTATCGATTAACAAATTTACCATGTCTAGAATCGTTTTCGGAGTTCGCCACTTAATAAAATCTTTGACTCTTTCCTTTTTGGTAGTTGTATCTCGATAATAATATGTCTTCGCAGCCTCTGGATACATTTTTTCTCTAATGTAATACAGGTAATGCTCTTTTGATTTTGCCAATTCAATCGCATCAGTATATTTAAATCCTGTATATTTATCGAACCGATCAAAGAAAGAAAGCATATTTTCCAACAACTTCTTGCTTTTTTTATTATCGCGCATTATCGTTCCGCCAAACGAATTCATGTTGTCAGTTCGATATACGCACATAATATCATCAAAATAGTATACACTTCCTTGTGTCGCTAAATAAAGACGTTTGGGTCTGTCTCCCACACCCGGAATTCTAAATACATCCATAGGCATTTTTTTAAGTGCATCCGATTTAATAACCATTGATGCCGTAGGTGTCATTCCTCCGCTCTCAACTAACACTTCCGCCATGGACAAAAAACCCCTTGTCTTATATGGGTTAAGAGGCTTAAATCGCCCAGTTCTATCATTAAGCCTAAAACCATTGTGAATAGTTAAGGTGCAATCCGTATGTTGCTCCATGAAAGTGACTTGCTTTTGCAATTTATATTCATCAGTCCAATAATCATCCCCCTCACAAAATGCCATATATTTCCCCTTAACCTGCATTTGAAGATTCCTTGATATTGACACGCCTTTACTGTACTGATTTTCTTTTTGATAGATTGGCTTTATCAAATCCGGATATTTCTCTTCAAATTCTCGTATAATAGATGCAGTTGAATCTGTCGATGCATCATCATGAATAATATATTCAACGCTAAAATTTGTCTTCTGCATCACAAATCCCTCTAATGTTTTTCGAATATATTTTTCATGATTATATGCCAGGCATATAACACTTACAGTTGTGCTCATGGTGTATTCTCCTTCCTATAACATCAAGCTATAAATCATTGATTTTATGAGCTTTCTTTAAATTATATCTCCTATCTTAAAACAAAACAGAAAGCATATAACCGTTCATTATGTCTTATTGAAAAGAAAAGTAAAATGGAAGGGTTCCATGCCATCCCAAAATCATATATCCACAAAACCAATATCCCAAGATAGTAATAAACATACAAGCTGTATTTCTATGAACCACTCCAAATTTGACATTGTTTTCTCGAAGTTTCGAGTAGGACATTGGCAACCAAACAATAAAGAAATATTCCATGTACCAAGTAATTCGAACAGCATAACTAGTGTGAAATAGCACAAACAGCACTGTATACACTACTACAGACATAAGCAGAATAATATTAGCCGAATTATACAGGTTCGATTGTCTCTTACTATACTTGCACAAAAAAAGTGGAACCACATACAATATCCATCTAAAAATGAGTTCAACATAGTTACTTTTAGTCAATAAAAAATAATAACTATTTTTATTATGTCCTCCAGCGAATATATTAATATAAGTAATAAACCGTCGTGGAAGTATATTTACATCGTTAATTGCCCACATCAAAATATTCTGCCAACTTTGTAAAACAACAATTAAAAGTATGCATGAAATCACAAATACCAATATTCTTAATTGCTTACTCTGAATTCTATAAAACCATATTCCAAAAAGAATAACTGCCAATCCAATAAACGCAGTATTATGAAACGATTGCGCCAACAGAATCAATATGATGAATTTTAACCATTTCTTTTCTACCAACTCAAAATAAGCAAGTAAGAGTAATGCAGCAGCAATTGACTGCCGCATAAAATTGAATGAAGCAATATAAAATATCATATAATAGACAAGCAATGTCACCCACATAGGACAATTCTTTCTATTCTTAATAGCAACAATATATATTGGGCATATGATTAATGCCTCTGTAAAGAAAAGTATCGCATTGAAATTTTTAAAAATTTTTGTGATAACAAACACAAACACTTCATATCCTGTTTCTGCAGAACCTTGTAGTAAAAATGACTGTAAACTACTTGAATTTAGGGCTTCCAGATAATACGGTTTTGCATATTGAAGAACATCCGTTCCCACCTTTTCTCCTCTAAATGCTGCAAAAAAACATGGAATTATAAGCGCAAGTAGGGAAAGGAAAATAAACTTTCCCTTACTTTTAGCCTTATCAGCTTGATTCACAAAATAAAGGGATGCTATAAACATTCCACTATATATCATTAACCTCCCTACCAACGCTACTACTTCATTTATCATCTCAATCATCCATTCCTAGCTATACTAAATTAAGGCTTAATTGTTGCACCAAGTCTTCCTTTTTTTCCGTCTTGATATCCTTTAAACAGCATTTTCATTACATCCAACTTATTACAGTTACATACCATGCAACAATATATTCTTTTAATTAAAAACAATATGGCATCCTTCTTTTTCCCAAATTGCAAAAAAGAAAACGTATAATTTCTTACGGAATAGTACTCTTTCCAAGCTGGTTCAATGTATACATACATTTCTTTTCCAAAAACTTTTTTCTTCTTGTATCCCCCCAGCTTCGGATGGAAATATCTTGAATCTACAACTGTAGCTACAAAAGCACCTGTGCTCTGCGCTCTTCTTAAATAATCATTTTCATCTCCTTTAATGAAAAACTTCCCATTAGGAAAGCCTATTTTTTCAATCAGGCCGTTAGAAATCCACGTTCCATTAAAAGGATTAATCATATCAACAACTTCATTTTCGGTAACAACAGAATTCAGCTCAGTTACACTTTCTATATGCCCAAGACCAAACGACAGTGTGTCTTTATCACTCAAAACCAACGAATTTAAAAGATACGGTCTCTGTGAATCATATCCTTTTTTTACAATATGCCGCTTCATATTTCCAAAGCAATCTTTATCCATTGGTCGTCCATCATCATCCATTAAAATATACCAATCATACTTATCCTCAAAGGCACATTGCAACCCATAAGAAAATCCACCGGCGCCACCACAATTACTTTCCGTTCTACAGTACTTTATTACAGATCCATCATACTTATCTATAAGTGCTCTGGTTCCATCTGTACTACAATTATCAATCACATAGTATGCATCAATCTTCAACTCTTGATTATGTATAATCTCTATTATCTGTTTCTCAAGCAGTTCTTTTCTATTATATGTCACTACTACAGCACAAATTTTCATATTATCCAATACGCTCAACCTTAACTGATTGGCCTTCCTTTCAAAAAAAAATCTATTATTTCATTAAGTTCAAAACGGCTGTTGTGGTGCCGAATCCTAAATAACTTAAAAGACATGCTCCCCTAACTCGAATTGAGGCATATTTATCTCTTATGACGTCATTTCTTACCTGCTTTATGTTTCTCTCAATTAGCTTCTTTTCTGGTATCTTCTCCTTAATCTGAGCCAATATATGAAAGTTAGCGGCTACATATCTGCTCTTCGCAGATTGCAAAAGTTCAGGATAATTAATCATTATATCGTCCAGCATCATTTGGGCAGTTTTTATGCAATCCATTTTTTTTATAGTAAATTTTTGATTTTCTATACTTTCTTTTCGAATTTGGTATCGATACAACTCTCGCGTAGTAAAAGCTACTTTCTGGCATCTAAGTAACGCCTTATAGGTTGTAGGAATATCTTCATGAATTAACCCATCAGGGAATGAAATCCCAATCATAGTGTCTTTATGATACATTTTTCCCCATGCAGCGACATCAAAATCCTTTTGATACAGCATATTCTTTATTGCTTCTTCGGCATCAAAGCATCGATCGTTTATCCCTGCATGGCTATTAACAAGTGGACCACCTTTTTCAAATGTAGAATTCTTGCAAACTGCAACCTGAGCGTTATATTTATCAATTATTTTCAACATTTCTTCAACAAAATCATATTCCAAAATGTCATCACTATCAACAAATGTAACATATTCTCCTGTCATAATGTTCATTCCAGCATTGCGTGCTTGTGACAATCCACCATTAACTTTATGAATAACCTTTATTCTAGCATCATTTCTCGCAAATTCATCACACATTTGTCCGCAATTATCTGGAGAACCATCATCAACAAGAATGATCTCTAATTTTGTATAGGTCTGGTTGCAAATACTTTGCACACAAGCCGCCAAATCTTTTTCCACCTTATATATAGGAACAATAACAGAAACTAAATAATCTGTACTTTTTATCATCAATATCTACCCGCTATAACATTATTATAAAATTGAATATACTTTTTCTTCATCGCTTCAGTGTTATAAATCTCAAGGACATCCTGATAAGCTCGTTCAGGAAGTTCTCTAGGGAACTCTCTCATAACTGCTTTTATACGATCAGCATACTCCTCAGCCGTATCACACACATAGCCATTAACGCCATCGTTAATAACACTTTTATTTCCCATTGTATTGCTGACAAGAATCAATTTTTTAATGTACATATTTTCAATAAGACTCATTGCAATGGCTTCACCAAGGCTACACAAAATGAATGCATCTGCACCCTTAGCCATTGCTAAAGCTTCCTTACGGGGTTTCCATCCCGTTACTTCAATATTGGAAGCGGTCAATTCATTTTCGAGTTCTCCATTACCAATCCAAATAAACCTTGCATCTGGCACTAGCTCCGCAATTTTATTAAAAAGCTGCGGCTGTTTCTGAACACAAGCACGACCAAGTGTAAAGACAGTGAATTTGTCATTTTTCATGGGCTTTATACCATCAAGGGACGCTGAGAGATCTGCAAGGTTCACACCAGTCTCAACATAAGCTGTTCTCTTGGAAAACTTCTTTGCTTCCTCATCTTCACTTTCACAACAAGTAAGTGTAAGTGCACGATTTCCGAGAATCTTTTCAGCAAACTTATAGACTTTGCTCTTTTTCCCTGGCCCCATAAGAATATGTGCATATCCATGAGGTGTATACACTACAGTATTATTCTTTCCATTATACGCGAGTCTACCCAAACCACCTGCAACAGAGGAATGCAAGTGAATTACATCCGGCTGAACATCTTTTTCAATCTGGCGCAATTCTCTGATTGCTGCAATGTCACTTTTTAAGTTGATCAATCCATTAACTCCGACATTTTTCATTTCAATCAAATTCACTCTATGATTCAAGAAATCTTTGTAATTCTTAGGTGTCTGCGGTCTGAGGGAATATGCAAGATAGACATCAAAATCATCCACCATATCGTTGCAGAGCTGGGACACGTAAGTAAATACACCGCCTCCAAAAGCCTCACAGACCATTAAAATCTTTTTCTTTGCCATTTTACTCTCCCAGTTCCTTCTCACATTTGTCCAACACAGCAGCAATTACCTGATCCATATCGTAATACTTATACTCACCCAGGCGGCCACCGAAAATTACATTTTTCTCTGCCTCCGTTAACTTCTTATACTCAGAATAAAGCAAGCTGTTCTTAGCATCATTGACCGGATAATACGGCTCATCACCTGGCTTCCACTCGCTACTATACTCACGGCTAATAATCGTTTTGGGAAGATCATTTCCGTTCTCATCTTTTCCAAATTCAAACCATTTGTGCTCAATAATTCGAGTCCACGGTGTTTCACGGTCAGTATAGTTCACCGCAGCATTGCCCTGGAAGTTTGGTTTATCCAAAGTTTCCGTTTCAAAGCGAACAGAACGGTATTCCAATGTGCCCAGCTTGTAATCAAAATAAGCATCAATCGGTCCAGTATACACTATCTTATCAGCCAGCGCATCCAACTCGGTTTTATTCTCTAGATAGTCTGTGTTCAAACGAACCTCAATAGCATCCAGCAAATTGGCAATCATCTTAGTATAGCCACCAATAGGAATGCCCTGATAAAGTGCATTGAAGTAGTTATTATCAAAAGTCAAGCGAACCGGAAGACGCTTAATAATAAAAGATGGCAGCTCTTTACAATCACGTCCCCATTGCTTCTCAGTATAACCTTTGATAAGCTTCTCGTAGATATCCCGCCCCACAAGGGAAATAGCCTGCTCTTCAAGATTCTGTGGCTCGCCAATAATTTCTTTGCGTTGTTCCTCAATCTTAGCAGTAGCTTCCTCCGGCGTTACAACTCCCCACATCTTGTTAAAAGTGTACATATTAAAAGGCAAAGAGTACAACTCGCCCTTAAAATTTGCTACGGGGCTGTTTGTAAAACGATTGAATTCTGCAAACCGTGTGATGTAGTCCCATACCTTTTTATTATTGGTATGGAAAATATGTGCGCCGTACTTGTGGACGTTGATTCCCTCGATATTCTCTGTGTATACATTGCCCGCTATGTTTGGTCGTTTGTCTACTACTAAAACAGATTTTCCATGAGCTTTAGCCTCATGTGCAAAAATCGCTCCGTAAAGACCAGAACCTACTACTAAATAATCAAATTTTTCCATAATTTACTCCTCCACCATTACCTGATTCATACCTCTTTTTTCTATGTACACATCCGCTATTGGCAAATGGCATTCTTTCTAATTTCCCCATGTTTTATCTCACGTTCTCCCATTGCCTGTATATTATAATTCCTACTTTGATCCTTCCCTTCCAAGTACAACCTTGATAGTCTTAAGAACTATTTTAATATCCAACCCAAAGCTCCAGTTTTCTATATACTCCGTATCCAGTCTCACGACCTCCTCGAAGTCCGTGATGTCACTTCGGCCGCTCACCTGCCACATTCCGGTGATTCCAGGTTTCGTAGCAAGTCTGCTCTTGTGGTGCATCTCATACTGCTCCACCTCTGAGATGAGAGGCGGTCTGGTTCCAACCAGTGAGAGATCCCCTTTCAGCACATTGAAGAACTGTGGGAACTCATCTATGGAGAAGTCTCTGATATACTGACCTATTCCCTTCTTCTTGGTGCCGTCCGGCAGTATCTTGTTGCCTATGACTCTCGGATCAAAGTCCATCTTGAACATCTTCGAATCGCTCATGGTGTTCTGCGCCATGAGTTCCTTCTTGCGCTCCTCAGCGTCCATGTACATGCTTCGGAACTTGTACATCTTGAATATCTTGCCATTCAATCCCACTCTCTCCTGCTTGAAGAAGATCGGTCCCGGGGACTTGATGTATATGATAGGTCCTATGAATATGGTGAGGATAAGCGTGAATACGCTGCCCACCAGACCACCTATTATATCTGCCGTTCTCTTGAGCAACATCTGCTTTGGTGTTGCGTAGTTCATCATGGTCGTGACCACGGTCTCACCATTTATCTTCTGGATGAGCTGCTTGTCGCCGTGGGTCCTCACGATGGATGATATGCACATGTGAACTGTGATGCCACCCTCGATAAATGCGTCTATCAGCGTGTTCGCATATCCGTATGCTCCACGCACATCCACGTATATCTCGTCCACCCATGCGGTTCTCACATAATCAACTGCACTGTTGTAATCCGCCACCACCGGCACTTCCTGGATCTCCTGACCGATGAGATTGGCATCTATCACCATGACTCCTACTATATCAAACCCGGAGTAGTTCTTCTCCTTGAGGCCTGCCACCACTTCATCTGCTACATGTCTGGTGGTCATGACCAGGAGCTTCTTGCCCTTGCCATGCTCTGCATATTTCTCAAGATGCTTCTTCCACAGGCTCCTCACCGCAAATGTGGCATACACATATATGGCCCACATGAGCAGGATGGTAGTTCTGGAATATATAGATGTATCCTTGAGGACAAACACATACAGAAGGAGCAGTGCAACGATCACGAAACCGTTCTTGAAGCTGGATATGAATTCCTTGAAGTATCCTCTTCTGATGACGCCCTCATATGTATTCAGAAATATCATGGCTACTATATCCGCCAGCTCCGTGATGATAGCCAGCGCGAGATAGTCTCTGTTCGCATACGGATTTACCATGCCGTGTCTGATCTGGAATGCCACAAGAAATGACAATTGAAGTACTATAAGATCCAGCAGCATGAAGTCAAAGTGCTTCAGCCAGCCTTTTGCGCCTTTCTGATACATAATTTTCTCTCCTCATCCTCTGTCGTCAGGGTCATATTTGTGCCCGCATGACCCGGTCTGTTGATTCATACATGAAATGACTCAGCCCGTGTGATTGTCGGCTGAACCTTTTCATCTGTAAACCATGTTACTCATTAAACGGTCTGTTATTTATCACCCACACTGGCGGCGCGGAACATCCTGTGGCATGGACATTCGTTTTGCGCCACCGGCTAGGGCTTGGAACTATTTAACATAGCAGGTTGATTATTTAACCTTGTAAATAATTGACTTGCTGTATGCCTTGTAGTTCTTTGTTGCAGCAACCTTAACAGTGATTCTTACCTTTGTGCCCTTCTTGACACCCTTACCAACAGTAATCTTGCCATTCTTAACCTTGACCTTCTTATTGGCTGACTTGTAAGTAACCTTTGCCTTTGCCTTAACACCAGATACAGTGATCTTCTTCTTAGAAGCATTTACCTTAACCTTAACAGACTTCTGAGCAGCCTTGTTAATTGTGTAGTAAATTGTCTTTGTACCCTTGTAGTTGTTGATACCCTTTACGGTAATCTTATACTTGCCAGCGTTCTTAGCCTTAGTTACACCAGTAATCTTGTAATCAGTACCTCTCTTGAGAACTGTGTTACCATACTTAACTGTAACCTTGGTTGTCTGATTCTTAGCATTGTATGTCTTTGCAGCAGCAGTAGCCTTGTAGCTCTGCTGTGCGTTAACTGTGTACTTAACTGTTGTATCGCCTGAATAGTTACCTATTCCCTTGATCTTAACTGTGTATGTACCAGCCTTTGTTGCCTTAAGGCTTCCTGAAACAACTTTGAAATCCTTGTTCAGGGTAAGTGTCTTACCGTTAACAACAATTGTTGTTGTCTGGCTCTTTGCATTGTATGTAAGCGACTTTGCTGTAGCAGACTTAACGTTTACCTTAGTTGGTGATGATGTAGCTGCAAATGCAACTGTTGGCACCATCATTGCGATACATACAACTATAGCCAAAAGCTTCTTTAAATTCTTCACAATAAATTCCTCCTTCCAAAAAAGTTCTATTGTATTGAATATATGATAAAACGCCCTGCACGCCACTATACATGGCGTTATATCCAAAGTGAATTATTTTGACGGGGTGCTGTCGCTGGAGGCTGCAGCCTCTTTGCCGTAAGTGCCATAACCATAGCCGTACTGGCTATAGTATTTGCCATACTTGCCGTAATATTTCTTGTATGCTCTCCCCGTTGTCTCAACTCTGTTGAGTATGACTCCAAGCAGCGTACAACCTACCTGGTCAAGCTGCTGGAATGACTGTTTGATGAGACTTCTTGATGTCTCACCTGCTCTGACTACCAGAGCTGCGCCATCGCACAGTGATGCGATCTGAGCGGCATCCGCCACACTGCCAAGCGGTGGCGAGTCTATAATGACATACCTATATGTCTCTGCCAGCTTGTCAAGAAGCTCTGCAAATCTAGCATCCTCCAGAAGAGCCGATGGATTCTCCAGAAGGTTCATACAAGGTACGATGTATGCATTTTCTACCTGTGTTTCATAGATGACATCCTCCATCTCGGACTGTCCCGAAAGGAAATATCCAAGATCCGGAAGCTTGTCAGCATCCTTTATGTGATGTCTGTCCTTTATGACTGACTTACGAAGATCCACATCCACCAGCACTGCAGGGAATCCTGCCTCGGCGAGCATCTTCCACAGGTTGATCGCCACGCTGCTCTTGCCCTCATTTGGCATGCTGCTGGTTATGAGTATCTTTCTTGTGTTCTTGCCACAGAACTTTATGTTGATCCTGAGACGGTTCATCGCCTCCTCCACTGCATATGGGAGTTCCTGAAACTCTATGTTAAGCTTCTTCATGCTCTGACCCTCTCTTTCCTGTTGTGTTTCTTTCCAGGCTCTTCATCTGAATCGTCTGTTCTGAACTGGTCGCTCTCAGGTATTGTCGTGAGCGGTACTATTCCGAAATACTTCTCCATGTCGTCTGCTGAGTGGATCGTGTCATCCATCAGGTATCCCACAATGACGATCAGGCAGTAGATGAGTGCTCCAAGCAATGCACCTATGGCGGTGTACTTAAGGTAGCTTGGTCCGACCTTCTGGTCTGCTACCCTTGCAACCTGGGCTATGTTAGGTGCGCTTGTGCTCATGGTATCCGGGAGATACTCTATCGACACGTTTGCCAGTGTATTTGCAATGTCACATGCCTGCTGCTTGTCAGTGCTTGTGACCGTGATCTTCAGGACTCGTGTGTCTGAAGGATTCTCAAGGGTTATCATCTTGGCAAGCCCCTCTGAGTCCATATCAAGGCCGAGCTTTTCGATGACCTGGTCGAGAACCGGATAGCTGAGTATCAAGTCTTCGTAATCCTTGGTAAGGGATGAACCGATGTTAAGGTCCTGGAGATTTACTATGGAATCATCTGATGCTGATACCACGTACAGCTTGGCTGTCGACTGGTATGTCGGCTTGATCAGGAAGTATGCAAATGCGTTGAACAGCACCGCACCGATCAGGAAGCACAGTATGATGTATGGGAGCTTCTCAAGAAGCGCCATTCCCATGTCCAGGAGATCGATCTCGTTTTCATCATCCTCTGTATTCTTGTATGTGTTCACTGCGGCTATCTGTGTGGTCTCATCCTGCACAGCAGCCATTTTCTTGTTGGAATTCATATATTCCCTCCATCCGTTTTTTGTATCTATATCCCCTGCATCAAATGTGTGATGCTAGTTATATTCCTTGTAGAACAGCTCTACGATTGCCTGCTGAAGGCTATCCGCATCCGGCTCCACCTCGACAAATCCGAGATCATCTACGGTCTCTGTTCCAGCTATCGACACCGTTCCGGCGTCCTTTTCCTTGAGAACAAGGAGTGCCAGCTTGGAGAACTTCTGTGAGCTGATGTCAGTCACCATGTAATCTCCCAGGGCGTCATATATTGTCAGTGGATATGTGTTATCCTCGCTGCACTTTGCCGCCAGGTTATCCTTGAGTCCTGCCTTGTACACCTCCTGACGCTTCATTCGCTGGGTGTTGGATTCATCTCCCACATCGAATCTGTCATGGATAAAATGTACTGCCTGCTCATCGGTCAGTGTGATGGTCTCTCCCTGCTTCATGGTCTTATCCACCTTGGAGAAATCATCCTCTATGGTAACCGTGACTCCGCCAGCCAGATTGTTGATGGTTCCTATGGCCCCCATATTCACCGCTGCGTATCCGTCTATCTTCTGGCCGCCAAGGAAGTTTGACACCGCCTTGACCACGTTCTCGCAGCTTATCTCCATTCCGTCACCATTCTCATGTGCCAGAGCAAGCTGCGCCGGGCTCGTTGCAACGTAGGTTCCGTCGGGATCCAGTGTATCCTGCTCCACTATGGTATTTCTGTCTATGCTCAGCGTCTTGTATGTTCCATCTGTCAGGTCTCTGACCATCAGCATGACCACATCGCATCGGCCTGCCCCCTCATAATCGGTGACTTTCTGAACCTTGCCCATGTTGTCGATTCCCATAAAAAGATATGTTTCTATATTCTTCTTTGGAACGTATTTGACTCCGTCCACCTCGATCATGCCTTCGACCGCCTGTGTGCCCGATGCATTGTGTGATGCATTTCCTTTTGTCGGTCTGAGTGCTATCGCCAGTGCAATGCATACGACCAGTATGGCTGCGATCACAAGTCCAAGCTTCTGGTATATTCTCTTTTTTTCTGATAGTGTTCTGTTCCTGTATGACATATGTATCACCTCGTCAGAATGTAATGTGCTATCTCAGAACGTTCAGCATAAGCAGGTCTGTTCCCGCTGTAGGCCACTTCTTCTCGCACACAATAAGACCACACAGTATTATGAACAGCACAATACTGATGATTATCGCTGTCTTCTTAGACATATTGTTGTCCTCCATCTATCTGTTTATCTTTTACATGTTTCGTTGTTATTGCTGATTATGGGTGTATCTGATGTTCTTTAAGGAGCTTTGTTCCGTAGCTGTCCATGTTCTCTAGGAATTCATGTCCCAGCTTCTTCTCCAGCACCTCGCGGCCCAGCCACAAGTTCGGCACCCTGTGATGCATACCATGGCAGTCGCTTCCTATGATGTGTGCCTGTCCTTTCTTGAACATCTTGAGCATTTTGCCCTTCTGTCTGAAATCCAGAAGTGTCTCCGCATTCACCTGCACCGTAACTGGCAGTTCAAGGATCTGTCTCACATATGGCTTGTTGCCTGGTATCTGTAAGAATCGCTCTATATGAGCTAGTATGATATGGAAATGTCTCTTCTCAATTAAGTCTCGTACTTCCTGCACTACCGAATCACTCCATGTCACAAACGGCATCTCCAGCAACATGATATCAGTTCCTTCTACTTTTAGTGCATCCGTTTTCTCCGCTCTGCTTATTCCTGCAAAGAACGCGACCTCTGCCCCCATTATAATCTGCGGTATGTCCATATTCTCAGCCATGACTTTATCATATGCTTTCTGTCTTGAATCAATAAACCTCTCCACAGTATTTGAATCAGCATAAAAGTGCGGCGTCGCTATCATAGTATCCACGCCGTGCTCTTTGCACATCCGAAGCATGCCTATAGATGTCTCGACATTCCTGCTGCCGTCGTCTATACCCGGCAGTATGTGTGAATGAAAATCTATAACACCCATGTTTTCCTCCTGTTTTCTTTATAAAAAACTATAAATATTTATATAGGAAAATTCTTTATCCATGCTCACACCCTAATTTAACAGTTTCTTCACAATTTTTCAATTCCATTTGCGATTTAAAATCGACAAAAATCCTCGTTGATTTTTCGCTTAACTATACAATTTGTATAAACCACTTTATTTTCTTAATCCAATTTCTTCCATCATACATACATAAAAAAAGCGGGATATGATATTTCATATCCCGCCGTGTCAATCTCTTCTTTATTCTATTATACATACATCTCCGAGCCGTTGCCCAGGCAGTATATTCCAAGCTGTCCGCCCTTGCCGCACCCGCAGTCAATGGCAACGTTGTTGTTCTTCTTAACGATCTTGCCCTCACCGCCGAGCTCTGTGGTTGGCACATGTCCAACGACGAGTGTTCTGTTCTTGTAATATGTCTTGTCCAGGTCTGCTGGCTCTGTGATGAAGTCCTCTGTGTCGTACTCATCCAGTTCCTTCTTCGGATCGAAGTTTCTTATTCCGGCGTGAACCAGCACAAATTTCTTTCTCGCCATCATCACTTCGAGGAACGCTTCCTCAGAAATCTCATCTATATACTCTATGACATCCTCACGCTCTTCATCGTCAAGCTGCAGGAACTCCTCCACCGCACCTGAGAGCTCTTCTCCAAGCATGGATGTTATCTTGTCTACCAGCATCTGTGGTGGCACCTCACCTGTGGACTGGATATGGTCATTCAGTGCCTTGAGTGCCTGTGTGATCTTGTACTCGTTCTCACCGACAACTGCGATGACATTATCTCTGCTCATCATATCCTGAAGTATCTTCATGGATCCGCCGCCTGCTCCGATTATATTGCCAAGGACATACAGGACATCCTCGCCCTCAAGAGTGCTGATGACTGCCTCCTCGTTCATGATGTCCTCTTCCTTTATATCGTCAAGGTTCTGAAACTTAAGTTTCTTGAGTGCTCTCTTGTATGCCTCATAATCCCCGTTAATTCCTGAAATAGCATAAAACATGTCTATCATCCTCCTAAGTCTTTTCCTTCTGCCGACTGTGAGCCTGTCCGTTCACGTCCTGACTATTATAACATATTTTCCATATCCTGTAGATATGTATGCGTATTTTTTGAGGGAGGTTTTTCGACGTTTCATGAGCGTCTGCCAAGTTCCCAGAATGCCACGGCACTGGCTGCAGCCACATTCAGGCTGTGGCTTGCAGGCATTCATGCCGTAGCCGGGATAGCGGCCGTTGTAGGAGTACATCCAGCCCGACCAGCGGTAATAGTCGAATTCGCCCAGAGAGTCCATGGAGGCCGGCCACGGGTCGTCGCCCGCGCCGAAGGCGTCCATGCCGTCTTCAATGATGATCTGCTTCAGCTCCGGGTCGTGTATATCTATCGTGTCATTTCTTAGCGCCATGGATGCCGTCCTGAAGCCCATACTGTGAAGTTGTTCCATCCCAAACTCCGGCCATATGCCATGATCTGCTTTATTGTGTGCAAGACCCAGGGTGTCAAATGTAATATATGTCCACGGTATCTGGAACACCGTTCCCATGCTGACCCTTACCGCCCTCCTGTAGAGCGGGTCACTGCAGCCCGGCGTGAGCAGTACAGCATCCATCCCGAGTGCCGCCGCACTTCTAAATATCGCTCCCACATTTGTCGGGTTCATCACTTCCTCAAGCACCGCTATTCTGGCGGCATGTTCACACACGCTCTCAACAGACGGCAGCTCTGCCCTCCTCATGGCGCACAGCATCCCCCTTGTCAGGGCAAATCCCGTGAGCTTCGTGAGGACATCAAATGGTGCTGTGTATATCGGTATATCTCCGCACCGCTTTATTATATCCGCGCACTGTCCTTCCACGTGCCTGTCTTCCAATAGAATGGACACTGGCTCGTAACCCGCATCCAGTGCCCTCTCTATGACCTTTGGACTCTCAGCTATGAACAGCCCGGAAGCCGGTTCATATATGTGCGCCAGTTGATTCTCTGACATGCGCGCATATATATCAAGCTCAGGTGCCGAAAGGTCGGTTATATTTATTATTCTCATATCTGTACCTTATCCAGTGCATTTTCAAGATCTGCTATTATGTCTTTTACATTCTCAATGCCCACCGACAGTCTCACAAGATCAGGACTTACTCCTGCCGCCAGAAGCTCCTCGTCATTCATCTGTCTGTGTGTAGCTGATGCAGGATGAAGAACGCATGTATGTGCATCCGCCACATGTGTTGCTATCATCGCAACCTTGAGTTCCTTCATGAAGGCCTCCGCAGCAGCTCTTCCTCCCTTGACGCCAAATGACACAACTCCACATGTGCCGTCCGGCATATACTTCTTAGCACGCTCGTAATACTTGCTGCTCTCAAGTCCAGGATAATTTACCCAGGCTATCTTATCGTGTGCCTCGAGGAACTTCGCAACCGCCAGTGCGTTCTCACAGTGACGTGGCATACGCACGTGAAGCGACTCCAGTCCAAGATTGAGCATGTACGAATTCATAGGTGCAGGTATCGGGCCGAGATCTCTCATAAGCTGTGCCACGATCTTGTTGATATATGCGCCGCCCTGGCCGAACTTCTCTGCGTATACCACTCCGTGATATGACTCATCAGGTGTGGTGAGTCCTGGGAACTTGTCTGCGTGTGCCATCCAGTCGAATTTGCCTGAATCCACGATTGCCCCACCCACGGTTGCATCATGTCCGTCCATGTACTTCGTGGTGGAGTGTGTGACTATGTCTGCGCCCCACTCTATAGGTCTGCAGTTGATCGGTGTGGCAAATGTGTTGTCCACGATGAGTGGTACTCCGTGTGCATGTGCCGCATTTGCAAATCTCTCTATATCGAATACTATGAGTGCCGGATTGGCTATGGTCTCGCCAAACACGGCCTTGGTGTTCGGTCTGAACGCTGCCTCAAGTTCCTCGTCCGAGCAGTCAGGATCCACAAATGTGAATTCCACACCCATTCTCTTCATGGTCACAGCAAAAAGGTTGAAGCTTCCTCCGTATATGGTGGATGATGCCACAACGTGATCTCCCACTCCGGCAATGTTGAATACCGAGAAGAATGTTGCTGCCTGTCCTGATGATGTGAGCACTGCTGCCGATCCCCCCTCCAGGGCACATATCTTGGCTGCCACATAGTCATTTGTCGGATTTGCAAGTCTGGTGTAGAAATAGCCGCTCTCCTCAAGGTCAAACAGCTTACCCATATCCTCGCTCGTGTCGTACTTGAACGTTGTGCTCTGTACGATCGGTATCATTCTTGACTCCCCATTCTTAGGCTGGTATCCAGCCTGTATACACATAGTCTCTCTTTCCATTATTCCTTTATACTCCTTTGAATTAATAACGCTCTACTACCTTGCGCTCTATATTTTCATTGTTAAGCATGAACATGTATCTTCCATTCACCAGACGTATGTCCTGCTCTGCCGCGGATATATCTATGTTCAGTGAATTCCTGACAACCACATTCAGATCTGCATTATTGCTGGACAGCATGCCTGTACCGTCTCTGCTTCCAAGTGCGAAGCACGCTTCGCCCTGAACCGCCAGCCTTGAGTTGGCGTCCGTCATGCGTATGTCTGCTATTCCATGGTCAGATCCCATGGCTATACACGAATTGCCCTTAAGGTTCATGTCCACATGTGCTCTGCTTATATCTACGCTGCATCCATCTCCGTCCAGGGTTCCGACCGCCACGTATCTGTTGCCCGATCCTCTGAGCGATATGGATGTGTTCTTTATCGCGATATCTGCGTGCTGGCTCATCGAGCCGATGGCGACTCCATTTGCAGCCTCATAGGTTATGTCTATGTCCGCCTGCAGGAGATTCAGATTCACCGGGGTGCTTATGCTTCCAATAGCAACTCCGTTCTCGCCGTTGATATACAGGTCGTATCGTCCCTTCTCTATACGTATATCTCCTCCGAGTCCGGCGCCTATTGCCACTCCGTTCACACCGTTTGTTTCTATATTAATGGCGCCCTCCTGCTTGAACTTCATGACTCCATGCTTTGAATGAATGTCATTGCCTATTCCGTAATAGCTGTTACCGTTGACGCGGATCATTATATCCCCATCTCCGATAAATGTCACTCTGGACGACTCCGGTATCTTTATTCCGCCATTCCTGCAGAAATTCTTACCCTCAAGCATGATGTGCAGATCCGTATTCTCACCGCAGTCTATACAAGGCTTGTCACGGTCGCCCGAGAAGCTTACATTCTGCAGCACTATGGTTCCGGTGAAACCATCCTTTATCTTGAGTGTCATATCTGACTTGAAGCCCTGTGCGCCGACTATGCGGACATTGTTGTCGCCACCGGCTCTCTGTGCCACAACTATCTTCCTGATTCCCCGGGATGTGAGCTTCAGAAGTGATGCACTTCTCTCATGCTCCATGACAAATATGCTGCTGTTCTCAGCCACCTCTTCCTGTTGGTTGTACTGAACTATCTCATTCACAACCTGTGGGGATATGAGCTGTACCACCTCCGCGTTCGGATGGGCGGTATAGTATCCCTGAATGAGATCCGCACCGAGCTGGATGACGGTCTTCATCTCCTTCGTGGTCTCAACGCCCTCTGCCAGCGCCTTGATGTCGTTGGTCGAGGTGAATTCTATTATATCCTTGACGAAATGCTGTCTGTGTGGGTCTGCATCGATCCCTGTCAGAAGCATTCTGTCTATCTTCACATACTCAGGCATATACCTGAGAAGATTGTTTACATTTGAATAGCCTGAGCCGTAGTCGTCTATGGCGATCTCCATGCCATTTCCTCTGAGGAATGCCTTGAGATCATTCAGTTCCGCATCCGACAGCTCTGCTCCCTCGGTAAATTCTATGACGATGCCTGCACACTGGAGCGTCTTCACCTTTGAAATGAATTCATTTCTGTCCTGTGCGTTGAGCATATGCCCCGGCATGCTGTTGATAAATACCTTCTTGCCCCTGAACATCTCAGGATTCGATGCCACGATCTCCACGACGTTGAACAGTGTGAGTTTTTCCACATCGTACAGTCTGTTCAGTCTCTCTGCACTCTCCAGAAGCTCAGGGGGTGACATTCTCATAGGAACCAGTATCCTCATAAGTGCCTCGTATGCAAATATGCTTCCGTCACGGGCACTTACTATAGGCTGGAAATGATATGTAAGCATGTTGTTGTCCAGTATCATAGCTACTATCTCATCTCTCTCCAGATCCCTGTTCGTTATCGTCGCTTTGTTGCGTCCCTTGGCATTGTTCTGTTCTTTTATGCGGTTCTTCTGGTTGACCGCATCGTTGATGAGGGTCTCCAGCTCGGCAGATGACTTGACCAGAGCCTTCTTACATCCGTAATATATACCGAGCTCGTAATCGTCCTTTCCGCCACTGTTTGCCGCCTCAAGCTTCTTCTTGAGTTCCTCGGCTATATATTCTTCCCTTGAAATATCGCCACTCTTTGCAACTGTGGCTATGACGAACTCGTCATTTCCCATCCTCATGGATATCTCGTATGGGGTAAGTACCTCATTTATCGACTGGGCAACATAGCTTAGGACTCTGTCACCCTCTGTTCTTCCGTAATTGCTGTTTATCTGGCGTGTATTCTTCAGATCCACCGCCAACACAAGTATCTCGGACTTCTCTTCAGCGGCCTGGACTATCATGTCATTTGCCCTGCCCATGAAGCCTCTGAAGTTGTACATTCCGGTGAGACCATCTCTTATCTGATCCGCCTCAAGCTTGTTTAGAAGTACATTGAGTCCCTGATGTCTTGCAAATGACTCCATGTCCCTGGCAACCGTCTTGATCCAGGATCTGTATACATCTTCGTACACCCTCGGCTCTGCACCGTAGTTCACCACTGCATAGCCAAAGCTTCTGTCCTGGAAGAACAATGGTGTAAATATGAACGCTGTAGGATAATCCCTGTCCTCGTACAGCTCCGGCAACAGCTTCGCAGACTCGAATACGTCGTCGTAGCGTATGTGTCTCTCTTCTTTTTCATCCGGGCCACACTTTATCAGTCTGTATACATGATCTGTGTAACCGTGGCGAAGTGCCTCATCGCCGGTCATGACCTCCGGATTTCTCCAGTAGTCGTTCAGGCACAGATGGAAGCTCTCAAATGGTCTTATCTGGTACACGTATTCCGACACGGTGTCGAAGAATGACTCCACGCTCGTTTGCGCCACAAGGTCATCCGCCATGTTGTTGAAGCAAGAGTAGAAGCCGGTCTCTGAGAGGTCTGTCTCCCATTTGTCTCTTCTGATCCTGACTGTCTCTCGTTCCCAGCCCTCACAGCCACAGGTTCCACCTATGTACAGCTCCACGTTGGACTTGAATTCCGGTACGTCATGTCCGTTAAGCTTTGCATCTATATATTTCATACAGTAGTGCCCGCAGTCATCCGCCGGTATGTCCGCAGATGTGATCGGAACAGGACTGTTTCTTCCGTCTTCTATGGAGTCATAGCCCACCACGGCTATGTCCTCGGGAACTCTTATTCCATATCTGTCAAATGCGGTGCACACTCCGATGGCCATACAGTCATTTGCACATACGATGGCATCCGGCAGATGCTCCTTATCCTTCACAAGCTCGTCCACCATGTAGTCGCCGCTGTCGTACCAGTATGTTCCATAATATATCATGTCGTCCGTAACCGGCAGGTTGTGCGCCTTCATGCTGTCTATGTAACCGGCGAGTCGCTGCTTGGAGTGTATGTGCTCTTTGAGTCCGCCCAGGAAATATATATTCTTGTGTCCGTGAACCTCTATAAGGTGATCCACGAGTTTTACTATAGGGGTATAATGATCCATCATGACCGTTGGGAATATGTTATTCTCTTTGTCGACTACCACTACCACACCATTTGCAAATTCTGACTGCAGGCGCTTCTCCAGCTTTTCTACGACTCCCGGAGTCTGTATGGTGTCCTGACACAATACCACAGCATCAAAAAGGTTAAAATTAATAAGGTTGTAGATGTTTGAATCGCCAACCTCCCTGTCTGCTGAATCCTGGTACTTCAAAAACATGGAAAATATGCAGACATCGTAATTCATATCATATGCCTGCTTCAGAAATCCCTGCATGAAGCGATTCTGTGTACTCTCTTCAACCTGTGCTGTTATAACGCATATTCTCTTCCTGTTGCTCATCTGATCATCCCCAACTGCATTTTTAAAACATTCTTTATGCAATTATATCATGTTTGCAGGCTAAAAAAAACCTTATTTATGCAATTTGACAAATGCCATAGTTTCTGTCTACATTTTTAGTCTATTTTTCACCTCAAGCGCCATCTGCTCGTCTGCTATGTCCAGGGCATCCGGAATCCTTGTATCATCCGGCAGCATTCCCAGAAGTCCTGCCACTATGGCCTTTCTGGTACCATGCCCTTTGCCGGTCGTCAGAAATAACCCATACAGGCACATCTTAACTGCCTTATTTCAATTATAGACCACGAGTGCGGTTATTTGGAATTTATTATCTTAGTTTTTTGACTCGGATATACTGTCTTTTTTCTTTTTCTGCCCGAAAAAGCAGGAAAATTTTTTCGCAAACCCGCTTACTCTGCCTTGAGCACATAGAGTCTGGAATCATAGTCTCCGCAAGGCACATCATCTCCGACTATCTCTCCCGCCGATGTGTCGCTAGTGATGAGTCCGAGGTTCATCAGCTCATCGCCATAGCATGATGGGCCTGCGATGACATTGACTGCAGAATCCTCTCCTTTGTCTCCTGACACTTTCTCATATATCAGCTTTCCATCCGGTGTCTTGCTCACTGTGAGCGCCTGTCCCCCGAGCACATTGCAGCTATATATCGCATCAGGATCAAGGCCGTTGAGCTTCATTCTGGTGAAGCATTTGTTCGGTGTGTAGAGTGTTCTGAACCACGCAACGATGGCGGTCTTCTTATCGTCTGATACGACCATCCAGCCGCACTCCTCATCGTCAAATGGACTTGCAAGCCTGTAGAATGTTCCGTACTGGATTACCTCACGGTATGCCTTCATGAACTTGACCTGCTCCTTGACCTCCTCTATCTCCTCGGCTGTGAGCTTGTTCAGATCCAGCTCATATCCAAATGTTCCGAAGTATGCAGCATTTGCACGGGTCTTAAGCGGAGTCTCACGTCTTGTCTGATGATTTGGCACAACCGAAACGTGGCTTCCCATACTGCTGATCGGGTAACACATGGATGTTCCATACTGGATCTTGACTCTCTCTATGGCATCCGTGTCATCACTTGTCCAGCCCTGTGGCGCATAGTAGAGAATGCCCGGATCAAAACGTCCGCCGCCGCTGGCACATGACTCAAAGAGTACATGTGGAAATGTGCTTGTGAGTCTCTCATACAAATCGTACACACCAAGTATGTATCTGTGGAACACCTCGCCCTGTCTGTCAGCCGGAAGAGCCGCACTATAGCACTCGGTGATACTTCTGTTCATATCCCACTTCACATATGACACCTTTGCCGTGCTGAGTATCTTTGCCATCATCTCATATATTCTGTCAACGACCTCTTTTCTGGAGAAATCCAGAACATACTGGAATCTTCCGTGTGAGTCATGTCTTCCCGGAACTGAAAGTATCCAGTCTGGGTGCTCTCTGTGGAGGTCTGAGTCTTTATTTGTCATCTCAGGCTCGAACCACAGTCCGAACTTCAATCCTACCTTCTCTATATCCTCTGCAATTCCTGTGATTCCCTCCGGGAGTCTGTCTGGATTTGCAACCCAATCTCCAAGGCCTGCATGGTCTGTGGTTCTGGCTCCAAACCAGCCGTCGTCAAGAACGAACAGCTCAACTCCGCACTCCTTTGCCTTCTGTGCGATGGCTATGAGCTTCTCTCTGGTGAAATCAAAATATGTAGCCTCCCAGTTGTTGATGAGGATCGGCCTTGGCTTGTCTCTCCACTCGCCTCTTGCAAGTCTCTTCTGATACAGCTTGTGGAAGGTCTGGCTCATCTTGTTGAGTCCCTGATCTGAGTATACGATGACTGCCTCAGGAGTCTGGAAATGCTCACCTGCATCGAGCTTCCAGTCAAATGTATCCGGATTTATTCCGGCAAGAATGCGGGCTGTATTTCTCGTGTCAACCTCTGCCTGTATCTTGAAATTGCCGCTGTATACAAGGCTTATTCCAATCGCCTCTCCCTGGTTCTCGTCCGTTGTCTCTCTCTTCAATGCGATGAACGGGTTGTGCTCATGGGATGAATGACCACGATTACTGCCTATCGACTGTACGCCCTGCTCGAGATCCCTTGTTATTATGTGGCGCTCCCTTGCCCATGCGCCTGAGAGCTGCATCCACTGATAATCAGGATCAGGGAGATCCAGGCACATACTGTAAGCAGTGGTGAGATATACCGCCTCTGTGCCTTCATTTACATACTCCACACTCTTTGCTATGACTGGTCTGTCGCTCCATATCGTATAGAGCATTCTCGCCTTTATTCCTGTGAGTGAATCCTTCAATGTGACGATCAATGTCTCTGCCTCGTCATCATTCTCTGTGTATGTTGCCGGCAATGCCTCAAGCTTTGGCTTGCCCTCATTTACCTCATGTGATACATATACAAAATCTGATATTCTGCTGCCATTTGACTGAAGTACCTCAACCATCGGTGCTCTGTAGTCTGTGGTTCCGTACACAGGAAGCTCCTGCTTCACTGACTCAAGTGAGAACAGTCTGTCATCGTCATATACATACTGGAACATAGGTCTCTGGACAAGCTCCAACAGATGTGAGAAATCCTCTCTGTCCCTTATCGCCTTACCATAGTACAGATTTCCCAGATGTCCATTGGGGAGCACTGTCATGATGTAGCTTATCTCGCCATTTGTAAGGTGAAATGTCTTTGTTTCTTCGTGAAAAATAATACCCATAAGTGTGACTCCTTTTCTCCATTTATTTGTCTGAGCAGACAACCTCCGTTACGCCTGTGCACTGCGCACCCTCTGCTCTAAAATCTCATGTCTGACTGCTTTTAATACAATTATTTTAATATCTGGGAATTAGATTTTATATGGAAAAAAGTTGACCAAATATGGTACCGATAATGGTTAAGTTGGGGGATTATTCTGAACTGTGAATACGCTTTGAACATTAAGACATATCTTGCATTTAATGATCCATTCACTTTGTCTATAGATTTGAGCAAAGTATCCCAAAAGTATACAGACAATGAAAAAAGCCTGAATACTGATACCCGACCAACTGTAATTTTCAATCAGTCTCCACCAATATTCAGGCTTTTTCTGCCAGCTCCGGCCTACACCGCGTACACCACAGTCTCATAAGGTCTGAGCGTACCATCGTAATCCGCATAATTACCCATAAGCACATCCGCAGTCTCAGGAATTGCATAGCCCACATCCTCACCGGTCATGTTGACAACAACATGTACCGATCTGTCTGTGCTTTCTGCATTTGCTCCAGTTCCACATACACACTCAATCTGAACCGGCTTGCGCCTGTACACTATGATTCCTGCATTATCCGTCTCCACATCCTCCAGGTCTCCGTAGATGAGAGTCTGTGTGTACTCCGAGTGATTTCTGAGCTGTATCATCGCCTTATAAAAGTTAAGCACAGAATCCTTATCAGCGCTCTCAAGTTCCACTGTCTGGAGGTCACACTGATTGTTGCATGCCAGCCATGGCTCATGCACTGAGAATCCGAAGTTCTTATCGCTGTTCCACTGCATCGGAAGTCTTGACTGGTCGCGGCTCCTGATATTTACAGATTCCATCGCCTCTGCCTCGCTGTATCCGGCTTCAATGCATCTTGCGAACTGTCCCTTGGAGTTGATATCGTCCAGCTCATCTATGTTATCAAAATGAGTGTTTATCATGCCAAGTTCCTGTCCCTGATATACAAACGGCGTACCCTTCAGGAAGAAGAACAGCGCGCCCAGCGCCTTTGCCATCTGTGTTCTGTATTCAGGAATATCACCGGCTGGGAAGTACTTGCCTATACTTCTAGGCTGATCGTGGTTTTCCAGGTAATTTGCTGCCCATCCGATCTTTTTCACAAGTCTCTGATTGGTGAACAGCTTGTCCTTGAATTCCTCTATCGTCCAGTCTCTCTGGTGCAGCCAGAGATCGCCCGGATTGATATCTATATCTGTGTAGCTAAAGTCAAATATCATGGAGAAATGTCCATCTCTCCCAATATATCTGTCCAAATCCTCATTTGGAACTCCAGGAGTCTCTGCGACAGTCACAAAGTCTCCTCTGCCATATGTGTTGAGTTTTAACTCGTGAAGGAACTCATCTATTCCCGGCCTGTTGAGGCAGCATTTGCCAACATCGCATCTGCCGTCCTCGCCGTCTGACGGCATAGGCGGGAATGAGAGGTCTTTCTTGATAAATGTTATGGCATCCATTCGGAATCCTGAAACTCCCTTGTCAAGCCACCAATTCATCATGTCGTAGAGCTCTTGTCTCATCTCCTCACATTCCCAGTTGAGATCCGGCTGCTCCTTCGCAAATGAATGGAAATACCAGCTGCCATCCTCAATCTGTGTCCATGTGCTTCCACCGAAGTTGGATCTGAGATCTGCAAGTCCATCTATGTTGTCCTTAAATATATAGTAATTTCTGTATTTGCTGTGTCTGTCCCGGCACGCCTCCTGGAACCATCTGTGCTGGTCTGATGTGTGATTGATGACCATGTCCATGATGATCTTGATGCCATTTTCATTTGCACATCTTATAAGTTCATCCGCATCCTCTATGGTTCCAAACTCAGGATTCACATCGTAGTAATCCGATATGTCATATCCGTTGTCCTTCATAGGCGACTTGAAGAATGGACATATCCACACAGCGGTCACGCCAAGTTCTTTGAGGTACGGCAATTTCTCGGTTATTCCCTTCAGATCTCCTATGCCATCTCCGTTGCTGTCATAGAAACTTCTAGGGTATATCTGGTAAAATACCGCCTCTTTCCACCATTTTCTGTCCATATTTTATGTTTATCCTTTCACGGCTCCAGCTGAAATTCCCTCGATGATATTCTTCTGAAGTATGATGAATATTATCACGATAGGGATGATGCAGAGAAGTACTGCAGGGAAGATGAGCTCCCAAGGATTTCCGTACTGTCCTGACAGACTCTTTGCATAATATAAGCTCAGCGTGAGCGTCTTTTTGTCGTTATTTCCTATTACGAGGAATGGAAGAAGGTAATCGTTCCATATCCACACTGCGTTTGTGATGACAACTGTCATGGTCGTTGGCTTTAAGAGCGGCATGACAACGTATCTGTATATCTGGAATATATTTGCTCCATCGAGCATGGCTGCCTCCTCAAGTGACAACGGGATGCTCTTGATGAATCCTCTGTACAGCAGAACCGACATACTGATTCCAAATCCTCCGTACATGAGGATCAGACCCGGTGTGTTCTTGAGTCCCAGCTTGTCCATCAGCGATACCAACGGGTACATAACTGACTGGAAAGGTATGAGCATGGCTGCTGTGTATGCGATGAATAGTATATTTGCCACCTTGGAATCTGTTCTGGCAATTGCCCATGCGGCAAATGAAGATATGACCACGATAAGCGCCACAGCCGCGACTGTTATGAGTACTGTCTGAAGCAGGCTGCTGCCGAGATTTATCTGCTCAGCTGCATTCTTCAGATAGTCCAGATTCCATGACTTCGGGAGAGCTATTGGAGATGCTACTATCTCCTGCTGTCCCTTGAATGAATTGACGATCAGGAACCATATCGGGAATATGGTCACGATTGCCAATACAGCGAGTATAACCACTATGATTGCTCTTTTGATCTTGCCTCTTACTCCCATTATGATTCGATCTCCTTTCTCTTAGTGATCATTACCTGAGCTATAGATATAACTGCAATGATAACGAAGAATATAACTGCCTGTGCCTGTGCCTCTCCATATGCCGGAGGTGAACTCTCTCTTACTGTTTTCAGTATCATGTAGGATATCATGGTCGTTCCGAAATTGCCCTCTGTCAGTGAAACGTTGAGGTCAAGCATCTTGAAGCTGTTTGCCAGTGACATGAAGAGCACTATCGTAAATGAAGGCATGAGAAGCGGAAGTGTGATCTTCCTGAAGCTTGTCCAGCCCGTAGCCCCATCTATTCTGGCAGCCTCATAAATATCCTCTGAAATATTGTTGAGTCCGTTGAGGTAGATTATCAGGTAATAACCTGCAACCTGCCACACACCAACGATCGCATATGCCAGAAGTGCTTTCCACTGATTCTGAAGCATGTTGTTGAGCACCTCTACGTGTACCACACCGTCTGTTCCGAACAGCGTCTGTGAAAATACATTTTCAAATATGAAACGCCATACATAACCCATGGCGAGCATTCCAAGTACATATGGAAGGAACAGTACCGTTCTGAAAAGTCCCTTGCCCTTGGTAAGCTTCTTGATCATGAGTGCCAGAAGAAGGCTGACAACATTCTGTGCTATTACTGCGAGTACAGCATATATGGCCGTGTATCCAAGTGACTGAAGGAAATCCTTCGACTTGAATATGCTTGTATAATTCTTAAGTCCCACCAGTGCATTCCACCAGTGCTCCCCACCTACGAAGTAGGAACCTCTCCACTCGGTGAAGGAGTAGATCACACCCTCTATAAAAGGAACTATGATAACCAGCAGAAACAACACTATAGAAGGCAGAACCATAAACCAGAATTTTCTCTTGTAAAATCTTTTCATAGTTTTTCCTTTCCTACATTGAACACCAGCCATACAAAATTTGCCTTCGGCAAATGGCTGACGCTACATGTCAGGTTTTCATAGAAAACCTGACACATCCCATTGAACACCGATTACTCTTTGATGCTGTCCTTCCACTTTGTCAGTGCATCTTCCACACCTGTTCTTATAGTGTTCTCATCCCACTGATCAGGATTTGTAAACAACTGCTCCTGAATAGTTGCACCGATGGTGTTGAGTCCCCATGACTCAGGGAAAGCATCGAAGTCATTGCCCATCACAAGGTCATTGCTCATATAGTATACAAGTGAATTGCTGAGCGGATTCTCAAGCTTCTCGCTCTCGTCTGCGTTGAATGGGACAAATGCGAATTTGTTTGTGATGTAATCTTTTCCTGTATCTGATGTGTAGAGCCATACAAGGAAGTCCTCAGCGGCTTTCTGCTCCTCTTCTGAATCCTTCTTGTTGATAACGTAATACTGTGAAACAAACTCAGGGATTGAGCTGTTCATCTTGTCAACTGTAACGCCCTCAGCTGAGATGTCACTCTGCTCAAGGTTGACCTTCATTGGGAGCATCGTAAGTCTTGATGCCTTGTCTGCATCCACACCTGCGATGGTTCCGTATACCCAGTTACCCTGCTTGATGAACATTGCCTTACCCTCGGCAAATGTCTGAACTGCCTGATCATATCCTGTCACTGTTGAGTTGATGTACTCTGATCCACGCTCTACCTTGCCGCTTGGTCCTGCTGTGTAGCTTGAAAGCATGTCAAGCTCCTGAACCATCTTTACAAGTGGCTCCTCAAGCTTATCAACATCTTCCTTTGTAGCTGCTGCCGTTGCATTGTAGTTAGGGAATACTGCATTCAGTGCGTAGTTTGTATAGTGGTTTGCATATGTCCACTTCTCTGCGCCTGCGATTGCAAATACTCCGTTCATGTTCTCTGTTGTGGCTGTCTTGTCCTTTGCCGTGGTGTATGCATTGCCTGAAAGTGTAACCTTCTCGCCACCCTTGCCGTTTATGTAATCACCGATTGCCTTGATCATGCCTGTGAACTCTTCATAATTGGCACTTCTGTAATCAGCGACAAATGCGTCTGCGTTGTCAAGTCCAAATACATCACATATCATCTGTGTATCTGCGATAAGTCCGTAACCCTCTACGTTGTAAGGGATTCCGCAGCTTGCTCCGCTCTCATCTGCGAGCTGCATGCTCTCTGGGATTGAATCGTAGATTGACTTTAATTCTTCATTATTTACTGATGTTGATGGAAGTACAAATCCGCCCTCATTCCACTCTGTGAACTGTGCCTGGTTTATCGCGTACAGTGTAGGATAGTTCTTGGAATTCATCTCTGATCTGAGTGTCTCCATGGTCTCCTGTGTACCACATGTGTAAACCTTAACCTTAACTCCTGTCTCTGTCTCATAATCCTTGCACAGATCCTGGATGCTGTCTGCAATCTCAGACTTTGTGTTGTAAATATACAGATCGTAATCCTTCTTTGCTGAACCACATCCTGTCATGGATGCAAGTCCCAGCATCATAGCTGCTGAAAGTGCACATGCTACTAATTTCTTTGCTCTCATAACCTTTTCTCCTTTTCTTGCTTTGAATTTTCCCTCTTGTTAATTCTCGCTATCATTCATATTGTTCCGATAAAACACATTTCATAAGCGCTTAAATGAAACATGTTTCATTTGCATTAAGATTATCATATGAAACATGTTTCGTCAATAGGAAATTTATAGATTTTTGTATTTTGTGCTCTTAGCAAGTTTCTTATGTTTTGTACCCGCATAAAAAAGAAGTTCATGATTTTTGAGTGGCACCTCATTTTCTCTTCATGAACTTCTTTTCGTAATCATACTATAAAGTTGTATCGCCTTTTTCTACGCTCACCGGAAGTAGTATAAGATTTCCGTCTATATGTGTGTTTCTCTCTTTTGCGCTGTCGATCTGATCTGCGGTTACACTTTCAACCTGTCCTTCGGCATCATCTTCCTCCTCCGGTCCGTCGATCATCTCCATAAGCTGGTGTACTGCCTCCTGGGCGATCTCCTTGTACGGCTGATGTATCGATGTGAGCCTTGTCGTGCTGGCGTTGGTTATGTACGTTCCGTCGTATGCCACGATCGCCAGGTCATCAGGAATCTTTTTGCCTATGGCAAGTGCCGCCTTAAGGAATGCTATCGCCGGCATGTCTGCGGCAAATATTCCGTCCACGTCAGGATACTCCTCCAGTATGCATTTTGCCATCTCAAAATATCCATGAAAATCAAAGTCGTTCCACTGTATTGGAACTCGTCTGGATTTTATCCCATTCTCGGCAAGGACTCTATCTAGTTCCTCATGGCACTCAAATGACATGATATTCTTATCTACCTTGATTCCTGATATGTGGATGACATATTTGCATCCACTGTTTATAAATTCCTGGGCAGCAAGCTGTCCGCCCATCTTGTGATCCGACACTACGACAGGAAATTTGCTGCCAACCTTATAATCCAGCATGACCATCGGCTTATCTATCTTCTGGTATTCCTTCGCCGTACATGCCGACGTTCCGCATATGATCCCATCCACGATGTTGGACTTTAACAGCTTAAAACATTCCTTCTCCCTCTGCTTGTCATCGGATGTTGAAAAAAGCATAAACTTGTATTTCTTCTCATAAAGTATCTTTTCTATCTCCGATGCCAGTGATGAGAACCATGGGTGCTGGATATTTGGAACCAACATCGCAATGGAGTTTGATCTGCCCTTGAACATGCCTCGCGCAAGCTCATTTGGAACATAATCCAGTTTCTTCATCGCATCTTCTATCTTCTTCTGAGTCTCAGGTTCAACATTTGCCGTGCCGTTGATAAGTCTCGACACCGTGCAGATGGCGACCCCCGCCTCCTTCGCAACGTCTCTTATACTTGCCATATATAAATATACTCTCCTTATGAATTTCAGACTGTAGTCCATGAAACTTGTTTCATAAGAAGAGTATACCATAATACTTTCCGTAATGTAAATTGTGTAATATGACGATAATCAGCTCAAAAGCTCCTCTATCATAGCTCCGTCAAATGTCACGCTCTGAACGTGATTTACCTCGATCTGGTAAAGCGCATGTGCAACTATGTGCTCTGCAGCCTGCTCTATATCTCTGATTCCGGTCACGCCGTCGCACTTCTTGATGACAGCATCCACGCCGTCTGGAAGGATGATGCACTCGCTCCCTTCAAGTCCGATGCGCTTGAGCACCTTCGGCAGAACAAATTTGTTGAATATCTCCTTCTTCTCATCCGGGGTGTAATCCGGTATGTCTATAACAGCAAATCTCGACATGATCGGCTTGCTGATGTTCTCCTTGTCATTTGCCGTCGCTATAGGATACACGCCATTTGTCGGGATCATGCACTCCATGTAGTTGTCGGTGAATCCCAGGTTATCCAGGAGTGTCAGCAGTACATCGGCAGGATTGCCGTTGCCCTTGCCGGAATTTGCCTTGTCCAGCTCGTTGATGATGAATACGAGGTTAGATTCTCCAGCCTGTGAAAATGCCTCCATGATGATTCCCGGCTTGGCATTGGAATATACTCTTGAACTTCCTGTAAGCTGTTCCGGATCGTTGATGGAACTCATGTCAAGGGTCGTCCATGGAAGTCTGAGTATTCTCGCAACCGCATAGGCTATCTGTGACTTTCCTGTTCCGGCAGGTCCGCAGAGCAGAAGTCCGTATGCAGGAAGTGTATGTGTACGGTTGATCTGGATGATTGTCTCGATGATCCTCTGCTTTACCTTCTCCATTCCGTAGAGTTCCTCGTCCAGTATCCTTCTGGCCTCTTCCGGATCTATCGCCTCAAAGTAATTGCTCTTCCATCTGATGTTCATCGCCATGGAAAGTGCTCTCTGGGCGTGGCGTCTCTCCTCCGGTGATACCTCGCTGGATCTCGCAACCGCAAGATTTCTTCTCGCCCACAGTCTTATATTGTCAGGGAGCGTTCTTCCGGCACAGTGCATGAAATCAATGATACTCTGCATGCTTGTGAGTTTCATGTCGTCGCCAAGTGCCTCCTCCTCTTCTTCCTCCTCGGATTTCTCCTCTTCTGAAGGGGCATCACTTGCAAGAAGTCGCTCTATCATGAACTGGAGGAATCCGTCATTTGCCGACAGCTTTGCCCCGCCGCCGAACTCGGTCTCCCTTATCTTATATACTGCATAGCCTTCCGGTCTGTTCTCTCCTGACAGACGGACGTTGATATGATTTTCGCCGAGCCATTTGAGAAGGCTTACAAATCTCGCATCTATCTTCAATATGTCGGCAGACTGAACTCCGTCCACCTCGTCAAATTCAAATGCTGTCCTTTTGATCGGATTTGTGAACTTTCCGCCGGAGTGGTGCGCCCACTTCCTGGTCGAGTTCTCCAGGAGCATTATCGGTTTCTCTGCTGTGGCTGTTCTTTCCGATGACTGAAATGTCTCATATGTAACTATGTTCTTATTCTTGTTGTCACTTCCGCTGAAATCAAATACTGGCATATTTTCCTCCCTGTTTAACGATGTTTTATTGCAAGTTTAATCATGCCTTGCAATTATAAAACATCATATTTAATGTTCGTCAAACACCCGCATCCATCTTTCCCGTTTAAGCCTTGTGGTGAACAGGATTCCTCTGAAACAGAGCTCCACGCACATGGCGATCCATACACCGTAGAGACCGACTCTAGGTGCAAGTATGGCTGCAAGCGGTATCCGCACACACCACATACTTGCAAAGTTCATGCAGCTAGGAACCAAAGTGTCCCCGGCTCCCCTGAGTGCTCCCGATGCAACTATGGATGCGGCATAAAATGGTTCGGCAAATGCCTCTATCCTCAGCACTGCCGCCCCAAGATTTCTTATCTCTTCGTTCGGTGTCAGCACACCTATCATGGACGGAGCTGCTATGTACATAAGGACTCCGCCAATGGTCATAACCGACACACCTAATCCCATTGTAATCCATGCCATTCTTCTGGACAACTGTTTTTGTCCTGCTCCCACGCATTGTCCCACAAGTGTGGTTGATGCCGCCTGTACTCCGTACCCCGGCATGTAACAGAAGCTCTCCGCAGTAACCGCAAATGAGTTGGCTGCGATGGCTATCGTTCCAAGCGGTGACACGATCTTTGTGGACATGACATACGCTGAGCACATGACCATCTGCTCAAGACCCACAGGTGCTCCAATCTTCACCGCCTTGGCAAGGGTATCCCTGTGAAATCTTAAACGTTCTCCCTTTCTTAAATGGAGTGTCCTGTTCTTCCAAAGAAGTGCAGTGACCATGATGGCACAGGTAACTGCTTCAGCAGTGATGGTTCCAAGTGCCGCCCCAGCAACGCCAAGTCCAAGTCCCGGCATGGTAAATGTCAGTCCATTCATCGAGGTTTCAGACTGCACAAGTGTTGACAAATGGGAACAAAAGGCTCCTGCCTGAACCGTTCCTGCCATCTGAGAACCAGCCAGCCTTACGCTGGATAAAAACGGAATACTTAAATTTACAATTCTTGTCGGAAATATAAAGAACAAATTAAAAATCACATCCATCACACAGCACATGACATTAAGTATACCTGGGAGTCTCATATTTCCGGAGCTCTGGTGCATACCGCCCGCTATGCTGTTCATCTGCAGAGCAGGAAGTCCCAGCATATACACAAGGAAATACTGGCTTGCCATCTTCTGTATAGCAGCTTCACCGCCGAGCCAGCTCGGAAGCGGTGTGCTTATCACTGCTGCAATGAGTGCGAGTATGACGCTTATGCACAGGGCTATTATGAGTCCCTGTTTCATGATATTTCTGGCAGATTTATCCTCACCGGCCCCCACAGCCTGGGCTATCTGCACAGTAAATCCTGTAGTCACCGCAATGCATAGCCCGCCAAACAGCCATGTCGTGGACGAAACAAGTCCGATGGCTCCCGATGCATTTGCACCAAGACGCCCCACCATGGATGCATCGATGTACTGCATGACAATGGACGAGATCTGGGCAAGGATCGCCGGGATGCTGAGCCTGACCGTAAGTCCTATCTGCTGGGATGCGGTCATCGACTTTCCAGATATCATGTCCTTCAGCAAGTTTTCACTGCTACTCATCTATATCTCCTTTTTTAGCCGCATTGTCTATGTTTACCGTCTCTGCGTTCATTTTTCTGAATGCCGTGGTTCCCTCGGCAAGTCTCTTCATGCCCTCTTCCATGATCGACCTTGGACATGCGATGTTAAGTCTGATAAATGCCTTTCCGTTCTTACCATATGAAAGTCCCGGCGACATATAGAGTCCGGTGTTCTTCCTGATAAATGCTGAAAGCTGTTTTGCGTTGTCTGTTATCTTACTGCAGTCAAGCCAGAGAAGGTATGTTGCCTCCGAGTACACCACCTTCATGTCAGGGATATTCTCAGATACAAATTTTCTCACATACTGCTTGTTCTCATAAAGATACTGCCTGAGACTGTCCAGCCACTCGCCGCCATTTGTAAATGCTGCTATCGCCGCATCCACCGCAAATGCATTTGGCTCGGCTACCTCGTCTGTGTTCAGACCTCTCCACATCTTGTGTCTCAGGAATTTATTTGGAACCACAATGGCCGCAGTCTGGATTCCGGCTATGTTGAAGGTCTTTGTCGGCGCAATACAGGTCACGCTTATATCCCTGCATGTGTCAGATGCCGTGGCAAATGGCACATACTCCTTTCCAGGATCGGTGAGATCGCAGTGTATCTCATCCGAGATGACCGTCACACCATACTTTGCGCATAGCTCTCCCACATGGGCAAGTGTCTCCTTATCCCAGATCTTCCCCGCAGGATTCTGTGGATTGCAGAGTATCATGAGGCTGGTCTGTGGATCTGCAAGCTTTGCCTCAAGATCCTCAAAGTCCATGGCATATCCCTCGCCGTCATATTTCAGAGGACTCTCCAATATATTTCGCCCATTGTTGTATATAGAATTGAAGAAAATATTGTAGACAGGGGTCTGCACTACAACATTCTCTGCGGGTGTGGTGAGCTTTCTCACCGCCGTTGATATGGCTGGGATGACTCCGGAGCAGAACACCAGCCAATCCCTATCTATCGCAAATCCGTGTCTGCTGCCCCACCAGTTCACGTAGGCATCTGCCCACTCATCCGGGATGATGGAATATCCGAATATTCCGTGCTCCACCCGGGCTGACAGTGCCGCCCTGATGCACGGAGCCGTCTGGAAATCCATATCTGCCACCCACATTGGCAGTTCGTTTTCCGGCACGTCCCACTTCAGGGAGCCTGTGCCGCGTCTGTCTATAACCTTGTCAAAATCAAACTTCATGTTTGTCCCTCCACTTCATGGAGAGATTCCGCGGCTGCTGTGGCAAACGGCTGGCACATATAGAGTGCTCCATCACGTTCGTCTTCCCTCGCCTTGCTTTGCTTCTATCTGCACTGCGCTCTGCAAGCGATAAGGGCATTGCTTGCGCCGCTCCGGCAAGAAGCAGCAAGGCTCAGTCGACTTCACTACCGATTGAGCACTCTATATGTGCCAACTCGTATCACCACAGCAGCCGCGGAATCTCATTTACGTTATGATATGCCACCATGTATTTATCATCATTCTACGTAAAAATTATTATATTTCTCTTATTTATATTATCATATGTTGTCACACGTAGGGCTGATGTTTTGCCGTGAATCTCTGTGCTTTAATTTATCCTATATTATGCAACATCATAATCACTAGTATATCATCAGATTTTATCTGCGTATGCTTATTTTCACCTGAAAAAACCTAAACCCGTTTAGTCCTGTACTATTATTTTTGTCTTTGACGGATCTACTTTGTCTTTTTCTATTATCAGGTTGTCGATGTGCTGGGCTTTGATGGTCCCTGACGTCGGATTCATGACACTGTCTATCTTGCTGCAGATGTCGGCATCTACTGTTGAATATTCAAATGCAAGTGTTGTGTTGATGAGCTTGCAGTTCTTCATCACAAGGTTGTCGATGTAGCACATGCCCTGAAGGCTCTCGATGGTGCAGTTCACCAGGGTGAGGTTCTTTGCGTTCCAGCCAAGATACTCGCCCGATATGAATGAATCATATACGGTCACGTTCTCGGTATTCCAGAATGCATCCTTTGAAAGCAGATTGGAGTTTCTTATCTCCACATTCCTGCATCCGTCAAATGAATAGTTGCCGTCAAGCTTCAGGTCGTCTATCTTCATATTATTGCTGTTCATGGCAAGATAGTCGCCCTTTGCTGTCACGTGGTTCATTGTCACGTCATCGCAGCTCCAAAGGGTCTCCTCAGCATGGGTGAATGTCACATCCGTAAGCTCCAGGCCTTTACATCTGCGGAAGTTCTTTGGTGCCTGGATGAGTGCCCGCCTCACCGCGATATTATCAGTGTACCAGACTCCGGCTCTCGCCATCTCAAACCAGTGGCAATCCTCCGCAACAATGTTCTTGCTGTACCACAGCGGATACTTCCATTTGAACATGCTGCCGTACAGATTTATGCCGCGGCTCTCCTTAAGCGGAGACTCGCCATCGTCAAATATCGTATCATATATATCGAGATTTTTTCCCATGAAAAGAGCTCTCTCACCTGTCAGAAACTCCTGTCTTATGATTTTCTTTTCTTCTTTCTTATCCATCTCGTTCATCTTCCTTTTGTATATTCTCTATTATATTATTGGCCTATTATCACCATGTTATCACTTCTGGCAAATGCGAATATGACTGAGCTTATGACCACCATGAGTGGCAGTGCAAACAGTAATATATTTATTACCTGAAATTTGCTATATTAACAGACTTATCCTCTTAAATTAAGGGATTCTCAACCAGTCTTCTTTATATTATAATCTACACATACAAGTCCGGCATGTAAATAGGGATCTCATGTCTGATATTTTGGGGAAACAACAATTTCAGGGGGTACATTATGATTTTAACATCGGGGGATTCTATCAGTATTTTTTTCAGACTATTACCTTATACGACTTACATTATTCCAATAGCATCATTCATCGGCCTTTCCATACGGGGTAAGGCATGCCGTATCGAGCGGGACTATACCAGAACATCCGCCGATATCACATCTGTCAGAAGATTCAGTAAAAGAACCCATATCAACTATGAATACCGCGACCAGTCCGGAGTATTGCACAATGGTTTTCTTTCCGTCCGCGGTATAACAAATTACAACTCCATGTCGTCCATCGCAATATATTACAACCCGAATAATCCATCCGTATCTTATACGGAAAGAACTATGAACAGTGACAAAAATGCACCATTCATCTATGGTGGTGCGGTTCTGCTTGGAACTCTGGTATTTTTATGGAGAAGGCGCTGATTTCTCAGCGTCCTTTTTTATTACCTCCTGATGAGATCCTTTGCCACCTCACCGGCTATTATAAGCCCTGCGACTGATGGCACAAATGCCACGCTGCCCGGGATGTCTCTGCGCTCTGTACATTTGTGTTCTGCACCCGGAGGACAAATGCAGTTGTTTCTGCAGCTTATCGCCATATCTTCGATCGGCCTTGTCGGAATCTCTTCCGAGTATACGACCTTGAGTTTCTTGACGCCCCTCTTCTTCAGCTCTCTTCTCATGACCTTCGCAAGCGGACACACCTTTGTCTTGTATATATCTGCAACCTTGAACTGGCTTCCGTCAAGCTTGTTTCCCGCACCCATGCTGCTGATGATCGGGATATTCTTCTCCTTGCACTTCATGACAAGAGCAATCTTGGCTGTCACGGTGTCCACCGCATCGACTACGTAGTCGTAGCTGTCCCAAGGGAAGTCATCCGCATTTTCCGGAAGGAAGAAACATTTGTGTACCTCAACCTCCACATTTGGATTGATGTCAAGCATCCTGTCCCTCATAACATCGGTCTTATACTTTCCAACTGTGCTCCTTGTCGCTATGATCTGTCTGTTGAGATTTGTCAGACACACCTTGTCGTCATCTATCAGGTCAAATGCTCCGACACCGCTTCTGACCAGCGCCTCGCATACATAACCGCCAACTCCGCCTATTCCAAATACCGCTACCTTAGAGCCTGCCAGCTTGTCCATGGCTTCCTTGCCAAATAGCAGCTCTGTTCTCGAAAACTGTGTTAACATCTCTTATTCTCCTAATATGATATATATCCCACTACAACTATATACAAAATAAGTTTTTTTTCAACTGAAATCTTATTGACATCTGGCCCCTCCGTCCCGATTTATATCGAATACATGTATCCGATCCGGTCACTGTACTCCCGGGTAAGATCGGCGATGGTTTTGTTATCAAGGACATTGTTGATGGCTGTCTCAAGGGCATCCCACACCTCTCCGATGACATCGTTCATGACCATGTTGGTATCGCCGTCCTCATCAACTCTGTTATCTATCGGTGATATCCTGCCCTCTATCGCCCTTAGCACCATTCCAACCGTGATCTCCTCCGCTGGCATGTTCAGACGGTAACCGCCCCTCGGACCTCTCACGCTTCTTAAATATCCTGCTTTTAGCAGAGAAGATGTAACCTGCTCAAGATACTTGTCAGACAATCCACATCTTCTGGCTACGGCTTTGACAGTAACCGTGCTGCCACTGTTTATCGATATATCTACCATGAGTCTCAATGCATATTGTCCCTTTGATGATATTAACATTTTTCTGCCTCCTGTTCATTGTTATATTTTGCCTATAGAATTACTATGAATTAGTTTTATTTTTTTTTGGCAGGGAGAAAAAGCAGTTATATCATAGATGTTCTTACCTTATCTCCGTGCCAATTATTTTCCGTTTAATTCACTTGATTTTTATGATTATGTTTCTATGCTGCCTACCATATGTTGCTGATCAGATACTCAAGTTATACCTTCTTTTTTAATCCGTTCAGGTATTCCTCAACATAATGGATAACTGCTGCACCATCTCCAACTGCTGTCGCCACCTGGCGCACTGCCTTGGTCCTCACATCTCCCGCGGCAAATATTCCCGGTGTGCTGGTCTGTCCGGTCTCGCCCGCTGCAACATAACCAGCGTCATCAAGCTCCACAACGTCACCGAGGAAGTCTGTGATAGGGCTTGTTCCTATGGCAATGAATACACCGGCTACCGGAAGTGTGAAATCGCAATTGTCCTGTCCATCCGATGCTGTCGGTGTCTTAACAGCGACCTTGAGTTCCAGCTTGCCCGGCGTTCCGCCTATCTCTGTCACCTGCGCAAATGGGTGGAATTCTATATTCTCAGTCTCAAGCACCTGCGCTCCGAGTATTTTCTCGCCTCTGAACTCATCTCTTCTGTGGATCAGATATACCTTGCTGCACATCTTTGACAGATACAGGGCATCCTCAAGAGCTATATTGCCTCCGCCCACAACTGCGACTTCTTTGTTCCTAAAGAACGCTCCATCACATGTGGCACAGTAAGAAACTCCTGCCCCTGTGAATTCCTCCTCACCGGGAACGCCAAGCTTTCTGTGCTTTGCACCCGTGGCTATCAGAACCGCCTTTGTCTCTATGCTGCTGCCATCCTCCAGGCTGACCTTTTTGTGATCACCGTAATCCTCGATGGCTGTCACCCCTCTGTCATCAAACTCTACGCCCAATGTATCTGCGTGTTCTTTGAACTTCATACCCATGTCAAAGCCGCTTATGCCCGGCAGTCCAAGGTAGTTGTCAACCTGCTCTGTATTCACGATCTGCCCACCGGAGAATGCCTCCTTCTCCAGTACCACCACGTCCATCATCGCCCTCTTGGCGTAGACTGCGGCGGACAGACCCGCAGGGCCGCTGCCCACAATAACCAAATCTCTCATATTTCCTCCTTGTTTTTCAAAGGGGCGTCTTTATGTGTTCGTGGTGCTCCCGGCTACGCACGACTCTGTCACCTTGTCTTAGCTCCTGACTACATTCGCTCCCGCCCCCTATAAGGGCAGGGGGGCTCCCGCTCAGCAAGGAGCGACAAGCTTCCGTCGTCTATGTGCTACCCGCCTGGGAGCATCACGAACACATAAAGACTTACACTTTGAAAACCGTTACTTTTATTGTGTTTTTCAAAACTACTTTTTAATACTTGTCTTATTATTCTTGCAATATAAAAATTTAAAGATACTTCTAATGAGACGTCGTCTGACTTATTTAAGTCCCTTTAATTCTCTTTATATGCCTTTATTAATTCACAGGTTTTGGATACGTCTTCCTTGCTGTGTGCGTAGGACACGAACATTGCCTCGAACTGTGATGGTGCAAGGTAGATTCCGTTGTCCAGCATGTATGAGAAATACTTTGCATACCTTGCGGTGTCGCTGGATATTGACGTGTCCATATCCACTACTTCCTGATCTGTGAAGAATACGCTCATCAGTGAGCCTATCTGGTTGACATGGACTGTGTCGCCAAATGTGCTTCTGACTGTGTCGGCTATCTGCCTTGTGCTCTTTTCTATCGCCGGATATATTGTATCCTTTTCCTTCTGGAGTATGCGGAGCGTTGTGAGTCCGGCTGTCATGGCTATCGGATTGCCCGACAGAGTTCCCGCCTGGTATACTCCGCCAAGTGGTGCCACCATGCTCATGACATCGCGGCGTCCGCCGTATGCTCCCACCGGCATTCCGCCTCCGACTATCTTGCCAAGTGTTGTGAGATCAGGCTTTACCCCGAAGTATTCCTGGGCACCGCCAAGGCTGAGTCTGAAACCTGTGATGACCTCATCAAATATAAGAAGTGCGCCGTACTCATTTGTTATGTCCCTGAGGAACTGAAGGAATCCATCATGCGGTGGGACAACTCCCATATTTGCGGCAACCGGCTCGACCACGATTGCTGCAATGTCTTTGCCCTCCGCCTCAAATAATTTCTTTACGCTGTCCTCGTTGTTATACTCTGCTATGAGTGTATGCTGTGTATACGACTTTGGAACTCCCAGGCTGTCCGGAACTGACTGTGTAAGTGCCGCCGAGCCTGCCTTGACCAGAAGTCCATCGCTGTGTCCGTGATAGCAGCCGCGGAACTTTACAATCTTGTCTCTGCCTGTAAATCCTCTCGCCACTCTGAGGGCACTCATCACTGCCTCTGTTCCCGAGTTGACCATTCGGGTCAGCTCCATTGAAGGCATAAGCTCATTTACCAGCTCTGCGATCTCGAGCTCTTTCCTTGTCGGTGCGCCGAATGTAAGTCCGTCATCACAAGCCGCCTTCACCGCATCTATGACTCTGTCATCGGCATGCCCCAGAATTCCCGGGCCCCAGGAACAAACATAATCCACGTAGGAATTGCCATCCTCGTCAAATATATGTGAACCTTTTGCTTTCTTCATAAATACAGGCGTCCGTCCCACCGAGCCAAATGCCCTGACCGGTGAATTGACGCCGCCCGGAATTACCTTCTGTGATTTCTCAAATAGATCCTGTGAATTTGTCATTGCCATTCTTCTTTCTATAATTTATCGTCCTGTGTGAATTTTTTTGATTCCGACTCTTTGGAAACGCCCCTCTCTCCTCCGTCGAGTGGGGCAGATCGTCGGAATCATTCCGAAATATGACTCCGTCATATTGATTCCGACTCAAGCCAGTGTGCCACGTCTATAGCATGATAGGTTATGATGATCCCTGCTCCGGCACGTTTCATGGCTGTCATGTTTTCCATTACGATCCTCTTCTCGTCTATCCAGCCATTTGCCGCAGCTGCCTTGACCATGGAGTACTCGCCGCTGACATTGTAAACCGCTATCGGATAGTCCGTGTGGTTTCTCACATCCTTGACTACATCCAGATAAGCAAGTGCCGGCTTGACCATGATTATGTCTGCTCCCTCGGCGATATCCGCCTCGCACTCTCTCCGAGCCTCCCTGCCATTTGCGGGATCCATCTGGTATGTCCTTCTGTCTCCAAACTGTGGTGCAGAATGTGCCGCATCGCGAAATGGTGCATAGTAACCGGATGCAAATTTCGCACTGTAACCCATGATCAGTACATCCGTCAGCCCGTTGTCGTCAAGTGCCTTTCTGATGTATGCGGTGTGTCCATCCATCATATCCGACGGAGCCACCATGTCTGCGCCAGCCTTTGCAAGTGATACAGCCATCTTGCCCAGATATGGAAGAGTCTCATCGTTGAGTATCTTGCCGTCATGGATAATTCCGCAGTGACCGTGTGATGTGTACTCGCACAGACAAATGTCCGCTATGACTATCATATCCGGATACAGCTCTTTTATCCTCCTGACCGCTTTCTGCATGATTCCCTGATCATCATATGCACTGCTTCCAACCTCATCCTTGTGGGCCGGTATTCCGAACAGAAGAACCGCGCTGATTCCGGCGTCCGCCACTCTGCGAAGCTCCTCCTCAAATGTGTCGAGTGAATACTGATATATGCCTGGCATGGAATCAACAGGATTCTTGATCCCTGTGCCCTCCGCCACAAACATCGGGTATACAAGATCCTCCTTGTTAACCCTGTTCTCTCTAACCATATTTCTGATGGCCTCGCTTCCGCGAAGTCTTCTGAGTCTTATCATGTTACTGCCTCTTTTCTCTAAAATAATAATCACCGATGGCTGATATAAGGTGCTCGATATCACCAACCTCCGGAACTATATCCGCATGATAACCAGCCTTCTCCAAAGCCTTCTCGGTCACATTTCCAAGTGCCGCTATGCGGATATTCTTCATTATATCATGTATTTTAAAACTGCCGTCTGTATTGTCCGTATGATCCCCACATGAATCTATATCATTCAACATATGGGCCACACCGCAGTTTTTTTTCTCTGCATCAAGAACATCTAGAAATCCTCTGACTCCTGATGCGCTGACAAATGTTATCACATCCAGATCCTTCAGATACTGTATGCTCTCCATCCTGCGTCCAACCACATCATAAACTTGGATCTCCTCATATACCACACCGCCCTGATCAAGTATGTCAAGCATCGTCTCGCTGCCCTGGACTGCCCTCGGAAGGAGAAGTTTCTCTCCGTCATTCATCACATTTGCAAGTCCCATAGCAAGGGCGCTTGTGGTGTACTCGTCCGGCACATAATCCGCTATGTATCCCTCAGATTTAAGCGTATCTCTTGTTCCAGCACCGACCACCGCAAATTTCAGATGAGCCAGTTTTCTGACATCTATATTCCATTCTCTGAGCCATTTGAAAAACAAGGTTATGGTGTTCTGACTGGTAAATGCCAGCCAGCTGTAATCTTCTATATGTTCCAGAGCCACTCGCAGCCTGTTCTTCTCCTCTGTCTGCTCCACACTCATATCCACTATGCTGTAGGACTGGCCGCCAAGTGCATCTATTGCAACTCTCATCTTCTCGCGAAGCTTTGGCGTTCCAATAAGTCCAACGTGGACATTCTGAAGCGGTCCTCTGTTTGGTGCTGTAAAATCCAACGCTGCATTTTCACCCACAACTATGATCGCAGGAGATTCAAGCTTTGCCTCGTTCACCTTGTCCGCAATTGTCTGTATATCGCCGCGGACTATCCTCTGCCCTGGCATGGTTCCTTTGGAAATGACCGCAACCGGAGTATTCTCCTCCGCCCCAGTCTGAACAAGTCTCTCCATGATCTGTGGCAGTCTGTTCAGCCCCATCAGGAACACGCTTGTCCCTTCCTGATTTCTGATGTAGTCGTAGTCATCTAAACCACCTTCATCAGATCTGTGTATGTCCGCCTGCTTGTGTCCTGTTATCACGTGGAAGCTTCTGCTCGTTCCGCGTTGGGTCACCGGTATGCCGCACACCTCCGGAACCGCCACGGCGGACGTTATTCCCGGTATCACCTGAAATGGGATCCCCGCTTCTAGAAGTGCGGTCACTTCCTCGCCGCCTCTTCCGAATACAAATGGATCGCCGCCTTTGAGGCGCACCACCATGTTGCCTCTGCGGCCTTCCTCAACAAGTATCTCGTTTATCTCAGGCTGCTTCTTGTAGTGGCTGCCCGCCTGTTTGCCGACGTATATCCTGCGGCAGTCCGGCTTCACCATCTCCAGAAGCTGATAAGTTCCGAGTCTGTCATATATGATTGTATCGCATTGTTTTATGAATTCCAGGCCCTTCACCGTGATGAGTCCCGGATCGCCAGGGCCTGCGCCTATCAAATATACCATTTTTTTGCTCTCCATTCGCCGTGTGAGTTGGATGGGTGTCTCTCGGCTACGCACAGCTCAGTCACCTTGTCTTGCTCCTATTTGCACTCACTCCCGCCTCTGATAAGGGCGTTTGAGGCTCCCGTTCGGCAAGGAGCGACAAGCTTCCATCGCTTATGTGCTACCCGCCGTAGAGACACCCATCCAACTCACACGGCTTACGCATCGAAAAAATTTACTTCTTTACTTTTCTTTTATCTTCAATACATACTACTTCAAAACAATCTACATTTTATGTTTTTATTTATCTTTTAAATATACTGTTGCAAAACAACTTACTCTACTTTATTAAATTCTCTACCAGCTGTTCCCATTCTGCGGTGTTTCCTTCTACCGTCTTTCTGTGTATCTGGATTTCTTCATCTTTCTCTTTGTCCGATGAAGCCGCATCTGCTTTCATCAGGCTTAGCTTCATGTGGTCGCCATGAAGTTCTGAATACACGCCTATCGGTTCGTGACAGCCGGCGTTCAGGCGATTCAGAACTGCGCGCTCGCATGTGAGCTGTGTGTATACCTCTGTGTCATTTATCGCTCTGACCATGTCGTATACCTCGCCAGAGGTTCGTGTCTCTATGGCTATGATTCCCTGGCACGCTGCCGGAAGCATTGACTCTATACTGAGGTATCTGAATGTAAGTTTATCTTTTTGCACTTCAAGACATCCAGCGCTGCCATCAATGATTCCCAGCCGTTCAAGGCCTGCCGCCGCAAGAATGATGGCATCGTATTCGCCATCTTCCAGCTTCTGTATGCGGGTGCCGACATTTCCTCTCAGGTTCTTGCACACCGCATTTGGATACATGTCTCTTATCTGGTACTGCCTTCTCAGGCTGCTGGTTCCCACCACGAAACTGTCGTTTCTGTCAAATGACCTGCCACTCTTATATATAAAAACGTCCTGCGGACATGCCCTCGGAAGTGTACCCGATATAGTAAGACCTTCCATGATCTCCATCGGCATATCCTTGGCACTGTGTACCGCTATGTCTATGTCACCTTTAAGTATAGCTTCCTCGAACTCCTCGACAAATACCGCTTTGCCTCCGAATTCCAGAAGCGCTCTGCTGGTGTCCCGATCCCCCCGGGTACTCATTGTAATCATCTGAAAATCAATCTGGGAAAATCTCTCCTTGAGTGCCTTTATCACCAGTTCAGTCTGAGCAAGAGCAAGCATGCTGCCACGGGTTCCAACTTTTACTGTTTTTTTCTGTCCTCCGCTTTCGCAATCCAAACCGTCACTATTGAATCCATCTGCCATGTCATTCTCCGCAAATTTACGAATATTCGGTTTATTTTTACCATGTCCATTCTCAACTCTCATCTAACAGACTCCTAACCATTTGCTGAAATGCTTTCTTTCGCTCTTCCTCGCCGTCTATCTGTGCTTTGATCTGCTCCCGGAGCTCACCCATCCGCTCCGCTATGTCGCCATAACTCCTGCCTAAATGGCTCTCTATATTTCTCTTGATCGTTCCCGCAAGCACCGGACTCTGTCCTCCGGTGGAAACGCTTATCACGACCTCTTTATCCTTTATGATCGCCGGAAAGTAGAATCCACAATCCGATTTCACATCCACCACATTTACCAGTATGCGCTGCTGCCTGCAGAGCTCAGCCATGTCGTGGTTGACCTTCTCATCGTCCGTCGCCATTATGACTACAAATGCACCGTCAATATCCTGCGGCTGCACGCATCTTTTTACAAGTGTTAGGCATCCAGAATAATCTGCAAAATTCTCTACAGAACCACGATCATCGCTTGTCGCTGCACAGTATTTGTCTGGCGTATTCACCTGCTCCGCCAGTTCTAAAAGCTCCGGGCAGAACTCCGGTGACACCACCGTGACCACAGCGCCAAATTCCAGCATGCTGCACACCTTTCTGTATGCAACAGTTCCGCCTCCTGCGATCAGGCATCTCTCATTATTCAATTCTATCATAAATGGGAAATACGACATAACTACCTCTAATTTCTATTATTGAGTCTCTATTAAAAAGCACCAAACGTTGTTCCAATTATCTGACATCTGACATAACCATCATCAGACGATGATACTGCATAATCTCAGGCAAACAAGCAGTATTCAGTTCTCACATCCGGCAGTCAGAATACTGTCCAGCATTTTCTCAAATGCCTCATACTCAAGCTGTCCTTTGAGTTTATATACCATCTTTGCGCCATCTATAGTCTTAAGCTTCGCCATCACGTCTCCGTGCTCCCTGTTGAACCTCGAAAATGCTATGTTCTTCATGATCTCGTCAACCTGTGATATGAGCCACGGCTCCATCTCTGTGATTGTCTTTGCCCTGCTTTCATTGTTCTCTCTGGAGAGTGTTCTGATATAGTCTATGTCACGCAGCACACATCCGTCCACATCTGAGACCGCAGGATCAATGTCCTTTGGCATTGCCAGATCAAGGAGCAATCTCCGCTTCGGCTGCATTTTCACAGCCTCCGCCAGCTCATCCCTGACAAATGTATAATGAGGGCTTGCTGTCGCACTGATGATGACATCCGCCCAGGCTGCCAGCTCATATCTTCTGCTGTAGTCCTCTATCCTGATCTGCTGATGTCTGTCAAATATGCTATCTGCACTGTGGTGACTTCTACTTGTGCCTGTTATCTCTATATCTGGCGCAAGATCTGCAATATCCTTGACAACTATGCTGCCTATCTTGCCTGTGGCTCCTACGACTAGGATATGCCCGGTATTTGCCTTTTCAGCATCCACACTCTCAACTTGACTGCTGCTTACCACATCACTTCGAACATCTCTGCACGTGTTTTCAATGCCGCCATTTCTTGTAAAATTCACTGCCTCCCGTGCTGACAAGGTTCCGACGGATACCGGAAGTCTCGTAGTGTCACTCTCCGTCGCCACCGCCTTTGCCGCCGCAAGCGCCCCCTGAAATGCTATATTCAGCTCGCCGTCACAGGCTCCAAGCTTCTTTGCCACAAGATATGCGCTCTTCACCTGATGTATGATCTCCACCTCGCCGAGCACCATGGAATCCATACCACACGCCACTCTGCACAGATGTAACATACACTGGAATCCCTCATAATTCATGCTATATCTTCTTATGAGGCTGACAGGGACATCCCTATCATTAGCCAGAAGCATTTCTACCTGTTCAAGCAGGCCACCTCGCCCACCGGAAGCTTCACCGCTGCTCATTTTCCCTGTTATAGCAGACCCACATGGCTCACATTTATCCGTAAAGTATATTTCCATCCTATTGCAGGTCGACAACACGACACATCCACCCACCGCAGCCTTTAGCCGCTCGGTGAACTGTCTCTGTCCTTTTGTCGAAAATGCAAAGCTCTCCCTGACATCGGCCGGTGTATTCTTATGATTTATACTTATGCAAAACATATCTTCAGTAACTCCAAATGAAAATTTATGACAAGCCCACGTAAAGAACAAGGGCGGGTATCAAAGCCCGCCCTGTTCTTTCAAATGCCTGCTATCTATCATGATTCTATAACAAGCTCCTCTATCGTCACATTCTTTTCCTCATCTATGTTGAAGGCTTTGAGTACCGGATTGTCTATCTCCATGAGGGAGAGGATCAGATAATTCACCTTGGAATCATATGCAAGTCTCTTATCCTCCTCCGAAGGTCTGGATGGAGACTCTGGATGGGAATGGAAGTTGCCAAGAAGCTCGTATCCATTTGCACGCATATCCTTAACTGCCGCAAGCTGCTCTCTCGGGTCCATGGAAAAATGCTCGTTGCTGGCGTCAATATTTGTCAGGAGATACACCTTCCTGATGTACTTCTTGTCTCCCTCTCTGACACCGCCGATCAGACCACAGGACTCATTTGGAAGGCCTTCCTTGCAGTGTGCAAGTATCTTCTCGTAATCAGACTTTGTCATGTACAACATCTTACTTCATATCCTCCTTATTATCAAGCATTGAGCAGACGCATGAAAAGGCGCTTCGCGCGGCGTCTGCGTGCTTCATAAGGAATCTCCCGCAAGCGGATCCTCCTTATGAAAATTATTTTCCGTCGCACTCCACCTGCTCGTAGTCGATGAGCTTGGTGATGGTTGGATTTGGTCCACATACAGCACATCCACAGCCCTTCTTGTGAGGGAGCTTTACTGTGTGGAATTCCATCTTAAGTGCGTCAAATGTAAGGAGTCTTCCTGTCAGAAGATCGCCAACTCCAATGAGATACTTGATTGCCTCCATAGCCTGAAGACTTCCGATAACACCGCCCATTGCTCCGATGACTCCGGCCTGCTTACATGTAGGAACCGCATCCTTTGGAGGTGGATCCTTGAATACACATCTGTAACATGGTCCCTCATCTGGAACATATGTCATAAGCTGACCCTTGAATCTGATGATTCCTGCATGTGAAAATGGCTTCTTAGCCATAACACAGGCATCGTTGATAAGGAATTTTGCAGGGAAGTTGTCTGTTCCATCGATGATGAAATCATAGTCCTTGATGAGATCCCTGATGTTCTCTGATGTCACGAACTCTCTGTATGTGATCACATTTACATCAGGGTTCATGGCGTTCATGGTCTCCTTTGCGGATTTGACCTTTGCCTTGCCCACATCTGCTGTTCCGTGAATGATCTGTCTCTGAAGATTTGACAGATCTACCTCATCGGCATCAACGATACCGATAGTTCCTACTCCGGCTGCTGCCAGGTACATAGCGGCTGGTGCTCCAAGTCCACCTGCGCCTATGATCAGCACCTTGCCATTTAACAATTTCTTCTGTCCCTTCACGCCAACTTCCTGAAGGATGATGTGACGTGAGTAACGTTCCATCTGTTCGTTTGTGAATGCCATTAGAAGCTGCCACCTCCCATGAAGTAGAGGAACTCTACTGTATCGCCGTCCTTGAGCTCTGTTGTTGCAAATGCATCTGAGTCAACAAACTCATCATTGACTGTTACTGTGACATAGTCCGGATTCTCAACGTTCTCTGACACGATGATCTGAGCTATTGTTGTCTTCTCTGCTATCTCTTTCTTCTTTCCTGCTATTGTGACTGTCATTTTTCTTTCCTCCTGACGATTCATTTGCCTGTCCGGCGTTGCCAGACTGACATAAAATGTGATTATATACTTTATAATTTTAATTATATAGTTTCATTCTTCTGTACACTGGAAGTAATTGACTACAGTCAAATACTCCATTGTGTCACTTTACCAACGAATTTCTACAATAATTTGCCAACTTCCTCCTCCAGCGCATTTCTCTTCACAAGACCGCGGATGCGGGAAACCTCCTCACCACCCTTGAAGAAGAGTATGGTTGGTGATGCCATGACTGCGTACTTCTCAGCAAGCTCTGCGTCGAAGTTTACATTTACCTTGTATACATTTACCTTGTCCTCGTAGTCATCCTCGATGCCGCCAAGGATAGGTGAGAGCTGCTTGCATGGTATGCAGCTGTCCGAATAGAATTCCACGATGACCGGGAGCTCCGACTGAAGAACCTTCGCATCGAAATTCTCTGCACTGACTCTTACTGCCATTCATTTTCTCCTTTCCTGATCAATCCTCCAGTTTTTTAACTATAAGATCATAAGTACCATTCTCGTTGTCGATGAGCTTCAGGATCTGCTGTCCTTCCTCCTTGAAGCTTCTTGGTACGTTCTGTACAGGCTCGCCGTCGTTCATGGTAACCGCAAGCACCTGTCCTATCTCAAGCTCCTCCATGGCTACCTTCGCCTTGACAAATGTCATCGGGCACACCACATCAGTTATATCTACTCTGTCATTGATTTCATAATCAGCCATTGTAAGCCTCCTTTAATACTTCTTTGAATTTGTCTAAGCCCACGCGCTCCAGTGTAAACTGGAAACGCTCGCTTGGCTTTGCATTGTCTGCAAAGAACTGTATTGCCGCATCTGTGATACGGAAAAGCTGTTCCTCAGATGTAACAACCGGAAGTAACTCCTCGCCGCGGTGGATCGTATTTCCAAATAATCCTCCGAATGAGACAAGGTATCCTGTCTCGCCCTTCCATGCATCTGTAGGACATGCCTTTGCACATCGACCGCAGTAGTTACATTTGTCTGTGTCGAGGATGATCTTGCCGTCCGCCATGGTGATCGCACCCTCACGACACGCCTTGACGCACACGCCACACATGATACATGATGGCTCATCCCACTCTACTACCATTGCGCCCTTGATTCCCACGTCGTTCTCCTCTGCCTTCAGACAGTTGTTCTGGCATCCTGTGACACCGAACTTGAACTTGTGAGGAAGCTCCCTTGCGTAATATCTCGCATCAAGCTTCTTTGCTATATCATAAGTGTCTATATTGCCGCTCGGACAGATCTGATTTCCCTGGCACGCTGTGACTGTTCTTACTCTTGGGCCACACACACCCGGCTTACAGCCTCCCTTTGCCAGTTCTTCCTTTACCTCTTCCACATCGTCAAGCTTAACAAATGGGATCTCAACACTCTGTCTCGATGTGAGATGTACATGTCCATCTCCGTATTTCTCGGCAACCTCTGCTATCTTCTTGAGATTCTCTGCGGTAAGATTCCCTCCCACCACCTGAAGTCTCAGAGAAAAGTTATTCTTCTGTTTCTGTCTCATGAATCCGCCCTTTTTCAGAGCTGCGTAATCTACTGCCATATGTAGTTCCTCCAAATCATATTTACGTGTTCAATCAATTGCGAAACCTGAATGTTATTTAACGCATGCCTTATCCAGACTACGTGTTTCGCAATTGCTTAACTTTCCAAGGCCTTCCGGAAGTCCTCTATGAGATCCTCCACGTCCTCGATTCCGACACTAATACGAATCATATCATCATATACGTTGGCGTCAAGCTTCTCCTGCTCTGTGCTGTGCGCATTCAGTGTTGATTCAGGATGCACGATGAGCGTCTTTGTGTCTCCTATGTTCGACACTATCTGCGGTATTGTGAGCTTGTTCATCACCGCAAATGCCTTCTCCTTGCTGCCGACTCTGATGGTGATTATGGCACCATAACCACCGTGGAGCTGTTCATTTGCGATGTCATGCCAAGGACTGGATTCAAGTCCCGGATAGTTGACCTTTACACCCTCCTGACTTTCCAGAAACTGAGCAAGGGCAAGTGCATTGTGTGAGCATCGCTCCATTCGAAGCCCCAATGTCTCCATGCCCAGCATATTGTAAAATGCCGTCTGCGGAGCTATGCAGGCTCCTGTATTTCTAAAAAGTCCGTTTCTAAGCTTTGCTATGTAGGCGAACTTTCCGAACATCTTGTACTGCTGCAGAAGCGGATAACGCTCTGCGTCCCATTTGAAATTACCGCTGTCAGTTATGACTCCGCTTATGGCATCGCTGTTGCCATTGATGTACTTGGATGTGGAATTGATGACTATGTCCGCTCCAAGTGTCAGCGGTGTGACCAGGTATGCCGTGGCAACCGTGTTGTCTATCAGAAGAGGAAGCCTGTGTGAATGTGCCTGCTCTGCAAGAGCCTTTATATCCACCACATCCAGCTTCGGATTGCTGATCGTCTCAGCAAATATCACTCTGGTATTCTCATTTATCGCTGCCTCGACCGCTTCCTTATCCGATATCTCCACAAATGTCGTCTTGATCCCAAATGCCTCCAGATCGTGGAACAAATCTATCGTTCCCCCGTAGAGTCCTGTGCTGGACACTATCTCTCCGCCAGCTCCTACTATATTTAAGAGTGCATTTGTGAGTGCCGCCATTCCAGAAGAACACGCTACCGAACCCACTCCCTTTTCAAGATTCGTCATCCGCTCCTCAAATGCAGCTATCGTCGGGTTGTTGATCCTCGTATAAGAATAACCCGTCGCCTTGTTGTGGAAGAGCTTCTCATGCTGCTCCGCTGAAGGCTGATAGAATGCACTGGATTGATAGATCGGTGTAAGTGTGGCGCCTGTATTCTCATCACCAAGCTTTGCGCTGTGTAATAATGCTGTGTTAAATCTCATGATCTTCTATGCCTCACTAAATAATAAATCCTATAATTCCTACGAACATGATAGGATTATAGCTCTTATACCCTACTATGTCAATAGGAATTATAAAATAAGCAATGCACAAGGTGAAAAAATATCTCCTGACGGGAGCTTGCTCACGATCAGGAGATATTTTTTTGTCTTGTATATGGCGCATGCCATTCCACGAGCTGCGTTAGCAGCGAGGGGAGCATGGCTTATTTTATAATTTCGTCCGTCTTCCACGGCGCATGCCATCCTCAGGGCCGCGTTATCGGCGAGGGGCGCATTGCTTATTTTATAATTCCGTACGGTATACACGGCACATGCCATTTCTCTGGCAGCTTCCCCATACGTTTTCACTCATTTCTTATTTGCAATTTTCTTATACAGCATCTTCCTCACATAGAAATAACATACTATCTGCATAGCAAGGGTTATGATCCAGGACGCCGGATATGAAATGAACAGAACCGCCAGGGATCTGTGTCTCGGGAAAATCCAGTATATCCACACGATTCGGGTTCCCACCGTTCCTATGATCGAGAGGAGCATCGGAACTCCGGAATGTCCCATCCCACGAAGCGCCCCCGGGAACAAGTCCATAAATCCGCACAGGAAATATGTGACTGTCGTATACAGCAGAATCTCCATTCCGCACTTTATAACCGCGTCGCTGCTCGTATATATATGCAGCAGCTGCGGTCCAAAGAAATACGCTCCATTGCCCAGAACCATCATTGCCGCAAATGACAATATCAGACAGTCGATCAGAACTCTCTCCATACGTTTCCATTTGCCGACACCGTAGTTCTGGCTCGTAAAACTCATGCACGCCTGCGTTACAGCATTCACCGTCACATACAGAAAGCCAAATATATTATTTGCCGACGTGTAGCCCGCCATGGCAACCGAGCCAAACGAGTTGACTGACGACTGCAGCAGTACATTTGAGAAGTTGATGACCGTGCTCTGGATTCCAGCCGGAACTCCGACCGAAAAGATCTGCTTTACATATGCACCCTTGATGGTAAGCTTTGAAAATCTAAGCTGATAGCTCGTTTCTGACCTGCACAGGCAGCGGAGGACGAGCACGCAGGATATCAGCTGTGAGATGACTGTTCCGATTGCGACCCCCGCAACTCCAAGCTTGAAAATGATCACAAAACACAGGTTAAGGCCTGTATTTGCAATTCCGGATATAACCAGAAAAATGAGTGGTCTTTTAGTATCTCCCACCGCCCTGAGTATGGCAGCGCCGTAATTGTACAGCATGAAAAATGGCATTCCCAGGAAATATATCCTCATATATAAAGAAGAAAGTCCGATGACATCCCCCGGAGTATCCATAAGCTCAAGCGCCGGTTTTGCGCAAATCCACCCGACAAAGGCCATAATAATACCGCTGACCAGCGCCAGCGCGATCGCGGTATGTACTGTCTCTGACATTTCTTTATCTTTTCCTGCGGCATAAAGCCTTGCCGCAAGCACATTTGCCCCAAGGGATATCCCTATGAACAAATTTGTGAATACATTGATAAGTGCTGTGGTTGAACCGACCGCCGCCAGCGACTCGTTACCACTAAACTTCCCTACAACAATGATATCCACCGCATTGAACATCAGCTGCAGAATACCCGAGAGCATAAGCGGGAGCGAAAATGAGATCAGCTTATCCATGATCGTCCCGTTGCACATATCAATTTCATATTTATTGTGTTTTACTGTAGAACTCATAACTTTCCTCTGATTCTCCGAAAATAGCGCATCAATTTCTATAGAATTTTCTCTTTTTCACAAATAAAAAAGGAGTTCCACTGTCGGCAGAACTCCCTGAACATTTTCTTTCGGCATCTCTGTCTATCCGAGTTTTGGTAAATTAAGTTTACGTCAATCTGATAGGCAACTCTTGCCACCTGCATAACAGCGTTTACCCCTGTTTCTGTTATACATTATATTCTATTTTTTAAGAAAATCAATAAACCCATATTATCTTTTTATTCACTCAATCCTTATCATTCCGCCTCAAACCGGGCTCCAATCTCACTTGCGTAGCTTTCCGCATATGAGCCTGCTTCTCCAACTATCGTGAGCTTTTCTGTACCGTCCATAAACATGTATTTATTCAGTTCCGTCACACCTGCCGGAATATGCAGACGCTCCATACTCCCCAAGAAGAAATTGCTCTCATTAAATGTAGTGACTTTGTCCCCAAGGTCAACGATTCGTAAGTTGTCACAGTTGAACGTACCCTCTCCAACCGTTTCAACACCGGTTGCCAGAACAACCTGCAAACACGCATTGTTGCAGAACGTATACGAAAGCTCCTTTATCGTATCAGGCAGTGAGATTCCCTTTATAAAACTGTCATTACTAAAAGGCCCGTCAATTATAGATATGACATCCTTTCCGTCTATCTGCTCCGGTATGACAACTATCGGGTCACTTCCGTTGTATGCCTTTATGGATACACTGTCTCCATGATCTACATATTCAAAGTCTGATGCCGGTGTTTCTGCGTGATTTTTCACGTCGTCCACCGTGATTTCTGCACTATCCGTCACCTGCTCCGATGAATTTACCTCAGCAGACTTGTCTGACGAGTCCGTACCTCCACATCCCATAAGTCCCATCGCAAATGCGGCCATTATGACCATCACATAGACTCTGCCTCTGCCTTTTCTTATACCCTTCTTTTTCATTTGCTATTACTCCTTCTGCGCTGTATTATTTATGCAAATATCTGCACCGTTTTCCCCATTTGCCGATACTCGCACAGTACAAGTATAACACTGTCATACTCTGTTTTTTCTTTATTGCGACAAGCGGTCATTATTTGCGACAAACGGCAGTATTACTTTCACGACAAATATGCCGTCACATGGTTTCATCTGACACTCGCCGTGATATTTTTCAACAACCCGCTTAATATTCACTGTGCCGATTCCATGCTCCGTATCACTGTCGGTCTTGGTTGATATCAACCGGTCTCCGTCGGACCTGATCTCACCCGACATAGGATTTTCTACAAGGAGCATCAGTGAGCCCGGATTTTCAGACGCACGAACCTTTATATACCGGTCTTTCCGGCATGCTGCATTTGCCTCTATTGCATTGTCAATGAGATTCGCTATGAGCACGCTGCAGTCAGAATTGTCCATCTGCGACAGCCTGCCAAATGCACCGCTCACGTCCATCTGTATATTATTCTCATCCATGACCGATTTCTTTGCATTTAACAGGATGTCCACGATCTCACTCCCCGTGGCTATCCAGCCGGTATCTATTCCGCCGCTCTCTGTCATCTCCTGAAAATACTTCTTTGCCTTGTCATATTCTCCGCGGTCCATAAGTCCCTGGATCGTCAGCATATGATTTTTCAGATCGTGTCTGAGGCGCACCGCATCTGACTGTTTCTCTTTATAATCCTTAAAATACTGATACTCGGCATCAAAACTCTGCCTGTAATTTTCCGAAAGATTCCTGTAATGCCTGGTGAGTTTCCTATGAATTATCCACGCAAATACCGCCACATTTACCCCAATCGCAAACAATACCCAGGCAATGGAGTAAAGTATACCGTCCACATTGGTATATATCCTGTCAAGCCCGGCGCAGAATACAGGTGAGAAAAGGCTTATCACGCACAGAAGTATCTCCTCACCGACTGTGAGCCTCACGTCCATATGCCGCTCATTCACCTTATGTATCGCAAATATCAACGCTACCAGGATGACCAGATCCATACAGAACTCAAATACGGACTGGCTCTCATTGCCGAGTTTTATCTCGTATTTGTCAAGTCCCAGCATGGTGCCTGTCATCTGCGTGAGAAAACCGTACATCACATACAAAAGACACGACAGTATACCCTCTATTCCCGCACGCACGCGGTGTCCGTGGGTCCGGATAGCACCATATACCACAAGAAACGCAAAGAAAAGGACCATCTGGATCATGTCATGGTCCTTAAATATCAGCATTACCACCGCATCGTATGCACATATCCCTGCAAACAAAACCGGGTAACTCCACATTCTCTTAAACGGTTTCACCCCGAACAACAACTGCATTATCAGTATCATGGAGAATATCTCCATACCATTCAACAAAACTATACATGTAGTTGCAAGCCAGCCACTCATTTTTCCAAATCCTTCTCCATTTTCTTCATTAGCATTTCTCTATACACGCTCTCGCGGCGCCTGCTGATGGGGAATTCCTCTCCACCGCTGAGTATGAGTCTGCCCTTGGAGATTTCCCTGTGGTATCTCATGTTCACGATGTATTTTCTGTGGATCCTGAAAAATCCATACTCTCTAAGCATTTCCTCAAGCTCCGCAAGGCTCGTCCTATCGGTTATCCGCCCTACTCTGGTATATATCATCGTGTACTTGTCCTCCGCCGATATATATACGATATCGTCCAGTCTTACAGGTTCTTCCATCCCCGGAAGGCTCAGCAGCATCCGGTGTATTCCAGAATACTCTCTGTGTATATCGCCCATGACACTCTGAACCGACTCACCTGTCAGTGGTTTTAACAGATATCTGAACGCTCTTGCCTCGTATCCTTTGATGGCATACTCAGGGTGGGCTGTTATGAATACCACCACCCAGTCAGGCAGACATTCATGGATCTGGCGTCCAAGCTCCACGCCGTCTATCCCCGGCATCTCTATGTCAAGAAACACCACCGTCCTGATACCATTTTCAGTAAACTTCCCGGTTCTGATATCCTCGTACATATCCGTTCCTGAACTATAAACTAGAACATCCGCATCTGCCATATGCAGAGTTTCCCTGCAGACTATCTTCATCTGCTCAAGCTGTTCGGCATTATCATCACAAATGATCACCCTATGATGTTTTTTCTCTTTGTCCCTGATTATCATCTGCGCTCCTGACTGCCTCCGGCTCTGTGCTTATGTTCACTCTTCTGCTTATACATGCATTCATCCGCCTGCTCCATGACATTTTCCCAGTATGAACGTATCTTATTGTCATCATCAACTGCAGGACTACCAGCAATTCCTTTAACCAAAAGCTCCGCATCATACTGCTTTTCATATATCTGCCTTAGAGCTTTGTCCACCGTCTCCGCAAGTGTTTCTTCCTTTTCCGGGTCATGTACATAATTAATTTTATTTTATCATAGGATATGTGGATTCTCAACGGAATATCTATATCGAATTCTCTCGTTATCTCCGTATTACAAGGTCTCATGCAACCACCATCTCCGCCTCGTTGCGGTCTTACTCCCTACACATATGTCAAATCTTTGCAGCTCATACAAGCACTGATTTTCCCCATTATCCACACAAGAAAAAAGAGCGCCGTAACATGAAACGGCACTCTTCTCTATATTACTTTTCATATTGTCCTGCCCATCCTGACACCACGAGCGTGACAGGGGGACACTCTTCGGTACGAAAGGAACGTCCCCACTAAATGTAATTTCCATCGTGAACCTGGGCTGCATCGTATACAGACTCCTTGCGGATCTCGTCTGCTATCTCGTCTGCGTCAAGCTCGCCGTCAGCATTCCAGTCGCCGCTGTAGACCTCGGCGCCTTCTACCTTGATTCCTGCGATCTGCTGCTCGCTTGCGAAGAGAAGCACGATGATTCCGGCATGATGAAGATGCTTTAATACAGCATTTACATCCTCGCGGATATCTGGAGCGTACAGATATGTATGACGTCCGTCGATGCTGAGCTTCTTCTCCACCGACTCAACGAAATCTCTTGTGACATTGCCTGCTGCAAATGGAACTATGACGGCCTTCTGTCCCTTGATCGCTGCACGCACATTTCTGTCTATGCGTCCCTCGTAAAGTCCGGTCTCCTCAGTGTGAACCTCCTCGACAACACCGCAGGCACTTGTCATGTCTGTTACACGATCGATGAGTATGAGTTCTCCAAGAGTCTTATGCTTCTTGAACTCGTCAACCACGATCCTGTCGGCAAATGCGATCCTGCAGACTGCGATACCATTCTTGGAAAGGGTGTCCGCTGATTTCTGCTCACCTGTATTTACATCTATGGTGTAATCGATATGTGTAACTGTACCAGGGATCATTTTGGTTCCGAGCTTCACGAAGAAGTTCTTGCCATTGTACAGCTCATCGTCATCCATCCAGAGAAGTGTTGCGGTGATCGAAGATGCAACCTTTGCACCTGAATCAACTGTGAGCACACATCCTCTTGACACATCAACCTCACGGTCAAGCTGTATTGTTACAGGCTGCCCCTTCTGTGCTGAGTCCACTGTGTCAAATCCAACATGGATGCTCTTGACCTTTGCGGTCTCGTTGCTTGGGAGTGTGTTGATCTCGTCTCCAACGTGGATCTCACCATCCTCGATCTGACCCTGAAAACCTCTGAATGTGTGGTCAGGACGGCACACTCTCTGAACAGGCATATAGAATCCTGCCTCAGTGTTGTCCTCCGCGATGTCTATGTCCTCAAGGTATGTGAGGAGTGCGGGACCCTCATACCAAGGAATGTTCTCTGACTTCTTTGTCACGTTGTCACCCTCTGTAGCTGACACAGGGATGATAGTGATATTTGGCAGGCTGAGCTCTGATGACAGCTCATTTATCTGCTCAACTATCTCGTTGAAACGCTTCTCATCGTATCCGACAAGATCCATCTTATTTACTGCAAATACAAAGTATCTGATTCCCATCAGCGCGCAGATCCTTGCGTGTCTTCTGGTCTGCACTAGCACGCCCTGCTTTGCATCGATGAGGATGACTGCCAGGTCGGCAAATGAAGCTCCAACCGCCATGTTCCTTGTATACTCCTCATGACCCGGTGTATCTGCCACGATGAAGCTTCTCTTGTCTGTTGTAAAATATCTGTATGCAACATCGATGGTGATACCCTGCTCACGCTCTGCCATCAGTCCGTCCAGAAGAAGTGAATAGTCGATGGCACCGCCACGGCTTCCTACCTTAGAATCAAGCTCCAGAGCCTTCTCCTGATCTGCATATAAAAGCTTTGAATCGTATAATATATGTCCTATAAGTGTTGACTTTCCGTCATCTACACTTCCGCATGTTATAAATTTAAGTAATCCGCTCATCTTAGAAGTATCCCTCCCTCTTTCTACGCTCCATGCTGCCTGCTGCCTCGTTGTCAATAACTCTGGTGGTTCTCTCTGAGGATACCGCACTGAGCGTCTCCTCGATAATCTCAGGGAGTGTGTCCGCTGTGGACTCCACGCCGCCTGTCAGTGGATAGCATCCGAGAGTTCTGAAACGAACACTCTTCATCTCTATCTTCTCACCAGGTCTGAGTTTCATTCTGTCATCATCGACCATGATGATATTGCCGTCACGGTATACAACAGGTCTTTCTGCTGCAAAATAAAGAGGTACAATATCAATCTTTTCTCTCTGGATATACTGCCAGATATCCTTCTCAGTCCAGTTAGAGATAGGGAAAACTCTCATACTCTCGCCCTTGTGAATCTTAGTGTTGTAAAGCTTCCACATTTCCGGACGCTGGTTCTTAGGATCCCATGCCTGTGCTGTATTTCTGAAAGAGAAAATTCTCTCCTTAGCTCTTGATTTCTCCTCGTCTCTTCGTCCGCCGCCAAATGCTGCTGTGAAGCCGTATTTGTTAAGTGCCTGCTTAAGAGCCTGAGTCTTCATGATATCAGTGTAAGCTGAGCCGTGGTCAAATGGATTAATTCCCTGCTTAACACCTTCTTCGTTAGTGTAAGTAAACATCTCAATTCCAAGCTTCTTGGCCGTCTCATCTCTGAACTTAATCATTTCCTTAAACTTCCATGTTGTATCGATGTGAAGAAATGGAAATGGCGGTTTCTCAGGATAGAAAGCTTTCATTGCAAGATGAAGCATAACTGAGCTGTCCTTTCCTATAGAATACAGCATTACCGGCTTTTCGCATTCTGCTGCAACTTCCCTTATAATATATATCGCCTCTGCTTCGAGTGCGTCCAAATGTGATAAATTACCCATGATATTCCTCCCTAATATTTATTAGATTCTTGTCTGTTGACCTCAAGCGTCTTAACTGTTCCGTCTGGCGAAGTCACCGTCCATGTATTGATGCTTCCATTCTGTCTGAACGAAAGAGTGCTTCCCTTGCCGCCGACATCAGCACCCAGAAAGAAATTAATTGCCTCAAAACGACATTCTTTAAGACATGATGTGCAACCCCAGCAGTCCTTGACATGCTTTATAAATGCTTTTCCATCAGTATCTTTCTTAATAAGATTGCCAGGACAGGCTTCAACGCACTTCCCGCAGCCAACGCATTTTAACTTATTTATCTGAATGCTCATAGCTGTCGCCTCCCCTCACAAGGTCTCTTATGATTATCTTAATCTCGCCATTCTCCTTGCGGGAGTTGACATATTTTAACCAGTCATCACTCTTAGCCGGATAATCCATATTCTCCGCAAAGCTGTGCCAACGGGTTTCTTTTCTTGCTTTCAAATGTGCTATAACACTTCTGCACACCGTAAGTCTTTCTCTTATCTCATAGATTCTAAGCAAGTCATCTGCATCCTGTGCCGCAAGATTATCAATGCTCTGCTCTAAGAATTTAATCTTCTCATCTGCAAGCTCAAGTCTTGCTTCATTGTACTGATAATCAGTGCTTATGCCACCTGCGTACTGGTCCATAATCTTCTGCATTGCTTCCTCAGTCTGCTCGATATCGACCAGCCCCTGCTTATTATTAAGGAAGCTCTCGTATTCATGCTTCTTTTCCAGTGCTTCCTGTGACAGCTCCTCATCCGAAGCTTCCCTGACAACAAATCCTTTTCCAGAACCAGTAAGTCTCTCTGCTATCGCCTGTGCTGCAATCTCGCCCTCGGCAAGTGCGCCTGTCACATATTTCTGTGGACATCCGCCTGCAACATCACCCGCTGCATAAAGCCCGTGGATTGTAGTCTCTCGGTTATTGTCAACCCAGTAACCACTCGCCGTATGGCCTCCGACTATGTATGGCTCAGTTCCTTCTATCTCAACATCTTCTTCAGAAGGACCGCCCGCCGCCTCAAGCCACTTAAGTGTCTGGCTCGGTGCCATGTTAAGATACGCTTTATAAAGGTCTTCTTCCTGCGCCTTGCTTATTCCCTTAGTTCCAAGATAACAAGGACCTCTGCCCTCACGGTTTTCCGTAACTGTTCCGTAAAGTCTCTGTGATGTTGTAAGACCATATTTGTTCTCATACACTTCGCCGTTGGAATTAAGCTGCTTTGCCGGAACTCCCTGTGCGATAGTTCCTGTCGGAGCAATCGTATCTTTACATCTTAAAGCAATGAATCTCATCTCAAATGTGGTCATCTCCGCACCTGCATTGATTCCCATTGCATATCCGGCTCCTGTATTGAACGGTGGATACCACATTTTATGTCTTGAAAATCCCGGATTGTTAGGTCTGTAAAGACCTGCCGCTCCGCCAGTAGCCACAAGAACTGCCTTCGCATTTATCTCATAGAACTCTGCATTGTTGACATCAAATCCGTATGCACCCTTAATCTCATTATTCTCCACTATGAAATCTGTAATATTAAGGTGATTGATTACCGTTACATTGTCCTGCT